>Ga0208315_1000019_pt1 | contig 433758 bp, 369 predicted proteins | sample MalvireepMed_215_FD_184239 | JGI IMG/M metagenome (GOLD analysis project Ga0208315, IMG submission 184239) | Marine viral communities from the Global Malaspina Expedition - Malaspina viral metaG DeepMed_215 (SPAdes) (version 2) | ecosystem: Environmental > Aquatic > Marine > Oceanic | place...
TTATGAACTCTAATGTGAAAGGAACAAGGAAAGGCGCGACCGCGATAAGCAGAAGAATTAATGCGATCTTAATCAGCGTGCTCTTTCTAAACTCAAATTTCACGTTCGATCTCCCTGTTCACATAACATTTGTATAGTGTGCCAGCACACTTCCCCATTTCACCGCGCATGCACACTATCCACCACAATCCATGCAAGCTAACCCGTCCACGCAGCAAATCAATTAGCCATATGGCTAGTGCGTCGCAAAGACCTCATCAGCTCTCTTGCATAGCTTTGCACGGCTTCAATGTCTCCCTGCCCATATTCAGCATCAGAATACATAATACCCAGTTTCTGCCATTGGTCGAAGTTTCCTGGCATGTTTTTACCGACTCGTTCCAGATGCGCTGCCATGGTCTCACCCGGCTGACGGCCCAGGTCGTGTTTTTGCAGTTTTGCATTCAGGCGCAGATAGTTTCTAACGGTTGGCGATTTGCGCTGGCTTTTGAGCTGACTGCCCCACATGGCGCGTGCGCCGACGGCGAGCAGCAGTAATGCCAGCAGCCAGAGTGGCAGGTTGCCAAGCCCCTGGCGTTGCAGCCAGTCGCTGAGATCTTCGGTGCGCAGGTTACCTTCGTTGTCGTACATACTGAGTGTCCAGCCAAAGTCCAGAGCATCAAGCGCAGTGCGCACGGACTGGTAGCCTGGAATCTCTGCCAGTCTCATGCGCACGCGGGTGTCTGTGTCGAGCCCGGATCGTGCCTCACGGCTCAACGTCGACAGCCAGGCGTCCATCCCCAGCAGTATGCGCTCAGGTGCAATATAGGCGGTCGGATCCAGACGCTGCCAGCCGGTGTCGGGGTACCACGCCTCTATCCAGGCGTGAGCGTTGTATTCGTAGACAGACCAGTGACCGGTCAGGGCGTTGTACTGACCGCCCTGGTAACCGGTCACAATCCGTGTCGGAATACCCGCTGAGCGCAGGATGAACGCCATGGCGCCAGCGTAGTGCTCACAGTAGCCCTGTTGCGTGTTAAACAGGAAGTCATCAACGCTGTGCTCACTGTTGATGGGTGGTGTCAGCGTGTAGAAGTATTCCTGCTCGTTGAAGAGACGTAAAACTGCTTGTGTAAAGGCTTGGTCATCTGCTTGCTGGCTGCGCAGCGCCTCTGCCCATTGGCGTGTCTGGGGGTTGCTGCCCTCTGGCAGGGCCAGATTGCGCTCCCTTGTGCGTCGATCGAGTTGCAGCTCTGGGGTTGGCGGAATGGAGGTCACGGGGTAACGCAAGCGCTGGCGGATCTGATTATTGGAAACCAGCACTCCTCGTTCGTCACGGTAGGCCTGGGGCAACATTGTATATGCCTGATGCAGTCCATAAAGCCAGAACTGCCTTGTTGGCTCAAGTGCCACCAGATACTGGAGCCGATCCTGCACTGCCACATCACCAGGTATGGGACCCAGCGTCAATTGCAATGGCATATGCCGTGACCAGGTTCGCCCGTCAAAGTCCTCCAGAACCAGACCCCGCCAGTAAAGATCAGGCGCTTCAAGTTGTTCGCTGGCTTCACTCTCGGTAAACCGCACGCGCATTGCCAGATCACGATCGTTCACCAATTCGCTGACTTCGCCAGGGGTCATGGTTTCACTAACGCCGGTGGCTGCGCTGTTGACTGAGCTGCGTTCAGACCAGCGTGCGCCGGCGGCAATCATCGACACCAGCAAAACCACAAAGATGGGCAGGGCGAACAAGAACTGGCGCAGCGCACTGCCCAGCTGCACCAGGCTGCTGGCTCCCCGGTTTGTGTGCATGCGCATCAACAACAACAGACTCAATCCCAGATAGTAGACGGCCACCAACCAGTTGTCGGCATAGGTCATGGCGCCAAACAGCAATGCAAACGCAAACAGCGGCCAGCGCAGGATCAGGCAGATCAGACAGGGCAGCACCAGCCACCAGGGTTGTGCCTGCAATGGCGGCAGAATCAGCATGATGGCAGCCATCAAGGTCGCGGGTATGACCAGGTCGGCCTTGTTGGGCTGGGCTCCGGCTGCCTGTGTATTCATGCCCATAATGCCAGCGCCTGCAGCAGGGAGTGTTTGTGTGCTTCGCCCTGGTCGGCCTTGATATGCCGCGGCCGCGTTATCCGGTGTGTGCTGTCGGCATTCGAATTTTCGTCGCCCACCTGCGTCGCCGGCAGTGTCATGCCAATGCGTTTTTGCTGCTGGCTGAGTTGCAGCACCTGAAACGACAGGCAGCCGAGAATATCTTCCGTCTCACGACCTTTAAAGGACTCGAAGGACAGATGCACTTCCGGATCGGCTTCCTGGGCGAACTGTTTGGTTTTCAGACCCTGCCCACGCGCCAGCGAACGCCAGGCGATGAGGCGACGACTGTCACCAGACTGATAGCTGCGCAGCCCCAGAAAGTCATCAACGCCCTGTTTCCTGGCACCCGACTGCTGCCCCTCGGTATGGGCCGGAATACGCAGTGCGCTGGGAGGCAGGCTGCACTGCTGCGGCCTGGGATAAACCAGGCAATGCATGGCCAGGTCGGGCCGACTCCATGCCTGCCATAGCCCGGCTGGATAACGTGTCCGCAGATGCAAACGGGGTGCAGCCATCAGTCCGCGTTTTTCGGCGGGCGCCGTCAGCGTAGCCGATGTGACAGCGCCGGGTGCCACCTCAAGCGGCTGCACATCTTTAGGCGAGAATCCCAGCAACAAATCCCTGTGCGCACGGCGGCGACCGGCGGCCGACAGGGTGAGCATGAAGCTTGCCTGCTCACCGGCAAAACAGCGTGCGCTGGGATTGCCGGGCTCGGTTGCTTCTGAGGCCTGTAAAGTCAGCCCGCTGAGATTGCGATAACACAACACCAGGCTCAGCAGAAAAAGACTGAGCATGGCGGTGGCCAGCACCACGGTTATTGGGTTGCGATCGGCAAAACCCACCAGCAGGATGGTAGTCGCGCCCAAGGCAAACAGGGCTCCCTGAACGGTCGGCAGTATGTAGATGGTACGTTGGCCCAGCTGCAGTTTGCCGACGACAGGTGTACGCTTCTCCGCCTTACGTTCGCGCCAGCGGACATCTGGGCGTCGAATGACTCGAGTCAGCCCTGCAACACGTCGACTGAATCCAGTATCCATTGCGCCACTGTTCGGTGATGGGCCGTTGAATTGTCACAAGAATCGCCCACTGGAACAACGTGGTCAGCTGCTCGCAGCCGGTGATCAGCGACCGCCGGGAATATCGCCTGCACGTCATCCGGTGTGACATGGTCGCGACCAGCCATACGCGCATGACAGCGGGCGGCACGTACTATGGCGAGACCGCCGCGGGGAGACAGTCCGAGCTGAATGCGTTCGCTCTGTCGGGAGAAGTCGATCAGACGCTGGATGTAGTCCAGAACGGACTCACTCAGATGGGTTTCGGACAGGTGCTTTTGCCAATCCTGCAAATCAGTGACACTGAGACAGGGTGTCATATTGAGTGGTTTGAGGCGCTGGTCGGGCTGCGCCAGTAGTTCACGCTCGGCAGTGGTTGACGGATAACCCAGTGACAGGCGCATCAAAAAGCGGTCTGTCTGCGACTCCGGCAAGGGATAGGTCCCCGCCAGTTCGGACGGATTCTGAGTGGCAATGACAAAAAATGGTTCTGGCAGGGAACGGGTTTCACCATCAAGTGATACCTGCCCCTCCTCCATAGCCTCCAGCAATGCACTCTGAGTCCTCGGTGTGGCACGGTTGATTTCGTCAGCCATCAGCACCTGGCAGAAAACCGGGCCTTCGTGAAAGTGAAATGTCGCGGTCGCCGGGTCGAATACCGAGCCGCCCAGAATGTCGGCAGGCAGCAGGTCGCTGGTAAACTGTATGCGTCGGAAGCTGAGCCCCATCACACCCGCCAGTGCATGTGCCAGGGTGGTTTTTCCCATACCGGGCAGGTCTTCCAGCAGCAGATGCCCACCGCTCAGCAGACAGCACAGTGACAGGCGAGCCTGCGCGTCCTTGCCCAGAATGGCGCGATTGATCTGAGCCAGCGCGTCTGGAATGCGTTGTTGTAGGGTGTCCTGCATCGGGTACCACTCGTCGTCAATGAACTGAGTGTATCCTGAATTGTGGCCATGGCGCTATTTATCCGGCATTTTGTACCGGCATTGCGGCTGCACCTCTAAAAGACCGCGCCGGCACCACTAAACTGCGTGGTACCAGCGCGGGATCTAACGGCTTCCTTGCTTACTCCAGCGTGAAGTCAATTTCATCGCCGTTTACAACTACCAGGTAATCACCGGCTGGCAGTCCTTTTACGTCCAGCGGGAAGGTGATATCAAAGGGCTCTGTTACCTGGGCACAAGCGACCAGTGTCTGCAGTGGGGTTTCACCTACTGCGACATGGAACGTATTACCTTTGCGGCTGACAGCTATATTCATGTCCACACAGGGGTTTGACATGTAGCCGACTACGCCCAGCTCGACTTCTACCGGATCGGTGAATGAAACTGCCACCGACAGCTCATTGATGTAAGCCATTTGCTTTTCAGCAGCCGCAACGATACGGAAGTCACCATTGGCGGTTGGCGCCAGCCGCACTCCCGAGTAATACTTGGTTTCCCCTGCTTCCACCACGATTGCGTCATTGATTGTGAGTTCACCATCCTTGTAGAGCACGCTGTCACTCTGCGCGCTGGCGGTGTGCAGCATACTGGCCATCAGGCCGGATACCAGCAGTTGTGCGCCAAACAGTTTCAATGTTTTGAATTTCATGATCCCGATCTCTCCTGCTAAATGCTTCCGATGCTTTCCGGCACGATTGCCGGAAATTGAGCGTAGTTTGCAAGCAGGCGGGAGAATTAGCTGTTGAAGGTTTGTACTGAAATTGTGATCAATTGTACGGCCAGCGCATTACAAAACAGGCGCCGTGTGGATCATTGCTTTCCACGTGAATCTGGCCTCCATGGCGCTGCATGATACGCATGGTAATGGCTAGCCCCAGACCGTAGCCACCTGACTGACGGTCGCGACTGGTGTCGAGGCGGGCGAAGGGTTCAAATATCCGCTCGCGGTCACTCTCGGCGATGCCGGGACCGTCATCGCAAACGCGCAGCGTGGCAGTCTGAGAATCGATCTGGCAGGAAACGCTAATCTCGCTCGCCGCATACCGGAGACAGTTGCGGATGACGTTGTTGAGTGCCCTGGACAACAGATCGGGATTAAACGCCACTGGTCCTGTGTCGCTGTCGGGTGTTTTGATCAGGACAACTTTTGGCTGCGCGTCCCGATACGGCAAAACCTGCTGTTGCAGCCAGGCCGTCAGGTTAACTTCGTGTAACGGTAATTGCAGATTGTCCTCACTCAGTTTTGCGTAAGACAGCATCTCATCAATCAGCGTCTCGAGCTCCTGCACATCTGCCTTCATACCGTCGAGGTGCTCTGCCTGGCGCTCACCGGCAGGCATCTTCGGGATCATTTCCAGACCAAATTTGAAGCGCGCCAGCGGCGTGCGTAGTTCATGCGCAACGGCATTGGTCAGATCCCGGTGAGCAGTCACCAGATACTGTATGCGCTCCGCCATTTTGTTGAAGGAGTTTGCCACTGGCAGAATGCTGGATTTGCTGGATACAGCCACTCGTGTCTGAAAATCATCGCGCCCGAACTGACTCGCTGCCTGACGCAAGGAGCTCAGGTCACGATAGAAGGGGCGGATCCACAGGAACAACAGCAGAGCAACCAGTAGGTAGTAACTGACTATCACCATCGTTTCGATGAAAGCAGTTGATGCTGGAACCTGTGGCAAAGGTCCCAGCGCAATGATGGGGCCATTCTCTGACAGCATCCGGTAGAGAATCTCGCGCGAGTCGCCATCCAGGAATGACTGAACTGAACCGTCACGCAGTGCGTCAAGAAACGTTGCCTGGCCCGCAAGTTCGGTCGCTTCATACAGTCGGACAGGCACGCCAGCAGCTGACTGGATCTGTTGCGACAATTCAGCAAAACGTTCTGCCAGGTCTGCCGCTTCGCTGCCTGTTTCCGTCAACAGCAGTTCGATCAGCGCGAACTCTGTGGCATAGCGCTCTGAGCTGCGCTGCTCGGTCCCAGGCAATACCCACAACATCAGGCTGTCCAGTGCCAGTGCAATAATCAGGATACCGGCAGCGATCACACTGTAGGAGCGGATCAGATACCAGGATGTGAGTTGTTGTTTCATGGCCTGCTTATGCCCACGCTGAGGCGACGAAGAGGTAACCCTTTCCCCAGATCGTGCGAATCCGGAACGGTTGGTCTGCATTATCGTTCAGCTTTTTCCGCAACTTTGAAATGCGAACATCGACTGTACGATCCAGGCCGTCATAGTCTATACCACGGATCTGAGTGTAAATATCATCGCGACTGAGCACCGTCCCGGCATTTTTCGCCAGATAGCAAAGCAATTCGAACTCCTGAGTGGTCAGGTCGATATCTTCACCGGCCAGCACGACCCGGTGAGATTGAAGGTCAATCTGCAATGTGCCGAACACCAGAACGTTCTGCGATGCTGCTTGATTGGTTTTCGACGCGCGTCGCAGCAAGGCGCGCAGGCGTGCGAGCAGTACAGGTGGTTCGATGGGTTTAGTGACAAAGTCATCGGCGCCAAGTTCAAGTCCCATCACATGGTCGATGTCGCTGCTTTTGGCGGTAAGAATCAGAATTGGTCCGCTGTAGGTTTTTCGCAACTCGGTACAGATCTGCAAACCATTCATGCCGGGTAACATCAAATCAAGAATCACAATATCAACCTGGCTGGCGTCAAAAGCTGACAGAGCCGCATCACCCCGGTGATACACAGTGACTGCAAAGTTTTCCTGCGCCAGATAGTCGCGAACCAGACTGGCCAGTCGCAGATCATCTTCGATCAATAGCAGGCGGACCGCAGAGGAATGTTCAGAGGCAGCTGCCTGAGTTTCAAGGCTGTCAGGTTTCATCAGAAAATACTCCAGGCATGACGACGTCGGCGACGAGTGTCGCGCAGGTCGCGTTTGATAACCGGGATATCCAGCTCTGCTAGAATCTGCCCGCTTTGTGCATCGTGCAGGCGCACCGTGATGTTTTCATCGTATGCCAGGTCAACACGATGGTCTCCACGTTGCTGCCCCACCCAGCATTGCAGAAAATCTGGCTGGTGGGCAAAACCAATACAGACATCTCGCTCTCTTGCAGTTGTCCACTGTAGATGCATCTGTACAACACACAGCTCTTCCCCTGGTGCAATCACGCATAACTGTGGATGTGCCTCCAGTGTCACACCCGCCTCTGCTGCCACGGCCGGGATGGATACTGGTAACAAAAGCCAGGTCCACAATACGCTGAGTGTTTTTGCAGACGAGACAAAGTCCACAGTTTTGCTGACCGTGTCTGCACTCACCCTGCGACATGCGAATATGTTCATCATGCTGAAGCAGGATTACAGGAATTTGTAATAGATGCCGATGAACGCCGTGCTCACGCGACCTCGCTCGATAATGGGACTGCTCCTTATGTGCTTGCCGAGATATTCCTGCTCAACAACGCCAACCAGTCGCCAGCGTTTGCTCAAGGCGCGGCTGGCCGAAAAACGAATGACTGAGTTTATTTCTGCGCGACCTGTATAGGCTGGGCGGCCATCTATCGCTTCATCGCGTGTCACACCATAGTAGTAGTCCACCAGGTCACGGCTTTTCCATTCCATGCCCAGTGTCAGGCTGAATTCGCTGTTACGTGTTATCCATGGGTAGGAGTAGGCGAGCCAGGCTGACTCCCCGTGGTGAGTGCCGCTGACATCCGTCAGCAGTTGTGCCTGCAGGTCACCCCATCGGCTGATATACAGAAGCTCAATCCCTGAGTTTACGGCAAAGTCTCGCTCGGGCAGTGCAGTGTCCTGATCTTTGAAGATAAGCTCTTCCAGTTCTTCAGTATCCAGTGCTTCAATGTCTTCACCCTCGCCACCGGCGATGCCCATCATCCCGAAGCCCTTATCAATTGCCAGCTCTCTGAGGCTGGACAGATCCAGGCCCGAGCTGCCATTGCTGAGGTAACTGTAGTAATTGCGCTCGTTGTCGAAGGTGGTCAGCAGATTTGCGGAGAATTGTTCTGTCTGGTTCAGCGTAAAGCCGATATCGCCATTATCGAAGAACCAGCGCTCTCCATACCAGGCCAGGTCTACAATGGCATTCAGTTTGATATCGTCAGAGCCAACGAAAGGATTGTCACGTCGCCCGTAACCTGCGGCAACGCCAAGCGTCCACGGGCTGTCGGTATCGATACCTGCGCCATCGACCGCAGTCTGTGCGGCAGCTGGCAGCGCCAGAGCCAGACTCAGCGCGCAAAAAACGCCGCTGTGCCATACGAATGTGGCACAGCGGCCAAGCGTGCAGCAAAGTACCGATGGGGCAAACAAGAACAAAAATCGTGTCAAGATGGCTCACTTGCGAAGGCATAATGGATCACGGGCACAGTGTATCCACTCTGGCTACCCGAATTTGTATGGGATTTTATGCTGATTTGTTATCAAGTGTAATCAGTCCGGCAATCCCACTTCATCACTGTCCTGCTCGCGTGCCTGAACAAAACGCCGGGCCGGGGCTGCGGAACGTTGCTGTTCCAGCCAGAAGACGCCGTCGTATGGATAACTGTTGCCGCGCGTGCCAACAAAATCGACATCACCGTCATTGTCCATATCGACAGGAATGAACTTGTCGAACATGCCGCGTTTGCGCCGCGAGATATCGTGATGGACCCATCGGTCGGTCACGTTGTCCGGGCTCTCAAACCAGGCCAGGCGGCCCAGCGGGTCGTTGACAGTGGTGTTGGCATCATCCGACTCGCGGGCGCCGCGACTGTAACTGCCAACCATAAAGTCGGTCGACCCGTTGTTGTTGATATCAGCGGCGGTCACGCTGATCAGCGTGTCCGGCGCAATCGACCCGATAAAATGCGCGTTCCAGGCGTCGCCCTTGCGGGCCGGCTGGGCAATCCAGACCAGGCCATTGCCGACGCTGCCAGCGCCAGCGCCAATGATATCCAGTCGGCCATCCTGGTTCAGATCGGCGTAGGCCAGATTGAATCCAGCCATGCGCGCGCCATTGATGCCGATGGCGTGCTCGGTAAAATCCAGCGAACCGTCGCCGGGATTTTCGAACCATACCAGTCGGTCTTCACCCCGGGTGCCTATGACAATGTCCAGGTCACCGTCACCATCGAGATCCACCGGCTCCGAGTTTTGCGGGATACTGTAGCGACCCAGTTCGATCTCCTGCCAGTTCTCTCCCTGTAACGGATTACCCATCACTTTAAACACGGACACCGGATGTGAGACTGCAAAATCATCCGGTCCGGGAATCTGGGCTCCCTTGTTGGGTGCGATCAGCTCGGGCTGGCCATCATCATCCAGGTCAGCCGCAAATACGCGGATATAGCTGCCACGCCCTTCGGTCATGGGAAGTTTCAGGCGTGGCCAGGCTGTGCTGCGGCTATCAGAGCCACCGGGGTTTTGCAGATAGAGGATATGTGAAAGTTCGGCGGCCACCACCAGATCAGGATGGCCATCGCCATTGATGTCTGCAACGGCGACGTCCTCCGGGGCGGCGGCATCAAGGCCTTCGGCGACAGTAATGTTATGCCATTGCTGATTATTGGCGGCACCGAAGGCTACGCGGACATAGCCCTCTGGTGGCGCCTCAAAACCCGGCGTAAAACTGGCCGAGTCGTAACTGGAATCGGATTCGTGCACGGAGATGAAATCGTTATAGCCGTCACCATCAATGTCGGCCATGACCAGCCCGTCGCCGCCGCTAAGGACAAAGTCAACATCCGCCGGATCGTCAATCAGGTGCTCACGCCAGGTGATGTAAGTGGCGTCTGCGGCCTGCGCCTGGCTAGGCAGTTCTGCTACAGGTTGGGCCAGGGCGGTCTGGCACAGGCTCGCGCACAAGCATGTCAGTGCAAAAGCATTACGTGGCGTGAGTCGATTGTCCATGGCGCTCTCTTTATTTTTGTTGGTTTATTTGTGTCGATAACAACGTCCAGCTAAAGCAATAACCCCACCAGCAGGCCCGGAGCCAGAGCCATCAGCAGCACACCGATCAGCCAGAGATTCTGTTTGAATCCGACAATAAACGCAAAGATGGCGCCTTTCACCAGTGTATTCGTGACTGCAGCGATCAGTATGCCTGTGGCCGCCACCTCAGGCGCAATATCCTCCTGCGCCATCCGCGAAAGAGACAGGGTAATCGCATCCACGTCCATCAGCCCGGACACCAGCGCCAGCAGATAAATGCCACTGTCACCGAACCAGTCCACCAGAGCGCGCGACAGCAGCAGTATCACAGCAAGCAACAGGCCAAACTTGATCGCGGTTATCAGCTGCAGTGGATTCGGCGGGTTAAATTTTTCTGACATATCTGCGGGCGCCTGCTTGTGGTTGCGCCAGAAGATGCCCGCCGTGATGACCATGCCGGAAGCCATCAGACCCAGTGGCAGAGCCACCAGCGGCAGCAGCGCTACGTTCACTACAAACACTTCGATCAGCACCCGCACAAACATGACGCTACCCGCGAGCAGAATGCCGGCGATATACAGTTGCTTGCGAGTTGCCTGTCGACAAAAATTAGCCAGCGTCACGGTAACGGCTGTGGATGACGCCAGTGCCCCGGCCAGTGCCGTGATCAGGACACCCATATGTGCGCCAGTCAGTTTGACCGCAATGTAACCAACGAAGGACAGACCGCAGATCAGAACGACCATCCACCAGATCCAGTAGGGGTTCAGCGCCTCCCAGGGCCCATAGCCCTGGTTGGGCAGCAGTGGCAGCGTCACCACGGAGATCAACAGCAAGGTAATACTTGAGGATATTTCCTGCTCGGTGACGTTTCGCAGCCAGCCGTGCAACACACGTTTGTAGGCCAGAATGGCGACAAGTACCGTTGCTACCGCCAGTGCAGTAACTGGTTGGCCCGAGGCGGCCCAGGCTGCCAGCATGAAGGTCAACAGCATCGCAAAGGCGGTGGTGGTGCCCCTGTCCTGGTTGACTCTGACTTCCATCACGTGCGAAGCAGCGACCAGCAAGGCAACTGCCAGAAACACAATGACAACAATCACCGGCCCCCATAGATCGGCCATCAGCGCCGACACGCCACCCAACAGGCCGATGATTGAAAATGTGCGCAAACCGGCGACACGGCTGCCATCCTCGTCGTTACGGTTGCGCCAGCCGCGCTCCAGCCCCACCAGCAGGCCAATGGCCAGGGCAGCGGTCAGATTAAGTGCCTGTTGGTAGTCGGCAAGAATCATGGGACAAGGTTTCCGATGGGTGCTGTCGTCGCACTATATCAAACTTGCTGCATGCGCAAATCGCCACGTGAGTGCTTGCACCTGGGTGATTGCGTGAGTGTCGTCGGTGTATTGGCCGCTAATGATAATTGTTTACAACATCGCCATAGAATGGCAATTTATAATCCGGACATTCTGGAGGCTGTCATGAAAAATCTGGTCGTTATTGCAAGTCTGTTACTCCTTTGCTCGAGCTTCTCGCATGCGGAGCAATACGGCGCCGCTGTCGGTAGCGGTCCCGCTAAATCCGTCCCTGACGCCATCGCTGCTGTCGACGCTGGCAGTCAGGATGTCATGCTGCTGGAGGCTGAGGTAACCTCGGTCTGCCAGGCCAAAGGCTGCTGGCTGGGCTTTTCCAGCGATGCTGGCGACGTCCGGGTGACCTTTAAGGACTACGGCTTTTTTGTACCGTTTTCTATCCGGGGCAAGCAGGTGCGTGTCGAAGGAATGATGGAAAAAACTGAGCTGAGCCTGGAGGACAGTAAACACCTGATTGAAGACGCTGGCGGCGATCCCGCGACGGTCACCGAGCCGATTGTGGAATATCAATTTGTCGCGTCAGGTGTTCAGGTTCTGTCATAAAGCAGCGATAGCACGTTATCCACTGTTGGATATCAAGGCGTTGACCGTGTGATGAGTTGCCCGGTCTGAGGCTGCCTGGCAGCTACAGAAGCAGTTATCAGTAACGATCCCAATAAGGTATCTCGCCAAAGTAACCACCCATAAAATCTACAAAGGTGCGCACCTTGCTGGCCAGCAGGGTGCGGTGCGCGTATACCGCATACAGTCCAAACGGTTCCGGTTTGAATTCATCCAGAATCGATACCAGTTGCCCAGCGGCCAGCGCATCGCCAGCGATAAAGGTGGGTTGCAGTGCAATGCCGGCTCCCTCAATCGCGCACTGCACAAGCAGGTCACCATTGTTGGACCTGATAACGTTGCCGGCGTCCGGCCATATATCCGGTGGTTGCTCCATATAGCTGTAGCCCAGACAGCGGTGGGTCTGCAATTGAACCGGTGTCTCCGGCTGACCATGCTCCTTCAAATAGTCGGGTGATGCACAAAACACCAGCTGCACCGGCGCCAGGTATCTGGCAATAAGCGAGGAGCTTTTGAGCCGGCCAATGCGGATCGCGACGTCAAACCCTTCATCAACAATATCCACTTTGCGGTCATTCAGTTGCAGGTCTACCGTTACCCCTGGGTGGGCTGCCTGAAAGCTGGCAATCAATCGCCCCATGTGCCGGCTGGCAAAAGATACCGGGGCGCTGATGCGCAATTCACCACGGGCCGAAGTCTGCAGGTCGCCGAGCTGGTACTGAATATCATCAAAACTTTCCAGCAGCCCTTCGGCGCGCAGCAGATAGACGCGGCCAGCCTCTGTAAGGCTGACCCGCCGTGTACTGCGGTTTAGCAGGCGCACGCCAAGGGTTTCTTCCAGCCGGGATACGTATTTACTGACCAGCTGTGGCGATAGCTGCAGTCGATCAGCCGCCTGACTGAAACTACTGTGCCGGGCAACGGACACAAACGCCCGCATGGTATCGATTTTGTCCAAGTTCTGTGACCTTCCATCTTATTATCAACACAGCGTTGATAGTTTTGCAATATATGCCATCTTAATCTCCACATCTGTTCACAGTAAAGTAAACATCATAAACATCGCGCCTGCATCGGGCAGGCGACATTAGTAACTGATATGGAGGCATGACATGAACAACGCACTGATTCAACGAACACTGAACAGCAACGCCGGTCTGGCGGCACTGGTGCTGCGAGTACCGGTTGGTATTATCCTGTTGGCCCACGGTGCACAAAAACTGTTTGGCTGGTTTGGTGGCTATGGCCTGGAGGGAACCGGCCAGTTCATGAGCAGCCTGGGGCTGGAGCCCGGTTATCTGATGGCGCTGCTGGCCGGCAGTGCCGAGTTTTTCGGCGGGCTCGCTCTGTTGCTGGGCCTGCTGACACGCCCCGCTGCCGTGGTTTCGGCATTCACGATGGCGGTAGCGATGTTCAGCGCACACATTGGCAACGGTCTTTTTATGTCCAACAACGGTTATGAATATGCGCTGACACTGCTCGCAGCCACGCTGGCACTTGCGATTCAGGGTGCAGGTACATTGAGCCTGGACCGTGCGCTGCTGAACAGGCTGGTGTGAGATGAAGACCATCGCCACTCTGCCACTAACTTGTATAACGCAAGAGGGTGGCAGTGGCCGGGTAGACGCCATTGTCTGCTCAACCAGTCACAAGGTTCAGATCTGAGCGGGAGAGAAACCCATGGAAAAACAGATTGTATTTTTGTCGCACGGAGGTGGCCCACTGCCACTGCTGGGCGACCCTGGACACAGGGAGCTGGTGGACTACCTGCAGGCATTGCCGGGCAAGCTTAACCAGCCAGACGCGATTCTGGTCATCAGCGCACACTGGGAGCAAGACTCGCCAACAGTAACCTCCGCCCTGCAACCTGAACTGATCTACGACTATTACGGGTTTCCACGCGAGTCCTACGAAATTGCCTACCCCTGCCCCGGTTCGCCCGAACTGGCGCAGCAGGTCACACAGGCATTGCAGGAGGCAGGCATCGACGCACACATGGATGGCGAGCGAGGGCTGGACCATGGCGTGTTTGTGCCACTAAAGCTGATGTACCCACAGGCCAATATACCCTGCGTGCAATTGTCGCTGGTCAATACCCTGGATGCAGCTTTGCACTGGCGTATCGGCGAGGCACTGCGGTCACTGGAGGTCGACAGGCTGCTGGTGATTGGTTCAGGCTTTTCGTTTCACAACATGACGGCATTCCGGGCGCCGGATGACAGGTCAGCCAGAGAAATGAACATCGCATTTGAACAGTGGCTGACAAGAATATGCAGCACTGAGGAACTGAGCGAGAGCGAACGCAGGAAGCAGCTGATCGAGTGGGAGCAGGCACCTTATGCCAGGTTCTGCCACCCGCGTGAGGAGCACCTGCTGCCCTTGCATGTCTGTGTCGCGATGGCTGGTCGTGCCAGTGACTCTAACGCTTCAATCGAGGTGCTGGGTAAATCGGCCGGCATGTTCCACTGGCTCTAAGCCTGGCTGACTATTTTCGTTCGACAGTCCAGTTATCCTGCTGACACAGGACACAGTTGTCACCTTCAAAAAGCGGCGCCGGCACCGGGTCATCCCAGAGGATCCAGCGTAGCCAGGCCGTCATCGGCCCCAGATAGCTGCCGCCGGTCTGCATGGGTGCCAGGTGTGTGGCGCCGCGCAGGTTCAGCCATGTTGTATCGACCGGCGACTGCTCAAAAACGGGCTGTTGATGGATATCCGGTGCAGCGGTGACATCTTCGGCACCGGACAACAGCAGCAGTGGCCCCTTAAGATCGCCGATGACCTGGGGGACAAAACGCGGACCACGCGTGTAGGGCTGGATGGCAATGACAGTATCCACACGCAGATCACGACCCATCATCAGAGCACCGCCGCCGCCCTGCGAATGGCCTGCTGCTGCGACTCGTGTGGTGTCCACTTTGCCAAAGAAAACACTCTCGCGGCGCGAATATTCATTGCGGATATCGTCGAGACATTCAAGCATTTCACGGCCGCTGCCGGCATTGGGCGTCATCGCTGCAACAACTACAAACCCCCAGCTCGCCCAGTGCTCCAGCATCAGGCGATAGGAGGCAGGACTGGCATAAGTGCCGTTGCCCCAGACCACAATGGGGTGTCGTTCATCGTTCATATTGATGGGATGAAAGGCGACGCAGTCGCGACTGATGCGGGTCTGCTCGATACCTGCATAGACACCAGGCTGAAAATAGCTGCGCAGCAGATCCTGTCCGACCAATTCAGGCGGCGGCTGGTAGGCACAGCCGCTGATTACCAACATCAGGGGCGCGAACAAGCTGGTGGGCGCCAGGGTGCGGCGTTTGAATGCTTGCATAGACCTCCACACACTAAATGCCCGTATTAAAAGCTTACGTATCAGGCACGCTCGGCGCGACGCGCCTGTTTAACAACGTACATTGCCTTGTCGGCCCTGGCGATCAGTTCGTCGGCGTCGGGAACTGTGTCGCCCTGCCACACGACAACACCCACGCTGGGGCCCGGGTAATCAAGCGTCAAGCTTGGCAACTTCAACACGCCACTCATGGCCTGTTCGATGCGAACTGCAATTGCCTGTCGTGCCTGTTCAGTAGCCGGCTCATCGTTAACCGCCACCATGACAAATTCGTCCCCGCCATAGCGAGCAGTCAGGTCGCCGGTGCGAGCGGCTTTTTTTAGACAGTGTGCCATCGCCTCCAGAAAATCGTCACCGACATCATGGCCATGCTGGTCATTGATTTTCTTGAAACCATCCAGATCAATAAATGCCACATAGACCACTTCGCCAGCACGCTGTGCATGAGACAACATACGTCGCATTTCCTCAACCAGGTAGCGACGGTTAGGCAGGCCAGTCAGTGGATCATGCCGCGCGTGCAGGGTCAATTGTGCATTGGCCACTTCCAGCATCTCATGCTCAACTTCCCGTTCAGCGAAAAGAGTCAGTGTCTGCCAGCAGCTCTGCACCATGGTTTTTTCGGTAGCGTCCAGACCGCCGGGCTGACTGATAAGTAGCACGCCCCCCATCAGGTCAGTGCCATGTGCCAGTGTCAATACGAACAGTTCACACTCATTACCAATACCACTGCGCTCGGCAACTGCACGCAGTTCTGGCGAGCTGTGTTGTGGGCTTAAAAATGTGGGCGCATAACCTTCGCTGTAACGTGCCATGTTTAACATTTCTATCAGCAGCGGCAGCATCGGGTCATCTTCGGTGGCCAGCATTTCCGGTGTTGTCAGATGTGATGCGTCGATACCATTGACGGTTTGATCAAGGGAGATGGGACTGACTTCTGGCAACAGGAATGGCGCCGCGTACTGCCATGCCTGACGCGACTTGAAGCTCTGACTGACTGCCTTAAGTACCTGATCAGGCTCTTCCCCCGACAGGCACAAGGCGCCAATTTCAGCCACAAACTGCATATCACTGGCGCGCGTTTCCGCGGCGTGCGCGCGGGCCGTCGCTTCACGCGCCAACTGCTCACGACTTGCCTGGTGTCCAATCATGCGCGAGAAAAGCGCCAGCACTTCCAGGGCAGCGTCACTCACTTCAACAGTGTTGGCACTGGCGCCACATAAGGTGCCGAACAGCTCACCTTCATCGGTGTAGATGGGATTGCTGAGGTAGGTTTTCAGTCCAAGCGCGGCAGCTGCTTCAGAGTCACCCCAGACGCTTGGCACATCAGTTGTCAGAAAACGTTTCTCATCAAGTGCGCGCCGGCACAGCGTGTCACTCCATGGCACTTCCAGGCCTTCCGGGATCTGCAATTCACCACTGTTACGCGAATAGAGAATGCGCTGCACACCCTCCTGCTCGTGGATGGTTGTCACGTAGGTGCTTTCCAGGTGCGTAACACGTTGCAGCACATCCAGAATGGGCTGTGTCAGCTCTTCAAGGTTACTGGCATCAGAAACCTGTTCCGCCAGTTTTTCAATTGCATTACTCATCGGTGTACTCTCATAAGAATACGTTTTGTATTTCAAAAGTGAGCCGCATTTAACATCACATCTGCGTCTGCCCATGCCTGCGCCTGCCTTTCACGCGCGGCCTCTGCTTCGTCACTGCGCCCGACCATATCCAGAGCCTGTGCAAGCCCATGGAGCGCCCAGCCGTTTTCATTCAACATTAACAAATCACGTTCGAATACGGAAACGGCCTGTTCAGGTTGGCCTGCGTTGATCAGCGCCTGTCCCAGGAACAAGCGGGTCGACTGCAACCAGTCCGGTGGTTCCATGTATCGCAGCGCATCCTGCAGAGCAACAGCCTGCTCAAAGTGACCCACAGCAACCGCATAGTCTTCCTGTGCGTTGGCAATTTCGCCTGCCAGCACGTGCTCGGCGATGGCCAGCAGATCTTCTGCTGTGTTGACGCTGGCACGCATGGTATCCAGCCCTGCAGCCGACTGTCTGATCGATTGCAGGGCCGTCAATGCTTGCTGCGCCTGAGCAAGATCACCGTTAGCAGCATGTGCGGAACCCTGCACCCAGTGCAGCATGCCGGCCAGATAGGGTTGCTCGGGAGCCGGATTCTGTAGCGCCAGCAAATCGTCGTAGCGACCGAAGGCTTTGAGTGTCATCCAGTGCGCTACCGGTGCTCTCAAGCCTGAACCGCGATTGAGCGCCTCTATATCAACCATTGCCGCCATTGGCGCAGAAACGCCGGTAGCACGCTCAAAACTCCCCTGCAGCAGGCCTGCCCAGTGAATGAACATGCGCGCATGGCCGCCGTGATTGGTTGCTGACAGAAAATAGGTGCCATTGCGCGGCAGGCTTCGATTGCCCCAGGCCTGCTGGAGGAATTCATCCGCCTCCAGCGAGCGCTGGTTGGTAGCAATAGCGTCATTGTAACGACCCAGTCGCATATAAATATGGCCGGGCATGTGCACCATGTGCCCGATCATGGGCGTCAGGGATTCCAGCCGATCGGCAGAGGCTTCCGCTGCCTCCGGCTCAAATGAAGCCTCCAGAAGGTGGATATGCAGATGCGTCAGCCCCGGGTGCCGGGGATTCTGTGCCATGCCCTGCTCGATGACATCGCGAGCGCGGGCGACACCGGGCAAGGCACTGCCGTCTTCTGCTGAGAAATAGGTCCAGGGCGTTGTCATCATGATGCCGTGCGGCACCAGAAAGGCAGCTTCCAGATCATCGCTGTGAGTCTGGTAGTTGGCTTCAGCCGCCTCTACAAATGCGTTGGTACGCGCCATGGCATCCGGGTAAGTCTCTGAATCAAACAGGACCGCCAAAGCCTCCACCAGCCCACGCTCTGGCGGTGGCAGCGTGTCAGCCATGGCCATCGCACGATCGATGGCGGCCTTGCCAGCGCCGGCCGGATCGTCAGTAACGCCTGCATAGCGGCTGTTGGGGTTGGGCCCCATGGCCAGTGCCCTGCCCCAGTGAATCATGGCGTTATTGGGATCGAGGCATAGTGCCGCATTAAAAGAGGCGATCGCTTCAGGGAAATAATATCCGTAGGTAAGCCGTAGCCCCTGGTCAAAATAAGCCTGCGCCAGCTCCATGCCGGTGTTGATGGAGCGACTGAAGGTGCCGGTATTGTTGACCAGCGGTGCCGCGTCTTCGGCGCAGGCCACCATGTCCTGCAAGGGTATTTGCGAAATCGCCTGGATGGGGGCGCGGACCTCGACTGGTGCCGGTGGTTCTTCATTGCCGCACGCCATCAACAGAAGTGTCGCGGCCAGCGGGACGGCCAGCCGCATCCGGGTAAATACCAAGTGTTGCGTCATCGTTCAGTTACCTGCAGCAAGTCAGTTTGGTAGCTGAGGCACTATAACCCTAGTTTGCAGGCCAGCCAAGCCAGTGACTAGCGGGTATTCTCCGCCTCTCTGAGCTCACGTACAGGGCGGACTTCAATGCTGCCATAGCGGGCTGGCGGGATTTTTTCCGCCAGCCTGATGGCCTCATTCATGTCGCGCGCCTCCAGCATGTAAAAACCGGCCAGCTGCTCCTTGGTTTCGGCGAAAGGGCCGTCTGTCAAAGCCGCCTTGCCATTGCGAACCCGGACAGTGGTAGCGGTATTCACTGATTGCAGAGGCGCTCCATCCAGGAAATGGCCATTCGACGTCAATGATCCCACACAGGCAATGCATTCCTGATTAAGCGAATCCCATTCCTGTTGCGACATCTGATTCATGATGTTTTCGTCGTAATACACCAGGCACAGGTACTTCATGCCGCGTTCCTCACACCTATCAGACAGAACACGGCGCCCTGTGGGTCGGCACCGACAATCACGTATTCGCCGCCCGGGATTTCCTCGGGGCCATGCATCAACTGTCCGCCCGCCGCCTTCACATGTTTCACTGCGACATCAATATCAACCACACGGAAGTAGTAGCTCCAGGACGGCATGGGCATGTCAGGTGATTTCTGCATGATGGCGCCAATCATGCCACCATGTCGGATGAAGTCATAAGTGCCCATGTCGCCCATATCCATCTCGCCGTCTTTCTTCCAGCCAAAGTGCTTTCCGTAAAAGTCCCAGGCGCCCGCCTGATTTCCAGCACACAATTCATTCCAGGCGCAATGGCCGGGGCGCGGCTTGTCTGCTGCAAAGGCGAAGCTGGGTGTGTCGCTGGCAGCTGTCATCACGTAAAACGGCACGCCATCGGGATCGCCCACCATGGCCATGCGCCCCACACCGGGAATATCCTGAGCCGGCATCAATAACTGTCCGCCACTGGCCTGCATACTGGCAACTGTTTCATCGACATTATCTACAGCGATATAACCCAGCCAAACAGGACGGGCGCCACCTTCTACCATTTCAGGAGTCAGGGTCATAACGCCTGCCACCTCATGTCGACCATTACCATCTACATCGGCGGCTGACACCAGGTGATAGCTGATATCCGGCATCTGGCTGTCAACAAACTCCCAGCCCAGCATCGGCCCGTAAAATGCCTGCGCGGCGTTTGCATCAGGTGTCAGCAATTCATACCAGACAAAATCTCCGTGTTTGTTCTGCATTTTCTGCTCCTTTCCTTAGTTGATAAATCGAGCCCGGAACATCTCAATCATTACCGAGTTTGACGACAGTCTCGAAGCCACCAAATATCATGCGCTTGCCGTCAAATGGCATCGGGTTCTTTTCAGGATCCATGCGAGGATCAGTGTGCATTATCTGTTCGATTTTTTTCATGCCGGCATTGCGGGCATCCTTGTCTGGCCATTCGATAAAGGCAAAACAGACCACTTCATCTTCATTGGCTTTGACAGCCCCGTAAAAGTCCGTGACTTTGCCTTTTGGTACGTCGTCCTGCCAGCACTCCAGCACGCGAATGGCCCCCGCCTCAATGAATATTTCATCAGCAGTCCTGGCATGAGCAATAAATTTCTCGCGATTGGCCTTTGGTACGGCCAGAACAAACCCGTCAATGTATGACATAAACACGTGCTCCTGTTTTGAGTGTTTTTGATGTGTCTTTATATGCCTGTCGTGTCAGCTTTGTCCGATTCGACAGTTAACACTGTGTTTATTTCAAAATACTGTCAGGAGTGCCCAGTTCATTGAGGCGGCGCTGTAAAAATCGTTTTTCTGCACTGGCATTGGTTAACTCAATAGCTGACTGATAGGACAACCGGGCTTCATCATGACGACCCAGACGACGCAGTAAATCGGCCCGCGCGGCATGCAGAAGGTGATAACTGTCCAGCGCTCCATCTGCGCACAACTGGTCTATGCGTGCCAGCCCGGCCGCCTCACCGTCACGCATCGCGATAGCTACAGCGTGATTGAGTGCAACCACAGGCGACGGTTGCAGCGCCAGCAGTACACGGTACAGACCCGCGATCTCATGCCAGTCGGTATCTTCAGAGCTTGGGGCCTCGGCGTGCAGCGCAGCGATGGCTGCCTGCACTGCATAAGGCCCAGCCGGCCCCTGCGTTAGTGCCTTGCGGACCAGCATACAACCCTGAGCAATCTGGTGTTTATCCCAGCGGCTGCGGTCCTGCTCGTCCAGTGGCACCAGTTCGCCTGATTCGTTGTAGCGTGTTGCGCGCCTGGCCTCATGCAACAACATCAGCGCCAGCAGACCTGTCACCTCGCTGGACGGAATGAGGTCCTGCAGTAACTGGGTCAGGCGAATCGCTTCGACCGCAAGCGCTTCCCGACTTTGATCGGGATCCTCTTGCGATGACAGGTATCCTTCGTTGAAAACCAGGTAGATAACCTGCAGCACTGCGCCCAACCGGTCTGGCAGATCGCGGGTCTGGGGTACTTCGTAAGGGATGCGGGCGTCGCGGATTTTGTTCTTGGCCCGCACAATGCGTTGCGCCAGTGTGGGCGTGGGTATCAGAAAGGCCGCTGCGATCTGCTCAGTCGTCAGACCGCAGACTTCGCGCAGTGTCAGTGCCACACGCGCTTCAGGCGACAGGGCCGGGTGGCAACAGGTAAAGATGAGTCTGAGCCGATCGTCTTCAATAGAAAGGTCGTCTGTCTGCTCATCATCAGCAACATCAAGCATTCTTACCAGTTCGTCGCTGGCATCGTCATGCCGCCGCCGCTTGCGAATCTGGTCGATGGCGCGGAACTTTGCCGCCGTCACCAGCCAGGCACGCGGGTTTTCGGGTACTCCGTCAGCAGGCCACTGTGCGACCGCAGCAGTAAACGCTTCATGCAGGGCATCCTCTGCCAGATCAAAATCACCATTGAGCAGGCGGATCAATGTTGCCATTGCCCGCCGTCGCTCGCGGCGATAAACCTGTTCAATCACATATGCGGTAGCCTGCGGGGCGATGTTGTGAGGGTCCATTTCACTCAAGCTGCCTGTGTCTGCTGACCTGGCGCGATATCAGCTCAGTTAAATTCCACACTCATGATGGTTACTGGCATACCGTTGTATGGCTCGCGACTGAGTATCTGCCAGCCCAGCCCGGCATACAACTGCTCCTGGTCGGGGGTGTACAGATACAGTTTCTTCACGCCGTTGTCGCGCGCGTGATCCATTATGCGTTTAACCAGAACGGTACCGACACCCTGTTTGCGATGTGTCGGTGCCACATAAACGCTGGCCAGCCACGGTGTGAGCTCCGGGTGAGAGCTCATATCTTCTGCGAGCATTGATGCGGATCCCAGCAACTCGCCATTGCGTTCGGCTACAAAAGTTATTGGTATGACATCACCACGCAGATCAGCCTGCATTTCTTCGACACGGGCTTCGAAAGAACGTTCCGGGTTAAGGTAGGACCATTCCGCATGATGCCACTTTGCTAGTGTCATCAAATGTTCCGGGCGATCCCTGAGAGAAATGATTTCCATAGTAGCTCCGCTATTCTTTGCGCAGGACTATAACACGCTGTCCGCGAGCCGCGCTGCAATCGACTGCAGAGGCAGAGGTGTTATGATACTCACTGGCAGTTTGCCGCCATCCGCCAGATAGCAGGGAACCCGCGCTTTGTCACAGCACCCCCAGTCACGCGCCATCTTGGTCATGGTCCTTCTTAACTCATTTGCGGTGCCATTGATGCTGTCTGCCGCTAACGTTGCACTGCCGGCCATGGGTGAAGATCTGACCATGACAGCTGTTGCAATGAGCTGGGTGCCGATGGCTTTTCTGATGGCCAGTACGATGTTTGTATTGATATTCGGTCGCCTCTCAGATCGTGTGGGTCGCAAGCGCATTTTTATGATCGGCACGGCGGCTGTAGTTGTGTCCTCGATACTGACATCACTGGCGCCTACCGGGGAACTGCTGCTCACGGCGCGCTTTCTGCAGGGTGTCAGCGCAGCGGCCCTGAACGCAACACAAATGGCTATTGTCAGCTCGGCGTTTCCTGCCAATCAGCGTGGGCGCTATATCGGCCTGGTCACCGCGTCAATTTATATCGGGCTGTCGGTGGGTCCCTTGCTTGGCGGCCTGGTTGTTGACCATATCAGCTGGCGGGCTTCATTTCTGGTTCATCTGCCGCTGGTGCTGGCCGTCTTGGGCTTGGGTCTGTTTTTTGTACATGACGAGTGGCACGGTGAGACCAATGTCCGTTTTGATGTGCCCGGAGCACTGGGCTGGATCGCCAGCATTGGTCTGTTCTGCCTGGCCATCTCTCGACTACCGGCCTGGGACAGCCTCGCCCTGCTGGCCGCAAGTGCCGTCACGGTCACCCTGTTTTTGCGTCACGCACGTCGCTCACCGCATCCGCTGTGGGACGTGAACCTGTTTTTCACCAATCGTACTTTCACGCTTTCCGCCGCTTCCGCCCTGATCATGTACAGCGCCACCTACGCCAATGTCGTGCTGATGAGTCTGTATCTGCAGTCTGTTAAAGGCATGAGCGCCAGTCAGGCCGGCCTGATCATGATGGTGCAGCCGCTGACCATGGCCATCGGTTCTCCCATCATGGGCCGTCTGTCGGATCGCATCGAGCCGCGCTGGCTGGCATCAGCCGGCATGGCACTGACTGCCTGCGGCCTGTTTGTGCTGGCCACTCTGCATCCGGACAGCAGCACGACACGCGTGGTCATCGCGCTTTTGTTCACTGGCGGGGGTTTCTCGCTGTTCTCGTCACCTAATGTGAATGCCATCATGGGTTCGGTCGAAAGACGCCACTATGGCAGCGCTTCAGCGGCGGTCGCTACGACGCGAATGGTGGGTCAGCTCAACAGCATGGTGCTGGTGGCGTTAGTGGTAAGCCTGATAGTCGGAAATACCGTCATTAATGAGGACAGCATTCCTCAGCTGTCGCGCGCCATAGATGTGTGTTTTGCGATAGCCGGACTGGTTTGCCTGCCCGGCATCGCATTTTCACTCGCCCGTGGGCGGCTGCATCGTCAGTGATGACCGCCCAATTAAGTTGAGTTCAGGGCTTGGGGTGGTCGTACAGCCATTCAACCAGCTGCGCGCCGTAGCTGTCAGACACACTTGGCACGTGGGTGCCGGCAGAGATCGTCCACAATGCAACGGCGCCGCCAGGACGACAGCCAATATCAAAAGTCATCACACCTGTTTCATGACCTGGCAGACTGGCATCCAGGTCTCGCTGCTCGCGTGCCCGTCCCTGAGTGATACAGCCGTTGTAGCTGGCCCAGCGCTGCACGGAGCCCATGGCGCTGGGATATCGATTACCCTGAATTTCTCCGCCCTGATAGGCAATGGTCTCATCCGCAGTACCGTGAATCTGCAGGATATTGACGGCATGCTCGGGTGCCGGGCGCTGTTCCAGATGATTGGCACCCGCCAGACTGACAATGGCAGCGATTTTGTCCGAGTGCTCATAGGCCATGCGATAGGACATAAATCCACCATTGGAGTGGCCCACCAGATAGATGCGCTTGGGATCGATGTTGTACTCGGACTCCATGCGCTCAATCACTGACATCAGATAACCACTATCGTCGACATCTGTGCTGAAGAAGTTGCAGCATGCATCGGATGCGTTCCAGTAAGGGTTCTGGTCGCCACCCGGTTCACGCGTGCCGTTTGGCGCAACCAGCAGAAAACCGTAATCATCAGCAATCGCGCTAAGCCCCATGTAGCGATCAGCAACCATGCCACTGGATGTGTAGCCATGAAGCAGCACGATCAGAGGCGCGGGTGTGTCCGCCGAATAGCCCTCCGGTACAGTGACTGGCAACTCACCACGGCCCAGATCAATGCTCTGAGCAGTCGCGAGCGAGGAAGTGAATACTGTCACCAGGGCGGTAACCGCTATCAGCGCAAATTTGGGCAAACGAGGCATGGCAGGGAGCTCCTTGTTGTGTTGAGCGTTATTACTTTGAGAAAGGATCGTGCAGTCAATCATAACGGAGATGGATAAAGGCAGCCAGCTCATGAACTGCGCGATGGCACATATCTGCGCATGGACCGGCATAGGCGCCAGCTGGCAGACGCGCTACAATCATGAAAAAACCAACAAGCGAGGAAAGCACCCGTGCCAGGATCTTTAGTAACAGTAACCTATAAGTCTGCCCTGATGACGCTTGCTGTGCTGCTTGCCAGCACAGTCTGGGCCCAGGATCTGCCAGACCCGACCCGCTTCGAAGCAGCCATCGAACGTTTCGAAGCAGCCGATGCGCAGAACCCACCGCCGGAGAATGCCATCGTTCTGACGGGCAGCTCGTCCATCATGTACTGGAATGAAGATGCACCAGCTGACCTGGCGCCACTGTCTGTCATCCCGCGTGGTTTCGGCGGCAGTGTCATGAACGACGTCGTACATTATCTGGATCGCGTGGTGCTCAAATACCAGCCTCGCGCTGTGCTGATTTATGAGGGCGACAATGACACCGGTCGCAATAACATCCCCAACGATCAGATCATGCAGCAACTGGAAACGATCATAGACCGCATCCATGCGCAGCGTGAGGACACACGAATCTACGTGCTGTCTGTCAAACCCAGTGTGGCGCGCGTCGACAGCTGGCAGATTGCTTCGGAACTGAACCAGCGCTATCGCGCCCTGGCTGCCAGCGACCCGAGGATTCACTTTGTGGATGTGGCCACCCCCTTCCTGAAAGCCGATGGCACCGTGCGCACTGATATTTTTGTGGAGGACAACCTGCATCTCAATGAGACAGGTTATGACATCTGGGCAGCCACAATTCGGGAGGCCTTGATGGAAATAGAGGCGCAGTACGAGTAGAGCGATTGAATGTCAGTTTTCACGCCGCTGAGCGAAGAGGATATACGTTCGTTTCTTGAATCGTTTAATGTGGGCGAGCTGGCACACTTTAAAGGCATCAGGGGCGGCAGTGAAAACACTAATTACTTCGTTGACACTCACGGTCACGATGGTGATATCAGCCATTTCGTCCTGACGCTGGTTGAGCGTGGCCCGGTCAACGAGCTACCCTTTTTTATCGAACTACTCGATTGCCTGCAGGCTGCCGGTTTGCCCGTTCCATTTTCTGTAGCAGATCGTCATGGCAGCGCACTGCACCGTCTGAAAAATCGCCCGGCGCTATTGCAACCACGCCTGCCGGGTGACCACCCCTCGCAGCCTTCCCCACTGCAATGCGCCGCACTGGGCGAGCTGGTGGCGCGGATGCACCAGGCGACATCGCAAAGCCCTCTGCAGCGCGACAACGATCGCGGACCCCGCTGGGTACTCCAACAGGCTGGCAAACTCGCGGTCAGTCACTGGAAGAACGAAACGCCCTGGCTGCTGCCGGCATTGACGGAACTGCAGCATTGGTACAACAGCGCGCCCACGCTGCCGGAGACTGTGATTCATGGTGACCTGTTTCGTGACAACGCGATGTTGATCGATAACCAGATAACCGGCGTAATCGATTTTTACAATGCTGCGACCGGGTGGATGATCATGGACCTGGCTATCTGTGCCAACGACTGGTGCACCAGGACGTTTGATACCGGTGAACTGATGTTCCAGTCATTACATGTGCAGTCAATGCTTGACGCCTATGCGCGCATTCGTCCGCTAAGCGCGATGGAAACACGTAGCTGGCCACAGGTTCTGCAACTTGCAGCACTGCGCTTCTGGGTATCTCGGGAACAATACGCTCGCACGCACCCAGCACAGTCAGATGTGCTGATCAAAGATCCCGGTTACTTCAAGGCGCTTTTTCAGCTTCATTCACAGCATGCGGCCTAACGGACGTCAATCACGCGCGGCTCAGAGAACCACCACTGATTGCCCTGGCGTGCGAACAGCTGGTATCGCTCATCAGGTGCGGGCTTGACCAGCTGACTGTTAAAGGCAGGCAGTGGCACCGCGAACGCCCGGTCAACAAACAACACTCCCGTCTGCACGTCTGGCGCTGCAGAAAGCTGCCAGCGCAGCAGGCCGCTATCGTATTGCGGCGCGGCCTGCACATCGACTGACAGCCCGTTTGCCGGCTGACATTGCTCCTGCAGTTCTTCTCTTGATATCAGGTCGCCCGCATCATTAAAAACCAGCAGGCGCTCATTGGACACCTGCAAGGCATCCAGGCAGTTCTGCGTCAAACTAACCCAGTCAAGATCCAGACGATCACTGACTCGCATCAAGTCGCCCTGAATATAATTCATCGGTATAAAAGCAGTCTGGTCGGCAACTGCCGTAAAGCGATCAAGCAGGTAACGCGTAATTTTGTAATCAGTCTGAGTTACCACATCCTGACGATAGTCACGCACTGCCAGTACCTGGATAAAAAAAACAAACACAAAGGCCGCAGCGACATATTCAGCTTTGAAATAACTCTGAGCGCGATTGTCGCAACTAATGACAATGGCAGCGACAACGGCCAGCGCCACATCCATGGCAAAGAAGATTCGATCGGAATGCAGGCCGTACTCTGCGATACCATGGGTGACAGCCAGACCCGGCAGACCGAACAGCAAGGCCAACGCCGTCAGCTTTAGAGTGAGTCGATAGTCACTGAGAAATGCTAGCAGCAGCGCAAACAGTATCAGCCAGCGACTGCGCAGGTAAAACCCGACGAACTCGACCCAGCTACCTAAACCTATATTCCAGAAGCCTGCAAAATAGCTGCCTTCACCCCCTACATCCAGTTGCATTCCCAGCATGTGTCCTCGCCATAGCCAGTAGGCCACGGTAACAAGCAGCACGCCTGCCGCTAGCTGCCATTGCTTGCGCTGCCAGGACAGAACCAGGATTAACGGCACCAGCATCAGGTAGACTTCTTTCGACAACATGGCAAGCAGTAACAGCACCCAAACAAGCAGCAAGGTAGTCACTGCGCGCCCATCTTCGGCAGGCTTTCTGATCAGCACCAGCAGTGTAAGCAGCGCGAATATGCCACCTATCAGATAGTGCATGGTGTAGAAGCGGCTGAGTAAAGTTGGCAGAGACAGCAAGGACGCCATCAGCACAATCGTCACCCAGCCTGCTCGCATGTCACGCGATGATGAGGATGATTGAGTGAGCCTTGTTGCCAGTGTTGCTGCCAGTGTTGCTGCCAAGCCCATAACCAGACTCATGCAGGCAATCATGAAGGCGAGAAAGAAAAGCGGCCGCATCGGAAACAGCGTGGCTATCCAGCGGTATATTGTCATCGGGATGGGCGTGTAATTTGCCACTGACAATTCCCGATAGACTTCGGGCTGCAGATAAGGCTGCAAGCCACCATAGTCCAGCGCCACGCGCATCAGATGTGAGTCATCACCGGAAAAAACCACCCAGGACAGGAAAGGCAGAAACACCAGACATGCCAGCACACTGGCAGACCAGAAAACAAGGAATGGCGGCAGTTTCGCAAGCAACTCCCGTGGAAGCAACTTGATCAAGATTATTGCGCCCCCTGGGATACAGCTTCAAGCACAGATTCAGTCAGCTGCCAGATGGGACGCGGCCCGCTGGTAGTAACCCCCATACGCACAACAATCAGATCGTGGTCCGGCAGCACTACGACGTTCTGCCCTTCAAACCCCGACAGGTAATACATATTGGCTGGCAGGTTTGGTAAGGGGCGGTCCATCGGATCTTCGGGTGCCCCTGCGTTGAGCCAAAGCTGAATACCATACTGCCCCTGGTCTGCTGAACTCGCGGGGGTGACGCTATAGTCGACCCAGCCCTCCGGGAGAATCTGCTCACCGTTCCACTGCCCGTCCTGCAGATACAGCAGACCGATCTTCGCCCAGTCACGAGGTGTTGCGTACATGTAGGACGAACCCACAAAGGTACCACTGGCATCGGGTTCAATTACAGCCGATCGCATACCCAGTTTGCTGAACAGTCGCTCCTGGGGAAAGTTGAAATATTCCTGAAAACCATCGAAGGCCTGCCGGTGTGTGCGTGCGATTATATTGGTTGTGCCGCTGGAGTAGTAAAATGTGCTACCAGGCTCCTCAGCAAGTGGCTGATCGATTGCGTAAGCTGCCGTGTCACCTGTTGTGTAGAGCATCAGAATGACGTCGGACATCGATCCAGCGGTGTAGACTTCCGAGTATTCCAGGCCGCTGGACATCTGCAGCAGATTCTCCAGCGTGATCTGTCGGCGCGGGTCATCTGCGGATTGCCATTCAGGAATGCCCGGAGGCGCATCAACATTAAAAATGCCTTCCTCAACCAGCATACCGGTCAGTGCTGCAGTGACCGTCTTGGTCATGGACCACCCCAGTTGCGGCATCTGCGCATTAAATGGCTCAGCATATTGTTCGGCTATAATTTTTCCTTCGTGGATGACCAGCACGGCCCGAGTGTTGATGTTCTGATTCGGCTCAATATCTTCGAAGGCCTGATTCACCGCGGCATTGATGGCTTCAAGATCTACCCCGGGAATCTCTGTGGGCAATACCACTAGATCACCGAGGGGCCATTCAGCATCTGAGGCTGCCGGTTTTTCAGGATACAGAGTCGGGTCGAACTGCGCCCGGAGCACTTCAACAGAGGTATCTTTGACCAGTGTACAACCCAGATGCTCACGGTACAGTGCCTGTACTGTCTGACCTGCACCCGCGCCAGTCACCAGGTCGCCATCAATCGAGAAGCTAAAATCCACACCTGCAGCAGAAGCATTGCTCAGCTCCTGCGCCATCACATGTTCTATGGTTCTTCCACCGACCAGCACCGACGAGCACAATCGCTTGACGGCACTGCCTAGAGATATTTCTGCGTTTAAGGCCTCCTGCGCGGCCATCTGCGGAGTTGAGGCTGCCTCCTGCGAGGCTTCCTGAAGGGCATCGACAGCACTTGAGCTTGTCTCCTCGCTTTCTGAGCTCATCGTCTCCGATGGCTCCGAGCAGGCAACAAGCCCGAAGGCCAACATGAGTGTCAGACCTGAATAGGCGCTGCGCATAGACAATTCTCCGACTGTTCTTTTTGGAATATCTGCAAGTTACCCTGTGTCGCCCGGGGGTACAAGTGCCCTCTGGGTGCAAGTGCCCTCTGGGTGCAAGTGCCCTCTGGGTGCAAGTGCCCTCTGGGTGCAAGTGCCCTTGGGACGCTAACACCATAAAGCCTTACCTGAAAATGCCAAGATCAATGCTGTCGGCCATCGCCTTATACCCTGCGTCATTGGGATGAAGGTTGTCGGACGTGAAGCTGGCTGGCAATCGGCCCGGGTTCTGCCCATCACCCATTGCCTGATCAAAATCAATGACGGCATCAAAAGCGCCGGAGCTGCGAATCCAGGCATTGACCTGCTGGCGCTTGGCCTCGCCCTCCGCTGTGTAATACCCCGCACCTTCGAATGGAGTCAGCGTCGCGCCGATGATAGTGATACCACGTGCTTTAGCTCGCGCTATGATCTGACGGTAGCCGGCAATGATCTGCTCCGGCGTTACTTCCTGATCGGTCGCGAGACTGACCGACATGCCAATGTCGTTGATACCCTCGAGCAATACAATATGGCTGACGCCGCTGAGCGCCAGCACGTCGCGCTCAAATCTGGCCTGCAGATTCTCACCGAATATTTCAGCGCGTTCATGCAATACACGATTGCCGCTGATACCGGCATTGGCGATTGCGTACCTCGGCATGTCGTCATTGGCCCTCAGGCGGACCAGGAACTGATCCGGCCAGCGAAGGTTGGCATCCCGTGTTGAGCCGACCCCATCAGTAATTGAATCACCAACAGTGACTATGGTGCTGACAGTCTCATCGGCGAGCACGTCTACAGCTCTGAGGAAATGCCAGACTTCGAAGGTTTCTGCGCCATCGGGCAATTGCAGATCTTGCGTGGTATCACCTGCAAGCAGATAACTGGTCTGCAGCCCGACGCGATGCGTGGTGGCATTGCCAGAACCTTCGGGCAGATAAATGCTGACTGCCAGCTCATCAAGATCGCTCACAGCCAGTGACACCGGGTCACTGATCGCCACCGCACCACGTGCCACATTAAAATGAGACTCGCCCGAGAAAGTCACTTCATGCAAAGTGCCGGCTTGCAGCGCCCCATCGCCCGCGTGCAAAGCGACGGTCATCGCACCAATCGCGAGCGATTTATTGCCATGCGCATTCGACACACGCAGGCGGATAGAATCGCCGGCAGCTGTCACCCGGACAATCTGCCTGAGGGTCTGGTCGTTAAAGGCGTCTTCCGCATCTGCAGCTGGCAGCAGGGTGCTGGGACTCATTGTCCAGGCAGTCACCCAGTGCGCGTCATGGGGCTGGGCTACTGCTGTCAATGTTACGGCTAGGGTTAGCAGCAGGCCAGACAGGGTGGTCATGAGGTGGCGTCGAGTCATCACTGGTTTCCTTTTTGCTCTTATTTTTAGTGCTGTTTTTGGTGGTATAGTGCCACGCATGAAGGCATCTCACGAAACCCGCATTATCGACTCCTGGCGCAAAAATGCTACGCCGTGGGCTCGTGCGGTGCAAGCACAGACGATCGCCAGTCGCCGCCTGGTGACCAATGACGCGATAATCAGCGCCGTACTGGACTGCAAGCCAAAGTCAGTACTGGATGTGGGCTGCGGAGAAGGCTGGCTGACACGCCAGCTTAGCCCGCTGGTTGACAGCATCGCCGGCATTGATGCCATCCCCGAACTGATCGAAGAAGCGCAACGTCGCTCTGCCCATCGTTTTGAGGTCATGGCCTACGATGATCTGGCCAGCGGCGCACTGGATCTGACGGCAGACCTGATGGTTTGCAACTTCTCGCTGCTGGGCAAGGAATCAGGCGACGCAGTCGTAAACGCGACCCAGACGCTGCTTCGGCCTGGCGGACATCTGGTCATTCAAACGCTGCATCCGCTGATGGCTTGTAACGAGGCCGCCTATCAGGATGGTTGGCGCGAGGGGTCTTGGCTGGGTTTCGATGATACGTTCTCGGACCCGGCACCCTGGTACTTCCGCACTCTGGAAAGCTGGGTCGCTCTGGTCAATACGGGCGGCTTGAGACTGGTGTCCCTGCGCGAACCATTACACCCTGAGACAGGCCTGCCCGCATCTCTGATCCTGACGTCGCGGCGCACTGAGTAATAATCGCGTCACGCCTCAGCTACCGAATCAAGCAACGCGACCGACTCAGACTGGCTCTTTGAGCACATCCAGCCGCGTCGCCTGCCACAGGTACCAGGTCGCAGCGCTGCGATGTGGCCGCCAGCACTCCCCATGTGCAAGCAATGTACGTGGCGAAGGCATCTCAGCCAACCGATAGGCAAGCATGAATCCTTTTCGGACACCCAGGTCATCCACGGGTAAGACATCGGCCCGGCCCAGCTGAAACAGAAGAAACATTTCTGCCGTCCAACGCCCGATTCCTCGCACCTTGATCAATGACTGCACGACCTGCTCATTGTCCATGGCGACCAGTTCAGTCAATGACGGAAGCGCGCCGCTCACCACTTTGCTCGCAAGATCGATGACTGCCAGTGTCTTTGCGCGCGACAGGCCGACGGCACGCAATGAGGTTTCGGGTGTTTCCAGTACATGCGCAGGATCCGGTGCCAGATCCGGATCACCGTACAGGTCACAGAACCGTCGATAGATTGTCGCTGCCGCCTTGACCGACAGCTGCTGTGCGGTGATTGCATCAACCAGCGTGCCAAACAGATCATCCACCTGTTTGACCGGTACCCGCAGCGGTCCTACCTGTTTGATCAGACCGGCCATGACAGGGTCGGCCTTCTTCAGGTGACGAACTGCTGCCGGCGCGTTGATGGTTGCTTTCATGAAAGATTATCGGATGCCCGTGTCAGTCGCTCATTCACCTGAGAGTTTGCGATACAGCGATCGTACACTGATGCCAGCGAGTTCGGCAGCTTTCTCTTTGTCGCCTTGACAGTGTTGTAGCAGCTGCCGCAGATAGTTTTGTTCATTGGTTTTCAGGTCCGGCAGATCTCTGGATACGGCGGCGGGCAGAGGATCTAGCTGCAGGCAGCGAGCGATGATATTCCCGTCTATGACATGAGTATTGGACAGTACCATCGCCCGCGCCAGAATATTGCGAAGCTCACGTATATTGCCCACAAAGCGATGCGCCTGCAGTTGCCGGATGGCAGAATCGGTAAGCACGCTGTGCCCACTGCGGTCGAGTTTTTCCAGGATCGCATTGGCCAATAAAGGGATATCACTGCTGCGCTCCTGTAGTGACGGCACCTCGATCGGGAACACATTAATGCGATAATAGAGGTCCTGCCGGAAGCGTCCCTGTTGCATTAACTCAAACAGATTTTTGTGCGTCGCACAGATCAGGCGAAAATCGGCGCGTTTGACTTCTCGACTGCCCACTTGCCGGTATGTGCCCGTTTCAATCAGTCGCAGCAGTTTCACCTGCATCTCCAGCGGCACATCACCTATTTCATCCAGGAACAGGGTGCCTCCATCGGCTGCCTCAACCAGACCTGGGGAATTGTAGGTGGCGCCCGTAAACGCGCCTTTGACGTGGCCGAACAGCTCACTCTCAAATAGTGTCTCGGTCAGGCCGGAACACTCCAGCGTCACCAGTGACCTGTCGCGACGGGTGCTGGCCTGATGAATGGCCAGCGCTGCCAGTTCCTTGCCGCTGCCGGATTCTCCAAGCAGCAGTACTGACGCATCAGTTGGCCCAACACGCGTAATGCTCTCCACCATGGCGTTAAACGCCGCGCTGCTGCCCACCATGTCAGCATCACCTGTACGTGCGCTGGCAACCTGAACCGGTTTCAACAATTCAACAAAATACTTGAGACTGCCATCCGCAGCTTTGATGGGCAGCATCTCGACATCAACATGTTCACGGCCACGAGGCGTCTGATGGATATGCAGCACACGCTCTTTACTGCCTGAGGCACGGGCGGCGCTCAATGGACAGCTTTCTCCTGCCTGGTCGCAGGGCACATCGTAGCCGTGTGAGACACGATAGCAGCGCGGCGCATGACGATAGTCAATTTCACCAAAGCTGTCGCGGTAGTGCGTATTGGTCGCCAGTATCTGGTAGTCAGCGCTGACCAGAATGGCGGGCACATCGAAGCCATCCAGCAAAGCTGCCAATTCGGACGGCGAAGTACTGGCGATCAGGGACATAAAAAGCTCATGGATTGTCAGATATGTCAGCAAGTTTGCCATATTTGGCAAACGATCGTCACTGCCGACTCGCAGCAGGCGACCCGAAACACCTTAAAAACCTGCCTAAATCCTTTTAATTCAGTAGCTTGAAGTAAAATTTCATCACCATGCAAACCTTGGCATACTGTCTGCACTACCCTCCTGCATGTCTGGCACCGCGATCAGACGCAATTCAAAGGCGACGCACATGTTTGATTTTGACCCATACTTGCTGGCCAGAGCGCAATTTGCGGCAAACATCAGTTTCCACATCCTGTTTCCGTCCATCACCATTGGCCTGGGCTGGATCCTGCTGTTCTTTCGCCTGCGCTACACGTTCACCGGCGACAAACATTGGGAAAACGCGTATCACTTCTGGGTCAAGATATTTGCCCTGTCGTTTGCCATCGGCGTTGTCTCCGGCATTACCATGAGCTTTCAGTTTGGCACCAACTGGCCAGGTTTCATGGAACGTGCCGGTAATATTGCCGGGCCACTGCTGGGTTACGAAGTGCTGACGGCTTTTTTTATGGAAGCGACATTCCTGGGCGTAATGCTATTCGGGAAGAGCCGGGTTTCCAATCGCATGCACGTCATTGCCTGCGCGCTGGTAGCGGTCGGCACCACGCTGTCGGCGTTCTGGATACTCAGCCTGAATTCGTGGATGCAGACACCGACCGGCTACACAATGGTTGACGGTGTCTTCCATGTCGAGAGCTGGATGGCTGTCATATTCAATCCCTCATTTCCGTATCGCCTGGCACATATGATGATCGCCTCAATGCTGACCGCTACCTTCCTGGTGATGGGGATCAGCGCCTGGCGCGTAAAGCGGAAAGTTGACGGTCCGGCAACCGCCAAGATCTTCCGCGCCATGGTGGCAACCGCGATGGTCCTGGCACCCCTACAGGTCGTTGTTGGCGACCTGCACGGCCTGAATACCCTGGAACACCAGCCGGCCAAAGTGGCCGCGATGGAAGGCATCTGGGAGACACAGCGTGGCGCACCATTGACACTGTTCGGTTTTCCAGATGAAGAAACTCGCACCACACGCTTTGCCATCGAAATCCCCAGAGCGGCCAGCTACATTCTTACGCACGACCTCGACGGCGAGATACTGGGGCTCAACGAGTTTGCTGGCGAACACCCTCCCGTGGCTCCAGTGTTCTGGGCGTTTCGCATCATGGTGGGCATCGGCGTACTGATGATCGTGGTGGCCTGGTGGGCCGGGTGGGTACTGTTCAAACAGCGCCGCTCTCCCGGCCCCGCTCTGCTGACAGCAACATCCGTGATGACCTTCTCTGGCTGGGTAGCTGTGCTGGCTGGCTGGTATGTAACTGAGATAGGCAGGCAGCCGTGGATTGTCTACGGCATGCTGAACACCGCCGACCTGGTCGCTGACCACAGCAGTGGTGTAATGATAGGCACATTCATGGGCTACATGGCGTTGTATGTATTTGTGATGATTTCCTACATCGCCACATTGCGGTACATGGCCACCAAACCTGCCGCGTCGCTGCTGGCACTCAGACAGCTTGGTGGTCATCAGGCCAACCAACAGACACAGGAGGCATGACATGGAAACCTGGCTGCCTTTATTCTTCGCTGGCGCAATGGGCCTTGCCCTGTTGATCTACGTCATTCTGGACGGTTACGACCTGGGCATCGGACTTTTATTGCCTTTTGCTACCGAAAGTGAAAAGGACCTGATGATTGCCTCGATCGGGCCCTTCTGGGATGCCAATGAGACCTGGATCGTGCTGGGCATCGGCATTCTGCTGATCGCCTTCCCGCAGGCGCATGGCGAGATTCTCACAGCAATGTACATTCCTGTAACCCTTATGTTGATGGGCCTGGTACTGCGGGGCATTGCCTTCGACTTTCGGGCCAAGGCAGTATCTGACAAAAAGGATATGTGGAACCTTATATTTTCTGTGGGCTCACTGATCACTGCCTGCTCACAGGGATGGATGCTGGGCACCTACATTACCGGGCTGGGTGTAACTGGCCTCAGCTGGCTATTCTCCATTCTTATCGCGCTTACCCTGCCCGCACTCTATGTGCTTTTGGGCGCCGCCTGGCTGCTGATCAAGACCGAGGGGGAGCTGTTTGACAAAGCCATGCGCTGGGCAACACGCGCCATCCTGCCAATGGGTCTGGCGCTGTTGCTGGTGTCCATTGCAACACCATTGATCAGCCAGACAATCGCAGATAAGTGGTTCAGCTACCCCAACGGTTTGATGCTGTTGCCCATCCCGGTACTGAGCACGCTGACCTACGGTTTCATGATGAGCCTGCTTTATCGTCAGCACTGGTTGCGAGAGGGCCGCGAGTGGCTGCTGTTTGCTGGTCTCATTGTGCTTTGTCTGCTGGCTGCACTCGGACTGGCCTACAGCATATTGCCCGACATCATTATTGGCCGCATGACGATCTGGGAATCTGCCGCCAGCACACCGTCGCTGCTGTTTACGTTCTGGGGAACCGCCATCGTGCTACCGGCCATCATCACCTACACCTTTTTTGTCTATCGGATTTTCAGCGGCAAAACATCTGAGCTCACCTATGAGTGAAACGTTCACGAGGACTCAAGCAATGAACAACATTGTCAAACCACAGGTTTCAGCATTCTTTGACAAACAGACCTCCACGTTTTCCTATGTGGTCAAAGATCCTTCATCCAACGCCTGCGCCATTGTCGACTCGGTGCTGAATCTGAATTATCACTCAGGCCGAATCAGCCACGAGTCCGCTGATGAGATCATTGATTTCATCACGCGACATAAATTGAAAGTCGAGTGGCTGATTGAAACTCACGTCCATGCTGATCACCTCTCGGCGGCCCCATACATTCAGGAGCGTGTGGGTGGCAAACTCGGTATCGGCGCGCATATCACCACAGTGCAGGATGTGTTCGGCAAAATTTTTAACGCCGGCACTGAGTTCGCACGCGACGGCTCGCAGTTCGACCATCTTTTCAAAGACGGCGATACCTACCGTATTGGCAATCTGCAGGGGCGCGCCATTCACACACCTGGCCATACACCTGCCTGCATGACTCACGTCATCGGTGACGCGGCATTTGTTGGTGACACCCTGTTCATGCCCGATGCCGGAACAGCGCGGGCGGACTTCCCCGGCGGCAATGCCCGGACACTGTATCAGTCAATTCAGAAGGTCCTTGCGCTACCGGATGATACGAGACTATTCATGTGCCATGACTATCAGCCTAATGGACGTGAAATCGAATTCGAGACCACCGTCGCCGACGAAAAGCGCAGCAACATACACGTCGGCGCCGGAATCAGTGAAGATGCGTTTGTTGATATGCGCGAAAAGCGCGATGCGACACTCGACATGCCGGTGCTGATTCTTCCTTCACTGCAGGTCAATATGCGGGCAGGCCACCTGCCACCGGCCGAGGACAACGGCACCGTTTACTTTAAGGTGCCTGTTAATACTCTTTAACTCACTATAGCTGGACTACTACCGGCGCGAGGATATAAACCTCGCGCCTGATGACTCGCTGTGCCTGAATTCTGACAATGGAGACGACCATGACCACATCAAATTCACCTTCTCACACCGCTGTTCGCACACCTCAGGATACCTTTTACGATGTGGTTATTGTTGGCGCGGGCGCGGCAGGCATATCTGTTGCAGCCAGTCTGCTCGCACGACGAAACCATACGCGGATCGCATTGATCGACCCGGCCAGTACACACTACTACCAGCCAGGTTTCACGATGATTGGTGGTGGTATCTTTTCTGCAAAGCAGGTCGCCCGTCCAATGGCTTCGCTGATTCCCAAAGGCGCTAAATGGATTGAATCTGCTGTCGCCGAGTTCAACCCGGACGAAAACAATGTCGCTCTTGAGAACGGTCAGCGAATCAGCTACCGGCGACTGGTGGTCTGTCCGGGTATCAAATTAAACTGGGATTCAGTGGAAGGACTAAGCGAGACATTGGGGCGCAATGGCGTGACTTCCAATTATCGCATCGACCTGGCTCCCTACACCTGGAAGCTCGTCACTGGATTGACTTCAGGCAGAGCCGTGTTTACACAGCCACCAATGCCGATCAAGTGTGCGGGCGCGCCCCAGAAGGCCTTATATCTTTCCGCAGACCACTGGCGGCGAAGCGGACTCATCGACAATATCGATATCAACTTCTACAACGCTGGCGCAGTACTGTTTGGTGTGGCCGACTATGTACCGGCACTGCAGTCCTATATGGACCGGTATCGCGCCAATATTCACTACACACACAATCTGGTGAAAGTTGACGGTGACAACAAGCGAGCCTGGTTTGTCACCAAAGACGCAGAAGGCAAGGACGTTAAATTGGAGACCGAATTCGACCTGCTGCATGTCTGTCCTCCTCAGTGCGCACCGGATTTTATCCGCAACAGCCCACTGGCAGACACAGCTGGCTGGATCGACGTGGACCCGACTACTTTGCGGCACAAACGGTTTGCAAATATATGGGGGCTGGGGGATGCAGCCAATACCGCCAACGCCAAAACAGCCGCAGCAGTTCGTAAACAGGCACCCGTAGTTGCGGCTAACATTGTGGCGGATATCCTGGGCGAGGCGCAATCGTATCAGTATGATGGATACGGCTCATGCCCATTGACAGTTGAGCGCGGCAAAATCGTGCTGGCTGAATTTGCATACGGAGGCAAACTCAAACCAACGCTACCGACCTGGATGCTGGAGGGCCGCCAGCCGACAGCCCTTGCATGGCATATGAAGAAGTCGCTGATGCCTGCGCTTTACTGGCGAGGCATGCTGAAGGGGCACGAGTTGCTCGTGCGGCCTAGCCAGGGCTAGAAAGCTGTTATTCTGCCTGGTCATCCAGCAGCTGATAGATACGGCGTATCGCACGCGGGTCCGCTCCGGGCTCGCGTAGCTGCGGATAATTGCCGCTGTGCCCGGTCAGATCGATGGCCGTTGCGGCCTCCTCGAACGAAAGGCCCTGGGCTTTCAGTTCTGCAGTCCGCTGCCAGAGATCGCGCATATATGCCTGCAGATCATCAATACGATCCTTGCCCTGAACAACCGGTCCATGACCCGGGAGTATAGTGTCAAAATCCAGCGTCTTGAGACGCTCCAGTGCATCCGGCCACTCATTGAGATAGGCATCACCCATATAAGGAATACCCGGCACCATCAGATCGCCGGTGTACACCAGTCGCTCATCTGGCAGAAACACCACAACGTCGCCACCTGTGTGTCCCCGACCCAGATGCACGATCTGGATTTCACGGCCACCACCATCGACGGTCTGGTAAATGGTCATTTTGTCGTCTACCGTAATATTTGGGGGAGTCGGTACAATTTCCTGCGTTGAGTCATAGTGAGTCTGCTGCATGGAAATACGTGCACGCAACTCCTCACTGCGTGCCGGATCACTGGTCTGCGCCAGCTCGGTACGCATGTTCTCGATCTGATCAGGAATACTCTCGGTAAAACTCAGGAAGGTTGACTCTTCCAGGACATTGCCCAGTTCGCCGGACAATTTCTGGCGCGTGTAGGGGTGGCCTATGATTTCAACGTCCTGTGGAAACACCTGATTGCCGTGCGCGTGATCAAAATGATAATGCGTGTTGACGAGATAGCGAACCGGCTTGTCGCTGACTGATTTGATCGCGTCAAGTAACGCCATACCGGCATTGGGTGTAACATGAGAGTCAACCACCAGCAAATCATGTTCCCCTTCGATGAGCATGGCATGACTCATCACATTGACTGTGCCCGTACCAACCACGTGATAGATATCATCCCTGATCGGAGTAAAAGTATGCGTGGAGGTCGTAATGGCTCCCGTCGGAGAACCATTCTGTGCGGTACTCAAACTGATCAATGCCAGTAAAGATACTGCTGCCGATGTGCCAAATAGCGATGTCTTGATCCAGTTTCTTGTTGTCATTGTCGAATCCCTGGCTCTAAAGAACCTTGTTTCATTGCAGAATTTTTATCCATTCACCCGGCTCGGGGGTACCAATCGGGTAATAACCGTTCAATAACCGCAGCGTTTCTTCGGGGTACTGACTGATTGGGCTGCGCGCCGCCAGTGCCGCCCAGTCAAAACCGTTGGTCACCTGGACATAGCGGACCTGCAGGCCGGTGCTGCCGGCACGCTCATTCATCTGTATGGCACGGAACGTCCGAATTGAGGATAACAAGAGCCGATCGAGTTCATCGACTTTTGCAGGGTCCGTCACCTGTGCTCTGAATACAAATACACGTGGCCCTAGATAAATGGCGGCGATCCGCTCGTGATTTCCCGATTCGTTGGTATGCGTGCCGGTGTAGCCCACCAGACGGTACTGAGACAGTGCCTCGGAACGTTGCAGATCCTCTATACCCAGATTCTCACGGATAAAGAGTCGCGGCTCTTTATTCTCCTGCATACGTTGGGCTTCGACACGAATGCTGGCTGAGCCGTCAGCGGCGCTTGCCTGCACAGTCGTCGGTGTCTCGCGAATCTCCCATTGATCTGGAAAGACCATGGTGTAACTTAGCAGGTCCTGATAATAACGATTGCGATCGCCGGTACGGACGGTGTTTTCGCCAAACGGCAGACCGTCGATTTGTTGTCGGAATACGGATGGATCACTTTCCCTCAGCTGCGCATCATCCACGGTTCCTGCCTGTGCAACAGCCTGCTGCAGTCGAATGTCATTGCGTGGGTGCGTGGTGAACAGACCATGGTAGGTGGGTTGGCGCTGCGCCACCCGCACATTGAAGTCTTCCTGGTTCTTGAGCACGGACAACACATCAATCATCGCGCGCGGATTGTAACCGGCATTGCGAAGGTATTCTGCGCCCAGGCTATCGGCCTCAAGTTCATTCTCGCGACCAAAACCGCTGACACCCGCTGCTGCCCAGATAGAACCAATCTGCGCCAGTTCGGATCCGATGTAACCACTGCCGGTGGCCACGGCAGCAACAACGCCACCCACTGTTGCGGCCGTGTTTGCGAGTCGGCCGCGAGCCTGTTGCTGAATGGCGTGCCGCGCCGTGATGTGACCAATTTCGTGTGCCAACACCGCAGCAAGTTCGTCTTCGGATTTCAGATAGAGCAGCAGTCCACGATTGATGTAGACGTAACCGCCGGGCAATGCAAAAGCATTGATTTCCGGACTGTCGATAACGGTGAAAGTATATTCAAGGTCCGGTCTGTGACTGGTCGCGGCCACACGCTGTCCTACTTCGGTTACGTAGGCATTCAGTGCTTCGTCTTCCATGACACGCATCGAGGCCAGCACTTTTTCATGCTCCTCTTTGCCGATTTCCAGCTCCCTGTTTTCAGTCATTAATACCAGATTGCCCTGACCCGTCGCCGGGTTGATGGCGCAGCCCTGCAGGCTGGCGGCTGAAAGCAGCGCCACTATAATTGCGATTCTGGTCTTGCCAACTACTGCAAATGGCTTCATGAACTGCCCCGTCCTGTAAATACTGGCTTGTGGCGCCTCAGCCGCCCTGCACAAACAGTTTCAATTGATCCGCCAGACTGTTGCAGGCGTTTGCCTCAACCCTGGCAAGGAGTGGAATGGGTACAAATACCGCCGGCATGTAGGACTGACCATTGGCATCTGCACTGATGGTGCCTACCGCGGTGTGTGAGGATACGTCCCAGATGCGGGCCTCAAAACTTGAATCATCTTCCCATGAGCCAAAGCCGAAACAACCGCCACCACCCGGACCTACTGTACAGGAGATTGACCCCATACGATTGGTGGTTTCTGTCTGCCCATCCAGCCAGACTATGTAACGGATACCAAACTGGCTCATTTTCTCGCTGACCATCGGCTGTGCCATCAACTGTTGCAGGTCATCACTGCGCAAAGGGGCCGTGCGCGGCTCAAACCACGGGAACAGGGCATCGACGAACTGTTGCTCAGGCACAACGCTCAGACCGTCTCTGCCGCGGCCCATGCGGTCACCCACACACTGAACGAAGTCGGCAGCGGTTTCATACCCCGCGCCCTGCCGGCGCCCAAGTATGACTACCGTCTCATCATTACTGATGCCGGTCTCGGCCTGCCTGAACTCATCGATTGTCGTGCTTGTACACGCGCTCAGACCTGCTAACAGCAAGACGCATAATGCTGGCCAAATTCGCGAGTGCGCCAGCGTGCACCCTGTTCTAATTGTATTCATGCTGACTCCTGAAGGATCAGTTACGCCATTTCACGTGCGCCGCGCCAGCCATTCCCTGACATCTGGTACAGCTGTAAAGCTGATCGAGAAATTTGATGCAAGATCGCGAAGTGCTGCGACCGCTGCATCATTGATACCGCTCTCTGCAGTACTCAGACCACCTACTGTGGCATTTCCATACGCTGTCATTACCCAATCAGCGATATAAGAACCATCCGTTCCGGTCAACCGCATGTTGTACTGGACCCAGACTTCATACGCCTCCAGCCTGGTTTTTTGCGGCATTCCCAGCTGGAATTCGTCGATATTGGGCATGAATACTGCATCTACACCCATGGCATCGGCCTGCGACGGGTCATCCAGCAGGACAACATTCTCGAACATCGCCGGCAGTACCGTATTGAACAGCTCCATGTGAGTCTGTCCAGACTCCACATAATACTCATCATCTCCTGTTTGAGACCGCTCTGTGTACGTATAGTTGCGTAAAGCATCACTGTAGTAGACGCCAAGGGTCAAAGGAATGCGCTGAATCGTCGGGCTGGGATAACTGCCACTGACTTCCACCGTACTGGCGGCACAGGCACACAGTGTGGCCAACATCATCATTGTCAGGATGCGAACCGGGTTAATGCTGCCTATCACCTTGTCACCTCTCTTAAACTCCTAGCATTACCTATTGGATCATCCATGAATGTCTCTTCTGGATGTCGCCGCTATTGATACGCGTTAAGCCCGACGAAACTGCCGCCATTGCGCTCAGCCAGTTCGCGCATCAGCGTTGCAAAGCGATAGACGCTTTCATGAAATCGCGGGTCCAGATCAAACAATACCGGAAATCCTATCGCGTGAATACGGACTAATCTATCGCCGTCCGCGCTCGGTTGATTTATGCGGTCGACCGTCTGAACGACTTGTGTAATCGACCCTCCCGGCAAGAAGTCATCACCAAATACATAGATACTGGCTTTCTGGCCCGGCTGGTAGAAGGTGCTGATCGCTCGCGTGATACCCTCCACCGGGCTGCTGTTACTGAATGGCGACCAGCTTCGCAAAGTCGAAATAATGGCCTGGCGGCGCGCAGGCGTGTCCGGAATCCACTGATTTCGGTACGCGGGAAACATATAGTCACCCATATCGTTCATCACCTGAATGCCCCGCACCTCGGGATACACATCAAGTACCTCGGTAATCATTTCCAGCACTCGAGGCCAGGCGTTGTAGAACATACTGCCCGAGGTGTCGATGATAAAAATGATGTACTCGCTGTCGACCGGAATGCCACCTATCACATTATTGCTACGCTCAAAATTCTGTCCCAGCAGTCGCTGCATCTCCGCTGTCAGGGACTGACGTGCGATCGCCAGCCGGTTTTCCTCCTCGTTCATCTCTTCGGCCAGTTCGTTTGAGGTCTGGAAGCGGCCGCGAATATTGGACATTTCGCGCTCCAGCCGCGCTATTCGCTCCCGGTACGCAGACAATTGTTCACGCCTGGCGTTCAGCTCCCGGTTAACCACGTCGGTTTCACCGCGGATTTCGAACAGGGTCTGCTGCAGATCCGCAACTGGCTGATCACGCTGGTCCATGGTCACTTCCAGGCTCACCGGCGCAGAGCTTTCAGTGATCATTAACAGTAGAATGATGGCACCAAAGCCACATGAGATCACGTCCAGAAAGGAGATGCTGGAGCTGTCCTCTTCGCTTCGTTTTCTGCGTCTGCTCATGGCCAGTCCCGCGCTGGGGTAATGAATGATCCGCTCGTCAAGTGAGCGAGCTGCCAGAATGCTGCCGCCGATGCGGGGTCACCTTCCATCGGCAGCAATATAGTATTGACCGGAATATTCCGGGGTAAACTTTCAATTGCCTCGGCGTACAGATCCAGCCGGTCGCGCGCCGAAATAGTGCTGCCGCGCGGTTCACGATTGTTGCGCGTTGGCAGACTGTCGGTAATCAGATAAATATTGTCGGGTAGCGGGTTCATACTGGCGACCGCCTGAAATGCTGCCTGCAGGTTACTACCTCCCTCAGGCACCAGTTCCTGCACCTGTCGTACCACCTCATTGAGCTGGTCCTGATCGGCGACTTCAAGCCACATGCTCTCGCTGCCGGGCAAGGCCGGCTGGACGGTTTCGTTAAATGCCAGCACCTGATACTGACTGATTACCGGCAATTGTGCGCTGATCCACTCCACGATTCTTGTCGCGCGGCGCCATTTAGCCGTCTGCTTTTTCACAGAATCCGACATATTTCGGGTACGAATCACATTGACCAGCGTTTCATCCAGCATACTGGCCGAGGTGTCCAGCAGGATCAGAATGCGATTGCCACCCAGCAACATTCCCGACAGATACTGTCGGTCACCGTCGCCGAGAAACTGACGGTTGCTCTGACCCCGCTCGGCTTCAGCTGTCGATTGCAGGCGCAGCAGTTCTTCCTCAAGGGCCTGAATATCCGCGCGCAATGCTTCCACGCTTTCCTCAGTTGCCATTGAGTTGCCTTCCAGCGCGGCCAGTTGCGCGAGAAAATCATCGATCTCACTTTGAATCCGGTCCGCCAATCCCTGTGCTTCAACCACTTCCAGGCTCACACTATCCAGTGTATTGCGAATCTGAAACAGATTTTCCTGCCCTTCCACGATTTCGTCTTCCAGCAGGTTCACTTCGGCTGTCAGATTTGGGTCTGCCTCGTTGCGCGCCTCTGTGGCGGTATGGTCGAGAATGAGGAACAGCAAAACGACGGCACCAAAGCCACAGGACATCACATCCAGAAACGCAAGGCTGAGGGGGTTAAATGAGCCGCGTTTTTTTTTACCCGCCATGATGCACCCTGATTAACTGCAGGCGTTTGCCCGCCCTTTCCAGCACTGTACCCGGCGGGTTTTCTGCGACGATAGTCTGAACCTCGGCGGCCGCAAACCATGGCTGTTGCGACAGTGACCATGCCACCCCATCGAGCAGTACATGTGTAGCTGGTTCGTGTCTTCGGGTGTCGATGTTTTCAGGCGCTGCCTTCTGCAGCCGTGCACTCTGGATATATGGCACGGCGGATTGACCGCCGGCGGCATTGGCTGCCAGACGCAATCCTGCTTCGGCAAGCTGCTCGCCGCTCACAACCGCCCCAGCTCCCAGATACCCGCCAGCCTGCAGTGTTGACTTCAGTCCCGGCATCAACGCAGCACGCGATGACAACAGGACTGGCAGTGATCCACCCAGGCTCGACGCAAGCGCAGTGACCTGCTGCTCAATGCGGGACTGCATCATCTGCAGGTCGCCAAGTATATCTGCCGTCTGAACCGTTGCTTTGTGACGCGCCTTTTCGGTATCTATTTCGATGGATATTTCCGGTGTTGCCGCATTGATAGCACGCAGCCAGTCCGGCACCTCGTTGTAAAGTTGCTGCTCCCATTGAGCGCTGTGTTGCGGATTGAACCGGCATTGCTCAATGAAAGCGTCGTTGACCGTCTGCACCATTGAGTTTGCCATACCGTGCCAGCTTCCGCCCTGCACACGAAGCACCTGTTCGCGCTGAAGTCGACCGTTAACGTTGCGAATCAATGTGATCGTAGCTTGATGCAGTTGCAGATCAATAAAGGCCGTGTGCTCACTTTCGGTCGGCGCGACTGTGGCAGCTACAATGGCGGTGTCCACCATTGCCTGGGGGGCAAATGGACTTTGTTGGGCGATTCCGGATAACACGGCCAACTGCTCGCGGGAGAAGCTGCCTGGCACTGCGATCACAAGCTCGCCCTGATAACCACTCAATTCCGACAAGTGCATCAGGTGTGCATAGGCCATATCTGCGTTGTGCCGGAAGTTGGCGATCTGTCGCGGCAGCGGATCCATGTCCAGCCGATGCCAGAATTCATTGTAACTGTTGACGGGGTGAAGGCGGCTTTGGGCGGCAGCTTCATCGCCGAATACTGGAACTTTGCCATGAACCAGCGCATACCCCGGACTGCTGGCCACGAGCTGGCCATCACAGTAAAGGTTCAGCGCCTGGTCATTCAGTTCCAGAATTGCACTCATGCAGGCTCCAGCGCTTCATCACCAGCAAGTGGCCGACTGCTGGTGCGACCCGGTACTTGTAGGTAGTTGATAAGATGATTGTCACAATAGGTCTGCGTGTCGAGCACTAGACGGTCCTGGATTAACGATAACTGGTGCAGGACAAACATCAGCATGATACTGGTCACCAGGGCAACAAAAGTGGAGTTGAACGCCACACCCAGGCTGACAGTAACACCTAGAATATCGCCACTGACAGCCTGATGCGCCTGACCCAATGCAGTACCGATGCCGCGCACGGTACCCAGGAAGCCGATTGAAGGGATGGCCCAGGCAATGTAGCGCACTATGGCCAGCTCGCTCTCCAGTCGCTCCGACTCGCTGTCGCAGACATCACGAATGGTTGCTGAGGCATCCTGCACGTTGCGCGTTGTACCAAAGCGGTGCAGCCCTGCAAGTAAAGCTCTGGGAAGCAGGTAAGCCTTTTCTCTGTCCGGCAACGCCTGCACGGGACGTGCATACTGTCGGGCATCCTCAGGAAGAATACTGGTGCCGTCACTGACCTGCAGCATCTCGCGGTCCAGCAGGGCCCGTTCCCGCATGGTGCGCACCATTTTCATGCCCACAATGGACAGAGCCCACAGGAACAGGATGATGCAGGTCTCCTGCTCAAAATCGCGCAGCACAATATACAACGACCGCTCAGGTACGTAGTCCTCGTCAGCCTCCTGCATCATGGTCTGCTGTTGCTGAATGATGTCGGCGTTGGGTCTGATGACCGCCACATAGACGGCATGCACAACAATGACCACAATGATCAGGGCAAATATCTGGTAGATAATTTCAGACAGGTATTTTTGTTTCATTCAGCAATCCTGCAGTCAGTTAAATGTCGACCGGAAACGAGACGCCCAGGTCCTGAGAAATCTGTTCGGAGGGAATAAAGCGTCCTGGCCCGCCGCCCTCTGCCGGTTCTATTGGCTGGCTATCAATGTCCGGCATCTCGGCGTTCGGTTCATCGGCGACATCCCCGTCACTTGAAGCCTGCTGCGAGGACTGGGAATCATCCTGGCCTTCCGCCTGCTGCGCAGGCTGCTGCTGGGCATTAACTGCCGTGACCAGCAGCAGGCATAAGCAGGCCAGCGCAGTCAGGGATTTAAGACCAGTGTAGATTGTGTTCATTCGCCCAGATACCTCGCCACCCGGAAGCCAAGATCATTGCGAGCCTGTTCACCAAAATCGCGATACGACGCCCTCAGCTCCACGATGGAGCCGTGCATCCAGCTTGAGCCTTTGATGGTGCGGTAGCGGCCTTCCTCAGGCCCCAGTGGATCGACGTCAACCTGAGAGCTGAGCCCACTGACCGCCCCGTATACATCGTGCATCCATTCTGACACGTTGCCACCCATATCATACAGACCACGCGCGTTGGCCGGGAAAGAGCCGACATTGGAGGAAGCCAGATAGCTGTCGTTGTAGCCACGCAGGTACTGCCCGAGGAACGCGCTGGTCGATTCGTCAGCGAAGTTGCCGATCTGCTCGCTGGGCGGCCAGGCATCGCCCCATGGAAAGCGAAAACTATTGTCCTGCTCATCAGTGCGCGAAGCCCATTCCCATTCCGCCTCGGTAGGCAGGCGATATCCGGTGGACTGCGGATTGAAGCCCGTTACCTGCCCGTCTACCACCGTGTAAAACGGGTCCAGCCCTTCACGTTCACTCAGCCAGTTGCTGTACAGTGCCGCATCCTGCCAGGTGACCTGCACAACCGGCTGGCGCGGCAAGTCCAGCGACTGACCCTGGATCACACCGGAGGAGTGGTCCGGGCGGAACTGCTTGAACTGTTCGTTGGTGACAAGGTTGCGCGAAAGGTAGAATGGTTTTTCCAGAATAACATCGCGCAGGGTCTCGTTGGCCCGACGACCCGGCTCGCGGCGCGAAGCGCCCATCGTGAATCGCGACGGGTAATGCAGATCCAGGGTTTGCCCGGCGACCGTGGTAATGACGGGCTCGATTGACTCCAGCCGGGCCTGTTCTTCGGTTTTCAGCTGGACGCGAATTTCCTGATCCAGACCGGGGCGCGAGGTGAAATTGCTGGTATAGGCGACGTAGCCTTCTTTACGAATTTCGATGCGCTGACTGGCGGCGAGCAGTTCGACTGTCTGATTGGCACTGCCCCGATACTCACCATCCACGTAAAGTTCAGCATCAGCAGGCTGGGCGATGATTCTTACCAGACTGGTTACCGGTTCCAGAGCGATGGTGATATCGCTTTCCTGTTCAGCACTGGTTGTAACACGGCGAACAGCCGTCTCGAACCCGGTCCGGAACAGCCGGACCTCATGTGTCTCACCGGGCGGCAAAGAGACTTCCAGTGGCGTCTGCCCGCGATACTCTCCATTGATCGTGACATTGGCATTGCCTGGCTCCGAGCGAATGAAAACCAGCCCATCAGCGGCTTCCAGCGCTACATCGGGGAGGGCAACATCCTCGCCGGGACTGACCTGCAGGTCGTCCTGCCAGGCCTTGAAGCCAGCGCGCTTCAGCGTTACGTCATAAACACCCTGCAGAAGGTCTATGGTAGCGGGTGTAACACCCAGCAGCTCACCATTGGCAATGATGTCTGCGCCTGCTGGTGTGGTATTAAAGCTGATACTGGCCCATGCCGGGTCGAGCGTTGGAGTCAGTGACTGTTCCACCAGGCGTCCAGTGACCTGAATAGGCTGATCGTAGGGAAGGTAACGATCCATGCGGATCTGCAACTGATACTCGCCCGGCTCGATCTCTACGTTGATCAGAGGTGTCTCACCGATATCAACACCATCCAGTGTCACGCGCGCACCCGGCAGTGGCTGCTGCTGTTCCCCGCTGACACTGATACTGACGAAGCCGTGCATGGGCTGCAGTTCAAACGGATGTGTCTGCGCCTGCTGCTCACCCACTGTCACGCTGGTGTCGCTGGTATGGTAACCAGGGGCGCTCAGGGTCACACCGTAATCGCCTGGCAGCATCAGGTAACGGGGTCCGACTCGTACAGCGAAACCTTCAGTTATTTCCACACTTGCCATGGGCGGTGTTGTATCGATGAAGACAGAACGCGCAGTCAGCACGAACCAGGCCGCACCAGCCACTATAAGCAGGGCCACCATGAGAGCTGCGTGATACCAGCGTAGGCGCAACCCAATACGGCGCCCGGCAGCGGGCGGCGGTGTAAAGTCGACCGGAGTGATGATATCGATATCATCATCGTGATCAGGGGTATTGCGCGAATCCTGCATGAAGTTAACGCTCGCTAAGTGCCTGCGACCTGCTCGTTGCACTGAATATTGACGGTGACCGTGCCAGGTGCCTGTCCAAATCCTACAACAAATTCCTGTCTGACATCACGGTATCCGGGGCGGGTACCCACAGCCACATAGCGGCCCGGGCGAAGCATTACCGAGGTCTGTTGAAATGTACCGAGCTCACCAATCTGGTAGATCGTCACAGCGGTCGCATTATCAGATACCAGAGTGACCGGATGCTGCTCCTGCATCATGTCGAGTAGCTGGCCGGTCTGCTCAATCTGTGCCTCCAGGCGCTCACCAGGATCCACGCCGTCGGCGCGCAGATCAGCCGCCAATTCGGATGCAATGCGATACACATCTATGGCTTCCTGGTGCGCTGCCGGATCAGAAAGACGCAGTGGTTCGTCCAGGTTCGTCTGCAGCAGCACATCAAGTTGCAGACGACGCTCTGAATAATCCTTTCCTTCGGTGGCGAACACCAGGTTGGCATCCAATGCCAGCGCCTGCGTGTAGAGATCAATGGCCTGCTGCCATTGTTCATTCTCTTCGGCAGTTTCGGCCTGGCTGCGCAGTCGCGCAATTGAATCCAGTGTCAATTCTTCACGAGTCTGGCGAATGGCTTCGGCGGCCTGTTCTGATCCGGGCCTGACCTGCAGGGCACGCTCAAAGGCCGCGATCGCGGCATCAGCTTGGTCGTTCTCAAGATAGGCAAAACCTTCTGACATGATGGCCGTAAAGCGGGCATCCGTCTGGCGCTGCTGGTTGTCTGCCAACAGACTGTCTGCCTCCTGATGCAGCGGGTCCAGCGCGATGGCCTGTTCAAACAAATCCTGAGCACCCGTCAGATCACCCTGTTGCTGCAGGGCAATTCCCTGGTCCAGCAGGCCACGGACTTCATCCAGCGTTTCAGCACGACGCAGGCCCTGGTCAGCTTCTTCACTGGTTGGATCCAGGGTTGCGGCCAGGGTGAATTGTTCGCGGGCAGTGCCTGAATCAACGGCGGCCAGCGCAGCATTGCCGGCTTCCATCGCTCGCGCGAATTCATCATCGACCTGTTCCAGCAGCGCATCCAGCGCCTGATCACCCTGCTGATACGACTGGGTCGCCGCGTCAAATTCGCCGTTTCGGTAGAAGGTATCGCCTTCCTGAGCCGTTGTCAGAGCGGATGCAAAGCGGTCTGGCGCCCATTGTTCGACGCCCAGCATTTCGAGTTCGGATTGTTTGCGCAGTAATTCAGCCAGAATGTCCTGCGCTTCGCGGCGCTGTCGCGCCAGCTGCGCTTCCTCGAAGGGGGAAACATTGGTTCCGGCAGGACGTGACGGGGCGTTGGCGGGCGCAGGAGCGGCCGTCTGCTCCACTCGCGCGGTCAACGGCAGCTCGTACTGTTCGACAACTCTGGGTAGGACAAAAATAACGGCAAGTGCCAGGAGGAACAGGACTGCAAGAGCGACCCACACCCAGGGGGAAATTCTATCCTTGTTCGTTACTGCCATCAGATCCCGCCTGTCTCCGTTCGATAAATCTCCATCAGGATGTCCTGCCACTGTTCATATTGCTCTTCAACAGTGCCATTCAGCATCACAGTGCGGTCGTCCAGTTCGATCACCTTGGGTGCCACTTCATTCTGCAGCGATTCACCAATCTCCTGCAAGGCCGCAATGTGCATGCTGGCCTCGGCTGAGCGATCAAAACCACTACGAACCAGATAGGCACCTGCACCCACGCCAACGATGCCGGCTGTCTGGGCCGCAGCGCTGTTCTGGCTGACCCCCGCAATACCACCGGCTATGGCAGCGGCACCCAGCAGAAAGCGACGTCGTGCAGAGCGTTCGGTTTCTTCCAGCGCCAGCGTTTCCCGGTAACTGACTTCACGCCAGGCATCGTATGGGCCACGCATCTCGCGCACGTAAGTGGCATAGTAGTCCTGAATTGTGTCAACAAAGAGATTGTCCCTCTCACGGATGTCGCGGATACGCGCCATGTTTGGGTCGTTGTCGGCTGGCAGCCGGACCGGACGTGTGATGCCGCGCTCATCAGTCGCCAGATAGTCACCGTAGATCTCGGGGGCAAACTCGGCGGCAAACTTCAACTCGGCCACTGTGCGTATATTGCGAATTTCTTCGGCGCTCAGGTTCTGGCGCCGGAACTCGAGCATGTCATTGGCAATAGTGTTGTAGATCACCTGGAAGGGGTCATGTGACTGCCGCTGCGTGGGATCGTAGTTGTACTGGCTGATGTGCTCTTCGTACTCGCGGCTGTACCACTGCCGGCCGGTCGCATCTGTCACCGTGACATCAATGATCATGCCTTCGCCGTTAGACAGCAGCAGCTGGCCCTCGACAATGACATCCATGACGCTGCGCTCAGTGGGCACAACACGCACCACGCCCCAGTTGCCGGAGCGTTGCAGTGTCTCAGCCATCAAATACGGCGCGTAACGTGATTCGGCACGGCGGATCTCAAAGTTGGTCCGGTCGAGTTCATCTTCTTCCACTTCATCAATACCGGGGTCGAAAACCCTGACAGCGACATCCATGATCAGGTTGTCGTCGGCGGGGAGCACGCCCTGCTCAATCGGGACAAACTCAGTGGATTTGACTGATGTGGTCGCACAACCAGTTAGCGCCAGCATCATGACTGCGCCAAGCGCCATAACGGACTTCAGTGCTCGCATTGCTGTTACCTCTCCCCTTATTCGCCGATACCTGTGTAGCGGCGATATTCATCCCACAACGCCTCGCGCAATTCCGGATCGGGCTCCCGCATCGCGGCCTCGCGAATCTGACGCGCGACCACATCGTCGCCACGGTCAGTGGGGGGTATATCGTCAGGAATTGGATATTCACCCTGCTCCCCCGCACTGCCACCGTTCAGACCACCAACCGATCCGCCGGAGCCTCCCGACTGCGGACCCTGGCCGCCGCCATTCGAGGCGATCACACCACCCTGTCCCTCTGTAATGCTGCCTTGCCCGGCTGCAACCACACCTGGCAGTCCCCCGCCACCAGGCCTGGTCTGCGAGCCGCCGCCAGCGCCCTGCCCACCTTCGTCATACAGGCCGGCAGGATCAGCGCCTGCTTCGTTGCTTTGTCTTTGAGCGCGCCCGCGCTCAGCCAGAATCATGCCGTCAAAATCTTCATACGCGCTGCCCAGCTGACCGTCGAGCACAGCGACTCGCTCACTGGCAGTCATTGTCCCGCTGCCGTAGCCTCCCGAGCCACTACCATAACTGCCGGTGCCACCCCCGTAACCCGGGTTGCTGCCGGTTCCTGCGCCCTGTCCGGTGCCACTCACAGTGCCCGCGCCGGTCCCCGAACCTGCACGACTGCCGGTGCCACCGCCGGCGATGGTACCTGTGCCCATGCCACCACTGGTGCCGCTACTGCCTGATCCTGCAACTCCACCTGGCATGGACCCCGAACCCGGCATAGTGCCGGAACCTGGCATTGAACCGGAACCCGGCATTGAACCTGCGCCAGGCATACTGCCTGAGCCCGGCATTGAGCCTGATCCTGGCATACCACTGCCTGAGGACGCACCGGGCATGCTGCCGCCAGCGCTGCTGCCACCGCCGGGCATGGAACCACCAATTACGTCAGGAAAACCCATACCACTGGTGCCCACCTGGAAGGTTGGCCCGCTGCCACTCTGGCCGCTGCCCTGTCCTGAGGTTCCGCCCTGACTTGAACCTGCCTGGCCGCCGGCACTGGCCTGACCCCCACCGGCAGTCTGTCCGCCGGGAAAACTGCCGCCTGACGATGCCGGGCGGCGTCCGCTGGAAAAATCAGGCAAGCCGGAGGACGACGAGGCACCTGATGTTTTAGCTGTGCCCGAGGGCATTGAGGCACTGCCACCGCCGCTGGCGCCGCCGGACGGCATTGAGGGCATGGAAGATCCGCTTGAACCACTGGAACCACCTGAAGGCATCGAGGCACTGCTGGAACCGCTGGAACCTCCTGAAGAAGGCATTGAGGGCCCACTGGAACCGCTTGAACCGCTGGAACTACTGGAAGAAGGCATGGAAGAACTGCTCGATGGCATCGAGGGCATCTGCGGCATGCTCGATTGGGTCTGCTGCGTGGTTTCGCAGGCGCTCAGGATCAATGCTGCCGCCGCCAGCGTGGTCAATGTCTTAATCACCGATCTGTCCATCTTCTACAACTCCAGCCTTGTCAGGCAGTTGGACGCACGTGTATCGCCAGGCACTATTGAATAGACCTGAGCCTTGTCACCATTATTGCGCAGCAAGCTCGTGACTTTCTATCTCGTAGGGAAAACGATAGACCAGTCCCTCGACGGAAATGGCCTTGCCGTCCCGAATGCGCGGGCGCAACTTACTGTAGCGCAGCGCGTTGACCATTCTGCGACTGACCTCGTCATCCACATCACTGGCATCTGACTCCAGCAATGAAATGTTGGTGGCGCGACCAAAACGATTAATGTCGAACCCGATTGTGACGTAACCGAATTCGTCATGCTGCGCGATGCGCTCTTCCACCATGTCATTGTAGGTAGGCGCAAATGAGGTCGATGCATAGCTGCTTGTTGTTGCCGCCACGCTGGTTGTAGCCTGCTGTGGCTGGGACTGCGAGGGCCCGACGCGCGGCTCAAAGCGTGGCAGCAGCACAACGCGATCGAAAACCTCAGAAATCAGCTCCGGGTTCGTGTCTGCGAGGGCATCCCAGGCTGCCTCATACTGACGGGATGCACCATTGCGTCGCTCAAACAGCAGATTCCAGTCTGCCAGATCCAGCATTGATTCAACGTACTGCTTCAGCAGCTCATCATGAACCGCTGAGCCAGGATCTGCCTCGGCTAGATGCGCGGCTTTGATATCGATAATCTGCTTCAGTGCCAGTTCGCCGCGCAGATAGGCATTGTTGCGACCATGGTATTGCTTGTCGGTCCGCAGATCAGCCCAGTTATCATCAACCTTGCGCTCTTCGTGATACAGCAGTTCCATTCGGCTGAGTGTGCGAGTCTGGTGCATCAGCCACGAAATGAATGCCAATTGTTGCAGGTACTCCTCTTTCGGATATGCCTCCGGGTTGGGCTGTTTTTCGATGATGCTCAGCGCCACCGCGTACAACTGATAAGCATCCAGTAGACGTGTGGTGGGTTCGGTGCCGCGCCGGTCAGCAAATGCATCAAGGTGCCAGTTCGCGTAATCAACCAGGGCGGGTATAAGTTCCGGGTTGTTGTTTATGTGCGACTTGCTTTGCACATAAAAAATATACTGACGCAGGCCATCGGCATCGTCCCACTGACCTAGCGCTTCGTGACTTTTAATCTGCAGCGTCAGCGCGGGTACCTGTTGCAGGCTGAACAGACCGTGATTGATTCTATTGATATGGACCGAGCGCTCCAGGTGTTCCAGCGCTGTCTGATGATCATTGATATCCTGCAATGCCTGCCCGAGCGTAATCAAGGTCTCGGCAATATCGACATTCCAGCTATTGCCAGGTAACTCGCGATTCGACACCTCCTGCTGTAGCTGCTCCACACGGGCAATCATCTGTTCATGATCAGTCACCAGCGACAATTCCGCATCGCTTTGAGCCTGCGCCATCGCCAGACCAGGCAGGCAAATGCCCAGCGCGACTATCAATACACCTTTTGTGCCATATCGGTGAGCCATGATGCACTCCGTTTCTTATTGTTGGGCGTTCGGTGGACTAAGCCTGACTTAACTCTATAATGTCCCGTCAATTTTGCAAGTGTAGACATCATGCCCGAGTTGCCCGAAGTTGAAACTAGCCGTCGCGGTATTGATCCCCACATAAGTGGACGCCGCGTTGTCCGCACGGTAGTGCGTCAGAATCGTTTACGCTGGCCTGTTTCTGAACAGATCACCACTGTTCTGCCCGGACTTCAGATCACCCACACCTCGCGGCGCGGCAAGTACCTGATGCTTCACACCGATGCGGGAACACTGCTTGTGCATCTGGGTATGTCAGGCAGCCTCAGAATAGTTGATCCCCAGGAACCACCGCGTGTCCACGATCACATAGACCTGATATTTGAACACGGCATTGCAGTTCGCTATCACGATCCCCGACGCTTTGGTGCCATGTTGTGGACCGCTGACGATCCAATGCAACACGCACTGCTGAGCCATCTTGGACCCGAACCACTGTCAATAAATTTCGACGGGGCCTATTTATACAGACGCAGCCGCGGCCGAAAGGTTCCTCTCAAGAGCTTTATTATGGACAGTCAGGTTGTTGTGGGGGTGGGCAACATCTACGCCAACGAAGCGTTGTTTCTGGCGGGAATACGACCATTGACCGAGGCTGGCAAGTTATCGCGAATGCGATGCGATCGTCTGGCCGAACAAATCAAGCTGGTGATCGCCAGAGCAATTGAGGTTGGCGGCACGACGCTGCGGGACTTCGTGGGTGGGGACGGACAACCAGGCTATTTTCGCCAATCCCTGAATGTCTACGGCCGCGGCGGACAGCCCTGTCTGGTTTGCGGCGGGACACTTACCGAACTGCGGGTCGGTCAGCGCAGCACTGTGTTCTGCCGTCGATGCCAGCGCTAGCGGGACTGCTCGGCAAGATGCTGGATCATCGCCTCATTGACAAGCGGGTGTACAAAGCGGGAAATATCACCACCGTATGACGCGATTTCGCGCACCAGCGTTGATGAAATGTAGGACAGGTGTTCCTCCGGGGCGAGGAAAATGGTCTCGATCTTGGGATCCAGCGCCCGGTTCATGCCCACCAGTTGAAATTCGTACTCAAAATCCGCCACTGTGCGCAGCCCCCTCAGGATGACTTTGGCACCACGTTCGCGGACAAAGTCGATCAGAAGTGTGTCAAACGAGCATACTTCGACATTATCGAGATGCCCCAGCACCTTGCGGGCCAGTTCCACCCGCCGCTCAGTCGACAGTGACGTGCTTTTCTGTTTGTTTACGCCAATCGCGACAATCACGTGATCGAACAGGCGCGAGGCTCTCTCGACCAGATCAGTGTGTCCATTGGTGATTGGATTGAAGGTTCCTGGGTAAACGGCTGTTTTCATACAGACACGGGTCCTGTTGCGTCTGCCTTATTCAGAAGGCGACCTGTAATGGAGACGATAAGGTACACCACGTATCAACTTATGTCAGCTCAATGAATCGCAGTACGCGCCGCTCCAGCCAGTCTTTCTGTCGATTCACCGCAAATCCTACATGTCCGCCGGCGGGATGCAGATCCCACATAGCACCGACGGGCAGTTCGTGCGGATCCGGCAGCGCCTGGGGAGGGATAATCGGGTCATTCAAACCATGCACCAGCAATACGGGAGCTTTGATCCGCGTCAGGAACTGGCGACTGCTGCAGCGCGCATAATAATCCTCTGCGCCGTCAAAACCGTGCAGCGGCGCAGTCACCGCATCATCAAATTCACGCAGGGTCGTCAACTGTGACAGATCGCCCAGAGCATCTATCTGTGCAGTGTGTTCATGATAGCCCTGAGCCTTAAAGTGTTCATACTTGGCAATCAGGTCTCTGCGCAGGCGGCGTAGAAAGTATCGTCCATAGAGACTCGCCAGACCCGAGTCCATGCGCCTACAGCAGGTATCAAGTGAGAACGGATTGGACACGCTGACCATCCCCTGCAGACGCGATGCTAGAGGGGTCTCGCTCGCCCATTTGATCAACACATTGGCACCCAGTGAGTATCCGATAACACAGATCCGACAATCATTATTTTCGTGATCCAACAGCGTAGTAACCACTTGCTCCACATCGTCCGAGCAACCAGAGTGGTAAGCCTGCGGCAGGCGATTGAATTCGCCACTGCAGCCACGCAGATTCATGGCAACACTGCGAATTCCCTGTTGCTGCAAAAGCGCCTGCATGGCCAGAATGTAAGGAGAACCAGAGCAACCTGCCAGTCCGTGCAGCAACAAAACCAGCGGCAGATCACCTGCATACCTGCCGACGGTCCCCGGCTGCGGCTCGGCGATATCGACATCGATGAAATCGCCGTCATTCAGCTCAATACGCTGGCGACGCCGGGACAGCGGCGGCTGAGCGCCGAATTTTCGCCAGACAGTCTGCAGGTGACCGCCCGGCAACCACCAGGGTGACTGATACTCATCGCCAAGGTCGATACGTTGATCTGAAGACTGCAGTGGCTCTCTGACATTAAGCGGACTCACGGTGCCTCCCGCCGATACAGGCCAAAATGCACAGCTCCGGCACGACCGCTTTTAGTCAGCTGCCAGTTCTCCGGAAACTGCTCCGTGATGCCGGGCGCGGGCAATGGATCGCCAGACTCAAGGTATACATGGCTGACGGGTTTCAACAGCCCTGATTGCTCCAGCGCCTGGCACTGCGCGACCAGCACGTTATCCGCAAACGGGGGATCCAGAAACACTAGCCCGAAACTGGTGCCTTGCGCTGCAGCAGACTGTGTCACCAGCCATTGCTCGGCACGCGCGTTAACGAGTTGATAGCGACCCTCGAAACCGGGCGCAGTTTCCAGCGTGGCCAGATGCTGGCGGATCGTATCGGTTGCTACACGGGCGGCATCCACGAAGGTGACCGAGCGAGCACCCCGTGATAACGCCTCCAACCCGCAGGCACCGCTGCCAGCATACAGGTCCAGGCAATCTTCCGCGGACACCAGCGCCTGAAGCCAGTTGAATACAGTCTCCCGAACCCGGTCAGGCGTCGGCCGCAATCCCGGCGCATCAGCAAACGTGATACGACGCCCCCGCCAGACACCAGCAATGATGCGCAGCGACCCCGTGCCATTTACACTGGGTCCTCGTGCCCTCTGTTTACCGCCGAATTGCCGAACCATTATCTGCTATTCCATTTCAGTGTCAGCCCACACTGCACCGGGGTTTCCACGCTTACAGGTGCAGGCAATTAAACCTGCATTGTACTGACTCAGCCCACAGATGTGCACAGGGATGCTAAACTAGGCGCCCCGCTGCGGTGAGCTGCCGCTCCGAATCAAGAATTAGTCAGACACCGAATTGCCGTGTATGGCACACAGTCGCATTTCAGGAAGTACATATGTTTGGTTTTGGAAAGAAATCCAAAGACGCCGACGACAGAAAGCAGAACGGTGATGAAGCCGACAAGCCGGTTTCAACTGCCATTGAGCCCGACATCGAACCTGCGGCCGAGACAGCAGCCAAAGTAAGGGCAGAGTCGGCTGCCAACAGCAAAAAAGACACTGGCGAGCCGCCCAGGACGGAAGGCTTTTTTGGCCGCCTGCGTCTCGGGTTGAGCCGCACCCGCGACAACCTTGCTGAAGGCCTGGCCAGCCTGGTGGGCGGTCGCAAGGAAATTGATGCAGATCTGCTGGATGACATCGAGATGCAGCTGCTGACGGCAGACGTCGGCATCGAGGCAACCGAACAGGTCATTTCCGCCCTGACGGCGCGGCTGAAACGCAAGCAGCTGAGTGACGCCGATGCACTCATGACCCAGCTGCGTGCGGAGTTGCGGGCGCTGCTGGATCCCTGCACGGCACCGCTGGTCATCGACACCAGCAAGAAACCCTATGTCATTCTGATCGTGGGCGTGAATGGCGTTGGCAAGACCACCACCATTGGCAAACTGGCCAGGCGTTTTCAGGACCAGAATCACCGGGTCATGCTGGCCGCCGGGGATACCTTCCGCGCCGCAGCAGTAGAGCAGCTGCAGGCCTGGGGCGAGCGCAACAAGGTACCGGTTGTCGCGCAGGCAACCGGCTCAGACAGCGCGTCAGTCATCTTTGATGCCTACCAGTCTGCCAAGGCACGCGGCATGGATGTCCTGATTGCCGACACGGCGGGCCGCCTGCACAACAAAGCCAATCTGATGCAGGAACTGGAGAAAATTGTCCGGGTCCTCAAGAAGCAGGATCCCGATCTTCCACATGAAGTCATGCTGGTGCTGGATGCCACCACAGGCCAGAACGCTCTCAGTCAGGCAAAAGCCTTCAATGACGCAGTGAATCTGACCGGCCTTTGTCTGACCAAGCTGGATGGTACGGCCAAAGGCGGTATGGTATTCGCCATTGCCAAGGCCATGCAGCTGCCGATCCGGTTCATCGGCATTGGCGAGCAGGCTGAAGACCTGCGTCCCTTCGACGCAGACGAGTTTGTCGCAGCTCTGTTTGGTCCGGTCGAACGCTAAATGATTCGCTTCGATGATGTCAGTAAACGATACCCGGGCGGGCACGAAGCCCTGAAGCAGGTCTCGTTCGACATGGATCGCGGCGAAATGGTTTTCCTGACTGGTCGATCGGGCGCTGGCAAAAGCACCCTGCTGAAACTTCTGATGCTTTCCGAGCCACTGAACCAGGGACAGATTCTGGTCGGTGGCCGCAATATCCACCGATTGCCTGCCAACAAAATCCCTTACTATCGTCGTCGCATCGGTGTGGTGTTCCAGGATCACCAGCTCCTGTTTGACCGCAGCGTATACGACAACGTCGCGCTGCCGCTGCAGATTGACGGCTATGACAAGCATGAGGCCGCGCGACGAGTCAGAGCCGCGCTGGACAAGGTCGGCCTGCTCAGCAAGGAAAAACTCAACCCCATGATTCTGTCCGGCGGGGAGCAGCAACGCATCGGCATCGCCCGCGCAGTGGTGAATCGCCCGCAGATACTGCTGGCCGATGAGCCGACCGGCAACCTGGACCCGCAACTGGCCGCCGAAATCATGGCCCTGTTTGAACAGTTCAATCAGATCGGTGTCAGCATGCTGATTGCCAGTCACGATCTTTCCTTGATCACCAGGCTGCGACATCGCATTCTGACGCTGGACCACGGCCAGCTGATCCGTGACGAGCACCACCCCAGCCGCAGCGGGGCAACTGCCGGATGAACAGGCCTGCCAACACCAAAGGGGCGCGCCGCGAGCGCGATCGTCGTATCCGCATCAATGCCTGGGCCAGCAATCACAGAGATTGCGCGCTCGATACAATCCGCCGCATGCTGGCCCAACCCGTCGCGACCCTGATGACCCTGGCCGTTATTGGCATCGCTTTACTGCTACCGGCTCTGCTGTACGTGGCCGGCAGTAACCTGGGGCAGTTTACAGACCGCCTCGAGGCAACCAATCGACTGACGGTATACCTGGCGCCGGACATTAGCGAGCAAAGCATCAGCGAGATCCGCGAGGCACTGGACAACAGTGAACTGGTCGGCAGTCTGCGCTTCATTTCTTCCAAGCAGGCAGCGGAAGACTTTGCGCGCTGGTCGGGCCTGGGTGATGTGCTGGATAGCCTGGCCGACAACCCACTGCCAGCTGCATTTGTAGTCCAGCCAACCAGCGCTGACGACGGAACACTGGTGTCACTGCAAGAGCTGCTGAATGGCCTAAGCGGAGTCGACCAGATTCAGGTGGATCAACGATGGCTGGAGCGGCTTGCTGGCATTTCGAGGCTGATTGATCGTACCGTGATGACACTGGTCATCATTCTGGCGTTTGCAGTGCTGTTTATCACCGGCAACAGCATACGCACCCTGATTGCCAATCGTCAGGCAGAGATCCGTGTCATGGATCTGATGGGGGCAACACGCAGCTATATGGCGCGACCCTTTCTTTATATGGGGCTCTGGTATGGACTGTTTGGGGGAATGGCAGCCTGGCTGCTGCTGCAATGCATGCTGCTACTGCTGCGAGAGTCGGCAAGTACCCTGCTGGCCAGTTACGGACCGCAATATCAGCTTATCGGGCTGGGTGGTATCGGCGCCGCCGCCCTGTTGCTGGGCAGCGCCGGCCTGGGGTGGCTGGGCGCAAAACTCTCTGTTTCGCGCCACCTGCGTGCCCTTACCAGATCTTGACCCGAACGGCTGCTGGACGGTACATACCATCACCTTCGGTAACACCAAATGCCTCATAGAATTCCGGCATATTGGACAGTGTTCCCCGCACGCGGTACATACCTGGTGAGTGTGGGCCGGTCGTCAGCTGGCGGCGCATTGCCTCGTCACGGAACAGCGTTCGCCATATCTGGCCATAGCCCAGGAAGAAACGCTGCTCACCGGTAAATCCTTCGATAACCGGTGCCGGCTCGCCCTCCAGACTGCGCTGCCAGGCCTGGAATGCAACGGTCAGACCACCCAGGTCGGCGATATTCTCACCCAGTGACAGAGCGCCCTGAATGAACATACCCGGGATTGGTTCATAGGCGTCATATTGATCGATCATGCGCTGGGCACGCTCGGTGAACTGCTCTTCGTCACTTTCTTCCCACCAGTCGCGCAGGTTGCCCTCTCCGTCGGAACGACGCCCCTGGTCGTCAAAGGCGTGAGTGATCTCATGGCCGATCACGGCGCCAATAGCGCCATAGTTGACGGCATCATCCGCCTCTACGTTAAAAAATGGCGGCTGCAGGATGCCCGCCGGGAACACGATTTCATTCATGGTTGGCGAGTAGTAGGCGTTGACGGTCTGCGGTGTCATGAACCATTCGTCGCGATCCACCTCACCACCCAGTCGCTCCATGTCCCGTTGGAATTCACAGCGGGTGGCGCGGATGATGTTGCCAACCAGATCGTCAGCGGCCGTTTCCAGGCACTCATAATCACGCCAGACATCCGGGTAGGCAATTTTTGTATTGAGCTTGGAGAGTTTGTCCTGAGCCTCTACTTTAGTCTCGGCGCTCATCCACTCCAGTTCATTGATAGCCACCTCAAACTGCGCCAGCAGATTGCGCACCAGCGCATCCATACGGTCCTTGGACTCCTGCTGGAAGTGCCGCTCCACGTAGACTTTGCCAACCGCAAACCCCATCAGCGACTGCACGGTGTCAACTGCGCGTCGATCGCGGGCGCGCAGCTCTGGCTGGCCGCTCAGTTCCTGTCCAAAGAAGTCAAAATGTGCCTGCACAAAATCTTCGCTCAGATAAGGTGCGGCTGAACTCAGCAGCTGGAAGGTGTGGTAATCGCGCCAGGCTTCTATGCTGACATCCTGATACATATCGGCGACGGCCTCCAGGTAGGCAGGCTGTCGAACCACCAGCGCCTCGATCTCAGGCAGATCTGAACTTGAAAAATAGCGTAGCCAGTCAATACCGGGAGCCGCCAGATTCAACTCTTGTGGTGTCATGCGGTTATAGGTGGCGTTGCGATCGCGATTCTGGATGCGGGTCCACTGCACCTCAGCCAGTCGCGTTTCTGTCGTGATTATGCGGTCAGCGGCACCCGCGGGATCGGCGTGCCCGGCCAGCTCCAGCAACTGGGCGATATAATCACGGTACAAGGCGCGAATCTCGGCAAAACGGGCATCCTCACTGAGGTAATAGTCCCGGTCCGGCATACCCAGACCAGCCTGGAACATGGTTGTGATGTACTGATCTGACTGACGCTGGTCCTGCCCTACACCAAATACAAATGGTGCATTCAGGCCTTCAGCCGGCGCCTGGGCCCAGTAATCGATCAGCTCTTCATGACTGCTGATGGCGCTGATAACATCCAGGTCATCCTGCAGTGGCTGCAAACCAAGCTCTTCGATACGCGCCTGATTCATGAAAGACTGGTAAATGTCGGCGACTTTCTGTTGTTCTTCAGTCTGCGCACCACCAGGTGCGGTTACATCAGCAATGATGTCGAGAACGCGCTGTTCGGCTGTCTCGCGTAATTCGTCAAAACTGCCCCACCGTGAACGGTCAGCTGGAATTTCAGTGCGGTCGTCCCAACCTCCATTCACATAACGGTAGAAATCATCCTGGGGCCGCATCGTAGGATCCAGGTTATCGAGATTGACGCCCAGACCCAGCTCGGCCTGTGAACTCTCGACAGTTGCCGATTCGGCAGGAGCAGACGCCTGACTGGCGGGGGTATCGCCTGACTCTGGTGTGCAGGCTGCCGCCGACAGGGCAAGGCCCATGCCCAGTGTGGCAAGACGGATGGCGCGTGTTAATGTGAGGCTGGACATAGGGACATCACTCATGCAATAAATAGTGCTAAAATAGGGTCTGAAGTAGGATGATCGGACAAGGGCGAGGTGATCGCCGCAAGCGTTTTACCACTGCAGGTCACTACGCCAGTGCGATCATCCAGCCATTGATTCAGATGACTCTCAGGATTTACTCAAGGATCTACTGAACGTATATGAGTACAGAGAATATGACGACAGGAAGAAGTTTACAACTGGTCGGCCCGGCCGTCCCGGGGCGTGACCTTACGGCCTACGTTGCGTCTGTTAACAGCATCCCGGTGCTGACTGCCGAGCAGGAGCTCGAGCTGGCCAACCAGTACTACTACGAGAACAATCTTGAAGCGGCTCGCCAGCTGGTACTGGCGCACCTGCGTTTTGTTGTGCACCTGGCTCGCAGCTATTCCGGTTACGGCCTGTCCCAGGCGGATCTGATTCAGGAAGGCAATGTGGGCCTGATGAAGGCCGTAAAACGCTTTAACCCGGAAATGGGTGTACGACTGGTATCCTTTGCCGTGCACTGGATCAAGGCCGAAATGCACGAATTCATTCTGCGTAACTGGCGCATCGTCAAAATCGCAACCACCAAGGCACAGCGAAAACTGTTCTTTAACCTGCGCAGCGCCAAAAAGAGCCTGGGCTGGTTGAGCAATGACGAAGCGCAGGCGGTGGCCGATGACCTGGGCGTGGATGCTGCGGTAGTCCGTCAGATGGAAGGTCGCATGAGCGGCTACGACAAAGCCTTTGATGCAGACCCGGACGCCGATGATGACGACGCCTACATGTCGCCGGCGTATTACCTCGAAGACAGCAGCTCCGATATGGCTCGCGAACTGGAAGAAAACGAGTGGGAAGAGCGTCAGACTCAAAGCCTGCATCTGGCCATGAGCGAACTGGACGAGCGTAGCCGTGACATCATCACCAGTCGCTGGCTGAACGAACCCAAGGCAACACTGCACGAACTGGCCGCGCGATATAATGTCTCAGCAGAGCGTATCCGCCAGCTTGAACAGAATGCCATGAGCAAGGTCCGGGGCGTATTGACCGCCTGACCGGCCACCTGCGTTACCAACCCGACGCAAAAAGGCGCCGCTGCTAATCACAGCGGCCTTTTTTATTATGACGCATGGATGTGCGTTTAACTGAAACGTCTTTCTTCCTGGAGAGTCAGCATGCCCGCAGTCTTTGTAGCCATCGCGGCCATCAATGGTTTTCTTGCTGTTGCGCTGGGCGCATTTGCCGCCCATGGCCTGCGGGCGCGGTTACCGGAGGATCTGCTGACAGTCTTTCAGACTGGCGTGCAGTACCATATGTATCACGCCCTGGCGCTGTTTGGTGTTGGCCTGCTGTGCATGCAGTACGGTGAATCCACCCTGTTACGCGCCAGCGGCTGGGCCTTCGTGGTTGGTATTGTCATCTTCTCCGGCAGCCTGTACATCCTCAGCCTGAGCGGTATCCGCTGGTTGGGCGCCATCACGCCGATAGGCGGGGTCGCTTTTCTGACAGGCTGGTTGTTGCTGGCTGCTGCCATGCTAATGGGGCGCAGCTGATGAAGCTGACAGTTAATGGCGACACTATCGACGTCACAGCACCCTGCACCATTCAGGATCTGCTGGTGCACCTGGATATGGCCACCGGACGCGTGGCGGTTGAAGTCAATCGTGAAATTGTCCCGCGCAGCAGCCACCGGGAAACACAGCTGCATGACGGCGATATTATAGAAATTGTGCACGCCATCGGCGGCGGCTGAACACAGAGGAACCACGCTTTATGTCCCATACTGACAAGCCACTGACACTTGCCGGCAAAACCTACCAGTCGCGCCTGATCATCGGCAGCGGCAAGTACAAAAGCTTTGAAGAGAATCTGGCGGCACTGGAAGCCAGCGGCGCGGAAATGATCACCGTGGCGATCCGGCGTGTCAATCTTGGCCAGCACAAGGATCAACCAAACCTGCTGGAAGTCATTTCTCCTGACCGTTACACCATCCTGCCGAATACGGCTGGCTGCTACACCGCCACCGATGCGGTGCGCACCTGCCGCATGGCCCGCGAGCTGCTGGATGGGCACAAACTGGTGAAACTGGAAGTGCTGGGCGACCAGAAGACTCTGTACCCGGATGTTACTGAAACGCTGGCGGCCGCCGAGCAGCTGGTTGCTGACGGCTTCGACGTCATGGTCTACACCAGCGACGACCCGCTGATTGCCAAACGACTGGAAGAAATCGGCTGTATTGCCGTCATGCCTCTGGGTGCGCCAATCGGCTCCGGCCTGGGCATTCGAAACCCCTACAACATCCGCATGATTCTGGAAAACGCCACAGTGCCGATAATTGTGGATGCCGGCGTCGGCACACCCTCAGACGCCACCATTGCCATGGAGCTGGGCTGTGACGGCGTGCTGATGAACACTGCCATTGCCGAGGCGAACAATCCCGTGCTGATGGCCAGCGCCATGCGCAAAGCCGTGGAGAGCGGGCGCGAAGCCTGGCTGGCTGGTCGGATGCCACGAAAGCTCTATGCCAGCGCTTCCTCGCCGATAGATGGCACGTTTTTCTGATCCCCTTGTCGACAATATAAGCAGACCCGCACCCATGACAGAAAAGACGCCGGACACGGCTCACCATCGCCCGCTGCGAAGCTTTGTGATTCGCGCCGGACGTCTGACCACGGCCCAGAAAGAAGCGATTGAGAATTACTGGTCTTCCTATGTCATTGAGGACACCAAAGCGCCTCTCGACCTTATGCAGACATTCGGACGCCAGGCACCGCTTGTGGTCGAAATCGGTTTCGGCATGGGAGACTCGCTGGCTCAGATGGCTGTTGAAAGTCCTGAAAAGAATTTTATTGGCATTGAGGTACATCGCCCCGGTGTTGGCAAACTACTGCACACGATTCACCAGCAGGGCATCACCAACCTCCGCATTTACTGCCATGATGCCGTGGAGATTCTGCGCGACTGCATCGCCGATCAAAGCATTGATACAGTGCAGATATTTTTCCCTGATCCATGGCACAAGAAGAAGCATCACAAGCGCCGGTTGATCCAGCCGGGCTTCGTTGAGCGTCTCAAACAGAAAATCAAACCCGGTGGCAACATACATCTGGCAACCGACTGGGAGAACTATGCCGAGCACATGCTGGAAGTGCTGGAAGCCGATGCCGAGCTAAGCAACAGTGCGGGCGAGGCTGTCTGGGCGAGCAATACCGGCCGCCCGGAAACCAAGTTTGAGCGGCGCGGCCATCGGCTGGGGCATGGCGTCTGGGATCTGGTCTACACGTTCACCCCACAACAACCGCCATTGGCCTGATTCACACCGGAGTCGTTCTGGCTTTGGTGAATATCCTGCGTTATTCTTCCTGACTGGTTCAAAAATAGCGACCTTCAGGAGCAGACACGCAGATGTTAAGACCGGCCACAATTTTTGCCCAACCCTGGCAACCAGCACTCGCAACCCTTCTCAGGCGTGCGTCGGCTGCCGGTATCATGGCCGTCATCCTGTCTGCCTGTAACACTGAAGAACTTCCCGAAAACCCACCTGCTGGCCAACTCAACATGCCACAGACCATCGCCTGGTCGGCTTATCCAACCGGTACGGGTGGCTATAGCCAGGCTGTCGCGATAGGCAATATCCTGCAACGTCAGTATGGGGTCAATCTACGTGTTGTGCCGGGCCGCAATGATGTCTCGCGTCTGGCAACTCTGAATGCCGGTCGGGTTAATATGTCCGCCGGTGGCTCTGAGGCCGTATATGCCCAGGAAGGTATCCTGAACTTTGCCGCACGCATCTGGGGACCACAACCCATTCGCGCCATTCTGTCCAATTTTTCAACCAGCTGCTCATTCAGCCTGGCAACCGCAGCTGATGAAGAGATTCGCACCATCGACGACATTCGCGGCAAACGTGTCACCTTCGTGCAGGGCGCGCCGTCACTGAACAATGCCACGACCGCGCTGCTGGCCTACGGCGGTTTGACCTGGGACGACGTAGAGATGGTCGAGGTGGGTGGCTACAACGCGTCGATTGACGCAGTGATCAACGACCGCGCCGATGTGGCTGGTGGCGCCTGCAATTCCCCGCCCTTTATGCGTCTGGACTCGTCACCAAGAGGTCTGTACTGGGTGGAATTTCCACCAGAAAACGCTGAAGGTGTACAGAATGTAAGAGCCCGTCTGCCGTGGTACGTGCCTCATGTTGCGACCGAGGGCCCCGCGATAGATGTGCAGGAAGGCATTGAGGTCTTTACCTCGGCCTATCCACTGCTGGTGGCCATGGAAGATCTGGACCCTGATATGGTGTACGGCATTGCCAAAGTCATAGCTGTGCACTACGACGACTACAAAGCCTCAGCACCGGGCGCCAATGGCTGGCGCATCAATGGCCAGCAGCTGGAGAACGCCTTTATCCCCTATCACGAGGGGGCGATTCGCTACTTCAAGGAAATCGGTATCTGGACTGATGAGGCGGAAGCCAAGCAACAGGAAAACCTTTTCCGTCAGCAGGTCCTGATGGATGCCTGGCATGAGTACCTGCCTGGTGCGCCGGAAGACCGCGCCTCCTTTGAAGCCGGCTGGCTGGCCCATCGCGAACAGGCGCTGGCCGCACGCGGGCTGATAACGCTGTCAGATACTCAGTAGAGACCTTTCCGACACACCCAACAGACCCACAATAAAGAATAATTCCATGACTGATAAGATTATCCCGCCCATCGCGCCGCCAGAAGAAAAGAAAGACACCACCGAGCTGCCCGCCATCGGGCGCTACCGGCAATTGGCCACTCGCTGGCGGGCAGTGATGGCTGTGCTGACAGCGGCCGCGTCGCTGCTGGCCATCAACCAGATTTTTGCGCTGGGTTTCTTTATCGACTACACCATGCTTGATGGGCGCTATCTCTATTTAATAACCGGCCTGATGCTGTCCATGGTGTTCATTACCTTCCCGTCGAACAAAAATAATCTGACCTTTGTGCCCTGGTACGACAAGGTGATTATTGGCCTGGTGGCGGTGATCTTTTCGTACTTTGCCTTTAACGCCGAGCGCATCATCCTGGACGCCTGGGAATATGCAGCACCACTGGAAGGCATTGTGCTGGCGCTGATTACCTGGGTCATCATTCTGGAAGCCGGACGCCGCGCTGGCGGCTGGCCAATTTTCTTCATCGTGCTGGTGCTGTCACTGTACCCGACCTATGCAGACAAGATGCCTGCTGTGGTGGCCGGCATCGGCATGCCGATTCATGATGTCGCGATATTCCATGTCCTGGGTGAGGAGAGTGTCTTTGGCGTGGCCCTGAACTCCTTTGCCATGCTGGTATTCGGCTTCATTCTGTTTGGTGTCTCCCTGCAATACACCGGTGGCGGCCCGTTCTTTATCAATCTGGCGTTTGCCCTTCTGGGCCACATGCGTGGCGGACCGGCAAAAGTGGCAATTTTCTCGAGCGGTCTGATGGGCTCCATGAGTGGTGGCCCGATCACCAACGTGCTGACCACTGGCCCGCTGTCGATCCCAGCGATGCAGCGCGTAGGTTTCTCACGCGGTTATGCGGCAGGCGTAGAAGCCTGCGCGTCCACGGGCGGTGTATTGATGCCGCCTATCATGGGCGCCACGGCTTTCGTGATGGCGAGTTTTCTCGGCGTGAGCTACGTGACCATCGCGGTCGCGGCCATCGTTCCATCCGTACTGTATTTCTTTGGTCTGTTTGTACAGATCGATGCCTACGCGGCGCGCAATGACCTGCGCGGCCTGCCCAAACCGGAACTGCCCAAACTGGGAACTGTATTCAAGGAAGGCTGGTACTTTATTGCTGTCTTCGTAATCCTGACAGTGATGCTGGTCTATATGCAGCGCGAGGCGACAGCGCCATTCATTGCTACCGCTGCCCTGCTGATCATCAACCAGTTCACCAGCCATCGCATGGATCTTAAGAAGTTCATGCTGATGGTTGCCGCCACGGGCCGGCTGATGGCGGAGCTGGCGGGCATTCTGGCTGCCATTGGCCTTATCGTCGGCGCCCTGGCCGTTACGGGCATGGCCGGCACTCTGGCAAACGACCTGGTCTATCTGGCTGGTGACAACACGCTGGTGCTGCTGATCATGGGTGCAATCACCAGTTTTGTGCTGGGCATCGGCATGACCGTGACAGCTGCCTACATTTTCCTGGCTATCGTACTGGCGCCAGCTCTGATCAATGCTGGCCTGGATCCTCTGGCCGCTCACATGTTCATCATGTATTGGGGCATGTTGAGCTTCATTACGCCCCCTGTCGCACTGGCGGCCTTCGCTGCGGCGTCCGTCGCCCAGGTGTCGGCAATGCGCGCTGGCTGGGAAGCGATGCGACTGGGCGCGATTATTTATTTCATCCCGTTCTTTTTTGTCTTCAACCCGGCGTTGCTGTTGCAGGGCGACATCAGCGAGGCTGTGCTATTGATATCTACAGCGCTGCTGGGCGTGGCGTTGTTGTCAGCCGGCCTGCAGGGCTACTTGATTGGTTTCGGCAGATTGGGCGAGGGTCGTATCGGCCTGTTCGGTCGCGGCCTGGTATGTGTATCTGGACTGGCGCTGGCAGCACCCTCGGGCGGCATGCTGGGCTACAGCCAGGCCATGCTGCTCAGCATCAGTGCTGTGCTGCTGATCGGAGGTATGGGTATTGCCATCATGCAGCGCCGCCAGCAATCGGCTGCCGCCAACTGATCAGAACCACAGTCGGTGTTCGTGCTGCTTGAGCCAGCCCACGTAGCGTTGGTAATCAGGACAGACACGAGACACTGCCTGCCAGTAGGCCTTCGAGTGATTCATGTGAAGAAGGTGACACACTTCGTGGCTGATCATGTAGTCAATCACCCCATCGGGGGCCAGCATGATCAGCCAGTTGTACTGGATGCGCCCGGCTGAGGTGCAGTGCCCCCATTTGCTGCGGGTTTTCCTGAACACCACTTCCTTGAGTTTATCGCCGACACCCAGATAGTCTGCCAGTGCCTGTGTGCGCTGAGGCAGGTAGGCTTTGGCCTGCGATTGCAGCCACTGCCGGAGAATGCGGGCCGCCGCTGCCTGGCTGTCCGGCGCTCCTGCTTCCAGCCCCTGACCACTGATACGCAGGGTCTGACCAACTGTCTCGTTTATAACGGTGACCGCCGGGCTGCTGGCAAGCTGATGAACAACACGGGTGTCACGCGCCTTGTAGAGGATGCGGCCGCCATCACCAAGATCCAGTCGCTCTGAATGCCGCTGCTGTTTTTCTTCCACCTTGCGCAGAACCCAGCGACGATGTTTGTCCAGAAAGCGCTTGATCTCGGCCTCTGATACAAAAACCGGTGCACGAACTTCTATCTGGTCGTGGCTGACATGCACGGCCAGACTCTTGCGCTGACTGCGGACCAGACGGCATTCGAGGGGCAGGTCGTCCAACCACTGCTCTTCAACAACGGCGACGGGTTTGGCACTTTTGCGACGGAGAAACATCAAGACTGACTCACTGATACTGACGCGATTGGACTGTATCACGAAATCCAGCATAATAGCGCCCTGAAAGGAGCCCTACACCATGAGCAGCCTGTTTACCCGCATCCGTCAGGGTGAGTTACCCGGACACCTTTTGTGGAACGATGGCACGTGCTTTGCCATCCTGACAATCAAACCCATTCGCGAAGGCCACCTGCTGGTGATTCCACACCATGAAGTTGACCATTGGGATGATATGGACGAGGCATTGACGCAGCATGTTTTCACGGTCAGCCGCCTGTTATCTCGCACCATGCGTTCACTGTTCCCCTGCGAGAAAGTGGGCATGATGATAGCCGGACTGGAAGTGCGACATGCGCATATTCACCTGGTCCCCATTAAGGCCATCAGTGATTTGAATTTCTCGCTGGCAGAAGAGCGTGACGAAGAGGCCCAACAACTGACTGCCGCTCGTATTCGCCAGTCCCTGCGCGACGCCGGGCATCAACACGTCCCTGCTGACTAGTTTTACGGAAGAGCCGCATGAGCAAGTCGACGCACACGCCGCCGCTGCGCGATAACATATTTGCCAGCCCACAACAGCGCAGCGATTTTGTTTTCGACGCAAAAGTCGCGTCGGTGTTTACCGACATGATCAATCGCTCGGTGCCAGGTTATGCGACCATTCTGTCGATGATCGGCGTACTGGCGGCTCGATATTGCAGACCTGGCACCCGGATCTATGATCTGGGCTGCTCACTGGGCGGCGCCAGTCTGGCGATGGCACATCAGATTGAACATCAAGACTACGAGCTGCTCGCCATTGATAACTCCGAGGCCATGGTCACTCGGCTCAATGCCATGGTGCAGACAGACGAGCATGAGGGCCTGCCCATCCGTGTGCTGTGCGAAGATGTGTGCGAGACGCAGATCAACAATGCATCGGTCGTCGTACTGAACTTTACACTTCAGTTTATTGCTCCCCAAAAGCGTCAGGCGCTGATACAGAAGATCGCTGACGGAATGTCTCCTGGCGGCATACTCATTCTCTCTGAGAAGATTCGTTTCGCCGATGATGACATGAATGAGCTTTTTGTTGATCTGTACCATCAGTTCAAACAGGCGCAGGGCTATTCTGAAATGGAGGTCGCACAAAAACGCGCAGCACTGGAGAATGTGCTGATCCCCGAGACCATCGACGCCCATAAAACCCGCCTTCAGTCAGCCGGCTTTCAGTCCTGCGATGTCTGGTTTCAATGCTTTAACTTCTGTTCCATGGTGGCTGTACGCTGATGCGCGATACCACAGCTGATCAACGACTGCGGCAACTGCTGAAGGGCACACCGCTGGAGGATATTTCCAATTATGCCAGCGAAGAATACCTGTATTCCCGGGGGCATGGCCTGACCGATAAATGGCTGGCGATGTACGATGCGTTGCCTGATGTCCAGCGCTCTGTGCTGGATCTGAAACACGGAGTGCGCATTGGCGACCGCTCCGACTGCAGCGACTCGCAGTATCAGACGATTCTGGAAGCCGCCAGGACGCAGATACCATGGCGCAAAGGCCCCTGGTCTCTGTTTGGCGTTGAAATAGACAGTGAATGGCGCTCCGACATGAAGTGGGACCGCTTGCTGCCCCATATAGCGCCCCTTGCGGGTCGTCGCGTGATGGATGTTGGCTGTGGCAACGCCTATCACTGTTATCGCGCTCTGGGCGAAGGCGCCAGGATGGTGCTGGGTGTTGACCCGCATCCTGCCTACTTTTTTCAGTACCGTTTGATCCAGCACTTCCTGCGTGATCTGCCGGTCTTTGTGGTACCTGTCACGCTTGATCAGTTCCCCGACAAGAGTGCTGCCTTCGACACTGTTTTCTCCATGGGCGTGTTGTACCACCGCCGCTCACCTCTGGACCATTTGTTTCAATTGTTCGACAGCCTGCGCCCAGGCGGAGAGCTTGTGCTTGAAACCCTGATTGCAGATGGCCCCGAAGGCTATGCCTTAACCCCCCCCGATCGCTACTGTCGTATGAATAATGTGTGGTTTCTGCCTTCTGTAGCCACTACGGAGAGCTGGCTAAGGCGCTGTGGCTTCGTCAACGTTCGAACTGTAGATGTCAATGTGACCTCCGCACAGGAGCAGCGCACCACCGACTGGATGCCATTCCAGTCGCTGATTGATGGACTGGACCCTGAGGATCACAGCCTCAGCATTGAGGGATTACCTGGCCCCAAGCGCGCAATCACGCTGGCTGAGGTGCCACACAAATAGTCTCGTTGCCTGTCCGTGCGCCGAGTGGAGCTTTAGCTGCGAGGCAAACCCGGGAATTGCTGTTGACCTGACGCGTCAATGTGGTTCACTATTTGACCTGTTAGTGGGGTCAACTGTATTTAATAAAGAAGAATAAAACTACAGAACGTAAGCAAAAAAGGAACTCAGGCCATGGCACGACCACTTCGAATCGAGTATCCGGATGCAGTTTATCACGTCTCTAATGTAGCGCTGGAAGGCCAGCGTGTCTTCCCGTCAGCACGCTACTATGAGGCGTTTCTGCAAGCACTGGAGGAAACCTGCCAGCGCTTGAACGTGCAGGTTCACGCCTACGCACTGCTGAAGGATCAGTACCATCTTCTGATAAAAACTCCCGAGGGCAACCTCAGCCGCTTTATGCGGCAGATCGACGGCCTTTATACACAAAGCTACCAGCGCATGAAGCGTTCGGACGGCTCGCTGTTCAAAGGTCGCTACAAAGCTGTACTGGTGCAGGCCGACAAGTACCTGCTGCCCCTGACACGCTACATTCACCTGGGTGTGCGCAAACAGGACCTGGAGAAGAATGACTGGACCAGCTACCCGGCGTATACCAATAAAGTAAAACCGCCTGTCTGGCTGGTGCGCGATGACGCGCTGGGGCAACTGGATGGTCCGGCCAATCGCCGATTCCAGCGCTATGCGGCCTATGTCGACGAAGGTGTCGACGAGGAAATGGCTCACTTCTACGGCAAGAAGAATCTGTCGTCCGTGATGGGCGATGAGAAATTCCGCAAATTTGCCGCCAGCAAGCGCAGCGCCACCAAAGCACGCGGGGTTTCCAGAGGCGTGAATGCCAAGTGGCGGCCGAGCTGCAAGCAGATCGTGACGGCGGTTGCCAAGCACTTCAAAGTGACCGAAGACAGTATCTATCAGGCAGCCAGAGGCCCAGGATCCAAAAACGTTCCGCGCTGGGTAGCGATGTATCTGTGCCAGGAATTGTCAGCCTCAACTCTGCAGGCAATCGCGAAGTTGTTCAAGCTGAAGCGCTACGGCACAGTGTCAACAACCGTTGGCAAGCTGAAAAAGGAATTTGTCAGCGATCCGAAGCTGGCCGCAGCAACGCAGAAGCTGGCCAAATCACTCAGCAAACAGAAGTAAGCAGATTTATCGTCGCGTAAATGGCGGCGATTGACCTCTTGTGGTCCAGAAACGGGAACACCCGGTAGACATGACGTCGACCGGGTGTTTTTGTAACGGAGGCCTTCGCAGCGTTTGATTGCTGCCCGTCGCAGGGCGCGACGGCAAAGGTATTACTTGATCTTGGCTTCTTTGTACATGACGTGCTTGCGAACTACTGGATCGAATTTTTTGATTTCGATCTTGTCTGGCGTAGTACGCTTGTTCTTGTCAGTCGTGTAGAAGTGACCGGTACCTGCAGAAGAAACCAGTTTGATTTTATCGCGCATGGCTGATTACCACCTGAATCCGGAAATGTTTAAATTTTAACGCCATTGGCACGGATATCGGTCAGAACGGCATCGATGCCCTTCTTGTCGATAGTACGCATACCTTTGGTTGATACTTTCAGTTTCACAAAACGCTTCTCGGACTCAACCCAGAAACGGTGAGTCTGGATATTTGGCACAAAACGACGACGTGTCTTGTTGTGCGCGTGAGAAACATTGTTGCCTGTAATCGGCTTTTTGCCGGTTACCATACATACGTTGGACATGATCTTGCCTCGTTACAAACCCGTGCAGAAAAATTTGAGCCGCGATTTATACCAAAACGGCTACCCAAAGGCAACTTATTTCGGCTATTTCCAGCGACAGCAGCATCGTCACAGCAGCCCTCTCTCTGCAAATGAGACAACCTCCCCGCGACCTACCACAACATGATCGAGCACCCGGACATCAATGGTGTTGAGCGCCAGCTTCAGGCGATTGGTGATAGCAATGTCCGCCTGACTGGGCTCCGCCAGGCCAGAGGGGTGGTTGTGAGCAAATATGACCGCTGCGGCGTTGTTGTGCAGACAGCGTTTGACCACCTCACGCGGATAGACTGCAGCCCCATCGATGGTGCCTTTAAACAGCTCTTCCATTGCCGTCACGCGATGCTGATTATCCAGATAAAGACATGCAAAAACCTCATGCGGGTAGTCACGCATCCTGGCCCGAAGATAATCGCGCGTCAATTCTGAATTGGTCAGGGCGTCGGCTTCCATCAGCCGTTCTGCCATATAGCGTCGCGCCAGCTCCAGAACAGCCTGAAACTGCACGTATTTGCCTGGACCCAGGCCATCACTGCTGCAAAACTCATCCAGCGTGGCCGTCAGGATTGCCGACAGACTGCCGAACTCAACCAGCAGTCGCCTGGCTACATCGAGCGCTGTTTGCCCCCGTGTACCGGTTCGAAGCAGCACGGCCAACAGCTCCGCATCTGACAGACCGGAGGGGCCATCCGCCAATAGTTTTTCCCGTGGCCGCTCGCCAGCAGGCCAGTCCTTGATTGCCACCTTGTCGATTTCTCCTGTCCCTGGAAAATGTGCGTTGCGATGTCACCGCCCTAGTGGTTATAGCACCCTGGTTTCGCGCTCGCCTTGCCGCTGGGGTGCCCGCTTGCATAGAATGCACCTCATACCCTCCGCGAATGGAAATCGGATATGCTGAAAAACCCGCTGGCAACGCTGGCCAACAAGCGCATCCTGCTTGGACTGACGGGCGGAATAGCTGCCTATAAATGCGCGGAACTGACACGATTGTTCACCAAGGCCGGCGCCGAAGTGCGCGTCGTCATGACAAGGGCTGCCACCGAGTTCATCACGCCGCTGACCATGCAGGCCCTATCTGGCCACCGTGTCCACCTGGATCTGCTGGATGCCGACGCCGAGGCTGGCATGGGCCATATCGAACTGGCACGCTGGCCTGATCTGATACTGGTCGCACCGGCCAGCGCTGATTTCCTGGCACGGGCCACACGCGGGCACGCTGACGACCTGCTCACCACGCTGCTGTTGGCGAGCAAGGCGCCGATTGCTGTCGCACCCGCCATGAACCAGGGCATGTGGCTTAATCAGGCCACTCAGGACAACCTGGCCACGCTGACACAGCGTGGATATAAGGTATTCGGGCCTGCCGCCGGATCTCAGGCCTGTGGCGATGTGGGCCCCGGCAGGATGCTGGAGCCAATCGACCTGGCGACATCCTGCGCGGGACTGTTCGACACAGGCATACTCAGTGGTTTGCATCTGACCATTACCGCAGGTCCAACCCGCGAAGCCATCGATCCCGTCAGATTCATCAGCAATCACAGCTCCGGGAAAATGGCCTATGCCCTGGCCACCGAGGCAATTCAGCTGGGTGCCCGCGTCACACTGATCAGTGGACCGGTGACCCTGGCACCGCCGGACCGTGCACAGCTCGTCAATGTTGTCAGCGCCCAGCAGATGCTGGTTGCATCTCTGGCAGCGGCGCCTGAAACTGATGTGTTTATTGGTGTAGCGGCTGTCGCTGATTACCGCGTTGCCGAACAGCAACCGCATAAAATCAAAAAGAACGCAGATACGCTGCAGCTGGAACTGGTCCGCAATCCGGACATCATCAGCACCATTGCCGCGCTTGAGACACGCCCGTTTATGGTGGGATTTGCCGCCGAAACACAGCAGCTGCTCGATCACGGGGAAGACAAACTGAAACGCAAGAAGCTGGACCTGCTGTTTGCCAATGACGCCACCGCAACATTCAATAGCGACTCAATTGCCGCAACAGCCCTCTGGCCCTCAGCTGCTGGCACGGAGCAACAATCGTTGGGGCCGGGCAACAAGCACCTGATAGCCAGACACATGCTTGCGCTGATCAAGGAGCGGCTGAATGCCAACGCAAAAACAGGCACGCGTGTCTGACATGGCACAGCAGGCCGCCAGCTGCGAATTGCCCGCCAGAATGTTTCGGGCTTACGATATTCGCGGCATCGTTGGCCGTGACCTGACAGAAGACAATATTCGTGTCATTGGTCAGGCCATTGGTTATCTGGCGCAAAGCAATGGCCACAACGAAATCCTGTTTGGCGCCGACGGCCGCCTGTCCAGCCCCAGCCTTTCCGCAGCCCTCAGCGAGGGCATCCTCGACAGCGGGTGCCACATTATTGATCTTGGCACCATACCCACGCCACTGCTATATTTCGCGACCCACACCACCGATTGCCATTCCGGCGTGATGCTGACTGCCAGCCACAATCCGGCGGACTATAACGGCATCAAGATCGTGCGCGATCGCAGCTGTCTGAACCAGGAGGAGATCCAGGGCATTCGCGAGCAGGCCAACTTTCTCGCCAGACGACCCGACAAGGTGCGTGGGTCCAATCTGCAGCGAGGGTCCCGGCGCGTGCTGGACATCATGCCAGCGTATATCGATCGTATTTGTCAGGACATCAGGCTCAAGCGCCCCCTGCGTGTGGTTGTTGATTGTGGAAATGCTGTACCGGGCCTGATCGCCCCCTCGCTTTATCGAGCCATTGGTTGTGAGGTTATCGAGCTGTACTGCCAGCTGGATGGCACCTTCCCAAACCACCACCCGGACCCAACCATCAACAGCAATCTGAAAGACCTGGTGGCGCAAGTGAAGACTCACTCAGCAGATCTGGGGGTTGCTCTGGACGGCGATGGTGACCGGGTGGTCCTGGTTACTGATCAGGGCCGGGTGATGGACACAGATCGCCTGCTGATGTTACTGGTCGATCATATTGTGCCCGGCTATTGCTCGGCCGCCGAAGACCACAAGCCCAGCGTGGTGTTTGATGTAAAATGCAGCAGCCTGCTGATCAATCGCATTCAGCGCTGCGGTGGAGAACCGGTAATGAGCCGCAGCGGCCACTCTTTCATGAAACACAGGATGCAGGAGACCGGCGCAGTTGTGGGCGGCGAGTTTTCGGCACACGTGTTCATAAAGGACCGATGGTTTGGATACGACGATGGTCTCTACACCGCAGCAAGATTTATGGAAATCCTCGCCGCGGGTACTGCTTCCTCTGACGCCCTGTTGCAGTCGCTGCCGACCAGCCTGGTGACACCAGAAATCAGAATTGAGGTCGATGAGTCTCACAAATTTGAACTGATGGCCCGTCTTGAACAGCTGGCGGATTTTCCGGGAGCGCTTGTAAACCGGCTTGATGGAATTCGGGCTGACTTTGATCGGGGCTGGGGTCTGGTTCGCGCGTCCAACACCACGCCCGCCCTGCTGCTGCGCTTTGAGGCTGAGACAGAAGATGTCATGCAGCGCATTCAGGGCGAATTCCGGGCCCTGCTGCAGCGAGTTGATCCCATCCTGGACTTCCCGCTTCTGACCAACACTGGCAGACAGCCTGATTTTTAAAACGCAGTAAGTCGTTATATACTGCCAAACTCTTGTAATCCAACGAATTGAGTGGAATTTCTGATGCCCCTGGACCTAGCAGCCGCCAAGAATATTGCCAACGTACTGACTGAATCACTGCCCTACATTCAACAGTTCACTGGCAGCACCATCGTCGTAAAGTACGGCGGCAACGCAATGACTGACGAAACCCTGAAAAACAGTTTTGCCCGCGACATCGTGCTGATGAAGCTGGTTGGCATGAATCCAGTGGTGGTTCATGGTGGCGGTCCGCAGATCGGCTCGTTGCTGGAGCGGCTCAACATTCAGTCCGAATTTATCGAAGGCCAGCGTGTCACCGACAGTCAGACCATGGATGTGGTGGAGATGGTGCTTGGCGGCCTTGTAAACCAGGAAATTGTGGCTCTGCTGAACAAGAACGGTGGCAAAGCCATCGGCATCACCGGCAAGGATGGCAACCTGATCCGCGCCGAAAAGCTGCTCAAGAAAAAAGCCGGTGACAACGGCCAGGCCGACAAACTGCTGGACCTGGGCCAGGTAGGCAAGGTCACCCGCATCAATACCGAGGTGCTGCGCATGATGGAGCACAGTGATTTCATTCCGGTGATCGCCCCCATTGGTGTTGACGACAGCGGCGCCACCTACAATATCAACGCCGATACAGTAGCTGGTGAAATTGCCAAGGTGCTGAACGCCGAGAAACTGATGCTGTTGACCAATATTTCCGGCGTCATGGACAAAAAGGGTAATGTTCTCACCGGGCTGACAACCGCCCAGGTGGATGAGCTGATTTCCGACGGCACGATCTACGGCGGCATGCTGCCAAAGATCAACTGTGCGCTGGAGGCAGTGAACCATGGCGTGCGTAGCGCGCACATCATTGATGGTCGGGTTGAGCACGCAGTACTGCTGGAAATATTTACGCACACTGGCGTCGGCACATTGATCAGCAACACGCGCACCACAGGAGAATCTGCCTGATGAATACACCCGCTGCGCAGACCAGAGACGCCAGCTCCAGAGCTGCCAAAAAAACATCCCGCAAGGAACAGATTCTGCAGTCTCTGGCGCAAATGCTGGAATCGGGCCCTGGCGCCCGCATTACCACAGCGGCACTGGCGAGAGAGGTAGGCGTTTCCGAGGCCGCGCTTTACCGGCACTTTCCCAGCAAGGCGCGCATGTTTGAGGGGCTTATCAAGTTTATTGAAGATACGCTGTTCACCCGCATCAGCCGCATCCTGCAGGACGAACTGACTACCGCTGAGCGCTGCGAGAAGATTCTGACTCTGCTGGTGACGTTTGCGGAAAAGAATCCGGGGATGACCCGGCTGCTGGTCGGCGACGCACTGACGGGCGAAACAGACCGGCTCCGAGCGCGCATCAGCCAGTTGTTTGACCGGCTGGAAGCACAACTCAAGCAGGTACTGCGGGAAGCGCAGATTCGCGAGAATCTCAAACCACCAGTCTCACCTGCGGTTCTGGCGAACCTGCTATTGTCCGCCGCTGAAGGCCGCCTGGTCCAGTTTGTCCGCAGCGAATTCAGCCGCAAGCCGACTGAACACTGGGATGAGCAGTGGCACTACCTGCAACAGAACCTGCTGCAGCCGTTTAGTGAGGCCACTGCCAATCCCAGCCCATACAACTTCTAGAATACCCGCCCGCGCCAGCGTTACACACCGTAGCGCTGGCGATAATTGCGAATCGCCGGCAAAAAGGCCTTGAGTTCCTCGTCGTCCTGATAAAGTAGAAAATCCATGATCTGGTTCAGGTTGATCAGGCTCAGCACCGGCACATGATATTCCTTCTCGATTTCCTGAATGGCGGACAGTTCGCCCTGGCCGCGCTCCTGCCTGTCGAGGGCAACCAGAATGCCGGCCGGTTTGGCATCTGCCTGTTTGATCATGCTCATGACTTCGCGAATCGCCGTCCCTGCGGTAATCACGTCGTCAACAATCATCACCCTGCCCTGCAGCGGTGATCCAACGATGTTGCCGCCTTCACCGTGAGCTTTCGCCTCTTTGCGGTTAAAGCTGTAGGGCTTGTTGATGCCGTGCTCGGATGCCAGGGCCGCTGCAGACACTGACACCAGCGGAATGCCTTTATAGGCCGGCCCAAACAGCAGATCATAATCAAGGCCGCAATTGGCCAGCATGCTTGCGTAACAGCTTCCTATAAAAGCCAGTGCCTCACCGGTATTAAACAGACCAGCGTTAAAAAAGTAAGGGCTCACTCGCCCGGACTTTAGCGTGAAATCTCCGAACTTCAGGATGTTATGTTCTATCGCGTACTCCAGAAAACGCATTTGATACGGTTTCAGAGTCATCTCCTGTTCCTCGTGTGTGTCGCTCATGCCAGCCCCAGCGCCTGCTTTTGCTTCACAATCAATTCGGCAATTCCTTTTTGCGCCAGGCCGATCATCTGCTGTAGTTGTTCAAAGTCATAATCGCCGTCTTCGGCGGTCCCCTGTACTTCGATAAAGCGTCCTGCATCGTTCATTACAACATTCATATCGGTCTCGGCGTTTGAATCTTCAGCGTAATCCAGATCCAGCACTGGCATACCCTGATACATGCCAACCGAAACCGAGCCAATCAACTGCTTGATCGGGTTCTGCTTGATCAGTTTTTTCTCAAGCATGAAAGTGATCGCATCGTGCAATGCCACACAGCCACCCGTGATGGAGGCCGTACGTGTGCCACCATCGGCCTGAATCACGTCACAATCCAGTTTGATGGTATTTTCGCCAAGCAGTGACATGTCCAGAGCTGCTCGCAGAGAGCGACCAATAAGGCGCTGAATTTCCTGTGTGCGACCACTCTGCTTGCCTCGTGCCGCCTCGCGATCCATCCGTGAACCGGTGGAGCGTGGCAGCATGCCGTATTCCGCAGTGACCCAGCCCTGGCCACTTCCCTTCAGAAATCGCGGCACTCCCTCCTCCACACTGGCGGTACAGATAACCTTGGTGTCACCAAACTCAACCAGTACCGAGCCTTCGGCGTGTTTGGTATAGCGGCGGGTCAGGCGGATATCGCGAAGCTGGTCGCCAGCGCGCTGACTGGGACGGATAACGGAATTCTGGATAGTGTCAGACATGTAACCTCAAAATACTGATGAATGTTCGGCCTGTGATTATCCCGCATTCCCCCCGGCATTGCACTCGTCGATCTTTGTGCGATTGGGTTACACTTGATCGTTTACGACAGATGTAAATCTGCTCGCACACCGCAGCAACACGCACAGGAACAAAGGGGACACTATGGTAGCCAGCATGACGGCTTTCGCCAGGAAGCAAAAAGAGTATGACTGGGGCACGCTGAGCTGGGAGATACGTTCCGTCAATCATCGCTACCTGGAGCCGGGCCTGCGCATACCTGAGATGTTCAAGTCGCTTGAGCCCGCTGTACGGGACGCCCTGCGCAAGGCGATCGCGCGCGGCAAGGTCGATTGCGCACTGCGCTACCAGATGCGCGAGGATGTCTCCGTGCAGGAGGCCCTGAATACCGAGCGCGTTCAGCATCTAAAATCCCTGAGCGATCAGGTCAGCGCCATCATCAGCGATGCGCGTCCACTGACAGTCGCAGACGTCCTGCGCTGGCCGGGCGTCATGCAGGAGCATGAACTGGATGCCGACAGTATGCACAGCGATGCGCTGGCGCTGTTGCAGGAGACCCTGACCGATTTTAACGAAGCGCGGCAGCGTGAAGGCGATGAGCTGGCCAGGCTGATTCGCCAGCGTCTGGCTGCCATCGCCGAGATAGTCAGCTCATTGCGAGACCGGCTGCCGGAGATTCTGCAGCGTCAGCAGGACAACATCCGCAGCCGTCTTGACGCCTTCAAGACAGAACTCGATCCAGCACGTCTGGAGCAGGAAACCGTGCTGCTGGCCCAGAAGGCCGATGTGGATGAGGAACTCGACCGTCTGGATACCCACCTGGCTGAAGTGGAGCGCGTGCTGGGCCGCAAAGAGCCCATCGGCCGGCGCCTGGACTTTCTGATGCAGGAGCTCAACCGCGAGGCGAACACCCTGTCATCCAAGTCTATTGTGGCCGAAACCACACTGAATGCGGTGGAGCTGAAGGTGCTGATCGAGCAGATGCGCGAGCAGATCCAGAATATAGAATAGTAATTCAAAATATTTAATCCGTTTTCAATATCAGTATATATAGGAGCTGAGACGGCGGTCTCGTTTGCAGAGAGGGGCTTTTACGAGCTTCGCGCGGGAGGGGGGGCGTCGGCCCCTTTTCTACGTCGGAAGAGCCTTTATGCGATAGCATAGTCTGAGGATTAGTTCTAAACGAGGTTGGGAGCTTTAGATGCACTCTTGAAAACTTAACCTTACTAGTTATCTGAGGAACTGCAGATTAATGTTGTGTATGGCAGCACATTTATGCGCCACCTATAGCATTGATATTTATAATAATTATTGCCTATAGGCAAATTAGGACGTGAGCCAGGTTAGGCGATATCACGGCAGAGTCAAAGATGGAGAAATTCGTTAAATCACCCGTGGAGAGACCCCACGCTTGGACGAATGATTAGGTTGAGCTGAATATAAGTGCTTACTCGAAAACATAACACCAATCAGGAGTTTGTAACCCTTATATTGATTTTATAAGTGATATCTTAGTTTTCTAAGTATAAATGGCAATTTCTAATGATTTTTACTAGACTGAGGCAGAAAGGAAGTGCACAACAGGATTTACCGGCCACAATAAAACCTTTTTAGCTAAAAGTAAAGGAATGCCATGAAACCCGTCGGTTACGCCTACCTAAATCAATACTATGCATTACACCTACCTAAGCTAGGTATCGAAGTGTACCAAGCGCCAAATGCTACAGAAGAGCAAACTATATCCTATGGCGCTAGTAAGCGAAAAATTCTCCCCGGACACCTTAAGTATGAGGATAGCCCATACGCCCAAATGCACGCAGCAATAAAGCACCAAGGGATTCGCCTTCATTTCTTTGCAGCGATGTTCCGAAAAGTGAACGTTGCCGAGTTTACCACTTTCATAGCTAGCAAGCCGACGAGCCAGTATAACCGAGTCCTTTGGTTTCTATTCGAGTGGCTGACAAATAGCAAGCTAGATCTCCCTGATTTGAAATCTGGCAACTACATCAATTTGTTTGAGGATGAGTTTTACTACACACTGAAAACGGGGCATCGAGATAAGCGAACTCGCGTCATCAACAATGCACTCGGCACATCAGAATTCTGTCCAACAGTGCGGAAGACACCAGAAATTAGGCGTCTTGAAAAAATTGATGTTTACAAGACAGCATACGCGAAAATGCAGGGGATCGGAGAGTTTCTATCAGTTGATGTGATTGGACGCTCTATTAATTACCTTTATACAAAGGAGACAAAGTCGTCGACAGAAATTGAAAAAGAAAAACCTGACAGACAAAAAATGCAGCGATTCTTGAATGCGATAAAGAATGTTGGACTATATGAGCTCAACAGCCAATCGATTATAAATGTACAGAATCAAATTGTGGCTGAAAAGTTTAGAGCGACGGATTATCGCACTTCTGAGATCTACGTTGGCACCACCATACAGCGCTTCGGATTGCAAGATGAGGATGTTCACTACGTTGGGGCAAAGCAAACACACGTTGCTAGCATGATGCATGGACTATTTAAACTTCATGAGAATTTAATGCTGGATCAATCCATTCCTCCACTTATACATGCCACCATCATTTCATTTGGGGAGGTTTACATCCATCCTTTTGACGATGGGAATGGTCGCCTCCACCGTTATCTTATTCACGAGGTGATGAAGCACCGCGAGCCTGAACATCAATTCATAATACCAATTTCAGCCGCAATTCTGAAAAATCAAAGCAAATACGATAAGGTCTTGGAAACAGTCTCAATACCAATAATGGCCATGCTTGATTATGAATTCGATGACGAAAATAAAATAGTGATAAATAATGATATCGATTACATGTATCGATTTCCCGACTACACCGAGCATGTGAAGTTTGTATACGACATGATGGATACGGCAATATCTGAAGATCTACTAAAAGAAGTATGTCTATTAACGGTATTTGATCGACTGAAGAAGTTTGTGAATAGCCGCATCGACGTGCCAAACAAACATATTGATACAGCTCTGTCGATCATAATCCAAAATGGCGGCAAAACGTCAAATCGCAAACGTAAAGCTATTGAAAAGCTGTTCGATGCGGAAACTCTCAATCTAGTAGAAACTCTCGCAGAGCGCCTTATTTCAGATATAAAAAACAAATTCGAAGTTGATGTTGTGGCAATGATGAGCGAAAAGAGCTAAATACAATATGGTGACAGAACTGGCGACAGGACCGCATATTCCTCACGCCAATCAGATATATATTATTGATATTTCAATATATTAATTTTATTTTCTACGAGCAGATCCAGAATATTGAGTGATTTCACTCGCGATGGATATGAAACGGCGCCCAGGTCTGGCTCACCGGCATGACTTCCAGCGTGTTTACATTGACATGGGCCGGGGTTGAATTCACCCAGTAAACGATGTCGGCGATATCCTCGCCACTGAGCGGCTGAGTCCCTTCATAGACTTTGCTGGCCTTGTCAGTATCCCATTTGAAGCGCACGTTGGAGAAATTGGTCTCACACATCCCAGGCTCAATGTTGGTGACACGAATGCGCGTGCCGCGCAGGTCCGAGCGCAGGCCGCGCGAGAACTGCTGCACAAAGGCTTTGCTGGCCCCATAGGCATTGCCACCGGGATAGGGCCAGTTGCCGGCCGTTGAGCCAATGTTGATAACGTGCCCGACATTGCGCTCCACCATGCCTGGCAACACGCGCCGGGTCACCCTGAGCAGACCCATGATGTTGGTCTGCACCATGGTTTCCCAGTCTTCCATGTGGGCCTCATGTGCGGGCTCCAGACCCAGCGCCAGACCGGCATTGTTAACGAGCACATCGATGTGCTGAAAGGCCTCGGGCAGACTCAGAAAAAACGCATCAATGGATGCAGGATCGGTAACATCCAGACGGGCCGCATGGACATCAGTGACGGATTGCAGGGAGTCCGCCAGCGCCTTCAATTTGTCTTCGCTCCGGGCCGCCAGAATCACGGCAAAGCCATGCTCGGCGAACTTCCGCGCGGTCGCTTCACCAATGCCCGAGGAGGCTCCTGTCACTAACACTACTTGTTTCATGTCCCTGTTCCGATTGATTGATTGATCTGTCAGCGTAAACATTATGACTTAGTACAGTACCAGGCATGAATCAGCAATGATTGATAAAAGTGTATGGCGGTTGAAAACCCGCTGCTGGCCAGCATGGTTGCTATCTGTTGTGCTGGCAACAGGGACACATCTGACGCATAAGTTTCCTGCATTGTTTGCAGATTAGCGGACGCAATCCCGGCACGATTCATCATTTCCACCCAGGCTCGCAACAGACTTTTATAGTCGTCAGAGCCAAGCGTGGCCGAGAGATCCGCACATATAAAAATGCCTTTGTCTGCTAAGTATGAAGCGATCAACTTAAAAAACGCCTCTCGCTGCTGGCTGTCCAGAATAAACTGAGACACCAGAATGGCAGTCGCACCATCGAAACGGGTCGTTGTGTCGAGCGTTTCCAGGTAGCCCCCGTGGAACGTGCATCGTGAATCCACACCGGCCAGTTCCAGGCGTCGCCTGCAATTTTTCAGCATGCGCGTTGAGGGTTCAACCGCGGTAAATTGCCAGCCCGGGAATTTGTCTGCCAGATAAAGTATTTCCGCTCCGGTGCCAGCACCAACGCAGAGGATATTGGCATTATGCGGCAGCGACGAAAATATGCCAGACATTTGCAGATGGAGAGCTCCATTGATGGCAGCCATATTGGCCCATTGCCCGTCGTAGGAGTCGGCCATCGCGTCGAACATGTCATTTATTTTTTCTCGGGACACCAGCATACCTCTCTGGAGCGAAAAAAAGCCCCAGCAAAGGGGCTTCAAGTTGAGGTTCAAAGGTCAATCTATAACGTAAACGCACCTTTCAGACTGAGGGTTTTGCCTGCAAAGTACGAAAAAAATGTTAACTCAGCACGCTATCAAAAACACTGAGACAAATTGTCGCGGCCTGGGTCCGCTATTTGCCAAAATCCAGGGCCACGGCTGTGGTCTGCTCGACTTCTTTGGGAATGACATCCACAGCTACTGACAGCTCATGCTCCCCGCCGCCGGTCATGACACCTTTGAGCGGTGTCACGTCAGCATAATCACGGCCCCAGCCCAGCACGATATAACGCTCGTCCGGCAGACAGCCGTTGGTTGGATCCAGCTCCAGCCAGCCCCAACCCGGAATAAAGGCCGCAATCCAGGCATGGGTGGCATCAGCACCCAGCAGTTTCTCCTGTCCGGGAGGTGGCAGGGTCTCCATGTAACCGCTCACGTAGCGCGCTGGCAGCCCAAGAGAGCGCAGGCATCCGATCATCAGATGCGCAAAATCCTGACAGACGCCGCGCTTGGCAGCCATAACCTCATGCACCGGGGTTGCCGTCGTGGTGACTCCCGGATCATAAGTGAATTCATCAAATATGCGTTTATTCAGGATATGCAGGCCCTGAATCAGGTCCGAAGTGTCTTCAAAACACTCCTCGGCGTACTGCTGAAGTGTCTGCTGCTGCCGGACAAATGGCGACTCCAGCACGTACAGCCTGGCGTCGATACATTCTCTGTTCCCGGTGCGGTGACTTTGCGCGACATCGGATACCGCATCAGGCCAGGTAATGGTGCTGAATATGTCCTGGGCAGGACGCGCACTGACATCAACCTCACTTACGACCACCACTTCGAGGCTGTCGTGCACGCTCTCGGTCGAGAAATAGGCAACCCGATTGCCAAAAAAATCGCTGCGCTCGCGCAGCCGGACCGGTTTCGGGCTGATCTGCCACTCGCTGTTCAGACATTTCTGCCAGGGCAGATTGCGCGGCAGAACCCGCGCTTCATTGTGGCTGAGCGTTGCCTGGCCACTGTAATCGTAGCGTGTCAGGTGTCGAATCTGATATCTCATCGGCGCTCACTCCTGGCTGGCGTCTTGCCATCGTCCAGACCCGGGCTGACCTGCATGGTGACCAGCTGGCGCGGCGCCTCAACATGACTGAAGTGACTGTGCGAGATGGCATCCGACAGCGCGGACATCGGCGCAATAATCCGATCCAGCAGACCCGTCAGGGCCTCTCGGGCCGAGTCGGAGTTTTCGAGATCAGCCAGGGTCTCGATATCCATCAAATGCAGAGTACTGGTCGCCTCGATGATCAGGCGGTTCTCCAGGTTACGGTAGGACGACTGCGATTGGCCCGGCAGACGCGCCACCTGCCGCTGAATGCGGCGCAACATATAACCCACCGAACGCGGGTTGGTCTCATCAAACAGCAGCAGATCGAGGATTGCCGATGGATGCAGTTGTGAACGGAAACGACGTCGGTAAACCGTGAAATTGTCAGTCGTGGCCAGCACCACCTCCCATAGCGGGATGCCAGGCTGCCTGGCGGTGAGCAGTGCCAGCTTCAGTAATTCCAGCGTGCCCAGAATGCGTTCGATAAAGCGACCAATGTCCAGAAAGCGCCAGCCATAGTGGTGCGGCATGGTTTCGTTGCAAAGGCCAAAAAATGCAGCAAGATCCAGTACCACGGCTTCCAGTAGTCGCTGGCCAGCAACCACGCCGCGCGCGCGAGACATGGCATTGCAGCGCTGGCGAATATTGCTGACCGAGCGCCAGAGGTCGTCGCCAAGATGGTCACGCACGGAACGGCTGTTGCGCACAAAACTGGCAAAAATTCCTGGCATACCCTGTGGCCCCTGGTCTGCCAGCAAATTCAATAAGCGGTCCCGCGCCAGCGTATGCGCCTTGGAAAATCTTGGATGCTCAGGAAGCTCCTTCAGCATTTCTTCAAGTTCATCAGCATCAGGTGCCACATCCAATGCGGTCATCAGGTCAGGCAGCAGCGTCGCGCCCTCGCTGTGAGGGTCTTCCTGCAGGAGTTTGGTCAGGGATTCACGCAGCAGACGGGCGCGCACATCCAGGCGTTCCCCGTAGCGGCCCAGCCAGAACAGACTCTCTGCGACCCGGCATGGCAGATCCTTGCCATCACGTGTCACCAGAATGGGACCGCCGGCATGCCTGAGCATACTGATGTGCGGCTGTGGTACCGGCGCCAGCACCCAGATGTCTTTGACCACTGCACTTTTCATCATCGCTGAGCCGGGTTCTCCCACCCAGGCCAGACCGCCAGGCATGATGCGGAAATGCTGCTCGGCAACAGGCTTGGGAATGTCATTCGGTTCCAGCAGTGCAAACAGTCGCAGTGAGGCCTGCTGACGCTCCAGTTGACCGGTGCGGGGATTGAAGCCCGGTGTCACGGCCGTTTTTATAGGACGCTGAGCAGAGAACAGATGGGGGCGCGCATTCAGGTCCATCCTAAGATGACGTGCAGCTTCAAGCCCCATCTGGTCAACCCTGAAGGCTTTGCCAGGTTGTGTAATGTCGCGCAGGATCCATTCTTCCGGTGCCTGTCTTATGCGCTGCAGCGCATCATTGTCTCCACACCACAGTGTTTCACGACATGGCAGCATCAGCGCTTCACCCAGCAGACGTTCACAGAGTACCGGCAGGAATGCCGCCAGGGCCGGATGCTCCAGCACACCGGCGCCCAGCGCGTTGACGATCCTGACTTCACCATCACGCGCAGCCTGCAGCAGGCCCGGGACACCCAGCAGCGAATCCGGTCGCAGCTCCAGCGGGTCACACCAGGGGTCATTGATCTGGCGCAGAATGACATCAACCTGATTAAGGCCACCGAGCGTCCGCACACTCACCTGCCCATCGCGCACAACCAGGTCGTCGCCTTCTACCAGTGGCACGTTCATGTAATTCGCCAGCCAGGCGTGTTCGAAATAGCCCGGACTGCCGGGCCCTGGCGTCAACAGGACGATATTGGCCTGCTCGCGGTGCGCCGGCGCCAGTGCCGCGAGGCATCGGTGCTGTGCCTGCAGAAACCCGGCCAGTCGTTTCAGTGGTGCATCACGGTAAAGGCCCGGCAGTGCGCGGGACAGTGTGATCCGGTTTTCCAGTGCGTAACCCACACCGGAGGGTGATTGTGTCAGGTCGCCAAGCACCAGCCATTGCCCTTCATGATCGCGAACTACATCGCAGCCGTGGGAAATCAGCAGCGGTCGTTCAACCATGGGGGGCGAGTCAGCGGCAGAAAACAGAAAACCGGGATGGGTATAAACCAGCTCCGGCGGCAACAGACCCTCAGCAATCACATGGCGTTCACCGTACAGATCATCCAGCAGGTGAGCCAGGAGCCTGCTGCGTTGCTGCAGCCCTTTTTCCAGCGCTTCCCATTCTGCCGTACTGATGACCCAGGGCAAGCAGTCGAGTCGCCAGGAGCGCTGCTGGCCGGGGTCGTCTTCGTAAGGATTAAAGGTAACACCATTCTCGTGCAACAGGTTTTGTGCTTCGTCGCTGCGCTGTGTGAGAAGCTCTGCGCCCAGCGCTGCAAATTCAGTCAGCAGCTGCTGCCAGTGCGCCCTGACCTGCCCGCGCTCGTACAACTCGTCATGAGCACCATGACCAGGGTAGTCGCCCAGCAGGGATTTGACGGGGTCAGCGGGGCTTGCGGACTGCATGGTGTGGCCTGTTCGTGATTAAAAACCGGTAGATCTTGTCATGCAGTGTGTCGGCTGACAAGTGCACAAGCTTAGCGTCCTGTCTGCCTGGTTCACATAGCTTCCGGGTAATTGCTGTAAGCCTCGACTCTAGAGATCTGAATCCGTCACGGCGCTGCGCCTCAGGTCCAGAGTATGCGGGTACTCCCGCACCGACACACGCTTGATTTCAGCAATCTGTCCCTGAGTATGACCATGAGCCCAGAATCGCGCCATGCGTCTGGCTTCAGCCTCATTGGCGTTAACCGGGAATGTCTCATAGTTTCTGCCGGCCGGGTGCGACACATGGTAGGTACAACCGCCCAGAGAACGCCCATTCCAGGTATCCACCAGATCAAAGACCAGCGGTGCGTGTACCTTGATCATCGGATGCAGTGCCGAGGGCGGTTGCCAGGCTCTGAAACGTACCGCCGCCACCGCCTGCGCGGATTGCTCGGTAGGCTGCAGCGGGACCTTGTAGCCATTGCAGGTCAGCACATGGCGTGCCGGGTTGTAGCCTGTCAATTTGACTTCCAGCCTCTCGACAGATGAATCGACATAACGCGCTGTGCCGCCGCCGCTGGCTTCCTCTCCCAGCACATGCCAGGGCTCAATAGCCTGGCGCAGCTGAATCTGAACACCGTCGTACTGGGCCTCGCCAGCGAGCGGAAAACGAAACTCCAGAAATGGCGCGAACCATTCGCTCTGGAATTCAAAGCCATGATCGCGCAGATCTGCCAGCACGTCACACAGATCCTGCCAGATGTAGTACGGCATCATCCATTTATCGTGCAGCGCGGTTCCCCAACGCACCAGTGGCTTGCGATAGGGTGAGGCGTAAAACCTGGCTACCAGCGCCCGAATCAACAATTGCTGCATCAGGCTCATCTCTGCATGCGGTGGCATTTCAAAACCACGCAACTCAAGCAGACCCAGGCGCCCCGTAGCGGAGTCCGGCGAATACAACTTGTCGATACAGAACTCGGCGCGATGGGTGTTGCCAGTAATATCGGTCAGCAAATGCCGCAACAAGCGATCTACAAGCCAGGGGGCCGGCACATCGCCAACTGGCATTTGCGACAGCGCTATCTCCAGCTCGTAGAGGGCTTCATGACGCGCCTCATCCACACGCGGCGCCTGACTGGTCGGCCCAAGGAACATCCCTGAGAACAGATAGGAAAGGCTGGGATGGTGCTGCCAGAATGTCAGCATGCTGGCCAGCAGATCCGGCCGTCGCAGGAAGGGGGAGTCAGCTGGCGTTGCCCCGCCCAGCGTGACATGGTTACCCCCGCCAGTGCCGGTGTGCCGGCCATCAAGCATGAACTTTTCCGTTCCCAGCCTGCTCAGCCGTGCCTCTTCATACAGCACACGGGTATTGGTGACCAGTTCGCGCCAGCTCTTCGATGGCGCGACGTTGACTTCGATGACACCGGGATCCGGCGTGATCATGAATTTCTGCAGGCGGGGGTCTGAAGGTGGCGGATATCCCTCTATGCAGACTGGCAACTTCAGCTCGGCCGCTGTGTTCTCAATAGCTGCCAGCAAAGCCAGGTAGTCTTCCAGCAGCGGCAGCGGCGGCATGAATACGAATAATTTGCCGTCTCTGGGCTCCAGACACAATGCGGTGCCGATGGTTTCATCCGCTTTCTCATTCGGGATCTGTTCCTGCCATTCCTGGCTCCGCCCATGAATATGCAGGCCAGTTTGAGTAACACCGGGCTGTCTTTGTGGGGACTCGCTATACCACTGGGCGACCTCGCCATTGTCGTCCTCCAGCGGTGGCAGCTCCCCAAACCAGGAAGGCGCCTGCTCTTCTTCACGCTTTTTGACTGGCAATGCACTCAATGGCAATCGCAAACCCATTGGTGAATCGCCAGGGATCAGATAAAGGTGATCGCGGCGTACATGCCAGCGGCCACTCAACCACAGCCGCGGCTGTTTTGACTGGCTCTGTTGCACCGATGTTGCCGTCAGTGGAAGTGCCAGACCCACCAGACTGTCCATGCCATGCTCCAGCAAACGCGCGAGCCGCAGGCGATCTTCATCCTTGCCCAGCTTTTCGCTGCGCAGATCAATATCAACCGGCTGTTGACGCTCCAGCCAAAGATAGTGATACGCATCCTCATAACACGGGATCAGGTACTTTTCGTCGAGCGCAAGGCGCTTGACCAGAACACTGGCAAACTGACGTAATTGAGACTCGCCAACTCCATAGTCCTGATCCATGCGGGCCAGCCAGCGATCATCTTTCCAGATTGCCTTGCCGTCTTTTCGCCAGTAACAGGCAAGCGCCCAACGCGGCAGCGGTTCGCCGGGATACCACTTGCCCTGCTGATAATGCAGCAGGGAGTTGGATGCGTAGTGTGGTCGCAGGCGGTGCAGCAGATTCTCGGCGAACCGGCGCTTTGTGGGTCCCTGCGCGGCGATGGTCCATTCTGGTGCATCCATATCATCGATTGACACAAAAGTGGGCTCACCTCCCATGGTCAATCGCACATCAAGTGTTTCCAGTTGCGTATCCACCTGCTCGCCCAGCGCATCAATTTTTTCCCACTGCGCGTCTGTGTATGGCTTGGTAACCCGGGGGTCCTCGTGAATGCGGGTCACGCTCATGGCGAAGTCAAACTCAACCTCACACTTTCCTGTTGAGCCGGTGATTGCAGCTGCGGTAGATGGCTCAGGTGTGGCTGCAAGTGGCAGGTGTCCCTCACCAGCAAACAGTCCGGAGGTCGGATCCAGACCGATCCAGCCAGCACCGGGTATGTATACCTCAGTCCAGGCATGCAGGTCGGTGAAATCAACGTCTGTTCCCGATGGCCCATCCAGGGCTTTGACGTCCGCCTTCAGTTGTATCAGATATCCGGACACAAACCGCGCTGCGAGCCCCAGTCGGCGCAGAATATGGACCAGTAACCAGGCCGAATCGCGACATGAGCCTTTGGCCTTCTGCAAGGTCTCCTCAGGCGTCTGAACGCCCGGCTCCATACGGATAAGGTATTCAATATCATTGCTGAGCTGCTGATTCAGTGCCACCAGTGCACTGGCGATCAAGAGGTCTTTTGTGCCCAGCAATTCTGTTCTGGCCCGCTCCAGCCAGGCCTCCAGCAAGGGTCCGTCCTGCCCGTCTGATCCTGCCCGACCTGTTTCCAGGTACGGCGCCAGATCCTTTTTAAGCGCTTCTGGATAGCTGAATGGAAAATGTTCGGCATACTCCTCCACAAAAAAATCGAAGGGGTTGATGACCGTCATCGGCGCAATGACTTCCACGTCAACGTGCAGCTGGGTCATCTTGTCGGGGAACACGAGCCGCGCCACATGGTTGCCGAATGGGTCCTGCTGCCAGTTGATAAAGTACTGACCACCGGTGATCTTGAGGCTGTAGGCCTCGATGGGTGTGCGGCAGTGGGGTGCTGGTTTCAGACGAATATGATGCGGATGCACCTGGACAGGTCTGTCGAAGTTGTAACGGGTGGAGTGTTTCAGGGCTACGCGAATCGTCATGACAGGAGGTCCAGCTCATAGAACGGTCTGTCGAGCATAGCAAGGGCGATGCCAATTGCAAACGACAAACATTTTACGTGAATCCAATGTCAGTGGTTTTAATGATACCGCGCCATGCTGCAGTTGCCGATCAGTCGGGCACATGATACAACATGATGAACTGGTACAGTGATTGCACGCTTACCGCTATCCACGTTTTGGACAAAAAGATCTGAATGAGCAATGTAGACTGGGATACCTATAGTTTTGATGGATTTTATGACGAGCTGATTGCCTCACCCGGCAAGCCGCGCCCCGAAGCGCATATGTTATGCGAATATCTTGCACGGCTTGACGCGAAAGAACTGGGCGAACACAAGGCAGCCGCTGAACTGGCCATTCAACTGATGGGCATCACGTTCACCGTGTATACCGAAGGCAGCATGATAGACCGGGCATGGCCTTTTGACATTGTGCCGCGCATCATACCGCTGCAGGAATGGCAAAAAACCGAGGCCGGCCTGAAACAGCGTGTGCAGGCGCTCAACATGTTCATCAATGACCTGTACCACGACCAGAAAATCATCAAAGACGGTGTCTTCCCCGCCGAATTGCTGAAACAATCAGTAAACTTCCGCCCCCAGTGCGTCGGCATCAATACCCCACACAACATCTGGGCACATATCTGTGGCTCAGACCTTGTGCGTGACAAAGACGGTACTCTTTACGTGCTCGAGGACAACTTGCGTGTACCCTCGGGCGTCTCTTACATGCTGGAAAACCGTAATGTCACCAAGCGGGTGATGCCAGAGCTTTTTGCTACCGGTTTCATTCAGCCAGTCGACGATTACACATCCCAGCTATACGAAATGCTGGCATCTATGAGCCCGCGCCCTGGTGATGACCCCTCAATTGTCATCCTGACACCAGGCATCTACAACAGCGCCTACTATGAGCATGCCTACCTGGCACAGCAAATGGGTGTGCAGCTGGTTGAAGGATCCGACCTCGTGGTCGGTGATGATGACTGCGTGTACATGCGCATGGTGGACGGCCTTGAGAGAGTCGATGTCATTTATCGGCGCGTTGACGACATGTTCCTTGACCCCGAGGTGTTTAACCCCGAATCGGCGCTGGGTGCCCGAGGCCTGATGCGCGCATGGCGTAAAGGTAATGTGGCGCTGGCCAATGCGCCGGGTGCTGGCGTAGCAGACGACAAGGTGGTGTATGCCTTTGTGCCGAAGATCATCAAATATTATCTCGACCAGGAACCACTGATCCCGAACGTACCCAGCTATCTGTGCATGTTTGAGGACGACCGCAAATACGTACTCGACAATCTGGACAAGCTGGTCGTTAAACCAGCCAATGAGTCGGGTGGCTATGGCATGATGATCGGCCCGCACGTGAATAAAAAAGAACGCAAGAAGTTCGCCGAGCTTATCAAGGCGGACCCTCGCAATTACATGGCGCAGCCGACTCTCGCACTATCAACGTCTCCAACTCTGATCGGTAACGTGATGGAGCCGCGCCATGTTGATCTGCGTCCATTCATTCTATCGGGGCAATCCACTTACGTGACCACCGGCGGTTTGACGCGAGTGGCACTGGTTAAAGGCTCGCTGGTCGTCAACTCTTCCCAGGGTGGCGGCAGTAAAGACACCTGGATTGTCGATGTGGAGGGCCGCTGACCATGCTCTCACGCGTTGCTGAAAATATATACTGGCTGGCACGTTACATCGAACGAACCGAAGACACCGCACGCCTGCTCAGCGTCAATAGTAACCTGTTGCTGGACCTGCCCCGCGCCACACAGCTCGGCTGGTCAGAGATTATTGCGATCACGGGCAACGCCGAACTGTTTGACGAGCTCTATCCCAATCGTGATGAAGTCAGTGTGCTGACTTTCATATGTGGGGATAAGCGCTATGACGGTTCCATCATCCGCTCACTGGCAGCGGCACGTGAGAACCTTCGCACCACACGTGACGTTATCCCCAGAGAGATATGGGAAGAGGTCAACCAGCTGTTTATTGCGGTGCGCGACCAGGTTGAATCGGGTATCACACCACGCAAGCGCGACGCATTTTTGAGACGCGTGATTCGCAGCTGCCAGACTGTCAATGGATTGATTGAGGGCACGCTCAGCTACACGCAGGCGCGTACCTTTCTAATGCTGGGACGTCAGCTCGAGCGTGCAGACATGATCACCCGAATTATCGATGTGAGGTCAGGTAATCTGCTGCCGCGCAGCCCGGGAGAACTGACCCCCTTTGAAAATATTCAATGGATGAGTGTGCTCAAATCACTCAGCGGTTATCAAATGTATCGCCAGCATGTTCGACTGCGTATCCGGGGCCCGGATGTATTGAGCTTCCTGTTGCAGAATCGGAGCTTTCCGCGCGCTGTCGGGACCTGTCTGGAACGATTCGCGAATGCACTATTGACGCTACCACGTCATGAGATTGTACTAAACGAAGTGGAGACCTGCCGCGAGCATCTTTCCAGGGCGGATATCCCGCTGCTGGCCAGTGAGCCGGAGCGCCTGCATGCTTTCGTCGACGATATTCAACTGGACTTCAGTGAGCTTCACGACGCGCTGGCAAAGACCTATTTCGCGCGCGTACAGGATAATGTGCAGACTCAGGCCTCATAGATGATCCTGTTCAGTTCGTACAGTCACCGGCAGTTGTGCCAATGTGGCCAGGTCGTATTCTTTGACAACAGCGTTTGCCTGCGTTGTGGCTCGGCGCTTGGCTTTCACCCAGAGCAAGGTCAACTGCAAAGCCTGGTGCCTGCCGAGCAGGCAGGTCGCTGGGTATTGCAGACAGACTGCGACAGCGACAAAACCGTTATTGCCAGCTATCGACGCTGCGCCAATGTTGACTCTGCCGCACAATGCAACTGGCTTGTCACAGGTTCGCTGGACCAGGATTCGCCTGCCGACCTGTGTCTCGCCTGCGCGACCAACATCACCATTCCTGATCTTTCTCAGTCTGGAAATCCCGACTACTGGCGTCTGTGTGAACTTGCCAAACGGCGGCTGATTGCGCAGCTGCTGATGTTGGGGCTGCCGGTAAAAACACGGCAAATGGATCCGCAAAAGGGCCTGGGCTTTGAGTTGTTGCGCTGGCAGCCAGGAGAGGATGCACCTGTCACTGGACACAAAGCTGGCGTCATAACCATCGATATCGCCGAGGCTGACCCTGCCTTTCGTGAGCAGATTCGTCAGCAGATGCAGGAGCCTTACCGCACACTGCTGGGACATTTCCGCCACGAGTCCGGGCATTACTACTGGGATCTCCTGATTCGTGACACCAATTGGTTACCCGTTTACAGAAGCCTGTTTGGTGATGAGCGTCAGGATTACACGGCCGCTCTCCAGAATCACTACAATGTTGGCCCCCCGGCTGACTGGCAAAGCCATTACATCAGCAGCTATGCGGCCTCGCACCCCTGGGAAGACTGGGCAGAAACCTGGGCGCATTATCTGCACATGACTGATACGCTAAGCGCGGCTGAGCAATTTGGCATTGCTGCGGATGCACTGAGCATTCAGACCGATCCCTTCACCCAGCAGGATCTTGCAGAGCTTCCATTTCACATGGCTGACTCCGAACTCTCTGACGGCTTTATGCAAAAGGTTAATCAGTGGGTGCGACTGAGCAGCGTCCTCAACGTGCTGGCCCGCAGTATGGGTCAGCCCGACAGCTATCCGTTTGTGTTGACCGTGGATTCGCTGCGTAAGATGTATCTGGTACACAGCGTGATCTCCTGATCAAATAAATGTTCACATCCAGCGGCCCTGGTAGTCCGCCGTGCACTTTGTGAGCCGCGACTGCAGTGCCTCAATCTGTGCAACGGGCAACCAGGCTATTGTCTCGCGACCACCTGCGCTAAGCACTTGCAGTGCTGATGTGCCCCACAGTCTTAACCAGGGTCCCTGTCGAATTCGCAAGGTCTGCATTTTGTACGCCGGAATCCAGCTTTGCTGCTGGCCGATCATCCCACGTCGCAGCGCGATCCAGTTATCATCGACATAAACTGCACGTAGGCGCCAGCTCGCCCATACAAGCAAAGCTACACCAGGGCAGATCAGTAACAGCGATCCCAGCACCCACTCCAGACTCCATGAAGTTAACAGCGCCACCAGTAAAGTAAGCGCGGATGTCGTCATTAGCCATGGCAGTATCATGCTGGCTGGGTGAACAGATTGCCAGTTTGCGTCTGTCAGTCTTAGTTGCTGTTTAATACCTGCTTCACGTTCGGCATTGAGGATAGGAACAAAAAAAGTCTTGGCCTGCTGCATGGTATCCGGCCTGCCTGTCTGATCTATGCGAAGCGACCAGCGCCCCATGGCGCGAGCTATTATGCCCTGACTCCAGACCAGCCGCTGCAGCCGCACATACTGAAAGCTGCGAGTGACGATACTGAGCAAGCCCGCTCTTGTCTGGTAGCGCTGCCCCATCGCCGTTAATGTGAACCCGTAGTAGCGCACGATTGACAGCAAAACGGAAGCCACCACCAACAACGCCAGCACGGCAAGCACGCCGCCCCCCCACAATAGAGTCGTCTGCAGGACCCCACCTCCCCTCTCAATCAGCGTTACCAGACCCTCCACTCGCGGGATCACCCAGTCATCAACAAGATCTAGCTGGCTTAGCGGATAAGCCACAACGGGAAGAGCCAACAACACTGGATTGTGCATCAAGCCATAACGGACAAGCTCTGACAAAGGCAAGGTCAATCTGAAGCCTGCGACCGAGCTATCAATATCGACTCGGAAGTCATCGGCCGGCGAATCAATTGCCGCCAGACCCTGAGCATTTTCCTTGTGCTGCATCATGGCCTGACGCAATGACTCAGCCCGGTCATATGAAAGTCCTGCGAGCTCAACTTCCTTGCCATCGGATCCCGCGCTTTCGACTCCGAGTATCGACTGACCGAAAGGTCTGAAATACCAGGGCTGGCGGATATCCGCCAGTTGAATGCGATCGTAGTCCAGAGTCAGCTGAGTCCGCTTGAGAATGCCTTCACGCACATGCAGCGTGTGTGCATCTGCCCGATACCGGAAGCACCACCAGGACGCAACGGCGTGCACCACGATGAGTGTTGGTAAGCCCGTAGCGAGCAGCCACAGGATGACCAGACGCAACTGGTCACCTCCAGTCACTATCACCACAGCCAGCGGAATCAGATTGACTGCCTGACGCAGAAACAAAATCAGAGTTCGCCCGATGAAGTAGATCAGTGCCCACAGCGAAACGCGTTCATAAGTGTTCGTCACTGACCGCCTCCGCCTCTCCCTGTTCATCGTACCGCGGCTGCTCATCGATTCGTTGCAGCAGGCCATCGCGAATGGTTTCTGCACTCGCCACCGGGAGCCCCGGGATTGTCAGATCAGATCCACGCCCGCCTGCGGTATAGATTACCAGCCTGGCCAGCTTCATTAGTCGCTCGAGCGGACCCTGAGTGATTTCTACATGCTGAATGCGGTTCAGTGTGACTACCGTCTGCGTGCGCCACAGTGCACCAGTGCGAAAATACACCGCCTGTGGCTGAACCTGAAAACCTGTCAGACGATAGCGCTTGTTGACCCAGAAGGTCGCGTAAGTACCTGCCAGCAGGATTATCAGCCCGGCTATGGTAGTACCCGCCCAGAGCGGCACAATCGGTACCAGTCGTGTCAGCAATGCGCAGAGCACCAGAAGCAATGCGGTGTCCATCAGGATGATAAGTCGCAGCAGCGTTTTGTAGGCGGGGTCTACGTCCTGATAATCCGTCATCATATTTTGATCCTTGTTATTGTTGTTCGGATGTACAGCCTGATATTAGCTGCATAAATCCGAATCTTCCTGTTGATTTAAAAAATATTTCTGCAGAGCTATTGCGCATCCCAGCGATTTCTCCTACTCAACTCGTTTGCCTGCCGGCAAACCTCATACCAGTTTTCTCTCGCAAAAAAATATTCTTTGACCCATCTATCTTTTCCTGATTTTACTGTTAGCCTTCGCCAAATCTAGCTGCGGGTCCTTCGCGGATTTGGACAATCAATATCACTCCTCTCAACGCTTTCTCAACCATAACTTCCTTCCTCTCAACCTTCAATTGACCCTGGGGTCTTGAATCATGAAGCAGAAAATAATGTGGGCGTTCATAGCCGTGTTCGGCAGTATCTGTCTGGCAGTGCTTGCTCTGCACCGGGGAGAAACAATCAGTGCTCTGTGGCTGGTCTGTGCCTCGATTTCGGTTTACCTGATTGCCTATCGCTTTTACAGCAGGTTCATCGCCAATCGAGTATTGCTGGTCGATCCAGCGCGGCCGACACCTGCTCACACCATGAGCGATGGCCTGGACTATGTGCCGACTCACAAGTGGGTGCTGTTTGGGCATCACTTCGCCGCGATTGCCGGCGCCGGCCCACTGGTAGGCCCGGTACTGGCGGCGCAGATGGGTTACCTGCCGGGCACGCTGTGGATACTGGCAGGTGTGGTGCTGGCGGGCGCCGTGCAGGACATGATCATTCTGTTCCTGTCGACGCGAAGAAACGGCGCGTCACTGGGTGAAATGATCCGTCGCGAGATGGGCTCGGTGGCGGGCATCATCGCGCTGGTTGGCATCATGGCGATTCTGATCATCCTGCTCGCCGTGCTCGGCATGGTGGTCGTAAAGGCCCTGATCGGCAGCCCGTGGGGTGTGTTCACGCTGGCGGCTACCATTCCGATCGCACTGTTCATGGGTGTTTATCTGCGTTACATCCGGCCCGGCAAAGTGGGAGAAATCTCGGTTATCGGTTTTGCAATGCTGATGTTTGCACTGCTTTACGGGCAGACCGTTGCCGCTCACCCTTACTGGGGTCAGGTGTTTAACCTGGACGGCAAAACGCTGACACTGTGGTTGATGGGTTATGGATTTATTGCTTCAGTGTTGCCAGTCTGGCTGCTGCTTGCTCCGCGCGACTATCTGTCCACTTTCCTGAAAATCGGTACCATCATTGGCCTGGCTATCGGTATCCTGGTGGTCAACCCACCGCTGCTAATGCCGGCTGCTACGCCGTTTATCGATGGCACAGGTCCGGTGTTCTCAGGCTCGCTGTTCCCATTCCTGTTTATTACGATCGCCTGTGGTGCAGTGTCCGGTTTCCACGCTCTGGTGTCTTCAGGTACCACGCCAAAGATGATCGATAACGAAGGGCATGTACGCCCGATCGGATACGGCGCCATGCTGGTAGAATCCTTCGTGGCCATCATGGCGCTGATAGCAGCCTGCGTTCTTGACCCGGGAGTCTATTTCGCGCTGAACAGCGGACCTGCGGTCATCGGTACGACTGTTGAAAGCGCCGCAGCTGCCATCAGTTCCTGGGGTTTTGTAGTGACACCAGAAGCATTAAGCCAGCTGGCCAATGACATGGGCGAAGGCAGCATTCTGTCTCGAACCGGGGGTGCACCAACCTTTGCCGTCGGCATGGCCCATATTCTGTCTCAGGCAATGGGCGGCGGCGCGATGATGGCGTTCTGGTACCACTTCGCCATTCTGTTTGAAGCCCTGTTCATCCTGACCACACTGGACGCCGGTACGCGTGTATGCCGTTTCCTGATGCAGGATCTGCTGGGCACTGCAGTGCCCGCCATGAAAGATACCAACAATCTGTTTGCCAACCTGATCGCTACCAGCCTGGTCGTGTCCGGCTGGGGATACTTCCTGTATCAGGGTGTGTCTGATCCGTTTGGCGGCATCAATACCCTTTGGGCGCTGTTTGGTATCTCTAACCAGATGCTGGCAGGCATCGCACTGATTCTGGCCACCGTGGCTCTGGTGCGCATGGGTCGTGGCAGGCTGGCGCTGGTGCCGGCTGTGCCTGCGGCCTGGGTCCTGCTGATTACACTGATCGCCGGCTGGCAGAAACTGTTCAGCGAGATTCCCGCCATTGGTTTCCTGTCACATGCTGATGTATTTTCCGCTGCCATTGCCCGCGGTGAAATTCTGGCGCCAGCTACAACCATGGTTCAGATGCAGTCGGTGCTGTTCAACGATCGGATCAATGCATTCATGACCGCGTTTTTTATGGTGATTGTGGTTGCGATGGTGTTCTTTGCCATCAAAACCATACGCCAGTCTCTGAACAACCCTGATGCGGCCAAACTGGTTCCAGCTCAGGAGTATGCATGATGACTGCTGGCGACTTTCTTCGCCCGTCAACACTGCGTCGAGGGCTGTCATTGACAGCCCAGACGCTGCGTCTGATGATTGGCGTCGGCGATTATGAGGCCTATCTAGAGCACATGAATTCGCATCACCCAGACCTGCCCGTTCTCGACTACAGCGCCTGGTACCGTAACCGGGTCGACGCGCGCTACGGAGCCGGCGATGGCAAGGTAAGCCGCTGCCCCTGCTAGGCGGGGACAGCTGTCGAAGCCGCCCGACAGGTGGTAACAGACAATGATTGACAAGGCGTCAACAGTCGGTAGACTGCTCTTAGTGAGGAAAATATAAGTATATTGATATTTTCCTCATGATCCTGCACGGATCAGATCACCCAAACAAGAATGAATAATCAGAAAGTGGCAGCATACCCGGCTGCCTGGGGTCGGTTCACAATGAGCACCATTCACAGGCCAGGCATGGCCTTTCCTCTTGCTTTCACCGTGCTGACAGCAATCGCGTCACTTGCACCCACACTGGCAAACTCTCAGGAGTCGGCAAACGATATGGCCGCCAGCTCCGTTGTCGTCGCCACACGCCGGTTGACTGAAGAACAGTACCGCCAGAGCATCGCCGACATTTTTGGTGATGACATTCAGATCAATGCCCGCTTTGAACCGGAACGCCGCGAACAGGGACTGCTGGCGCTTGGCAACGCCACGCTGTCAATGACAGCAGCCGGCTTCGAACAGTTCTTTGGTCTATCCCAGGACATCGCCGCCCAGGTGCTGGATGAATCAAGGCGCAAGCAAACCATGATCTGTTCACCCGCCAATAATGCTGCGCATGACAGCGACTGCGCCGCGGATTTTATCACGCATTATGGTGAGGCACTTTTCCGAAGACCATTGACTCAGGCGGAATTGAACGCCCGGATGACAACGGCGGAAACCGGCACTGCCCAGACCGGTGACTTTTACGAGGGGCTGGAACTGGCGCTTGCGAGTCTGCTGACCGCGCCGGACTTTCTGTTTCGTATGGAGCGGGCAGAAGCAGACCCGCAAAACCCCGATCAGTGGCGCCTGGACGCCTACACCCGTGCATCCCGGCTTTCCTTCCTGTTCTGGAATACCACACCGGACGTTGAACTGCTGGCAGCCGCCGAGAGTGGTGAGCTGTTAACTGAACGAGGCCTGAAGGCACAGATCGACCGTCTAAGCAGCTCTCCTCGTATCGAAACCGGCATCACCGCATTTTTGACTGACATGATGCAGATTGATGGTTTTGACAGCATGGTCAAGGACGCTTCGATCTATCCAAAGTTCAATCAACTGGTTGCCGACAGCGCCCGCGAGCAGATGGTGCGCACGCTGGTCGATCTGCTGGTGGTGCGCGAGCGCGACTATCGTGAGATTTTCACTTCCAACGATACCTTTCTGAATCGGCCACTGGCTGCTGTCTACCAGGTGCCGTTTACCTCCACAGAGGAATGGGCACCATACACTTTCCCGGATTCGGCGGAACGTTCCGGCATTTTTTCGCAGGTTGGATTTCTGTCTCAGTACGCGCACCCGGGCAGCTCCTCGCCGACGATCAGGGGCATCAAGCTGCACGAGATATTCCTTTGTGAACACACACCCGAGCCGCCAGCCGATGTCGATTTTTCTGCCGTTGAGGACAGTAATGCGGCCACCTCACGGGAACGCCTGCTGGATCATATGAGCAATCCCGGCTGTGTGGTCTGCCATCAGCGCAGCGACCCGCCCGGCCTGGCGCTGGAACACTTTGATGGCCTGGGGCAGATACGCAAGTACGAAAATGGCCAGCTGATTGACGTCAGCGCGGATCTGTTTGGCAACAAGTTTGTTGGAGCACAGGGTCTGGGTGAGTTCCTTTACAACGATCCGCGAGCCTCATCCTGCCTGGTCAGAAACGTCTATGCCTACGGCACAGCCCACATGCCAGCTGGCTCTCAGCGGGCATACATCAACGAACAGATCGAGCAGTTTGCCAGGAGTGGTCACAAAGTACCTGCACTGTTTCGACAGATCGCCAGTACGCCCGCTTTTTTTGCTGTCGCGCTGCCTGAAGGCCTGCCACAGCGAGCCACACAGCTGGCCAGCGGCACCGCCGCGCCATAACCGAATCAGGGGGGGAGAATCATGAAAACAAAAATAAATCGTCGCTCGGTCCTCAAAGGAATACTGGGAGGTGCCACGGTAGGCGTGGGTCTGCCGCTGCTGAATGTGTTTTTGAATGAGAACGGCAATGCCTATGCCGACGGCAGCGTTATTCCGACCCGGTTTGGCACCTACTTCTGGGGGCTCGGATTAACCGATACACCCACGGGAGGGACGCGCTGGGTGCCGCAGACAGTTGGCGCAGACTATGAGATCACACCCGAACTTGAGGCGATTGCTGCGTTCAAACAGAAAGTCTCGGTGTTCTCCGGCTTTCGCGCCATACCTGACACCCGCCCGAACCTGGTGCACTGGAGCGGCCATGCCTCCATCCTGTCTGGCGTTGCGCCGGCTGCCAGCGGCAGCTTTGATGGGGCCACACTGGATACCCGCGTCGCCGATGCGATTGGTGGAGCCACCCGATTCAAGGTGCTGGATATTGATGCTTCCATTTCGCGCCGCCCAATCAGTTATTCGACACGAACTGGTACTACCTTCGCATCGCCAGACCAGACTCCGTTGGCACTTTATCAACGTCTGTTCGGTGAAGGATTCCAGGACCCCAACAGCGAACACTGGGCGCCGGACCCTGCCATCATGCTGCGACAGAGCGTACTGTCGGCCGTCACAGAACAGCGCCAGGCACTGATGCGCAGCGTCGGGCATGAGGACCAGATAAAGCTGGAACAGTATTTCACCTCGCTGCGCGAAATGGAAAATCAACTGGCCGTCCAGCTGCAGCGCCCTGAGCCGCGCGAGGCCTGTGTAATTCCCGATATGCCGCCGGAGCTGGCGCGCGCAGGCTCGGTAGATGTCGTTAATAACAATACCCGGGTCATGGCCCGCCTGCTGGCCATGGGCCTCGCCTGTGATCAGTCCCGTGTTTTTAACTTCGTGCACACGGGCGGCACATCAGAAACCTACGTACCGGGACAGAGCAAGATCTATCACCAGATAACGCACGACGAACCCACCGATTCGCAACTGGGATATCAGCCGGAGACCAGTAAGCTGGCCGGATTGGTGATGGAAGGCTTTGGTGCCTTCCTGGAAGAGCTGGATGCCATTCGGGAAGGCAATGGCACCCTGCTCGACAACTGCCTGGTGTTTGCACTCAGTGATACCGGCTACGCCAAAATTCACTCATTGGAGAACATCCCCATGATGCTGGCAGGTGGCGCCAGCGGCCGTCACAAAGCGGGGCATCACGTGCATGCTCCGGGTGAATCAGTGACACGTGTCTCTCTGACGGCCATGCAACTGGCCGGCGCACCGGTCGGCGAGTTCGGCAGCGGCTCCATGCGCACTGCCCGTCCAATCACCGATGTGATGGCATCCTGAGGAGGCACAACATGACAGACTATCAAGCTTTCTGCCGGACCAGGGTTCTCCGATCAGGCAGCCTGGTCCGCACTGCGGTCCTGACAACTGCAATGGCAACCATGGCAACGGCCGCGCAGGCCGATTGGCAGCGTTCCTATGTCATAGAATGGAATGAGCCAGCCATGTATTTTGGCGGCGAAAGTGGTATCGAGAGTCCGGGGAGCGACTGCCCTGACGGTGTTAATCCCGAGCTGGACTGGGTGGAAGTGCTCGTTAATGCCGGCTATACGCGTGAAGAGGCCGAATGGCTGCGTAACCCCGCCAACCCGACCCGTAGCCCGGTACACGGGCAGAACCAGATGGCCTTTCGCGGTAAGGACAGGGCAAATATCTACACAAATCCGGAATCCTACCCGGACCCCGGTCTGTATCCGATGACAGGCTCGATTGCCGAGGGCCTTAACCTGGACGGCAATCCGGATACCGGCTTTACCAGCCCCACTGGCGAGCCAGGCATTGATAATACCTTCTACAAGGCGCTGGGCTGCTGGAAAACCTATCGGGGGCCAGAGCGCCTCTCAAGCGGCGCGATGCAGTTCAATGACGGCATGCGCAACGGCTCGTGGACCATGGTGATTGTGGTTTCCGGTGAGGGCGACGATCCCCTCAATGACAGCAACGTCATGGTCGGTTTCTACATGAGCGAAGACAATATGGTCAAAGGCGGCGATGGCAGTATTTCGCCTGACTATACCTATCGCATCGCTCCGCACGCCAAATATGAAGGCCTGTTTCCGGCCCGCACCGTTGATGGCGTCATCGAATCGCGTGAACCAGTGACTGCCACCCTGCGCGATCCCGGCTACACGCGTGACCTCGAACTGCTGGAAGCGCAGATCAGCCTGGAGATGAAAGAAGACGGCAGCCTGCGTGGTTACGTCGGCGGTTACCGGCCATGGCGGGATGTCTATGACGGCTGGGTAAACGCACGTGGTCCCGTGATCGAATCCCTGACCTGGGTGGAACTGCCCGCCGTCTACTACGCGCTGAAACGCAGCGCCGACTATCACCCCGATCATGGGCAACAGGCCGGCCGGGACGACAGCGGCAACACACACATCTCTTTTGCGCTGCGGGTCGACGCACTGCCAGCGTTTGTTGTGACACCTGATGCGAAAGCGATTGCCACGCAAGTCGTATCGTACCGGGACCAGGCACCGCCACTGCCAGCTCGAGGCCAGCCAACACTTGGCCGGTACCAGATTGTCGGCGGCATTGTTATCGACCCCAATGCTGAACAGCAGGCGGGCCCTGATGCAGTGATTCTGCCCCCTCGTTAATGGGGGCAGGCTGATCTATAATCACGTGCTATGTCGTCCAATCTTGCACAGAAGCTGACTACCCGTATTCACGATGATGAAAACGCCCGAGTGGCCAACAGCATCGTGGACGCCTTTGCCCGCAAGGCGCGGGTCCTGGGTATCCGCTCAATATCCATGAGCGACCTGGCGCGCAGCCTGCGCATGAGTACCAAAACCCTGTACAAATACTTTGATACCAAAGAAGCGTTGGTCCACGAGCTGGTCTTCCGCTGGGAAGCCCGCGTGCACAAACCCATCACAGCTTATGGCACCAACGACCTGATGGAGATTCTGCGCTACCGGATTGGCGTCTGGGTTGAGAACGATGCGCAGTACTCATCGGCGTTCTGGCTGGATCTGAAAACCGGATACCCTGAGCTGTACAAGGTATACATCGACTCACTCTACGAGAGCATGCGCGCGATGCGCGAGCGGCTTTCGCCCTATTTGCGCGACGATGTTGATGCAGAGTTCGCCTGGTCGTGCTACTTCACGCTGATGACGGACGCGGCTCGGCGCAAGACCTTCGAGAAAGTTGGCATGACACGCGAGCAATCAGTGTTTGCCGCATTTGATTTCTGGGTCAAGGCGGCAATCGACCCGGACAAGCTTGCTCACGCGGAATGGCAGTCAGCCTGATTCAGCTCAACTGCGCATCTGCGCGATAAATCGATCTGACTCGGCGATGGCGGCTTCCATCGCTGCCATCAATTCGTCCACATCTGCATCTATTGTATCGAGCTCGCCGCGTATCGACGCAATCGCCCGGGCGTTCAGGTTGTGCTTCAGATACAGCACGTTGTCGCGCAGGCTGTCGAGCACAGGGTCCAGCGTTGCTTCTGAGCGCTGCATCGCGCGCGCCAGTTGATCGTAGCGATCGCGCGTTGCACGAAGTTGCTGCTCGCTGTCGCGGCGCAATTGCTGATTAGTATAAAGATCAAGTTCATCTTCCCATTCGTCAAACAATGCATCGGCTACATCCTCTACTGCCTCGATTCGATCACGAATACGGTCGGCAGCCTGCTCGCTGCGCTGAAACTCAGCGTCCAGGCGGTCATAAACCTGTTGCAGGTCACCACCATCAAAATTGACCACACTGCGAAACTGCTCCAGCGCATTCTGAAATTGCTCCTGCCCCTCCTGCTGGGCGTCCTGTGCCTCCTCAACACGGTCTACCATGATGTCCCGTTTGGCTACACCCAATCGTTCCATCGCCCCGTAATACGCTGACTGGCAGGCAGTCAGCAGCACAATCGCCGCCATCGCCAGCAAGGGTTTAAGTATCAATTTCATCCGTTTAGCTCCTGTATCAGGCTCAATCCAGCAGATCAGTCACGAAGTTTAACCGCTATTTACATCCTGTGCTTGACCTTACCACTATGGGAAGGTTCAAACTAATACCATACGCAAACGACAGGGAGCACTGATCAACATGATGCGAATCAGTGAGGCTGCGCAGCACAGCGGACTGAGCAGCAAGATGATACGGCATTACGAGGACGTGGGTCTGATTCAGCCCGCTGCGCGAACCGAGGCTGGTTATCGGCAGTACTCGCCGGCCCAGCTGGACCAGCTCGGGTTTATCCGACACGCTCGCAGCCTGGGTTTCTCAATTGCACAGATTCGCGACCTGCTGCAACTGCGTGACAACCCGCGCCGCGCCAGCCGCGAAGTGAAGCAACTGGCACAAAAGCATCTGCAGGAGCTGGACCAGCAGATGCTGGCCCTGAAAAAAATGCAGGCCATGCTTGAAGATCTTGTTGCGCGGTGCGCAGGAGATGATTCGCCTGATTGTGTCATTATTGATGAGCTTTCCGACTCTGGAGAAACTGGAAATGAGTGAGCGACTACAACTGGCCATTGAAGGCATGAGCTGCGCCTCCTGTGTGCGTCGCGTGGAACAGGCCCTGGCCAAAGCCCCTGGCGTGGAAGCAGCCTCGGTTAACCTGGCAACTGGGCGAGCCGACATCATGCTGGCCAGAGGCGCCAGCATCGAGCCCGTCACGCACGCTGTCACCGGTGCCGGCTACCAGGCGCGGCCAATACGGGAAAGCTCCTACCAGCAGGAGGAACAGCACCGCGATCGCGAATTAGCTGAGCTCAAACGCGATGTCATTCTGGCAGCCGTGTTGACTCTGCCGGTGGTGGTGTTGGAAATGGGCGGGCATATCGTGCCTGCCTTCCATCACTGGGTGATGCAGACACTGGGCCAGACTGCTAGCTGGTGGCTGCAGTTGGTGCTTACTTCCGTTGTATTGTTTGTACCGGGACGACGCTTCCTGAAAGCAGGTCTTCCGGCTCTGCTGCGCCGTGCGCCCGACATGAACTCGCTGGTAGCACTCGGTTCTCTGGCCGCCTGGAGTTTTTCCGTTTTTGTCACGCTGTTTGGCAGTTTCATTCCAGAGCAGACACGTCATGTCTATTTCGAAGCCGCTGCAGTGATTGTCACACTGATTCTGCTGGGTCGACTGCTGGAAGCACGCGCCAAAGGTAAAACAGGTGACGCCATTCGCAAACTGATGGACCTGCAGGTCAAATCTGCCAAGGTAGAGCGAGAAGGTGCCATAGAAGAAGTTGCGCTGTCAGACATCAGGCTTGATGACACCATCCACGTATTCCCGGGCGAACGGATAGCCGTTGATGGCATCGTGCTGGCGGGAGACTCCTATGTCGATGAATCGATGCTGACCGGCGAAGCGATGCCTGTCGCCAAGCGTGTAGGCGATGAGCTCACTGGTGGTACCGTTAACCAGAATGGCAGATTGTCGTTTCGCGCCACTCGTGTCGGTGGTGACACGGTGCTGGCCCGCATCGTGCAGATGGTCGAAGAAGCGCAAAATACCAAACTGCCGATCCAGCAACTGGTCGACCGGGTAACGGCCGTGTTTGTGCCAATTGTCATGGGCATTGCTGCTCTGACATTTCTGGTCTGGCTGCTGGTCGGACCAGAGCCTGCATTCACCATGGCTTTGATCAATGCGGTCGCTGTTCTGATCATAGCCTGTCCCTGCGCCATGGGGCTGGCGACACCCACGTCGGTCATGGTTGGCATTGGCCGGGCGGCGGACCTGGGAGTCTTGCTGCGTAAAGGCCAGGCCCTGCAGCTGCTGCGAGACACCCGGGTAGTGGCCTTCGACAAGACTGGCACGCTGACCAAAGGCAAGCCGCAACTGATCGAGTTGATTCTGCGCGGCAGTCGCCAGCATGAGGAAGTATTGCAATTGATCGCCTCCGCCGAGCAGCACTCGGAGCATCCCATTGCGCGTGCCATCGTCAGCGCAGCGCGGGAACAGGGCATCGCGCTATTGCCTGCTGATGAGTTTCAGGCAACGCCGGGTATGGGTATGTCTGCTCTCGTCAACGGCGTCAGGGTCGAAGTGGGTGCCGATCGGTTTCTGGCGGAAAAGCACCCGGAGCTGACTGAAATGGCGAAGCAGGGCGCGCTGCTGGCGAATGAAGGCGCTACGCCGCTTTACGCCGCCATCAACGGTGAACCCGCTGCTACTCTGGCTGTTGCCGACACCATCAAGGAGTCTGCGCGAGCCGCGATCAAGGGTTTGCATGAACTGGGCCTTAAAGTCGCCATGATTACCGGAGACAACCGGGGCACAGCCGAGGCCATCGCGCATGAGCTCGGTATTGATGAGGTCGCAGCGGAAGTGCTGCCAGAAGGCAAGGTAGACGCCCTGGAAAACCTTCGTCGGCAGCACGGCACGCTCAGTTTCGTGGGTGATGGCATCAATGATGCGCCAGCGCTGGCTGCGGCAGATGTTGGTATTGCCGTCGGTACCGGTACCGATATCGCCATCGAGGCGGCAGATGTAGTGCTGATGGGGGACGACCTGAACGGTGTCGTCAATGCACTGGGCATCAGCCAGGCCACATTGAACAATATCAAACAGAACCTTTTCTGGGCGTTTGCTTACAACATCAGCCTGATTCCGGTCGCCGCCGGCGTGTTGTACCCGGTTACCGGGCTGCTGTTGTCACCCATGCTGGCAGCGGGGGCGATGGCCATGTCGAGCGTGTTTGTCGTTGCTAACGCACTCAGACTGCGCAGAAAATAGCGCTGAATTCGAAAATCCGTCAGGGTTTGTATTGTTGCTGGCTTACCTGGTGACGGCTCTGTGCTTAAATAGACAGACACAACAATAACGATTTTTCTGCCATGCGATTCGCCCTGATCACAGTTGTAGTTACCACTCTGCTGCTGGCCGCCAGCCCGCGCGCCAGCGCCGCAGACTTTGGACTGATTGACCAGCACGGCCAGTTCCATCACCTGTACCGGTACAGGAATGTGGAGACTGTCGCCGTGCTTACATTCTCGTATCAAGATGCTGAATCCCTCGCCGCGGCCCGGCAGTTTGCCAACGCCTGCGATCAGGCTGAGCCCTCACAGTTGGCCTGCCTGCTGCTGAACGCTTCCGACTCCGCCGACGAAATTCGTAATCAGGCTGAGTCGCCCGGAAACCTGCCCGTGCTGATCGACGGCTCACAGACGGTTGCTGGCACGCTCGGCTTCACCCGACTGGGAGAGCTGGTCACGCTGGACCCCGCATCCGTCGATTTCAAGGATGCCGCCATTACCGGATTCGAGGCTCCTGGGCAGGGAACGGCCATCGACTTTCACTTTCTTGCCGCATTGGACGAACGTGGTATTTCCTACCAGGACGACATTGCGCCCCTGTTGCAACGACGGTGTGCTTACTGCCACATTGAAAACGGATTGGCGCCCTGGGCGATGAATCGCCATATCATGGTGATGGGGTGGAGCCCGATGATGCGAGAAGTGCTGATCACGCGTCGTATGCCGCCAGGACAGATCGATAATGCCGTCGGTAATTGGCAGCAGACCCATGAGCTCAGCGATGCCGAAATGGCCATGCTGATTGCCTGGATAGACCGTGGTGCGCCCAATGATGGCAGCGAAGATCCGCTGCTTGTTCCGCCTGCACCGATGGAAGACTGGCCTCTGGGCCAACCGGACCTGATTGTGGATGTCCCGGAACAACAGATACCGGCCACGGGTAATGTCGACTTCCTGGTAGAAAAAGTTGCTCTGGATTTAACTGAAGATCGCTGGCTTCGCGCCATCTCTTACAAGGTGGGTGATCGCAGTGTGCTGCACAGCCTGTTGGTTTATGCCGTGGAAGAATCGGTGACAGAAGCAGATCCGGATGCCCTGATCTCCGGGGACAATGCGCAGTACATCAGCGTTTATGTGCCTGGCGAACACAGTGACCAGTTTGGTGATGACACCGGCTTTCTGCTGAGTGCTGATCGCGACCTGGCTTTTAAATTGCGTTATCTGACCTCAGGCCGTGAAACAGTTGACCGCTCTCAGATTGGTTTGTATTTCCACGACGAAGCACCCGCGCGGCAATTGCGAACCATCATGCTGGAGAAGCCCGAACTTAATATCCCAGCCAATGCCGCCAATCATATCGAAACACTTCGATCCGAGCCGCTGACACAGGATGCACGACTGGAAAGTTATTCACCGCACGCCCACAGTCGCGGAAAAAGCATGAACCTGACAGCCACCTATCCGGATGGGCGCCAGGAGTCTCTGATAAACGTCGCCAATTTCAATTACAACTGGCAGCTGGACTATCGGGCTGCCTCTGAGAAATTGTTGCCGGCAGGCACAGTGCTGACAGCAGAAACTGTCTACGACAACTCGTCATCAAATCCTTTTAATGCAGATCCTGATCAAACGCTAGACGCCAGCTACAGCGACCAGTCTGAAATGTTTGTTCATTTTGTCAGAATATCTGAATCGCTCAGGGGCGCAGCTCGTACACCGTAAAACCATTGTTGCTGGCCACCGCCTGAATCCGGGAGAAGTACTGCGCACCCAGTCTGTCCAGCGGGATAAACTGATTGACCACAAACACCGCACGCGTGCTGCGACGGCTCAGCCGCCTGGCTGCCTGCAGGAATTTCAGCGTGACAGCTTCCCCTTGTGAGAAGCCCTGGTGGAATGGTGGATTGCAGACAATCAGGTCAAACCGCTCCTGCAGTGATGCACCACAATCATCGACAAGACTCAGAACTTTCATGCCAGCTTCGGCAAAATTTTTCTCGGCGGACAGCACGGCCGCGACATTGTTATCGGTGGCGACTCGACGGGCTGCCTCCAGAAGCTTAGTCTGCAACATCAGATAGCCCCAGCCGCAGCCCAGGTCCAGGATGCTGTCAACTGATTTGATGTACTGGCAAACGCCAGGCAGCGATTCAGCAAGTAACTGGCTGCCACGATCCACTTTATCCCAACCGAAGATGCCCGGCTTGGTCCAGAACTTTTCGCCACCCACACTGATCTGGCGCAGATTGGCGTAGTTGCTGTCGGGTAATGCTGTGTCCGCCGGGACATCGACATTCGGAGCCGGCAGCTCCGCGACATAGGTGATGCCCTGCTTTTTAGCCTTCGCATTCAACCCATAAGTGTCCGATGCATTTTTTACAATGGATTTTATACCGTCCTGCTTGCCACCAATCAGCGTCAGCACGCCCTGCTCTGTCAGGTGCTGAAGTGACTGATTGATTACGTGATGCACAATGGCTTTTTCTTTCGACAGTCGATACACAATTCGGTCGAAGTTTCCCAGACCGTCAAAATTAAAATCACTCGCACAAACAGCAACACCCAGGCCCTTCAGCTTATCAGCCACATCAATACGATTGGTCATCGCCGTCAGTGCAGTATCAGAGCGAAGCTGCATCATGACCTCAGGGGACAGATTCTCATCGGCAACCCAAAGTACCTGTTCGCGGTTTTGCAGGGCGTTGCTGAGCACCAGCATTAGCTGGTCAAGACTGGCATCTTTCATAGTATGGTTTCCTGCAGGCCTTTTTTCTCACCGTGGATCTCTGGTCGGCCCTTTTCCAATGACTGTTGCGTCCAACCCGCTCACCGTCAGCCTTTTTCTATACTTCTGACTTCTTCCTCAGTCAGCGCCCGGTAGTCCCCTGGCGCCAGTGACGGGTCGAGCACAATAGAACCAATCTGTGTTCGATGCAATGTCAGGACTTTCCTTCCGCAAGCGGCAAACATGCGCTTCACCTGATGGTATTTTCCCTCACGAATTCTGACTTCGACCAGACGGCCGGAAAGAACTTTTAATTGTGCAGGCAAGGTGGGTTTGTCTTCATTGCGCAAGGTCATTCCTTGCGCAAAGGCCGCGACCATCTCGTCATCAATTTCAGCATCGAGTTCCGCCTGGTACACCTTTTCGCAATCACGCCGTGGTGAAATGATGGCATGAACCCAGGCACCGTTGTCACTGATCAGCACCAGACCAGTCGTGTCTTTGTCCAGACGCCCTGCCACAGACAATCCCCGCGGGTATTCATCCAGCAGGTCCAGTACAACAGGATGATCACTGTCTCGCGTCGCACTGATATATCCGGGCGGTTTGTGCAGCATGAAGTAGCGGGCAGAGCCTGGTGAGACCAGTTCCTCACCCCAGGTCACGATGGCATCTGCAGCAAGCTGATGATCAACGCGTTTAACCGCCTTGTCATTGACCTTGACCACGCCGCTCTTGATAGTCTCGCGGGCTTGCGAACGGGACAGACCGCTGGCCTGACTGAGATACTTATCAAGTCGCATCGGGGTCAGGCAGCTCTCACACAGACAACACAGTTACGGCCACTGTCTTTGCCCTCGTAGAGAGCATCATCCGCTCGACGGATTACGGAGTTGATATCTTTGTCTTCAGGCGTCAATTCCGCCAGTGCGAATGTCGCGCTGACTACTACTGTCTGCCCCTGATGGCTGATGATGGTTTCTGAGAGGGCAAGGCGCATACGCTCAGCCACGACCCGCGCCTGATCCACGTCGGTCCTGGGCAGAATGATGATAAATTCCTCACCACCGAACCGTCCGATAATATCCGAGTCACGCAGCGGTTGCTGAAGAATATCGGCGACCTGGCAAAGTACGTGGTCGCCCAGATCGTGACCATATTTGTCATTGATGGCCTTAAAGTGATCCAGGTCAATCAGCCCCAGTGTCAGGGGCGTTTTGTTGCGCCGGGCACTGGCCATCTCCTGATTGAACAGCAGCTCATACTGGCGACGATTGAACAGACCTGTCAGCGGATCAGTTTGAGCCTGCCATTTTAGCTCCTTCTCCAACTGCTGGCGCCGCCGGATTTCACGCTGAAGTTCTGAGTTACTCTGTTCGGCCTGTTGCAACAGGTGATATGCCCGTCGATTGCCCGTGCTGATCCGCAGGGCGGTAAAGTAGCCAACCCCCACCGGCCAGATCAGCAATATGGCCATGTAGAGCAAACCGACTGCGTCGAGTCCGGCCATAATTGAGGACGCCATCACGGTGCTGATCCCAACAACAGCGATCAGGTTGTTCAACGGAATGCGGTTGGGCACAAAGACATAGAGGCTGAACAGCAACAGCATCAGCACTGCCAGACCCAGTGGTCCACTGTCCGGTATATAGCGCATGTAGGCGAAAAACAACAGATAGCCTAGAATCGTGACGATGGTGACCGGCCAGCCCCAGCTGACCCAATGTGGTCTGGCTCTCAGCAAAAATGCCAGCGTCAGCAATGCAGTAACATTCAATAGTCTGATGGCGAACAATACATAAAATGCCGTGCTGTTCCCCAATGCGATCCACTCAAGCGGGACAAACACCATTAGCAAAGTGCCCCAGATGACCAGTGCCACGCGCAGGAAACGCGCGTTGTCACGCTCAACCGTGCGGCAGTAATCCCGCTCGATCACCGGATCCCGAAATTCGGCGGTCCATGGAGATATTTTGTAACTTTTGTTCTGGGACTCGTTCATATCAATATAGGCAAGCCACACGGCCCTGATTTGGTCGCTAGCACGAAGGCTGCGCACCAAAAGTGGGCGGGTTTTTTTTATCGAGGTATTATTACACCCCGTCAAGAATAAAGAAACAGTCGAAAAAACCCCAATTTACGTGAATCTGGCGAACGCTCTACTGGGTGCTTTTGTTATGGCATGATAACTGCAGCCCAGTTTAATGAACCGACTCACTCCAGTTTGCGTACTTGCAGTTAGAGAAGAGCGATGACGTCTGTCTGAACAGGTAAATCACTTGACTCAGACAGACGTTTTTTTATGGCTGTAATTGTTTATGATGCAATTCAGCAATGCTCTCTCGACACCCGCAACAAGCAGGAGGACGACACTTTGTTCCACGCTAGGTCCATGGCGGTCATCATATGGCTGACTTTTAGCGCTGCCCTTCCCCAGATCTTATCGGCACAGCTAACAGAATCTTCAGCAGCGAACACACTCAACCTTGAAGCGGTCGAGACTTCTGCAGAGCAATTGCCACGCCTGCACAGTCTGATCATCCATCAGCACGGCGAAACCATTTATGAGCGCTACTTCAATGGTCGCAGCGCCAGCCAGCCTGCCAACATGAAGTCCGCGTCTAAAAGTGTGATCTCTGCATTAATCGGCATCGCTATTGAAGAAGGGTTCATCGACAGTGTTGAGCAGCCAATCATTGAGTTCTTCCCCGAATACGTCAATACCGACCTGGCGCCGACGGTGGCGTCGATCACAGTGGAAGACCTGCTGACTATGCAATCCGGACTGACCAGCACCAGCGGCCGTAACTACGGGCGCTGGGTTGTCTCCGATGACTGGGTCGATGCTGCTTTGCGCATGCCCATGATCGCTGAACCCGGCAGCCGCATGATTTACAGCACCGGCACGACTCATATTTTGTCTGCAATTCTGGAGCGTGCGTCTGGCTTGAATGCAAAAGCGTTTGCGCAGCGATACCTTGCTGATCCGCTCGGATTTCGGATGGCATACTGGAGCCAGGACCCAAAAGGCGTTTATTTTGGCGGCAATGATATGGAGATGCGCCCAAGAGACATGCTGGCATTTGGCCTGATGTATCTGAACCAGGGACGTTTTGACGGCGAGCAGGTCGTCCCTGGCGACTGGGTACAGGAGTCTTTTCAGGCCCACGCCCAGTCACCGCGCGGCGAAGGCCGCTTTTACGGTTACGGCTGGTGGCTGCGGGACATGGCTGGCCTGCAGGTACCCCTCGCATGGGGTTTCGGAGGTCAACTGATTTTTGTACTGCCCATGTTTGACATGGTTGTTGTGGCGACCTCTGACAGCACTCCCGGCGACACTCGCCGCGGCCATCTTGGCCGACTATATGATCTCATTGAATTCCAGATTGTCGCTCCACTGGTGGCTCAGCAACAGGCACTGCAAAGCGCTGTGTCACATCGCTGACGGAAAGCCAATGGAATAATAACGCTTTGCAGCCGTTTTGCTATTGAAAGGGAAATTTGTCATTATCGAATGGCACCACATGAACAATCACTCAAGACTTAGTGTCTGAAGGAGGAGTAACATGTTGGGTTGGGCGTTAACGTTTCTTGTCATCGCCATCATTGCTGGCCTGCTGGGATTCACCGGTATTGCTGGCGCTGCGGTAGGGATTGCGGAGATCCTGTTTTTTGTCTTTATCGTACTGTTTGTGATCGCACTGATCGCAAGAGCCGTGCGAGGCAAACCTCCCATGTAGTGATGGACACTCAGCCAATACTGAGCTTTCACACACTGATCAAATCACGGACGTAAACCAGGAGAAATATTTATGCGATTGATTGCACTGATTTTTACATTTATGGGATTTATGACACTTGCCGCATGCAGCGACGGTCCTGCAGAAGAGGCTGGCGAGAACATTGATAACGCCGCCGAAGAAGTAATGGACGCGACTGAAGACGCCGCAGAAGAAGCCTGTGAAGCTGTAGGTGGCGCAGACTGCTAAGTCTCGCGTATGCAGGTCGTTGATATCAACATGGCCTGCAACGACGATCGGACAAAATGATCGAAAAAAGGCCTGGTGATCCAGGCCTTTTTTATGCAGAAACAAATTTCTTCAGCAATACTGGCAATAAACAGAGATCCGCCAGCAGCGCCATGATCATGGCCAGCGCCGTCAACAGGCCAAAGATCACGCTTGGCACAAAATCCGAAAACGCCAGCATCGAGAATCCAGCAGCAATCAATACTGATGTATAAAGCACTGCCATGCCGACACTGCGATGCGTATTATCAATCGCTGCCTCGGCGTCATTGGATTCTCGCTCTTCCAGATAACGGTGAATATAGTGAATGGTATCGTCGACGGCGATACCCATTACAATTGCCGCAATCGTGATTGTCATCAGGTCCAGCGGCAGCCCTGCCCACCCCATCACACCAAATATCGCTGCTGTTGAAATAATATTTGGGACAATTGCCACCAGCGCGATCTTCACGGATCGGAATATCAACATAAACATCAGGGTAATGGCGATATATACCAGCCCCAGGGTCTTTATCTGTGAATCGAACAGTTTCTGCATGATCTGCTGATATAGCATGAACAGATTGGTTAGCTGATAGCTGTCTTCCGACACTCCAATATCCGCCAGATCCGTCCTGACCTGTTCCAGAAACTCCGCACGATTCAGTCCGGGTGTCAGGTCCTGTATCCAGACATTGAAGCGGACTTCCTGTAGCTCCTCATTAAAAAACGAACCCACCAGATCTTCTCGGAATTCCTCCTCCATCAGCCAGTAGATCGCTGTGAGTTCATACTCGGTGATGGGTCGATCGTTATTTACCTCACGGGCCAGGTCTGTCAGATTGACCGGAGAAAGAATGCGACCTGTCGCCTCAAAGTTCTCCATGACCTGATGAATGCGCTGCAGCGTCAACGAAGCTTCGGCAGACATGATCAGATCAGGGTTATCAGGCGTTTCCTGTATCTGGTAGGTGATATCCAGCGGTGTGGTGCCGCCGAAGTCCTGATCTATGTATGCAAGCTCCTGGTGGATCAGTGTTGACGTTCGAAAGTAATTGATAAAACTGTTTTCCACAGATAACAGTGTCGCGCCAGCAATACCGACAGCCAGTATCAACGCGGCAGCAATACACACGAGCACTGGCTGGCCCAGCGCCAGCTTTCGCATACCGCCAACCAGGCCGGTCAGTCCGCGATAATCGTCGTGAATCTCGCCTCTCGGCAGCAACAGGACCAGCACCGGAAACAGCACCAGGCTGGCCAGAATCGAGAAACCCATCGCAATGATCATCATCCAGCCAAAACTGATCACCGGCTGTATGTCGCTGAAGATCAGCGAAGCAAAACCAACTGAGGTGGTCACCCCGGCAAACAGGCACGGACCTATCTTGTGCTGTAATGTCCGACGAATTCGATTCTTGTGGTCACCGCTATCATCATTAGCTTCTTCCCGATACTGAACAATCAAGTGGATGACAATGGCCAGCGTGAGGATCAGCTGTAATGCAATAAAGTTGGCAGAGATCACCGTGGCCTTGATGCCCAGCAAGGCAAACAGACCCATGGTAGGCAACACACTGCAGGCACAGCAGATAACCGGAATTGCTACCCAGCGCAATCCGCGGAACAGAATAAGCAGCAGCACACAGATCATTGCCGCGATAGCCAGGCCAAAGACAACGAGATCACTGCTGATAATATTGATCAGCTGGTACGCGATCACATGTACGCCACCAAGATGGATGCTGGCACGCTCGGCATAAGGAGCTGTCAGTTCACGAATGCGATCGACTTCATCGACACGCATCTGCTCCAGCTCCTGCTGGCTGTACTCCCCCTCGACATCACGAAACAGAATCTGCATGGCCGTGGCAGTTTGATCTTCGTTGACCAGTAGATTTGTATAAATCGGATGATTGTCGAACGAGTCCCGCAATGCCTCAGCGTCGTAGTTTTCCGGATCGATGGAGAGCCCTGACAGATCAGCATCAAGCTCCGTGACACCTTCTACACCTGAGAACACCGGCACGTTCAGAATATGTCGCACCGATTCAACGCGCGGCAATTCCATGATGTCATCCGCTATTGCCAGGATGTCGTGAAAGGTCTGGTCCGAGTAAAGTTGATGATTCAGTGGTTCGTAGGTGAGAAGCAGAAATTCCTGCGGAGCGTAGCGCTCATTGACCTGCTGGGTCTGCTGATAGAGTTCGTTGTCACGCGTCAACAGGGTGTCAGGTGACGCATCTATTTCGAAGTTCTGCGCCTGCCATCCCAGCCCCCCGGCCAACACCAGAAACAGAAACAGGATCAGCAGAGGCTGCGCGATAATCAGATTGACAATGCTGTCCCTGATTCCGCCAGTCGGCTTGTCACTCTTCTGCGTAGGCTGCATCGCGTTCCAATCCCTGAAGATGTAGGTTTCTCATAAAGATATATGGGTCCTGGCTTTCATCCCTGATATCAAAATAGGTCTCAGCAAACGGTGCGTACTGCTGGAAGTTGTCGAAGATTCTGACTGCGAGCCCCTCTGGATTATCCATCGTGTACTGAATGGGATTGAGCATCGAATCAAACATGGTCCCGCCACCATCACGCAGGTTTGAAGGACCGATAAATGGCAGCACCAGGTATATTCCGTAGCCTGCGCCGTAACCCTCAAGCGTATCACCTGCACTGGGTGTTCTTTTCTCAAGCTCGAACCGTGTCGTGGCCGGATCCATGAACCCCAGTACGCCGATCGTCGTGTTTATCAAAAACCGGCCCACATCCGTGCCTGCTTCGCGTGGTTTTCCCTGCAGCAGATGATTGACGAGATAAATTGGTGTTTTCAGGTTATGGAAAAAATTGCCTATGCCGGTCCGCACTGGCGGCGGTACAGAAGTGCGATAGGCTCTGGCGGCAGGTGTAATGACATACCGGTAGGAAACATCATTAAACGCAAAGATAGCCCGATTGAGTGGCTGCAGCGGGTCGCGGTACTCTGCTACGGCAACGATGGCCGGACTTTCTGCCTCCTCTTCGGTAATCTCCGATTCGTCCCTGACTCCGACCACATTTGGTTCTATATCGTTTGGGTCGATTGGTGGCTGCTGCGCGAGAGCGCTCCCTGCACCGACCCATCCAATCAAAAACACGGTAAGTACTGCACGTTTTCTATCCATAAATAACCCAGTAGAATGCCCCGTGACTGAATACTTGAGAAGGAAACCACGATGTCATGTCGTTTACAAGACAAAGTCGCCATTATCACTGGAGCTACCAGTGGCATCGGCGAAGCAACTGCACGGATTTTTGCGGCACACGGTGCGCAACTGGTAATTGCCGGGCGCAGCAAAGAGCGTGGAGAAGCGCTGGTTGAAAGTCTTACGGAACAATATGGCGCACGGTTCATGTTCCATGCCGTGGATGTCAGCCGCGAGGCCGAGATGGCTGGATTGGTAGATGCCTGCCTGGCAAAATTTGGTCGGCTTGACTGCCTGTTTAACAATGCAGGTGCGGGCGAGCGCAGCTCAGTCGAGTCGGTTACAGAAGAGGAGTTCGATCGCGTGATGCGACTGCTGGTCGGCAGTGTCACTTTTGGCATAAAACACGCAGCCCGGGTCATGAAATCCAGCGGCGGTGGCAGCATTATCAACAATGCCAGTATCGCTGCTCACCGAATCAACCAGGGCGGCTATCTTTACTCGGGCGCCAAGGCCGCCGTATCTCACCTGACCCGGTTGGCCGGCGTGGAACTGGGACCTCACAATATTCGCGTCAATGCCATATCTCCCGGCGCAATTGCCACACCTATTTTCTGGGGTGGCTCGTCACGCGCGGAAACGCTGAGTGATGATGAGAACGCTGGCAAGATGGCCAAACTGCAGGGCAATCTCGCCAAAGCAACGCCGACCCCGCGTTCCGGCTTGCCGGAGGACATTGCCTACACTGCTCTGTTTCTGGCCAGCGATGAAGGCAGCTATATCAACTGCCAGGACATCGTTGTTGATGGTGGTCGTACCGCCATGTTCAACGAGCGCTCCTGATGGATGCGTTTTTGGTGTCCACCGGACTGGTGACGCTGGCTGAAATCGGTGATCGAACTCAATTGCTGGCGTTCCTGCTGGCAGCGCGTTTTCGCCGTCCGGCACCCATCATTCTGGCAATTTTGCTGGCAACGCTTGCCAATCATGGTGTCGCCGGACTGATAGGCAGCTGGCTGAATGCGCTGCTGGAACCCCAGGCATTGCGTTGGGTCCTCGGTGTGTCATTTATTGCCATGGCGGTATGGGTGCTGATCCCGGACTCTCTGGAAGATACCAAAACCAAAACGACTTCATTTGGCGTTTTTGGTACTACCTTCATCACTTTTTTCCTGGCTGAGATAGGTGACAAGACACAAATCGCCACCGTTGCCCTGGCTGCGCAGTACGAAGCGCTCGTCTGGGTTGTGCTGGGCACCACACTGGGCATGATGATCGCCAACATCCCTGCTGTTTATGTTGGCGACAAGCTGGCTGACCGCCTGCCCGTGAGAGCCATACACATCGTCGCGGCCATCATCTTCGCTGCACTGGGTATCGCCACTTTGCTGGGCGCAGGTGCAAGGCTGGGAATTTGATGTCCGGCACGCTGCCGATTGAAACAGTCCTGCCAGCGCTACGGTCAGCCGTGGCAGCGAATGCAAATTGCCTGCTGGTTGCGCAGCCCGGCGCGGGCAAGACGACTCGCGTGCCACTGGCTCTGCTGGAAGATACACCACCTGGCGGTCGATGGCTGTTACTGGAGCCGCGTCGAGTTGCGGCACGGCTCGCTGCAGCGTTTTTGGCAGATCAACTCGGCGAATCCGTCGGCAACACTGTTGGCTACCGCGTCAGGGGCGACAGCAAAACCAGCTCCCAGACACGCCTGGAAGTGGTCACCCAGGGCATTTTGATCCGCATGCTGCAGGACGACCCCACCCTCAGCGACGTAACTGGCGTCATTTTTGATGAGTTTCATGAGCGCAGCCTGGATGCGGATCTGGGACTGACCTTGATGATTGAAGCGCAACAGGTGCTGCGCGAGGACCTGAAAATCCTGATCATGTCGGCAACGCTGGACACCCGAGCGCTGCTGGATCTGCTCGGCCCCGAGACACCACTCATCGAGTGCCCTGGACGGCAATGGCCAGTAACAACCTTCTACCGCAATGCCTCACTACAAACGCCACCAGTCACGCACCAGGCTAATGTGATCATAGAAGCTCTGGCCGCGCATGACGGCGACATTTTGGTGTTCCTGCCTGGTCAACGCGAAATCCGCGAGTTGCATAATGCGCTGGCCAGCAGGCTTGCTGAAGGAATCGAAGTCAGCCCCTTGTACGGGCAGCTTCCGCTTGCCCAACAACAGGAAGTATTAAGCGCCAGCCGCCAAAGCTGCAGAAGAATAATTCTATCTACTGCGATTGCCGAATCCAGTGTGACGGTCCCCGGTGTAAGAATTGTCGTCGATAGCGGCCGCGAGCGAGTGCCAATCTATCAGCCCCGCAGTGGTCTGACACGGTTGACTACCCGGCTGGTCAATCGTGCCAGTGCCGACCAGCGCCGAGGTCGCGCGGGGCGTGAAGCGGCGGGATTCTGTTACCGGCTGTGGTCAGAGGAGACGGTATTGGCCTCGCACCGAGAGCCTGAAATCCAGCAGTCTGATCTCGCCGGACTGGTGTTTGAACTGGCCCGCTGGGGTGCCGGCGACCCAGACAGTCTGAGCTGGGTGACACCCCCTCCTCCCGGCGCTTTCAGAAGCAGCCAGGAACAATTGCAGATGCTCGAGTTACTGCAGCATCAGGATGCCAGTCAACTGACCCCACTGGGCAGGCAGTGTGCGCGCTGGCCGACACATCCAAGACTTGCGCGCCTGCTGGAGTTCGCTGACAAACAGGACAGTCTCGACTATAAGGGGGTCGCCTGCTGGTTGCTGTCCTGGCTGGAGGAACGGCCAGAGTCATCGGAACCTGATGCGCTGGGCGCCCTGACAGCGATGATCAAGGCTGGTCAATCTGCTGGACATCGGCAGCGGCGACTGGAGCAGACGGCCAGACAATGGGCGCAGCGGCTGCGAATCAGCTTGCCTCAGCCCAATATGACAACCATGCAATCGGTGGCGCCGATGTTACTGCTGCAGGCGTATCCAGACCGGATAGCTCTTAGTCAGGGTGAAGGTCGATACAAATTATTCTCCGGGGGCCAGGCCAGTCTGCCGCAGCAGCACCCTCTCAGCCAGTCGCTTTTGCTACTGGCTCTGGAGCTGGATGGACAACCATCCAATGCACGAATATTCAGTGCGGTTTCGCTACCTGAAGCGACGTTAGCCCACCAGTATCCTGAATCGATGCACTGGGTGCCGCAGGCATTCTGGGATCAGTCAGCCGAGAGGCTGGTAGCCAACGAGTGTCGCCGCCTGAGGCTTGGCCACCGTGAACTCACCCTGGCGACTCGGCCCGGCACTGTCAGCATCAGCTCTTTGCCTGCTGACACTGTTGCAAATGCATTGCTGCAGGGGCTGCGCCGACGAGGATTCCTGCGCTGGTCGGATGCAGACCGCCAGTTACTGGGCCGGTTGAGACTGTTGCACAACACAGTGGGCGATCCCTGGCCAGAGGTAGAAGAGACTCTCTTGCTCGAATCCCTTGAGCAATGGTTGGCGCCGCATGTTGTCGGCCTGCATCGGCTGGATCAGGTAGATCGTCTGCCATTGGGAAAAATACTGCTGGAGAGCCTGGACTGGTCGCTACAGGATGCTCTAAATAAGTTAACACCCACTCACATCAAAGTGCCAAGCGGATCGAACATCAGCATCGACTACAGTGGGGACGAGCCGATACTGGCAGTCAAGCTTCAGGAGATGTTCGGTCAGGGCGAAACGCCCGCCATCGTGGCAGGCAGAGTACCGCTACTGGTTCATTTGCTGTCTCCGGCGCGGCGCCCGGTTCAGGTGACACGGGACCTCGCCGGTTTCTGGCAGACCAGCTATTTTGATGTACGCAAGGACCTGAGAGGCCGTTACCCCAAACATCCCTGGCCAGAGGATCCAGCCAGCGCTGTCGCGACTGCAAAAACCAAACCGCGCCAGTAGTAGCGCCATGCCCCTATGCGTAACAGGGCGGAGAGCCAGGCTCCCCGCCTCGGAAGATCAGTTGTTGTTCAACAGGCGGTCTCGCAGGCTACGTACCGCATCTTCCACCTGTTCCAGTTGGTCGGCGGCTTCCGATCGCAGATCGTCGACCGCTTCTGAAGCACGCTGCTGTAGTTCTCCTTCCAGTGCGCCTGAAGCAATCGCGGAGCTCAGCGCCGCCGCCGCATTGCGGGCCAACTGGGCTATCAACGGTCGCGAAATCTGTGTGGCCAGTTCATCCGGTGTGCCCTGAACGCCGGTCACCAGGACATTGCCCAGATTGATGTCGACGGCTCTGCTGACCTGGGCGGATTGCAATGAGCCCTGGATGCCATTAACACTGATTTCGTCGATTGCAATCACTGGCAGGGGGCCGGCGGGCTCCTGTGTTTCGGCCGCTGGCGGGAACTGGTCCATGATCGCATTGAGATTACCGCGGGTACCCTGCAGCTCGTACAGCACATAGGGATTGACCGAGCGGATACTGGTGATCCGGATAACATCACTGTTAAGGCTGGCAATATCGATCGCGACACTTAACTCATCAACACGAATCATATCCTGGTCGCTGTAGCCAGGCGGATTGGCGACCGAAAACCCATAGAGGCTGGCGGTGCCAGCGCGGAGGTCGATGGCAACCGACTCCAGTCGTACCGGCGTACCAAGCGCATCGGTGCCTGCGCTTTCCACCGCTCGTTTGACGATACTGTCCAGATTACTGACCAACAGCATCATCCCTGCCCCGATAATCACGGCCAATGCCAACAGTCCTACCAGTAGTTTTTTCATCAATGAAACTCCTTTTTGTCTAACCCGGTCATGCATACAGCAATTAACCGGCGTTTTACTCAACTATGGGCACCTGGAGCCGGTGCGTCAAGTTTGCCGTCATCGCCCGTTACGGCGGGCTTTGCGCTGCTGAATGCTTTGCATTAGCATGTGTCAGGTTCGTCACGGTGCAGGCCTTCCAACTCAGGAGAAAAATAATGTGTGACCAGCATACCCTCGAAGACGATATTTTATTCATGCGTAAAAAGGGTCAGTTGTCCCGACGTCAATTTGGCAAACTGACTGCTGGCGCTGCGCTGGCTGCCATGCTGCCACCGGTACTCAATGCTCAGGACGTAACCGAATCTGACGTCATGATTGAAACACCTGATGGTATGGCCGACTGCTATTTTGTCCACCCGTCCAGCGGCAGCCACGCTGCAGTCCTGATGTGGCCTGACATTCTGGGCCTGCGCCCAGCCTTCCGTGAAATGGGTAAACGGCTGGCCCAGTCGGGTTATTCCGTACTGGTCGTTAACCCCTTCTATCGCAGCGCACCGTCGCCAGTCGTCGGCGAGGGTGCGAGCTTTCAGGATCCGGCTATCCGCGAGATTGTTCTGCCGATGGCAGGTCAATTGAATGCACGTACTCACGTTACTGATGCAGAAACCTTTGTCGCCTGGCTCGATCAGCAGTCTGCTGTGGATACCGGCCGCAAGATTGGCACCATGGGATACTGCATGGGCGGCCCGATTGTCATGCGCACGGCTGCCGCTTTGCCTGACCGTATCGGCGCGGGCGGTTCATTCCATGGTGGCGGGCTTGTTACCGACAATCCCGATAGTCCGCACCTGGGCATTCCAAACATGGATGCTCACATGCTCATTGCGGTCGCCGAGAATGACGACGAACGTGATCCGCAATCCAAAGAAGTGCTGCGCGAAGCCTTTGCTGCTGCAAATGTGCCCGCAGAGATCGAAGTATACGAAGATGCCATGCATGGCTGGTGTGTAATTGATTCGGCGGTATACCATCAGGAACAGGCCGAGAGAGCCTGGAGCCGTATGCTCGCCATATTTGAAACGGCGCTGTAACGGCGTCCTGAATCGCGTGGCACAGCCCCGCAACCCAGAGAAAAGGAGAAATCAGCAAATGAACAAACGCAGCCTGTTAACAGGTTTGGTGGCCGGCTCTCTGCTGGCTGTGGCCGCCCCGGCAGTCCTGGCTCAACCGGGCGCGACTGGTCCCGAGGAACACGCCGATGTGGCCCCGATCAATAATCTGCCCAACCCATACGAGACAATGCGCGACTGGGGTACGCTGCCCGACGGACGCAGCTGGGGTTCAGTCAGTGCAGTCCATGTAGATGTCGACGGCGTTCACATCTGGGCTGGCGATCGCTGTGGAACTAACTCATGCGCGCTGTCAGATGTCGATCCGATTGTGAAACTCGACCAGAACGGTAACGTGGTGCAGAGTTTCGGTGCCGGATTGATTGTCTGGCCACACGGTATCGAAGTGGATCAGGAAGGCAATGTCTGGATTGCCGACGCACGCCTGCCCAATGCACAGGAACTGGCCGAGAATCCCAATATTTCAGGTGGCAACCAGGTCATCAAGTTCAGCCCTGAAGGGGAAGTGCTGATGGTGCTGGGTACGCCCGGCGAAACTGGCAACCCGCCCACCCACTTTACTGAGCCCAATGATGTACTGGTGGCACCCGATGGGCACATTTTTGTGGCTGAGACACACAGTGCACAGTTCATGGATGAAGAAGGCCCGCGCGCCCTGAGCCGCATCTCCAAGTTTGCACCTGATGGTACATTCGTGAAGAGCTGGGGCACCTGGGGCTACGGTGAAGGTGAGATGAGATCACCACACGCGCTGGCGATGGACTCTCAAGGCCGCATTTTTGTAGCGGATCGTGGCAACCGCCGTATCCAGATTTTCGATCAGGACGGCAATCACCTGGACACCTGGTATCAATTCAGCCGCATCAGCGGCATGTTCATCGACGAGAACGACGTGCTGTACGCCATCGATTCCGAGTCTGATGCCAACTACAACCCGGGCTGGCGCAAAGGTCTGCGTATCGGCAGTGCTCGCACTGGCGAGGTCTGGTACTACATCCCGGAGCATATGTCCGAGCGTCCTACCGGCATGGGTGGCATTGGTGCCATGGGTGAAGGTGTGACCGTTGATCGAAACGGCAATATCTACGCTGGCGAAGTAGGACCGGTGCAGGGTATGACCAAGTTTGTGCCCCGTCTGCTGCCTGACAACTTCCCGCAGCACTGATTGATAATAGCCCGGTCTGGCTCTGCAAGGCCGGGCATTTTTAATCGTTTGATCCAGCAATAGTCTGATAAAGAGCGGTATCTCCCGATGGAGACGCCGCTTTTTTTATTCCAGTAGATCCATAATCACCGGGACCATGGACAGCACCAGCAAGCCCGCCATCACATAATTGAACTGCCGCAGGCGCTTCGGATCAGACAGCATGGCCTGCAATCCCAGACCAAAGAACAGCCAGGTGAGCGCGCTTGGCACGGCTGCAGTAATAAAAATCAGTGCCAGGTTGATCACCTGCAGATAGATGTTCCCTTCGATTGTTGTGAAGGCGGCAATGGCGCCGGTAGCCATCACCCAGGCCTTGGGGTTGACCCATTGAAAGGCGGCAGACTGAAGAAAGGTCAACGGCTTGATGTCGCGCGCCCGCTCAGGCTCGCCCGATCGGGCAATGCGCCAGGCCAGGTACAAAAGATACACAATGCCTATGATGCTGATGATTTCGTGCAATTGAGGAGATTGCTGGAATACCGTGCCCAACCCGAACCCAATAGCCAGAAACATGGCCGGAAAACCGATACACACACCCAGCAGAAGCGGCACGCTGCGCCGAAAACCAAAGTTGACGCCCGAGCTCATCAACATGACATTGTTGGGACCGGGGGTGATGGCGGCTGCCAGGGCAAACAGAAACACAGAAACGATGAATTGCGTAGTAATGACGATGATACCTGTATCGAGGCGGCCAGTATCAAGTAAACTGGGCCGAACGTTTGGCACAGTATACAAACTGTCCTGTTTAAGGAGAAACGCTTATGAGTTTTCGTACCATTTTTAGTGTGCTTGCAATAGCGGCCAGTTCAGCGGTCGTCGCACAAACCGGGTCTTTTCAGGCTGGAGAGCCCCTGGGTACAGTCAATCAGGCCGGTCAGGCCACGCCGATGTCCAGCAACGTCAAAGTCTTTGGCAGCTTCCGCTTTGCCGAGAGCTGTACCTTTGATCCAGAGCGAAATCTGATTCTGGCCATGAACGCCGGCGTTTCAGAAGACATGCAGCCAAATGACGGCTATGTTTCGCTGATCAATCCCGATGGCAGCGTGCACACTGCAAAGTGGATTGGCAATGATCGCAACGGTCTGACACTGAACCATCCTCTGGGCAGCGCGATTCGAAATGGCGTGCTGTATGTGGCAGATATGGATCACGTGCGCACGTTTGATCTGGCCAGTGGTCAGCCCCTCGAGGCCTTCTCTGTTGCAGAAGCCGGCGCCAGCATGCTCAACGGCATTGGTGTGACGGAAGACGGCACGATTTACGCCTCCAACACCCGTGATCCACAGCGCGTCTATCGTATTACGGCGGATGGCGACGCTTCTGTGTTTATTGATGGCAGCCCGCTGATGGCACCCAATGGCGTGGCGATCGACAATGATGGCAATATTGTTGTCATCAATATCGGCAACAACCATGTGATGACATTCGCCCCCTCTGGCGAACTTCTGCAGACTGAATATGCCGTGGAAGCCGGCAATGACGGTGTGATAGTGACTGAGGATGGCACCAAGTACGTCAGCAGTGTGCGATTCGGCAGCATTTCCCGTATTCGTCCGGGCGAAGAGGCTGAGGTGATTGCGCAGGGCATCCCGAGTGCCGCTTCAATCTGCTACGACTCTGTGCAAAACCAGATCATCATTCCGATGAACAACAACAACGCGCTGGGCATACTGCCACTGGACTGAAGCAGTCTGGTGGCCACATTGCCATCTGACTCAGACCAGGCTGATTGCCCAGCCAGCAACGGCGCAGCTTGCCACCACCAGCCACGGTGGCAGGCGCCAGATTGCCAGTGCCACCAGCGCCATTAGTGCCAGACCAAAATCGGCGGCGTCGCTGACGCCGCTGGTCCACACCGGGTCATAAAGTGCCGCCAGCAACAAGCCGACCACGGCAGCATTCACTCCCATCAGGGCTGATTGAATGCGCGGACTCTGGCGCAGCTGTTGCCAGAATGGCAGTGCGCCGGCGATCAACAGGAAGGATGGCACAAATATCGCCAGCAGGCAGATAAATCCGCCCAGCCAACCCGTAGGAAGTTGATTCATTGCCGCACCCAGAAATGCTGCAAATGTGAATAAGGGACCCGGCACGGCCTGCGCGGCTCCGTATCCGGCAAGAAAACTGTCCTCGCTAACCCAGCCAGTCGGCACCACCTCAGCCTGCAGCAACGGCAACACCACGTGGCCACCACCAAAGACCAGCGCGCCGGCTCGATAGAAGGCATCAATCATATCCAGCGTCTGGGATGACATCGTGCCTGCAAGCACCGGTAGCGCCAGCAAGAGAACAAAAAACAGCATGAGCCAGAAAATACCGGCTCGTCGACTTACCGAAACCTGCAAGCCATCATCAACCGAACTCTGTGTGTCGGCTTTGAACAGAAACAATCCGGTCACGCCCGCAGCAATGATAACGGCCACCTGCGACCAGGCGGTCTGACTGATCAGCATCAGGCAGGTAGCAATCGCCATCAAGGTAATGCGTGGTGTATCCGGGCAAAGATTTCGCGCCATCCCCCACACGGCTTGCGCCACGACCGCAACTGCCGCGACCTTGAGGCCACCAAGCAGGCCCGAGTTAATGCCGTCGGCGTAGACACCAATTCCCAGAGCCACCAGAATCAGCGCGATCGCAGAAGGCATGGTAAAACCCAGCCAGGCAGCCGCGGCGCCGCGGTATCCACCGCGCGACATGCCAACTGCCAGACCGACCTGACTGCTCGCGGGTCCGGGCAGAAACTGACACAGGGCAACCAGGTCAGCGTAGCTGCGTTCACTCATCCAGCGCCGCTGATTGACAAATTCCTCACGAAAATATCCCAGGTGCGCAACAGGCCCGCCGAAAGAGGTCAGTCCCAGCCGCAGAAAGACACGGAACACTTCCCATGTGCTGCTTTTTCTTGTTTCAGCTTCTGATACAGGCGTCGTCATTGTCAGCTCCGTCGTCTGTGGGTAGGTGGGACCTTAACGCAGGTAGTTTAAAACGTCTGTGAAATTACCACGGAACATGACGCGTGAGTCATGGCGCTGCCATTGCCACTGGTACATGGGATCGTAGTAATCCTCCAGCAACCGGCGTATCCACAACTTGTGCTGGCTGGCGTCGCCACGCCGATGGGCATCAATAGCGTCTTCCAGCATACGACCAATCTCCGCATACCGGTCACCGCCCAGGCGTTTGCGGATTCTGGACAACGCTTCGCGCAGATCCTCTACAAAACAGTCAAAGCCCTGCTCGGCGCCTGCCACCTCCAGCCATTCGGTGGATTTGCGTAGAATGTAATTCTCCCAGGAGTGTTCAGTGCGTGACTCCAGGTCTGCCTCCAGCAGCACGACTGGCGCTTTGGCCATGGCATCACGCAGCACCGGCGGCAATGAACAGCGCCCTATCAGACGACTTTCGTCCTCCAGCACAACAGGTAGTCCTGGCGCCTGGTGACATTTTTTGAGCATGTCGATGATGACAGCATTTTCGAAGTCGATCTGCGCTGGCTGGCCATCCGGCCGCTTGCCGAATGCGCTGCCACGATGATTGGCATGATGCTCCAGGTCGACCGCCATGGGCACATGTTTGAGAAGCTCTGTCTTGGCCGCTCCGGTGTGGCCTGCCAGGATTATCAGGGAGCCCTGTGTGCAATAGCGCTCCAGTTCCAGCAGCAGAAACCGCCGCATGGCTTTGTAACCGCCAACAACGCGAGGATATTGAAGCCCGGCCTCGGCCAGCCACTGCTGACAGATCTGTGACCGCAGCCCGCCCCGAAAGCAGTACAGATAGCCACCAGGATGTTGCCGGGCAAAACTCAGCCACTGCTCAACGCGCGCCTGCTTGACTACCCCGTTGACCAGTTGATGTCCCAGGGCAATGGCCGCCTTTTGACCCTGTGCCTTGTAGCAGGTGCCGACCTGGGCACGCTCGTCATTTGTCATCAGCGGCAGGTTTACGGCTGAAGGAAACGCCCCGTGCTCGAACTCAACTGGGGCTCGTGTATCAATCAGGGGCAGGTCACCCAGAAAAAGTGACCGATAGTCGTCAGTGTCTGGACGTGCATCAACGCAACCGGACACGGATCGCCTCTTCGCGAGAGCTGACGAGCTCGCCTATTGGTCTGATCAATGAATCCTCAATGCCCTGTTCGCGCAGTACCTGCTCGACATTTGCTGTATGCTCGGGCCTGACCGCGAGCAGCAGACCGCCACTGGTTTGCGGATCGCACAGCAGCGCTCGTTGAGCGTCAGTCATCGGGCCGAGCCGCTGGCCATAGCTGGCAAAATTTCGCTGTGTACCACCGGGTATGCATCCCAGGCTGATGTACTCGGCCACCGGTTCCAGTGCCGAAACCTGCGCGACATCAATCAGGGCGTCCACCCCGCTGCCCTCACACATTTCCAGCAAATGCCCCATCAATCCGAACCCGGTGACGTCGGTCATGGCTGTGATTCCGGGCAGCTGCGCCAGATGCTGACCAGCTGAATTCATCTGGCACATAGTGTCGCGAGCCAGTGTGGCGTGCTCAGGTCGCAGTTTTCCCTGCTTCTGGGCGGTCGTCAGCACACCAATGCCCAGCCGTTTCGTCAGGTAGAGAACATCGCCGGCCTGAGCCGTATTGTTCTGCTTCAAATGCTCACGACTGACCAGACCCGTCACTGCCAGCCCGAATACCGGCTCCGGGCAATCAATACTGTGCCCCCCAGCCAGCACCATGCCCGCATCAGAACATGCCTGCCGTCCACCATCGACGACTTCCCCGGCTATTTCTGGTGCCAGCTTGTCCAGTGGCCAGCCCAGAATGGCAATCGCCATCAGAGGCCGTCCGCCCATCGCATAGATATCGCTGATGGCATTGGTAGCAGCGATCCGCCCAAAGTCGAATGGGTCGTCAACAATTGGCATGAAGAAATCGGTGGTGCTGAGAATGACCTGCCCGTCACCCAGATCGTAGGCGGCTGCATCATCTTTTGAGCTGTTACCAACCAGCAGCGCGGGGTCTGTCATAAATTGACGTTGTGTGGCCAGAATACGATCCAGCACAGCTGGCGCAATTTTGCAGCCACATCCGGCGCCGTGGCTGTAGGCAGTCAAGCGGACGCTGCGGTCAGCCATCAGGAACTCCTTGGTGAACATGATCTGTTTATGCGGCAGCATTATAGCAGGCAAAAAAAAGCCCCGGGTGTTACCCCGGGGCTTTCCCCCCCAAACAGTTGCATCGCTAACCGATCAGTAACCGTCGGTCACTGTAGCGATGCAGCCTGTCAGATTACTGCAGATCGAAGCGGTCCAGGGTCATCACCTTGGTCCACGCGTCTACAAAGTCGTTTACGAATCGTTCTTCGCCATCAGCTGCGGCGTAGAACTCTGCCAGAGCCCGCAGTTCGGTGTTGGAACCGAATGCCAGGTCAACCGGAGTGGCAGTCCACTTCAGCTCGCCGGTGGCGCGGTCGCGACCTTCGTACAGCCCTTCAGTCGAAGACTTCTGCCATGCCGTAGACATATCCAGCAGATTTACAAAGAAGTCATTGCTCAGCGTCCCGGGCTGATCGGTAAACACGCCATGACCGATACCACCTGTGTTTGCATCCAGGGCACGCATGCCACCCACCAGAACCGTCATTTCCGGCACTGTCAGGGTCAGCAGATTGGCCTTGTCCACCAGCATTTCTGCGGGCGAGCGATAGGCATTCGGGCCAAAGTAGTTACGGAAACCATCAGCGGTCGGCTCCAGTACGGCAAAGGACTGCACATCTGTCATTTCCTGGCTGGCATCAGCCCGACCTGGCACAAACGGCACCTGCACCTCGTTACCGGCATCAGCAGCGGCTTTCTCGATTGCAGCTGCACCGCCCAGCACAATCAGGTCCGCCATGGATACCTGACGTCGACGCTGTGACTCGTTGAACTCGGCCTGAATGCCGGCCAGCGTATCCAGCACGCGGTTCAGCTCGGCAGGGTTATTCACTTCCCAGCTGTTCTGCGGTGCCAGACGCAGGCGGCCACCATTGGCACCGCCACGCATGTCAGAACCGCGATAGCTGGCAGCAGCTGCCCAGGCGGTACGAACCAGTTCCGGCACGGTCAGACCTGAATCGAGAATATCTGACTTGAGCGCACGGATATCGCGATCGTTGATGGTCTGGTAGTCGACCTCAGGGATGGGATCCTGCCATGACAGTACTTCTTCCGGTACATCGCTGCCGACATAGCGGGCTCGCGGACCCATGTCACGATGCGTCAGTTTGAACCAGGCGCGTGCAAATGCATCCTCAAATGCCTGCGGATCTTCCATGAAACGCATTGAGATTTCTCGGTATGCCGGATCTTCTTTCAGGGCCAGGTCAGTGGTAAGCATCATCGGCGCATGGCGCTCATTGGGATTGTGGGCATCAGGCACCAGATTGGCTGCCGCACCACCTGCGGGCTGCCACTGGATGGCACCGGCGGGGCTGCGCGTCTGTTCCCACTCGTAACCGAACAGGTTCTGGAAGAAGTTTTGCGACCATTGTGCTGGCGTAACTGTCCATGCACCTTCCAGACCACTGGTAAAAGTGTCTTCACCGTTACCGGCGCCACATTCGTTAGTCCAGCCGAAGCCCTGCTCTTCCATATCTGCAGCTGCTGGCTCCACTCCAACACAGTCTGCGGAAACGGCGCCGTGTGCCTTACCGAAAGTGTGACCGCCCGCGATAAGCGCAACTGTCTCTTCGTCGTTCATCGCCATGCGACCGAAGGTCTGGCGGATATCCTGCGCAGCCAACAGCGGATCAGGGTTTCCACCCGGACCTTCAGGGTTTACGTAAATCAGACCCATCTGAACGGCTGCCAGAGGGTTGGCCAGATCACGATCGCCGCTGTGGCGTTCATCGGCCAGCCATTCGGTCTCCGGGCCCCAGTACACCATGTCGGGCTCCCAGTCGTCTTCACGACCACCGGCAAATCCGAAAGTCTCAAAGCCCATTGATTCCAGAGCAACATTACCGGTCAGGACCATCAGGTCTGCCCAGGACAGGCTGGCACCGTATTTCTGCTTGATTGGCCATAACAGGCGACGGGCCTTATCCAGGTTGGCGTTATCCGGCCAGCTGTTCAGTGGTTCAAAGCGCTGCTGTCCGCCACCTGCACCGCCACGGCCGTCGGCTTCACGGTAGGTACCGGCGCTGTGCCATGCCATGCGGATGAAAAAAGGGCCATAGTGACCGTAGTCTGCTGGCCACCAGTCCTGCGAGGTGGTCATCACCTCTTCAATTTCCTGCTTGAGTGTGTCGAGGTCGATCTGAGCGAAGGCGTCAGCGTAGTCAAAATCTTCACCGAGTGGATTGGATGCCGGGTCGTGCTGACGCAGCGGTCGCAGATCCAGCATCTCCGGCCACCAGTCGTGGATGGTGCGCTGGGTGCCCATTTGACTTGGCGCCGTCTCGTTGGCAGCCGGGACGTCCTGGGCAGATACTGGCAGCATGGTAGCCGACGCAATAACCGCTGCAATCGCGTACGGCAATGTTTTCTTGATCATAAAACCCCCTTGTGTGACATATGATGTTCAGCTTGTTGGGACAGCACTGTGTATGCGGCTAACCGCATAAAGCCAGGCGATAACTCGCCACGTGCTGATTAGCCCGACAATATTAGAAAAATCGATTATGATCTGTATAATTGATTGTGTTCGCAGGGTTGATCGGAAAAATTGATCGAGTCGCGAAACCAGATGCACTTACACTTTCACCAGCGATCGTCCGTTCTGCAAAGCAACCGGTCATCAAGGACAGAAACCAATGTCACATCAGCCCACCCTCCGACAGTTACGTTATCTATGCGCCATCGGCGAACACCTGCACTTTGGCAAAGCAGCACAGGCCTGCCATGTATCGCAGTCCACTCTCAGCACGGCGCTGCAGGAGCTGGAGTCCAATCTGGGCGTCAGCCTGGTAGAACGTACACACAAATCCATCATCATTACCCGCATCGGCGAAGAAATCATTGCCCGCGGCGAGCGGATTCTGAGCGATGTCGAGGATCTGATGGCAGCGGCCGATGCCTCCCGTACACCCTTTTCCGGAGAGATGCGCATAGGGGTTATACCGACCATTGCACCTTATGTACTACCCGATTTGCTGGGCGAGCTGCGCGACCGGTATCCTGATTTCAAGCTGTTCATCCGGGAGGATCTCAGCGAACACCTGACACGCGCCCTGGAGACGGGTGAGCTGGATCTGCTCTTGCTGGCGCTGCCCTACCGGGCTGAGCGGGTAGAAACCGAACACCTTTTCTACGACGAATTTCTGTTGGCCTGTGACCCCTCTCACCCCCTGACGGAACGCCCAAGTATCTGCACGCAGGATCTGGCGGGGAGTGAGTTATTACTACTCGAGGATGGTCACTGTTTACGCGACCACGCGCTGGAGGCATGCCGTCTCAGCCTGAAGGATGTCAGTGTTCCCTATCACGCCACCAGCCTTAATACCATTGTGCAAATGGTCGCCAGCCGAATCGGGATCACGCTGATTCCCAAGATGGCGGTGGACAAACAGATCCTTAGCGGCACCAATATTTGTGTTCGCCGGCTGAATGACACCAATGTTCATCGCTCCATAGGTCTCATGTGGCGACACAAATCGCCGCGGGCCTCGGAGTTTCGACTCTTTGGCGACATGGTACGCAAGCTTAATGAGCCTGACGCTGCTGGTCCGGCATCCGAACAGGAAGGAGATCTGATCAGGTCAGGAAGTGGACACCCTGCAGCGGTTTGACTATAGTTCGCGGCATCCCAGTCATCTTTTCACTCTGACACCAATCCATGGCCCACGGTACCCTGTTTACAATTTCTGCACCCTCCGGCGCCGGCAAGACCAGCCTGGTCAACGCGCTTCTTAAAGACAACGACCCACGCATCTGTGTGTCTGTCTCCCATACCACCCGAGCCCGCCGCCCGGGCGAACAGGATGGGGTCAACTACCACTTTGTGGATCGCGATACCTTTATCGCGATGCGTGAGCGTGGCGTATTCCTGGAGTCTGCGGAAGTGTTCGGTAACCTCTACGGTACCTCTGAACACTGGGTGCAGGAGCAGCTTGACGCTGGCCGTGATGTGATTCTCGAGATCGACTGGCAGGGCGCGGCTCAAGTGCGTGAACGAATCAGCCCGCTGAAAAGCATTTTTATCCTGCCGCCATCTCTGGCGACGCTGGAGCAACGGCTGACGTCACGCGCGCAGGACGATGAGGCAACTATCGCTGGCAGAATGCAGCAGGCCCGCGACGAAATATCGCACTATGGCGATGCTGACTATCTGATTATCAACGAAGACTTTGACCGGGCACTTGACGATTTACGTGCCGTTTTCCGCGCGGTGCGCCTGGAACAGACTCGCCAGCAGCACAACAATCGCCAACTTCTGGCAGATTTGCTGACCTGATAGCGACAAGAAGTGGGTTGTTTGCGTCTTTTTTATGCGCTGACACATGCATTGTCTGAAGGTTTTCAGTATCATATCCGGTCTGGTTGAATAACAGCCGCCAAATTTCCCAAATATTTTTTGAAACAGGTTGATCGCTATGGCCCGAATTACTGTCGAAGATTGTCTGGATAAAGTCGACAATCGCTTCCAGCTGGTAATGATCTCCAGCAAACGCGCTCGTCAGCTGCAAACTGGCGGCAAAGATCCAATGGTACCGGAAGACAACGACAAACCAACTGTGATCGCACTGCGCGAAATCGCCGAAGGTCACGTTGATTCGAGCATTCTTCACTCTCGTCCCGCACCTGCCCGTGAAGTCCCCGAAGCCGAACTGGACGCTACTGCCGCCATGATGGGCGCGATTGTGGCTGAACCAGAAGCTGAGCAGGCTGCCGACGAGTCACTGAACGACGACGAGTAAGGCGTCAAGGAGTCGGCTAGTGTCCCTTACTACAATCGACTCACTGGCCAGCAACCTCTCAGGTTATCTGGCCTCCGAACAGGTCAACCACGTGCGCCGGGCATATTTCTATGCTGAACAGGCGCACGATGGTCAGTTCCGCCGCAGCGGCGAACCCTACGTTACACATCCTCTGGCCGTAGCCGGCATCCTCAGCGACATGCATATGGACCATCAAAGCCTGATGGCCGCCATGCTGCATGACGTGATCGAAGATACCGGCATCAGCAAGACGGCTATCAAGAGCCAGTTCGGTGAAACTGTCGCCGACATGGTGGATGGGGTATCCAAGCTCAACAAGATTCATTTCAGCAGCCACGCCGAGGCGCAGGCCGAAAACTTCCAGAAAATGGCGCTGGCCATGGCCCGAGACCTGCGTGTCATCCTGGTCAAACTCGCAGACCGCCTGCACAACATGCGTACCCTGGAAGTGCTGAGCCCTGAAAAGCGCCGCCGTATCGCCAAGGAAACGCTGGATATCTACGCGCCGATCGCCAATCGCCTGGGTATGAACGCAGTGCGCGTCGAATTTGAGGAGCTGGGTTTTGAGGCACTGTACCCGATGCGCGCGCGCCGCATCGACGCCGCCGTCAAATCCATTCGCGGCAACCGTAAAGAAATCGTCAAACAGATTCAGAGTGCTGTTGAGGCCTGCCTCGAGCGCGAGGGCATGTCGGCCCGCGTGTTCGGCCGCGAGAAGCACCTGTACAGCATCTACGAGAAAATGCGCACCAAGCGTAAATCCTTCTCGGAAATCATGGACGTCTACGCGTTTCGTATAGTGGTTGACTCAGTTGACACGTGTTATCGAGTTTTAGGCGCTGTTCACAACCTGTTCAAACCTGTTCCAGGCCGGTTCAAAGATTATATTGCCATTCCCAAAGCCAATGGCTACCAGTCCCTGCACACCACACTGTTTGGAATGCATGGCGTGCCGATCGAGATACAGATCCGCACCGAGGAGATGGAAGCGATGGCCAACAACGGCATCGCGGCGCACTGGCTGTACAAGTCATCCGATGACACTCCCAGCAATGCGCATATCCGCGCCCGACAGTGGATCAACGGCCTGCTTGAGATGCAGAAGAATGCGGGCAACTCGCTGGAATTTATCGAGAACGTCAAGATTGACCTGTTCCCGGACGAGATTTATGTATTTACTCCCAAAGGGCGCATCATGGAGTTACCGGCCGGTTCAACCGCCGTGGACTTTGCCTATGCTGTCCATACCGACGTCGGCAACTCCTGCGTGGCCTGCCGCATCAGCCGTCGTCTCGCGCCCTTGAGTGAGCCGCTGGAAAGTGGCCAGACCGTGGAAATCATCACCACACCAGGTGCCCAGCCCAACCCGGCCTGGCTGAGTTTTGTTGTCACGGGCAAGGCACGCAGCAACATCCGCCACTTTCTGAAAAACCAGCGACAGTCTGAGTCCATTGCCTTGGGCCGGCGGCTGCTCAACAAGATTCTGGCTGGTCATGGCGCCCAGCTGGACAAGCTGACACCCGAACGTATTCAGACTGCCATGCAGGAATTCAATCTCGAATCGCTGGATGACCTTCTCAGTGACATAGGCCTGGGCAACCGCATGGCCCATATCGTCGCGCAGAAGCTGCTGCCAGAGCAGCCAGTAGTCGCGACGCCCGGCCCCAAGAACAAGAAGGAGGCCCGCCAGGCCTCGCTGGCCATTCGCGGCTCCGAAGGCATGGTGATGAGTTACGCCAAGTGCTGTTACCCGATCCCGGGCGACCCCATCGTTGCTCATATCAGCTCCGGGCGCGGCATGGTGATTCACATGGACAGCTGCAACAATATTGCCGAGATCCGTCAGCAGCCCGATAAAGTTGTACCGGTACGCTGGGATCCCGATGTTGAGGGCGAGTTTTCGGTCGAGATTCGCGTGGAACTGGAAAATGAGCGCGGTATTATTGCCAAACTTGCCACCGCCATCACCAGTAAAGAGGCAAATATCGAACGTATCAGCACGGTCGAACGTGATGCGCGATTCAGTATCGTCAATCTGCTGCTGACCGTGAAAAACCGGGTCCACCTGGCCCGCGTCATGAAGCACATTCGCCTGATAAAACCCGTCAGCAAGGTCGCCAGGGTCAAGAGCAAAAAACTTGTCAGGCCCATCAAGAGCAGCATCGCACCTGAATCTTTACTCAGGAAAGCCGGAGAGTAACTACTTACTCCTTTTTAGATAACGGACACCAACATGACTCAGAAAGAAGCCATTACCTCTCCTCGCGCGCCAGCTGCCATTGGTCCCTACTCCCAGGCCATCCGTAGCGGCAACCTGGTGTTCATGTCTGGCCAGATACCCCTGGATCCGGCGACGATGGAGATCGTCCAGGGTGGGGTTGAAGCCCAGGCCCATCAAGTACTGAAAAATCTCTCGGCCGTGGCTTCGGAAGCTGGCGGCAGCCTCGACGACTGCGTAAAGCTGACCATCTACATGATTGATCTGGCCGAGTTTGGCGTTGTTAATGCCACCATGGAGCAGTATTTTCAGAAACCCTATCCGGCGCGCGCCACCATACAGGTTTCCGCTCTGCCTCGCGGCGCACTGGTTGAAATCGAAGCCATCATGCAAGTGGGCTGACATCTGGAATCACGGACGATGCCGCCAGCAACGCCGCTCAGCGAACGACCGGTCAACTGCCTGAAAGGCGTTGGGCCGCGTCTGGTGGAGCGCCTGGCAGCCCTTCACATCAGCAGTGTACAGGACCTGTTATTCCATCTGCCGCTTCGCTATCAGGATCGGACACGCATAGCTTCCATCGGTCAGATTCGACTGGGCCAGGACGTCATGCTGGAGGCCGAGATTGTTGGCAGCGATGTTGAATTCGGCCGCCGGCGAAGCCTGGTGTGTCGCATCAAAGACGACACCGGCCTGATCAGTCTGCGCTTTTTCCACTTCAGCGCCGCTCAGAAAAACATGCTCGCCACCGGCAATCGCATCCGCTGCTACGGCGAAGTCCGCGCCGGCAAGCGCGGCCCGGAACTGTACCACCCGGAATATCAGGTTCTGAAAGCTGGCGAGACAATACCGGTCGCGGACAGGCTGACGCCGATTTATCCAGCTACTGAGGGTTTGCAGCAGGTTCGCTTGCGGGCATTGATCGATCAGGCTCTGGCCATGCTCAATGAGTCCGACGCGCTGGTCGACTGGGTTCCCGCAGACATACTGGCAGTATTCAAGTACCCGTCGCTCCCGGCAGCCCTGCGCTATCTGCATCATCCTCCGACCTCGGCCCCTGTTGCTGCTCTGCTGGAGGGCACCCACCCGGCACAACAGCGACTGGCCTTCGAAGAACTGCTCAGTCACCGGCTTTGCCTGCGACGACTGCGGCAGCAAAGCAGCCATCAATTGGCACCGGATCTGACCGGCAAGCCGGTTTTGCGAGCACAGTTCACCAAGCGCCTGCCGTTCAGACTGACCCATGCCCAGCAGCGCGTCAGTGACGAGATCAATGCCGATCTTTGTCAGACAGAGCCAATGCTGCGTCTGTTGCAGGGCGATGTGGGCTCCGGCAAGACGGTTGTCGCCGCGCTGGCAGCATTGCAGGCCGTGGACAGTGGTTACCAGGCAGCCATCATGGCTCCTACCGAGATTCTGGCCGAGCAGCACTACGCCAACTTTTCCGACTGGCTGGCGCCACTGGGCATTCAGGTCGGCTGGCTCAGTGGCAAAGTCAAAGGCAGGCAGCGCCAGCAGGTACTGCAGCAGCTTGCTGACGGCAATGCGCGGGTCATTGTCGGAACCCACGCCCTGTTTCAGGATGAAGTGCGCTTCCAGCGACTGGGGTTGGTTATCATAGATGAACAGCATCGCTTTGGTGTTCACCAGCGCCTGGCACTGCGTGAAAAAGGCAATGACGGGCAGACGCTGCCTCACCAACTGGTGATGACGGCAACGCCCATCCCTCGCACGCTGGCCATGAGCGCCTATGCTGACCTTGAATGCAGCATCATTGACGAGCTACCGCCCGGTCGTACGCCCGTCAATACGGTGGTCATCGCCAACAGCCGTCGCGATGACGTTATCGAACGTATCCACGATGCCTGTCGTGCTGGCAGCCAGGCCTACTGGGTCTGCACGCTGATCGAAGAGTCGGAGGCGCTGCAGTGTCAGGCAGCCGAGGCTACCTGGCAGACGCTGCAGGAGCAACTGCCGGACCTCAAAGTCGGGCTGGTGCACGGTCGCATGAAGCCCTCGGAAAAGAGTGAGGTGATGGATGCCTTCAAACGCGGAGACACTCACCTGTTGGTGGCGACGACCGTTATCGAAGTGGGTGTTGACGTGCCTAATGCCAGCCTGATGATCATAGAAAATCCCGAGCGCCTGGGGCTGGCCCAATTGCATCAGTTGCGCGGCCGTGTCGGGCGTGGTGCAAAGGCCAGCCACTGCCTGTTGCTCTATCAGCCACCACTGTCCTTGCAAGGCAAGCAGCGTCTGGGCATTATGCGCGACAGTAACGATGGCTTTTACATCGCCGAGCAGGACCTGGCATTACGCGGCCCCGGACAGGTCCTGGGGACGCAGCAGACAGGCCTGATGAGCTTTCGCGTTGCCGATTTGTCACGTGACGCTCAATTGCTTGATCCGGTAAAATTGGCGGCTGACCAAATTGAAGTCGCCTATCCATCACATATCGCCCCGCTGGTTGATCGCTGGCTGGGGGACAGGGAACTGTACGGTAATGTCTGAATCTGGATCGATGAAAAACTCACTACCCGTGCGATGTGTGCTTGTGCACGACGAACAGGGTGTCATTGCGCAGTGCCTGGTGCCCACCGACTCTATGCTGGAGCTGGGCAGGTTGCAGACCAACAGCGGCCGCGATCTGAATCCTATGCCAAGTGCACAAATCCTGCGCGCCAGCAAAATGCGCCAATTGGTACCTCTGGACAAGTCACGGCAGTTCTTTGCTCTGCCCACCTGGGTCGATCAATCCCTGGCAGCATGTGGTGACCTGGTGGTAGACGCTGATGGCATGACCTTGCAGCAGGTTCGCGATGGTCTGCTGGAGCAACGCATGAGCATTCGCCATGTTGATATCACCATAGCTGCCGCTGAACTTGACCACTCGCTCCCAGACGCTGACCAGGATCCAGAGCAGATCAATGACTCGTTGCGCAATTTTACGTCACTGCGTATTCGTCAGCGACTTGATGACACCCTGGAAATCCCGCCGCTGTCGCCTACTGCTGACCGCATCATGCAGCTGCGTGCCAACCCCAACGCCTCGGTGACCGATCTGACCAATATTGTCGAATCAGATCCCAGCCTGGCCGCGCAGGTTGTGAGCTGGGCCTCGTCACCCTATTATGCCGCACCGGGCAAGATCCGCTCCGTCCAGGATGCCATCGTGCGCGTACTGGGATTTGATCTGGTCAGTAATCTGGCGGTAGGCCTGATCCTGGGAAGAACGGTCAGCCTGCCCAAGGACGGCTCTGATGGCCTGACACCTTACTGGCTGCAGGCAGCCTATTGCGCCACCACAGTAGAGGCACTGTCACGTCTGATGCCAGCGCGAGTCCGCCCACGCCAGGGCCTGATATACCTGGCCGGGCTGTTGCACAATTTTGGTTACCTGGTATTGGCACATACGTTCCCACCGCATTTCAGCCGTATTTGTCGCTACACCGAAGCCAATCCCAACATCAGTCACGTCGCTATCGAAAAGCATCTGGTAGGTATCTGCCGCGAGCAGATCAGTGCCTGGCTGATGCAGGCCTGGAACATGCCGGAAGAAGTTTGCACCGCGCTTCGTCATCAGCAGGATGCCGACTATCAGGGAGAGCATGCTGAATATGCCAATCTGGTGTTTATCGCGACGCGCCTGTTGCGCGAACATAGCATTGGTGATGCACCAACTGACCCGATTCCGGATGAGATGTTCGACCGCCGCGAACTGAATCCCGAGCGCTGTCGGGAGCTTGTCGCCAAGCTGGTGGCCTCAGAAGACATTGCTCTGATTGCCGAGCAGATGACTCTGTGAGCACCCAACAACAGCCGCCGCTGTGAAAGGAGATGTCTCCGTTTTGCTAAAGAATGCCCGACAGTCCGTTTTCCAGTTTATTGACCAGCTCGCGCGCCGCCATGCCCCACGTCTGCACGCACGCTGGCCGGCCTTTGTTCTGCTGACCCGCCTGAATCGTCCGATTGGCACCTACCTGCTGTTATGGCCGACACTTGGCGCCTTGTGGCTGGCCGCCGATGGCTGGCCAGACTGGAAACTGATTATCGTGTTCACGCTGGGCACCTGGATCATGCGTTCGGCTGGCTGCTGCATCAATGATTATGCCGATGCGAATATAGACGGCGACGTATTGCGCACCGAGAACCGGGCGATTGTAACGGGCCAGATCACCCGCAAAGAGGCGCTTTATTGCTTTGTCGGCCTTTGCCTGCTGGCGTTTCTGCTGTTGCTGACGCTCAATTCACTCACCATCATGATGTCCATTGGCGCCGTTGTGCTGACGGCCATCTACCCCTTCATGAAGCGTTACACCCACCTGCCGCAGGTCGTACTGGGCATGGCATTTTCCTGGGGCATTCTGATGGCATTCACGGCCCAGACCGGTGAGCTGCCACCACCAACTGCCTGGCTGCTGTACGTTGCCAACTGCCTTTGGACGGTTGCCTACGATACCGAGTACGCCATGGTGGACAGAGAGTACGACCTCAAGATCGGCGTCAAATCGACTGCCATCCTGTTTGGCGACGCCGACCGCGTCATGATCGGCATGCTGCAGGGCATGTTCATGCTGGCGCTGGTTTTGGCCGGCCAGCAGTTTGCGCTGTCCTTCTGGTACTACCTGAGCCTGCTGGTCGCTGCCGCATTACTGGTCTACCAGCACTGGCTGATTCGCGACCGGCAGGCCGATGCCTGTTTCAAGGCCTTCCTGAACAATCACTGGGTCGGGCTGGCCGTGTTTGTTGGGGTGGTGCTGGGTGTTTAATCCCGCGGCATGCTCTGCAGACTGAACACCAGTTCAAATTCATCGTCGCCCAGCCGCAGGGCTCGCAGGGTGCCAAGCAGATTCAGCTCGTCGACCTCGCGTGTCCACACCACCGATCCTGAGACAGCGCCTGTGGCTTGATGATCGCGTTGCCAGCCCTGTTCATCGATCTGCTCAGCAAGATGCTCCAGCAGCTCGTCCAATGGCCAAACAAGGCTGACCTGAATGCGCGATTCAGTGGTATAGGCAGAACCACCAAAGCTTTGCATTGATGGACCACCTGGGCCCTCCGTGGTGGCCTCGGCGGGCAGCTCTATGCGCGGCATATGCTCCTGTATATTGATGGATGGAAAGCCGCCCGGCACGCCGCGTGCCTGCATCTGCGCCTGATACTGCTCACAGCTCTGACCACCCGGCGTGGAAGCAAATGGTCGAAACGGCGTATTCGTTTGAGTAATGTATAGAAGGCTGTCCATGGCACCTGCTGGCGATGCGTTCGAAGCCATACGAAGATTGCGCTCGGCGACTACGAAAGGCGTGTAGGATGTGCGCCCAGCATCCGCGATCCATGTGTCGCCTCTCGAACTGGCCGTCACAACAGCGCCCATATTGCCTATGCGAAGTGTCAGCATGCCGAGATCGTTATGGCAAAGCTGAATCGGCATACCGGGCGGTATTGGCATCTGGGCCACAAACCCACGCTGTTGCGGCGGCATCCGGTGGGGTTGCGTGATCATCAGATAACCGAGCGCTTCCAGCTCGTTTATGAGCTGCGTCCGTTGCGCTATGCCGTCCCCGGTCACCTGCAATACCACACGCTGGGAATTGACCATGTCGACTGAACCCAGCAGCGCTGAATCCGCTGGCAATTCTATCTCCGGAAATTGCTCAGGCAGGCCTTCGAAAAAGCGAATTTCAAACGGCTGATTCTCGCCCAGCAATGCTCTGGCGAGGTCGGCGGGTATGTCACCTTCTATTTCCTGGGAGGCGGCCTGCGTGGTGAACAGCAGGCTGGTGATGGCTGCGAGTAAAGCGTGTCGCGCGGTCCTGTGCATGATTGACGCTCCTTATACTGATCTCATTTTTATTGAGTTTTAATACTATTCTGGATTTGTTCCTTATTTTCAATTACCCATTGGTTGTGGCTTTTGGCATTGCTAACGACCTCAATATACAGACTTTGTATGCGAAAGACGCCAAATTTGGCTGAAACCATCGTTTTTTACGTTGGTCTGACCACTGCGTCATTTGGTGGTCCCTTGCAATACCGGCAGCGTATACTGACTACACAAACTGACAAACTGGACGTGCTCTGTTGGCTGCCAACCCGAAAAATTCTGCAACCACCCGTGACTTACCGCAATCTCTGGTACGCCAGCTGCGATGCTATGGCTGGCTGGGCCTGGCAATGCTTGTTGCCTCGGCGTTTGGGTTGTCTGCGCTGCAACCACTCGATGTCACGCTGATGTGGCTGGCGGTTGCACTGTCCGTCTGGTTATATGTCTGGCGTCAATGTCATAAGCGATTGCACCAGAACCATCCTGTCGGTGGCAGTGTCATCTACTCGACGCTGGGGCATGGCAACAATGTGACGCTGCTGCGCGGTTTGCTGATTGCCGTCACCGCAGGATTTATATTGCCCGCTCTGTTGCGTCCACTACCCGTTGTACTGCTATACATTCCCGCTGTCGCCTATACCGCAGCCGCCATTGGAGATGCACTTGACGGTGTACTGGCCCGGCGCCAGCAGCAGGTGTCGAGGCTGGGTGCCGAGCTGGATACCACACTGGATGCGCTGGGCTTGCTGGTCGCGCCAGTGCTGGCGGTGATCACCGGCAAGCTGCATGTCAGCTATCTGCTGGTCAGCATTGCCTATTATCTGTTTGTCTGGGGGCTGCGCTGGCGTCGTCAGCACGGCAAAGCTGTATACCCGCTGCCACCCAGTCAGCTGCGCCGCCAACTGGCAGGCTGGCAAATGGGCCTGGTGGCGACCGCGCTGTGGCCGCCGATTCCTGGCGGTGTTACGCAGGTGCTTGGTGTGCTCTTCATGATCCCACTGTTGATTGGTTTCTGGCGTGACTGGCTGGCCGTGAGTGGGCGACGCGGCGCCTCAGTTGAGAATGCCTCATGACAAAAGCTCAGTGGCGATATCTGACCGTGCTGCTTTGGGTCCTGGCGCTGACGCTGGCCGGGTATGCATTATGGCAGCTGCCACTGCGTGACATTGGCGACGGGATCAGCAGACTGCGCTGGCGTGACTGGCTGCTGTGGGTATCCATTAATGTTGTCATTCTCTATCTGGCAGTCAAGCGCTGGCAGATTCTGGGCCGTGCGCTTTCGGCACCCATGTGGTTGCCGGACCTGTTTCGTCTACGGCAGGCCGGCAGTGCAGTCAGCTTTATTACACCCGGTCCACACTTTGGTGGCGAGCCCTTGCAGCTCTACTGGCTCAAAACAAGATTCGACTTACCGCTACACCAAGCAGTGGCCATGCTGGGAATGGATCGCTTTGTAGAGATGGGTAGCAATTTTGCCGTGCTGCTCGCCGGTGTATTGGTGCTGCTGGGTACAACGCTTTTGCCCGCCGGAGAATGGCTGCAGATATCTCTGGTACTGGTGTTTGTACTAAGTGGCATGTTGCTGGCCGCGGCAGTGATCATACGACATCCACAATGGCTGGCGGATCGATTCAGGCCACTGGCACAGCGCTGGCGTCAGGCTCGCAACAGCGATGATGTTCATCCGACTGCGGATCTTCAGGCGCGGCCCGAAGACCCGCAGGCTCAGACCAGCTCCGGTGGCTGGTCTGCGATGGTGAATTTATTACGCGGCGCTCTCAAAGAGCAACGCCTGAAACTCTGGGTCGCACTGCTGCTATCACTGTTCGGCTGGGCCATGCTGCTGCTGGAGCTTTTTGTGCTGCTGCGAATGCTGGGTGTTCAACCCGACTTTCTAAATCTCGTCATGATCATGGTGGGCATGCGACTCGCCATGCTACTGCCAGTGCCAGGTGGCATTGGTACTATCGAAGCATCGCTGCTTTGGTCATTCAGTCTGCTGGGGCTGCCGGTTGCGGCGGCAGCCACACTGATTGCGCTAATACGACTTCGCGATGCCGTGGTACTGATTATCGGTCTGCTGTGCCTTGGCAGCCTGGGTGGTCGCCGTCAGGCAAAGGACTGACGGTACGCGGCCCAGCAGGTTTCGTTTTCCCAGAGTTTAACGGTCAGAACACCTTTGCCCGGCGGCGTTATTTCCGGCATCAGCTTCTCAACCAGTATTCGGCTGAAATGTTCAATACTGGGATTCAGTCCGGCGAACTCCGGTTTGTCATTCAGCATGCTGTCGCGAAAGTAGGTGACAATATCATCGAGTGCCGCTTCAATTTCGACGATGTCCACCAGGTATCCATGCTGATTCAGCGTGTCGCTTTCGATGCGGACTTCGGCGACATAGTGATGTGCGTGCGGACTGTTTTCGGATCCCCAGTCGCCCCCGATCAAGTAATGGTTGGCGATAAAATCACGTGTTACGGCTACGGTATACATAGTAATTCCTGTTGCTGTTTGTTGGCGCGCCTTTAGCTGGCGGGCATTCCTGCTTGTTAATCCGGGTACTCGAACAGTGCCTGGACCACACTGAGTTTTTCTTCATCCAATTGCTGATACACAGACCCGGCATCCTGTATCAGCTCGACATGGCTGATCAGTCGCTGCGGGTCGCACTCTCGAATCATCTGCCAGGCCAGTTCGAAACGTCGCTGCTTGTCCCAGCGGCCAGTCAGAGCAGGCGCCACCGTGCTGACCTGACTGGTAATCAATTGCAGCCGGTTGCGGTGCGCGGCGCCGCCCAGATTGATGGACGCTTCTTTGTTGCCGTACCAGCTGCCAATCACAATGCGGCTGCTGTAGCCACTGACAGCGACAGCTGTATCCAGTGCTGCGGGTTGCCCACTGACTTCATAGATCAGATCTGCATCACTGATCTGAGCGGCAGCCTCATCCGGGTGCACGACCCGATGCGCACCCAGCTGTTTGGCCAGGGCCTGCCGCTCTGCGCGACCCTCTACAACTATCAACTCAGCCAGTGGATGCTTGGCCAGCAGAGCCGTCAGTAACAGTCCGACAACACCCTGTCCAAGAACAACTACGCGCTCCCCCATCGCGGGTGCACCATCCTGAACCAGATTGACGGCGGTTTCGGTGTTGGGGAGAAAAGCGGCGGCCCTGGCCGGTATATCTTCGGGCACCAGCTGCAGGCTTTGTGTGTCGGTCAGAAAGTGACTGGCGTGAGGCTGAAATGAAAACACCTGGCGCCCTGCCCACTCTGCATCTAGTCCGGAACCCACTTTTACAATTTCTCCAACACAGGCGTAACCGTACTGCATTGGATAGCTGGTGTGCTGCTGCAGGGATTCCAGCGTGCTGTCCAGCGCCAGGTCTGCCGGCAGCTGTCCACGATAGGCCAGCAGCTCGGTGCCAGCGCTAATGGCGGAATACAGTGTCCTGACCAGCACCTGATTTGCCGTGGGTGCTGGCAGACTCACCTTGCGCAGCTCTATCTGTTTTGGCGCAGTGAACCAGAGCTGGGTTGTGCCTGCCATGCCCGCGCTCATGCTGCCTCCGCGCGATACTTCAATTTGCCCCAGACTATCATTTCATCCCCGAGCTGTTCGCTTTGCAGAGGTGTGATATGCGGGAAGTTCACCTTAGCAGGATCAGCCAGTCTGCCAATCGCGTTGTAACCGCCAACAAGCACAGGCGCCACCGTCAATACCACGGCGTCTGCCAGACGTGTGCGCAAAAATGCCGTAATGACAGCAGCACCACCTTCAACCATCAATGTTCTGATTCCGCGCTGATAGAGTGCCTGCATGGCTTGTGTGAGATCAACATGCCCCTCACCGTCACCGGGTGTCACAATCAGATCACAGCCCTCTCGCTTTGCTTCCGCCTGCTGTGTGGTCAACACCCAGCAAGGTCGTTTTCCATTACTGCCATTCTGGCAAAGCCTGCTGCTGGGCGGCAGTCTCAGCTGGCTGTCGAGCACAATTGGCTGTGGGTCATTGCCGGTCCACTCGCGGACATTTAGACGTGGGTTGTCAGCCAGAACGGTACCAATGCCTACCAGGATGCCATCGTGCAGGCTGCGCAGCTGGTGTGTCATGCGCAGTCCTTCAGGGCTGCTCAAGGCGAGCGTTTCGCCAGGTCCGGTCGTAATACTGCCATCCCAGCTCTGCGCATAGCTCAGAGTGACATGCGGGCGCTGTTCAATGCGCCCCGTGCTCTGGTGAAAAGCCTGCTGTGCGTCGACCAACCATTGCTCGAGGCGTTGATTGAAATTCATGAAGTCACTGACTGTTTAGGGAACTCAGTGGCAAAAGATGAGCCATTCGCTGGGCTTTGGTCAACAGGTAATCGAAATTGTCGTTGTTGGCGGGGATCTGCAGCGACACGCGCTCGGCTATGTTAACGCCAGCCGTAGTCAGTGCATCGATCTTGGCGGGGTTATTGGTCATCAATCGCACTGAACGCACTCCCAGATCCTGCAGCATCAAGGCCGCCAGTGAGTAATCGCGTCCATCTGCCACATGACCCAGCATCAGGTTGGCATCAACTGTATCGTACCCCTGATCCTGCAGGTTGTAGGCGCGCAGTTTATCTGGCAAACCGATGCCGCGGCCTTCCTGTCGCAGATAGAGAATCACGCCGGTGCCAGCCTCAGCAATCATGGCCATCGCCCGGTCGAGTTGTTCACCACAGTCACATCGCCGCGACCCCAGCACATCACCGGTGAAACACTCAGAGTGGACACGGACCAGCACCGGATCGACCGAAGCTGGATTGCCCATGTAGAGGGCAAGGTGCTCTTTATCGTCCAGGGTGTTGGCGAAGTGACACAATTGAAAGTCGCCGTGGTCGGTAGGAATTCTGGCGCAGACTTTGCGGGTGACGGATAGCGATTGTTTGCTCATGGCACGCTCTTCTAGATTGACTGTTTTGACTGAAACTTGCAGTTTCCGGGTCAGCGCCGTGGTAAGGTGGTCTGACTGTTAATTAGATTACGACTGTTGCATTGGAACGGATCAAATCAGCTGTGAGCACCCTGCCCCTCTACTTTGTTTTCCCTGGAGATCTCGGCACACCCACTGGCGGCTATCACTATGATCGGCGATTGATCAGTGAGCTGCGTACGCTTGGCAAACAGGTCATTCCGATTGCGCTGTCGGACCGCTTTCCGACACCAGATAAAGACGCGCTTGTTGATGCTGAGCAGAAACTTTCGGCTATCCCCGATGGCGCCCAGGTCATGATTGACGGCCTGGCAATGGGCGTCATGGATCAGATTGTCAGTCGCCACGCCAGGCGGCTGAGCCTGATTGCCCTGTGTCATCATCCATTGTCACTTGAGGCGGGTCTGAGTGCTGCGCAGCAGGACGCCCTGCATCACTCCGAAAAGCGCTCTCTGCATTGCGCTCGTGCGACAGTTGTCACCAGTCCTCATACCGCAGAAATATTGCGCAATCAGTTCGATCTCGACACAAACAGCATCCTGGTGGCCTGCCCCGGCACTGATCGAAGCGAATTCGCCCCCTGTACTGGTAATCCTCCCCGCCTGTTGACGGTTGCCTCACTGACTCGCCGTAAAGCGCATGATGTGCTGATTGAGTCACTCGGCGCACTGAAGGATCTGCCGTGGCAGGCACGTTTCGTCGGCGGCGACCATTTCGACCGGGAGTGGGCCCAGCAATTGAAAGCACAAGTGAACCAAGAGCAGCTGGCCCGGCGTATTGATTTCGTAGGATCCGTGGAAAATCTGCAGCCCGAATATCAGCAGGCTGATCTGTTTGTGCTGCCATCAAGATTTGAGGGCTATGGAATGGTCTTTGCTGAGGCGCTGGCAGCGGGTTTACCGGTCATCGCAGCGCGCGCCGGAGCTGTCCCCGATGTTGTGCCAGCGTCTGCTGGCATTCTGGTACCTGCCGATGACGCAGAGGCGCTTGCCGCCGCCTTGCGCGAGGTGCTTACCGACAGCTCGCGGCGACAGGCCTTACAGCGCGGCGCGAGGCAGGCAGCCCTGGCACTGCCTGGCTGGAGGGACAGCGCAATGCTGGTGCTGAACTTAACTGAAGAGTTGGCAAACAGGAGTGATTACTAATGGCCGGGTTCAGTGTCGACTGGCTCGATTTACGTGAGGCTGCAGACCTGCGTGCGCGTGATGTTGCACTGCTGGCACGTGCCCAGCAGTGGCTGGATCAGTCGTCGTCTGAGCAGTCTCGCGACAGGCAGCAGCCCATGATTGCAGACCTCGGTTCGGGTACCGGATCCACGCTGCGCGCATTCGCCGCAGGCGGCGTTGAAACCGGTCGATATGCCTGGCGTCTGATTGACCACGATGCCGACCTGCTGAGCGTGGCGTCTGAACGTTACGGAGCCGGGCACAGCCTGGAAACCCGGGTGGCAGATCTGGCTCAGCCAGAGCATCTCTCCCTCGGCGATATAAATCTGTTAACCGCGTCAGCACTGTTTGACCTTGTGTCCGCTGAGTTTATTGAATCCCTGGTCGCCTCCATTGCCAGCCAGACTCATCCGATCGCCGTGTATACTGCACTGAACTATGACGGCATTACTCGCTGGACTCCGGCTCACAAGCTGGATATGACAGTGTTACAGGCTTTTAATCAGGACCAGCGCCGGGATAAAGGCTTTGGTCCGGCACTCGGCCCACATGCCTCCGCCTGCCTCACTCAGGTGTTGACCGCTGCCGGCTACACTGTGTTATCGGCAAGCAGTCCGTGGTTGCTGCGCGGCAATCATGGCACTGCTGGTGACACTCAACTGATGACCGAGCTGATACATGGCATCGCCAATGCGGTGCAGTCGTCAATTGAGCAGGCAGAACTGCAGGAATGGATAAACTTTCGCCTGGCCAATGTACATACCGGCAGCTGCAGTGTGGGACACATGGATCTGTTGGCGCTTCCGCAGCGCGTGAGCAGGTAGAAGGTAGCCGTGTACAGGTCGGCAATCAGCGAGTGCGCAGCCTGGCGTAGACATCGCCACTGCCCTGGCTAATGTTCTTCAGCTGCTGTCGCATATCGTCAGCCGCAAGCCACTGATCATAACGTAGTCGATGTGACTCACCAGGTGCCAGGTTGTACTCATAGTTGCCGAGCTCTTCGAGGCGATTAATGCAATCGGTCGCCATCGATATTGCTGCAGGGATGTACTCAAACGACAGGCTGCGAAGCGGGCGCGATAATCCCTGCAGGACCTGCAGCTCAAATCCTTCCACATCAATTTTGCAGAACACCGGCTCGCCTTTTGCGGCAATCAGCTGGTCCAGCGTGATTACCGGCACCACAAGCTGACGATCCCATTTAACACGCTCGAATGAGGCGTCCTGTTTTACCTGTGTTATCCATTCCTGGGACATGGTTGTCACAGTCGGCGTCTGAGTGCTGATGTGCAGCGTTGCCTCACCTGGCTGCGCACCAATCGCCTGGGCCACGAGATCAATGTCCTTTGCGCTGGCGTAGCGACTTTGTAGGGTCTGCATCAGCAACGGCTGTGGCTCCACGGCAACGGAGCGTGCACCCAGTGCCTGCCACGCCTTAAGCCGATTGCCAACATGCGCCCCGATGTCGAAACACAGATCGCCCGGTGATATGAACTGCCTGTAGAAGTTTCGCATCCGTGCCTGACGTCCCGGAATGCCGTAGTACATCAGTAAAGATCTTGTCAGCCCCCATCGCTCGCGCAGCCGGGTCGCCAGGGAAGTCGTATTAGCTTGCGTCTGCATTACCTGGCTCCTGTTGCTGTTGATCCGCCAGAGCCCGTTTTTTCCAGAGGCAAACGGGTGCTGGAGAAGGCGTCTACAAATCTATCTCGCAGTTGATCCATACGCCATACCGGCGCGTTCTCGTCCGGCAGCATTCCTGGCTGCCAGCGCCACTGCGATACGGCCTCGAATACGGCCGGATCACGAGCGATCAAATGCACGGGGACATCACGCCCTTCCGGATCACCTGATACTAAAGGCGCAGGCGGGTGATCGCCCAAAAGCAGAACAACGAGATTGTCGTTTCCATAATGTTTTACGTAAGAAACTACGGATTCCAGCATGTACTCAATCGAGCGTCGATAGTGATCGCGGATTGATTCAACATTCTGCCAGACTTCCTCTGGTGTCGGACCGGCCTGGGCCTGCTGGTCAAAAATGCGCCCATCGCCAACCTTTGCCCAGGGCACCAGCTGCGCCACCGGAGTCCATGGTGCATGCGAGGAGATCAGTGCGACCTCGGCCATGACTGGGGAACGCACCTGCTCACTGAGTTCCCGCTCATGTAATGCAGACAGGACATATTGATCGGGCATGGTCACCCAATTGAAAGGTAATCCTCGATATCCAAAATTGTGTGCATCATAAATGTGATCGTAGCCATAATACTGACCCTCAGGCCAGGCCATGCTGATTGCCGGCATCGCGGCGACGGTTCGCCAGCCTGCGTCTCTGAACAAGCGGTTTAGCGTGGCACGCTCGCTCATGACCAGACTTTTGTAACGAGTCTCGCTGTCGATCCAGGTGCCTGCGAGTGCGGACGCATGCGCCAGCCAGCTAAGGCCACCGACGGTAGGTGCCGTCAGAAATGCGCTCTGCATTTCAAATCCATCGGCACGCAGCACCGTTTCGGATTGCAACAATGCATCACGCATCTGGTCGGCAAACGGCTCTCGTTCAAGCAGCATGCGCCCGTAGGACTCAGCAAAAATCACCAGCACATCTTTACCACGCAAGCGATCAAACAGCTGATCACCGAGACGGTCAGACCACTCATCGACACCGACGGTGGCCGCAAATTCCTGAATGTCCTGCCAGCTTCGCCAGGTATCTTCGGCGTGCAGTCTTAGCTGATGCCAGGCGTAGGCGTCGGTTCGTGGCCGCTCCACCCACCTGAATGTGTCAAGCGCGAGCCAGGCAGTCAGCAGCACAAGCAGAGTCACGCCGGACAGTCTGGGTTTTATTCGCAAGGTCTGCTGTATGCGACCAAGCACCAGAAATGCCAGCACACAAAGCAGGGCGACCATCAATGCCAGCAAAATACCGACAGCAACAGCAGCGACGCTTCCCAGCACCCCAGTCAACAAGCGACTGCCATCAGCCAGCAGATGCCCATCAAAAATAAGATTAAACGGCCGGGCGAACATCTCGTGAGTCGCCAGGTCAGCCCCTCTGAGCACCAGACTCAGGCCCAGCAGTACTGACAGCAGGATTCGAAGCACGGTGCCGCTACGCCCGGGAGCAAGCAGTAGTATTCCGATGAGGATCAGCTCCAGCGGAAACATCGTGAAGGCTGCTGGTGATATCCAGTCCAGTCGATTGGGTAGAACCAGTGCGAGGAACAGCACAGCGAACGCCGAGATCGTCATCGCGTAATGAGCAAATGGGAAAGTGCGAAGAGTAAAACGCAAGATCGAATCCGGGCCTGTCGCTAGATAAAAGAGAAGTAAGAGCTCGTGTTGGTATACGCAGTGTAGCCCAGCCTGGACCGATTGCCGACGTCAGACTCAACAATAGCAGGGTTTTCGGAGCGATCGATAGAAAAAATATTTTTGCGCGGGACTTACGCGCGGAACTTACCGGCTGTATGATGGTCGCAACTATGACTGTGGGTTAAAAGGTACACAATGACTGATCCAGCCACCATGGCTGGGACTGAATTGGTCAATGGATCGTTGCCGAAAGGTATGCGGTGTGCCCTGCAGTTGTGCATGGATGATGTCGATCAGTACTGATCGATCGCTCCCAGCCCCGGTGTATACGCCTGCCTTCCAAACATCCAATGATCCCGATAGCGATTTAAACAGTATCTACAGTACTGGTCTGTCTTGAGGATTCAGGGAAATTTTGAGGAAAGTAAATGGTTATCAGAAAGTCCCCCGCTTACGCCATATTGACCGCGCTCATTTGTACGGTCGTTCTGGTTTTTGCAGCGCCGGTACTGACGCAGTCACAGCCGTCAGGAGCCACCAGCCCGACCGGCACTGCCGCCAGCACCGGCTCGGCAGAACCAGAGCGTCTTACACATCGATTCAGTCGCCAGTGGCTGCTTGAACACGCACGATCACTGGCTGAGCAGCCTTTCGAACTGCCGGCACTTGATGAGGACAATCCACTTAACGAACTCGACTATGACGAGTATCGACGCATTTCTTTCGATCCGTATGCCGCCATCTGGGCCAGACAGGATCGCAATTTTACGCTGGATCTTTTCCATCCTGGATTCCTGTACACCACGCCCGTCAACATCAATCTGGTGGTAGGCGGTGTCTCGCGGCAGGTGCTCTACACCACCGACATATTCCGGTATGAGGAAGGCATCAGCGACGTACAGAACTTTGACGCTCAGGGTTACTCGGGTTTCCGCGTATATCACCCGATCAATACACCCGATCGCTTCGAGGAGTTCCTGGTTTTCCAGGGTGCCAGCTACTTTCGGGGTACTGCCAAAGACCAGTTCTATGGGCTTTCAGCGCGCGGCATGGCGATCAATACCGCCCGCCCGGAAGGTGAGGAGTTTCCTTATTTCACGGATTTCTGGATAGAAAGGCCGGAGGTGGGTGCTGAGAAGATTGTGATCCACGCTCTGCTCGACAGCCCATCAACCACCGGTGCTTTCCGATTTGATATACGGCCGGGCGATTCGACCGTCATGGACGTAGAGGCCTCTCTCTTCCCCCGTGAGGAAATGACGCACTACGGCATCGCACCGCTGACCTCCATGTTCATGTTTGACGACACCAACCGCAGTCGCTATGACGATTACCGCCGGGCGGTGCATGATTCCGACGGGCTGCAGATCATGATGCAGAACGGCGAGCAGATATGGCGCCCGCTGGCCAACCCGCGGCGCCTGCAGTCTTCATCGTTTGTATCCTCCGCATCGTCCTCTCTCAAAGGCTTTGGATTGATGCAGCGTCACAATCAGTTCGAAGATTTTAACGACAGCGAAGCTCGCTATGACAAGCGCACCTCGCTGTGGATAGAGCCATTGGAAAACTGGGGCGTTGGTGAGGTGGTTCTGGTTGAGATTCCCACACCGCAGGAAGTTCACGACAACATCGTGGCTTACTGGCAGCCCAAAGACAGTCTGCAACCCGGCAACCAGTATGATTACCGGTATCGCATGCACTGGGGCCCGGTTGGCCCGTATGAGCTGGAGGTGGGGCGGATTACCGACACCAGCCGCGGTCAGTCGATAAATGGCGATGACATGGTATTTGTAATCGACTACGCAGGTGGTGACACGATTCCCAATGTCATCACGGATTCCGACGCCGTCGAGATACGTGTCACGAATAGCGCCGGTACCCTGATCGACACAAGTGGTACGCTGGTCCAGGCGACGGGTCAGTATCGCGCCTTTATCAGGATCGACCCGGGCCGTGCCGATCTGATGGAATTACGCGTGACTCTGCACGTCAATGATAAACAGTGGGGCGAAACCTGGATATATAGATGGACTCAATAAGGGAAATTGTTGGCGCCACACCCCAGCCGGCGCCGCTGGACATGCCAGCGCAGAATCTGAAGGTTGCTCCGCAGGTTCAATTTCGCTGGCAGTCCCTGGCAACCTTTCTGGCCAGGCTGATTACGTTTCCTGGAGCGTTGGCGCTAACCGCCTACGCTGGCTACCAGATGTATCTGATTATCTCGGTCAGTGATGTCACCCGACTGCAGTGGTTGTTACTGGTCCTGTACCTGCTGACCTTTGGCTGGATCGCATTGGCTGCTACCAGCGCCATCGCAGGCCTGTTTTTCGGTCATCCCAAGGCCGCCGCCAGTTCAGGCGCCCAGCCGCGTGGCAAGACCGCTTTGCTGATGCCAGTCTACAACGAAGATCCTGCCGCCACCTGCTCCGCATTACTGGCCATGGCTGAAGCATTGATCACCAGACAGCAACAACACTGGTTTGAGATTTTCATTATTTCTGATTCCACCGACCCGGATGTGTGGGTCAAGGAAACGGCTGCGGTGGACATGCTGCGCGAGCGCCTTCAAGGGCGCATTTCGGTCTGGTACCGGCGCCGCTACATGAACACAGCGCGCAAGGCCGGTAATGTGCAGGATTTTGTGACCCGCTGGGGGGCTCGGTACGACTATATGATCGTGCTTGACGCAGACAGCCTGATTGCAGCCGACACCCTGACTTTCATGGTCAGGGAAATGGATGCGGATCCTGGCTGTGGGATTTTGCAGACCTTGCCACGACTCTATGCCGGCAAGACGCTGTTCGCCCGTCTGCAGCAATTTGCTGGCACGCTGTACGGACCCGTCGTCGCGCATGGTATGACCGCCTGGCAGGGTGATGACGGTAATTACTGGGGCCACAATGCCATTATTCGTGTTTCTGCCTTCGCCAGTGCGGCAGGACTGCCCGTCATGTCCGGGCCACGACCATTTGGTGGTCATATCATGTCACACGATTTCGTGGAGGCAGCGCTGATTCGCCGGGCGGGCTGGTCAGTTCGCATGATGCCGGCACAGACAGGTTCCTGGGAGGAAAGCCCTCCTACCCTGCTGGATTCTGCGGTGCGGGACAGACGCTGGGCTCAGGGCAATATTCAGCATCTTGGCGTGATCCCTACACGAGGCATGCGCTGGCCCAATCGAATGCACATGTTGATCGGCGTGATGAGCTATATCGCATCGCCGCTATGGCTGGCCATGATGACGGTTGGTCTGTTGATCAGCGCGCAAATTGCCACCCAGGGATTTGAATACTTCACTGATGACTTTCAGTTGTTCCCTCACTGGCCAGTGTTCGACTCTCAGCGCATGATCATGCTGTTTGTGTTCACCATGTCGGTGCTGCTGTTACCCAAGTTACTGGGATACCTGGCTGGCCTGTTCCGGCGCGATGTTCGCAGTGCCATGGGGCCCATCCGGCTGACACTGAGTGCGGCACTTGAGCTGTTCTTTTCGATACTTTTTGCGCCCATATTTATGATGATTCACAGCCGTCAGGTCTGGGAAATTATTCGAGGCAAGGACTCGGGCTGGTCGACCCAGCAGCGCGATACCCATGGCACCGACTGGGGCCTGCTGTTCAAGCACCACTGGTTTCACACCCTGGTCGGCATTAGCGTGCTGGCAGGCCTGGTGTTGCTGCAAAACCCGCTACTTTACTGGATGCTGCCAATTATTACTGGCCTGGTACTGTCGATCCCTCTGTCAGCGCTCAGCGGCAGCAAAAGCTTTGCGCGAATGCTGGCCTGGCTGGGCCTGTTGCGGATCCCCGAAGAGGTGTCTTCTGCGCCGGAGATTCACGACCGGGATCGCTACCGCGAAGAGTTCCAGGTTGTCGTGGATGCCGTGGACGTTCCGCTGCTGTTAACGGACAGCGAAAAGGCGTCCCGCCATTTCAATCTGGCCGGAGAGCGCCCGGTCAAACGCCGCGGAGATCCGGACATGGATGCAGCCGGCGCCAGGCTCAAACTCAGTGATGCTGCGGATGTATCGGAGGTGCTGGTCTGGATGAATCGCCGGGAAAAAATGGCGCTGCTTAACGACACTACTTTATTCGGTTTACTGGCAAAGCTGGCTCAGCAACCGAGAGATGAGGGTGTAGCTCAGTGAGCCCGGAGGAATTCAGCAGGCCAAATCCCTCCGACTCATTCAAGCTTAGAAGAACGCCTGGATGCCTGTCTGGGCGCGACCCAGAATCAGGGCGTGGATATCCTGAGTGCCTTCGTAGGTGTTGACCACTTCCAGGTTCTGCATGTGGCGCATGACCGGATATTCATCAGAGATACCATTGCCGCCCAGCATGTCGCGCGCTTCTCGTGCCACGTCCAGCGCCTTCAGACATGAATTGCGCTTAAGCAGAGAAATCAGCGGAATACCCAGTTTGCCTTCGTCCTTCAGACGAGTGGCCTGCAGGCAGCCCAGCAGTGCCAGCGAAATCTCCGTCTGCATTACAGCCAGCTTTTTCTGGATCAGCTGATTGGCAGCCAATGGTCGACCGAACTGCTTGCGATCCATGACGTAGTCATGAGCCGCGTGCCAGCAGGTCTCTGCAGCACCCAGGGCACCCCAGGCGATACCCAGACGCGCAGAGTTCAGACAGCTGAACGGACCTTTCAGGCCTTCAACGTGAGGCAGCATGTTCTCTTCCGGCACAAACACTTCGTCCATGACGATTTCACCGGTGATGGACGCACGCAGCGCCAGCTTGCCTTCAATCTTGGGTGCTGACAGGCCGGCCATGCCCTTGTCCAGGATGAAACCCTTGATCACGCCATCATCATTCTTGGCCCAGACGATGAACACATCGGCGATGGGTGAGTTGGAAATCCAGTTTTTGGCGCCACTGAGTTTGTAGCCACCCTCGACTGTGCGGGCGCGAGTCACCATGCCACCCGGATCGGATCCGTGGTCCGGCTCGGTCAGACCAAAACAGCCGATGAACTCGCCGCTTGCCAGTTTGGGCAGATACTTCTGCTTCTGCTCTTCGCTGCCGAAAGCGTGGATCGGGTGCATGACCAGCGAGGACTGTACGCTGAACATTGAGCGGTAGCCTGAGTCGACGCGCTCCACTTCACGAGCCACCAGACCATAGCTCACATAGTTGGTGCCGGTGCAACCGTAGCCGTCCAGTGCTGGGCCCAGCAGGCCCAGTGCGCCCATCTCGCGGAAAATTTCAGGATCAGTCTGCTCATTGCGATACGCGTCACGCACCCTCGGCAGCAGTTTTTCCTGACAGTACTGACGCGCGGTATCACGAATCATGCGCTCTTCTTCGGTCAGCATCTGTTCCAGCAAAAACGGATCTTTCCAGTCAAACGGTGCGTTGTCTGATTTTGCAGACATAATCTACTCCTGATTCAGCTAGCTAAATGGGTGTCTTTTATCGAGCAAAGGATCGGTATTTTATCAGCAAGGCGTAGTGGGCAAAAGGATAAATATCACAGCCATGCTTTAATCAGGCTGCTACAATAAGCGGTTATGGACGTATCCCACTTACTAGATTCCTTGAACGACGAGCAACGCCGGGCTGTCTCCGCTCCCCCTGGCAGTATGCTGGTACTGGCTGGCGCCGGCAGCGGCAAGACCCGCGTGCTGGTCCATCGCATCGCCTGGCTGATGCAGGTGGAGGGCGTATCGCCTTTTGGCATTCTCGCCGTTACATTTACCAACAAGGCCGCCCGCGAAATGCGCAGCCGTATCGAAGAGCTGTTGGAGCGCCCGATCGGCGGCATGTGGGTCGGCACTTTTCATGGCCTGGCGCACCGGCTGCTGCGCCAACACTGGCGTGAAGCCAATCTGCCTGAGAACTTCCAGATCCTGGACAGTGATGACCAGCTTCGGCTGATAAAGCGTCTGAGCAAGGCGCTGGGCATTAACGAGGACAAATGGCCCCCGCGCCAGGTGCAGTGGTACATCAACGCACAGAAAGACGAAGGTCTGCGCGCCGCCAACATAGAACACTATGGTGACGAGTTCACCCGCACCATGCTCACGGTTTATACCGCCTATGAAGAGGCCTGTCAGCGCGGAGGCATGGTGGACTTTGCTGAAATCCTGCTTCGCGCCCACGAGCTGTGGCTGAACAATCCCGGCCTGCTGGACCACTATCAGCGCCGCTTCAGCCATATTCTGGTCGATGAGTTCCAGGACACTAACGCCGTGCAGTACGCCTGGCTGCGAGTGCTGGCCGGCGGCAATAATCACCTGATGGTGGTTGGCGACGATGATCAGTCGATTTACGGCTGGCGCGGTGCCCGCATCGAAAACATCCAGCAGTTCAACAAGGATTTTACCGGCGCTGACATCATCCGGCTGGAGCGCAACTACCGCTCGACTTCCACCATCCTCAAGGCAGCCAACCACCTGATTGCCAACAACCAGGGCCGGCTGGGCAAAGAGCTGTGGACGGAGGACCGCGAAGGCGAAGCCATTTCGCTTTACGAGGCGTTCAACGAGCAGGACGAAGCCAGATTCATTGTGGATCGGCTGCAGGACTGGCTGAACACCGGACATCGCCTCAGTGATGCAGCAGTCCTGTACCGCTCCAACGCCCAGTCCCGCGAGCTGGAAGAAGCCCTGCTGCGGGTATCCATGCCCTATCGCATCTATGGCGGCCAGCGCTTTTACGACCGGCTGGAAATCCGCAACGCGCTGGCCTATCTGCGCCTGACGGTTAATCGTCATGACGATACTGCCATGGAGCGTGTCATCAATGTACCGACGCGCGGCATTGGTGCGCGTACGCTGGACAGCCTGCGGGAACTGGCGCGCAATGACGGGTCGTCCCTATGGCAGGCCTGTCAGCGCAGTCTCGACCATAAACTGTTGCCTGCTCGTGCGGCGGCAGCCGTGCAGGCATTCATGCGTTTGATTGATGACATGGATGAAAACTGTCATCCGCTGGAACTGGGCGAAAAAGTCGCTCATGTCATCAAGCAGAGCGGCCTGATTGAACATCACCAGAAAGAAGGCGGTGATAAAGCCCAGGGTCGACTGGAAAACCTGGACGAACTGATCAGTGCCACACGCAGCTTTGCCGAAGACTGGCAGGCGCAAAGTTCCGGGCTCGACGAGAGTGATGACCCACTGGCGCTGACCAGCGACGTACTTGCCTCGTTCCTGGATCAGGCGGCGCTGGACGCTGGCGAGGCGCAGGCTTCAGAATCAGACGATGCCGTGCAGATGATGACTCTGCACAGCGCCAAAGGCCTGGAGTTCCCGCTGGTGTTTCTCGCCGGTATGGAAGAAGGCCTGTTCCCGCACAAAATGTCGATGGAAAACCTGACCGGCGTGGAGGAAGAACGCCGGCTCTGCTACGTCGGCATCACCCGCGCCATGGAAAAGCTGTATCTGACCTGCGCTGAATCGCGGCGAATGCACGGGGATGTCAACATCTGCCGGCCATCCCGGTTTATCCGCGAATTGCCGCAGGAATTGATTGAGCCGGTACGGATGAAAACCACCATCCAGCGCCCGGCAGTCGCGCCACGGGCCTCATCGAGCAGTCTTTACGGCGGTGCCGCGGTGCCTCAGACCAACATCACCCTGGGCCAGCGTGTGCGTCACGGCAAGTTTGGCGAAGGCGTGGTCCTGAATTACGAGGGCAGTGGCAATAATGCACGCGTCCAGGTGAATTTCACCGAAGTAGGCAGCAAGTGGCTGGTACTTGCCTACGCGCGTCTTGAACCTATTTGATGATGGCAACGCACTCAGTTGCCTTCGTCTCTGGCAAAATGTTTGCTAGGGCAGTAGCTTACGCGCTATAAGAGTGGAACAAAAACAAGTGGGACAATAATAACGGGAGATCCTCCATGTCCATGTTAAACGTGCTCGGTATCATCATCTTCGTGGCCCTGCTGTACGCCCTGTACAAACTGCGCCGACCCGATACCAGTCTTGCCAAACAGGTCTTCATAGCGCTTGCCATGGGTGTGGTGTTTGGTCTGTTCCTGCAGATCATTCATGGCGGCAATATCGATGAAATCCGTCCCACACTCACCTGGACGGATCTGCCTGGCGATATATATGTCGCATTGCTGCGCATGATTATCATCCCGCTGGTGCTTGTCACCATGATTGCGGCAGTGGTGCGTCTGCATGAGGTAGCCGCACTGGGTAAAATTGGCGGTTCAGTCATTGGTATTCTGGTCTTCACCACGATGATTGCCGCGATTGTCGGTATCGTGGTCACCAACCTGTTCGGACTGACCGCTGAGGGCATGGTCGGTGGTGCGCGCGAGGCGGCGCGGGTGGAATTCCTGGAGTCACGGGCCCCCATGGTGGAAGGCCTGACTTTCGCCCAGGTCATCGTCAATTTCATCCCTACCAACATCTTCCGTGACCTGACCGAAGCACGCAGTACATCCATTATTGCCGTAGTTATCTTCGGCATGCTGTTTGGTCTGGCGGCACTGCTGGTCAGCCGCGAGAAGCCCGAATACAGCGATCGCATCAAGGGTGGTACGGAAACCATTCAGGCCATTGTGATGCGTCTGGTGAAGATGATCATGGGTCTGACACCTTATGGCATCCTGTCGCTGGTGACCTATGTGGTAGCGGGCTCCAATGGCAGCGACATCCTGAATCTGATTGGTTTTGTTGTGGCGTCTTACATTGCACTGGGCATCATGTTCGGCGTGCATGGATTGCTGCTCAGCCTGACGGGTAATAATCCGGCCGAGTTCTACCGCAAGATCTGGCCGGTGCTGACCTTTGCATTCGCCACGCGCAGTTCCGCAGCTACCATTCCGTTGAATATCCGCACGCAGGTAGATGAGCTGAAGGTACCACCGTCGATTGCCAGTCTGTCCGCATCGTTTGGCGCCACCATTGGCCAGAATGGCTGTGCCGGCATCTACCCGGCCATGCTTGCTGTGATGGCCGCTCCGACGGTCGGCATCAACCCGATGGACATTGGCTTTATTCTGTCACTGATCGGCATTATCACTATCAGTTCGTTTGGTGTCGCCGGTGTTGGTGGCGGTGCAACATTTGCCGCACTGATCGTGTTGCCAGCCATGGGTCTGCCGGTTGAGCTGGCCGCACTGCTGATTTCAATTGAACCGCTGATAGATATGGGCCGCACTGCACTGAATGTCAGTGGCGCCATGACCAGCGGTAAAATCACCAGCACATTTATCAAGGAAGGCGTTTAAGCCTACGGTAAAGGCGACGGAGGACCCAAAGGGCCTGAAGGATTTACGAAGGTAAATACCTCTGGGCCCTTTACCAACTACTGGTTGGGCGGCGTAATGCGGCGTGTGCGGCCATTGTCATCGATGGCCACAAAAATGAACAATCCCTCTGCCACCTTGCGCTGTGCTTCCTGAGTCAGCGAGTTCGATATCCACACTTCAATGTTGATGTGCATCGAGCTACGGCCAATCTCCAGCACCTCGGCATAACAGCTGACCACCGAACCGACGCTGACAGGCGCCAGAAACTCCACATTTTTGATCGCAACCGTAGCAGATCGGCCACGGGTCACCTGTTTGGTGGCAATCCCCGCGGCAAGGTCCATCTGCGAGACCAGCCAGCCACCGAATATGTCGCCATTGGCGTTGGTATCCCTCGGCATGGCCAGGGTCTGCAGGGCAAGTTCCCCTGCCGGAACGGGATCTTTATCCATATCGTCGTCGATCAGGCCCACGTTGTACTCCTGTTATTGGTTTTGTTCAGGGCCCTCTAAACCAGGCCATCAGCAGCTGAAAACTGACTACCAGCAAGGCCAGACTGATTATTAGCATGAACCAGGCAAGCAAATGAAAAAGGAACCTGGCCAGTTTGCGGCGTATTTTGCCTGTCCAGCCCAGATTTTGATAGTCATTCAGGGGAACATTGGTAAATACAGTTATCGTCGAGGCACAGAGCAGCAGCCAGAGTGTCAGGACAATTATCGGTATCAGCCACTGATCCTGCACCGGCATCGGAGCCCATACCAGCACCCAGGCGCATACTGCCAACATCGCGGCCAGCGCCACAAAGGCGGGGCCTTTAAACCAGCGACTGCGCTGTACGATCCTTTCAAACAGTACCAGCATGGTAGCTCACGCGTTACAATGGCGTTTTTGTTCAGACATATTTCAGGCACCAGGGCATAACATGAGCCAGACGCAACAGCTCCCGGTAATCGCAGGCTATAACGATAATAATGACCCTGTGGTGGAACAGGTCTCAGCTATTGCTGTCGAGGGACACCCCGATCAGTTCCGGCTGGAGAAGTCGCCTGTTTTCGTTCGCGGACTCGCTTCCGGTGATCTAATCCGTTATCCGGCCGATAACACAGGTGGATACGAATTACTTGAACACAGCGGTAATCTGAGTATCCGTGTTTTCAGTAAGCATAACATAGCGGAGCTGGATCAGGCCCTGACACCTGAGATTGAGCTCATTGATGGTACCCGCGACGTCTGCAGTCCGGGCGTGCTGATTTACAGTGTGCATGTGTCGATTGGCTTCAAGAAGATTGAAGAAGTCATTACAGCCGTGCTGAAGCGCTTTCCGGAAAGTGTCTGGTACTATGGCAATGTTTACGACCCTGAGGATGGCCAGACGCCACTGAACTGGTGGCAGGATCTCGCCAGCTCAGTGTAGTGGTCGCAATAGAGGCTTTATATGTTATTGGTTTTATCACCAGCAAAATCTCTCGATTTTGAGTCAACCACACCTAAACTGACGGTGACTCAACCCGAGTTTCTGGATGCGTCGGCCAAACTGGTGAAAACGCTGCGCAAGTATTCACCTGATGATCTGTCAAAATTGATGCACATCAGCCCAAAGCTGGGCGAACTGAATTTTCAGCGCAATCTTAACTGGCAACTTCCGTTTAACGAAGACAACGCACGACCGGCCATTTTCGCCTTCACGGGTGATGTGTACATTGGGCTGGACGTACAGTCACTCAACAAACGCGATCTGACATTCGCGCAGAATCATGTCCGTATCCTGTCAGGTCTTTACGGCCTGCTCCGGCCGCTTGATCTGATGCAGCCTTATCGTCTGGAAATGGGTACCGCGCTCAAGCATGGAAAATTCGAGTCTTTGTATCAATTCTGGGGTGACACACTGACAGAGCACCTGAACTCTCTTTTGGCCGAACAGAAAAACCCGTTCCTGCTCAATCTGGCCTCGAATGAATACTTTAAGTCGGTCAGCCCCAAAAAGCTGTGCGCTCCTGTTGTCAGCCCGGTTTTTAAAGATTACAAAAATGGTCAGTACAAAATAATCAGCTTCTACGCCAAGAAGGCTCGCGGCATGATGGCTTCATGGGTAATAAAAAATCGGGTACGGAGCAGGTCAGCTCTACTGGACTTTGATGTGGCAGGTTACCGATACAGTGAAAAGGACTCCAGTGAAAAGTCACCCGTCTTTTTGAGAAAGCAGGCCTGATATGAAGATCCGAATTCTGCTTTGCGACGACGCCAGTTTCATCCGGGACCTGATAAAGCGGACCATTCGCAAATATCTTCCACAATGCGAAATCATGGAAGCGTCGGATGGGCGAAAAGCACAATCCATTCTGGCCAGGCAACCCGTCGACCTGATTCTCAGCGACTGGGAAATGCCGGGCATGAGTGGTGAGGAGCTTTTGCAATGGGTACGTGCAGAGGAGAAGCTGGCATCTATTCCTTTCATAATGATCACCAGCCTGGGCGGCAAAGACAATATCATGCGCGCGGTACAGGCTGGTGTCTCAGACTATCTTGGCAAGCCTTTCACACCCGAAGAGCTGTTACAGAAAGTCCGCAAGTCTCTGGTTCGCTCAGGCAAGCTGCCAAAACCAAACGCCGAACCCAGCCAAAGTGGTAAATCTGGCCCCTTCAGTTCTGTTGAGATTCTCAGCGGCAAAGACCCGCTGGCCGGAGGCTCGGCAGCGGCGCTGACCAGTGGCAAACCAGAGAAGCCTCGCATCAAGGGTACCGGTATAATTCACTGGCGTGACCAGGAGCTTCGATGCATGATAAAAGCTATCAGTATCGACGAAGCATTGATGGTAACCAAACGAGCCGATGTACATCCAGGTGTGTTTGAGTCACTGACGCTGACACTGTCTCCTGGCAATCAGGCAGCAGGCAGCATCACCGGACTAGAAGCCTACGTACACAGTTGCGCAGCGGTTGAAAAAAGGCCCGACTCGGAGTTCGTCAATCTTCTTGTGCGCTTTGTTGACCCGGACAATGAGCAGCGTAAATTACTTGGTGAACTGATCGTCGACGGTCAGTGATTTTTTGAACGGAAGATACGTTTCAGCAGAGTCGATAAACTCCGTGACGTGGAGCGACTCTTGCTGACAATAGTCGGCGATTGCGTGTCTGAATGCCGGATCTTCTATCCAGTGATATGACAGCGTGCGCACCGGTTCAAACCCACGGCGTAGTTTGTGTTCACCCTGGGCTCCCGCGTCGAAAAGTGTCAGCCCCTTTTCAATACAGAACTCAATGCCCTGGTAGTAACATGTTTCGAAATGCAGATTGTGAAAATCTGCCTCACAACCCCAATAGCGTCCAAACAGTGAGTGCTCATCGTAAAGGAATAGCGCGCCAGCGACGTATCGATCATGGTGTTTCACCATGATGAGCAGGACATTCTCGGGCATCTGACTGGCAAGACGAGAGAAGAAGTCGCGCGTCAGATAACCGTGCTGACCCCGAATCTGGTAGGTATTCTGATAAAAGCGATAAAAAATATCCCAGGTGTGCTGATCAATATCGGCGCCGTGAATTCGGTGAAAACTCAATCCCTGATCATTGATGGACAGACGCTCTTTGCGCAGATTCTTTCGTTTGCGCGAACTGAACTGGGCGAGAAAATCGTCAAATGAATCATAACCTCGATTATGCCAATGGTACTGACAACCCTCACGCCGGATGAGGCCAGTCTGATCAAGCCCATCTGCATCATCAGGGTGTGGAAACAGCAGATGCCAGGAACTGAACTCGCCTTGCTGTGTATACCCTCTTATCGTATCCACAAGCAACGGCAATACTTTGCTTTGTACTTGTGCATCCTTCACCAGCAGGCGTGAGCCCTGGCTGGGTGTGAACGGGATTGCCGTCAACAGTTTCGGGTAGTATGGCTTGCCGTAACGACGATAGGCATCGGCCCAGGACCAGTCGAATACATATTCGCCGTAAGAGTGGTGCTTGACGTACAGGGGCATCGCTGCAATCAATTCATCATGGTCGTGCACCGTGACATGATAAGGTTGCCAGCCGGTAGAGCGTGCCACTGAGTCACTGGCCTCCAGCGCCGCCAGAAATTCATGCCTCAGGAATGGACCAGCACCCCCAGCCAATGCATTCCATGATGTAGCGCTGATGTCCTGCATGCGCTGTCCCAGACGAACTCGCACTGTCTTGGCAACCCCCTTCCTGCTATAGTTTCTCACTGCAGTGTAACAGGAAGGCAGCGGTGGACGCCCAGAATCTGATCACAAAAATCAAGGATAGACGCGAATCTCTGCGCAAGTCAGAACGCAAGGTGGCGGATTTTGTCGTGGATAATGCGGCCGCGGTGCTGACCATGCGTATCATGGATGTTGCCGCGCACGCAGATGTCAGCGAGCCGACGGTGGTCCGCTTTTGTCGGGCGCTGGACTTTGATGGGTTCCAGTCCTTCAAGTTACAACTGGCCCAGCATCTTGGTGCGAACAGCAGCTATTCGCAGTTCTCGGTTGATGATTCGGATACCGTTGCTGACCTGAGCCATAAGGTGTTTGACTCCACGATTGGCTCCCTGATCGCAGTCCGCGACGAGCTGGACCCAGCCGCGCTGGAAGCGGCCATCATTGCCATCAATCAGGCCAAGCGTGTCGAATTCTACGGCTTTGGCGCCTCCGGCTCAGTGGCATCAGATGCGCAGCACAAGTTCTTCAGGCTGCAACTGTCCAGTGCGGCGTACACAGACCCACATATTCAGCATATGTCCGCTCTGTCATTAAGCGAAAGCGATGTGATTGTCGCGATATCTCAGTCTGGCCGAACCAAAGCCCTGATTCAGAGTGTGGAGCTGGCCCTGGAAGCCGGGGCCACGGTCATCGGCCTGGCACCCCAGGACACACCATTGATCAAGCTGTGCACCATACCGATTTTTGTGAATATGGAAGAGGACCTGCAGGTGTTTACGCCGGTATCATCCCGGATAGCCCACCTGCTGGTGATTGATGTGTTGGCGATGGGTGTGGCCCGTCTGCGAAAAGACCTGTTGAAGGATTATCTGAAACGCATCAACAAGAGCCTGAAGGCGCTGCGAACACAGAAGCCCGGCGTTGGTGGCGGGCCAGATCTGCTGTAGACCACACAGTCAGGAGGCGGGCCATCCCTGGCCCATTATTCGTCCCTGCCGCATTTCCCTGCTATCTGGCATCCATGCCAAGACTCATTTCAAGGTACTCAAGGCGCCACATGGTAGAGGTGCTGAGCCCCGGCTGCCGTGTAGAACACGACGTCACCACGTCCATCTCCGTTCAAGTCCCTGAACTCGAAAGCAACACCGCGTGCATCCTTGTTCGTTGCCAGGAACTGCTGCTGCGCACTGCTCAGCTTGCTGACAAAGTAACCAGGTTTGTATACCCCAACATTCGGGATAGTAATGATGCCGGTGTTACGGTCTGTCGTCAGCGTCAATCCGTAATCTGTGACAGAGCGATAGAACACAGGATCATGGACAAACGGTACAATTTTCTGTGTGACGCCATTGCTGCACTTCACACCGAAGGCGTATCCGGCTGAGTTGGGTTCCCCGGCCGGATCTGTCAGCGTACTGGCGCCACAGCTTCCAGAAGTATTGGCCAGATTGTCGTACGCGAACACGCCAACGAAGGTATCGTTTGCACCCAGCGTGACATGAACGGCTCCTCGTTCGCGCAGATTCATCTCATAGCCAGCGCCTTCGACAAGGCTTGTAAACCCGACCAGATCGACCGCAATCGGCGCCAGTTCCATGGCGACACCATTGGCCACGATCAATGCCCGACCGTCGCGCATGAAAGACAGACCCTCTGGCACGCTGGATGAGACGATGCGGGTATTGACCACAGCGGCAGAGTAAGTTTCTCCAGGCGCCTTGATCATCAGAGTACCCGTCAGTGCATCAACCGTTAGCTCGATGCCACCGTTGTTCAATGCCATGACGATCCGTCCATCCTCAGTAACCAGTGCCTGTGAACCACCCGTCAGGAACTGCACGAGGGCCGACAACAGAACTTCGCTGGCCGTAGAGCCGGCTACAGTTACCCCATCAGGGTTGGATACCGCCGTCAGCACATTGGTCAGGCGCTCACTGGCAGCTGTATCCAGCCCCCTGCTTGCCAGCTCTTGTTGAACAGCAGTGTTGTCTGTCTGGATTCGCGACTTGACCGCCACAGACGCGTCGATGGCGAATTCGAGGGCCTGTGGATTGGTGCGCAAGAGATTTCCAACCTGCACCGGATCTTCAACGTTGATTCCAGGAGCAATCGACGAAATACCTGTTTTGACAGCCTTGGTGACAAGAGCTTCCGCCTGAGCGACCAATTCTGTCGTCAAGGTACCACCAGCAGCCGATGCCGCATTGATGACCGCACTGGTCGCTGCAACCATCGACACCAGCTCGTCGTTGGTGCTGCCAGCACGAATCAGGTTACTGGAGTTGGTTACCGTTGATGAAGCCAGTGACTGAACTGTTGCGCGCTGCTCAGCAGTGATGCTCTGCGTACGTGTACTAAGAGCATTCAGTACCGTCGCAACACTATTGATCGAGCTGGTTGCCGCCGTGTTGGATACAGTGCCACCACCCGCTGACACCGTCGCAGAGGCAGTCAACGTACGAGACATGGTGTTCAGGGCATTGAGCGCCAGATTTACACCTTCTGTGCCAGCTGGCAGGGCCGTTGTTACTTGCTGTGCCAGCGTATTAGTACGCTCAAGTGCACTACCCACCTGACTGACCACTTCCTGGCTCACCGGCTGGCCTGGCTGGACGACAACAGACTCGATAACCTGCAGATCGTTATCCAGATTATTGATCTCATCAGCAACCTGCTCAGGCGTAGGGGTCGGTGCAGGCGTACCGCCACCACCCGTTGTTGGCGGGGGCGTTACTGGTGGCTCGATTACTACAGCGATACTAAAGCTTCGCGCAGTCGCATCAGTATCAACGCCACCATTGGCAGTCCCTCCGTTGTCCTGCACCTGGTAAGTGAAGGCGATCAGGAATGGGCTGACAAGTTCGGCTGGCGGTTCGTAGCTCAAATCCGGTAGCTCTGTCGCCGGGACGACTTGCCCGGGTGTGACAGGATTGCCTGCCAGCAACAGTGATCCCGCGTTTGGCAGCCCAACAATTCTCACTGCCAGCAGAGTATTCGCAGGACTGTCATCAGGATCGCTGAAACCGAAATCAGCCTCCGAGAAAGTAACTGCGCTGATTGCGTTGAGTGTGACATTGTTTCCTGAACCAAGCGGCGCATCGTTAACCGGGGTTACGTTCACTTGAATCGTGTTGGGGCTTGGATCAAGATCGATGCTGCCATCGCGGCCAGTGATCAAATCCAGTCCGTCATCACGTACCTGGAATGTGAACGTCGCGTAGCTATCACCTGACGCATTGGGCGCAGGTCTGAAGGTCAGTTGAGACAAGTTCGTCACATCAATTTCCTGGCCTTCTGTGATGGCGGTGCCGTTCAGCGTCAGATTGCCGGCGGTGGGCAAGCTGCTGATCCGCACAGAGATGAAGGCATTCTCATCCTCGTCAGAGAATCCAAAGTCATTCGAACTGAAGGCATACACCTGATCCTCATTCAAGGTGATCGTTGCGTCTGTTCCAGCTGGCGCCACGTAGGGAAGTATCAGCTCTGTATCAAAGCTTATGGTGTAAGGTCCGGTCACCCCATCGGCATTGCCGATCACATACATGATGTAGTTGGCGGGACCTTCCAGCTCATAGCTGACCGCTATGTTGGCCGCCGCAGGCTGTGCCTCCACATACTGCAGATTCGAGAAGTTGGTACCCTGCCACTTCGACAACAGGATCGGATAACCCGCCTGCAGGGTCACCGTGATTTGCTCGTTCTCTGCTACCGCAAAGCTGTAAGCATCAAGATAGCGCTGCTGCTCTGCAGTGGCGGCAAACAGATCCATCGCATCGGTGTTGCTCAGCTCGCCATTGATGGTGCCCTGCGGCACCAGGCGGGTCGGACCGAACTGCGGATTGCTCTGGATATCACTGATCGGCAGCGCGGCGCTGAGAGTCAGCGTGTAGCTGCCCACCGGTGGCAGCAGACCATCAGCCTGCACGCTGCTGGCGAATACCCAGTACTGGCCCGCTGGCAACAGATACTCGGTGTAGACATTGAATACGCCATTCACTGGTGCGGTGTTTAGCCGCGTGCCGAATATCCGGGATTGATCCTCCGCCGCCATGACACCAGTCAGTGGTGCGAAGCCCTGACTGCTCTGCTGCACACGGAACAGTGTGGTCTCTTCCAGTTCCAGCAGGTACCGATCGGTCATCCGGCCGTTGCGGTAGCAGTCCGTCAATCCGTCCAGGGTGCCGTTGACGCTGTCACCGAGGTTGATGGTCGGCACATTGCTGCACGCGGTTTCATTGCCGACCAGCGGTGTGATGGCCAGCTGGTAGCTGCCCCTATCCGCCCCGCTTTGTGAATCTGGTCCAAGCTGACCCAGCACGTTGATCTGGTAGGAGCCTGCTCCGTTGATCGTGTAGCTGGTATTGCCACCGGCACTGACCTCATTGGCCTGCAGGATCTGACCGTTACGCCAGACTGCCAGACGGGCATTGAAGCTCGCCTGCAGATCGACCTGCACCGGCAGAGCGCCTTCGGGCACAACCAGTTGATACGAGTCTCGCTCGGGGAAGCCGTTCGCCTCGCCAAACTGGCTGCCGTCGATACAGTCGCCCTCACCCACCTCACCTTCAATCATCAGCGGGCCGCCGAGCACCAGACGGGTGTCGCCTGCCGTACATCCGCCGGTCTGCATCTGATCGATCGGCAGTGCCTGACTCAGGTTCAGACTGTAGTTGCCTTCGATTGCTGTATCCAGGGCCGTGAAGCGACTGGAGGCAAACAGCCAGTACTGGCCAGGGGCCAGGAACATCTCAAGGGTGGTTGTATCGGTGATACCAACGCGGTTGCCGAGCAGCACGTCTGTATTAAAGGCGCGGTACAGACCAATCATTGGCATAAAGCCATCGGTCTGCATCTGAGCGCGCAACAGTGTCGGCTCGCTTATGTTCAACACATAAAGATCGGCGAGGCGACTCAGGTTGAAGCAGTCGGTGTCGCTGTTCAGTGAGCCATTGGCCGAGCCACCCAGTGCGATACCTGGCAGGTTCTGTGTACAGGCCTGCCCGTCGCCAAAGACTGGCGTCTCAACAAAGCGGATGGTGTAGGCGCCGGTCTCGGTCGGGTTGTTGTTGGTCGTGTACGGGGCAAAGCGGTGCCAGCCACTGCTGGTCGCTGTAACCGTCACACCGTGTTTGGTGTTGGCCGGTGTAAACGGCGAGCTCGCAATAAAGCCAGACTGGTTGAAGCTGAGGATCTGTGAGGCAATCTCCGCTTCCATGGTAACCGTGACCGATTCACCTTCTTCCAGCCACAATGCATAGGAGTCAAACAGACGATCCGGATCTCCAAACTCGTCCAGGCAGTCGTCGCTGCCGATCGCACCGCTGAGCTCAACGCCCTTGCTCACCCAGGTGTTGTTGAAGTCACGGCAGTCACTTTGCAGCTCGTTGACCCGTGTGGTCTGCAGCCAGTAGACCCCAGTAGCCGGCACGTTCTGTGGCTGGTAGGTACCACCGTGCATGTACAGCACATACTCACCCGGTGGCAGGGCCACTTCAAACGTCAGTCCATTCTGCTGGATCTGGGTATCAACAATATCCAGCCCTTCATAGCTGTCGCTGTCCAGAACACCGACGTGCGGGTAGAAGTAATCAGAGTAGGCATCAACACGCAGCAACGTGGTGCCGGTTTCCCCACTCAGATCCAGACTGAAGAAGTCAGCCATGATGTTGTCTTCTTCAAAGTAGCAGTCGGTGAACGGGGTCAGTTCGCCCGTGACGCGCTGGCCTACGGTCAGCGCAGTCTGGTTGTCGCAGGCAGCAGGACTGCCCAGCGCCAGACCAGTCAGCCCAGGATTCGCCCACAGGTTCACGACGCCCAGATCCAGTACAGCTGGCGGTACTGCGCCGCTGAGCTGGTTGCTGCGTAGGTTAATCGACGTCACATTACTGAGATTAGCCAGTTGCGCCGGAATCTCTCCAGTGAAGGCGTTATAGGACAGATCCAGATCCTGCAGATTCACCAAATCACCGAGGAAGGCCGGTAGTGATCCACTAAGCGAGCCGTTGCTACCCAGATTCAGGTACCGCAGCTCAGTCAGATTTGCCCACTCGGTCGGGATCGAACCGCTGAACTGGTTACCCCACAGAAACAGGTTGGTCAGATTGCCTGCACTGCCAAGGCTGGCGGGCAATCCACCACTGTAGTCGTTACCTCCCAGGTCCAGCCCGCTCAGCTGAGTCAGGGCCGCGAAAGTCTCAGCATCAGGGAAGGAGCCGCTGAGGTTATTTTCCCTCAGTGTGAGGAACTGTAGTGATGTCGTATTCCACAACGCACCGGGCAATTCACCGGTCAGATTGTTGTTGGGCAGTTCCAGACCGATCAGCACACCCTGCTGATTACAGTGCACACCGAACCAGTCGCACGGGGCAACCTCCGTGCTCAGCCAGTTGGTATTGTTGGTCCAAGTGGCGCCACTAGTTGCGTCATAAACAGCCTGCAGTACCGCGCGAGTCGCGGCCGCAGTTGTGCTGCCATCATCAAAGCTGATGGTGTAAGGTCCGGTCACCCCATCTGCATTGCCGATCACATACATGATGTAGTTGGCGGGGCCTTCAAGCTCATAGCTGACCGCTGTGTTGGCCGCCGCAGGCTGTGCCTCCACATACTGAAGGTTGGAGAAGTTGGTACCCTGCCACTTCGACAGCAGGATCGGATAACCCGCCTGCAGTGTCACCGTGATGCGCTCGTTCTCTGCTACCGCAAAGCTGTAGGCATCCAGGTAGCGTTGCTGCTCTGCTGTGGCGGCAAACAGATCCATCGCATCGGTGTTGCTCAGCGTACCCTCGATGGTGCCCTGCGGCACCAGTCGGGTCGGACCGAACTGCGGATTGCTCTGGATGTCACTGATCGGCAGCGCCAGGCTGAGGTTCAGCGTGTAGCTGCCCACCGGGGGCAGCAGACCATCAGCCTGCACGCTGCTGGCGAATACCCAGTACTGGCCGGCCGGCAACAGGTACTCGGTGTAGACATTGAATACGCCATTCACTGGTGCGGTGTTTAGCCGCGTGCCGAATATGCGCGACTGATCCTCTGCCGCCATGACACCTGTCAGCGGCGCAAAGCCCTGACTGCTCTGCTGCACACGGAACAGTGTGGTCTCTTCCAGTTCCAGCAGATAACGGTCAACCATCCGACCGTTGCGGTAGCAATCCGTCAGTCGATCCAGGGTGCTGTTAATGCTGTCACTCAGGTTGATAGTCGGGACGTTGCTACACGCTACCTCATTACCTATCAGCGGTGTAATGGCCAACTGATAGCTGCCACGATCCGCTCCGTTCTGCGAGCTTGGTCCCTGCTGGCCCAGTACATTGATCTGGTAGGAGCCCGCTCCGTTAATCGTATAGCTGGCCTGACCCTGCTCATCGACGGTCGGGGTAGCCAGAGGCTGACCGTTACGCCAGACCGCCAGACGGGCATTGAAGCTCGCCTGCAGATCGACCTGCACCGGCAGAGCGCCTTCGGGCACAACCAGTTGATACGAGTCTCTCTCGGGGAAGCCGGCCTGTTCACCGAACTGGCTGCTGTCGATACAGTCACCCTCACCCACCTGGCCGTCTATCACCAGCGGGCCGCCAAGCACCAGACGGGTATCACCGGCCGTACAGCCGCCGGTCTGCATCTGATCGATGGGCAAGGCCTGACTGAGGTTCAGGGTGTAGTTACCCTCGATTGCTGTGTCCAGTGCCGTGAAGCGACTGGAGGCAAACAGCCAGTACTGGCCAGGGGCCAGGAACATCTCAAGAGTTACAGTGTTGTTTACACCAACTCGACTGCCAAGCAGCATGGATGAGTCCCATGCGCGAGTGATGCCAAGCATCGGCATGTAGCCGGTAGTTTCATCTGTTTGCACTTCCGCTCTCAAAAGCGTCGGCTCACTGATGTTCAGGCGGTAGTAATCACGCAGGCGACCAAACTCGAAACAGTCCGTATCGTTGTTCAGAGCTCCACTGACATTACCTCCCAGCGCCAGGTCAGGAATGTTTGTCGAACAGGCCTGAGCATTCCCAAACACCGGTGGCTCAATAAAGCGGATGGTGTAGGCACCGGTCTCGGTCGGGTTGTTGTTGGTGGTGTACGGGGCGAAGCGGTGCCAGCCACTCTGGGTGGCCGTCACGCTCACACCGTGTTTGGTGTTGGCCGCACCGGATGAGGCCATGATGAACCCGGCTTCATTGAAGCTGAGGATCTGCGTAGCAATCTCCGCTTCCAGCGCTACGGTCACTGACTCGCCCTGCTCCAGATAAATGGCGTAGGAGTCGAACAGACGGTGTGGCTCATTAAAGTCATCCAGACAGTCGTCGCTGCTAATTGAACCACCAAGCTCAACACCTTTGGTCACCCAGGTGTTGTTGAACTCACGGCAGCCGACCTGCAGTTCATTGATGGCAGTGACACTTAAGGAGTACGTGCCGGTTGCAGGAACATTGGCATTCTTGTCGCCGGTATACTCTCCACCGTGGAAGTAGATAGTGTACTCACCCGGGGCAAGCGCAGCCTCAAAGGCAAACGGTGGCTCACCGACCTGACGTTCCACAATATCACGATCGCCCAGACCTTCTGCCCCGATGATGCCCATGTGTGGCCAGAAGAACTGCGAGTCACCTTCGATGCGAACCAGCGTGGTACCTTGCGCGGCACTGAGGTCAAGCTGATAAAAATCAGCCATCACATTCTCGCTTTCCACATAGCAGTCAGTGAACGGAGACAGCTCACCAGCGACCGAACCGCCCACCACTAACTGATCGTCCACCGCACAGGCAGCCGGATCACCTTTAGCCAGGTTCAGCGCAATATTGCCCCACAGATTGACGATGCCTGTATCCAGCACCGCCTGAGGGACATCGCCACTGAAAAGGTTATTGCGCAAATTGATGCTTTGCGCGTTGGTCAGATTGGCAAGCGATGCCGGCACCTGTCCTGTCAGCAGGTTATAAGACAGATCCAGATGGGTCAGGTTGACCAGATTGCCCAGCGAAGCCGGAACAGTGCCTTCAAGGCGGTTATCCCATAACCAAAGGCCTGTCAGGCTGGTTAACGAGCCCAGCTCTGATGGCAGTGTTCCCACCAGGTTGTTGCCGCCCAGATCGATCTGGGTCACGACTCCGTTCTGACAACTGATACCGTGCCAGCTACACTCGGTACCCGCAGCTCCGAGCCAGCCAGTATTGTTGGTCCAGTTGGCGCCACCGGTTGCGTTATAGAATGCAGTCAGTATTTCTCTTGTGGACTGATAGTTCTGAATTATAGAGGCGGACCAGTTGGACTTGACAATGGGAGCGTCCCGATCTCGATAGCTGGCTCCCAGGTTCGGGTGCCCGGCCAGCGCCAGAGGACCGCTAGACCAAAAGTCGCTTAACAGGAAACCACCTTCGGTACCGAATGGACAATCATTGCCCTGAGTGAAACCTGTCGGGCATACCAGCATGTCCATCAAGTTGCCAGACAGGCTCATCTGCGCATCTAGATTTTCACGTACCGCTACGATCCCCTGGTTGTCAGTAACCGTATAGGCGTTTCCATCCAGGATTGCTTCCCGGACACGTATCACCTCAAATATGTCGTCGTCCAGCATGACGGCGTCCAGCACGCCCTCCAGCACATGGTCAGAGACCCCGGTGACCTGCTGACCTTCCACATTATTGCTGAAGCCGGAGAATGTATACGAGAAACCTATCGTTACGATTTCGGTCTCTGGCTGATTCTGCGCTAAAGTCAATGTGTAGCTGCCACGGTCGGCGCCACTTTGAGAGTTCGGCCCCTGCTGGCCAAGCACGTAGATCTGATACGAGCCAGCGGTAGTCAACGATTGCTGCGTGCTCTGTCCGGCTGCGACGTCCCAGAACTGAACAAACTGGCCAGCGCGCCAGACACTCAAGCGCGCGGGGAAAGCAGCTTCAAGATTCATTTGAATCTCGGGTGCGCCTTCTGGTAATACCAGCTGGAAACCATCGTATTCTGGACTGCCTGCTTCAATACCGACAGTAGAGTTACTGTCCTGGCAGTCGCCGGCTGCAACCTCGCCGGTCAGCGCAGTGGTACCATCAATCACGAGACGGGTATTGCCACCCGCACAGCCGGTGGTCTGCATCTGGGACAACGGCAGAGCAGCGCCGACATTCAGTGAATAGGTGCCTTGTGGTGCGGTGTCCAGCACCTGCTGTGCACTGCTGACGAACAGCCAGTACTGACCCGGCGCAAGGAAGAGTTCGAGACTGACACTGGTGCTCGCGCTGGAGCGATTGCCCAGCAGGAGATCAGCGTTGCCTGCTTTAAACAGTCCCAAAAGAGGATTAAAACCATTTGTTGTTACATCCATCCGAAACAGTGTCGACTCACTCAGCGTCAGCACATATCTGTCACTCAGCCGGTTGAAGTGCAAACAGTCGGTCTCACTATTCAGTGAACCATTGGCCGAGCCACCCAGTGAGATACCTGGCAGATTCTGTGTACAGGCCTGCGTGTCGCCAAAGACTGGCGTCTCAACAAAGCGGATGGTGTAGGCGCCGGTCTCGGTCGGGTTGTTGTTGGTCGTGTACGGGGCAAAGCGGTGCCAGCCACGATCGGTCGCGGTGATTGTCAGGCCGTGTTTTACGCCAGCAGCAGTGTTTGGCGTTCCCGCAATAAATGAAGACTCGTTAAAGCTAAGGAGCTGGGTGGCAATCTCAGCCTCCAGCGTCACGGTTACTGAGTCGCCTTGCTCCAGCCAGATAGCGTAGGAGTCGAACAGACGATCCGGATCACCGAATTCATCAAGACAGTCGTCACCGCTGATTGCCCCGTCTAGCTCAACACCCTTGGTCACCCAGGTGTTGTTGAAATCAAGACATCCTGACTGAAGCTCGTTGGTCAGTGTTGCCTCCAGCCAGTAGGTGCCAGTTGCCGCTACATTCTGTGGCTGGTAAGTGCCACCATGGATGTACAGCACATACTGCCCCGGTGGCAGCGCTACTTCAAATGACAGGCCATTTTGCTGGACCTGGGTATCCACGATATCCAGTCCTTCGTAACTGTTGCTGTCCAGCACACCTACGTGTGGGTAGTAGTGATCGGAATAGGCCTGTACGTTGAGCAAGGTCGTGCCGGTTTCGCCACTCAGATCCAGACTGAAGAAGTCCGCCACGATGTTGTCTTCTTCGAAGTAGCAGTCAGTAAACGGGGTCAGCTCACCATTTGCTCGCACGCCTACTGTCAGAGCCGTCTGGTTATCACAGGCGGCCTCACTGCCCAGCGTCAGGCCGGTCAGCTGAGGGTTGGCCCACAGATTGATCACATCCAGTTTATCCAGGATGGCCTGGGGCACCGCGCCGCTGAGCTGGTTACTGCGAAGGTTGATCGAGGTCGCATTGCCCAGATTTGCCAGCTCGGCCGGGACCGCGCCAGTGAAGGCGTTGTAGGCCAGGTCCAGTTGTACCAGATTGCTCAGGCTGCCCAGGAAGGTCGGGATTGACCCACTGAGGGTGTTGTTGCCACCCACCGACAGGTTCTCCAACAATGTCAGGTTGGCCCACTCTGCCGGAATCGATCCGCTGAACTGATTACCCCACAGGAACAGATTACGCAGGTTGCTGGCACTGCCGACACCGGCCGGCAGAGAACCAGTGTAATCATTGCCCCCCAGATCCAGGCTGCCCAGTTGGGTCAGGGCTGCAAAGGTCTGCGCATCGGGCAGTGCGCCGGAGAGATTGTTGCTGTGCAGGCTCAGGAACTGCAGCGTTGAGGCGCTCCACAGCGCTGCCGGCAACTCACCGGTCAGGTTGTTGTTGGCCAGATTCAGACCTGTCAGGGCATCTTGCTGGTCACACTGCACACCAAACCAGTCGCACTCGGTGCCCGCTTCACCCAGCCAGCCCGTGTTGTTGGACCAGTTGGCGCCGCCGGTGGCGTTGTACAGTGCCTCAAGGACGGCCCGTGTGTCAGACTGTGCAGCCGCGTTACCAATTTGGCCCAAGCCCAGAAAAAGGCTGATTGCCAGGACAGCCATTGCAGAAATGCGTTTGTCACCACTTCGGCGGCGGTCGTTAGTGACCTCACCAGAAACTGACTGCAATGGTGCTGATTGAAGGGCTGCTGTTATTGTCATGACACAGATTCCTGATTCTGAATGGCGACTTATCTGATTCGATCCAGTGTTTGGATTGTCCCGGTGGATGGGTCCAAATAGCTGCGTGCAGACTTTGTGGGTCTGCTCAGGAGGTCTCTGTCGTGACAGCAGTCAATGTCTCAGTCAAAACGAAAAGAAATTGCTTTTTTGCGTGATATTTCTGGGGTGTCACTGGTACCCAAAGGAGGGGCTTGGCACTTATTGCGTGGTGGGCGTAAATCGAAGCTGCGGGTCTTGATGTGTTGACGTAAGAACATAGGCAGCCCAGTAGAATGGAGCGCGGTAATTCGGATTCTGCTGAAGCTCCAATTGTGCCGATTTTAGCGCATCGGCCACATGACCAGTCTGATGCAAGTGGCGGTAAAAAATGGCCATGAATTCCGCCGACGCACGGTCTGACACTGGCCATAAGGTCGAAATCACGTGTCTGGCGCCCTGCGCAATAAAACCACGTGTCAGACCCATCATGCCTTCGCCTGCCAGCTCCCGGCCCATCGCCGTGTCACAACCGCTGACAACAATCAGTTCGTTGTTGAACCTGTATGAAAACAGTTCTGGTAAGGTAACAAAGCCAGAGTCGGGATTGCCGTTCTCATCGATGACTGACAGCCCCAGACCGACATTGTCCTCATTGTCAGCATTAAAGTAGCCATGTGTCGCTATGTGCAGGACTTTGGCATTCCGGACATCATCACGTGCCAGGTTGCCTCGCGAGGCACGTTGACCAGTAAACAGCTGTGTCCTGTCATCGCCAAAAAGCGCTGTGAGATTATTTGCCTCAGTTGCCGTGTTCGGAAGCCTCTGCAGACTGTCAGACCAACCCCTCAGTTCGGATGGCTCTGCGGTATCGAGCGTCGCGACAAGTTGTGTCAATTGATCCCTGTCGAATACCGGATCGGCAAACACAGCAACATCAAGCTGCGTGTTGCTGGCGTTAAGCGGCTTGTCCATCAGGAAGGCGGTTAATGATGGCAGAATTTGAACCGTGTATTGGGAAATCAATGGCGTGTACCCTGGCTTGCCTGGTATCGGCAGTGCAGCAAATGGCATTCGGTGTAAAGCACCGTGCGGCACTATCAACAGCTCTGTTTTATCTTGCAGTTGTGAGATACCTCCAAGCAAATGCCCGGAGAGGTCTGCCAGCGCCCTGTAGGGCGACGCGTCAGGATGTGCCAGTTGTTCCCGCACAGTATCCAGCAGCCCGATCGACTCAAGATTTTCCAATTGAGTGACTGTCAGTGTTTCATCAGTCAGCGTGAATACGTAGTTGTCTGAGTCGGTTATCAGGTAGTACAGAGCTGCCTGATTGGGTTCGATTCTGGACTGTATCTCCGCAAGCGTCATTGCAGGAGGCAGGGGCATGCCCATTACTCCCTGCAATCGATGCAAACTCAGCACGTCCTGATGATGATAGTAGTTGGCGGGTAGACTTATGTTTGAGCTATCGATCCTGGCTGCCGCATTTGTATTGGCAATCTCATTGGCAATTCGGCTAATGGCATTTATCTGTGCTTTCTCTGCGGATCGACTAATTGGATCATCCCCTTGGCTGCTGCCAGATCCAGTCTTGTTGCCCTGTAGCTGATGTCCTGCAAACTGCTGACGCAGGGTCGCGGCCCGTGAGCGCTCTGTGATTGCGAACGCTTTCTCCAGCAGTTGCGCTTCACCGTTTTCAAGGTACTGCTTTAAATACGCTTCTGCCAACTGAACAAATATCCTGTGCGTCCGCGCTCCCCAGGCAGGACCGAGTCGTTCGGACTCAAATTGCTCATATTGGGATTCGATCAGATCAATTGCCATTAATCCATAAGGTTCAGCCCGTGCCATGTCTCCCTGTTCCAGGCTGAGATTCATGGCCATGGCCAGGTTTTCGATTCTGTCAGCCATGTCGAGACGTGTCTGATCATCATCCTGTTCGACAAGTAACTCGTTAATCGTAGCCCATGCCTGAGCGCCACTACCTCTGCGCTGTAATAACCAGGCGTAGAGTCTCATTATGCGGGCGCGCAGAGCCGGGCTGATGTCAGTCTGCCGTTGCTGCCAGGCCCATTCTACATTTTGCCAGGCCCGCTCATGATCGCCCTGGGCCAGGTAACTTTCAGCGAGCTCATACCGCGCGAGAATCATGGCTCTCTGATTTCCCGTTGCCTCCGCCTGACGCTGACACATAGTCTGCTCGATCAATGCGCTATCTATATCGCCGCTCAATCGAAGTGTTGCACCAAGTGCACAACGTGTGGTGGAAATAGCTCCGCTGGAGCTCTCGGAGAAAGCGATCGATTGACGATAGTAACTTTCAGATCGATCATAGTCGGCTGTGACCTGGTACAGCCGACCCAGGTTTGAATACGCGAAACGATACACGAGAGGATGTTCGGCGGGATCAACCGTATCCAGTATATTGCGATAGTGTATAAGCGCGCGGCGATACTCCCCCAACCGGTCGTAGACGAATCCCAGATTGTTTTCGAATGCTGCCATCGGCACAGGATCAGCAGCTTCTGCAGAATAGATTCTACCGGCCAGCATAATGTCGATTGCCTCCGACAGATGTTGGCGCTGCTCAGCCAATGCCAACCCGGGCTGTTCACTCCGTCGGATTGCCAGGAAGCCCATAACGTCATGCAGGCGTCCGATCAGGCGCGACTCCTCGCCGGCCATCTCTGCCGCCAGGCTAATCTGCTCTTCCGCCTGTTCGATTTGTCTGGCTGCCAACAGAGCCTCCGCAAGCAGTATGCGAATATCAATCAGATCGCGCGAGGACCTGTCTGAGAATTCTGCGGGGATCTTTACGATACTGTTCGCAGCACTTTGCAGCGATTCAATGGCGCCAGCCAGATCATTTACGCGCAGCCTGGCCTCACCCGTTGCCCACGTGGTTTTATAGTCTTCTATTGGGTCACCAGGTACGGCGCTGATTTCCGACAGCGTGTCCAGTGCATTTATAAAGTCTGCCTGACGTAGTTGCGCTTTTGCCATCATCAACAAAGCATCTCTCATCAGATCTTCAGAGACTGACCTGGCTGCCGCTGCAACATTGGCAAATATCTGCACGGCTTCGTCCCGTGACTGGAAGGTATCATCTGCCCAAAAACCATAGGCCTCGGACATACTTGTGCGCAACTCAATTTCACTGGCAGGGATGCTGCGCAGGGGCATGTCATACAGGTGCAGTGTACTCGGGCTGGAGTGAGGATAACGCGCATACACACAAACCGTATAAGACTCGTTTTGAAGTTCACTGCCCAGGACAATAAAGTGCTCTAACGCAGGCCCCGCAGGGCTTGCATAATTGAGTGACTGCTGTGGCCCCTGCAGCTCTATCAATAGTGATTCAGCGCCGGGCTCAATGCCGAGCAGCAATCCACCTGCAGGTACCTCGACCAGATGCTCCGCGCGAAATCTGTCATCTTCAGATCGGCACTGTGCTTGTGCCTGACTACTGAAGAACAGCAGTGCGCAAACTGCGCATTTTATTGCACCAGATTTCATGGATACCTGCAGCAAAACCACTTCTGGATGTCGTAGAAAGTCTTGGTGCTTCCGGGTGTCTTATCGTATTGCACCGACCAGATCAGCTCATTGACCATGACCTGCTTTCCGTCTGAAGCCGTATACAGACGCACAAGCACCACAACTGACTTGGTGCTGCTAAGTGTCAGCGGCGAGGAGATGGCATGATCACCAACAACCAGAAACCTCGCAGCACTCAGTGCTTCTTTCCCCAGAAAGTCGTCCCCGGAAATTTCCAGCGTAAAGGTTCTAAGCTTTGTTGCCGGTACCTGCTCCGGTTTACCGTGGTGGTCGACGGAGTATTCGCCGCGAGTCTCTTCCTGGCTTTTTATTTTTATGTGTACCCCACTCGGTGGGTAATAAGGTTCGTTGTCTCGTACCAGACCCGCGCGCCAATCATCATCAGGAAAAGGGTTGAACTGTTTGTTTCTTACAGTGCTTCCTCCAACCGAGTGCCACTCACTATTTTGAATGTCCATCCAGAAATCATTAGCTGACATTTTTTATTCCTCTTTACGTTGAAACGGAGCTACTGCCTTATTATTAAACTAGTCGGATCTGAGATACTGGTGTTGGCTGCAAGTAACAGATCACTCATTTGCAAAAACTTTCTCCCTGGGAGATTTGCAATATTCTTGCTGGGGGCGATGTCTTGTCGGCGCGTTTTATACATTATTGAATCTCGGTCCAGCTGCAGTAGCCCACGGATAGATTCTGCTACAATCAGACTTCCTAGCGGCCCCAACTTGCCGATCCCTTCAAATGTTTCCACACACGCTTCGGCCAACACGTAGTACCATAGTGGTGTATGAGTACTCAGTGCCGGACTGCAGCTATCCAGAACATGTCGCGAAAAACCTGGCTTATTAAGGTTAAGTTGATCTCTATTAAGCAAACAGATCGGAATTTCCAGCTCAAGTAACCGGGCTTGATAGTTATTGAGTAGGTGATTAACTGTCGCCTGGCCAGAGCTGAGTCGCATCTGCAATCCCCGGAGCAGATTTCGGGTAGCCAGGTTGCTCTCCTCTGGTACAGGCAACGACTGTGTATTGATCAGATCGACGCGAACCCGTGGCGAGATTCGTAATGCCTTGTTTCGCGTTGGCAAGCCCCGCGTATTGTGTTTTGGAAAGTCAAAGAACAGCCGCCAGTCTACTAAGTGGGTTGCCGGCATCCGCTGGTACTTGCCGCCGAAGCGGCCCTCACCGGTCATCTCAAAAAGTTCTGACACACTGACACTGGTCACTGCATTAAGGTTATAGTTGTTCTGTACCATGGCGTGCCCAAACCTGCCGGCAGCGGCGCTGTATTCAACCGGCAATACTGCTGGCTCTGAAGGGTCCGGGTCCCACAGTATATGTTTGTTCTCAAGGATTATGGCTTTCCAAACTGCCGGGTGGAGAATTTCATACAGGAAATCATGAAGAATAACCTCTTGATAGTGGAGTATGACCTGTTCTCTGGCTGCCTCGAAAAGCAATTCAGTACCAAGCTCCGGGCTATCGTGGCTGATTTCCCTGACAAAGAAATTATGAAGTTTCAGGAACTGAACGTGCAGCTGGGAAACGATTAGATTTTCGTCATTACGGTCATCGCCGATACAGGCACGCAAGCCGTTGCGAGGCAGGTCGTAACCTATAAGGTCGGGCCCATCAGAAACCTGCGCATCGCCCAGGGCCATAAAGGCGTTGCCGGTTTTCCTCATCAAACTGCCAGCTATAGCACCATCGTAAACACTGCTGAGATCCAGTACGGAACTGACATCGCTGCGCAGGATGTCGGTGGTGAACGATTTGACCGTCTTATTGTGGCCCTCAATTCGCAGTCGACTCAGGTCATGAGCCAGAAACTGTCCAAGATAGGTATAGCCAGCCATTGCTGACACATTGGAGGCCTGCAGGTCCCGCATCGCGGCACCCAGTTTGCGCAAATCAGTGACGTCAAAGTCTGCCTGCGGAACTTTGTTGTTAAACAGCGTGTAGAGTTTTACGCCATCAGGTAAGGTCTTGAATTGCCCTTTTTCATTAAGACCTCGCACTAGTTCCATGGCAGCACTCCTGGCCCGTAGGGAGAGTTAGTTAGGACTATCCGTTGAATTCCAACAGGTAAGCTTGTTCCGATTGGCCACTACTGCCTGATTGCTGCACGCTCAGCAGATAACGACCTTCAAGCTCTGCGGGCGTCAGGAGCCGGACCATTCCGTTGGCATCTGCATGCAGCTGAAACTCAAAGCGTGGATTGCCGTCTTCATGAGTAAGCACTACCTGGTACGGCGCATCGTCAAGGCTAATGCCAACATCAATCTGAAGTAGTTGCGTGTCGCCACTTAGTTGAATTTCAGTACCCGCGCTGCGGGTTGACTGCAGTGTGGTTACTGCGTTCAAGGCTAGCCCATTGGATAGCGATACGCCGTCGGTTAGCTGACTCTCTCCGCGGATCAGCAGGGTCGCTGCTACAGCAAGTAGCACCGTTGCCGCCATCGACATTGGTTGCGCTATCCATTGTTTAAAAGATGTGCGTGTTTCATGCGGAGTTTCGGATTTTATCGGGTGAATTGATGCTGATGCGGAATTTTCCAGCTGACTGAATGAGGTCAGCATGAGCTCTGCCTGACGGACCTGCTCGTGGAACTGCGGATCTTCCAGCATCCACAGTTCTACCTGTGCACGCTCCTCATCGGGCAGTGTGTCACGCAGGTACGAGTCAATCATCTCATCTCGAACATTGCTTTTTTCATCAAGCATGCTCGCTACCCTCCTGGACTGACTGACGCCGGCTAACTAATCTGGCCTCTGGTCTCAATCAGCTCTTTGAAACGAGTTCTTGCCCTTGATATCACTTTGTCGAAGTGACGGTGACTCAACGACAGTTCGTCGCAGATAATCTGTTTGTCCAGTTCATCTATGTAATAGCGCTTCAGTATCTTCTGATCGCGCTCGTTTTCCAGTTCGTCGAGAAGTGCCCTGACGGCAGCCGCTGCTCTCTCACGGTCTAGCTGTGTAAACTGGTCCGAATTCTGGTCAGCAAACTGGTCAATAAAGTCGCTGTCCGCATAAGTCTGTCTTCTGGCCGCCTTTCGTCCGTCGGCGATGCATAGCTTTATAGCTACACTGTGCAGAAATGCGGGTAATTTATCAGGCTCCGCCAGTGGTTCTGCCCGCAAGCGTTCAAGCGTAATGCGAAACGTCTCCTGACAAAGGTCGCGCGCCTGGTTTTCATCCTGAACCCGTTTTTTCAGTATATACAACACTATCCGATAATACCGCTCAACCAGCAGAGCTTCTGCCTGGCTGTCTCCTCGGCTAATGGCCGTGGCTATTTCTTCAGCGCTATCTCGGTTAGATTGCACGTATCGGTCCACCAGGTGGTTGTACAATGGCTATGGCCATCAGCCTACTTTATCCAAACAATAACAATTGGTTAAAGCAGGTAGGAACTCCCGATGTTACGATACGATCGTCACAAAAGCCATGCCTCGGAAGGTATGTTTTTGTTTCGCTCTACCAGTACTGTCACCAGTTACTGAGATGTCTCAGAGCGAAACAAAAACAATTAGCCAAATGGCTAGGAAGGCAAAGATGTATTACTCAACTGTCACCGATTTGGCAAGATTTCGGGGGTGATCCACATCTGTGCCTTTAAGGATGGCCACATGATAGGACAACAGCTGCAGCGGGATAGTGTATACGATGGGTGCAAGTGCATCAGGCACGGCCGGCAATCTGATCAACTTGTACTCGCGTTCATCGTCAAAGCCAGCGGACTCATCCGCAATTACAAACAGCTTGCCGCCGCGCGCGCTGACCTCTGCCAGGTTGCCTTTAAGTTTGCCGAGCAACTCGTCATTCGGGGCGACGGCAACCACTGGCATCTTGTCGTCAACCAACGCCAGTGGTCCATGTTTTAGCTCACCTGCCGGGTAGGCTTCGGCGTGAATGTAGGAGATTTCTTTCAGTTTAAGTGCCCCTTCTTTCGCAACCGGGTATTGCGCGCCGCGTCCGAGGAACAGAGCATGATGTTTGTCTGCAAAATTGATGGAAAGCTGCTGAATGGCTTTATCTTGTTTCAACACATTTTTAATGAGTTCTGGCAGCTCTTTCAGATCTTTGACATAGTCGGCTTCTTCAGCCTCACTTAGGCCATTACGACGACCCAGCACCAATGAAAGCAGGAACAATGCCACGAGCTGCGTCGTAAAGGCTTTTGTTGATGCCACCCCAATCTCTCGACCAGCCATGGTCAGCAATGAGAAATCGGACTCGCGCACCAGCGAACTGGTCGCAACGTTGCAAATGGCCAGTCTGGCGACGTAGGGAAGCTCTTTGGCATAACGCAGCGCGGCCAATGTGTCCGCTGTTTCACCTGACTGCGAAATGGTAACAAACAGCGTTCCTGGTCGAACCACTATAGGCCGATAGCGATAATCACTGGCGATATCCACCTGACAGGGCAGTTTGGCAATCTCTTCCAGCCAGTACTTTGTAATTAGGCCGGCATGAGAGCTGGTACCGCAGGCGACTATCTGAACGTTATCTACCTGGTCGAATATTTCCCGCGCCTTGACGCCGAAGGCTTCCTCCAGCACATGCCGGTCACTGATACGGCCACTCAGCGTATTTTTGATGACTGCCGGTTGCTCGTAAATTTCTTTGAGCATGAAATGTCCGAACTCACCTTTTTCTATTTCATCGATTTCACTTCTGATACGGGTGACCTTTCGATCAATCGGTTTGTCTCCACTGAATATTCTAATGCTGTCGCGTTTGATTTCAGCGACATCGTGTTCTTCCAGATAGATGAATCTGTCAGTCACCTGGCCTAGAGCCAGTGGATCCGATGCCACGAAATTCTCGCCAATACCGCAACCGATTACCAGGGGACTACCGCTACGAGCGACTATCAGAGTCTCTGGCTCATTGGCACTCACCACGCACAGACCGTACGCACCGTGCAGGCGGGGAACAATTTTTTGCACGGCAGTCAGAAGATCCATTTCGGACTCGGACATAAGCTGATGTAACAGATGCACGACGACTTCTGTATCTGTGTCGGAGGCAAAGTTGTAACCTGCCTCTTTCAGTTCGTTACGAAGTTCGTTGTGGTTCTCGATAATTCCGTTGTGAACCAGCGCCAGACCACTACCTGAAATGTGCGGGTGTGCATTCTTTTCACTCGGTACGCCATGAGTGGCCCAACGTGTGTGCGCGATTCCGGTTCGGCCTTTTACCCCACTGTTCCCGACTTTGTCGACCAGCTCTTTTACCTTGCCGACCGCTTTGATAGTAGTAATGTCAGATGCGCCTTTTTCAATAATAGCGACACCTGCGGAATCATATCCACGGTATTCAAGGCGTTTCAGGCCCTCCAGTAGAATGCCGATAACATCACGCTGAGCCACAGCACCAACAATACCGCACATAATTAACTCCTGATTTCCGATTTATTTTTTAACTGGCCGCTTCCAGCCGCTGATATTCTTCTGTCGGCCTCTGGCAACAGCCAGATCGTTATCCGGTACGTCAGAGGTTATGACGGATCCTGCGGCGACAGTTGCCTGTCTGCCGACGGCAACAGGCGCAACCAATGCCGTATTCGAACCAATGAATGCACCGTCTTTTATAACGGTTTTTGCCTTGTTTACACCATCATAGTTGCAGGTGATGGTACCGGCGCCAACGTTTACCTGGTCACCAATTTCTGAGTCACCAATATAACTGAGGTGGTTTACTTTGCTACCAGTGCCAAGTATCGCTTTTTTGGTCTCAACAAAGTTACCTATTTTGCTGCTTACTCCAAGTTCTGTTCCAGGGCGAAGCCGTGCGAAGGGTCCGACGTGGCAATCGTCCTGTATTCTTGCTGATTCGATATGGCTGTTAGCCAGAATATGCACATTGTCGCCGATGTCGCTATCAATGATTGTTACATTGGGACCTATAACAACATTATCACCGATACGCACCTTGCCCTGCAGAATGACATTGATATCGATTGATGAGTCGCGGCCTATGCTGACGTCGCCACGAATATCCAGACGGTTCAGGTCCATGATGGTAACGCCAGACAACGCAAGTTCACGCGCCTTGCGAATCTGATAGGTTCGTTCTAGTTCGGCCAGTTGCAGTCGGTTGTTGACTCCCTGTACCTGCGGTGCGTCGTTGGTTTGCAGGGCGGCGATAGTAACGCCAGCGGTATTGGCAATGGCGACTGTGTCAGTAAGATAGTATTCACCCTGAGCGTTATCAGTCGTCAACTGTTGCAGACCTGATTTTAAGAGAGCGGCGCGAAATGCCATGATACCGGTATTGATTTCCTTGATTTGACGCTGCTGCGGGCTAGCGTCTTTTTCTTCGACGATACCAATGACATGGCCGTTGTCATCACGGAGGATTCGTCCCAGTCCGAAGGGATCATCAGTTTGCAGTGTAAGTACTGCAATGCCGTGCTCGATCGCCAGCTCGGTTAATCCCTGTAAGCTCTCAGGTTTTACCAGAGGGACATCACCATACAAAACCAGCACTATAGAGTCATCATCATCCAGTTCCGGAATTGCCTGCATGACGGCGTGTCCTGTACCCAACTGTTCTGATTGAGTGACCCAGACGAGATTGCCAACATCATTGGCTGAGGCATAGTGGTTTCTGATCAGGTCTGATTGAAAGCCTGTGACGACACAGGTTTTGCGTGCCTGAAGTTGTTTGGCGGCATGCAGTACATGTGTCAGCATGGGTCGCCCGGCAAGCTCGTGTAATACTTTTGGTTTGTCGGAGTACATGCGGGTACCCTTACCCGCCGCCAGCACAATCACATCTGTAGTCATTTTTCGATCCAAAAAAAAGGGTAGCACTGTGGCTACCCTTTTTACCGTGATTCGACCCCGTTAGACAAGGTCGTCCAGGTGATATCTATTACTTCTTCAGCTGCTTCAAGGCACGCAATTGAGCAACTGCTTCTGCCAGTTGTGTTGCAGCGCGTGAGTACTCGAACTCTGAGTCCTTGTTTGCAATGGCTTTCTGTACGTCTTCGATTGCCTGCTGAGCCGCAGCTTCGTCAACGTCTCCGGCGCGAATTGCGGTATCGGCCAGAACTGTTACAGTGCCAGCCTGAACTTCCAGATAGCCTCCGGACACGTAATAGATTTCCTCGCCGCCATCGCGCAGTACACAACGCACCGGGCCAGGAATCAGTTCGGTCAGCAGTGGCGCATGGCCTGGGGCCACACCCAGATCACCCAGGGTACCGGTAGCTACTACCATTTCTACCAGGCCGGAGAAAATCTGTTTTTCTGCACTTACGATGTCACAATGCATAGTCATCGCCATAATCTTTATCTCTTTGCAACGCTGTCAGGGCTTACCGCCAGGCAGCAGTTTCCTGCTGCCTGGGCCCGGTTTGGCATCAGCCTTTGAGCTTGGCTGCTTTTTCCACGGCTTCTTCGATGGTGCCGACCATGTTGAAGGCCTGCTCCGGAATGTGATCGTAATCGCCGTTCAGGATTCCTTTAAAGCCAGCAATCGTGTCTTTCAGAGATACGTATTTACCGGGTGTGTTGGTAAATACTTCTGCCACGAAGAATGGCTGAGACAGGAAGCGCTGAATCTTACGAGCACGGGCAACGATCTGCTTGTCTTCTTCAGACAGTTCGTCCATACCCAGAATCGCGATGATGTCTTTCAGTTCTTTGTAACGCTGCAGAACTGACTGCACACCACGCGCTACTTCATAGTGCTCCTGACCGATAACCAGCGGATCCAGCTGACGGGATGTGGAGTCCAGGGGGTCAATCGCCGGGTAGATACCCAGCTCGGCGATGGAACGTGACAGTACCACGGTTGCGTCCAAGTGAGCGAACGTGGTGGCTGGTGACGGGTCAGTCAAGTCGTCCGCAGGCACGTAAACGGCCTGGATTGACGTGATGGAACCGGTCTTGGTGGAAGTAATACGCTCCTGCAGTACACCCATCTCTTCTGCCAGTGTTGGCTGGTAACCTACCGCTGAAGGCATACGGCCCAACAGTGCAGATACTTCAGTACCGGCCAGTGTATAACGGTAGATGTTGTCGACGAAGAACAGAACGTCACGACCTTCGTCACGGAATTTTTCAGCCATGGTCAGACCAGTCAGTGCCACACGCAGACGGTTACCGGGCGGCTCATTCATCTGGCCGTAAACCATCGCCACTTTGGAGTTGGTCAGGTCATCCATGTCGATAACCTTGGATTCCTGCATTTCGTGATAGAAGTCGTTACCTTCACGAGTACGCTCACCCACACCCGCGAATACTGACAAACCAGAGTGAGCCTTGGCGATGTTGTTGATCAGCTCCATCATGTTAACGGTCTTACCAACACCGGCACCACCGAACAGACCAACCTTACCACCTTTGGCAAACGGACAGATCAGGTCGATAACCTTGATGCCTGTTTCCAGCAGTTCATTGGATGCTGACAGCTCGTCGTAAGCAGGAGCCTTACGGTGAATGGGCATACGCTCCTGTTCACCGATGTCGCCGCGCTCATCGATCGGGCGACCCAGTACGTCCATGATACGGCCCAGTGTTTCTTTACCAACTGGTACTGAAACGGGCGCCTTTGTATTGGTCACATCCAGTCCACGACGCAGACCTTCGGTACTGCCCATCGCGATGGTACGTACGATGCCGTCGCCCAACTGCTGCTGCACCTCAAGTGTGATTTCGCCGCCTTCGACGGACAGTGCATCATAGATACGAGGTACTTCTTCCCGAGGGAATTGTACGTCGATAACTGCACCGATAATTTGTACGATACGACCGCTACTCATGTCCGGTTCCTCTTAAATTTTCCTGATCTTCAATTCTGTTAATGACTGATTATGCTGTGAGCCTTAAACCGCTGCCGCGCCACCGACGATTTCCGACAGCTCCTGCGTGATCGATGCCTGACGTGCCTTGTTGTAGATCAGGCCCAGTTTCTCGATCAGCTCACCGGCATTTTCAGTTGCGTTCTTCATCGCGATCATTCGCGCTGCCTGTTCACTGGCAATATTTTCCACGACTGCCTGATACACCTGAGTTTCCAGGTAGCGCGTCAACAGGCCATTCAGCAGCGCTTCGGCCTGAGGTTCGTAGATGTAGTCCCAATGATGCTTCAGTTCAGAGTCGTCGGATGCTTCCAGCGGAAGCAGCTGAGCAACAACAGGTTTCTGAGTCATTGTATTGACGAACTGGTTGCTGACCAGGTACAGCCGGTCAATTTCACCATTCTCAAACTTGTCCAGCATCACCTTAACGGCACCGATTACCTGGTTGAGCTCGGGTGCATCACCCAGGCCACGAACCGAAGCAACCACCTTGCCACCGTAGCTGTTGAAGAAGGCCGCTGCCTTGGCGCCAACTGCACAGAACTCCACTTCGACATTCTGTTTACGCCATTCAGCCACATCCTTGACGGTTGCCTTGAATGCGTTGATGTTCAGACCGCCGCACAAGCCGCGGTCTGTGGACACAACGATGTAGGCAACACGCTTTACTTCACGGTTGGTGAAATAGACGTGACGATACTCCGGATTCGCGTTGGCAACATGTCCGATTACATTCCGGATATGTGTGGCGTAAGGTTTACCTACGGCCATACGGTCCTGCGCCTTACGCATTTTGGATGCAGCCACCATTTCCATGGCGCTGGTAATCTTTTGCGTATTGTTAATGCTGGAGATCTTGCCTCGAATCTCTTTACCACCAGCCATAATTCACCGCCTACCTTATCTATCCAGGTCCTGGTCTTACCAAGTCTGAGTTGATTTGAACTGCTCGATCAATGCCTTGAACTTGGCAGCAATCTCGTCGTTGTAGTCTGGTTTCTGGTTGATGCTGGCAAGCAGTTCAGCGTGCTGGCTGTTAGCGTAAGACAGCAGTGCTTTCTCGAAGGCAACAACTTTCTGAAGCTCTACATCCTTCAGGAAGCCTTCGTTGGCCGCAAACAGTACCAGACCCATTTCCGCAACTGACAGCGGTGTGTACTGGCTCTGCTTCATCAGCTCGGTTACGCGCTGACCGTGTTCCAGCTGGGCGCGGGTTGCTTCGTCCAGATCTGATGCAAACTGGGCGAACGCCGCCAGTTCGCGATACTGAGCCAGTGCGATACGGATACCACCACCGAGCTTTTTGATGATCTTGGTCTGGGCCGCACCGCCTACCCGGGATACCGACAGACCCGCGTTGATCGCAGGACGAATACCCGCGTTGAACAGGTCGGTCTCCAGGAAGATCTGACCGTCGGTGATGGAAATCACGTTGGTCGGAACGAAGGCAGATACGTCACCAGCTTGCGTTTCAATAATTGGCAGTGCAGTCAGTGAGCCGGTCTGGCCTTTGACTTCGCCATTAGTGAACTGTTCTACGTACTCGGCATTCACGCGCGATGCGCGTTCCAGCAGACGTGAGTGCAAGTAGAAAACGTCACCAGGATAGGCTTCACGGCCCGGCGGACGACGCAACAGCAGAGAGATTTGACGATAGGCCCAGGCCTGTTTGGTCAAGTCATCATAGATGATCAGAGCGTCCTGGCCACGGTCGCGATAGTACTCGCCCATGGAACAACCAGAGTAAGGTGCCAGGTATTGCATAGAGGCTGGATCAGATGCTGAAGCCGCAACAACAATGGTGTACTCCATCGCGCCGTGCTCTTCCAGCTTGCTTACCACGTTGGCAATAGATGACTGCTTTTGGCCAATCGCGACGTAGATACACTTAACGCCTTTGCCCTTCTGGTTGATGATGGCGTCAACGGCTACCGCAGTCTTACCTACCTGACGGTCACCGATGATCAGCTCACGCTGTCCGCGACCAATTGGTACCATTGAGTCGATTGCCTTGAGACCGGTCTGTACTGGCTGGTCAACTGACTTACGTGCAATTACACCAGGTGCCACTTTTTCTACCGGTGCGGTCAGTTTAGCGTCAATTGCACCTTTACCGTCGATGGGGTTACCCAGTGCATCAACGACTCGACCTTCCATTTCCGGTCCGACCGGTACTTCCAGAATACGACCGGTACAACGGCAGGACTGGCCTTCTGCCAGACCCTGATAGTCGCCCAGTACGACTGCACCCACGGAGTCACGCTCCAGGTTGAGTGCCATACCGAACAGGCCACCATCGAATTCGATCATCTCACCGTACATGACGTCTTCGAGACCATGAATACGTACGATACCGTCAGAAACGCTGACAATAGTACCTTCGTTTTTGGCCTGCACAGAAACGTCGAGACTGTTGATTCTCTGCTTGATAATTTCACTGATTTCTGACGGATTCAGTTGTTGCATGCTTTTTCCCTCATTCCCAGGTGGTCTAGGAACTCAATGATTCGGCTAATTTGTTCAGTTTTCCTCGAACAGAATTGTCGATGACAGTATCACCTGCTCGAATAACGGCGCCTCCGATCAGTCGCTGATCGACATGGGCGTGCAATTTGACCTGACGATCCAGGCGTTTCTGCAATGCCTGTGTCAATTGCTCCACCAGCGCGTCACTCAGCTCGAACGCAGTGGCAACATCTACATCGATGCTCTTTTCCTGGGCCGCTTTGAATACCTCAAAGATCTGTCTGATCTGGACCACCAGGCCCAACCGGCGGTTTTCAGCCAGCAGTTTGATCATGTTCTGACCTTTGTCAGAGATTGCGTCACCGCAGATCTCCAGCAGGGCATCGGATTGCTGCTTTGCAGTCAGTGCCGGGTTTTTCAACAGGCTGCTGACTTTGGCGTCGGCGCTGACTGCGGCCAATGTGGTCAACATTTCTGACCACTGCGCCAGTGCCTTGTCTGCCAAGGCAACTTCAAATGCTGCTTTGGCATAGGGCCGGGCTAATGTAATTGACTCTGCCATCGTTTATTCGCCTATAACTCAGAAGCGAGTTTCTTAACCAGCTCTTCGTTGGCAGCCTTGTCCACTGAGCTTTCGAGAATCTTCTCGGCACCCGCAATGGCAATGGCTGCGACTTGTGCACGCAATTCTTCTTTGGCGCGCTGAACTTCCATTTCGATTTCAGCTTTGGCGCCAGCTATCAGGCGCTGCCCTTCGTCACGTGCTTTTTCTTTGGCTTCATCAACGATCTGGTTGGCGCGCTTGTTGGCCATATCGATGATTTCGGCGCTTTTGATCTTGGCTTCGCGCAGATCATCGGCCGCCTTGTTCTGAGCCAGGCTCAGATCACGCTGGGCACGATCCGCCGCTTCCAGACCCTCGGCGATTTTCTTCTGCCGCTCTGCCAGAGCCTGTGTGATCGGAGGCCACACATACTTCAGGCAGAACCATACGAACACGGCAAAGGCAATCGTTTGGCCGATTATGGTTGCGTTAAGATTCATGTTTTTACCTCTGCGTCAGTAGTCGCGTGGCTTGAAACTCTTTTCAAGCGTTCGATTAACCCAGGAACGGGTTGGCGAACAGGAACACGAAGGAGATACCGACACCGATGATGGAGATTACGTCGACGAAACCAGCAACCAGGAAGAACTGAACCTGCAGTTTTGGCGCCAGTTCTGGCTGACGTGCTGAGCTCTCAATCAACTTGCCACCCAGGTTACCGAAAGCAACCGCGGTGCCAGCACCACACAGACCGAAGATGAGGGCAATTGCGATTACTGAAAATGCCTGAATAGTTTCCATTTTTTTCTCCAAGTTTCACTAAAGGTTTATCTAAAGGTATTGCTGATCTTAAAGGTCTAACTAAAAGCGTTTAATGAGCCTCTGGCTTGGTATGAGCCTGGTTCAGATAAACAATGGTCAACATCATGAACAGATACGCCTGCAGCGTGATGATCAGGATGTGGAACACAGCCCAGGCGAAGTGCAACGGCAGCTGGAACCAGCCAACCAGTGCAATTACCAGGAAGATCATTTCACCGGCAAACAGGTTGCCGTAGAGTCGCAGCGCCAGTGAGACCGGTTTTGCCAGGAAGCTGGGAATTTCCATTACCAGGTTCAACGGCAGCGCCCACTTGCCAAAGGGGTGGAATGCGAATTCACCCAGGAATCCGCCCATACCCTTGATTTTGATGCTATAGAAGATGACCAGAATAAATACGCTGATCGCAAAACCGGCTGTGATATTGATGTCGGTGGTCGGTACAGCCTTAAAATAAAGGTGGCTGTCCTGCGCGATGACCTGAGCCAGCAGTGGAATCCAGTCCACTGGTACCAGATCCATCAGGTTCATCATGAAAATCCAGCAGAAAATGGTCAGAGACAACGGACCGATCAGATTGTTTTTGCCGAAGAAGGTGTTCTTGATGGTGCCTTGTACCATCTCCACCAGGAACTCCACGCCGTTTTGCAGGCCAGTGGGAACTCCCGAAGTGGCTTTGCGACTGACAAAATAGAACAGTCCCATAAAGATGATGCCCAACAGGATGGACATCAGCATCGAGTCGACATGGATTGACCAGAACCCCATTGCGTTGGCTTCTTCAACGCTGTGCGCGAAGCCCCAGCTGCCATCCGGCAACTGACCGTACTTCAGGAATCCCAGGTGGTGGCCGATGTATTCGGCGCCGTTTTCGTATTCGGGCAGGGTGAAGCCTGCTGAGTTTGATTCTGCCATGAGTCGTTATGTACTTGTCAGTTCGCCGATTTTACGAGTTGTCCGGCGACCTGATCAGGCGTGCAAACAATACGACGCCGGCCAGATAAACCAGAACAAATCCTGAAAATAAAGCCACTACATTCAAGGGTTCTACGTATATAAAGCTAAGTGCAAAACCCGCCGCAGAAAGTACCAGTTTTATGGCCTCACCGCGGTAAACCTCTCGCGCGATCATTTGGGCCGCTCTCGCGCCCCGGTACTTGAAAACCCGACTCGCAAACAGCGTGCCCGGTATCAAAGAAATCAAACCACCGATCAGTAATGAATACGCACTGACCCAGCCAGCCAGAATCGCTGCTAAAGCACTGATTAGCAACAAAAACAACAGCTGGAAGGCTGCAACTTTATATATGGGAGGAGCTTTTATCGTTGACATGTCTGTCACTGGTCGTCAAAAGCTCTCTTGTTCTTGGCGTCCGTTCCCCTTTAGAGGTGCGCATTATAGGTATTTTGGTGCACAGTATCAACACGCCAATCGCAGCTAATTACTTAATATGTGCCAGAATTCCGTCCAATTCATCCAGGCTGTTGTAACGCAGCGTCACTTTGCCTGCACCTTTGGGACCATGCTGAATCTGTACACGCGCGCCCACGCGCTCTGACAGGCTTTCTTCCAGACGCTTGATGTCCGGATCTTCGCGCTGCGGCTCGGGTTTCGGCTTATTTGGTTCCGTGCTCAGTCGGCGCACCAGCTCTTCAGTCTGGCGTACAGATAAACCTTTGCCTGTGACCGTTTTGGCGGCATCACTCTGCGCGTCGTCGGTCAGCGCCAGCAATGCCCGGGCGTGTCCCATTTCCAGGTCGCCACGTTCAAGCATCAGGCGGACATCCGGGGTCAGTGACATCAGTCGCAATAGATTGGTCACTGTTGTACGAGATTTGCCGACTGCGTCTGCCACTTCCTGCTGTGTCAGATTAAACTCTTCCTGCAGGCGCTTCAGCGCGGTGGCTTCTTCAATCGGGTTTAGGTTTTCACGCTGGATGTTTTCTATCAGCGCCATGGCGATGGCTGATTCGTCGCCAACCAGTCTGATCACAGCGGGGATGGTATCCAGCCCCGCCAGTTGCGTGGCACGCCAGCGGCGTTCGCCAGCAATGATCTCGAACTTGTCATCTGAAATCGGGCGAACCACGATTGGCTGCATGACGCCCTGCGCCTTGATCGATTCCGCCAGCTCCTGCAGGGCTTCCTGATGCATATCGGTGCGCGGTTGGTACTTGCCGCGCTGGATCAGATCAACAGGCAGGTGACGGAGAGTCTGGTCGGTGAGGGTCTCACCCGGGGTAAGGGTCTTCGCGTCGCTGACATCTGGTGTCGCATCACGTCTGACGGTTGTAGCTCCCCCCAGCAATTTATCCAGTCCACGGCCCAGTTTCTTCTTTCCTGACATGCTTGTTCCTTGATTGCTTCTACTGGCTGCCTCAGCTCAGTCAAATTCTTGATTGTTCAATCAGGCGATCGCCTGCTGCTCATTTCGTCGCAGCATCTCTCCGGCAAGCGCCAGATAGGCGATTGCTCCGCGCGACTGCCTGTCGTACTGAAGTACCGGCATGCCATAACTTGGCGCCTCTGCCAGCCTGACATTACGTGGTACCACGGTGCGATAGACACGATCACCAAAATGGTCGAATAATTGACCGGACACTTCTGTGGTCAATTTATTGCGCGGATCGTACATGGTTCGCAGAATTCCTTCGACCTTGAGCTGCGGGTTGTGTGTCTCACTGACCGCCGCAATGGTGTCCATCAATGCAGAAAGCCCCTCCAGCGCATAGTATTCACACTGCATAGGGATGATGACGCCCTGCGCTGCCACAAGCGCGTTGAGGGTCAACATGTTGAGCGATGGCGGGCAGTCTATAACGATGAAGTGATAACGGTCCTGAACCTTTGCCAGCAGATTCTTGAGGCGACTTTCTCGCTCGTTCAACTCCAGCAACTCTATCTCGGCAGCCACCAGATCGCCGTTCGCCGGCAACATATCAAAGCCTGCCTCTGGCGCAGTCACTCTGGCCTGATCAAAATCGGCCTCGCCTATCAGCACATCGTAAACGGAGTATTCCAGCTCTGCTTTATCTACACCACTTCCCATAGTGGCGTTGCCCTGAGGGTCCATGTCGACCAGCAGTACTTTGCGTTTGGTAGCCTGCAGGGATGCAGCCAGATTGACCGAAGTGGTTGTTTTTCCTACGCCACCTTTCTGGTTGGCGATTGCCAGTATTTTTGTCACCTGCGTCACCTGCGTGAGTGTCAGATCGTCGGGTTCTGCATCAATTCAATTAGTTGTCGTTCACCCTCGCAGCCAGGCACCGACAGCGGCTGGCTTGCCACTACCTGCCAGTCGGCAGACAGTTCCGCCAGTTCACTTTCGGGATAAACTCCCTTCATGGCCAGTAGCCGGGTATGAGGCTGACACAAATGCTGGCAGCCAGCGGCAAAATCAGACAGCGAAGAAAACGCTCGACTGACGACAATATCAATTTGCTTGGCACATTGGTAGCTTTCGATGCGACAGTTCTCGACCGTGACGTTGCCAAGGGACAGGGCTGTTACCGTCTGGAACAGAAAACGGGTCTTTTTTCCATTGCTGTCCAACAGATAAAAAGCCATTTCCGGCAAGGCGATAGAAAGTGGGATTCCCGGCAATCCGCCACCGGTGCCTACATCCAGCAGGACCAGCGGTTCACTGCTCTGCTGTTGGAGGTAACGCAGGCGTGGAAGCAGCGTCAGACTGTCCAGCAGATGACGAGATACCATCTGTTGTGGGTCACGGATGGCTGAAAGGTTAAACGCCTTGTTCCATTTGTCGAGCAACTCAACATATGCAATCAGTTGTTGACACTGTGACTCAGACAAGCCCAGCTGCATTTCTTCCTGGCCCCGCTGCAGCAGAGCCAGCAGTTGTTTGTCAGGCACGTTGCTTGTCTCTCACCGCCTGATACTTCTTCAGGTGAATCAACAGCAGTGACACAGCTGCTGGTGTCATGCCGGGAATACGCGCAGCACGTGCTATCGATTCCGGCCGGGCAGCCAACAACTTCTGTTTCAGCTCATTGGAAAGACCATCCATACGCTGGTAGTCCAGATCTGCTGGCAGCGGAGTATTCTCCTGGCGCTTGAGTTTTTCAATCTCGCCCTGCTGACGGTTTATGTAGCCCTGGTACTTAAGCTGAATTTCAACCTGCTCAGCAACATGAGGATCAAGATCCGGCATGGCCGCACTGGTTTCAGCCAGCACATCGGCCAGCCCCCGGTAAGTGACATCGGGACGCGCCAGCAGGTCTGAAAGACTGAATTCACGGGCGATCGGTTTCTCCAGCAGCGGATCAACTGCCTGCGCCTTGTCAGTACCCGGTTGAATCCAGGTGGACTTCAGTCGCGCCAGCTCATCCCGGATCCCCTCCTGTTTGCGGCAGAAGGCTTCCCAGCGCTGATCGTCGATCAGCCCCATCTCGCGTCCGGCTTCCGTCAGGCGAAGGTCAGCATTGTCTTCACGCAGCATCAGCCGATACTCAGCGCGGCTGGTAAACATGCGATATGGTTCATTGGTTCCCAGGCTGATCAGGTCATCTACCAGCACACCAATGTAGGCCTGGTCGCGCCGTGGACACCAGCTTTCCATCCCTCGCGCTGCTCTGGCGGCATTGATGCCGGCCAGCAGACCCTGCGCGCCAGCTTCTTCGTAACCTGTTGTGCCATTGATCTGGCCTGCGAAGTACAGGCCTTTGATAAATTTTGTTTCCAGCGAATAGTTAAGATCACGCGGGTCAAAGAAGTCGTACTCGATAGCGTAACCGGGTCGCGTTATATGTGCGTTCTCGAAACCCTTGATCTGACGCACCATTCGCAGCTGCACATCAAATGGCAGGCTGGTGGAAATGCCATTGGGATACAGTTCGTTGGTGGTCAGTCCTTCCGGTTCGACAAAAATCTGGTGAGAGGTTTTGTCGGCAAAACGCATGACTTTGTCTTCAATGGACGGGCAGTAGCGCGGGCCCAGCCCTTCAATAACGCCGGTATACATCGGGGAACGATCAAGGCCACTGCGGATAATGTCATGACATTGCTCATTGGTAGCCGTGATGTAGCAGTTGATCTGTTGCGGGTGATCTTCTACTGAGCCCATGAAGGACATGACCGGTAGTGGCGTATCACCTGGCTGAGCCTGCATGACGGAGAAATCAACTGAACGGGCATCGATTCGTGGTGGCGTTCCAGTTTTCAACCGCCCCACATTGAATGGTAACTCCCGTAAACGGTCAGCCAGTCTGATCGAAGGCGGATCCCCGGCTCGACCTCCAGCAGAATTTTCCAGGCCAATATGTATTTTACCGCCCAGAAATGTGCCTGTTGTCAGTACCACCGTTGGCGCATGAAAACGCACGCCCATCTGCGTAATCACGCCCTCAACCTGCTCACCGTTGATGATCAGGTCGTCGGCAGCCTGTTGAAAAATATCCAGATTTTCCTGTTGCTCAAGCATGCTTCGGATAGCGGCCTTGTACAACACGCGATCAGCCTGCGCCCGAGTGGCCCGCACAGCGGGTCCTTTACTGCTGTTGAGTACCCGAAACTGGATACCTGCCCGGTCTGTAGCGCGCGCCATCGCTCCACCCAGCGCGTCGATTTCACGCACAAGGTGGCTCTTGCCAATACCGCCGATGGCGGGATTACAGGACATCTGGCCCAGCGTTTCGATGTTGTGTGTCAGCAACAGGGTTTGCGCGCCGGAACGGGCTGCCGCCAGGGCTGCCTCGGTGCCAGCATGTCCGCCACCTACCACGATCACATCATAGCGTTTGGAAAAGTCCATAAGGTCTTCAGTTACCGGAAAAGGGTCGCTAAGTATAAGCGCTCAAATACAAATTTAAAGGGCTAGCGGCGAAAATAATCCACAAGCAAATATTATTCACAATACTGATTACTAAAATAATCTATTTAGTTAATAGATAAATAAAGAATTGATATTGTTGTTATTAATGGCTAGCGATATTTCTGTTGAGAACCAAAAATTATCTATATAAAACAAAGACCTGATAGTTGTATAAGTCTCTTCACAAGCTATGTTCAAGCTGGTTGCACCAGGTGGTAAAGCTGTTGGCTAAAGCGATGTTTGTCCACAGGCTTAAAAAAAGGAAATTTTTATCAAAAAGTTATTCACAGAAATATTAAGGTTATACACAGTTTTCGGCCACCTTACTGACAGCAATTATTTTCCTATGCAAAAGCTGGAAAAAATCTTGCCGAGCAGGTCATCTGTGGTAAACGCACCCGTGATTTCACCCAGATGCTGGTGGGCATGCCGCAAATCTTCGGCGACCAACTCTGCTGCCCCGTGATGTTCCAGTTGCCAGATTGCCTGTTGCAGGCATTGCTGTGCTTTATTGAGGGCGTCCAGATGTCGACGTCTGGCGATAAAACCACCCTCTCCTGCTGCCTGGAAGCCCATACAGTCTTTAAGGTGTTGTTGAAGCAGTTCGATGCCCTGACGTTGCTTGGCGGCCAGGCGGATAATGGTGGCCTGTCGTGCATCGTCCGGATTGATTCGCTCAGCTGCCAGCCCTGTCAGGTCAGCTTTATTCTGAATGATTGTCAGTCGTGCGCTGTCGACAGCAGGCAACAGGGGAGAAAGGATTGTGTTGTTCAGGTAATCAAACAGGTTGCTGTTATCCACGTTTTCCCTGCTGCTGTCGACCATCAGTAAAACGCGGTCAGCCTGCTCCAGAGCCTTCATGGCCCGCCTGATGCCCTCCTGTTCTACCGGATCATTGCTGTCGCGAAGACCAGCCGTGTCGGTAATATGCAGCGGCATGCCATCAATATGGATCTGTTCGCTCAACACGTCTCGGGTTGTGCCTTCGATATCAGTGACAATGGCGCTGTCTTTGCCAGCCAGAGCGTTCAGCAGACTCGATTTGCCTGCGTTGGGTTTGCCAACGATGACGACCGCCATACCCTCCCTGATCAAAGCGCCCTGACGAGCCTGTGCCATGATCTGATCGAGTTGCAGGTTGACCTCTGACAACTTTTCTCCGATGCGTCCTTCGGACAGGAAATCGATTTCCTCATCGGTAAAGTCGATAGCGGCTTCAAGGTAGACACGAAGGTTAACGATTTTGTCGGCCAGCGAATCGATCAGTCTGGAAAACTCTCCCTGCAAGGTTCGCATGGCGCTACGAGCGGCTTCGGCAGAGCTGGAGTCGATCAGATCGGCGATGGCTTCAGCCTGAGCAAGATCGAGTTTGTCGTTCAGAAACGCCCTCTCGGTGAACTCACCCGGTCGTGCCAGGCGGGCGCCCGACTGAAGCAAAGTCTGCAGTAAGGCATCGAGGACATAAAAACCGCCATGGCCCTGAAGTTCCAGGACGTCTTCTCCTGTGAAGGAATTGGGACCAGGGAAAAACAGTGCTATGCCCTGATCCAGGACAGAATCATCGACGTTGTAAAAAGGACAGTAATGAGCGAGACGCGGAGTTGGAGAGAATTTTAGGACCCTGGCTGCAATCGCCAGACAGCCCGGACCTGATACCCGCACAATACCCACCCCGCTGCGTCCTGGCGGGGTGGCGATTGCGCATATGGTATCTGTGTCCGATGCGCTCAGCATATTGATCAGCTGCGCGCAGCTTCCTTGGCGGCGTACTCAGCATCAATCTTGCGTGTGATATACCACTGCTGGGCAATACCGAGCACGCTGTTGGCAAGCCAGTACAGTACCAGTCCTGCCGGGAACCACAGGAAGAACACAGTCATGACAACTGGCATGAACTTCATGATTTTGGCCTGGGTAGGATCCTGAGGTGTCGGGTTCAACATAAATTGAACATACATCGACGCACCCATCAGCAGTGGCAGCACAAAATAAGGGTCCATCACGGACAGGTCATTAATCCACAGGATCCAGGGTGCATGACGCAGCTCTACACCTTCCAGCAATACCCAGTACAGAGCGATAAACACCGGCATCTGGACGAGCATCGGAAGGCAGCCGCCGAACGGGTTGATCTTCTCTTTTTTGTAGAGCTCCATGGTAGCTTTCTGGAGCTTCATCTTGTCATCACCGTAACGCTCTTTTAACTGGTTCATTTTCGGCATGACACGACGCATGTTCGCCATGGAGCGATAACTGGTCGCCGACAGTTTGAAGAACACGGCTTTAACGATCAGGGTAAGGATAAGGATTGACCAGCCATAGTTGCCGATCACGTCATTGATCTGTGTCAGCAGCCAATAGATGGGTGACGCTACAAACCATAACCAGCCGTAGTCGATGGTGCGATCCAGCCACGGTGCGATTTCACCAAGTCGGTACTGATCTTTGGGGCCGGCGTAGAATTGGACCTGTTGAGTACCACTGCTATTGGCGGGCACTTCAAACTGCGGGCTGGTGAAGCCGCCGATAAACTCGCCCTGCGCATTGCGTCGGAACGAGTAGGTATTGCTCATGTCCTGTGGCGGGACGAACACTGAGATAAAGTAATGCTGACTCAGGGCGACCCAGCCGCCCTGTATGTCGTATGCAGGGCGGTTGCCTGTGATCTCGTCGAATGGAATCTTCAGGTAGTTATCTTCGCTGGTTGTGGTGGCAAAACCGAGATAGCTTGCCATACCAAAGCCGCTGCCCTGAGTTGGATCTTCATAATTGCCGCGCTTGATCTGACCAAACATGTTCGCACGCCAGGGAGCCTGCGTTGGGTTGTCTATCAGGTAGGCGATATCAATCAGGTAGTCGCCACGTCGAAAAGTAAAGCGCTTTGTTACTTCGACACCGTTCTCATCAGTCAGCGTCAAATCCACCTGCAAAGTTTCCTGGTTCGGGCTGAGAGAAAAGTCAGAGCTGGAAACAGAATAGAGGGGACGCTGGGTTCCACCATCGATACCGTTGGTACCAATCAGGCCACTTTGAGCGACGTAATTGCGATTGCCGCTTGATTCCAGTAGCACAAAGGGGTCTTCGGGACGGTCGATTTCAGTCGCGTGTTCCGGCAGGGAAACAAAAACAATATCTCCGCCGCGACGATTGATAGTGACGTTCAACACATCGGTTGTCACGGTGACAAGACTGTCCTGATCGTTGCTTTGACTGCTTACAGTGTCTGTAGTGGCAACGGCTGAACTGACTTCCGGGATATCATCACTGTTGTTACTAGGCACATCCGGTACATCTTCCAGTGCTACAGCATTACCTGCTTCCGAATTTGCTGGTGTTGATTCAACTGCAGTAGTTTCGAGGCGCGAATCAATCGGTGGGTAATCACGTTGCCATTCCAGCAACAACAAGTAGGAAACAGCGGCCAGACCGGCAAGTAATGCGTATTTAATGTAATCCATGTGCGAAAGCTACTTATTTGGTTGAGGTGTTGGAATTATCTGCTGGATGATGACAGCCAGGGACTGGGTCATAGCCCCCCGGATGCCAGGGATGGCAACGCAGAATTCGTTTGGCGCCCATCATACACCCTTTAGCCAGACCATGAGTGACAATGGCATCTTGGGTGTAGTGTGAGCAGGAGGGGTAGAATCGGCATTGGTTGCCTATCAGCAGACTCAGAGTGCACTGATAAACAGAGATCAATTTGATAGCGATCTTTGCCAGCATTAAGAATTACCCGTTAGCGTGCGGCCTTGCGGTTGCGTCGTCGGATAAGATCTTGCCACAGTTTCTCCAGCAGCTCTGAAAGCTCTGGATTCTCTGTTGAATCCAGACCGCGTCTGGCCAGAATAACGATATCCAGACCGCTGAGCAATTGCTGACGGTGGCGAAAGGATTCGCGCACCAACCGTTTGATTCGATTACGTTGAACAGCCAGTCGAATGTTCTTTCTGGCAATCACCTGGCCCAGTCGGGGTTCTGAAAGCCCATTATCTATGGCCAGTATCAGAAATTGAGAGCAGGAGATTTTGTACTGCGCCTGATCAAATACCTGTTTGAAGTCAGACGCAGTCAGAAGCCGCAGTTGTTTGCCAAAACCTTTGCTGGTCACATGCGGCCCGGGTCAGAACCATCAGGCAGACAGTTTAGCGCGGCCTCGTGCACGACGACGCTTGATAACCAGACGACCACCGCGGGTGGCCATGCGAGCACGAAAACCGTGACTGCGAGCACGCTTCAAAACGCTGGGTTGAAAAGTTCTTTTCATAATGGTCTTCCAGGTAATTCTGTAAATTGGTTCGGTAAATCGAAGAGCGCGAATTTTATAGGGATTGATGTGGCGTTGCAAGTAACTTGTTGCAAAAACAGTGCTTTTTTGCCCGACTATAGTTCAGGTTTGTTATACCCTGTTTAGTCACAACTTATCCACAGCTTATCCTGTGCATAACTGTACACCAGCATTATTTTTTATTCTCTGTGTTGTGGCCTTTATTTTACATTATGGAATGTTAAGTGTTTGAAAAATATAGTATAAAAGCTTTATGGAAATATAGTGATTTAAAGTGTTCAGGTGTGGATAACTGTGTATTGGCAGGGTAGAATTCCTATCCTATTCAGACAGCAGTTCTACAATAACAGACTACAGGGCAGTGAAAGTCGTGCAACAAGCAACCTGGCAACAATGCGTTGACAATCTCCGGGATGAGTTACCGTCGCAGCAGTTCAACACCTGGATCCGACCTCTACAAGCAGAAAGTTCTCCTAACGGCTTAACGCTTTTTGCTCCTAATCGATTTGTGCAGGATTGGGTTAAAGACAAGTTCTATTCCCGCATTTGTGAGTTGGTAAGACGCCATGGCGGAAATGAAGCGTTGGACGTGAGCGTCGAAGTGGGAGCCGGCAGACAGCAAGTTCAGTCTCATTCTTCTCATTCACATTCTGCATCATCTACAGTAGGTGGTTCAGGTGGAGTGGTGACAACTACAGCATTGTCACGTTCGTCCCCTACAGCCAGAAAGCTGGTACTTCCTGAGGTAGAGTCTCCAAAAGCGCTGTTGGACGGAGATGCCCTGAAGGGCAGTCCTACAGGCTTTGGTAACCAGAATACTGGTAATGGTCGGATTCAGGTTCCGCCACGTGACCGCAGGCCCGGGAAAAGCGCTGGCGGCTCACACAGGATGGAGCAGATCATTGAGGGTAAGCTTCGTCACAAGGGCTCCCTGAATCGTGATAACACGTTCGAGAATTTTATTGAGGGTAAGTCGAACCAGCTCGCGCGTGCGGCTGCCTTGCAGGTAGCAGAGAATCCCGGTGGCGCTTACAACCCCCTCTTTATATACGGTGGTGTAGGTTTGGGTAAAACCCACCTTATGCACGCGATCGGAAATTATCTTTTAGCGCGCAAACCAGATGCCAAAGTGGTGTATCTGCATTCAGAGACTTTTGTTGCGACGATGGTTACAGCACTGCAGTTGAATGCGATCAATGAGTTCAAGCGCTACTATCGAACAGTTGATGCATTGCTGATTGATGACATTCAGTTTTTTGCGGGCAAAGAGCGTTCCCAGGAGGAGTTTTTCCACACTTTCAATGCACTATTGGAGGGTGGACAGCAGATTATTCTGACTAGCGATAGATATCATAAAGAAATCAATGGCTTAGAGGAAAGGTTGAAGTCTCGTTTTGGTTGGGGTTTGAGTGTGGCGGTCGAGCCACCCGAGCTTGAGACCCGAGCCGCCATTCTGATAAATAAAGCAGCCCAGAGTAACGTTGAGCTTCCTGGAGATGCTGCCATGTTTATCGCTCAGAGACTGCGCTCTCATGTGCGTGAGCTGGAAGGCGCTCTTAAGAAAGTGATCATTCACGCAAATTTTGTGAATCGCAGGATTGATCTTGATCTGGTCCGAGAGGCACTAAGGGATCTGTTTGCACTGCATGATAAATTGGTCTCTATTGATAACATTCAGCGTTCGGTTGCGGAATACTATAAGATCAAGATGTCGGACATGCTTTCCAAGCGACGCAGCCGTTCAGTTGCCAGACCCAGGCAGATTGCCATGAGTCTGGCGAAAGAGCTGACTAATCATAGTTTGCCTGAGATTGGTGAGGCCTTTGGTGGTCGAGACCACACCACTGTTTTGCATGCGTGCAAACAAGTGAAGAATTTGCGTGGTAGTTCGCAGGATCTGGCAGAAGATTATAATAACCTGTTGAGAGCACTGACCACATAATAGTGGTTTGATGGTCGAAACCCCCACAGTAGAAGCAGAGATAGGACTATGCAATTTACGATTACCAGGGAAGCAATTCTGAAGCCACTGCAGCTCGCAGCTGGCGTGGTCGAACGTCGCCATACTCTTCCGGTGTTAGCGAATGTACTTCTTACTTTGAAGAGCGGCGTCCTTGAAATTACCGGTACTGATCTTGAGGTCGAGTTGATCGGCAGGGTTCGTGTTAACGACGGTTCTAGTGACGGGGAAGTTACCGTTCCGGGTCGCAAGCTGCTCGATATCTGCAAGTCGCTTCCGGATAATTCCGAGTTAGGTTTCTCTGTGGACGACAACAAATTTGTTGTTAAAGCCGGACGTAGTCGCTTTACGCTCGCCACCCTGCCAGCTACAGATTTTCCTGTCACCAGTGATGAGCCCGGTACCTTTGAGGTGCGCCTTCAGGGAAGTGAGTTAAAGTCATTGATCGATTCCTGTGCATTTGCAATGGCTCAACAGGATGTTCGGTACTATCTCAACGGGATGCTGTTTGAGGTTGGTCCATCCTGGTTCAGAGTGGTTGCGACCGATGGACACAGGCTCGCAATGCACACCAGTGGTGTGGAGACGGGTGTTGAAGAACTACAGCAGATTATTGTGCCCCGTAAAGGTGTGCTCGAACTATCTCGATTGCTGTCAGAGCCAGAAGAGGATCAATTGGTTCTGATGTTTGGTCTCAGTCACGTAAGAGTAAAGCTTACTGACTTCACCTTTACCTCCAAGCTTGTCGACGGCAAGTTCCCTGATTATCAGCGTGTCCTACCCAAGGGTGGCGACAAAGTTGTTCTTGGGGATCGCTCAGAGTTAAGGCAGGCTTTTAATCGCGCGTCCATTCTGTCTAACGAGAAGTATCGTGGCGTGCATCTTCAGTTCAATAATGATGAGCTGAAGGTGGTGGCAAATAATCCAGAGCAGGAGGAAGCTGAGGATACGGTTGGTATCGAGTATCAGGGTGAAACGCTTGAGATAGGTTTCAACGTGAGTTACCTCCTGGACGTCCTTAATGTTCTTGATAGCGACAAGGTCAAGTTTACCTTGGCGGATTCAAACAGCAGTGCCCTGGTTGAGGCTGTTTCGGCGTCTGATGCCCTGTATGTTGTTATGCCAATGCGTCTTTAATCCGCCTTCCCCGGTCTGACATGACCATTATTGTTCGCCATAAGGTCGACCGATTCAGGAATTTGGTGTCGGTCGATCTGTCCCCCTCCCCTGGTTTTAATCTCATTTTCGGTAAAAACGGCAGTGGTAAAACGAGTCTTCTCGAGAGCATCCATGTGCTGAGCGTAGGCCGATCTTTTCGTACTCATAAGATCGCACCACTGGTAAATACGGAAGAATCTGAGTTGTTGGTGTTTTCCAATATTGCGGGTTTTGAGCATGGTGGGATTGGTTTGACAAAGTCTCGTCAAGGAAGGACTGAGTTGCGTGCCTTTGGTGAAAACCAGAAAAACTGGCAACACGTAGCAGAGCTCTTGCCTTTGCAAGTAATAAATACGGATAGTCTGGCTCTGCTAGAAGGCCCTGCCAAAGGGCGAAGGCGTTTTCTTGATTGGGCTATGTTCCACGTGGAACATTCCTTTCTGAGTTCCTGGCGGGCATATAGGCGGGCAGTCACGCAACGGAACGCCCTACTTCGCCAAATCAAGGAAGCGGGTGACAGACCCTACGGTAGGGAATTTTTATCGCAGATTGAAATCTGGGAGAAAGAAGCTGCCAGCCATGGTGAAGCAATCCATTTTGGCCGAAACGAGTTCCTCGAAACCTTGAGACCAGTGTTGCTTGAAACGCTCGAAAATCTGATGCCCGGGTTCCAGCTAGACTTCGACTACAAGCGAGGCTGGGAGGACGAGATAGGGCTGTTAGAGGCTATGTCGGTATCACGTGCCAGAGATATACGCTACGGTATGACGATGTCTGGCCCGCATAGAGGAGACTTTACATTGACTATGCCCGGTCGAGGTAAAGTTTCGGAGGTCTTTAGCCGGGGCCAGTTAAAGTTAATGGTTTGCAGTCTGAAGCTGGCGGTTGGTAGACTGCTTTATCGAACTCACTCGACCGATGAGTTGCGTCAGAGCGACAATTGCATATACCTCGTTGACGACCTTGCTGCGGAACTCGACCGCGAAAATCAGAGAAAAGTTTTAAGTCTACTTGCTGCTACTGGCGCGCAGTGCTTTCTTACAGCTATTGATCCTGCTGATCTGCCGGACTTTAGACAAATATGCTCAAGTGAGCCGGGGAAGTTCCACGTGGAACATGGTAAAATACACCCGGCTTGAACCCCAACGCGGAGAACAGAATGACTAAGGAATCAACCTACGATTCGTCCAGCATCAAAGTCCTGAAGGGACTGGACGCCGTAAGAAAAAGACCAGGGATGTATATCGGTGATACAGAGGATGGTACAGGCCTGCACCACATGGTATTCGAGCTAGTCGACAACTCCATCGATGAGGCACTGGCAGGACACTGTGATGCAATCAATGTCACAGTACATGTCGGTGAGGCAATTAGTGTCTCGGACAACGGGCGTGGTATTCCTACTGAAATGCATTCTGAAGGGGTTTCTGCAGCAGAGGTGATCATGACCGTCCTGCATGCCGGCGGAAAGTTTGACGACAATAGCTACAAAGTGTCGGGTGGACTCCATGGTGTCGGTGTTTCGGTTGTTAATGCACTCTCTGAAGAATTGAAGCTGACAATCCGCCGTGGCGGCAAAGTTCATGAGCAGTACTACGTGCACGGTGTACCCCAGGCCCCGCTTAAGGTTGTAGGCGACACCAATATCACTGGCACTGAGACTTTCTTTAAGCCTTCCGCTGCGACCTTCAAGAACATCGAATTCCACTACGATATTCTCGCCAAAAAACTTCGTGAGCTGGCTTTTTTGAATGCCGGCGTAACCATCAACCTTTTTGACGAGCGTAGTGGCAAAAAAGATACCTACAAGTACGATGGTGGCCTGAGAGCATTTGTTGAATACCTGAACACCAACAAGACTCCCATCAACAAGATATTTCACTTCCAGAAAGAACGGCCGGAAGACGGTATAAGTGTAGAGATAGCGCTACAGTGGAATGACACATACCAGGAAAATATTTTTCCCTACACCAATAATATCCCTCAGCGTGATGGCGGTACGCACATGGCCGGCTTCCGCGGTGCACTGACACGCGTACTAAAAACCTATATCGACAAAGAAGTCGCAGCCAAAAAAGGGAAAGAGGTTACGACCACGGGCGATGACGCACGTGAAGGCCTTACGGCTGTTATCTCTGTCAAAGTACCAGACCCGAAGTTTTCATCCCAAACTAAAGACAAACTCGTTTCATCTGAAGTTAAAACCGCAGTAGAGCAGGAGATGGTCTCCCATTTCACTGACTTTCTGCTCGAAAACCCCAATGAAGCCAAACAAATTGTTGGGAAAATGATCGATGCTGCCAGGGCCCGTGAGGCAGCTCGAAAGGCAAGAGAAATGACACGCCGTAAGGGCGCTCTGGACATGGCCGGATTGCCAGGCAAATTGGCTGACTGTCAGGAAAAAGACCCAGCTCTTTCAGAAATATACATCGTGGAGGGTGACTCAGCGGGTGGATCAGCGAAACAGGGGCGAAACCGTAAAAACCAGGCCATCCTTCCGCTCAAGGGCAAGATTCTGAACGTCGAAAAAGCACGTTTCGACAAAATGTTGAGCTCTGCTGAGATTGGCACTTTGATCAAGGCGCTGGGTTGCGGAATTGGTAAGGATGAGTTTTCTCCAGACAGTTTGCGCTACCACCGCATCATCATCATGACGGACGCCGACGTCGACGGCTCCCACATCAGAACACTGCTACTGACCTTCTTCTTCCGTCAAATGCGAGAGCTGGTAGAGCGTGGCTATGTCTATATTGCACAGCCGCCCTTGTATAAAGTTCGTAAGGGTAAACAAGAACAGTACTTGAAGGATGACGACGAACTGGCGCGCTATCAGACGCAAATAGCCTTGGATGGTGCGGCTCTCCATGTAAATAAAGACGCACCCGCTATCTCCGGGGATGCCCTGGAAGCGATGGTTAAGCAGTACAATTCCACCTACGCGATGATCAAACGCCTGGAACGTCTCTACCCTTCTGAAATACTTGAAGCGATGGTCTTTACGCCAGTGTTGACCAGCGACGATTATACAGAAGAAGGCGTGACCAATTGGCTTAAGCAGTTGTGGCAATCGATGGAATCACTCCACCCCAAAACGGCCCAGAACTACTATGTTCAGGCCTATGAAGACCCAGAGCGGCATGTCTTCCTGCCACAGGTTCGCCACAGCCTGCACGGTCTTATTCGTGACTATCGCTTCAGCAAAGACTTTTTCGGATCAGGTGAATACCGGGCTCTGAATCGCCTGGGTGAAATGCTCAACGGCTTGATAGAAACGGGTGCCTACGTTAAGCGAGGCGAAAAAACACAGGAAATTCAATCATTTAGCGAAGCATTGAAGTGGCTGACCGATGATGCGATGAAGGGACATTATCTACAGCGCTACAAGGGGCTGGGTGAGATGAATCCAGATCAGCTTTGGGAAACCACGATGGATCCAGAGAGCCGTCGTATGCTGCAAGTTACAATTGAAGATGCGATTGGTGCCGACCAGCTATTCACCACCTTGATGGGTGACCAGGTGGATCCGCGAAGAGACTTCATCGAAACCAACGCGCTGGCTGTCCAGAACCTGGATATCTAGGTAAGAAGTCGCCTGACAAACATCGGCCGTTGGTCTTACTGCAGACCAACGGCCGATTTGTTTGTGTTCATCCACAAATCAAACTCGGCCGCTACTTCTTTTGCCGTTTTACCATCGACTGCAATAGGCGGTCCTATCAGCACCTCAATACAGCCAGGTTTCTTGAGCGTTGTACCAGCTGGCCAGCAGTAACCGGCATTGTGCAGCACTGGAATGATGGGCGTGCCGGTCGCAACCGCCAACTGCGCTCCACCTCTGGAGAATTTTCCCAGTGCGCCAGTGCGTGCTCGGGTCCCCTCAGGAAACACCAAAATCGACAAACCATCCTTTATTCGTGCAGCTCCCTGCAATAGTAAGGACTTGCCAGCCTCTCGTGGTTTGCTGCGGTCAATAGCAATCGGTTGCTGCAGCCGTAGTGCCCATCCCCAGAATGGAATGTCCAATAGCTCCTTCTTCAGGATGGGACAAACGGGTGTGAACAACTGATACAGGAAGATCGTCTCCCAGGTACTCTGGTGATTACTTTGTACTACGACCGGGTGGTCGGGTATGTGTTCCAGGCCCCGGATGTTGTAGCTGATACCACAGCTGAGTCTCAGCCAGGCCAGCACCAGGCGACACCAGAGGGCGTACAGATAGAAGCGACGCTTTGGCGGTAGAATCCAGAACAGCAAAATGACCAGAGACGAGATTATAAAAGTCAGTGTCGCATAGCCGAGGAAAAACAGTGAGGATCTGAACTTCATGAACATATCGGCAGGCCAACTTCCTGTGGCAGTTAATTTAATAGATTGTCAACAAAGGCGGCCAGGTCGGTAAACCGGGCACAATCTGCAAGTTCGGAAGGCAAGCCCGATGCTAAAGTGCGTTCACCTTTTCCGCTACGAACCAGAACAGGGGTGCAGCCAGCCGTCAGTGCTGCCTGAAGATCTCTCAGGCTGTCGCCAACGACCGGAACGCCAGAGATCTCAATGCCGTATTTGTCTCGAATCTGATACAAAAGACCAGGCTTAGGTTTTCGGCAACTACAGTTCGAATCAGGTCCATGGGGACAATAAAAAAAACCCGCGATACGTCCGCCTGCTCTTTCTACCAACCCTGATAAATAATCATGAATTTGTGACAGTGTTGTTTCTGACAGCAGTCCCCGCGCAACGCCAGACTGATTAGTGGCAACTGCAACTGTGTATCCAGCCTGGCTCAGTCTGGCAATAGCGTTAATGCTGCCAGCAACAGGCACACATTCAGCGACCGACTTGATAAAAGCATCTGAGTCCTCGTTGATGACACCATCTCGGTCGAGGATTATCAGTCTGGCTCCCCCGGGAGTCATGGTCTGTCAGCTTCGGTGCAGGCTGGAGATATCCGCAACCTTCAAAAACAGGGCACGGAGTTCAGACAGCAAAGCCAGCCGGTTCTGGCGAACTGCGTCATCGTCTGCCATCACCAGTACCTGATCAAAGAATGCATCAACTACAGGTCGCATCGCGGCCAGCTTTTCAAGACCCTGCGTATATTCACGCTTCTCGAAGAGTGGCTCGACAACACCACGCATTTCAGCAACTGCTTGTGCCAGATCCTTTTCAGCGGTTTCTGACAGGAGAGCCTGGTCAACTTCGGTTTGCTGCTGCTTTTCTTTCTGCAGAATATTGGAAACACGCTTGTTGGCCGCTGCCAGTGCAGCGCTTTCAGGCAGTTGCGAAAACCTTTGAACCGCGTTAACTCGCATCGCAAAGTCCAGCGGTCTTTCGGGCTTCAATTCCATCACGGCCTGGAAGACTTCTGTCGATACGCCTTCGCCGAGATACCAGGCCCGGAACCGCTCCAGCATAAACTCAAATACCTGGCTGCCGGTTTCACCGGCAACGCTTACACCCTGCGCCTCATAACTGGCGAGTGATTGCTTGATCGCTTGCGCAAGGTTCAGATCCAGGGACTTTTCCACCAGTATGCGCAGAGCACCTAATGCCGCTCGCCGAAGCGCAAAAGGATCTTTGGAACCAGTCGGGGGCTGTCCGATAACAAACAGACCACAGATAGTGTCGAGTTTTTCTGCTACAGCCAGTACAGCACCGGTATCGCTTGAAGGCACAGCGTCGCCCGAGAATCTGGGTTGATACTGTTCGGTGATCGCCAGGGCGACAGACTCTGGTTCCCCATCATGCAGAGCATAGTAGTAACCCATGGTTCCCTGTAACTCGGGAAACTCACCGACCATGTTCGTCAATAGATCGCACTTGGCCAGTAGTGCCGCGCGTTCTGATGACTCTGGCTCAAACCCGAGTTCACGCGCTATGGACACCGCCAGTTCGGCAACACGACGAGACTTCTGTTCAACCGTGCCAAGCTGTTGCTGAAACACGATATTGCCGAGCTGTGGCAGGCGTGACGCCAGCGGCTGCTTGCGATCGGTTTCGTAGAAAAAAGCTGCGTCTGCCAGGCGGGGTCGGATGACACGCTCATTGCCAGCGATAACCTGCGCCGGATCTTTGCTGTGCAGGTTCGCTACCGCAACAAAATAAGGCAGCATCTTACCCTGCTTATCCAGCACATAGAACGTCTTCTGGTGATTCTTCATCGACGAGATCAATGCTTCAGGAGGAACTGACAGAAAGTGCTCGTCAAACTTGCCGGTCAGCGCAACAGGCCACTCCACCATGCTGGTTACTTCATCCAGTAGATCTGAGTCGATAATGACCTCCGCATCAAGCGCTTTACCCTGTTCAGAAATCAACGACTCCACAGTCTGACGTCGTTGCGCGTAGTCAGCGATGACATGGCCGGGTTTCAGCAATTGCTGTTCATAGCTCTCGGCAGAAGTCAGCGTGATTGGCTGTGGGCAATGGAAGCGATGACCATAGGTGACACGATCACTGCTGATGCCGAACAACTCGGTCTCAACCACATCATCACCAAACAGCATAACCAGCCAGTATACCGGCCGGACGAATTCGTCGCGTGTACTGCCCCAGCGCATTTTCCTTGGAATCGGCAGCTTTCCCAGGGACTGCTGGACGATGCCCGGTAACAGTGTTGCAGTGTCGGCACCTTTCTGGGTGGCGCGATACACAAGCTTTTCAACACCATCGCGGGTGTCCCGCTCCAGATCTGCTACGCTGACACCACAGCCTCTGGCAAAACCCTGCGCTGCTGGCGTGGGGTTCCCATCCTTGTCAAAAGCTGCCTTGACCGCTGGTCCGAACTTTTCCAGCGCCACGTCGTTCTGTCGGGTGGCAAGATCTTCGACGCGAATAGCAAGTCGACGCGGACTGACAAACGGCACTACTTTTGCGAAGCTCAAGCCGGCTGCGGAGAGGCCCGCTTCAACGCCGCTTGTGAAAGCATCGGAAAGTCCTTTGAGCGCCTTCGGCGGAAGCTCGGCACACCCTACTTCTACTAAAAAATGTTTTTCGGTCATGATAGCTGCAATCGGTTGGGTAAATTACTGGGTATTTAACGCGGCCTGCCGCAGCGCTTCTGGCGCCAGCGGGAACCCAAGTTTGCGACGGCTTTCGTAGTACGCCTCTGCAACCTGACGAGACAGGGTACGGACACGCAGAATAAAACGCTGACGCTCGGTTACCGAAATTGCCTGTCTGGCATCAAGCAGGTTGAAATAATGCGAGGCTTTCAGCACCTGCTCATAAGCAGGCAGAGCCAGGCCTTTTTCAATCAGTGAGCTACACGCAGCTTCGCACTCATCAAAGTTGCGGAACAATGCATCAACATTGGCGTGTTCGAAGTTGTAAGCGGACATTTCAACTTCATTTTGATGGAATACGTCGCCGTAAGTCACATCTCCTTCCGGCCCACGCGTCCAGATCAGGTCATAGAGGCTGTCCACACCCTGAAGATACATGGCGATTCGCTCAAGCCCATAGGTAATCTCGCCACTGACCGGGAAACACTCCAGGCCACCTACCTGCTGGAAATAGGTGAACTGTGTAACTTCCATGCCGTTCAGCCAGACTTCCCAGCCCAGACCCCAGGCACCCAGCGTTGGCGACTCCCAATTGTCTTCAACAAAGCGAATATCGTGAACCTGTGGGTCAATGCCGAGATGTTTCAGAGAGGCAACGTACAGATCCTGGATATCTGGCGGCGAAGGCTTCAGAATCACCTGAAACTGGTAGTAGTGCTGCAATCGGTTCGGGTTCTCGCCATAACGACCATCAGTCGGGCGGCGGCTGGGCTGAACGTAAGCCGTGCGCCAGCTTTCCGGGCCGATCGCTCGCAAAAACGTAGCCGGATGGAAGGTGCCCGCACCCACTTCGAGGTCCAGCGGCTGTAACACCACACAGCCCTGCTTCGCCCAGAAGTCCTGAAGCGCCAGAATCAGGCCCTGGAAGGTTGTAACGTCAGACAAGTCTCACCCCAATGTAAAACGGTTGAAAAGGCGCAATTATGCGGGATTAGGCAGTTAATATCCACTGCGCTAAAATGATGGTTCTAACTCTGAACAAGCTCTGGAGAGCACTCCTATCGACACCCTGAAGACTGCGATTATCAAATTCGCCTTGAACATACTGGCGTGGCTCCCACTGCCGGCCTTGCATATGATTGGTAATGCCATTGGCACAGTCGTGTATATGCTGCCGACAGAAACCAGGCGAGTCACGTTGATCAATCTGCAGCGGGTATTCCCCGAGCTGAGCGCTGAACAAACGCAAAATCTTGCCAGAGAGAGCATCAAGGAAACGATAAAGACAGGCCTTGAGCTCGGCCATATGTGGTGCCGGTCCATTGATCACGTTCTGCGCTTGATTGTCAGCGTTGACGGAATGGAGCATGTCGAAAAAGCTCAGGCCAGCGGTAAGGGCATCATCTACGCGTCACCACATCTGGGCAGCTGGGAGGCGCTGGGACTTTACGTTTCCACACTAGGTCCTCTTACGACACTGTACAAACCACCAAAAATAAAGGGGCTTAACGCGCTTGTCGCTGGTTCAAGAGCCAAAGCCGGCGCCGAGTTGGTCGCCACCGACCGTCAGGGTGTCGTGCGTCTCAATAAAGCTTTGTTGCAGGGCGGTGCCACGGGCATCCTGCCTGATCAGCAGCCCAGGAACGAGGGAGGTGTTTTTGCCCCGTTGTTCGGCATTCAGGCCTACACCATGACGCTGGTGCCTAAACTTGCCAGCCGAACTGGCTCACAGGTAATTTTTGCTTACGCGGAGAGGCTGTCCGGCGGTCGTGGATATCACGTGGTATTTGAACCGGCCGATAATGGGATTTATGAGGCAGATTCGGCTTCTGCGGCGGCAGCCATGAATCGCTCGGTAGAGCGTTGTATTCGTGCTTTGCCCAGCCAATACCAGTGGAGCTACAAACGTTATCGCAAGCGACCGGACGACGACAGCGAGCGATTCTATTAGGCCCGAAGAAGACCCGCAGTTGGTTATCCCGTGCCTCAGCGCCGCCAGAACATCGGCAGGAACAGCACCAGCAGTGTGAAGATCTCAAGACGCCCCAGCAACATGGCCAGGCAAAGTACCCACTTGGCCGGGTCGGAAATATTGGCATAGTTGGCCGCAACGCCCTCGAGACCTGGCCCAAGATTATTGAGGCTGGCGCCTACGGCACTGAATGCGGTCAACACCTCCATACCCATGGCAAGCAGCATGATGAGCAGTGCCATGTACACCATCACGTAGACAGCGAAGAAACCCCAGACTGATTCGATTACACGATCAGGCACCATTCTCCGGCCCAGCTTGACTGAAATAATGGCGTTAGGGTGAATCAGCCGTTTAACCTCACGAATACCCTGCTTAAAGATCAGCAGTATCCGGATTACCTTCATACCGCCACCGGTAGAGCCTGCGCAGGCGCCGATAATGGAGGCGTAGATCAACAAATACGGCAATGCATATGGCCAGGCGTTGAAGTCAGCTGTTGTATAACCGGTTGTGGTCGCTATAGAAACAGTCTGAAACAGCCCGTGGATAAACGAGTTCTGCATGTCGTATGTTTCTGTGGCATACAAAACGATAATCGTGAACAAGGCAATCCCGACCAGGACTACCGTGTAGAACTTCGTCTCCGGGTCGCGAACGTATTGAATCAGGCTGCGCCGCTGCCAGGCGGTGAAGTGCAATGCGAAGTTTATACCCGCCAGGAACATGAATGCGACGGCAATAAGATTCACGATATTGCTGTCAAAATACCCGATACTGGCGTCATAGTTGGAGAAGCCACCAATTGCAACAGTTGTGAAGCTGTGACAGATAGCGTCGAAAAGATTCATGCCTGCCGCCCAGTAAGCAAGCGCGCAAGTCACGGTCAATCCAAGATAGATGTACCACAGTGCCTTGGCAGTTTCTGCCAGGCGGGGAACCAGGTTGTCGTTTTTCACGGGCCCCGGGCTTTCTGCCCGATAAAGCTGCATACCACCGATACCCAGCATTGGCAGTACGGCCACCGCAAGGGCAACGATACCCATACCGCCCAACCACTGTAGCTGTGCCCGGTAAAACAGTATGGACTTGGGAAGCACATCAAGCCCGGTAATGACGGTTGCACCTGTGGTCGTGAGCCCTGAAAAAGATTCGAAAATCGCGTCTGTCACAGAAAGCCGGACATCCAGCGAGAAAAGGAAGGGTAATGCGCCGAAAGTGCTCAATACTGTCCAGAACAACGTCACTACCAGGAAGCCATCACGGGTGCGTAGCTCTTTCTTGGAGCGAAGCGTCACCAGCCAGAGGGTAAACCCGGTCGCAAAGGTGATCATGGCGGAGGTCCAGAACGAGCTCACTTCGCCGTCCCCATACAGAAAAGAGACCAGTATGGAGGGCAGATTGGCCAGCATGCTGAAAAGCATCAGCAAAACACCAAGTATGCGGGCAACAACGGCAAAATGCATAGTAAGTGCTTAACTCCAGATCAGAAAAAGGCAAATCCAACAGCAAAAAGACGCTCTACTTCAGGAATGCGTTTCTTGTCGGTGAGGAACAAAATGACGTGGTCTTCGGGTTCAATCACAATATCGTCATGGGCAATCAGCACCTCTTCGTCCCGAACGATAGCACCTATGGTCGTACCCTGAGGCAGATCGATATCTTCAATAGCACGACCCACTACTTTAGACGACTGGCTGTCACCGTGCGCGATTGCCTCCAGCGCTTCTGCGGCACCCCGGCGTAGTGAATGCACATTAACAATGTCACCTTTACGAATGTGAGTCAGCAGACTGCCAATCGATGCCTGCTGAGGTGAGATTGCGATATCGATTTCACCGCCCTGCACCAGGTCCACATAAGCCGGGTTGCTGATAAGACACATGACCTTGCGCGCCCCGAGGCGTTTCGCCAGCAATGACGACATGATATTTGCCTCATCGTCATTGGTCAGGGCCAGGAAAACATCGGTATCTGCGATACCCTCTTCCTGTAACAGCTTTTTGTCAGAGGAAATACCATTCAGGACGACAGCCCTATTAAGAAACTCGGACAGATAGGCGCAGCGATCCGGATTGTGCTCAATCACTTTAACCTGGTAACGCTCTTCCAGCGCTGAGGCCAGGCGCGCGCCGATATTGCCGCCACCAGCGATGATCAGGCGTTTGTAAGGTCGGTCCATACGGCGCAGTTCGCTGATGACTGCTTTAATGTTTTTGGGAGCTGCGATAAAAAAGACTTCGTCGTCGGCTTCGATGACGGTAGAACCTTCAGGGGTAATGGCGCGGTTGCGGCGGAAAATAGCCGCCACACGAGCATCCACATTGGGCATGTGCTCTCGCAGAAAGCGGATCTCCTGACCGACCAGCGGCCCACCGTAGTAGGCACGAACCGCGACCAGCTGGGCATTGCCATCAGCAAAATCGAGAACCTGCAGCGAGCCGGGCAGCTCAATCAGGCGGCGGATATAGTTCGAAACCAGCAATTCCGGGCTGATGACAACATCGAGCGGTATGGCGTCAGGACGGAACAGGTCATCCTGGGCAATATATGACGCCGAGCGCAGGCGACAGATCTTTTTGGGGGTTTTAAAAACAGAAAACGCAATCTGGCAGGCGACCATATTGATCTCATCGTTTTCTGTCACGGCGATGATCATGTCGGCGTCGTCGGCGCCGGCGGCCCGCAACACATCGGGGTGCGAAGGCCAGCCCTGTGCGATACCGATGTCCAGTCTGTCCTTGAGTTCCCGCAGGGCTTCTGCATCCGGGTCAACCAGGGTGATATCGGTATTTTCGCTTGCCAGGTTTTCAGCCAGTGAGGCACTGACCGCATTGCAGCCCAGAATAATTATTTTCATGTAAAAGCAGGCTCCTGCGCCTTGATCCTTCGTCTGCGTCCGGATGGTGCCGCTGCCGTCAAATTATCCGGCGGGTACCAACCAGATACAAGCCATTAGGCATATTTTCAGTGCACTATTGTTGTTTTTTCAGCAATGCATAATAAAAACCGTCGGGCCCACCATCGCTTGGCAACAGCTGTCGACCAAACCGGCGTCCCGGGGTTTCACAATCAGCTGCCCAAGGCTCCCCGTGATGTTCTGTCAACAGGGGCAGACATTCGGCGTCTGGGGTGCGCTCCAAAAAGGACTCAACCTGTTGAGCGTTTTCTGCCGGAAGAATTGAGCAGGTTGTGTAAAGCATCACGCCACCCGGCGCAAGACATAGCCACATGGCGTCAAGAAGCCGGGCCTGAAGATTCAGCAACTGATCTATATGCTCTGATTTACGCAAAACCTTAATGTCGGGTTGGCGGCGGATGACTCCTGTTGCTGAACAGGGAGCATCGAGCAGAATCCGGTCAAATTGATCACCACTCCACCATGAGTCGGGTTGGCCTGCATCTGCGCAAACAACTGTGACCGGTGCCTCGTGCAGCTGAAGGCGCTGCAGATTCTGGTGGACACGCTGCAGCCGGCGACTGTCACTGTCCAGTGCCAGCAATGATGCCAACTCCGGCTGTGATTCCAGCAGGTGCGCTGTCTTGCCACCGGGTGCCGCGCAGGCATCAAGCAGATGATCGCCCGGTTGTGGTGCCAGTAATGCTGGGATCAATTGAGATGCCTCATCCTGAATGCTTACCCATCCTTCTGCGAAACCAGGGAGCGCATGGACAGACAGCGCTTTTTCAAGATAGATGGCGCTGTCGGAAAGTTTGCCCGCTGAAGCACTTATGCCCTGCCCTGCCAACTGCTCAAGATACGCGTCACGGGAAATTTTTGAGAGATTGACCCGGAGGGTCATTGGCGGATGCACATTTCCCTGCTTCAGCACCTCGCTAAATCTGTCAGGCCAGGCCTGCGTGATGGCCGAGCGGAGCCAGACTGGATAGGAGTCAGCGAGTGCTGCCGCATCATCAAGTAGCGAGCCGGTATCGTCAGTCTTATGCTGCTGGCGCTGCCATTGTCTCAATACCCCGTTGATCAAGCGTTTGGCCCAGACTTTTTTCAGGGTGACAGCGGCATTGACGGTCTCATTGATGGCAGCATAATCCGGCAACCGGAGGTGCTGCAGTTGATACAGGCCGATCAGCAACAGGCAGTGAATGTCTGCGTCTTTGCGTCGTATAGGTTTGTCGAGCAGGCCAGCCAATTGGCTCTCCAACTGGAAAAACCAGCGACAGGTACCGAAACACAACTCCCTGAGCAGTGCCTGACCATCTGCTGATTCTGTCCCCTCACCCGGTTTAGGCAGCAGGCTGGCCAGAGAGCCCTGCTGTTTTACCAGGCTCGCCAGAATTGTGGCGGCCTGAGCCCGAATCTGGGCGGGCGTCACGAGGGAGTCTCGATGCTGGAGAACTGCTTGCCGGGTTCAAACATGGCGCGTCGAGCATTCAAAAGATCGGTTACAGACATGACGTTCTTGCCGGGTAGCTGAACCTGCTGAAGCGCCAGCTCGCCATCACGACAGGCGATACGCAGCGATTTGAGGCTCTGGCCCTGAGTGGTGCCGGTCGGTGAATCCTCGCAAGTCAGATCGACCGTGCCGAGGATCGTGCCAGGCGACTGATTCTGTTTGCCACTTAGCACCTGTGCACGGATGAACCTTATACGCTCGCCATTTATGAAAGTGTAGGCTGGATTTCTGCCAATACCGGCACGGATGCAGCGGTTAATTTCTTCCGCGGTCTGGTTCCAGTCTATCAGGGCCTCTGACTTGTCCAGCTTGCGCGCATACGTCGTGCCATCATCGGTTTGAGGCTCAGCGCTGGACGCCAATGAATCGAAATTTGCCAGCGTATGTATCAGAGCCTGGCAACCCAGCACGGCAAGGCGGTTTTCAAGGGTCTGACGATCGTCTGCGTCAGAAATGGGCGTCTCAATTTTGTGGATCATGGCTCCGGTATCGAGACCAGCGTCCATTTGCATGATGGTGACGCCAGACTGTTTGTCGCCAGCGAGAATGGCACGCTCTATTGGCGCCGCACCGCGCCAGCGCGGCAAAAGTGAAGCATGCACATTGATGCAGCCGAGCCGCGGGAGGTCGAGAACTGCCTGGGGCAACAGCAGGCCATAGGCCACAACAACCATAAGATCAGCATTCAGAGCTGACAGCTCCCGTTGCGCATCAGTATCTTTAAGTGAGGCCGGCTGAAACACAGGCAGCTGGTGCTGTTGGGCAACCTGTTTGACCGGGCTGGGCTGCAGTTTCTTGCCCCGTCCTGCGGCACGATCGGGTTGAGTATATACGGCCACAATGTTGTGGCCAGCATCAATCAATGCCTGCAGGTGACCGGCGGCGAACGCCGGTGTGCCGGCGAACACCAGTTTGAGTTTTGACATGAGATGGGATCAGCCGTTCGCCGCCAGTTTGTGGGCTTTTTCGAGTTTGCTGCGAATGCGTTGCCGTTTCAGATTACTCAGGTAATCAACAAACAGTTTGCCATTGAGATGGTCCATCTCGTGCTGGATACAAGTGGCCAGAAGGCCGTCAGACACCATTTCAAAAGCCTCGCCGTGCCGATCCAGAGCATTGATCTTGACCTGTCGTGGCCGGCTGACAGTTTCGTAAAAACCAGGCACCGAGAGGCAGCCCTCATCGTATTCGGCAAGCTCATCGTCCAGCACCTTGATGGCCGGGTTGATGAAAACCAGCGGCTCGCTTTTGTCCTCGGAAATATCAATCACAATCAGCTGTTTGTGCACATTGACCTGAGTTGCGGCGAGGCCAATGCCGGGCGCCTCATACATGGTCTCGAACATGTCATCAATCAGCTGACTGAGTGCTTCGTCAAATGTATCAATTGGCTCCGCCACGGTACGCAGCCGCGGATCGGGAAACTCCAGAATTTCGAGTTTGGCCATAGTTCACTCCGAAAAGACATTATCGTTTCGGCAGCAGCGCACAAGCTGTGCCATAAACGCTAAAGGACCTTGATGATTTGCAGATTATTGCGAATTGTAGCACAGGCGATGCGCCGGGATGCGCATCCTCAGACGTCATACACGGAGGTAAACGATGATGTCCTGCACAGATCTGGAAAGCTACCTTCTGCTCTACCATGCCCTGGAAAGCCACGCCAATCGCATGCACCGATTGCTGGCCAGGGCCGGCAGCGCCAGAGGCGCGCTGGAATTGCCAGTAGACAGCCTGCAGCAACTCAAGCTGGATGATGACGTTATCCAGCGCATACAAACTGCAAGAGATTCGAATTCGCGGGCAAGACAGGCGCTCGAGCAGACCCTGAGGTGGAGGCAACAGGATGAGCACAGTCTTGTATTGTTCGATGACCATCGCTATCCAGCGCTACTGCGCGAGCTGCCAGACCCGCCGCCGGTACTGTTTGTTCGCGGTGATCCAGGCATTTTTTGCCAGCCCTGCATTGCGCTGGTCGGCAGCCGTAACTGTAGCCGGTATGGCAGAGACCTGGCGGGCCGAATAAGCAGGGATCTTGGGCGCGCCGGATTTACGGTGGTAAGTGGTCTGGCCAGCGGTATCGATACGGCCGCACATATGGCGAGCGTGATACAGGACAAACCAACCATTGCCGTATTGGGCAACGGGCTGAATACTATTTATCCAAAGGCAAATGCCGAACTCGCGTCCAGTATCAGTCATGGCGCTGGTAGAGGAGCTGTTATCTCTGAGTTTCCGCTGCATTCACCACCGGACGCCTTTCATTTTCCCCAGCGCAATCGGATTATCAGCGGACTGAGTCTTGCCGTATGTGTGATAGAGGCGACGCTGAGAAGTGGCTCGCTTATTACCGCGCGCCTTGCTCTTGAGCAGGGACGCCATGTGTTCGCGGTGCCCGGCTCGGTCAACACACCGGGCAGCAGGGGATGTCATAGCCTGTTGCGCCAAGGCGCCACACTGGCGGAAAATGCCACAGATATCATTGAGCAGCTTGCCCCGATGGTTCAGGGTCAGCTGGAGCTGCAGACCAAAGAAATTCCAGGAAACGCAATTTCTGATAAAGCTGTGTCGGTTCCCAATGGCTGTACAGACTTACTACGGCTAATTGCAGACGATGGTGTAACCAGTGATGCGCTAATGAGTCATTCACAGTTGCCCCTGCCGTCGCTTAACCTGAAGCTGCTTCAGTTGGAGTTGTCTGGACACATCTGCAAACAGGCAGGTAAGTGGTTTATAAACCGATGAACAATCAAGCCGAGAAAACGCTATGAAAAGACTGGCTGTAGACAAAGCCTGCAGGGTGCTGTCATCCGCGGGGGTCATCGCCTACCCGACCGAGGCGGTCTGGGGCCTGGGTTGCGATCCATTCTCACAGCAGGCCACGCTGCGTTTGTTGCAGATCAAACGCCGGCCTGTTGAAAAAGGTATGATTCTCGTCGCCGCAACAATTGAGCAGCTGGATTTCATTTTATCGGCGCTGCCCACTGAGCAACTGGATGTGCTGAAAAAAGGCTGGTCCGGGCAGGCGAAGTCAGGCCCGATTACCTATCTGGTGCGGGACTCGCAGGATGTGGTGCCGTGGTGGATAAAAGGAGATCACCCGTCTGTTGCGCTGCGTGTCAGCAGCCACCCTTTGGTCCAGCAATTGTGCAGGCAATTCGGTGGCCCGGTGGTTTCGACCTCGGCCAATCTGGCCGGCAGGCCGGCAATTCGTTCAAGAGTATTGTTAGAGCAGCAACTCGGGGCGCAACTGGATTATGTGCTGCCCGGGTCACTGGGGGGTGCCAGCAAGCCATCGCAGATTATTGATCTGGCGACAGGCCAGGTCATGCGCGCCGCCTGACATTTAAAGAGGAGATCTGGTCATGGTTGATCAATCAAACGAACAAGCAGACCAACAGGTAAATACCGAGGCGGTCAAAACTTTCCTGCTGACTTTGCAGGACAACATTTGCGAACGGCTGGAAGCACTGGATGGGCAGGCGCGCTTTCACGAGGACTCCTGGCAGCGTGACAGAGGTGGCAGTGGTATAACCCGCGTCATCAGCGCCGGTAAAGTCTTTGAAAAAGGCGGCGTAAACTTTTCCCATGTCTACGGTGATGCGCTTCCTCCCTCGGCCACAGCAAGTCGGCCCGAACTGGCTGGAAGACGCTTTCAGGCCATGGGTGTGTCACTGGTCATACACCCGGACAACCCGTTTATTCCGACCTCTCATGCCAATTTTAGGTTCTTTATCGCTGAAGACGACAACAAGTCTCCGGTCTGGTGGTTCGGGGGCGGTTATGACCTGACACCGTATTATGGCAATGAAGAGGATTGTCGGCATTGGCACCGAACGGCAAAAAGCGCCTGTGACGCGCATGGTGAAGACCTGTATCCAAGATTCAAGAAAGAGTGCGACGATTATTTTTATCTGCCGCACCGGAAAGAAACTCGCGGAGTTGGTGGCCTGTTCTTTGATGACTTTAATGAAAAGTCTTTTGAAGACACATTTGCGATGGTGCAGGATATTGCCAATAGTTATATGGAAGCCTATGCACCCATCGTGGAAGCGCGCATGTACGTGCCGTTTGCCGCCGAACACAAACAATTCCAGCGCTACCGGCGTGGTCGTTATGTAGAGTTCAATCTGGTTTTCGACCGCGGTACCCTGTTTGGTCTTCAGTCCGGACTGGGTCGCGTTGAATCCATACTGATGTCTTTGCCTCCTGAGGTGAGCTGGATTTATGACTGGCACCCTGCCCCAGGCACTGAAGAGGAGCGCCTCTACACTGAATTCCTGGGCGCTCGGGATTGGGTGTAGGAACTGATGGCCGATATTGATCGATACGCGGTAACCGGCTATCCGGTTGCGCACAGCAAATCCCCCTTCATTCATGCACAGTTTGCCGAGCAGACTGGCGAACGGCTGTCTTACGACAGCCTCGAACTGTCACCGGAGAATTTTGTGGCCGGTGTTCACAAGTTCTTTGCTGAGGGCGGCAAAGGGCTGAACGTGACTGTGCCGCATAAAGAAACCGCCTGGCGACTGGTCGACTGGCTTGCCCCAAATGCAGAGCTGGCTGGCGCTGTAAACACGCTCTACCAATTAGCCGACGGGCGACTCGCTGGCGACAATACCGATGGTACCGGTATGGTTCGCGACATCGAAAAGAACCACGGCGGCAAACTGGCTGGTGCAAACATCATGATAATTGGTGCCGGCGGTGCCGTGCGCGGTGTGTTGCCGCCATTGATCGCAGCCAGGCCCGCTTCGATCACCATCGTCAATCGCACACTGGCGCGTGCCGCGTCGATGGCTGAGGATTTCAGTTCGCAGTATCCACTCAGGGTGCTGAGCCTGGAGCAGCTGCAGGGCCAGCCGTCGCCAGATCGAACTCCTGCGCCGGACTGGCTGATCAATGGCAGTTCTGCGGGCCTGCAAGGAGAAATGCCGGCATTGCCAGGCTGGCTGATATCAGCCGCTACGGGTTGTTATGACATGGTCTACGCCCCGGGCGGGACGGTGTTTCAGCAATGGGCACGCGAGAGTGGTGCGCTGCTGGCGCTGGACGGCAGTGGTATGCTGGTTGAGCAGGCTGCCGAATCATTCCGCATCTGGCGCGGTGTCCAGCCGGAGACACAGCCCGTTATCGCGGCACTTCACGCCTTGCTGGCCAAATAGCGGTCCTTCAGCTCGCAATACTTCTTGGCCGTGTAAAGGAAAAAGGATTTTTCCTGCTCGGTCAGTTTGCGAGCCTGCTTCACCGGAGAGCCAACATACAGGTAGCCGCTTACCAGAGTTTTGCCGGGAGGAACCAGGCTGCCGGCGCCTATGATCACATCGCTTTCGATAACGGCCCCATCCATGATGGTTGCACCCATGCCGACAAGGACGCGATCGTGTATCGTGCAGCCATGAAGCATTACTTTGTGGCCAACGGTGACATCGCTCCCCACCGAGCATGGGAAACCGCCTGGGTTAAAGGGCCCATCGTGGGTCACATGTACAACCGAGCCATCCTGGATGCTGCTGCGGGCGCCGATGCGAATGCTGTGAATGTCGCCGCGGATGGTTGTCATAGGCCAGACAGAAGAATCATCGCCTATTTCTACCTGACCGATTACAACAGCGGTCTCATCGACAAAAACGCGGTTTCCAAGCTGTGGTTCGTGGGACTCGAAGCGTCTGATGCTCATAAAGCTTCCTTTTCGGCAATGGCTTGCGACAATGATATGATGAGAGCCGTTTTTCTTACTACCCAGACAGGAGTTTTTCTGGATGCCTGCATCGAGTGCCAATCAGAATCCTTTGCTTGCCTTTGATCGACTGCCGGATTTTGCCACCATCCGCGCGGAACATATCGAGCCGGCCGTTCGACAGGTTCTGGCGGATAATCGAGACACGCTGAAATCCCTCGAGGCCGACAACTCGTTGTTAACAGATCCTGCCTGGGATTCATTAATGGGAGTGCTGGATGAGCTGGACGACAGGGTTGGCAAAGTGTGGTCAACTGCCAGCCACCTCAACAGCGTAATGAATACGCCTGAAATCAGGCAGGCCTACACCGACTGTCAGCCATTGATTTCGGAGTACTACTCCGCGCTGGGTCAAAGCGAAGCGCTTTACCAGCGCGTAAAGGCGCTCTACGAGGCGGCTGAGGCACTGTCCCTGAATGCATCGCAACGCAAGATATTAAAAGACAGCCTGCTGGACTTCGAACTGTCGGGTGTCAATCTTTCCGGCGACAGCAAAAAGCGGTTCGCTGATATACAAAACCGATTAAGCGAATTAAGTAATCAGTTTGGCAACAATGTGCTCGATGCTACCAGAGCATGGAGCAAGCTGGTGGAAGACAGGGAAATCCTGTCTGGTATGCCTGAGGCCGCCATCAGTGCCGCAGAAGAAGCAGCGACACAAAAAGGGAAAAAGGGGTTTCTGCTGACTCTGGATTTCCCGTCTTACTACGCAGTGATGTCCTACGCCGACAATGCAGAGCTACGCCAGGAGGTATATCAGGCTTACACCACCCGAGCGGCTGAATTTGGCGATAAAAGTCTCGATAATCAGCCAATCATGCTGGAAATTCTCAAGTTGAGAGAGGAAAAAGCAAAGATCCTCGGATTCTCCAACTACGCCGAAGTATCCGTGGCCCGCAAGATGGCCAACTCGGTGGAGCGGGTAAATCAGTTTCTTGGTGATCTGATCCATTACAGCCGTCCGGCAGCCGAGCGCGAGTATCAGGAACTTTGTGAGTTCGCCGAGGAACGCTTCGGTGTGACTTCGCTGAATGCATGGGACATAACGTATTTCAGCGAGAAGCTGCGCAAAGAGTGTTATGACATTTCACAGGAAGAGCTGCGCTCCTGGTTCCCTGCGGAAAAGGTCAAGGCGGGCCTGTTCCAGATTGTTGAGACACTTTATGGCGTGCAGATTTCCAGGGACACCGATGCCAGCGTCTGGCATCAGGATGTTGAGTTCTACTCGATTCTACGCGACGGTGAGGTGCTTGCCCGCTTTTACCTGGATCTGTATACCCGAGAAGGCAAGCGAGGTGGAGCGTGGATGGCGGATTGTCGCAACCATCGTGTCATTTTCAACGGAGATGCGGTCGTATCGCGACAACTCCCGGTTGCTTACCTGGTTTGTAACTTTGCGCCTGCGACTGCCAGTCAGCCAGCGCTGCTGACGCACAATGATGTGACCACTCTGTTTCATGAGTTTGGTCACGGATTGCACCACATGCTGACACGAGAGCCGTATCTTGGCAGTTCGGGTATCAGTGGCGTCGAATGGGATGCCGTTGAACTTCCCAGCCAGCTGATGGAAAACTGGTGCTGGGACAGTCGGGCTATCGCCATGATCTCCGGCCACTATCAGACAGGTGAAGCTCTGCCGGACGTCCAGCTGGAGAAAATGATTGCCGCCAAGAACTTCCAGTCAGGCATGAGATCCGTGCGTCAGCTGGAGTTCGCACTGTTCGACTTCACACTGCACCAGACTCCCTGTTCAGACGAAAGCGACTTTATTGCTGAAGTGTTGAGCGCGACGCGAACGAAAACCTCAGTCTATCCGGTTCCAGACTATAACCGCTTTCAAAACAGCTTCTCGCATATATTCGCTGGTGGCTACTCGGCTGGATACTACAGTTACAAATGGGCTGAGGTGTTATCAGCAGACGTATTCTCACGCTTCAACGAGTCTGGCGTTCTCAATCCGGATGTAGGGGAGAGCTTTCTTGACAAAATATTGTCAAAAGGTGGTGGTGCGAGTGCACTGACCCTGTTTAAAGATTTTATGGGCAGAGAGCCGGATATGTCAGCTCTTCTGAGGCAGGAAGGGCTCGACAGGCCCGGAAATCAAAGGATTAGTTGATCTAACGCAGGGATTTGGGTGGCAAAGACGTCTATATTGCCCGGCGCATGGAAGGCCAACAACGTGTCAAATGTTGGCCGGATTTCATGGCAATTGAAGAAAAAATTTTTTATAATGCCCGGCGCTTTAATTTGCACCTGAAAATCCTGCCCAAAATCTGCTCCGGTTACAGCCTTTGATACGTCAAGGGAACGTCACGTCCGGGTCCTGGGTCACGCAAGGGGTTACACAAGTCAGCGCAAGTGGAGCGTCTGAAATCAAAACAATAAATACATCTAAAACGTAGAAACAGCCTTTTCTTACTATACGGAGACACGGCGAATGTTGTCCAAAGCAAAGCTGTGGTTAAGCCTTGCCTTCGGCACTCTGCTTATGTGGAGCGCTGGTGCGCATGCAGCCTGGGAACTCAATATGCCCAGGGGCGTAACCCAAATCAGTCGCGAGACCTATGACCTGCACATGACAATCTTCTGGTGGATGATCGCCATCGGGGTAGTTGTTTTCGGGGTTCTTTTCTGGTCCATCATCAACCATCGCAAATCCAAAGGTGCCAAACCGGCAACTTTCCACGAAAGCACGAAAGTGGAAATCGTCTGGACACTGGTCCCCTTCCTGATTCTTATCGCGATGGCCATCCCGGCAACACGGGTGCTGACCGCAGCTTACGACGCGTCCGAATCCGAACTTGATGTTCAGATCATCGGCTACCAGTGGCGTTGGGAATATCGCTACATGGACGATGATCCGAATGCCGAAGAAGTTTCTTTCTTCAGCTCGCTGGCAACATCCCGTGAAGAAATCAGCAATTCAATCGACAAGGGCGAAAACTATCTGCTCGAAGTCGACAACCCGCTGGTTATCCCATCCAACACCAAAGTGCGTTTCCTGATGACTGCCGCGGACGTGCTGCACGCGTGGTGGGTGCCTGAATTTGCCATCAAGAAAGACACTATCCCCGGCTTCATCAATGAGTCCTGGGTAATCGTGGAAGAGCCTGGCATCTATCGTGGTCAGTGCGCCGAGCTTTGCGGTATGGAACATGGTTTCATGCCTATCGAAGTTCACGTGCTTGAACCGGCCGACTTTGAAGCCTGGTACGCCGAACAACAGCAGCAGGCGCTGCAGGTTGCCGAGTTGACCAACGCTGCACTGAGCATGGACGAAGCCATGGCAGAAGGCGCAGAGATCTACAGCCGCAACTGCGTCGCCTGTCACCAGGCCAATGGCCAGGGCATGCCGCCTGCATTCCCTGCACTGGCAGGTAGCGCCAAGGCAACCGGTGACATCGGCGTGACCATGGACACACTGGTCAATGGTGTTCCTGGCACAGCCATGGCTGCTTACGGTCGTCAATTAAATCCGATTGAGCTCGCCTCCATCATCACCTACGTGCGCAATGCCTTCGGCAATCAGTCAGGTGACATGGTTCAGCCCGCTGAAGTCAACGAATTCATAGTAGGGGGACAGTAAACGCCATGAGTAGCGCTGCTATCGATCACGCACATGATCACGACCATCACCATGGTCCTGCCAAGGGAATTTCCCGGTGGCTGTTCACAACCAACCACAAAGACATCGGTACTCTGTACCTGTGGTTCAGCTTTGCGATGTTTCTGTTGGGCGGTACTTTTGCTCTCGTAATCCGCGCAGAGCTGTTCCAGCCTGGCCTGCAATTCGTAGAGCCTAACTTCTTCAACCAGATGACCACCATGCATGGTCTGGTCATGGTATTCGGTGCGGTCATGCCAGCGTTCGTGGGCCTGGCCAACTGGATGATTCCGTTGATGATTGGTGCGCCTGATATGGCGTTGCCACGCATGAACAACTGGAGTTTCTGGATTCTGCCATTTGCGTTCACGCTGATGGTGTCCACCCTGTTCATGGAAGGCGGTGGTCCCAACTTCGGCTGGACGTTCTACGCACCGCTGTCGACGACCTATGCTCCAGATTCAGTGACTTACTTCATCTTTGCCGTCCATATCATGGGTGCATCGTCCATCATGGGTGCGATCAACGTGATCGCGACCATTCTGAACATGCGTGCGCCTGGCATGACCCTGATGAAAATGCCACTGTTCGTATGGACCTGGCTGATCACTGCCTACCTGCTGATCGCGGTTATGCCGGTTCTGGCGGGTGTGGTTACCATGATGCTGTTCGACATCCACTTCGGTACCAGCTTCTTTAACGCGGCTGGCGGTGGTGACCCGGTACTGTTCCAACATCTGTTCTGGTTCTTCGGTCACCCTGAAGTGTACATCATGATTCTGCCGGCATTCGGTATCGTGTCTGCGATCATCCCGACCTTCGCCCGTAAGCGTCTGTTCGGCTACGACTCAATGGTATACGCAACTGCGTCAATTGCTTTCCTGTCCTTCATTGTATGGGCGCACCACATGTTTACCGTCGGCATGCCTCTGGCTGGCCAGCTGTTCTTCATGTACGCCACCATGCTGATCGCCGTTCCGACAGGAGTGAAGGTGTTTAACTGGGTTGCCACCATGTTCCGCGGTGCCATGACCTTTGAAACGCCAATGCTGTTTGCAATCGCGTTCGTAGTGCTGTTCACCATCGGTGGTTTCACTGGCGTCATGCTGGCGATTACCCCGGCTGACTTCCAGTATCACGATACTTACTTCGTTGTTGCCCACTTCCACTACGTACTGGTACCAGGCGCAGTATTCTCGCTGATGGCGGCCGCCTACTACTGGTTGCCTAAGTGGACCGGCTACATGTACGACGAGACACTGGGTAAGCTGCACTTCTGGATGTCGTTTGTCGGTGTAAACCTGCTGTTCTTCCCGCAGCACTTCCTGGGTCTGGCTGGTATGCCCCGCCGTATCCCGGACTACGCGCTGCAGTTTGCCAACTTCAACTGGATCTCCAGTGTCGGTGCATTCCTGTTTGGCTTCTCGCAGCTGATTCTGCTGCTGGTTGTCATCAAGTGTATCCGCGGTGGCAAAAAAGCAACTGCCCAGGTCTGGGAAGGTGCTCAGGGTCTGGAATGGACTGTGCCGTCTCCGGCGCCATACCACACCTTTGAAACGCCGCCTGACCCCAGCCTGATCAAGGCTCAGTAAGGGCAAAGAGGTACTGTCAAATTTACGATGTAGTTGTACCGGAGTAGATGAGATGACCAAGAACGTAGCGAAAGGTAATAACAAGAAACTAGCCGTAAAATTGTTGTTTGCCGTGGTAGGTATGTTTGCATTTGGATTTGCTCTGGTACCTCTGTATGACGTGATTTGTGACATCACAGGTTTAAACGGCAAGACTGGCGGACGCGTGGAAGTTGCGGAAGCCGGTCAGCTGATTGAAGAAGATCGCGAAGTAACGGTGCAGTTCATTGCGCACCAGAACGTCGAGATGGGCTGGGAGTTCAAGCCCTCTGTCAATCAGATGCGCGTCAAGCCAGGTGAGGTTCACGTAGTTCATTACCGTGTCAGCAATCCACGAGACACCTTGATGGTAGGACAGGCGATTCCGAGTGTGGCGCCCAACGCAGCAGCAGGCCATCTGAACAAGATTGAATGCTTCTGTTTTGCAGAACAGCCTTTGCAGGCTGGTGAAACGGTCGACATGGCACTGCGCTTTTTTGTTGACCCCAGGCTGCCGGAAGAGATCACCAAACTGACCTTGTCCTATACGCTGTACGACATCACGGAAAAAAGTAAGACAGCGGCAGTAGCCAGCAGGTAAACGAGAATAATATTGTTATTTCTGGAGAGATAAGATGGCCAGCGAAAGCTCCCATAGTGTGTATTACGTACCGGAACAGACCAAGTACCCGTTCTTTGCATCGATTGGTTTGTTCTTCATGGTATTTGGCTTAGGCAGCGTGTTGAATGACGTGTCTGCGGGTGATTCTGTAGCGGTGTCCACCTGGATAGCCCTGGCCGGATTCCTGTTGCTGTCCTTCATCATTTTCCAGTGGTTCGCCACAGTGATTCGTGAAAACCACGCCGGTTTGAACAATGACCAGCTCAAGCGCTCATACGTCTGGGGTATGGCATGGTTCATTTTTTCTGAGGTGATGTTCTTCGCGGCATTCTTCGGCGCCCTGTTCTACATCCGGACACTGGCAGTGCCGTGGCTCGGCGGTGAAGGCGAGAAGGGTCTGGCGGGTGAAGTACTGTGGCCGGAATTCCAGGCTGCGTGGCCGCTGGTCGTCAACCCGGATCCCACACTGTTTACTAACCCGCACGAAGGATTGAACGTCAAAGAGTGGAGCGTGAGCTTCTTCGCTGGCTACCTGCCCTTCTGGAACACGGTCATCCTGATTACTTCATCGGTGACTCTGCACTATGCGCACGTTGCGCTGAAGGCAGAAAACCGCAAGCGTCTGCTCCAGTGGATGTTTGTGACAGTAGCTCTGGGTATCCTGTTCCTGGCATTGCAGGCGCTGGAATATGTCGAAGCCTACGGACACTACGGCATTACCCTGGATTCCGGCATCTACGGTTCTACGTTCTTCCTGCTCACGGGTTTCCACGGCTTCCACGTGACGCTGGGTACGTTCATCCTGATCGTCATGCTGCTGCGTTGCCTGAAGGGCCATTTCAAGCCGAATGACCACTTTGGATTCGAAGCAGCTGCCTGGTACTGGCACTTCGTTGACGTGGTCTGGGTAGGTCTGTTTATCTTTGTTTACTTGCTGTAAACATCAATCGGTCGTCATTCAGTGACATATGACCAGGGACGGCTCGCTTATGCGGGCCGTCTTTTTTGAGAAGGTTTTTAATTGTGAAAGTGTCAGGGGTTCCAGGGGGTCTGTAGATTCAGCTGGCCAGTACTAAGTCCGTAAAAAACCAGGACCATCAAAATTACCGCCATCGTTACGCGTACACCCAAAGCATACATAACACGCTTGGATCTACCCTGGTCTTTGTAGAAAAAATAAAATCCGGCAGCCAGACTGATCAAAATGCCGATCAGCAAAACAACAATAGCAGCTTGTAACATAGTGGTCCTCTGAAGGATTCCGTAAAGTTCAAATATTGGAAAACCATAATAGCAGCATAGATTGAGGTTGGCTTGTTTCGAATAAACTGGAAACTCACAGTGTTCACTGCCCTGCTGTTCCCTTTGCTGCTAACACTGGGCTTCTGGCAGTTGTCGCGCGAACAGCAGAAGATTGATCTGCAGAACCAGTATGAGCAGCGTCTGCTGGAAGCGCCAATCACGCTGGACAGGGTAGACTGGCTTCAGCAGGATCTTGGCTGGACCCGTGTTCAGGCGACTGGACGATTTGACGGGCGCCGGCAGTTCTACCTCGACAACCGGATATACGACTCTCAGGTGGGTTATGAGGTACTGACACCATTCGACACTGACTATGGAGCGCTTCTGGTCAATCGAGGATGGGTGCCGCAGGGCCGCACACGGCAGGAGCTTCCCAGTGTCAGTGCGCCGGAAGGCCCGGTGACGATAAATGCGGTGATCTATGTGCCAGATGGCGAATTGATGATGTTTGCCGAAGATATCTACACGGATTCCTGGCCACAGGTCGTCCAGAAAATTGATTTGCCGAGCTCAGCCGAAGTGCTTGGCCAGGATCTGCTGCCCTATAGCGTTAGACTGGAGACCGGCTCACCAGGACTCCTGCAGCCAAATTGGCAGGCCATAAATACACGACCCGGTGTGCATCGTGGTTACGCTATCCAGTGGTTCCTGATGGCAGCGGTGCTCATCGTCCTATATTTAATGTTCAGTTTCAGACGTTCGGAGAGCTGATATGCAACAAATGACTCGTACCAAACTTAAACTCGCATTTTTGCTGCTGATCGCATTTGTTCCGATCACAATGGCAACATTCGCATTTCGCTCAGCGTCTGAGTCCGGATTTTTTGGCGGAACTGTCAATAAAGGTAATCTGATAAATCCACCAGCCGACATCACCGATCTGGCCATGCTCGACGCGGCAGGTAATCCTGTTTTTCGGTCATTTGACGAACTGGTGGCTGAGCTGGAAAGCGATGATGATTATGAGCCGCAACCCTGGCATATCGTATTCGTAAACACTCAGGACTGTGATGCATCCTGCCGGGAGCGCATTCATTTACTTCGGCAAATGCACATCACGCTGAATAAGAATACGCCGCGAGTAAGGCGCTACTACCTTGAGGCAGGTGACCTGGCTGCGAATATGTCGCCGTTGAGCCAGGAAAGTCGAGATCATTTTCGTGCCGAGTTCCCCAGCATGGGGGTGGCGTTTGCAGATGAGACCAGCGTAGAGAACAATCTGGCCGCTAAAGGTGTGGAATTGAATCTGTCAGACGACAACTACATCTTTTTTGTCGATCCGGTGGGCAATGTCATGATGTATTACGACAGTACCCACGGGATCGACGATATCAAAACCGATCTGGAAAAACTGCTCCGTCATTCCAGCCTTGGTTAATGTTCAACGTGCGCCGGTGCCTGGTTGGCGTCATGCCCCAGGTACTGGACACGGGCCGACTCTGTATAATTGCCCTCTACTGCCATAAAGAAGATCAACAGCAACAATACTATTGGCGGACCAAGAATGGTCATGACCAATGCCATCCGCTCCCACTTTACATGCATAAAGATGGCTAAGATGAATCCGGCCTTCAACGCCATAAAAAGTAATACCAGTGTCCAGCGCATAACGCCCTGCACATCCAGGTAGTCGACCATGTAGCTGAACAAACTCAGCACAAACAGCAAAATCCAGATCTTGTAATAAATCCCCAGCGGGTGTTGTTGTCCTGCTTCAGATGCCATAACCAGGCTCCTCAGATTGTTTTCAGAATATGTTCAGGGTCAATTTCGTCAAACACCAACTCACAATAAGTAGAAGAAGGCGAAAATAAACACCCAGACCAGGTCAACGAAGTGCCAGTAAAGTCCAGTGATCTCGACAATTTCGTAGCCTTTCTTGTCATAATCGCCGCGCGCTACTTTGCGAGCGATAATCAAAAGGTATATGACCCCGGCTGAAACGTGGAGACCGTGAAAGCCTGTGATCATGTAGAAAACCGACCCGAACTGTTCCGCACCCCAGGGATTACTCCAGGGCCTGACCCCATAGCCAATCAGTTTTGACCATTCGTAAGCTTGCATACCCACAAACGTGGCACCCAGTGCGGCGGTAAACAACATGAACATGACGGTCTTGCGCTTGTCGCGCCGATAGCCGAAGTTCACTGCCAGCGCCATCGTGCCGCTACTGGTAATCAGCACAAAGGTCATGATGGCGATCAGAATGAGAGGAATCGGGTCACTGCCGAAAAAGGACAATGCAAAAACTTCCGTGGCAAGTGGCCATGGGTCTGCGGTCGATATCCGCACGGTCATGTACCCGACCAGGAAGCAGGAGAAAATGAAGGTATCACTGACCAGGAAGATCCACATCATGGCCTTGCCCCAGGGTACCTGATAAGTCTGTTTGTCAGACTTCCAGTCCTGTACAAAGCCAGTCATGCCCGCTGCTGTCGGGCTGCCGTTGGCTACTGCCTCGCTCTGACTCATGTTAATTTCCTTTCTGTAGTCCAATTATTCTTTTTTAAGATCCACATCGGCTGTATCAGGTGGTTGATAGCACGTAAAACAGGCCAAACCAGACCAACAGCAGGAAGTGCCAGTACCAGGTACAAAGCTCGATACTCAGGCGGCTGTCGCCGGCTTTCGCACCGCTGCTCATATGAAACAGCGCTTTGGTCCAAACCCATAAACCTCCGGCCAGGTGCAGTATGTGAACCCCCGTCAACAGGTAAAAGAAGGCGTTGGCCGGGTTGCTCTGTAGCGTATAACCGCCCCGTATCAGGGTTTGCCATGCAGTGTACTGACCTGCAATAAATACCAGCGTCAGTAAGCCACCCGCCACGAACAAAAGTCCCGCCATTGATGTCAGTCGAATAGCCTCCTGGCGTCGTGCCTGTATCAATGACCACTGCAACACCGCGCTACATGCCACCAAAACGCCGGTATTGACCCATAGCGTGGCAGGTTCTGACACTGGCACCCAGTCGCCTGCACCCCAGGCAATTCGCAGGTAATACGAAACAGTCAGCAAGGAGAACAGCACGCATGCCACGATTACAAACAGCACCAGTGCCACTTTCTGGTCGGGTACCTGGAAAGTAGGCCGCGCCTCTATACCATCTGGCAGACCTACCTGATTCCAGGGTTTCTCAGTAACTTGACGATACAAACTCATGAGTGACCTCGCGTATGAAAGGTCTTCTCGTATTCCTCTCCCGGTTCGTTCTGGGGGATGAAGTCCTGTTTGGCGCCCGGCACGCTGTAGTCATAGGCCCAGCGATAAACGGTTGGCAGTTCCGGACCCCAGTTGCCATGCTTGGGAGGGGTGTCAGGTGTCTGCCACTCGAGAGTGGTGGCGCCCCAGGGATTGCCACCGGCGTCTTTCTCTTTGCGCAGGCTCATAAAGATGTTGATGAAGAACAGCACCTGAGCCGTGGCTACGAAAATCGCAGCGATGGTGATGTTGGCGTTAAGCGCCTGAGCGGTTGCAGGCACAAAATCAGTATTGCCCATCTCGTAGTAGCGGCGCGGAACACCCAGGAACCCCAGGTAGTGCATGGGCAGATAAATGGCGTAAGTGCCAAGGAAAGTACACCAGAAATGGACTTTGCCCATTGTCTCGTTGTACATGCGGCCGGTCATTTTTGGATACCAGTGATACAGGGCTGCATACAGCACCAGCACTGGAGACACACCCATCACCATGTGGAAGTGAGCGACCACAAAGTAGGTGTCGGCAAGTGGTACGTCAATAATCACATTGCCCAGGAACAGTCCGGTCAGGCCCCCGTGGACAAAGGTAAAAATAAAGCCGATGGCGAACAGCATGGGCGTATTGAGTCTTATATTGCCCTGCCACAGTGTCAGTACCCAGTTGTAGACTTTCAATGCGGTGGGTACTGCGATGATCAGGGTAGTGGTCGCGAAGAAGAAACCAAAATATGGGTTCATGCCGCTGACATACATGTGGTGAGCCCAGACCAGGAAGCTGAGGCCACCGATGGCAATAATCGCCCAAACCATCATGCGGTATCCAAAGATGTTCTTGCGGGCATGGGTAGCGATCACATCGGACACCAGGCCGAATGCAGGGAGTGCCACGATGTACACTTCCGGGTGCCCGAAGAACCAGAACAGATGCTGGAAGAGAATCGGGCTGCCGCCATCCTGAGTTGACTGCTCTCCCAACTGCATCATAGCTGGCATGAAGAAGCTGGTACCGAGCACCAGGTCAAAGCCAAGCATGATTGCGCTGACCAACAGTGCCGGGAAGGCGAACAGACCGAGAACTGTCGCCGTAAAGATGCCCCAGATGGAAAGCGGCATACGCATCAGTGTCATGCCACGGGTACGCGCCTGGAGGATGGTGGTCACATAGTTGAGACCGCCCATCGTGAAGGCCACGATAAACACGGCGAGGGAGATCAGCATCAAAAGCATGCCGCCGCCAGAACCCGGCGTACCGGCCGTTATCGACTGCGGCGCATAAAGGGTCCAGCCAGCACCCGCCGGCCCTCCCGTCACAAAGAAGCTTGCCAGAAGAATGATCACTGACAGCAGATAGAACCAGAAGCTAAGCATGTTGAGGAACGGAAACACCATGTCCCGGGTGCCACACATCAGAGGAATCAGGTAATTGCCAAAACCGCCCAGGAACAGGGCCGTCAACAGATATACCACCATGATCATGCCGTGCATGGTCACGGCCTGATAATAAAAGGCAGGATCTATCCAGCTGATCGAGTCAGGGAAACCCAGCTGCAAGCGCATCAGGATCGAGAGCCCCAATGCGATCAATCCGACAAAGATGGCAGTGCCGCCGTACTGAATCGCGATTACCTTGTGATCCTGGCTCCAGACATATTTTGTGATGAAACTGTGCGGATCATGCAGGGCGTGCGGATCGTCCTGGTCGGCCAATGGTACGTATGCCATGTAAACATCCTCCGGGTGTAGAACCCTGTCCAGCTATTCAAATTATTGTTTTAAAGTCCTGCCCGGTCTCTCAGCGCAGCGAATTGATATAGGCAATGACGTCATTCTGCTGTTCTTCTGTGCGCATCGCCTTCACCATCGATGTCATCTGGTAACCATAATCGTCATCACGGTGCTGGCCGCGAATGCCGCTGCGGTATTTTTCCAGCTGCAGCGCAAGGTACCAGTCGTCCATACCCGCCAGTGCAGGTGCGTCCGTTGCCCAGCTGCCGCGGCCGTCGTCACCATGGCAGGCCGCACAGTTGGCACTGTAGATGCGTGCGCCACGATCGATATCGCCGCTGATGGTGGTCTGGGCAGAGTCGTTACCGGAAAGGGTTTGGATGTACGCCGCCACATTACGTCTTGCTGTATCAGAGTTGACCATATTTGCCATGGGGGCCATGGACTGGCCAGTGGTGTCTTCCGGATTGGCGCCACGCACCCCTTCAGAGTAGTAGCGCAGTTGGCGTTCAATGTACCAGGGCTGCAATCCCGCCAGTGCTGGCGCATTCAGGGCACGGTTGCCTTCGCCGTTCTGCCCATGGCAGCTGGCGCAGACCATGTATGACTGCTGGCCTGCCGCGACGTCGGCAGCCGGTTGCGCCTGGGTTTCGGCAAAAGTGGGCTGATCAGCAAGCCAGCTCTGGAAATCGCCCGGTTCCATGATTTCAACCCGGCCGCGCATGATGTGGTGACCAAGCCCGCAGTATTGCTCGCAGAGGATATCAAACACACCTGTACGGGTTGGTTCCAGCCACATGTAAGAAACCATACCCGGCACCATGTCCATCTTCACGCGGAAATGGGGTACGGTGTAGTTATGCAGTACATCTCGAGAGCGGAGCAGGACTTTGGCCGGCTCGTTAAGCGGAAGCGCCATGTAGGGCTTTTTGACCACCACATCATCCTGCCCGTTCGGATCGTCAGGGTTGATGCCCCAGGGGTTGGTTTCAGTAATGTGCTGGATATCGGCAGTGCCAAGCTGGCCATCAGCGCCAGGGTAACGGAAGGACCATTGCCACTGTGACGCGAAGGCTTCGAATTCGCTGGCTTCTTCCGGGACGGTAACAAACTGGGCCCAAACAAACAGACCTGGCGCCAGCAATGCAGCAACGCCCAGTGTGGTAATAACTGTCAGGCCAGTCTCAAGGCGGGCATTTTCGGGCTCATATACAGCCTTGCTGGCCTCGCCCTTGCGTTGGCGATACTGATAGACACTATAGGCCAGGAAAAGGTTTACGGCTATGAATACAAAGCCGGTTACCCAGAAAGTGAGATTAACCGTGAAGTCGATGTTTGCCCAGTTTGAGGCGATTTCAGTAAACCACCACGGACTGGCAAAGTGAAAGACGACGGAGCCAACGACCAACAGGACGAGAACAACTGCAATAGCCATACGCGGGATATCCTTGTGAAAGTGCGAGCACGGACAACAGTGGATACAGCAACTGTACAGCGAAAGATAAAAATAAAAGGCCGGATGCACTGCACAGGCAGCAGCATCGGGTGGTGAATGTCCTGGTTACGTCGTTGACATCGAACGTGAAAACAAATGCCGTTCACAACGCGGGTCCCTCCCTTTCTTGTTATCTTTCGGACGGGTACTCAACGGTGTTACATCGTACTTGTTACATCAAACATTCAAGCGGGGATGGCGGGGTAAACCACCATCCCTTTGGATCGTATAGTATTGTTTTAGTCTGTGCAACAACTGCTGTGAAGCAATCAGGCACGGACCATCTGCAGGTCTGCAAATGGGTTCAGGAAGTGAGGGTCAATAGCGGCAAGTTGTGCCTCGGGATGCTTGTTGGTCATCATCTCCTGCACTTTCTTGACCTGCTTTTCCTTCGCGTAAATCAGAACAAGATACTTGCCAGCTTTAATATCGTCGTGGAAGTGAGCGATCTTTTTGTTCTCATTCATCACACCAGTCAGGCCGCCTACCCAGGCACCAAAACAGGTGACCAGAAACACGATGGCCGCAAAGGCGTACCAGGGGATGGATACCGCAAAGGGATCTGTCATGCCGATCAGACCGGCAAACACCAGGCCCGCGACAAAGCCAATTCCAGCGCCTATGAATCCTTCGCGAATAAAGTCCAGGGTTTCAAAATAATTGCTCGAGTGAAGATGCTCTTTGACCAGCCCGCTCTCGTCCTTGCTGTGGATATGCAGAAACCAGTCATCCACGCCGATGGAGTGCAGATCGTCTGAGATCTGATGGGTGCTTTTGAGGGTGGGTGACAAATAATAGATACATCTCATTTAGCTTCTCCTTCTGTTTTTGGATCGCTTCTTTGTACATCTATCAGTCTTGTATACACCTGCTCCGCAATTTCAGATGACACTAAATCAACAGACTGAGACCCTGCTGCCGGTCTTGCTGGGTCGGCTTGGGGCCATTTCCCTTGAGTAGCGGACTTGACCTTTCGGGCCGCTCTCAATATCAATTTACTCCTCCAAAAATAATTTGTCTTGTTTTTTCTATCGTAGACTGATTTACGTTACAATAGCCAACCCCCGATAAATTCACAGTAGACATGCCCGCCCGAAGTCCGTGGCGCAGGTGTATGCAGAGAGAGATCTCCGTGACAGAACTGACGCACAATCAGACCGCAAGCTGGCGCGACTATTATGAAATGTGCAAGCCGCGGGTGGTCATGTTGATGATTCTGACCTCCCTGGTTGGCATGTTTCTGGCGGTGCCAGGCATGGTGCCGCTGGACATCCTGATACTCGGCAATATCGGCATTGCGCTGGTTGCCGGCTCCGGCGCCGTGGTTAACCACCTGATCGACCGTAAGGTTGACGCTGTCATGCGCCGAACCATCAACCGCCCCATGCCGCAGGGTCGTGTTGCTCCGCGGCAGGCCGCCTGGTTTGCAGCGATCATTGGCATAGCCGGCATGGCGATCATGCTGATCTGGGTCAACCCGCTGAGCGCCTGGCTGACGCTGGCTTCTTTTATTGGTTATGCCTTCATCTACACCGGTTACCTGAAGCGTGCAACACCCCAGAACATTGTCATCGGCGGCCTGTCAGGCGCCATGCCCCCCCTGCTTGGCTGGGCCGCAGTGACCGGCACCATTGAGCCCGGTGCATTGATTCTGGTGCTGATCATCTTTGCCTGGACGCCACCGCACTTCTGGGCGCTGGCCATATACCGCAAGGATGAGTACGCCAAGACGGGCATCCCCATGCTGCCTGTCACCCATGGCGAACATCTCACCAAGATCCACATTATTCTCTACACCATTATCCTGTTGCTGGTCAGCATCCTCCCCTGGCTGATTGGCATGAGTGGTCTGCTCTATCTGCTTGCCGCAGTGGTCCTCGGCGTTGGCTTCCTGATCTGGTCGCTGCTGCTGATGTTCCGGCCCAAGCCATCAACGGCCATGGATACTTTCAAATACTCCATCATCTATCTGATGGTGCTGTTTCCGGTTCTTTTGCTTGATCACTACATCACGATCTGACTTTCGCAAACTTTTCATAGCAGGCAGTAAATTATGAAAAAAGGCGTAAAACTGACCCTCATTCTGTGCCTTGTCTGGGTGGTTATCGTTTTTTACATGACCTATGCACGGTACGCTGATAACAATCGCTCAGCTCAGCAGGAGCAGGTTTCTGCAGAAGAGCTGCGTGAGATGGGCGCGATGATTTATGAAGCGCCTGTGGCCATCAGTGAGTTTGACCTGGTAGATCACTACGGTCAGCCTTTCACAGAGGAGTCTCTGCAAGGCAACTGGACCATGGTGTTTTTTGGTTTCACCAACTGTCCCGATATCTGCCCTCTGACCATGTTTGAGCTGACTGGCTTCTATAATGATCTGGAAGGTGACCCCCTGCAGGATGACACACAAGTGGTCATGATCAGTGTTGACCCCTTCCGTGACGACACCGCAAAAATCGCAGACTTCATGCAGGCCTACCATGAGGATTTTCTGGGTCTCAATGGAGAGTATCGCCAGGTATCACAACTGGCCAGCGAGCTTTTTATTGCGCATGGAATCATGCCGGTGCCAGCGCCGGATGGAGGTCAGCCACAAAACTTTATGGTTGACCACAGCGGCAACATCCTGCTGATTGATCCTGAGGGCCGCTACCGCGGTTTCCTGGAGCCGAATATCAAGCGGGACCAGATCAGCGAAACCTACCGGATCATCCGCAACACGCTTTAAACGCGCGTTACCGGACGGGCGTAAATAAGCAGGAAGCAAACACATGCGCAGGCTACAATCGAAGGGCCTGCCGGTGTGTCCAGATAGAAAGACAGCGTGACACCGCCTGCCACGGCGAGGCAGCCGATTATTGCGGCGCCGAGTGCCATCTGTTCCGGCGTGCTGGCCAGTCGTCTGGCGGCAGCGGCCGGAATGATGAGCAAGGAAGTGATCAGCAGAACACCCACGATTTTCATGGCCACTGCGATCAGCATCGCAATCATCAGCACCAGCAGTGCATAAAGCCGTTCTACTGGCAGACCTTCGACGATGGCCAGCTCTTTATGAACGGTAAGCGCCAGGAACTCTCCCCAGAAGTGATACAGAAGCCCCGCCAGCACCACGCAGGTAGCGACTATCCAGATAAGATCCTGTTGCGTAATGGTCAGCAGGTCGCCGAACAGAAACGCCATCAGATTCACCTGCACCATGTCCGACAGTGACAGAATCAGCAGGCCGAAAGCCAGCGTGCTGTGGGCGATGATGCCTAGCAGTGTATCAGTGGCAAGCATTTGCCTTTTTTCCAGCAGCAGCAGAATCGCCGCAAACACGGCGCAGCTGATAATGATGGCAAGCTGCAGGTTGATACTGGCGACAATGGCCAGAGCAACACCGAGCAGCGACGAATGCGCCAGGGTATCGCCAAAGTAGGACATGCGGCGCCAGACTACAAAGCATCCCAGCGGCCCTGCGAGCGCGGCTATCAGAAGCCCGGCGATAACGGCGTAAATGATAAAATCATACATGGCGGTGGCCGTCCTTTGGCTTGATGACATCGCCAGCGATATCGTGATCATGGTTGTGGTGGTGAGTATAAACTGCCAGTGTGGCTGCCTGTCTCTTGCCGAATAGCGCCAGGTAGGCCGGATCATTGCTCACATGTTCAGGTTTGCCATGACAGCATATGTGCTGGTTCAGACAGATGACTTCGTCGGTGGCGGCCATGACCAGGTGCAGGTCATGAGACACCATCATCACTCCGCAATGGTGCCGCTCACGAATGGTGTTGATCAGTTCGTACAGCTCCGTCTGTCCATTAATGTCGACGCCCTGGGCCGGCTCATCAAGCACCAGCAGATCTGGCGAGTGGCTTAGAGCGCGCGCCAGCAGAACACGCTGCATTTCCCCACCGGACAGCGCGGAAACCTGTTGTCTGAGCAAGTGCCCTACTTTGACCTCGTCCAGCACCTTGTTGGCCGCGACCACTTTCTGTCCGCGAGCGCCGAGCTGGATAAAGCGTTCGACGGTCAGAGGCAGGGTGGGTTCGACAAATACTTTCTGCGGCATATAACCAATGCGCAGACCGGGTTTGCGCACCAGCTTGCCCGATTCTCTCTGCATCAGCCCCAGCACGATTCTTACCAGTGTGGTTTTGCCGGCGCCATTCGGACCAATCAGTGTCAGGAGCTTGCCCTTGCTCAGTGTCAGATTCACACGATCCAGAATTTTTCGGCCACCCAGGCTGAGGCTTACATCCCTGGCTTCAACTAATGTTTCATGGCTCATATGAAATCCTTGAACTACCCATGGCGGCTGCATCGATCATTTAATTCAGGCCCTTGGCTGACATCTTCACCAACTGCAGGATACCGGCACGCGGAAGGGTGATGATGGAGCTTTCGCGCAAAATGGTATATGATAGCATTTCTTTTGATGACAGATGATCCCAATGTTACGAACGATTCTGGCAGTCAGTCTTACACTGATGCTCAGCCATGTCGCAGCGGCGCAGGTTACCGTTGTTACCAGTATCAAGCCACTGCAACTGATCGCCCATGCGGTTACCGATGGTGTTTCAGAGCCGGCGGTGCTGATTCCTGCCAATCAATCCTATCACCACTTTGTCATGAAACCCTCCACTGTTCGCGCCATCAGCACGGCCAATCTGCTGGTCTGGGTGGGTCCGGAACTGGAAACCTGGCTGGCAGACACTCTCGCCGAACGAGACACTGAAACTGTTGAAGTGCTCGCCCTGCCGGGCCTGACAGTGCATCACGCCGGATACGACGAACACGACAATGTCGAAATCCTCATTCCGCAGCAGGGTGACCATGCAGGTCATCAACACAAGCAGGGTCACAGCATCGACCCTCACATCTGGCTGGATACGGACAATGCATTGTTGATTGCCCAGGCCATGGTGAGCAAACTGTCTGCTCTGGACCCAGTCAATGCAGGTCGTTACCAGCATAATCTGGCCAGCTTTTCACAACAGCTGATCTCTCTGAGAGACCGTCTTAAGGCCGATCTGATGCCGTTGCAAAGCACGGATTATGCGGTGTATCACAACGCCTTCCAGTATTTTGAGCGCCAGTTCAACCTGAGTCATCAGCTGGTATTTGTGGAGAGCGAGGAGCTTCAGCCAGGTGTGCGCCACATGCTGGCGGTTCGCAGAGCCATTGAAGAGCGTCCGCTGACCTGCGTACTGGAAGATGTCACGGCGCAGGCCAGCACCGTGAATACACTGCTTGGCAATCAGCCGGTCAACCGTATTCAGGCAGATACCACGGGACAGGCCTTGACCTCCGGCCCCCGGGCTTATGTAAACTTGATGGAAAACCTTGCCAATGCCTTCAAGCGGTGTCAGGTTTCATCAAACTAACCAAAAAGGCGGCTGAAAAACGTAATCAAGGCATTGGCAACGTACGACTGCATGGATGCAGGAGTTAGAGCGACGCAGGAAGCCAAAGCCGAGATAGTTTTTCAACCGCCTGCCAAGCACAGCGGACGTCCCACGCCATGACATCAGTCAGCCCTCTAATCCTCATTGACGGATCTTCCTATCTTTTCCGGGCCTATCACGCCCTGCCGCCTCTGGTCAGCAGCAAAGGCCAGCCGACCGGCGCCATAAAGGGCGTCATCAGCATGATCCGCAGTCTCCAGAAAGAGTATCCGGAAAGCCCCATAGCTGTTGTATTTGATGCCAAGGGCGACACCTTTCGTAATGAGATCTACAAAGAATATAAAGCGCATCGCCCGCCAATGCCCGATGAGCTGCGCAGTCAGATCGAGCCGATCCACCACATCATCAAAGCCATGGGTCTGCCGCTGCTGGTGATCCCGGATGTTGAAGCCGATGATGTAATCGGTACCCTGGCCTGTCAGGCGACCACACAGCAACGGGAGACACTGGTATCTACCGGCGATAAAGACCTCGCCCAGTTAGTAAGTGATCACGTCACGCTGATCAATACAATGACGAATGAGCGGCTTGATATTGAAGGGGTCAACAAAAAGTTCAGCCTGCCACCAGAGCGAATCGTCGACTTTCTCGCGTTGACGGGCGACAAGGTAGACAACATACCGGGTGTACCAGGGGTCGGGCCAAAGACTGCGGTGAAATGGCTGCAGGAATACGGATCCATGGATGCCATTATTGAAAACGCCGACAAAATTGGCGGCAAGATCGGCGAAAAGCTGCGAGATAACATCGAACAGTTGCGTCTGTCATACGAGCTGGCCACCATCAAACTGGATGTGTCCCTGGATATTTCCATCGGTGAGCTGATCCCCGAAGAGCCGGACCCGGCGCAGCTGATGGCGCTGTTCAGTGAATTCGAATTCAAGACCTGGACCAAGGAGCTGGAATCACAGGGTGTAGAGATCTCCTCCGAGCAGCTGGCTGCCGTGCGTGAAGATCTGGGAGTTACCGACCCTGCCGAGACCGATGGGCCTGATCTGAGTGAGCTGGAGACCTCGCGGCAGGACTACGAGTTACTGGCGGACACTGAGGCTCTGAAAAGCACCATCAAGGCGATCAAATCCGCAGGTCAATTCGCGGTGGCTGCGTTGTTTGATGCTAATGAGCACTTCATGTCTGCCCAGGTCATCGGACTGGCCTTCAGCTGGGAACCAGGTCAGGCAGTCTATCTGCCCCTCGCCCACGACAGCCTTGAGTCAGCATCCAATCTCGATCGGCGGGAATGTCTGCAATTGCTCAAACCAGTCCTGCAGGATCCGTCAATCCACAAAGTGGCGCACGACAGCAAACGTCTGGCTCATCTGATGCAGAATCATGACATTGCAGTCCGAGGCTGGCGATTCGACACGCACCTGGCTTCTTACGTATTGAACTCGGTGGCCAACAATCACAGCCTGGAAGATGTCAGTCACTACTACCTGCAGCAGTCGCTGAAGTCGCAGGATGCCCTGCTCGGCTCGGGCCGAAACAAACTCCCGGTCAGTCAATGCGATCCGCAGGCCGCGCTTGACTGGCTGGCGCCGCGCGCCGACATGACGTTCCGGCTTCGCCACAAATTGCAGGCCGTGCTGGAAAGCACCGGTGAGCTATGGGGGCTTTATCGATACTTTGAACTGGCTCTGAGCCCGGTTCTGCAACGCATGGAACGAACCGGTATTGCGGTTGATCCGGAGCGGCTGCATGAACAGTCAGCCGCACTGTCTGAGCGTCTGGCAGAGCTCGAGGAGCAGGTCTACAAGGAAGCCGGAGAGACCTTTAACCTGGGTTCGCCGAAACAGCTGCAGACCGTGCTTTACGAAAAAATGAATTTACCTGTGCTGAAAAAGACGCCCAAGGGTCAGCCCTCCACGGCCGAGGCCGTGTTGCAGGAGCTGGCGCTGGAGTACGACCTGCCCAACATGATCATGGAGCATCGCGGGCTCAGTAAACTGAAATCAACCTACACAGAAAAGCTGCCGCTGCAGATAAACCGCAGTACCCGCCGTATCCATTCGACCTTTCAACAGGCGGTAGCGGCCACCGGACGACTGTCATCAACGGAGCCCAACCTGCAGAACATTCCGATACGCAGCACCGAGGGGCGCAAAATCCGTCAGGCCTTCATCGCGGCTCCGGGTTACCGACTGGTAGCAGCTGATTACTCGCAGGTCGAGCTGCGCATCATGGCGCATCTGTCCCAGGACAAGGGTCTGGTCACCGCATTTGCCAATGCTCAGGATGTACATCGGGCAACTGCTGCCGAAGTCTTTGGGGTGGGCGTGGACGAAGTCACTGGCGAGCAGCGGCGGCGCGCCAAGGCCATCAACTTTGGCCTGATCTACGGCATGTCTGCGTTTGGCCTGGCGCGACAACTGGGAATCGACCGTCATGATGCCCAGCTTTACGTAGACCGCTACTTTGAACGCTACCCCGGCGTCCTGGAATACATGGAGCGCACCCGGGAACTGGCCGAGGAAAAAGGCTATGTGGAGACCCTGTTCGGTCGACGGCTGTATCTGCCAGACATCAAGGCCGGCAACGGGATGCTGCGCAAGGCTGCCCAGCGCACCGCGATCAATGCACCCATGCAGGGAACCGCCGCGGACATCATCAAGCAGGCGATGGTTGATATAGATCACTGGTTACAGACTGGCGTTCTCGACGCCAGGCTGGTCCTTCAGGTACATGACGAATTGATTTTTGAGGTCGCAGAAGCGGACGTGGATCTGCTGACAGAGGGAGTGCGATTTCGCATGGTCAGCGCTGCGTCACTGGACGTGCCGCTGGTTGTTGATGTTGGTGTCGGTGAAAACTGGGACCAGGCTCACTGACCGGCAGCAGGATCGGCTGGCGCGTCGTCGGCCGGTTCCAGCCAGCCGTCAAGGCGCTGGCTCAGGATGTCGACGCCTTGCCGCTTCAGCGATGAAAACGCCTGAACACTTGCATCAGCCATGCCTTCCAGTTCTTTGCGGGCCTTCATCAGTGCTTCCTGAATGGCGCCGCGCTTGAGTTTGTCCGATTTGGTCAGCAGAACATGCAGGGGCAACTGGTTCTGCCGTGCCCAGTCGATCATCATCAGGTCAAAATCCTTGAACACGTGGCGTATGTCGGTAACCAGTACCAGTCCCAACAGCGGCTCGCGGGCATTCAGGTAGTGTTCCAGGTGGACCTGCCAGTCGTCCTTCACTTTCAGCGGTACTTTGGCGTAACCATAGCCGGGCAGGTCTACCAGATATCGCCCCTGATCAACCCTGAAATAGTTGATAAGCTGTGTTCTGCCGGGGGTTTTGCTGGTACGGGCCAGCTGACCCTGGCGCGTCAGGGTATTAATCGCGCTTGATTTGCCCGCATTGGAGCGTCCGGCGAATGCGACCTCGGCCACGCTGTCGGTCGGACAGTCACGCAGCTTGGCGGCACTTATTTCAAATTGGGCGGCTTGATAGTTCATGGAGCGGCATTCTACCGGCAGAACCGATACTGAGCCAGCAATTCCGCCGCGCCTCGTATCCAGAAGGCAGGCAGATTCCATCATGGTCGTACACAATAACGGCAGCTGTGCTATACTCTCCCGCCGCATGACTCATCCGAATTTATAACTGTTCAGGAACTTCGACAATCCATGAAAAGATTAGTATTTACCCTGGCATCTTTGCTGATGGCTGGCGCCAGCCTGACTGCCAACGCTGATGGCGATGCCGCTGCCGGCGAGCAAAAAGTCGCTGTATGTGCTGCCTGTCACGGCGCTGATGGCAACAGTGAAATCAGCTCCAACCCCAAACTGGCTGGCCAAGGTGAGCGCTACACTCTCAAGCAGCTGCGAGACATCAAATCAGGTGCCCGCGAAGTGCCACTGATGACAGGCCTGCTCGACAACATGAGCGACCAGGATCTGGAAGATATCGCTGCCTTTTACGCCTCACAGGAAATCACCCTTGCTGGTGCTGACCCCGAATTGATCGAGCTGGGCGCGCAGATTTACCGTGCTGGTATTGCTGACCTGGGTGTTGCCGCCTGTTCAGCGTGTCATGCACCTGACGGCAGTGGTGTGGCACAGGCTGGATTCCCGGCTCTGGGTGGCCAGCATGCAGCCTATATCGAATCGCAAATGAAGGCCTTCCGCGCCGGTGATCGCACCAACGATGGTGACGCCATGCCGATGCGTAATGTCTCCGAGCGTCTGACTGACCGCGAAATCGAAGCGCTGTCCAGCTATATCTCTGGCCTGAACTAAGACGAAATTGCGCCTGTTCAGCCCCTATTCAGGCGGCAGGCGCTTTAATCGGTGTTACAGTAACGATCCCTAAAGTACCGACTACCTCTGATAACAATGTGGAGTAGGATATGATCAAGCAGTTCCTGAAAGCCGCCATCACCGCCAGTGTTCTGAGTCTGCTGGCCTCCGCTGTCTGGGCGCAGCCCGCCCTTTATGTTGACGGCACGCACTATGAAACCCTGCCAGCGCCGGTCCGCACCAATGATGCGGAAAAGATCGAAGTGCTCGAAGTGTTCTGGTATGGCTGTGGCCACTGTTTCCGCTTTCAGCCCCTGGTTGATCACTGGGCCGAAAACGCCCCTGAAGACGTAGACTATCTGCGCTTCCCTGCCATCTGGAACGACCTGATGAAGATTCACGCTCAGGCCTATTACACTGCAGAAAACCTTGGTGTGGTCGATACAGTTCATGGACCGATCTTTGATGCCATCAATCTGCAGCGCAATCGCTTGCAGAATGAGCGCCAGCTGGCTGAGCTGTTTGCCGCCCACGGCGTGGACGAAGAAGCATTCTCGCGGGCATTCAACTCGTTCCAGGTGCGCACCAAAGTGAATCAGGCAGAAAGCAAAATGTCTGACTACCAGATTCGCAGCACACCTAACGTGATTGTTAACGGCAAATATCTGGTTACGACCAATGAAGCTGTCCGCACACAGCAGGACATGCTGGCTATCGTTGACTACCTGGTAGAACAGGAGCGCAGCGCCCAGTAATTCAATTGACAGGTCGCCTCAGGTATTCAAGGCCACTCTCTGGATACTGAAACATGCCACAGCACAACTATGGCAATGACAATGGCGGCGACGAGGCGCAACGCTGGAAACGCAAGTTTCTGGATGCGCTGGAAGACCAGGAGCAGCGTGAAAAGCTGCTCAACAGTCGTATCAAGCTTTTGCGCCGTGGCCTGCTGGGTGTCAGCCTGGCAGGCGATGGTCATGCCCCGCAGCTGGATCGTCAGCTGGCTGAACTACGAAAAACCCTCCGAAATGATGACCGGGAAGTCGGACTTGAGCTGCTGCTAGAGCAGATCGAGAAGTCGATTATTCGACTCGACAACGAAAAAAACGCCAGTAATGTGGCATTGCAGCAGGCCTTTACCAGCAGCATAGCCGAGCTGGACAAGCTACCGCTGCCGAAAACCACCCGTCGACAACTCAGGAAATTCTCCCAGAACCTCTCCGCGCGCCTTGATGACACACAGCAGCATGCCGGCCTGATACGTCAGTTTATTGATATTCTGCGCGAAGCCGTGCAGTCGATGCTTGAGCAGGAACAGAAGCGTGAGCAGGCAGCTCGCGGAGACGATTCTGGCCAGTCAGCAGGTTTCTGGAAACGGATGTTTGGCAGCAGTGACTCATCAGATACTCCTGCCAGCACCGAGCCGCCTTCGGGCGAGATCGTGAGCAATGCGCTTGACGGCCAGGCGTCGGGAACTGGCAGCCGCGACGAAGTCCTTCAGCTGGATGACAGCCTTCAAGCACAGCAAAGTGCACCGCTGCACAAAACCACTCAGTCGCAGGAAGCCCCGAGACAGCAGAGCAGCGCTGCGGCTGCTGCTAACGGCTCTGCAGTTAAACTGCAAAGCGATGGTCTGCAGGCACAAGCTGACCTCGAGCCCTCAGATTCAAGTACAACTGCCAATGGCGCCAATGCTCAACAGGATGGTTACCGCGAGCGTGACCATGCTCTTCACCTGCAGGTTCAGACAGAAGTCGTAGTAGAAGAGGAAGAAGACGCCAGCTTAGAGGGAGAACTGGTACGCGATCGCTCCGGACTGTCAGAGCCAGCGTTTTCTTATATTGCCGGCCATGTAGAACCAATCCTGCTGAGAATTCTGGAAGCCATCCACATCAGCTCCGAGTCCTATTCCATCGTCGATGCCGTGCGTCGCAATATTCTAAAAGGTCTCAACTGGTACGATTTTGTCGCTGTGCTGGAGGAAATACTGCATATCCTGCGAACTGCAGCAGATCAACAACGTACCGAGTTTCAGACATTTTTAAGCGATGTGACTGAAAGCCTCGCCCAGGTCCAGGCGTTTGTCGACAATGCAAAAGCGCAGGCTGCCAGCAGTGCAGAAAGCGACGCAGAGATGGACTCTCAGGTGCGTGGACAGGTCGAAGATATCGCGCGGGCCGTGCAGAATGACTCTCTGGACATCACAGGTCTGCGGCAATCGGTACAGTCGCAGATTGATGGCATCCTGAAGTCTCTGGACGGGTTCAAGCACCAGCGGAGTCGTGAGCACACAGAAGCGACGCAGGAAATGGGCGACCTGATTGAGCGTATTGCCGCGCTGGAGTCCGAGTCACGCGAATTACGCGTGCACCTGTCGCGGCAGCAATCAGCGGCGGCCACTGACACACTGACAGAATTGCCAAACCGTAGTGCCTACAACGAGCGCATTCGTGTTTTGCTGGGCCAATGGCAGCGACAGCCGGACCGGCCAAGTCTGCAGGAGGATCGCGCCCTCTGCCTGGCGGTGCTGGACGTTGATCATTTCAAGAACATCAATGACAGTTTCGGTCATCTGGCCGGCGACAAGGTGCTGAAGATCATCGCTCGTGAGATCGCCGCTCGCCTGCGCGAGCAGGATTTTGTGGCCCGCTACGGCGGTGAGGAGTTTGTCATTCTGCTGCCTGATATCCGTCCACCTGATGCAGAATACACGCTCAATCGGCTGCGTGAGGCGATCAGCGCGATACCTTTTCATTTCCGCGAAGAGAAAGTGGAAATTACGGTGTCTATCGGCGTAGTTCCGGCCCAGCGCGACGACACCCCCGAGACACTGTTCGACCGAGCGGACCAGTCCCTCTACCAGGCCAAGCAGTCTGGTCGAAACCGGGTCATTCGTCCTCGTTGAATACCCCTGTCAAACTGATAACATCTTGCCAGCAAACTTTCTGCTGCCGTATTGCGTCAGATAATGGGTAAATAACAACAGGGACAGCCCGATGGGCCTCGATGAGCTTCTGGAAACAATGCGTGCCTGGGGCCGCCAGCATACCGGCGATGCATTGCTGAAAAATATCAATACGCTGCTCATGCTGCATGTGGACAGGGTGTACCTTGTATCCGACGGCCGCAGTCAGTCTGTCAATGACGCTTCAGATCCTGATGAACTCGCCGCAGCCGCGCGAGAGCTGATTCACGAGGATGATGATACCGCAGCCAATATACTCCTGTTGCTGCCACCTTCAGGTTTTATCACTACTGGTGTGAATCTGCCGGGCCTTGCACCTGATGCCCTCCGTTCCGCTTTAAAGCTGCAGGGCACGAGCATGCTGCCCGCCTTTGAGGAGCCCCTGGCCCTTGCTGTTGATCCTGAGAATCCGGTGCTGGCGCTTTGGATGCCGGAGCAGAAGCTGGAGGCACTGTTCAAAGCATTTGCGGATCAGTCCCTGTTTCTGTCGGCCGTCACACCCCGCGCCCTGGCCATGGGATTGATCGCAGACGAGGGAGCTGTAGTTGTCGACCAGGATGGACGGGATACGGCCCTGGTTGCGAAAACTGGCGGACAACTGAAAGCATTTGTGCAGACTCGTACACAGGACCTTGCTGAGGATGCCTATCAGCAGGAATGGGATGAGCTGCTGAAGCAATATTCTAACGGGCCAGTTCATTACGTCAGCGATGCCAGTAGCTGTCTGGCAGCACTCAAGAAAGCGGCAGACGGTGCTCTGGAAAAGCACCTGGCGCCTTTCATGATGAATCCGCCTTCAGCACTGGCGGCCAGGCGCCGATTCACGAAAGGCAAGCGGCGCACAACTCTGTCAGCACTGGCAGCCGGTGTGGCTGCATTAGTGTTGCTGCCGTTTCTGTTTCAGACCTTTCAGATCAGCCGCCTGGAGTCGCGACTCGACAACCTGCGGCAGCAATCGCAACCGGCACGTGAGGCACAGGCCACCGTGCGTGACTTTGAATCACAATGGGGCGTGCTCTCGGAGTTCCCGAGGCAGAATCTGCAGGATGTGCTGATAACTCTGCAGCAGATCGTCACTCCCGGCTACTTGACGTCCATCGAGATCGAGGCAGGTTACATCAGTCTCGAAGGCCAAAGTGAGGACCCGCAAAACCTGCTTGAGGCTCTGGAACAGAACCCCATGTTTACGGAAGTGGATTTTGCGCGAGCCACAAGCAATCAAAATTACTACATTGATCTCAGATTGGCGGATGTAAACTTTCCAGCCTATCAGGAATGGTACTTTCCGGAGGCACGGTGATCAGTAAGTTTCGCCCATTAAACAGCCGGCCGCTGAATAACAGGGAGCGCAATATTCTGCGACTGGCGCTGGCCGTTGCATTATTGCTGGTGCTGAGCAATGGCATCCCAGCCCTGCAGTCAATGTACCAGGATCGCTCTATACAGATTGAACAGCTGCTTACCGATATTGAACGTGAACAACGCCTGCTGGAAGAGACTGAGCAATGGCAGGCACGAGCAGCACAGACCAACGAACAGCGTGAGCGACTGGATGACATGCTGTTTGAGTCCGGCACGGCACCGATGCTGACAGCGTCCATTCAGCGTCTGATACGCCAGCATGCCACACAGTCCGGCATAAACATCACATCGACAGAGCTGGCAGAAACCGAAAGCAGTGGTGACTGGATCAAACTGGAACAGAGTCTGTCATTCGTGATGGACAATCAGCAATCCATCATGAATTTTCTGCGCGTACTCGAACAGTCCAGGCCGTATCTGGCCGTGCAGGACTTTAGCATGCGCCGAGCACGCAATCAGTTTATTGGCGATATTACCGTTGTCGGTTTCAGTCGACAAAATGATACCGGGGAGGCTGAGTAATGGCACAGACTCAACAGCACCCAGCTCTCTCACTGCCGGTTTTCAGCCAACTGCTTGAGCCTGCCGGCATCGTACCGGCGCAGGATTTCAGTCAGTCGCATGTATTACTGTGTGAGGTGGCACCTGATATCGAGCTGCGACACCAGATCCGGTTTGTCATGCAGGCAGAAGTGTCATTCCGCGAAGCTGGCGCAGAGGAAGTTCGCCGGCTGATCCGCCACTGGCGCGCAGAATTGTCACCGAATATTGAAACCGGCAACGATGACGTGTTTGTTTCCGGCTATGAGGACGATGAAGAGCTGAAGGATCTAGCCTCCGAAGCACCCATCATTCGTCTGGTCAATCACCTGTTTGCACGTGCCCTTGATATTAATGCCAGTGACATCCACTTTGAGCCCAATGAAGAACACCTGGAAGTCAGATGCCGCGTTGACGGCATCATGCATCGCATCGAGCGACTGCCTGTAAAAATCACCACCGCTGTTGCATCGCGACTGAAATTGATGGCTCGCCTGGACATTGGCGAAAAACGCCTGCCGCAGGATGGCCGCATTGACTACAAACTGGGCAGCAAACATCTCGACATGCGTGTCTCTACACTGCCCGGCGTGCACGGTGAGTCCATCGTGTTGCGTATCCTTGATCGCAGTGACACGGCCGTGAGTCTTCAGCAGTTGGGTATGCCAGAGAATATCCTGCGCAGCTATCAGAGCCTGATTAATCAACCTCACGGCATGATACTGATCACCGGTCCTACCGGTAGCGGCAAGACCACAACACTCTACGCCACGCTTGAAAAGATCAATGACCAGACCACCAAGATCATCACCGTCGAAGACCCGGTGGAGTATCAAATGGAAGGCATCACACAGATCCAGGCCAATGCCGCCATCGGCTTGAATTTTGCGGCCGGTCTGCGCTCCATTGTCCGGCAGGACCCTGATGTCATCATGGTCGGTGAAATCCGCGACCATGAAACCGCAGAGATTGCGATTGAGTCGGCGCTGACAGGTCACCTTGTTTTTTCAACACTGCATACCAACGATGCAGCTGGCGCCATTACGCGACTGCAGGACATGGGTGTGGAAGGCTATCTGATCAGCTCCAGTCTGCTCTGCGTCCAGGCCCAGCGCCTGGTGCGACGCATCTGTCCTGACTGCGGGCAGCCACATGAATTGACAGCTGATGAAGCCGCAGTGCTTAAAGTTGATGCCGCAGACTATCCAATGGCCCGCAAAGGCCAGGGTTGTGAGCGATGCGGTGGCACCGGCTACCGTGGCCGAATCGGCCTTTATGAGTTACTGGTCATGTCCGACGCCATCCGTCATGAAATCGCAGTGGGCTCTGACGCCAATGTCATTCGTGAGCAGGCCATTGCCGAAGGAATGAAGACACTGCGTGAAGACGCGCTGGAGAAACTGGCGGCCGGGCTCACCACCCCTGAAGAGGTGGTCCGTGTGACGCGCGCCGGGGCGGTCAGTGGGCTATGATGAATTTCAACTACCAGGCCTGTGATGCCAGTGGCAATGTTCAGTCGGGTCAGCTGTCAGCTGAATCCGAACGTGATGCCGTTCGCGTGCTACAGGGCCGCCAGTTGATCCCGGTAAAGCTTGAAGCAGTGGCCGAGAAAAACACCGACCGTCGGCGCGGCAAAAAGATTCGCGCCAGTGATGTGCTGGATTTCACAAACGGCCTGCGCACACTGACAGAGGCTCGCGTGCCGCTGGACAAGGCGCTGCGGTTGCTGGAAGGCATTACCGAGTCATTGGCCATGCAGCAACTGGTCATGGCCATGCGCAAAGACGTAAAGGAAGGCAGGAGCCTGGCCGATGCCATGGAGCAGCGGCCCGATGTGTTCTCAAAAATGTATATCAATATTGTCCGCGCCGGTGAAGAAGGCGGCATACTGCATAAACTGTTGCCGGGTCTGGCAGATTTTCTGGAGACCAGCGCCAAGAATCGCCAGGCGATTGTGTCCGCCATGGTGTACCCGATTGTGCTGCTCATCACTGGCATCATATCTGTCTTCCTGCTGCTGGTATTTGTGATACCGCAGTTCGCAATCATGTTTGAAGACGCCGGCACTGAAGTGCCCGCGTCGGCCGCATTCCTGCTTGCGCTGAGCGATTTCATCAAGAGTTATGGCTGGTTGCTGATAGTGGGAGTAGTGGCACTTATATACTGGTGGTTGCTGCAGGATCGTGATCCGCAACGCAAACTGCGCAAGGATGCCCTGCTGTTACGAGTACCGCTGATGGGCAAACTGTTGCTTTATCGGGAGTGCGCCGTGTTCGCGCGTACGCTTGGCGCACTGCTGGGTGCCGGCATTCCGTTGATTCGCGCGCTTCGGGTTTCCAGAGAGGTTGTTGGCAATACTGAACTCAGCCGTTTACTGCATCGTGTGGAAGAAGACGTACGTGGCGGCAGTGGACTTGGTATTGCACTTGAACGGGCCGGGGCATTCCCGACATTACTGCACCAGCTGGTTGCCGTAGGGGAAGAGTCAGGGCGCACAGGCAGCATTCTGGTACAAACAGCAGAGACTTTTGACCAGAACGTAAAGAATCAGATGGCGAGACTGGTTGCAGCATTGCAACCGGGATTGATATTGATACTGGGCATCGCTGTTGGTGGAATCACCATTACGATGTTGTCTGCGGTATTCAGCATGAACGCGGTGGAATTCTGACAGTCAGACAAAATCGCCAATATTGTGAGCAGCCAGAGCAGAACGGTTTCTGGCACAAGGAGAGACAGAAAGTGAATATAAGCTTACGACAGTTCACCGTGCGCACAGTGGCTCTGAGTCTGGCAGTCGGACTGGCTTCATGTGCTGGTATCGATTCGAGTGACAGTCGTTCGAGTGGCCAGAATCAAAACACCACCTCAGGGTCCACAGCTGGACAAGCGACAAGCCAGAGCGCGCCCCAGATGCTTGGAAATATGCCGTCTGCCGAACAGGCTGCGGCGGAAAGGCAGGCGCTCATTGATGAAATCAATCGGGATGGGCGCCAGGTGTCTGTTTCGAATCGGCTTGAGTCGGTTCCCTCTCCGGTCAATCCGCCAGACCAGAATACCGTGGCACTGAACTATGAACAGGCTGATCTGCGGGAAGTGCTGGAAGAGCTCGCTGACGCACTGGATCTGTCCATCATCATTGATCCCTCAATAGATGTCAGAGTCAGTTTGCGTACTGCTGAAAACCGGCCGCTGACTTATGATGATGTATGGCCTCTAATCAGATTACTGACTCGCAATCACGGCATCGTACTGGAGCAGGTCGGCAATGTCTGGTACGCAAGATCTGGCACCGATAATGTCCCGGTCGAGATTGCCACGCCCGACTCACTTGATCAGGGGACTGCGGCGCAGATCATGCAGATTACACCGCTGCGTTATGTCTCTGCGGCCAGCGCCACCAACATACTCTCACCGATTCTTGACGAGGAAGACAGCATCGTCCGTATTTCCAACAGCAATACGCTGGCGATTACTGCGACGCGATCTCAGCTGGTGCGTATCAATGAGCTCCTGGTGGTCGTAGATGATGATCCATTCCAGAATCAGGGTTTGCAGCTCTACCCTCTGAGCAATGCGCTGGCGTCAGATGTAGCCCAGGAACTGACAGAAATACTGACGATGATAGAAGGCGAAAACCCTTCCTATCAGGTCAAGGGGCTTGAGCGCATCAATGCGCTGCTGGTGACGGCGCCGGCCGCTCGCGGTTTTGAAGAGCTTGCCCGCTGGATTCGGATCCTGGATGCGGATCGGGAAGAACAGTCTGAACAGTTGTTTCAGTATCGCGTCAAAAATCTGAATGCGGTAGAGCTGGCAGAAACCCTCAGCGAAGTATTTCGCCTGGACGACGAGGAGCAGCGTCCTGCCGGCGACGATGACGATGAACCCGCAAGGCCTGAGCCGGTCATCATTATCAACGAACAGGGAGAACAGGTTGCGACACAGCAGGCGCAAGTGGCTGGGCCCGCTTCTTCAAATGCTGGCAACATCGCCGTGTCCGCCAATCTGCGCGTCAGCATTGTTGCTGATGAGCCCACCAACAGCCTGCTGATTCGTGCCAATCCGCGAGACTATCGACAGCTGTTGACCACCATCAGTCAACTGGACACAGCGCCGCTGCAGGTCATGATCAATGCGGCGATCGCACAGATTGTTCTGACCGATGAAACCTCATTTGGTGTTGACTGGTCGCGCGTGCTCGAGAATGCTGATGGTACGGCAACACGGGTGCGAACTGAGTTTCTGCCTTCCCGTAACCAGGATGGTTCCGGTGGGTTGGGTGGATTGCTGTTCAACCGGGCCTTTCTTGATGGCGCGGCCAGGGTTGAAGCGACGCTGGAAGCCATAGCAATCAACAACGATGTGCGGCTGCTGGCCAGGCCCTCTCTGACGGTGATCAATAATCAGGAAGGCCTGATTCGTATTGGCGCCGAGGTGCCAGTGCAGCTGGGTGAAACCATTGGGGTCGGCGGATCCACCACCAATATACAGTACCGACCAACAGGTATCGAACTACAGATCACGCCCCGCATCAATGAGGAGGGTGTAGTTAATCTGACAATACGTCAGGAGCTGTCGTCTGTTTCTGGCTCAGCAGGCATCAATCAGAATCCGATTTTCCAGAATCAGGAAATCGAAACCTCCGTCGTTGTCCGTGACGGCGAAAATGTTGTGCTTGGAGGCCTTATCCAGAACACCAACGACCAGCTTAATACTGGTGTCCCCTACCTGAATCGGGTGCCTGGCCTGGGACGACTGTTCAGCTATCAGCAGGACAACAACGAGCGCACTGAGCTGTTTATCGTGCTGCGACCGGAGATGATCAATCTGAACAACCAGACCAACAGCCGCTATCAGGAAATACTCAACCGTTTTGAACTCGCGGCAGAAATGCTGGAAGATATCTGAATACAGGCAGAGGAATTGATATGAACAAGGTTAAAAGCATCAAGCAAGCCCGTGGCTTCACTATTATCGAACTGCTGATCGTCATGGCGATACTGGGAATGCTGGCGGTCATGGTTGCCCCGAATCTGTTTAACCAGGCAGATGGCGCTCGTCGTGATGCGGCGCTGTCGCAGATCTCCTCACTGACCAGTGCTCTGGATGCCTATCGACTGGATGTAGGTCAGTATCCGGATGAGTTGGAGGGACTGATCGAGAACGACAGCGGGCGCTCCACCTGGAACGGCCCCTACCTGCGTGGTGATGTACCCATGGATCCCTGGGGTAATGCCTATGTTTATGAGTCGAGCGGTCGGGACTTCAGCCTGATTTCCTACGGTGCTGACGGCGCGCCGGGTGGCGAAGACAATGACGCTGATATTGGCGACTAAAACAGGGAAGCCACTAACTTCAAAGCTGCCATTGCCTGCCGTCAGACGAAAGGCGCCAATGGAAACGAGATATCAGTGCGGTTTCACGCTGCTGGAACTCCTGCTGGTGCTGGGTATTGCGGCCATGATGGCCATGCTTATCGGCCCCGGTATCAGTTCACTCGATTCTCCGGGGTTCAACGCACAGGTACGTGAGGCAACGGGTCTGTTGAATCATGCCAGACGCATGGCAGTGGTTCAGGGCGGGACAACCCGGGTGGAATTTATCGTTAACCCGCCGGATGCAGGCAACAGCAATGGCCGGGATGAACCTGAGACTGCCGACCCATCAGTGGTGGGGCGCTGGGTCTCTGTCGAAACCGAGCTGGATTATACAGACAGTACAGGCCGCCAGTCCCCCGTGCAGGAACAGCTCAGCATCGAGTTCTATCCAGAGGGAGGCAGCTCTGGCGGCACGCTCGAATTCTCGCAGGATTCCCGTCGCTTAAAACTTTCAATTGACCCCTTTTCAGGGCGAGTAGAGCGTCTTGATGAAAATGACGATTAGCCGGCCTGCAATCTCAGTAAAAACAGTGCAGCAAGGCTTTACACTGCTGGAAGTGCTGGTTGCCCTGACTATAACGGCTATGGTGCTGGGGGGACTTTTCACTCTGGCTGCCGGTAGCAAGCAGTTGGCTGGCCGTGCGCAGAGCAGTTTGAGTGATACCGTTCAGGCGCGAGCCAACATCAACTTTGCGCTGCTCGATAATCAGTTTCGTGACATCGAATCTGTTATTGAAGACGAATTCGATGTTTCGCCAGAAGATGAGCTAGAAGATCCCCTGCGACGGACAGCGCCCATGTATGATCTTCTGGAAACCTACCGAATGGTGGATCCGGAAACGGGTGAGCAGATCGAGGGCGTCCGCTGGCTACGTTCTGATCTGCCACGGTGACGAGCAACATGAATCGAATCCAGCAACAAGCAAACCCATCACATCAGCAGCGAGGTTTTACGCTGCTGGAAATCATTCTGGCGCTGGCACTGACAGCGACATTGATGACCATGCTGACGGCGGGTATGTTTTCAGTTGTGCGTGACTGGGACAATAATGCTTCGGCACTGGAAGACAATCTGGACGAATCAATTGCGATACTGCAACTGGAGCGCGCGCTGCAGGGTGCTTTTCCGCACAGCTACCGCGACCCCGAAACACTGGGGCGCCATGTCTATTTTGAAGGTGAGTCCGACCAGCTTGCCTGGGTGTCAACAGTGTCCCCTGAGAGAAGGGATGGCCTGACTGCCTGGCGTCTTTTCTGGCGTGGTGATGAGGGAGTCTATCTGCAACTTGCGCCAGCACTCAGTGATGACCCGACCGCCCGGCTCGATGATGCCGAGCCACGACTGCTTTTGCCAGGCTACCGCGCGAGCTTTCAGTATCTGTATGAGGATCTGGAGTTTGAACGCCTGTGGCGTGAAGACTGGCCTGCCTTCACGTTCAGTGTGTTGCCGTTTGCTGTCCATATACGCCTGGAACCCATCGACGACCGGAACGTGGAGACGCTGGACATTGTGGCGCCAGTCAATGCGCGGCAGCATCGCAGCATTCGTCCCAATCTGGAGCTGATACCATGATGCCGAAATCGCAACGGGGCGCGGTGCTCATCATGGTGCTGTGGACGGCGGTGGTGTTGACCGTGCTGGTCACCGTGCTGGCAACCAATATTCGCCTGGGAGCCACAACTGCGTTGCGGCATAAAGAAGGTGTCAGCAATTACGCAGATATCATGACAGCCATGAACCAGGCCGAGATGGAGTTGATGCTGGAGCGCATGCCCTTGCCGCTGGACGAAGAGCCAGTGCTGAACGACTGGGGTGAGGTGCGGATGTCGACGTATCGTTTTAATGGCCAGCCGCTCTCACTGCACTACCCTGCCCCCGAAAACATGGTGGTGCGGATTTATGACCATGCAGGAAAAATTAATCTCAATCGAATTGAGGTACGACGGCTGCAGCAGATAATCGAAACGCGACTGGGCCCTGACTTTGACCCACGCCAGGTGCAGGAACTACTGGCAGCCTGGAATGACTGGACCGATCTGAACGAATTGATCACACCTGGCGGCGCCGAGGCTGAGTATTATCAGACGCTGGATCCGCCGTACACGCCACGCAACAGTCCTGACCTGGAATCAGTCGACGAGATTCTGCTAATAAGAGGTTTCGCCGAGCTTTTCGAGGGTGTTAATCTGGAGGCTGCGTTTACTGTCTATGGCAATGAGGCCGTGGTCAATCCCAACATGGCAACACGGGAAGCCCTGATGTTGCTGCCGGGCATGGAAGAGGAACTGGCAGAGCAGATTATTGCTTATCGACAGCACCGGGACCTGCGGACCATGCGTGAAGTTGGTGCCCTGATTCCACTTGAGAATATGGTAGAACTGTCACCCTGGCTGGGTTTTACAGCCTCCAGTATATATTCAGTATACGTCTACCCGGCGCTTGAGACTGCCAATGCGGAGCAGGAATCCCAGAGGACAGACGAGGATATATCAGCGGTTGAGGATCCGGTTCGGCAGGGCTACATGCAGATCATGCAGGTCGAAAGCTTTAATCAGCGCGCGCGAGTGCGTAACGTTGATCCTTATGCAATGTTGCCGGATACGGCGCCGCCCAGAGCGGAGTTGCCGCCTGGCCTGCTGCGAGTAGATTGAGATAAATGTGAGCAGAGCGACGCGCTTCGTTCAGAGAACAACAACGTTTAGTTGTGATCGACCTTCCATTCCGACTTCATTACAAAGACACCCAGCCCTTTGCTTGTTTTCACCGTGATTTCCTTGCTGAGTTTTGTCTCGTACCAGAGCAGTCCACTTGCGTCATTGATACCACCCAGCACATGGAAGTTTCCGACCCGTAATGCCATGGCGTCAAGGCGCAATTGCACGGTGATAATTTCGCCTTTGCGGAATGGACCATGCTCGACGTCGGGTCGGTCAGTTCCCAGATAGGCGGAAATAACCTCGTCCAGATCCTTCATCAAGGCGAAGCCGAAATAGCAGATGCTGTTGTCGTTCAGTATCTCGGCCTGCAATTCCAGAATGACTTCCTGAAGGGGTTCAACAGTGTCGATGATCTCGCCATCGGTATTGCGCACCACGGTATGGATGATGCGGGCGTCTTTGGGGGTCTTGTCTTTCTCTGCCTGCTCAGCCTTTACGGCGGAGCTTTCTGATTCGAGCGCTTTGGCCTGTTCTTCAGCCTTGGTGTAGGAACGCCGGCTGTTGCAGTAATCTTCGTAGCGCGCAACGATCTCTTCACTTTTGCCCATCTCGCGAATTCGGCCTTTCTCCAGCCAGATCGCGGTGTCGCAGAGTTCCTGTACGTGATACATGGAGTGACTGCAGAACACCATGCTTTTGTTCTGCGCGCGAAACTCATTCATGCGCTGAACACACTTGCGCTGAAACGCGATGTCGCCAACCGCAAGCGCCTCGTCGATTACCAACACATCCGGTCTTACCATCGTCGCTATGGAAAACGCGAGTCGCACATACATGCCCGAGGAGTAGGTTTTGACAGGACGGTCAATGAAGTCCCGCAGTTCGGAGAACTCAATGATGTCCTCCTCCAGTGCGGCAATGTCGTCATCCGGGACACCCAGCAGCGAGGCATTAAGGTAGATATTGCGACGGCCGGAGAACTCCGGGTGAAAGCCAGCACCCAGCTCCAGAAGGGCCGCGACCTGACCCTTGGTGTTTACGGTTCCACTGCTTGGTTGCAGGGTGCCAACCAACAGCTTCATCAGGGTCGACTTGCCCGCGCCATTGTCACCAATGATGCCAAGGCTCTTGCCTTCCATCACGTCAAAGGAAATATCCTGCAACACATGAAAAACGCGGTGACGAGGCTGGCGCAGCAACAACTCCAGCAGGCGATCCTGCGGCCGTGCGTAGATGCGAAAATCCTTGTTCAGATTGTTGACCGAAATACTGTGCATTACAAAACGTCACCAAAAGCGTGTTTTATTCTCATGAACAGCCAGCCGCCCAGCAGGTAGCTCAGCACGGCCGATACCACCATCACCTGGAAATGGATGGCAGAAAAATCGCCCAGTAGAATCGCTTCGCGATAGAACTGCACAAAGCTGTGCATGGGATTCAACATCATCAGCGGCCGCACCTGCTCGGGCAGCAGCGACAGAGGATAAATGATCGGCGTCAGGAAAAACCACGCAGTCAGCATCAGAGCCACAAGCTGCTGGATATCACGCAGGAACACACAGAAGGCGGACAGGATGGCGACCAGGCCGATGGTAAACATGAACTGCAACACGAAGGCTACCGGCAGCCAAAGCCAGGCCATCTGCAGATATCCCTGCGTGGCCAGATACACCAGGAATACAAAAATGGCGATGCCGTGGACAAGGTAAGGGACCAGTGTGCCAACCATGGGAATCAGCTGCACCGGGAACATGACCTTGGTGATCAGCGGGGCTTTGTCCAGCAGCAGTCCGCTTGAGCGACCCATCGCATCGGCAAAGGCGAACCAGGGCAGATAACCAATCATCAGGAAAATGACAAAAGGCACGTCACCAAAGTTTTCCGGCATGGGCGCACGAAAAACCACACTGAACACGAATGAATAAATGATGATATTGACGATGGGCGTAACAAACAGCCACAGGAAGCCACCCAGCGAGCCGGCGAACTGGCCGCTGAATTCCTGTCGCACGAACTGATGGAACAGCCGGAAGTGGCGAATGGGAGACAATGTCCACTGACGCAGCAGGCTAGATGTCATAGCAGCAATCAACGATGATAATTTCACTCCAGAAGGGCGCAGATTTAACCACGAAAGCGCCTCAATCTCCACAAAACGCTAAAAAAAACCGGCAAAACCGCCTACAATCCGCGCCATGAATCCTGAAAACATATTGGTCCCCTTTCACGTATCCGATCTGCCGCCGGCGCCCTGGGTTGTTTTTGCGCCGCATGCCGACGACGAAACCTTTGGCATGGGTGGGGCGCTGCGTCTTGCCGCGCTGCAGGGACTGGCGACCCATGTCATTGTTTTGACCGATGGCGCGCTGGGCGGTGCCAGCAATCCGGATGACCAGCAGGCCCTGGTGGCGCAGCGCAAAAAGGAAGTGCAGCAGGCCTGTGATGTGCTTGGCGTCAGCAGCGTTCAGACCTGGGATCATGCGGATCGGGGCCTGCAAATGGACGATGTGGTGGTCGAGCAGATCGCTGGCGCGCTGACCGACCTGCAGGCAGCCACGGTATTCTTCCCCGGCGTGCTGGAGCTCCACCCGGACCATCGGGTCACCGCGCAGCTGGTCTGGGTAGCCGTGCAGCGCTTGCAGCAGCGCGCCTGGCGTGGCCATCTGCCTGAGGTGTGGTCCTATGAGATCAGTGTGCAGAGCCCCGTCAACCGGCTGATTGATATCACCTCGACCATAGAGGCCAAGCAGCAGGCCATGGCTGTCTACGCCAGCCAGAACAGCCAGAATAACTATCCAGAGCTGATTCTGGCACTGAACAAGGCGCGCACCTTCTCCATGAGTGCGGAGGTGAAGTATGTGGAGGCGTTTAATCGCTATGACCCAGGCATGCTGACAGAGTCTCTGGAGGCATTGACCCAGCAGGCAGTAGCCAGATATTTTGAACGTGGGCAAACTAAACCGTAAGCTTGCACGACAAATAAAAAAGCCGTTAACGTAACAATGTTCAAGTACCGCTTGGTCCGGGGCGGTCATGATGTACCCGGACAGTCAGTTCGCTGACAGGAGTCAGAATGATGCTGAGGGCCCTAATGATGATGCTGGCGGCGCTGATCAGCGCTGTGCACGCTCACGCCCAGGAAACGGAACTTTTTACAGACCTGACGATGGAGTCCGTTGCCGATCAACAGTCGGCTACAGCATCGCCGGCGAGCAACGAACCGCTTCGCCTGTTTGAGCCAGTCGAAGTGAGCGCTGCAGCAGACTCCCCTGGCCCCGCGCCTGACACGACGCCGCGCAGTGGTGCACCGCAGTTTACCCTGGTCGGTACCAGCCAGTTTGGCAGCAAGCGTCAGGTGCGCCTGCGCCTGCAGAACGGAGAAACCCTGGTGGTTCCGCTGCCGGACGAGTCGAGCGGGTCAATGGGCGCGCGCGCAGAGATCCCCGGCTATCCCGGCCACTTCGTGGATGAGGTGGCCAATCGCCAGTTGATCATTCAGCATCCCGCAGGCAACTCCTGTTTTGCAGATCCCGATGAAGGTGTCTCCTGCGTGGGTAGCAACGTATCCCGCCTGCAGCTGGCAACAGCCGCTCCAATAGCGACCCAGGCACCGGCGCAATCAGCGGAGGAGTCATCTGAAGACAGAGGCGGTCGCCGTGATCGCCGGGGTGACGATAGTGCCGAGGAACAGCCCGAAAATCCGTTTGCCGCTGCCCTGCGTGCTGCCAGAGAGCGCAGTGACCCGGACGCAGCCGTCCGCCGAACCGAAGAATCCAGATTCCGGCCGCGTCGTATCGACCCGGCTGATGTGCCCGAGGGAGCCCGTCTGGTGCGCACTCCCTTCGGCGACCGGATAGTGCCTGCGGAGCCAAATTCCCAGTGACACGCCGACCAGTAAACACTAGCCTGGTGACGGCTGATGCACCGGTTCTCACTGCAAGCTCCTTGTCCTCAGTGAGATGTCGCGCGACGTGAGCCAGAGCCGCCCTCCCAGACTCTGTGTGTCGATTGTTGTTCATACCCTGGATACGCAGGTATTGCGGCAGACGCTGCAGTCACTGGCAACAGCCGCCCAGCAGGCGTTGCGGCAGCAGCACCTTTCTGCCTGCCAGCTGTATCTGATCGATAACGGAGATTCCGACAGTAATGTCATGCCCTTGCGTGATGTGCTGGATGGGTGGCGTGAGACTGGTCTGGAGGGAGAGCTGATCACCGGCCATGGCAATCTGGGTTACGGTCGCGGTCACAATCTAGGGCTGTCGCATGCACAGCAACTGGCCGACAACGGGAACGATCTGTACCTGATTCTGAATCCGGACGTGATTGTGCAGCCGGACACGCTCTGTGTCGGGGTCGCCTGGCTGCAGTCGCATCAGCGCACAGTCGCAGTGGCGCCATCAATCAGTGACGGTCATGGAGGCTCAGCCTCTGCCTGCAAACGCTACCCCAGCGTGCTCGACTTTCTGCTGCGCGGCTTTGCGCCGGAGGCAGTCAAGCAGCGCTTCCACGAGAGACTGGCGCACTACGACATGCAGGACCTTCCCGACGACCGGCCCAGTGAGGACATTCCCGTTATCAGTGGCTGTTTCATGCTGTTCAGGCTGACAACGCTCAAATCACTGAATGGTTTTGATCCGCGCTACTTCCTGTACTTCGAAGACTTCGATCTGGCGCTTCGAGCGCATCGCCTGGGTACCCTTACCTATCTGCCGGGTATGCGAATCACGCACCTGGGAGGCAACAGTGCCAAAAAAGGCCTGCGGCACATCGGCATGTTCGGGCGCTCAGCGCTGCGATTTTTTAACACGCATGGCTGGCGCTGGACATGAGCTCTCGCGTGCTGGTGACTGGCGGTAGCGGATTTGTGGGGCGCCACCTGGTGCCCATGCTGCAGTCTCAGGGTGATGCTGTCAGTGTACTGCAGCGTCCGACTCAGGACCTGACCCGTCCGGAATCACTTGGCACGGCGGTGCGGGGAGTTGATTGCATCTACCACCTTGCCGCCTATGCGCACGTGAATCATGCGCGGACGCAACTGATCTATCAGACCAACGTCGAAGGGACGGTCAATCTGCTGGAGGCCGCCATCGAGGCTGGTGTTTCACGATTCGTGTATGTCAGCAGCATTCTGGCTGATCCCGCCCATGACCAGCCGCGCACTGCATACGGAGATGCCAAATTTCAGGCCGAACAGCAGCTGATGGCTGCCCATGAGCAGGGCAGGATTGCTGTGACCATCATCAGACCAGCCAGCGTGTATGGGGTTGGCATGAAAGGCAATCTGATGAGCCTGCTCAGGCTGATCCAGAAGGGTGTGATGCCTCCTCTGCCGGACTTTCAGCAGGCAATTTCGTTGATCGGCGTTCAGGATCTGTGTCAGGTGCTGGTGCTGGCAGCCGCTGCGCTTGAGCGTTCGGTTCCCTCCCGCGCGCCAGTATATGCGGTTTCTGACGATCAGCATTACACGATCAAGGGTATTGAGCAGGCCATGCGAGACGCGCTTGGCAAGCCGCCCGCGACGTTTGCCACGCCCAGGTGGCTGTTTTTCGCTGGCGCACTGCTGCTGGAAGTGGCGGGTAGGCTGCTGCCACTGCGCAATGCTCCCGGGCTTCGCACCTGGCGTGCGCTATCACGCCCGAATCACGTTGACGGCTCAGCAAGTCGTCAAGAACTGGGCTATAATCCGCGTTTGACTTTCTACCAGTTACTGCCGTCCATCATCGCTGACAGTGCAACGTCACAAGGATAGAACCATGACTCAGTCTGTGCCGACATCGACACATACAACCAAGGGAATAATTCTGGCTGGCGGCACGGGTACCCGTCTGCACCCAATGACCATTTCGGTCAGCAAGCAGCTGATGCCTGTTTATGACAAACCGATGATCTATTACCCGCTCTGCACACTGATGCAGGCTGGTATCCGCGACATCCTGATCATTACCACGCCGGCTGACCTGCATCTATACGAGCATCTGCTGGGTGACGGCAGCCGCTGGGGGATCAATCTGCAGTATGCGGTGCAGCCCAGTCCAGATGGACTGGCCCAGGCTTTTTTGATCGGTGAAGAATTTATTGGCAATGACAGTGTGTGCCTGATACTTGGCGACAATATTTTCTACGGCAATTCACTTGAAGAAAAACTGCAGCGTGCGGTGCAGCAGAAATCGGGTGCCACTGTGTTTGCTTACTATGTAAACGACCCGGAGCGCTATGGTGTTGTCGCTCTGGATGAAAACAATACCGCAATCGATCTGGAAGAAAAGCCGGCAAAACCCAAGTCCAACTACGCAGTTACAGGCCTGTATCTGTACGATAACGAAGTCGTGGAGATCGCCAAGACAATCAAGCCCTCCGCCCGTGGCGAGCTGGAGATTACGGACGTCAACAAAACCTATCTTTCCCGCGGTCAGCTCCAGGTAGAGCTTTTTAATCGTGGTACGGCATGGCTTGATACCGGCACAGTCCAGTCCCTGCTCGATGCGGCAAACTTTATTCGGGTACTGGAAGAGCGGCAGGGATTAAAAATTGCCTGTCCGGAAGAGATCGCGTACAGCAACGGATACATTGACGCTACACAGCTGCGTGCGCTGGCAGCGCCGCTGGCCAAGAGCGGCTATGGACAGTACCTGTTGAATCTGATTCGCGACTGATTGTCCCAGAACAGCGCCAAAAAATATCGTCAGCCAAACTGCATCAACAAGGCAACGCAATGAAAGTAACCCCTACACATATTCCTGATGTCCTGCTGCTGGAACCGGCTGTTTTTGGTGATCACCGCGGCTTTTTTATGGAAACGTTTCGCCAGTCTATCTTCGATGAACTGCTGCCTGGGCTGAGATTTGTACAGGACAACCACAGCAAGTCAGCGCAGGGCATTCTGCGCGGTCTGCACTATCAGCTCCGCCAGCCCCAGGGCAAACTGGTGCGCGTGGTGTCGGGTGAAATCTATGACGTGGCTGTGGATATGCGCGAGGGCTCTCCGACCTTTGGGCAAAGCGTGGGTTGTGTTCTGTCCGCAGACAACAAACACCAGCTTTGGGTGCCGCCTGGTTTTGCACATGGGTTCTATGTGATCAGCGACAGTGCCGAAATGGTGTACAAGTGTACCGATTATTATGCTCCTGAAGATGAGTTCAGTCTGATGTGGAACGACCCGGCACTGGGAATAAAATGGCCGTTGGTGGCTGGCGCGGGTGAACCGGTACTGTCGGGCAAGGACAGCAAGGCGCTGAGCTTTACCGATGCTCCCAAATATCAAAAGCAGGGTTCCTGATGAGCCAGCCACTTAAAGTCGCTTTAACTGGCGCCGGCGGCCAGCTGGGGCAGACCCTGCAGCAGTACCTGTCGGCCGAACGTTATCAGATCATTCCGATAACACATGCGGAGCTGGATATCAGTGATGAAACCGCCTTGCGCAAGCATCTGACGGACATCAAGCCAGACGCCATCATCAACGCGGCAGCCTATACAGCCGTCGATGCTGCAGAGACAGATGACCTGGTCGCGCGTGCCGCAAATGCAACCGGTCCCAAAAACCTGGCACGATGGGCTGCCGAGAATGATACCTGGCTGCTGCAGATATCGACCGACTTTGTATTCAGCGGGCGCAATCACCGCCCCTACACACCAGACGATCAGACGGACCCATTGAGCATCTATGGGCGCACCAAGCTCGAAGGAGAGCTGCATGTTCGTTATCTGGCGCCAAAACACAGCCTGGTTCTGAGAACTTCGTGGGTTTATTCGCAGTTCGGCCGGAATTTTCTTAAGACCATGTTGAAATTAATGGCTGAGCGAGACGTTCTTAAAGTAGTAACAGACCAGATTGGCACGCCGTCCTCGACATGGGGTCTGGCGCGTTGCATCGAATCGGCGCTGCAGATACGGCCAGTCGGCACTCTGCACTGGAGCGACGCCGGTGTTGCGAGCTGGTACGATTTTGCTGTTGCGATTCAGGACGAGGCAGTCAAGGCAGGCCTGTTGGACAAACGAATACCAATAGCGGCGATTCCGGCGAGCGACTACCCAACGCCAGCCAAACGCCCACCTTACAGTGTGCTCGACAAGTCACAGACGCTGGCTGTCCTGGACGTGTCGCCCCGACACTGGCGGCATGAACTGGTCGATGTCATTGCCGCAATGGCCTAGCACACAAGACTTTCCCCTGCAGGAGGTAATTTAACGTGTCACTACTCACAATCCGCCTGCGTCAACTGCTGTTATCGTTAGGCCTGTTGTTACTCCCAACACTCAGCACAGCAACAACGATTGAACAGATGCGCTTTGAGCAGGTCGTTGACACCGCAGCGCTGATCTTCCAGGGTGAGGTTCTTGCAGTGGAATCCCGTCAAACAGGGCCACGCAGCATAAGTACCTACGTTCAGTTCCGCGTTGATGAAGTCATCAAGGGCAGCTATGCAGGTGATGCCATTGAACTGAGCTTCCTGGGCGGCCGGGTTGGCAACCTGCAGATGACAGTGTCAGAAATGCAGGTTCCCGAGGTCGGTGAAACTGGTATCTATTTTGTTCACTCCCTGAATGACTCACAGGTTCATCCGCTGGTTGGCTGGACGCAGGGACACTATCTTATCAAGGGCGAAAGTTCCGCTGCGCAGGTCACAACGGCAGATGGGCAGTCAGTCACCGCTTTGGAGGCAGGCAATCAGTCCCCTCTTATCATTCTTCCGCATGAGGGAACTGCGCGAGGTGTGCAGGTGCAGGGTCTAAACGGCAATGCGCTGCCCATGACACCAGGGGCGTTCAAGGCACGCATTCGTGATATTGCCAGAGACAGCAGCGGAGGTACTCCCTGATGCGCAAGATACAACAAGCGCTGGCGGCCCTGGTGCTGCTGTCTGCCGGCGGACTGCTGATCATGTCTGCCACCGCCTATGAGTTTGATCCTCTGGGGAATAAATGGCCTGGCGCCAGGACGACAATCTATACCGGTATCCCGGGCGTGTCTGCCAGCGGCGTGCCATGGGCACAGGCTTATCGGGAGGCAGCTGAATCGTGGACCAATCAGACTGCCTTTACCTTCAATATTGTTCCTGACTTTCTGGATCCGTGCGTTGGGCAGACTGGGTCCGGGCAGCCACCTGACTTCAGAAATGGAGCTGCGTTTGGCAGTACCATTTGTGGTCGCCAGTTTAATAGTCAGACAATAGCTGTGACGGTGTTCTTTACCGAGTTCAATACGCTGGGCTCAGCCGATCTTGTCGAAGCTGATATTGTGTTTAACTCGAATGTGCCATTTGACACCTATGATGGCAATCAACGCGTTGACCGAGTCGTTGACTTCCGCCGTGTGGCACTGCATGAGCTGGGTCACGTGATGGGGCTGGCGCACGAGAATACCGCCCTGGCCATCATGAATCCCTCAATCGGCAATACCTTTACTTTGCAACAGGATGACATCGAAGGAGTCAATGTTCTTTACAGTGGCATCAGCAACTGCGAAAACCGCCCTGTAACATTCGGCTGGGTCTACGGAGATCTCAACGCGGGTGACTGCCTGATACAGGATCTGCAACAGGGTGGATCCGACGACAGTTATGTCGATGTCTACACATTGCAGGTCGATCAGCCAATGAGGGTGACACTTGACACTGTTACGAGTGGTGGACTCGACAGTGTCTTGCTGCTTGCCGATATGAAACTGGATGTGCTGGAGATAGACGAAAACAGTGCAGGCGCCTGTCGACCGCGTGTCACTGCCAATCTTCCGGCCGGCGAGTACGCAATCCTGGTCAACACCTACAGTAATAATACGCGCCCGCCCTGTGGTGAAACCAATACTGGCAACTACCGCATGTCGGTCACCTATGAAAGCCCATCCATGCTGACCCTGAATGGCAGGCAGAGTTTTCAGGGGGGGCAGGTTAACGCTTTGTTTCGCGGTGGTGTCACGCGCAACAATGGGCAGACGTATATCAATAGAGTGAGCTCAACGGAGCGATTCGATGTTAAAGGCGAAATCACTGTGGATCCGAACCACCGGGGTCAGCCCGGATTCGTGGTGGTGGCAGGTATCACACCTGAGGGTGAGATTCTGGTCAAACACCCGAATGGTGATTTTGTCGGATATCGACCAGACCTGGAGCTGGTGCCAGTCTTTGAACGCAGGACACTGCAGGCTGTGGAATCCATCGACATTCTCAAGCAGTTTGTGGCAAGAGATATTGGAGTCAGCACCATCGACATCGACTTCCTGATTGGTTACGGCGTCGACAGCAACCCGAATGAACTCTACTTCCACCAGCAGCCAATCAATCTGCTGGTGGAGTGATTATTGTCTCGGGAAAAACTGTTATTCGCTGGGCTGCAGGCGTGAACTGATATCAATCAGGTCGTCTGGACTCAGTGTGCCGGCGTCACGCTGCAGGTTCAATAAGAGGCGGATGTAATCATAACGAATCTGCTGGAGATCGCGCTCCGCAACAAACTGATCGCGGACGGATTCAAGCACATCCACCGTTGTTACGGTGCCAAGTTCAAAACCTCTGCGCCGGGCACGTGCCGACAGTTCGCGCGATTCCAGCAATGCCTCTGCTGCACGAATCTGGCGCTCTGCTGCCTGCAGCCGCAGGAATGCAAAACGAGTCTGCTCACTGACATCCAGATGCACCTGGCGAAGCTCGTTGCGTGCGATATTCTGCTGGCTTATCGCTTCTCGGACCGCAGCGCGATTGCTGCCGCCTGCGAACAGCGGGATAGACACATCCAGACCAACATAGCCGGTGTCCGTGCGAGCCATTGGCGTGTTATCAAAGCCCAGGTCTGAACGCTGCTGTTGCAGGACCAGACTTACCTGTGGCATGTAGTTGCCACGTCGCTCGGAAACGCGCTCATCAGCCGCCTCTACGGCATACTGGCGAGCCTGAATCTGGTGGCTGTTGGCGCGGGCGCGGCTGACCCACTCTTCCAGAGAGCCTTCAATACGTGGCAGCTCGGTAGAATCCTGCAATGTATAAAGGTCACCAACTGCGAGGCCAGTTGCCGAGCGCAGGGCTTCGCGAGCCAGCTCCAGTTCGCTGCTCAGATAGACCTGCTCTGCTTCGATGGCAGAAGCCTGTGCCTGGGCCTGATACAGGTCGGTCACCTGCACCATCTGCATCTCGCGCATACGCTCTATTTGTGCCAGTTGATTGTTGATGGCATCCAGCTCAGCGCGACTGGATTCCAGTGCATCCTGAGCCTGCAGCACATCAAAATATCTTTCTGCCACATCAGACAGATGCGCCGCCAGTTCTGCGTGGTACAGGGCTTCATACTGGTTTTCTACCGCATAGGCCTGCCCGCGTCGTGCAAAGACTCGCCAGTCAAACAGTACCTGGCGAAGCTGAACAGCATAGCGCTCGCCTCTATAGTCAACGGGAGCGCCGCCGGTGCGCTCCTGGCGGTTGTCTGAAATGCTGGCAGAGGCCGATACCTGCGGGAATAGCTGACCATTGGCCGCTTCGCGACGCGCCGTGCCTATGTTCATCTGCTCTTCAGCAATTTCCAGGCGCGGGCTGAACTCCATTGATGCAACAAAAAAGTCTTCCAGGGTTCGCCCCACGCCGTCATGGCGCTGCATCAGCGATGCCAGCTCCTCGGTCTCCTGCTGGTTGTCACTCTGGGCCAGTGAGCCCATCGAACCTGCCAGAGCCAAAACACCACAGATGGCATGCACCAACAGTGGGCTCGAGCGTCGAGGAGTGTGCTGGATTTCAGACGTCTGGTCGTTGCTGCTCATATGCCAATCAATCTTCTATGAAGCTGCGCGCCAGCGCATTGGTGATGGGTTTGGTCAGATACTGCAGGAAGGTTCTGGAGCCGGTGGCAATAAACACTTCTGCAGGCATGCCGGGGATTAGCGTCAGGTCGCCCAGGTCTTGCAAGCCTTCTGGTGTGACCTCGATACGAGCAGTGTAATACGTCATCCCAGTGCGCTGGTCAGTAAAGCTGTCAGCGGAAATATTGATCACACGGCCAAAAATATTGGGTACCGAACTGCTGAAGCTGGAGAATCGAATGGTAGCTTCCTGGCCTATGTCGACACGATCAATGTCAATCGGTGAGACCTGTGCCTCAACGATCAGCTCATCGGACTGCGGAACAATATCAGCAATTTCGGTACGCGGTGGGATGACCCCACCAATAGTATGAACCTGCAGGCCATTGACGATTCCGGTTACAGGCGCCTTTATAACGGTACGGTTAACGACATCGCGCAATGCTCCGATGCGTTCGGTTACGTCTTTTAGATTCGTCTGAGTCTCCGCCAGCTGATTGGCTACTTCATTCTGGAATTGACGACGTTGCTGCAGGATTTCCAGACGTGTCTCACCTATCTGAATTTCTGCTGACGAAATGTTTGCCGTCAGCTCGGCAGCCTCTCCGCGCAGTTGCGCCGCGTTGCGTTCCAGTTCGCGAAGGCGGTTCTTGTCGGCAAAACCTTCTTCAAGCAGAGCCCGTACATCGTTCAGTTCTTCATCGAAAGAATCAGCCAGGTCCTGTTTGCTTTCCTGCAAAGCGCGCAGTCCACGCAATTGCGACTGCAATTGCTCAATACGTTGCTCCAGAACCTCAATGCTTCCTTCCAGAGAGGCTTTACGCGTCCGAAAAATCTGGGTCTGGGACAGCATCTCTGCTTGTGCATTGGCATCAAGAGATGAGAGTTCTGCAGGGAACTGAATGGCATCAAGTTCGTCGCGCTCAGCGATCAGACGAGCCTCAAGTGCCTTGAGGGCCACATACTGGGAGTTGGCAATCTGCAGCTGTGCACGGGATTGTGTGTCATCCAGAACCAGCAGGGGTTCGCCGGCCTCGACAACATCACCGTTGCGCGCCAGGATGTCTGCGACGATGCCGCCTTCAAGATGTTGCACAAGCTGCTTGTTGGAGCGCACCGTTACATGACCGGTAGCATGGGCGGCGCCGTCCAGTGGTGCAAAGGCAGCCCACAGGCCAAATACTCCGAACACCAAAAAGAATATCAGTAAGCCAATACGCCGTGGCGTATCCATGCTGGTGTCAATCTGAAAATCGTTATCAGTAGTCTGCTTTTCCACGTTCACTCTCTGCTGGGCGGTGCCCAGACAAATCTCCTGGATGATATTTCGTTCGACAGTTGCTGCTGTCGTATTTGTTGCCTGTTATCGCCTGGGCGTCAGGTTTTCTAACGTGAACTACCGATCAGGCATTACCGGCCCGGCGCTGTTCCGATTGTCCCATCAGGCTGGCAAGCACCTCGTCTTTGGGACCGAAGCTCAGAGCAGCCCCCTCTTTCATCACCAGCAGCTTGTCCATGCTATGCAGGACCATGGTGCGGTGCGATATGACAATAATTGTGCAACCGCCAGCCTTGATGCGCTGAATGGCAGAAACCAGCTCTTTCTCGCCCTGGTCGTCCAGATTGGAGTTGGGCTCGTCAAGCACCAGTAATCGGGGATTGCCATAAACTGCGCGCGCCAGACCTATTCGCTGTCGCTGTCCGCCCGACAGGCCGCCGCTGGATCCGCCAATAACTGTGTCGTAACCATCCGGAAGGCGCAGAATCAGCTCATGAACGCCGGCCAGTCTGGCGGCCTCAACGATGCGCTCGGCATCGGCTTCACCGAATCGACAGATATTGTCGGATATGCTGCCGTCAAACAGCTCGATATCCTGTGGCAGATAACCGATATGAGGACCAAGCAGGCCGCGATCCCAGCCAGCGATGTCAGCACCGTCCAGCCTTACCTTGCCTGCCATGACCGGCCAGATACCCAGAACCGCTCGTGCCAGCGTTGATTTGCCAGACGCGCTGGGACCTACAATGCCCAGAGCCTCACCAGCCGCCAACTGCAGCGTAACGCCGCGGACAACAGGGACTCGTGTGCCCGGCGGCGCAACAGTGACCTGCTCAAGAGACAGGTCGCCCTGCGGTGGCGGCAGCGGCATGTGCTCTGCCTCGGGAGGAATCCTCTCCAGCAGCTGCCCAAGACGTTCGTACTGGGCGCGAGCCACTGAAAATCCCTTCCATGTGGAAACCAGCATGTCGATGGGAGCCAGTGCGCGACCGAGCAACAGCGAACCCGCAATCATCATGCCGGGCGAGATTTCCTGGCGTAGCGCCAGCCAGGCACCAAGTCCCAGAATCAGGGACTGCACAATCAGCCGAAAAGACTTGGAGATACTGGTCAGCGCGCCCGCAGAACGACTGGCGTCGGTTTGCAATACCAGAACTTCGTTCGACTGCTTTTCCTGCTGACGTCTGATGTCATCTGTCATACCCATGGCGGCGATGACTTCGGCATTGCGCAGGCTGCCATTGACCTGATTGTTCACCCGGTTAGCTTTGGTATTGGCATCCTTCAGCTTGCGTGTTGTTACAACTTCGTTGATCCAGGCCAGCAGCACCATGACGATACCGGCCAGGATGGCCACCACTCCAAAGAGCGGGTGGAAGACGAACATCAAAGCGACATAGATAGGGAACCATGGTGCATCAAAAAACGCGAACAGGCCGTTACCAGTCAAAAACTGCCGTAAACTGGACAGGTCGTTCAGGGGTTGGCCGCCGCTGGCGCCTGAGCCGCTAAGCAGCGCGTGAGTAAAAGACGCGTTGAATACGCGTCGTCTCAGCTGCTGTTCGATCCGGTTGCTGGCGGCGATCAGAATCATGGATCGCACCCACTCGAAACCACCCATTGCCAGCATCAGACCCACCATCAACAGCGTGAGCATGGTCAGCGTCGATACACTGCCACTGGAAATCACCCGATCGTACACCTGCAACATGTAAATGATGGGTGTCAGCATCAGAATGTTGACAGCCGCACTGAATAAGCCGGCATAGATGAAGTAGTGACGAATGCTTTTCAGCGATTCGTTCAGTTCTTTGTAAGTACTTGTTTTTTTCGATGTGTCCATTAAGAGATGCTTGCCGTCAGTGCATGGTGTCCGTTGGGTGCGAATAGACTAGGTGGGGTGAAACATTACATGTTTCAACCCCCCGCAGAGTTTTCGCGGCGATTATAGCATGGCCGCCTCAGCGACTTTTTTCACAAGATCCAGCGCCTTAGAGCTCTTCTGCGCCTTCTGCCAGTCTTTGCAGAGTCAGCAGATCGTGCACAATCAGAGCGCCTGGTCCGTCGCGTTTGACAATTTCACGTGCCTGCAACAACTGAAAGACGCGGCTGACACTTTCCCGGCTCAGGCTCAACATGATGGCTATCTCCATGTGAGTCGGCGGGTTTCTGATAATCGTCTGATTGCCTTCGCTGCGACCAGATTCAGGAATCAGCATCCACAATTGACAGCAAACGCGCTGGCCAACGTTAGGCAGACCCAGCAATGATCGCTGTCTGGTCATCTGACGAACCCGCGCTGCCAGACGCTCCCCCATGCGCTGCAACAGCACAGCGTGCTCCCGGGTAACCTGTCGCAGGCTGGCCAGAGGCACAAACACAACCATCGCTGATGTCAGTGCAATGACGTGTTCAGGCTGCGGGCCATCGTCAAACATGCCCAGCTCACCGCAAAAGTCACCGGGTTCCACGAAGTACAGACCCACTTCGCGCCCATCAATGGTAAAATCTACGCCCTGTAGGCGACCTTCAAACAAAAAGCACACCGACTCTTCGCGTACACCTGCTTTGAGCACCACGCCGCGACGGGCAAAACGCTGAACCGTTGACTGCTGTGCAAGCTGCTGCAACAGCGGCAATGGTAACGGCTTTAAGCTGGGAAATGTGCCGAGAAGCTCAGGTGTAACCAGCATGCGAAATATTCCGGTATGGTGCGCTGGTTGTTGACATTCCATTGGGCAGCGCTGCCGGGCCATTATAGTAAGGCATGTTGGAATAGCAAACGTGTGACCGTGGTCACTTACCGGGACGGCGGCTTGAGATAAGCTTTGTGCTAATGATGGACCAGACTCTGGATCCAGGAGTTCAAAATTGAGCACTATGACACCACAGCCAGTTTACAGAATGATGACATCTCTGACATTGCGAGCCAGAACGCTCGCAGTGGCGGTCACGATGGCCACTGCATTGGCTGCCGGATCGACACTTGCCCATGCCCAGCTGGAGACAGTCGAGCCGGTGGGTGAAGTCAGCCTGGTGCTGGGCAACGCCTACATTGAGCACGCCGACGGCCGCCGCTCAGCTGCCGTGCCCGGATCAATTATCGTGGCAAGTGACCGTATCCACACGGCAGCCAATGGGCACGTACATATCCGCTTTGTCGATCAGGCACTGGTGAGCGTAAGGCCTGACAGCCGCTTGGAAATTGTACGTTACGATTACAACCCTGATCAGCCGGCCAGTTCCAGTATCAAACTGAATCTGGAGGAAGGTGTCACCCGATCCATATCCGGTCATGGGGCCACAGCTGCCCGTGAGCGTTTCCGCCTGAATACGCCCATCGCTGCGATTGGTGTGCGCGGCACGGACTTTGTCGTAAACGCATCCAGTTTTGCGGTTCGGGCCCAGGTTAACGAAGGCACCATTGTGATGGCGCCATTTTCTGCGGATTGCACCGCGGATGCTTTTGGTCCCTGTCTGGCAAATGCAGTCGAACTGACTGGCACTTCAATGCAGATGCTGGAGTTGGATGGCAGTACGACCGCCCCTCAAATCATGCCAGCAACTGTCGAGCGAGAGCCCGGCATGATGCGGGAAGAAGTGAATCAGGCTATCGCGGCATCTGAAGCCAATGCCGATGACAAGACCGCCGGCACCGAAGTTTACCTGGAAAACGTGACCTCCCAGCGAGTCAAGCAGGAAGTCGCCAATGTGGCAAAGCCCACGACACCCCCTGTCACTCCACCGGTCACACCGCCAGTGACACCTCCCAAGGTGCCCGATACCAATTTTGTTCCGCAGGTCGCGATTGCAACGGAGCAGTTGCAGCAAAATAATCTGATCTGGGGACGCTTCGGTAGTGGCAAAGGCGACCTTGAGCGCATTACTGCCCCCTTCGAGCTCGCGCAAGAAGGTCGTGACTGGATGGTCGGTCTGGGCGATTACCGACTGTTCCGTGACAGCAAAGGGCGTGACCGGGTTGATGCGGGACTAGGCCCTGTTAGCTTTGAACTGAGCAGTGCTCAGGCCTATTACGACTCCGGTACCGGAATCGTGGCGATGGCAGTAACGGGCGGCAAGTTCGACATCAACTTCAATACCCGTCAGTTTTCGACCGAGCTGAACATGAAGCACAGCCTCACAGGCAGTGTGGATTTTGTGGCCAATGGCCTTATCAGTGAGACCGGCATCTTCAACAACCGGACAGGCCCGGAGCCAGCTACCATGGCGGGCGCAGTCAGTCTGGATGGCAAAGAGGCCAGTTACTTTTTTGAACAGCAATTGCAAACCGGTGGTATCCACGGGCTGACCTTGTGGAAAAAACGCTGATCATGCAAACGCTCCGTCATCTGATAACCGTCTATAACCCGCTTAACGTCGCTGCCCGACTGATGCCCATGCGTGGGCGCCTGTTGATGCTGGCGCTCGCGGCATTATTGACGGTGTTGCTGATGACTCTGTTTTCCGCGCCCTTGCAGATTCTGCAGGAGCGACTTGGTGCCCAGGGCTGGGTTATGTCGGCTGATGAGCAGCTCGAAGAACGTATTACGATTGTCGCCATTGATGAGCGAAGTATTGCCGAGATTGGTCCGTGGCCATGGGCCCGAGATGATATGGCGCGGCTGGTCAGTGCGCTGAATGCTGCTGGCGTGCAGCTACAGATACATGATGTGGTTTACCCGGAACCTCGTTCGGGGGATGACATATTGATTGCCGCGCTGCAGGCATCACCGGGCGCTGTATTGGCGCAGGTGCCAGTGCTACCCGGACAGAATCAGCCCGATGTACAGACCGGTCAGATGACTCATCCGATGCAGGGGGTCGCCTGTGATGCTACAGCGACACAAACAGGAAGCTTTGTTGCCAACCACGCTGGCTTCGCCAGTCTTCCAAAGGGCCACATTGCACCTATTGTCGCCAGCGATGGCTCTGTTCGAAATGTTCCTGCCGTTATCTGCGTTGACGGTCAGACTTATCCAGCATTGGCGATTAGCGCACTGTTGCAGGCAACAACGGCTGGAAGCTGGCAGGCGTCTATCACCCAGGGTGACAGCTGGCTGGCGCCCGAACAGATCATGCGACTGAATGCCTATCCTGGATTGGATATTCCTCTGGACCAGGACGGCAATCTGCGAATCTCATACAAAGACCGTCCAGAAAATTTTCAGGCTATTTCAGCGATTGATGTTATTAACGGTAACTACCCTGCCGGGATGCTGCAAAACGCCTGGGTGTTGATTGGCGGTACCGCGTTTGGCATGGGTGATATTGTGCCCACGCCATATAGTGGCGCGACACCCGGTGTAGAACTTCAGGCGCGTCTGATTGGCAGCCTGCTGGATACCACAATGCCTTACACACCTCGCAGCGCCGAAATGCTGCTGGGCCTGATGGCGGTGCTGTTTGCCCTTGCCCTTTATGGCCTGGCCAGTGCCCGCGAGCGTATGGCGGCCTATGGCCTGCCCGCAGCGGCAGTTCTGATGCCGGTGATCGCATTGGCATTGCACTGGCAATTGCTGGCAGCCTATGAAATCTGGTTGGGCTGGGTTGCGCCTGCACTGTTCAGCATACTTGCCGCCAGTGCACTGCTGTTGCTGGAACAGGCACGTGTGCGTGTCGAACGTACCCGCGTATTTGGAAACCTGAACAGCTACCTGCCCAGTGATATCGCTCGCGAAATCGCCTACAGTCTGCCCAGCTCGAGCATCAATGCACGTCGCTGCGACGTAACACTGTTGAGCGCCGATCTTCGCAATTTCTCTGCTTTTGGCGAAGCGCGTCCGCCAGAGGAATCAGCAGCTATTCTGCATTTCTTTTTCAGCAAATCTGCAGAGATTGTTGAGCGCCATGGTGGGCGCATTCAGGAGTTCAAGGGTGATAGCGTCCTGGCGGTCTGGGATGGTCAGAACGAGCGCGCTGCACATGCCGCTCTGGCAGCTGCAAAGCAAATGCAGGAAAGCATCCATAAAGACATGCCACAAACACCACCTGCAGGTCTGGAACCACTGGCGCTGGGCATAGGTATTGAACAGGGCCCCGCTCTGGTAGGTTCCATCGGGCCGGCCCATCGCCGCAGTCATACACTGCTGGGTGACACGGTGACCATCACGCTGCGTATCCAGGAACTGACTGCTGAGCTGGCACAACCAATCCTGATGGGCGAGTGCGTTGCCCGTCAGCTGTCCGACCTCAAGCCTGAATCCCAGGGCAGCTACCTGCTGGACGGTCTGCGTATTCCGCACACCCTGTTTGCGCCCGCGAATGATGAGGCTACCCAGCGTCGTGCGCGGCAGGACCAGCTCAACCTCAAAGTGGTTTCGGGCGGCAAACCGTAAACCGTCAGACAGCGCTACCTTTTGCTTATCTCACTTAAAACAATTAACCAGTCTTCTTATTGCCTGCGCGCATGCGATTCACCATAATTGCCCGCATGTCAAAACACCCCTCGAAAATAAAAAGCATTCGCTACAGTCTGGGTCTGGCAGGGGTGTTCCTGGCCTTTTCAGGACTTTCATATGCTCAGACAGATACCGGCTCGCAAACTGCTGGCGCCGGTCAGCTATTGGGCTCGCAAACCTGCCCTGATCTGACGCCCTACTATAATTTGTCTGCCGATCCCGGTTGGTCCGCTCAGGACTGGGATGACCTTCAGGCGCAGCTGTTACCTCTGTTGCCACGTTGTCTTCAGGAGACCTCGTACTTTGCACTGCTGGGAGCCGCACAGCTCAATACCGGCAATTTGAATTCCGCGTTGGAATCGCTCGAGCGGGCATTACTGCTGGACCCCAACAATGGTGGTGCGCAGATTGACTATGCGCAGGCGCTGTATTTGCGCGGCGATCTGTTCTCGGCTCTGGCCATGAATCGCCAGATTCTTGGGCGGGAAGATTTGCCAGAGGACCTGGCGCCATCTTTGCAGCAACGCCAGCAGCAGTGGCAGGGTCTGACCCGACAGACGCAATGGCATGGTGATCTGCTGCTGGGTTATGACAACAACCTGAATGGCGCGCCCTCGCCAAGTGACATCACGCTGACCCTGTCGGGCGAAGACGTCACACTGCCACTGAACCCGGAATTTCAGCCGAAAGAAGGACCTTATCTAAACGGGCGTCTGGGTATGCGATACCGGCAGCTGGCCCCTGAACACCAACACAATGTGGTTGCGGAGTTGCGGGGCCGGGTCAGCGACGATGCAGCCTCTGACATGCTGCAGTTCGACGCGCGATATGCCTTCATCAAGCCCAATGCCGTTCACAGCTGGCAGGCTGTGGCAGGTATCAGCCATCTGATGTTTGGCGGCACACCTCTTTATACAGCAGCAGAAGTTGGTGGCCGCTACATGCCGTCTTTCCAGTTCGCGAGATGTCGCCCCTACTCGGCCGCTGCTGCCCAGCACCAGCTGTTTCACAACCAAAGCTCGCTGAACGCAATTGAAAGCAAGGCATCAATGGGCCTTAACTGTATTCGCGACACAAATATTGGCCAGCAACAATGGACCCCGGAATTCAGTGCGCTGTACAACGATCCTATTCGTAACCGGCGCTCTGGCGGTAGCCGACTTGGCTGGCAGTTCAATCTGGACTGGCGTCTTCAGCTCCCTGACGGAAGCCCCTTGAAGGGCTCGCTGATGAGTCAGATCAACCACACCGAAATGATGGACCAGACTGGCTATAGCCCGCTGCTTGAAGACAATGCACGAAGGAAAGTACGCCGCAGCTATTTGCTGATTCAGTACAATCACCCGCTGTCGGCTGACACGCAGTTACTGATGAACTTCTACCATCAGAAACAGCGCAGCAATCTCGAACTGTTCCGCAGCGTCGATACCACGCTTGAATTCGGCTTCACGCACACCTTCTAAGGCTTGCCAACTAGCCATATAGCTAACAAAAATAGCCGCTTACAGCACAAACTTAAGAAAAATCCTTTTCAGGGCGTTGCCAAGCCGGCGGTCATCAGGTTAATATCCCTGCGCACGTCCGCTTGTGACTCATATTCATGTGGCTCAAGTGTGATTGGTCAGGATGCAAAAGCTTGGTTGGGCTTATTTTCTGTTGTGTGACTCCGGTCACAGGCAAATTTGCTTTACTTGAGTATTCTTGGCACAGCCGATATGCGGTCATTTGCTTTTTAGGCATGTCACAATCGGATAAAACAATTTGGAATAAACTTTAAGGAGTTACAAATGGCGATTAGCACTGAAGCTCGTACCGAACTGCTTACCGTAGTGGTAGCCATGTTCGACGCCGCACCTGGTGTAGGCGTACTGTCTGATCTGTCGGCCGCATATGAATCTGGTGCCACCGTTGCACAGATCGCAGCTAGCCTCGCAGCATCTGCAGAATTCAAGAGCATTTACCCAACGTTCCTGTCCAACACAGAATTTGCGACTCAGTTCGTAGACAATCTGCTTGGCAGCACAGTTTCAGCCACTACTCGCACTTTCGCGATTGGCGAGCTGACCACCATGCTGAACAACGGCATGACACGTTCTGAAACAGTTCTGGCTGCAGTTGCTGCACTGAAAGCTGTTCCAGCCAGCGACACCAACTGGGCGAACGCTAAAGCTCAGCTGAACAACAAAGTTGAAGTGGCAAACCACCACACTGTTGTTCAGAAGAAAGCAACCACTACTCTGTCCGCTCTGCAGGAAGTTGTCGCTGAAGTTGACGCAACAACTGCCAGCGTCACTGCTGCCAAAGCAGAAATCGACGGCGAAGTAGCTGCTGGTCAGACTTACAACTTCACCACTGGTATCGACAACCTGACCGGTACCTCCGGCAACGACACCTTTGGTGCCACTGTAACTGGTACCAGCGCAGTGCTGGGTGGTCTGGATAAAGTTGATGGCGGTGCAGGCACTGACACTGTAGCTATCACTGATACAGCTACTGCAACAGGTACTCAGTTCACCCTGCCGGGCGTGACTTTCACAAACATCGAAAAAATGGAGCTGCAGACCAACGGTGGCGTGAACGTTGACGTTTCTGCCGTTTCTGGTCTGACTTCATTCACATCAGCCGCAGCTGGTACAGCCAACACCAATGTTACCGCTGGCAACACGACTGATGTGACTGTAACGACTGCAGGCAACGCAGCAACTACAATCGTTGGCGGTAAAGTGATCAGCGTTACTGCCAGCACAACTGGCACTGGCGCCACCGACATCGACAGCAGAGCTGCAACCAGCGTTTCTGTAAAAGGCGGTGCGGCGGTTGACATCAACAACCTGTCATCAACCGGTACTTTGAACTCTGGTACTACTCTGACAACAGTTTCTCTGGACTCAGTAAATGCAAACGCTGCGCTGGCTGGTCTGGCACTGACGACATTGAATCTGACAGGTTCTACCTCTGCAACACGCACTACAACTATCACCAACAATAACCCATCTGGCCACTCCTTCACCATCAATGCTAATGGTGCAGGTATCGACAGTGGCAGCGCTACCTCTGCGTTCCTGGCTGGCGGTGCTGATATCAACAATGCCAATGCTACTGCGTTGACCATCAACTCTGCAGGTTCCAAGAACTCTCTGGATGTTGCTGGTTTCACCTCTGCCAAGTCAGTGACCATTACTGGTTCATCTGCCCTGACAATGGTTAACAGCGTTGCTGCATCAGTTACTTCCATCGACGGTTCGGCTGCTACTGGCGCTCTGACTCTGGGCACAGTTACTGCTACAGCAACAACTGTTAAAACTGGCTCCGGCAATGACAGCATGTCTCTGAACGCGGCAAAAGTTGCAGTAGAGACTGGTGCTGGCAATGACACAGTAACTCTGACAGGTGCGATTGCCGCTGGTTCAACCATCAATCTGGGCGCTGGCGACGACAGCCTGCTGGTCAATGGCGGTTCAGTTGCCGCAAGCACCTCTACCACTATCGACGGTGGTGAAGGCAATGACACGGTAGCTGCTGGCCTGATCAACGCTGCTAACGCAGCTCGTTTCGTTAACTTCGAAGCGCTGGATCTGTCTACTACAGCGACTCTGGACGTTGAACTGATGACTGGTTCTACCATCAGCTCTCTGACTCTGTCAGGCGGCACAGGTGGTGCTACTGTTTCTAACGTTTCAGCTTCTACAGGTCTGTCAGTTACTGGCAACAACACTGGTACCACCACTATCGGCCTGAAGAGCACTTCTGGCACTAGCGATGCATACACAGTGACTTTTGCTGGTACAACTGGCACCGTTGCAGCTGGCACCGTCAAGACTGATGGCGTTGAAAACGTAACTGTTGTTTCTAACGGCAGCAGCGGCACTAACACCATCACTATCGATGGCAGCACACTGAAGACAGTTACAGCCAGCGGCAGCAAGGCGCTGACTCTGTCCTTCGCTGCAACAGCTGGTGACACTGCTCCTGGTACAGGCGTAGCTGCTGGTGTAACAGCAATCGACGGTTCAGCCGCTACTGGCGTACTGACCATCAACACCACCAACGTTCAGGCTGCTACAGCTGGTCTGACCGTAACTGGCGGTTCAGCGAACGACGTGATCACTCTGGCTGGCAAAGCCACAGTAGTGGGCGGTGCCGGTAACGACACCATTACTACATCTGCTGCAGGTGGCACACTGACTGGTGGCGCTGGTAACGACAAGTTTGACGTTGCTGCCTCAGTTGCTACTGGTGCTACTGCTGCAACAGCTACCAACGTTACTATCACTGACTTCGCAGTGGGCGACAGCATCAAACTGCTGGCTGGTAACACTCTGGCTGCTGCAACACTGGGTGCCAAGACTACACTGACAGCTGCTGTTACTACTCTGGACTCAGCACTGACGCTGGCTTCACTGACTGATACAGCTAACGAAGTGTCCTGGTTCACCTACGGTTCAGACACCTATATCGTCGCTAACGACGGTACAGCGGGTCTGGCAGCTGGCGACCTGGTAATCAAGCTGACTGGTACTCTGGATCTGTCCGGTTCTACGCTTGACACAGCTACTGACTACCTGACATTCGCATAATGTAATTGCGAATGCTCGGATAGTTTGAGCAACAAAAACCCCTCGCCGCAAGGCGGGGGGTTTTTTTTATCTTGGAATTTTGCAAACGAAATAAGGTAAGCTTCTTTAGATTCGTCTATTGAATTCGACTTACAGGAGAATGACAGGTGAGCAACTGGAGCGCAGGCTACGTAGCCGATATTGGATACACTTTTGGCTACTACGCCGAGCTGAACCCGTTAAGAGTAAAAATGGCATTTCTTAACAAGGGGCTCGTCTTTCCTGAGGTCGGGACAGCCTGCGAGCTGGGTTTTGGCCAAGGTCTGAGCGCTGCGTTGCATGCATCGGCCTCGGTTACCAGTTGGTACGGTACGGACTTCAACCCGGCACAAGCTGGGTTTGCGCAGGAGCTGGCCTCCATTTCCGGCTCCGATGCACAACTCTACGATGAGTCCTTCGAAGACTTTGCCCATCGTGACGATCTACCGGAGTTCGACTATATAGGCCTGCACGGTATCTGGAGCTGGATATCCGATGCGAACCGTGCCGTTATCGTCGACTTTGTCAGACGCAAACTCAAAGTAGGTGGCGTTCTATACATCAGCTACAACACTTTACCTGGCTGGGCTACGTTTGCGCCTATGCGGCACTTGATGACCGAACATGCAGAGGTGATCGGGTCTGAAGGTCGAGGAATTGTTTCACGTATCGATGATGCGATTGAATTTGCGGAGAATCTGATAGCGACTAATCCGATGTTTGCGAGGGCAAATCCGACCGTCGGCGAGCGACTGAAGAAGTTGAAAGAACAAAGCAGACATTATCTTGCCCACGAGTATTTCAATCGGGATTGGCATCCCATGCACTTCTCGACGATGGCGAACTGGCTGGAAACCGCCAAGGTAAGTTATGCCTGTTCGGCCAGCTACCTGGAGAACATTGACTCGATAAATCTGAGTGCCGAACAGCAGGCATTCATGAAAGAGATCCCGGACAATATGTTTCGCGAGTCGGTTCGGGACTTCATGGTCAACCAGCAGTTTCGGAAAGACTACTGGGTAAAAGGTGCTCGCAGACTTAATCCGCTGGAACTTGCCGCGACTGTAAGAGCGCAAAAAATTGTACTGGCTGTGTATCGCCCGGAAGTCTCACTGAAAGTAAAAACTGCGCTGGGTGAGGCCAGCATGAATGAAGCGGTTTACGGACCGTTTCTGGACTTCATGGCAGACCATAAAATCCGAACGCTGGGAGAGGTCGAGCAACATCTGGCCGGGCACAATATCAGTCTTGCTCAAATAATTGAGGCCACTATGGTATTGGCGTCTTCAGGCGCCATAGCACCTGCTCAGGATGACGCCGTCATTCAAAAGGCCAGAAAGCACACAGCCAGGATTAACGCCAAGCTTAGATCAAACGCTCATGGCAGTAACGATATTTCGTTCCTTGCCAGTCCGGTAACCGGCGGCGGAATTATGGTGCCCAGATTTAATCAGGTTTTCCTGTCTGCCATCAGTGAGGGGCAAAAACAGCCGGCAGATTGGGCGAAATACGCGTGGCAGGTCCTAAGCAGTCAAAATCAGCGATTGATTAAAGACGGCAAAACTCTGGAAACACCAGAGGACAATCTTGCCGAACTGAGTCGCCAGGCTGACGAGTTTGCCCAGAAACAATTGCCAGCGCTAAAGGCGCTTCAGATTGTTTGACCCTCAGATAATGGATGTTGAAAGCAACACGGCTTTTGAAAAGTCGCTGTATTGCGTCGCTTCTCACTTACAGCAGTAGCAGGATCAATTAGTTATGACTTCGTGGATAGCAATTTCCAGAAAAGACCATCTGCACAAGCGATGGCAACCCAGCAAAGGGTTTGAGTTTGTTGCGGACCAGCAGATTGTTCCAATCCTGTTGGCAGAAATAGCCAGGATCGCGCCACATCATGTCACCGGTTTTGTTCAGGCTGAGGATGGTAGTTATCAATACATAGCGCTGGTTGGTGTCGGTGGCGACCGCAACCTGTATGTAAGCAACGACCATCTGTGGCTTGGTGACTATATTCCAGCCAGCCTCAGAGCATACCCATTCGCGGTGCTTAACGACACGGAAGGGAACAAAGTATTCTGCGTGGATCAAAGCCATCTGACTGACGATGAGTCTTTTCCCCGTCTGTTTCAGGATGACGGGACACTTGAGAAAACACCAGCGGATACCGTCAATTTCATCACCCAGTGTGAAGATAACCGTCAACAAACACTTAAGGCATGTGCCGCCTTAGACGAAGCCGGCCTGATAGAACCCTGGATGATCGAGATACCGAGGGGCGAAGACCAGCCACCGCTGACAATTAATGGTGTTCACCGGGTCAATGAATCCAAATTGAACGAACTCGATGCGCAACAATTGATCGCGTTGCGAAATGTCGGCGCATTGCCACTAGCTTATGCTCAACTGTTCTCCACGGCACAAATGGATCAATTGATAAAGCGAGCCAACTTCCACAGCAACGCCGACCCCAAGAAGGCACCAGCAGAGCTCGACGGTCTGTTCGGTGAAGGAGATGGCGGCACGCTCAACTTTGATTCACTGTAGGCATCGGTAAGATGGCAGATCAGCATCCGCAAAATTCAAACTTTCCGCTGAGCAATCAGTTCACCATTAGCTACAGCGCGCTGGAGGATCGATTGGTCGTCCGTGCCCAGTTGGCCGGGGCCGACACCGATGTTCACATGCTGCTAAGCAGGCGGATGGTGATGGTCGTGATGCGGCAATTGGTTGATCGCTTGCCGGCGCTCACAGGTCTGGAAAAAACGCCCAGCGTCTATTGGCAGGAAGTGTTGCGTATGGGGCATCAACAGGCAATGCAGGCCAAAGCCGAGGCTGACAAGGCGGCTCATAAGGCGAAATCGGATGTGCCGGAGGGGTCTGCAACATCGCCGGAAAATGACAGCGCGGATCCAGGGAAAACTGCTGGCCAGAGCGACTCAGATACTTCACAGCCTTCACTCCGCGGCAAGCTGTACCTGGCAACCGAATTGACAGTGCAGTTACGCGGCGACAAAAATCAGCAGCAATTGCTGCTGGCATTCAAAGGATTACCGATGCCAGACGCAATGATCGAGCGTCGACAGCATCTTCCGGTATTCGCAATCCCGTTGAAGGCAGACAACGTTCATCAGTTAATTGAGCTGATGATCAGCAAGTGCGATGAAGCCCACTGGCACCTGCCCCTGGACCTTCCCTGGCTGGCAGACAGCGCTGAAGCGGACCTCGATGGGGTACGACGCGACAACTGAGTAGTTTCACGCAGTAGCACGACTTGCGGCACTTCAGCTATAATGCCGTGTTCGAGTGTGTCCGTCCCCGGTGAAAGTTTTGTCGTCAGTGGTCGGGTCTCTATTGTTCGGAGCACCTATTAGTTATCAGTTCAGGAGTTAAGCATGTTGAATCTGGGTTTGAAGTCCCGCGTAGTTAAAATGGGTCTGCTGGTACTGGGCCTTGGTATCGCCGGTGCAGTAGTTGCACAGACACACGAACAGCAGGTTGCCCAGCGACTGCAGCCGGTCGGTGAAGTCTGTCTGGCGGGGGAGCCTTGCGCAACCGGCGGTGCTCCTGCAGCATCTGGTGCCACAGCAGCCGCGTTTGATCCTGCGACGACTTATGATCAATACTGCGCAATGTGCCACAACACAGGTATGGCTGGCGCGCCCCGTCGCGGCGATGCTGATCACTGGGTATCAAGAGTCGGCGAGGCAGGATTTTCGACAATCGTTTCCAATGCCATCAATGGCGTCAACGCCATGCCGCCGCGCGGTATGTGCACCACCTGCTCCGATGAAGACATCGCGTCGCTGGTGGAATACCTGAGCGGCCAGTCTGCCGAGTAAGCCTGTTCATCTGCGGTTCAGTTTGGACCGGAGATAATAGGCCCAGATAGTCCTATTCAATGCGTCAAGCGAGAGGGGAACAAACGTGAAGTTGAGAAATATCGTAAAAACGGGTGCTGCACTTTCTGGTCTGGTTCTGGCAACTGTCATGGCAACCGGTTCAGCTACCGCTGAACAGACACTGACTCTGGCTCAGGTTACTGAAGGCTTCAGCGCTGAACGTACCTACACTCAGAGCTGTGCAGCATGCCACAACAGCGGCGCCGCTGGTGCTCCACGCTTTGGCAATTCAGAAGACTGGTCAGAGCGCCTTGAGAAAGGCCGTGATGTGCTGCTGGAAAGCACCATCAATGGTTACAACAACATCATGCCGCCGAAAGGCATGTGTTTTACCTGCTCAAACGACGAGCTGGCGCTGGTTCTGGATTACATCCTGGAAAACAGCGTTGAGTAAGACGAGTTAAATGAAAAAGGCCCCATTGGGGCCTTTTTTTGCGTATAAATTCCTACGTTCAGCTTGGGCACTGCGGTCCTTTATCCCTCCAGCAAGGCTTTCAGGCCTGCCAGCGCGGCTTCACCTTTCTGACGCTTCTGTTCCGGTGTGGAGTCCCCTCGGCCTTCCCACTGCAGGTGGTCCTGCGGCAGTTCATCCAGGAAACGGCTGGGAGTTGTTGGCACTATTTCACCGAACTGTTTACGTTTTTTGGTTAGCGTAAACACCAGTCCCCGTCTTGCCCGGGTAATACCCACGTAGGCCAGCCGGCGTTCTTCTTCAATATCGTCGTTCTCGATACTGTTTCGGTGCGGCAACAGTTCCTCTTCCATCCCCATAATGAATACCCACGGGAACTCCAAACCTTTGGCGGCATGCAGGGTCATCAGCTGGACCTGATTGTCCACGCCTTCCTCTTCCTGACGCTCCAGCAGGTCGCGCAGTATCAACTTGTTGATAGCTGCCTCAATCCGCGCTTCTTCATCCTGCTCGGCTTCATCGTCGTTCTGCAGACTGCGAGCCAGCGAGTCCAGCAGCAGGTTGATATTGGTGATTGCCCGCTCAGCAGCATTCGGTGTCGGGCTGTTTTGCTGCAACCAGCCTTCGTAGTCCATATCGCTGATCATTTCGCGGATAGCCTTGATGGGGTCGCCGCGATGACAGTGTCGGGAAACGCCCTGCAGCCACTCGCGGAAGGCGCGCAGTTTTTCGGTTTTGGGTTTGCCCAGATATTGCTCGAGGCCCATTTCGTCAATCGCAGCCATCATGCTGACGCCGCGTTCATTGGCGTAGGTGCCCAGGCCCTCAAGAATGGAGGGGCCAATTTTGCGCCGGGGCGTATTGATGATACGCAGGAAAGCATTGTCGTCATCAGGATTGATGAGCAGGCGCAGGTAGGCCATCAGATCCTTGATTTCGGTGCGGGAAAAAAACGAGGTGCCACCACTTAGCTGGTAGGGAATCTGGTGAGCCTGCAATTTGATCTCAAGCAGTCGCGCCTGGTGATTGCCGCGATACAGAATGGCAAAGTCGCCATACTTCAGCTGCTTTTGGACGCATAGTGTAAGAATCTCAGTGCAGATGCGTTCAGCTTCAGCGTCCTGGTCAGAGACCGCCAGCACGCGCATGGGCTCGCCCAGCCCCAGCTCACTCCACAGCGTTTTTTCGTAAATGTGAGGGTTATTACCGATCAGGGTGTTGGCTGCCTGAAGGATGATGTTGCTGGAGCGGTAGTTCTGCTCAAGCTTGACGACTTTCAGGCTGGGGTAGTCCTGCTGGAGCAGCAGCATGTTCTCCGGACGTGCCCCCCGCCAGGCATAGATGGACTGATCGTCGTCGCCCACCACGGTCAGGCCATTGCGAGGCCCGACCAGCAGCTTCACCAGCTGGTACTGACTGGTGTTGGTGTCCTGGTATTCGTCCACCAGCATGTAGTGCACACGGTTCTGCCAGCGTTCACGCACCCGGTCGTGGTCCTGTAGCAGAGTCACTGGCAACAGAATAAGGTCATCGAAATCGACAGCATTAAACGCCCGCAGATGCCGCTGATACTCCTCGTAAACACGTGCCGCAAATACGGTGTCGGCATCCTGCGCTGCATCCATGGCCTGCGGGGGCAGCAAGAGGTCGTTTTTCCATTCTGATATTTGCCACTGAATAAGCCGCAGTTGCTCTTCGGAAATTTCTGCACCCTGTATCAACAGGCTTTTAAGCAGAGACATCGCATCCTGGGCATCGAAAATAGAGAATCCGCTTTTCAGACCCAGGTGCTTGAGTTCATGACGGATAATGGTCAGGCCGAGGCGGTGGAAAGTGGCGATGGTCAGCCCGCGCATATTGTGATCGGTGCCTTTCAGCAGTCGCCCAACACGCTCATTCATTTCCCGTGCGGCTTTATTGGTGAATGTCACCGCAACGATCTTTTGTGCGGGGATCCCGCATTCTCGGATCAGATAGCTGATTTTTTGCGTAATTACGCTGGTTTTCCCGCTACCAGCACCTGCCAGCACCAGCAATGGCGTGCTGATGTATTTGACGGCTTCTTTCTGTTTAGAGTTGAGCTGGTTCACGATTTTGGAAATTGCTTGGTGTAAGAAAGCGCGGGGCGTGGGATTATACCTCATGAGCCTTAATAGATGGCTCAGCTTTAGGAATTTGATAGAATTCGTTATTTTTTGGATATGTGAACTGGATCACCTGTAGTTACCAGATCCAGTGCCGATAACTGACTCTGGGGTAATCTCGAGTTAGAGGGTGACCGCGCAGTGCGCATATTACTTATTTCCGAACAGGAATCGGATTTTGGCTTGATGGATCAGCTATTGCAGAGCATGGCTGACATCCCGGGGCAATTGATCAGGTGCCCAGCCGATTCCGCAGCTCTGGCCAAGCGCGATCTATCGCAGTGCGACCTGATGATATGGGGCCAGGTCAGCGATGTGTTGGTAGCCGCCCGCCTGCTGATGGAGCTCAGTCGCCAGAAAATCACCCTTCCTCTTATCGTTCTCAGTGACAAAGAAAGCCCGGAATTCAGCCATCATCGAGATTTTGAAGTGCTGCCCCGCGCAGCGCTGAGCGTGCCATTGCTGCGCAGCGCATTACTACACTTCGGCGCCAATCGTCGCACCGTCATAAATAAGCCGGTTCGAGCGACGGACCCTCTGACTGGCCTGAGTAACCGTCAACAGTTGCGAGAGCAACTTGCCAGCGCTCTGAGCAACGTGCTGGATGAGGCACAGGTGGCGCTGTTGCTGATTGACGTCGATCAGTTCAAGAAGGTCAACGTGTCCTATGGCCAGGGCGCCGGCGATGCACTGATTCAGTTGATCGCTGAGCGTATCCAGTCCTGTCTCGCCACGGGACAGCGCCTGGCGCGAATTGGTGGGAATGAGTTTGCGGTCATCTTCCAGCATGTTGGCGGTTCCGCCGAGGCTGAGGCGTTAAAGCGTAGCGATGCCATTCTGCAGGCCATGAACAAGCCCTTCCCGCTGGCACGACATGCCGTAAAAATGAATGTCAGTCTTGGTCTTGCGATCAAGGAGCCGGGCCTGGTTACCGTTGATGCACTGTTTGCACAGGCCGATATGGCGATGCGGGCCGCCAAACAGGAAAAAGGCAACACGCTGCAGCGCTACAACCGCGCCATGACCGATGCCGCGCAGCAGGAATTGAAGCTGGAGTCCGAGATTCGCCGCAGCCTGCGTAAAGAAGACTTTGTGCTGCATTTTCAGCCTCGCATTGATATCAGCCGCAATCGCGTGGTGGGTGTCGAGGCGCTGGTGCGCTGGCAACACCCGGTGCGTGGTCTGCTGCCGCCAGGTGCCTTTATCCGTATTGCCGAGGAAAGCGGCCTGATCGTACCACTGGGCTACTGGGTAATCCACGCAGCGTGCCGCTATCTGAATGAACTTTCTGCGCGGGGTCTGGATCACATCCAGATTGCCGTTAACGTGGCATTCAAACAGTTCCAGGACAAAAATTTTGTACGTACGGTCGCCAACATCATTCGCAAGCATGACATCGCGCCGGGCCGCCTGGAATTTGAACTGACCGAAACCACCATGATGATTGAGGGCAGCGCGGTCGACCAGAGCCTGCGTGAGCTCAGCAAACTGGGTATCGCCATCTCTCTGGACGATTTTGGTACCGGTTATTCCTCATTCGCACATATCCAGCGCCTGCCTATCTCCGCCCTCAAAGTGGATCGTAGCTTTGTCAGCGGCGTCTGTCAGAGTCTGGATGACGCGACCATCGTCAAGGCTATCATCAGCCTGGCCCACAGCCTTAACATGCGCGTCATCGCCGAGGGCGCCGAGACCCAGGATGTGGTCGAGTTCCTGCGCGAAAACCAGTGTGATCAGGTGCAGGGTTACTACTTCAGCAAACCCATCAGCTACGACGACCTGCTGGTCATGCTGGAGCTGGAACGCCGGCAGGGCTTTGATGAAGTTCTGCCGACACCGGGCAGGTTTCATCAGTAATCCACGCGCAATTCTGCACGACCCCAGCTTGGCTCGCTATTCCGGCAAAACTCGCTACTCTAAGCTATAACTCCTTTTAGCAATTCTTAAAATACGACACCGACACAGTCAGGGAGGACTTCAATGTCGCTGTCCGTTGTTTATACCCGGGCCAATCAAGGCGTCGATGCGCCGCTGGTGACAGTGGAGACACATCTATCCAATGGACTGCCGTCCCTGTCGATGGTGGGATTGCCGGAAACGGCTGTTAAGGAGAGTCGCGAACGGGTGCGCAGCGCCATCATCAATGCTGGCCTGGAGTTCCCGGCCCGGCGCGTTACCATCAATCTGGCACCGGCGGATCAACCCAAGAGCGAAGTGGTTAGGCAAATAGTGTGATACGCGTCACACTTTAAGCCAGCATAGCCATATGGCTAATGGCTAAGCTGGTCGCAAGTCATATTATTCCCAAAAGAAGGCCTATTTCTATAAGTAGTAACTAATGCTGATGTAGGTTCGACATATCGACCATGCGAGAACCTACCAAAAAATAAAACTAAAGAGAACGTGAGTTGAACGCCAAATTTAAAGTTTCTAGAACAGCGCACGAGCCTCTAGTCGCTGTGGCCAAAGAACACTCTCCATACTTTACAAATTGCGGCTCAATAATCCCATCTGACCAATCATCATTAAGTAAATCTCTTGCCCAATCAAATCTCGTAGCATCTAGCAACATAAATCTAGATGACTTGCGACCAAATCTAAAAAAGTTGATAAGTAGTCACCAGCGCACTCCCTACTTAACTTGTGAGATCAGCCTTGATCGCCAAGGCGCTGAGTCGCACGCTAGAGTCGGAGAAAATATGTGTGAATCGACTTTCCAGATGCAACTCTTTTTCAGTGGTGGGTCAAAAACAACCTGCTCGCAAGATGTTTTGGCCGTCGAGGCTAACAAGAGAGTTTGTTACTTATTTGACTAACTTTTCCAAGATTACACATCAATGGAACATTCGATGAAGAATTTTGCTCGACTTTCTTCGGCCTCACTTGTGTTGAGCATTGTAGCAGGCCTCATGCCAAACGATGCACATAGCAACATACCAGCCTTGTCACTAGAGTTACTCAATTCGCTTCAAGAGGGAGATCCTATACTTCTTGATACGGATGGGGATGGTATTGAAGACTTAATCGACGAAGACGATGATGGTGATGGGATTCCAGATCTTATTGAAATCGCATTTGGTTACAATCCTTTGGATCCTAATAGTGGTCCTGGCGATGATGATTTCGATGGAGCTGATAATTACGAAGAGATTCTCGCAGGAAGCGATCCGGCCAACTTTATAGATTGTCTGCCAGCTAGTTGTAAACTTGACGAAGCTCCAGCATCCCCGCAATCAATCGCCATACCCGCAGTGGATCCTATTTCAGATGAGGTTGGAGCAACACGTGGCCGGCTCACTGTCACAAGTTCCGGTGCCGCGAATTATGTACTCCCTATAGCGGTGCCCGAAGGTACAGGCGGACTAAGGCCTGAGTTGCAACTTGTCTATAACAGCAATTCCGGCAGTGGGCAAATGGGTGTGGGGTGGTCATACTCGGGTGTGTCCATGATTACCCGCTGCCCACAGTCCGAAAGGCTAGATGGTGAAGATAGAGCCGTTTCTTACACCAATGCAGATCGGTTCTGCTTGGATGGGCAGCGTCTTGTGCGAGTAGATCCCACAGACACTTATGGAGGGCATGGAGTAGAGTATCGCACAGAATACGATTCTGGATTAAAAATCGAAAGCAGAGGTATGGTTGCAGGTAGTCCAGAATACTTTGACGTTTTTGAACCCAATGGTAATTATAGTCGTTATGGTTCTACTCCAAATACGAGGATACAGCCTGCGAATGGGCCTATTGTAGCTTACGCCAAGCAATATACAGAGAGCCTCGTGTCTGGCTCTCTCAACAGAATTAACTATGTCTATCATACCACTTCGACTGTCTCCGACAATCTTAATATCAGACTAAACGATATCAACTATGCATCAGCCGATGGAATTACACGGGCCAGAGTGCAATTCATTTATGAAGAAAGATCCGATATCGCATTCAGCTACCGTGGAGGTCTCAGAACTGCGCGACCAGACCGGCTAGCCCGTATTGACGTCTTCGACGCATCCCAGGATCCGAATAGTAAATTCAGGTCCTATCAGTTCGAGTATTCAGATAGTCAAGCAGGAAATTTAAGTGCGAGCCGATTGGTTACGATTACAGAATGCGCACTAAATAGTTGTCTGCCACCCACGGAACTCACGTGGTCGGGAGAAGGCATAACACAACGTATTTCCGATCAAGCTACTCAAATTTCGGGTTCATTGAATTTTCCACAGCATGCGATAGATGACACTTTAGATGAAAACTTTGAACTGGATTATTTGCCTATTGATGTGAATGGCGACGGAATGAATGATATTGCTTGGATTGCAAATAGTTCAGGCAGTAAAGTAATCAACTTGGCTATATCCAATGGATCTACTCTAGTCTCAAGCCAATACTCATCGTCTGCGTTTGACGATATACGTGGTTGGTCAGTTCTTGACTATAATTCCGATGGGTATGCAGATATTTTACTTGTCGTGGAGGAGTCAAATGGCGCATCCCTTAAACTGCTACTAAATGAGGACTTTCAAGGTACAAGAGGTATTTCGACTAGCGCCACAACTTTGCTGACTTCATTGAGTTTCACGTCTGGTGGGGAGAATGCCAAATTCGTCGACTATAATGGCGATGGTCTATTAGACCTTCTCTATGATGACGAAGTCAGATTCTTGGTGCGCGACCCCGCGAACGCACTAGGTCCCTATGAATTTAGCTCAACGCCAGTTTCTTTAGATCTTTCAGATATTCAAACGGCAGCGGTATCTGCGTATACCAGTTCGTCTTTAGCATCGGTGCTTGTCAACTACAATCCCAAGAACACGAGTACCGGATACAGCCCCATAGTACCCCAGCCTGATGACATAGATTTTTCGAAGGACTTTGACGGGGATGGTATTAAGGATATTTGGCTTACACTGCAGCAAGCTCAATGTGACTCAGCTGGTTGTGAAGACGTAAACAATGCTGCCCACATAGCCCTTAGAAGAGATGGATCAGGAAGTTACTCTTTATACGACTATATAGTTGTTTGGGGAAATGGAGGAAATAAGAGCTGCACCGTCGTGGATCTGAACCAAGACGGGCTGCCAGATGCTCTGTGCACTGGCGGGCTTATATCATTCAATACCGGCAAAGGTTTCCTAAGCACGCCTGTCATAAACAACGACGGCGTAGACCTCCATGCATTGCACAGTCTCATGGACTACAATAAAGATGGGTATCTAGACTACATTTACAAAGAAAATGGTACAACGAATATAAAGGTTATGTTGTGGAATGGTGAGAAGTTTGATTCAGAACTAAATGCCATTGTCGTTGCACAGACTGGTTATACGGAGCGTTATGGTCCAGAGGGTATTTTTCTTGATATCAATGGCGATACCATAGAGGACTATATAAATATCAATACAGGTGTACAACTTGGAATAGACGGATCCACGCCGTCTAATTCGACGAAACGTCATCACCTGCTGACAAAAATCAAAGATGGTTTAGGGCATGAGCAGCACATTTACTACGAACCTGTATCCAATCCGGAGGTATATTCACGCGGGGTAGACACAGCTCTTCTGAACTGGGATGCGCCTGTGCTGGACTCCGCTGAGAATTTCTATGTCGTCTCATCTATCCGTGCTTTATCGCCGTCTTACGATCCAGCAACCAGCTCAATAGATATTTTGGCCACACATGGAACCGACTATCACTACGAAGGGTTCAGAGTTCAACCCGCCCTGGCCGGTAGAATGGGTTTTGAGAAAGTTATTTCCACCGATGTAGTATCAGGAGTTGTTACCGAGCAGTCGTACTTACAACGATTCCCGTATACGGGCCGTTTAGAAAGTGAGAGCACTTATGTAGCAGGTGAGCCGTTGGCCTTGTCAGAGTCCACCTATACCTACCAGGTACAGACCAATCTAAATGGGGTGACATACGCACCTTATCGAGTGGTGAAAACCCATGAGGAAGTAGTGACACGAGCGGCACTCTCGGATTCCTCCAGCTCAAATGTTCAGGTCGGCGGTGTCACGTCGCAAGTAAACGTGACTTACAGCAACTTTAATGCTCATGGCATGTTCGAATCCATGACGAAAGTGGTCACGGGCGATGGCTTGACGCACACAGAAACACAAAGTCTTGATTACAATCACAATGTAACAAGCGCATGGCTGCTCAATATGTTGCAGCACGTCTCAATAACCAGGCACACATCCGGAAAGCCATCCATCACGAACGAAACGAGTTTCACCTACAACACTAACAATGGCTTGATGACAAGCAAGACTATTGAACCCAACAATCCTGCGTACTCTGTGACAACTACATACGAATATGATGCATTCGGCAACGAAACTAAAGTCACTGAATCTGATGGGCAGCAATCCCGATATACCAGAACTGTCTATGACAGTAGTGGACGATTCGTCTCCGAAGTCTACAACTCACTGGAGCAGCGTGAATACGCAGTGCTCCAAAGAGACGCTTTGGGCAGACCAACTGAAACTGTGGATTCCAATGGTATAAAAAGCTACACAGTGTTTGGCGCTTTCGGATACAAGCAGTTTGAAGGCAACGACCTGGGTCAGGCAATTGCCGCCCAACGGAGAATGTGTGATGTATCTTCTGGTTGCCCTACTGGAGCCACTACATACGAGACTACCAGCCATATAGACGGCAGTGAATCAGTATCCTACCGAGACAATCTAGGCAGAGTGGTTCGCATTGCTACAAAGTCCTTCAATGGCCAGTATAGTATTCGAGATACGCAGTTCAATGTTCAGGGCAGTCCTGCTCGTGTATCCGCCCCATACTTCGCAGGAGCCCCTATATATTGGACATCGCACAGCTATGACGACATTAACAGGCAGACCAGCGCCACTGATGCGGACAGTAATATTCAATCGATCAGCTACAATCAGCACGGCACAGGTAGTTTTGTCACTACTCTAAAGGAAACAACCAATAGCGAAAATCAGACTAAGACGGAACGAACTAACGCTCTAAATCAGACCGTATATATAGAAGACAGTCTGGGTGGGCGCATAAGCTACAGCTACGATTCCTCAGGCAATCTGACTATTCTGACATCGCTTGGTAGCACGACAGATTCTCACAACATTCAAACAACATTAACCTATGACCTGCTGGGAAGGCGGATCAGTATTGATGATCCCGATCAAGGCCAGTGGGAGTACGAGTACAACAAGCTTGGTCAGATAGTTCGTCAGGAAGACAGCCTCGGCCAATCAACTGAAATGCAATATGACGCCTTAGGTCGACTTGTACGCAGGATCGATCTACGTAGCGATGGTACGACTGTAGAGGGCGATAGCTATTGGGATTACGACACGGCGCCAAACGGCACCGGTAAAGTGAGCACAATCACTGATACCGTTAGCGGCTACGTTCAAGCTTACGACTATGACACCTTTGGGCGCTTGCGCCAAAGATACACAGCCTTAGGAATTGATGGTGTAGATGGCGAGTACGATGAACTATTTACATACGATGAGTTCAGCAGACCGTTCCAGGTTATAGATCCGACCTACCACGGGGTTCAGTATAGCTACAATCAGCACGGGTACTTGCAACAGATCTCGGAAGCTGCTGACTCTAACGTAAGTTACAAGGAATTTGCGAGCAGTGACGCTTGGGGAAACAGCACTGGGGCTTATCTGGGCAACGGCTTGACCGAGCAAAATACTTACTCCGCCAAAACCGGACAAATAACAGAGTCTCAAACAACGAACATGGTGAGCGCTATCATTCACCACAATCAATACACCTACAACTCGATTGGTGCTGTGGTGCAGAGAGACCGTTATGTTGCGGCTAATGACGCCTATCTTGGCGAGTCCTTTCACTATGATGAACTGAATCGACTGACGCAAGTTACTGCCGATGGTTATGTGCCACAACAATTCCAGTACGACTCGGTGGGTAATCTTACATCCAAGACGGGAGTGGGCAGCTACAGCTACGGTGCGGGTGGTGCGGGGCCACACGCTGCTACAACTGTTGGAACTGATACTTACCAATATGATGCAGCTGGTAACATGACGCAGGGCGGAGGTCGAAATGTCATCTATACAACATTCCGCAAGCCTGCAAATATTATTAAAGGAGGCGCCTCTTCCTACTTTGAATACGGCCCTGACCGCAGTCACTATAAGCGTGTGGACACTAATGGAACTGACACGACCGAAATAATTCGAATTGCGAATATCGAGTTCATCGAAACGAATGGCGGGCCGAAAACTTACAGGCGATATATACACGACTTCGCCATTGTCACCTATGATGCGCAGGGACAAACCAGCGAGCAATATCTCCATAAAGACAGCGTGGGTTCTACAGACGTAATTACTAACAATGTTGGTCTGATTGTTGCCGAACTTTCTTTTGACGCTTTCGGTAGTCGCCGTAGTCCCGCAAGTTTAGGTAACCTGACTGCGTTACAACGAATTGAGCTCACGCAAATAACCTACTATGGGTTCACCGGCCATGAAATGGTCGACGATGTCGGAATAATCCATATGAAGGGTCGAATTTATGACCCCAACATAGGTCGATTCATGAGCGCCGACCCGATTGTGTCTCTACCGAAAAATTCGCAACGCTTGAATCGATACTCATATGTGATGAACAACCCAATTAATCTTGTGGATCCCAGTGGGTTTGATAGCTGCAAAGATGCCTCTGATCTTGTGAATTGTACACGTACACCTGCACTCGACTTCACTGGGTACAACTTAACTAAGACTCATTCAGTTACTGATCCAGCTATGACTGTCGGGTTGAATGATACGTGTAGTGGCGGGGGTGGGCATCAGATATGCCAAGACGTGATAGATGCAGCTCTTGCGCAGGCTTTTGCTGTATTACAAATGGTCAATGAAGCTATACTGAGTGCGCTCATGAAAGTGCCTGTTAGGATGATACCAGTTGGCGTTAATGACAACGGGGAAGCGGCAGATGGTAGCATCTCGTTGAAAGTTGATATAGTTCCAATAAATATATCAGAAGAAACAGATTACACGTCGACACCAAATAGCGTATGTCATGGTGAAACTTGTATAGTGACCGGATACGAATCCGTTTACAGAATGACCGGCAAAGTAAAAGAGGTATGGAACGGGGACGATAGCATCGATTGGCATACCCTTGATTTAGGGTTGGCAATCGAAATACTTATGAGACGGCCTGCGCCACCAATTACGATTAGCAAAGGTACCGAATACGGCTATAGAGCCTACGAACATGAGGTAGGCTATATGAAATATCAATCAAAAATAGAAAATATGAAAGAACTAGAGAAACACTATCTGAATACACATTGGACCGGAACAAAAGTATTTCTACCAATAGAAGAAGATCTGACACCCATAGAGCGACCAAGGTATGATATATGCGTCATGGTATGTTTTTAGCGACGAAAGGAACACGACTATTTAAGTTGACAATTGTTTCGCTGATTGCGACATCTATTAGCTTGATTATTTTACTTTTCGTTGAATCGATTGCCTCGGATTACTACAATCAAGCCCCTCAGATCGTAATTGATACCGAACGAGTTTACACACAGGAAGAAGTTGAAGCCTCAGCAGCACGCGCGTTAGAGAGTATACAGTCACAAATCGAAGAGGCCAAAGCTGCGACAAACGGCTTAGTTATTGAAGAGGCTCGAGTGCTGGCAGCAGCTTTTATCTGGATACCGTGGGTAGTAGTACCTTTTATGTTTGGTGTAACAAACAGGATAACGGCAACTCTACTATTACTGCCTTCTGTGGCGTTATTGTCTGTTGGGGTGTTTACTATTATTGATTTGACGTTATTTCTTATAGCGACCAATTTGCAGACACACTTCAGAGGTAAGCACGTTAATAAACGCAGCACAAAAGCACATTAAGAACTACAGTCTATCGACAGCTTGATTTTTATTAAAATAGATCAACCAGTAAGCAAAAGACAATGATGAAACTGGCGTGATTCCGACGTCATCCCGTAATTGAGTAGCAGCGCGATTTAGAGTCCAATACTCCTAGAAGAGGAGTTTGGACATGAAGAAGCGTTCTACCAGCGAGCAGATCATCGGTTTTTTGCAAGAAGCCGAGGGTAGCGGCCCGCTAAAGGAGCTGTGTCGGAGACGCGGATTTTCAGAGGGCAGTTTCTTCGTGTGGCGTAACAAGTTCGGTGGCATGAATGTCTCCGATGCCAAACGGCTGATGGAGCTGGAGACAGGGAATGCCAGGTTCAAGAAGCGATTCGCCGAATCGTTGTCGGGGAATGAGGTCAGCCGCGAGGTCATTCGAAAAAGTGGGGACCGCATTCGCTCGCCGGGCCGTGGTGCGGTACATGAAAAGTCGTGGCTTGAGTGAGCGCAGGGCATTGGCCAAGGCCCTTATAGGTCCTAGCTCTTTCCGCTATAAGAAGGCAGCGCCAGATCGTAATCAGGATCTGCGAGAACAGATCCTGAGTCTGGCATCCCGACACCGCTGCTACGGCGCTCTTGCAAAACAATCAAGGCCGCGACATTACATCACCACTCTCCGCCATCAGCGGCCAGCAGCACGCAAAGTGCGCTTCGGTGATTTCCGCGGCAGGAGGACATAGGCTGCCTATAATGTGACCCATTAATTTAACTATGCGAGACACATTAAAAGGTGTATATCTTGACACAAGTATAGGAAATGTCGCGGAATCTAGGGATGTATATAAAAGAGCAGAGTCTGGATGACCTTATGCGCTCTGCGGTTGAGGCAATAAATGAGAAAGGCGCCCAGCTTGTCGCATCAAAGGGCAAAAATCGGGAAATTCTGGGAACCTGTCTCGAACTCACTAATCCGAGAGCTCGACTGAGCCAGACTGAGTCCAAAGGAACTATCTTTAGCTGCTTTGGGGAGTTGTTTTGGTATCTTTCAGGTTCCAACAGGCTAGACTTCATCCAGTATTACATTGATCTGTATAAAAAATTTTCAGATGATGGTAATACCCTAAACGGGGCGTACGGTCCCCGAGTCTTTGGAAACACAGATCAACCATCGCAATTCGCGCGGGTACAGGAATTATTGGTCGAGAAACCTACGTCGCGCCAAGCAGTTATTCAGATTTTTCATGCCAACGACTTACGAATCAATACGAATGATGTGCCGTGCACATGTACACTACAGTTTTTCGTGCGAGATACTAAACTAGTATTGATAACGAATATGCGATCAAACGACTTGTACAGAGGATTCCCTCACGATGTTTTCGCATTCACTATGATCCAAGAATTAATGGCAAGATCTTTAAATCTTGAACTGGGAAGTTATTTTCATTTTGTTGGCAGTTTACATATTTACCATGAAGATTTGGAAAAGATCGAAACGTATTTAGAAGAAGGCTGGCCAGAAAGTAAGCCTATGCCAGCTATGCCACCTGACAATCCCTTAGACTACATGCCAGAAATTGTTAGCATTGAACGAGAGATCAGAATATCAAATAAGCTTGAACTGGGAACAACTAAATTTGATGCGTATTGGTCCGATATTTTTAAGTTGCTACATATTTTTCGATTGTACAAGAATCAAGATAAAAGTAGTTTAGAGCAGGCGCGAGCAATAGAAAAAACTATAGAAGATGTAAGCGCAGTATACTCACAGTACACCAAAAAATTATTAGATAAATTTGAGGAGAAATTGTGAATAGCGAAATTCACACACTTGTTTCCGATATGTTAGAAAGGCTTAGCCACGAACGCCTCATTGATGCAGGCGTAATTGGGTGGGCGTCACCAGTAATATCGTTTGGTAATTTCTCTACTTCGCCGATAGCAACATTAGGGCTAAATCCTAGCAATAAAGAGTTTGTAGATAATAACGGAAATGAGTTGGAAAAAATGAATCGTAGATTCCCTACGCTTAGATCTTTAGGGATTCATAGCTGGACTCAAATCGAACAGCAGCACATAGAGATCATTTTGGATGCGAATAAAAACTACTTTTCGAGAAACCCATATGACACTTGGTTTAAGTCGCTGGACAACATAATTTCCGGTACAACTTACTCGTACTACAAGCCGCTGTTTGAGGCTTGCCACTTAGACTTAGTTCCTTACACCACCTTTCAAAAATGGGGCGAGCTATCTGGTAAGGACAGGGAGTTCCTACTTTCCGAGTGTGAGTCTTTCATAGGACGTTTGCTGCAGGCGAGCGAGATTAGCCTCTTAGTACTTAACGGAAAATCTGTGGTCAATAGTCTGGCCTCGATTTCCAATGTAAACTTTTCTACGGCGCGACAGAAATCTTGGACGCTCGGGCGGAAAAGTGGAGAAGATATTAAAGGGTATTCTTACACAGGAATAATTTCGAAAGTCGGCTCTGTCAACTTAGATAGAGAAATTAAAGTACTTGGATTTAACCATAATATCCAAAGTAGCTTTGGCGTTACTAGAAAAGTTAGGTCGTCAATACAAAATTGGGTGCTAGACCAGACATTGGAGTTCAGTGTTTGAATAGCCAACAAAAAGAAGAACTTAAGGATAGGTTAATAAAGCAACTGCATGCCATTAACGGCAGTGTATTCCCACTGCCAGGGCTAATAAATGAAGATTCTTATCAGGTTTTGTCGAAACAATTAGTTGATAGTATCAGTAGAGTAGCTTACGTGCGGAACATATCGAATGAAACTCACTCTATTGAACGTGCAAATCCTGACTCAGTCATTTTTGACCCACTTAGGGCCGCAGTCATTAGGCGGAACCAAAAGCAGCTTGATGATGCGTGCTGGTTGGTATTTTTAGCTACTCACTACGGTAAAAGTATTCAATCAAATTGGTTGCTGGCAAGGGAAACGTACGGAGCCCATCCGCGGCGCGATTCGATTTGGACTTGGGACGCTGTAGCACAAGATAGAGATGGGTTTATAACATGGTATAGCGAGTATTATGATGCAATCTCCAGAGATACTCTTCAGAGAAAATTCAGTAACCATAGAAAGTACGAGAGCCTAAATCCTGAGAAAAATAAATCCTCATTAGACGTAATTCTTTCTTATTCTGATTGGATAATTGGGTATGGTTCTCACAAAGAAATGTTTGAGAATGCAAGAAGAATGGTAGGCGACGATCCCAGAGATATTTTCGATTACATTTACAAAACAATGAAGGTTTTGCGGTTTGGCAGAATGGGGAAATTTGATTTCTTAACTATGCTAGGCAAGCTAGATCTTTACAACTTAGAGCCTAAATACGCATACATAAAAAACTCCACGGGGCCTGCAGCCGGGTGCAGGAAATTATTTGGGAATGTCACTATAAATCAGATCGAGAGGAATCTTTCTATACTAGATGACAAGCTTGACGTCGGCCCGATGGCAAAACAAGTCCTTGAAGACGCGATTTGTAATTGGCAAAAAAGCCCGCAGATCTACATAAAATTCCGCGGCTAATTCCATTTGTATCTTGTCTTAAGTTTTTCGAGTTTTCCGTGATCAACGCGTTTTGCATGCTGCAATTGACCAACCACGATGCCTGTGGAAACTCCAATTTTTTTCGAAAATCGCACAATTTTTTTCCAGCTTTTTTCATTCAAACTAAGAAATTCATCTCTTTCAGTTTCTGGAATAAGAATATTCTGAGCAAACAAATTAGCCTCTTCTTCTTTATCTTTATCAGCACTATTCTTCAGCTCCAAAAACAGTCCGTCATCTTCATGAAGAATAAGATGGCCAGCTTCGTGGAATAAACTGAACCAAAAGTGGTCATCAGTTAGATGTCGAAAGCTTAGAATCATGAGCTTTCTATTTTCACCTACATTTAATACGGCCCCAGAGGCATGACAACCTCGTGGAGCTCGCACAATGGCTAGGACAACGCCACATTTAGAAAACACGCTTTGAATTTTAGGAAGAAAAGTACTAGGGTCCTTTTCTCTTGAAAATAGTTTTACATCGAAAAGATTTGACTGGAACTTTTCTTTATCCCAACTCTCACAATCTGCTTGCTGTGCTTGCAGAATGCCTTTCTGCAACCAAGATATAATGGACTCGGGACTTGAGTCGTACGAATTAGAGGTTCTAAAAGAAGTCATTGATAGCAGATTTTTGTTCTTACGGAACCAGTCATCAGCAGATGACACACCGAAGAACTCTAAACAAGCTTTAAGTTTAGTCTGATATCTTTTATCTGCCAAATTTATCCATCCGTACTTCCACATGTCATGTACGGGTAGACTACTTACCCACTTTCGATTGGATTCCTCTAAACAAGCTTGATTCTGAAGATCTTCTAAGTATTGTCTTTGCCTGTTGAGCCAAAAAGTCGGACTACCTCCCACAACAGGATGCAAAGAGTCTGCGATTTCTGGAGTCAAATCTGCGCGCTCGTTTAACACACTAGTAATTTTGGATTTGGGAAGGCCTGTTCTTGATGACAGCTCTGAAGAGCTCATGCCCAGGTTTTCCAAGATTTGAGCTAATGTACGACCTGGATGTGAGGCCCAAATTGCAAAATTTGCGGTGTTATCCATTAAGCCACCCCAATAGTATTTATTTTCAGTCGATATATTCTATTTAACACTAGAGCTCCATGCGGATCGGTCGGCTTCTTGGAGTGATTTACGGAGAGCGCCATATTGTACTTTTCGGTTAGACGGACCGTTATTTCGCCAAAGTGATCTGGTGAGATTTCAAAAAGCGTACTGGGCAAGTCCGCCAATGTATCGGCAGCGCGAAGATCCGATAGTCTGGCCAATAGGTGCTTCGCCACAAGTTCGCCGTAGTTTAATGTCGCAATAGTAATGTTTTGGCAGCTATCTCTTAATTCGCGTGAAATGAAAGCCAATTCCATATGATTAATTGTTCCATCAGAGCATTTCGATCTACGGGCAATGCCTAAGACAAATAGTAGCTATAAGAGAACGCCAGCAGTTAGCGCATGATATGACCTGCCCTGATGGAATTCAATAATAATAGCGTCTTCGATGTTATCTCACTCTGAGGCATTCTTTTAGCTTAGGTTAATGCCTGGGTCTTTCCCTCTACTGGAGGGTTCACCGCAGTTAGGGGCTAGTTTACTATATCAGCTCCATACGATCAGCCATGCCCAAGAGCTGGCGACTCACAGGGCGTGGCAATACGATAATGAAAGACTCCATCCAGACTCGGAGGTAAATCTCTTCGACGATTACTGATGGAACATGAGTCTCTACGGGTAACTTCTGCTGAGAATTGCGGGGTACACTATGAAGTGGTTAGGCAAATAGTGTGATCGGCGTCACACTTTGAGCCAACATAGCCATATGGCTAATGGCTATGTTGGCCGCAAGTCATATTATTTCCTAAACCAAGAATATTCCTATAAGTTGTTAGTCATACTTATTTAGTTCCGGCACATCGACAGTGCGATAACTTGCCTCAAAAATAAGACAAAGAGAATGTGAGTTGAACGACAAAGTTAAAGTTACTAGAACAGCGCACGAGCCTCTAGTCGCTGTGGCCAAAGAACAATCTCCATACTTTACAAATTGCGGCTTAATAATCTCATCTGACCAACCATCATTGAGCAAATCTCTTGCCCAATTAAACCTCGTAGCATCTAACAACATAAGTCTAGAGGAGCTGAGAAGAATGAGTAACTGAGGTAGTCATGGTGGACGGCTTTAAGAAGAAATCATTAGCTTTCTATACATTACTTGTTCGACGTAAGTTACAAACACTAGGTTTGATGAAGTGCTTTGGGTTTGAGTATTTGGTCTAATTTATAATTGTTATTGAAATCAATAGAGGATAGGAAAAGAAATGTATTCAAGAATAATTTCAGCCGCGGTGTTAACCACATTATCAATACTTACTGTTCCATCATACGCCCAGACCGATCCAGTAGTAAAAGTAATTGGTGTGTCACCACCCCACCATTACGGCTCAAATCAGCTAGTATTCCACATAAAGTTGGATACAACTATTACATGTGGAGCAGGAACTACCGACACAATCTGGATGAATCTTGGAATGGATAACTCAAGTTTTAATGGCTCTGATGTTGTCATCAAACATTCGGCTTTCGTTAACGCCGCACAAAAGGAGCTTTATGTTGAGTTTAAGAGTAACCGAATGCAGTGGAACTCAGCTATGGGTTGCTCGTTCAATCCGCAATTCGACTATTCGAGTTATGCAGATTACCCATGGATGATCTACTATCAATAAAACAGTACATACTTATGTTTGCCAAACATAAGTATGTAGTTGAATTAATATGCGGCCTAAATTGGAGTTAAGACTTATATTGGCTGGCCTCGCAAGCTAATCCATATTCAAAGAATGGAAAGCCTTTAACTTCCGACACCGACATCGTCAGGGAGGACATCAATGTCGCTGTCCGTCGTTTATACACGGGCCAATCAGGGTGTGGATGCGCCGCTGGTGACAGTGGAGACGCATCTGTCCAATGGACTGCCGTCGCTGTCCATGGTGGGGCTGCCGGAAACTGCTGTGAAGGAGAGTCGCGAACGGGTACGCAGTGCCATCATCAATGCCGGTCTGGAGTTCCCGGCCCGGCGCATCACCATCAATCTGGCGCCAGCGGACATACCCAAAAGCGGCGGGCGTTATGACCTGGCTATTGCGCTGAGCATCCTGGCGGCCTCTGAGCAGATCGCCGCCAGGCGTCTTGAGTCTACCGAAATTCTGGGTGAGCTGGCGCTGTCAGGAGAGATTCGCCGTGTGCAGGGCGTGGTGCCGGCAATCATTGCAGCGCGCGGAAACTCACGTGAGGTGCTGATCCCGGCTGGCAATGCAGATGAGGCTGCAGTGGTCAAAGGAGCGCTGTGTTATGGCGCAGCAACGCTGGTCGACGCCTGCCAGCACTTTGGCGCGGGCGCAGGGCTGGAGCCACTGCCTGCAGCGTCGCTTTCGCACAATGATCAAGGTCGCAACACTGCTTCGCCACTCTCTGCGATCAGCGGCCAGCAGCACGCCAAGCGCGCACTGGTGATTTCGGCGGCGGGAGGGCATAACCTGCTGATGGTAGGTCCCCCCGGGACCGGCAAGACGCTGTTGGCCAACGCCCTGCCAAAACTGTTGCCGACTTTGCCCGAGGACTCCTCACTGGAAGTAGCGGCAATCCGCTCAGTCGCAGGTCACCCGGTTGAGGCGGCGCAATGGGGCGAACCACCCTTTCGTGCGCCCCATCACAGTGCAAGCAGCGCTGCCATTGTAGGTGGCGGCCGCAGCCTCAATCCCGGAGAGGTGACGCTAGCGCACGCAGGTGTGCTGTTTCTGGATGAGCTGACAGAATTCAAACGCCATGTGCTGGAGAGTATGCGCGAACCGCTGGAAGCCGGGCATATCACGATCAGCAGGGCGGATTATCGCGTAACATTCCCATCTGACTTCCTGCTTGTCTGTGCCATGAACCCCTGTCCTTGCGGCTACTACGGGGATTCCGAGCGACAATGCAGCTGCACACCCGATCGCATTGCGCGATACCTGGAAAAGATCTCAGGCCCACTGCTGGATCGCATCGATCTGCATGTGGAAGTTGCGCGCCTGAGTTATCAGGAGTTGATGCAGCGCAATACGCATACTGAGCCTGAAGCCGGCCTCGACGTGACGCTGCAGCAGATTGAGCGATGCCGCCGACTGCAGCTCGCGCGAGCTGGCTGCCTGAATGCCCGGCTGAATGCGCGGCAATTACACGATATCTGCCCTTTGTCTGCTGGCTGTGATGCCTTACTGAAAAAGGTGGTGGAGAAAATGAAGCTGTCGGCGCGGGCCTGTCATCGCCTGATCAAGCTGGCCCGGACGATTGCCGACCTTGACGGCCGTGCTGAAATTGAAACGCAAGACATTGCCGAGGCAGCTTCTTACAGGGGGCTCAGTCTTCGTGGCCTGGGTTCGCCGCACGCTGCTCCAGCGCCGTCAGTTGCGCCTCCAGCTCGATAAGCTTTTGTTCCGCACGCTCCAGTGCGCGCTGCTGAGCATCAAACTCTTCCCGGGTCACCAGATCCATTTTGGCAAAAGTCTGCTGCAGCGCGGTGCGCATTCCCTCTTTTGCTTCCTCTCCCATGGCCTGAGCCTGCGGCATCAATCGATTGATGCGCTCGGTCAGTTCATCCAGCAAATTACGATTCAAGGTTGGCCTCCGGCGGCTCAGGACTTGCAATTGGATTATGCCGAAATAAGTCACCTGCTAAAAGCTAATCCTTATCACGGGTCAGTGAACCGGACGTTCTGGTTTCTCCCTCTTTTTGTGCATTGGCAAATCAAGGCGCACCAAAATGGTGCTTTATTGATTCCGGGATCCTGCCATGCCCGCCTAGATGCATGATATTACGTCAAATTACCAATGTGGCACGCGCCATGCATAGACGTGGTCCAGGTGTATCTGGGCTGAATAGGCGGCGCAGGTATTAACAAGAAAGGAGCAACTCATGAAGTTAGTAACGGCGATTATCAAGCCTTTCAAGCTGGACGATGCCCGCGAGGCACTGTCCGAGATAGGCGTTCAGGGGATCACGGTAACTGAAGTCAAAGGTTTTGGACGGCAGAAAGGCCATACCGAATTGTATCGTGGTGCGGAATACGTGGTGGATTTTCTGCCCAAAGTGAAGATCGAAGTGGCCATCGGCGATGATCTGTTGGATCAGACACTGGAAGCCATCACCAAGGCCGCCAACACTGGAAAAATCGGTGACGGCAAGATCTTTGTTTCGGACCTGATGCAGGTTATTCGCATCAGAACCGGTGAAACTGGCGAAGCTGCAGTATAAGCGGCTGTCGATCCCATAATCGGAGGAAATCAAGGTGGAAAACCAAATTTTTGAACTTCAGTACGCGATGGACACCTTCTACTTTCTGGTGTGCGGCGCACTGGTAATGTGGATGGCGGCAGGCTTCTCTATGCTGGAAGCCGGTCTGGTCCGTTCCAAGAACACAACCGAAATTCTGACCAAGAACGTGGCGCTGTTTGCGGTATCGTGCACCATGTATCTGATCAGCGGTTACGCGATCATGTACGGCGGTACTTACTTCCTGACTGGCATTGAAGGCGGCGACACACTGGTTGCTGATGCGCTGGCAAGCAAGGCTGAAGCAGGCTTTGACGGCGGTTCAGTTTACTCTGGCGCTTCTGACTTCTTCTTCCAGGTGGTGTTTGTGGCAACAGCCATGTCCATCGTCTCTGGTGCGGTCGCAGAACGTATGAAGCTGTGGGCCTTCCTGGCATTCGCTGTAGTCATGACTGGCTTCATCTACCCGATGGAAGGTGCCTGGACATGGGGCGGTAACGCTGTATTTGGCATGTTCACACTGGGTGATCTGGGCTTCTCTGACTTCGCTGGCTCTGGCATCGTTCACATGGCAGGTGCGGCAGCCGCACTGGCGGGTGTACTGATTCTGGGTGCTCGTAAAGGCAAATACGCTGCTGACGGTTCAGTGCGTGCTATTCCTGGCGCCAACCTGCCGCTGGCAACGCTTGGTACTTTCATCCTGTGGATGGGCTGGTTCGGCTTCAACGGCGGTTCTGTCCTGAAGCTGGCAGACGTCGCCAACTCCAACGCGGTCGCCATGGTGTTCCTGAACACCAATGCTGCAGCTGCTGGTGGTCTTATCGCTGCCTTGATCACAGCTCGCCTGATGTTCGGCAAGGCTGATCTGACCATGGCGCTGAACGGCGCGCTGGCTGGTCTGGTAGCTATCACTGCTGAGCCTTCTACTCCGACTGCGCTGCAGGCAACCATCTTCGGTGGTATCGGTGGCGTACTGGTTGTATTCAGCATCCTGTTCCTGGACAAGATCAAGATCGACGATCCGGTTGGTGCGATCTCTGTTCACGGTACCTGTGGTCTGCTGGGTCTGCTGCTGGTGCCAATCACTAACGACGGCTCATCTTTCTCTGGCCAGATCATCGGCGCCCTGACCATCTTCGTCTGGGTATTTGTAACCAGCCTGATCGTCTGGATCGCTCTGAAAGCAGTCATTGGCATCCGCGTGACTGAAGAGGAAGAAGACAACGGTGTAGATATCTCTGAGTGTGGCCTGGAAGCCTACCCGGAATTCACCAAGTAATGTTTGACCAGGGCCGCTGCGCAGTTTGCGGCGGCCCTTTTGCACGACGCAGTAAGCTCGCAAGGAATCGTTTTTCTGCAATAGGCAACAAAGAACACGACAGTGACCACCCCCCAACGGTTCTGTCGTCACTATACGGCCCCTCCATGAGGGGCCTTTTTTTTTATTGGGGTGGAACCACCCAGTCCGGGTCGGCAAACTCGCCTAGCGGGCGGATGTCACACAGGTGCGCAGCGCCCTGAATAATCTCGGCCACCTTGCGGTTGTGCTGCCTCTCCATCGCATCACGGTGCGCCTTGCTGTCCCAACTGGCGATAGCGATCAACACATTCGGATCATCCAGTTTACGATGCAACTCAGTGCCGCGCGCACCTTCAGCCTGCTGAATAATTTCGCTGGCGCGCACCCATGCCTCAGCATATTGCTCGGCGGTGTAGCCAGGTTTGATGTGTACTTCAAAGATATATTTCATGGCGTCCCCTCATGTTGAGTGCCGTTGTGACACCCTAACGCGACAGGAGCGTTTAAGGAAGGTGGGAGATCAGTCCCTGAAGTCGCCCCACTGAAGCTGCAGCGCCGTCAGCGCCACGACCGGAGCAGTCTCTGTGCGCAGTACTCTGGGTCCCAGGCGAACCGGCAACAGGCCCTGGGACTTCGACAGCTTCATTTCCTCAGAACTGATGCCACCTTCAGGACCAATCAGCAAGAACACCTGGTCAGGTGCTGCGCCGGTAAAACCATGACTTCCCTCAGGGTCAAGAATAAAGCCCTGACCGCTGGGTACGCCGCTTAGCCATTCGCTTAGCGCCTGGGGTGGATGTATGGTGGGAACGGTACAGCGACCGCACTGCTCGGCGGCACTGATTGCAACTTTCTGCCAGTGTGCCGTGCGCTTGTCTGCACGTTCGTCACTCAGCTTGACTTCGCTGTGCTCGGTGAACAAAGGACTGACCGAAACGACCCCCAGCTCGGTGGCTTTCTGAATCGCGTAGTCCATACGCTCGCCACGCGACAGCCCCAGTCCGATATGGACAGGCAACAGAGACTCCGGCAGGCAGTTTGGTGACGGGTTGAGCTGCAGATCAATGCCGCGTTTGTCAACCGCCTGAATCTCAGCCAGATACTCACCGTGCTGCTCGTTGAACAAGCGTACCATCTGTCCCACTTTAGCGCGCAATACCTTTCCAAGGTAGTGCGCAGCATCACCTTCCAGGCGCAGCTGTTCCCCTGCTTGCAAGGGTTGAGGTGTGTAGATTCGCGACAGACGCATGATGAGACCTGAGCCTCAGCGCAGATCCAGCTGTTGCCAGATCTGTCGAACCGGTTCAGTCTGGTTCATGCTGTAGAAATGCAGTCCGGGCGCACCGCCTGCCAGCAGATCTTCGCAAAGATGCAGGACAACTTCGGCGCCAAAGGCACGAATGCTTTCCACATCATCGCCATAGGATTGCAGGCGCTGACGAATCCAGCGCGGGATCTCTGCGCCACAATTGACGCTGAAGCGCTGCAGGCTGGTGAAATTGGTGATTGGCATGATGCCAGGTACAATCGGAATCTCGATACCGGCTTTTTCGCAGTTGTCGACGAAATAGAAGTAGGCATCGGGATTGTAGAAATACTGGGTGATCGCGCTGTTGGCACCCGCATCTACTTTCTTTTTGAAAAAATGAATATCGCTGTCGTAGCTGTCGGATTGCGGATGAATTTCCGGGTAGCAGGCCACTTCAATATGAAAGTGATCGCCAGTCTTTTCGCGTACAAACTCTATCAGCTCGTTGGCGTAAAAATACTGTGATGCCGCGCCGGTGCCTGAGGGTATGTCGCCACGCAATGCCACCAGGCGATTGATGCCCATTTCACGATAGGACTCCAGCAGGGCCAGGATGTCTTCCTTGCTGGAGCCGCCAAACGACAGGTGAGGCGCGACGGCCGAACCCGCATGGGAAATTTTTGTAACCGCCTGCCGGGTACCATCCCTGGTGGACCCGCCCGCCCCGTAAGTCACCGAAAAGAAATCCGGGCGCAGGGCGGCGAGTTCCTGATGCACGATCATCAGTTTTTCCATTCCCGCGTCAGTGCGCGGAGGGAAAAATTCAAAACTGAAACGTGCGTCTGGGTTTTTGATGTCCATTATCTTCATCCGTTACTTTGTGAGATTCACAAGGTTTGACAGTCTGTCCAGGAACGTCGTCGCTTAAGCTGAGTCGCACCAGGAATTGCAACATGTCATCCTTAATGCGAGCTCAGCAATACAGCTGGTTCCTAATCAATAGATCAGTACTTGTAGGCGTCAGGCTTATAGGGCCCTTCTACCTTCACGCCGATGTACTTGGCCTGGGATGGTGTCATTTTTGTGATCACACCACCGAAACCCAGTACCATCAATGCGGCGACTTCTTCGTCCAGTTTCTTGGGCAGTACTTCCACACGCAGCAGCTCGGCTTTCTGTTCAGCTGATTTGCTGGCAAAAGCCTGCTTGTACAAGTGGATCTGGGCGATTACCTGGTTGGCAAACGATCCATCCATGATGCGTGATGGGTGGCCGGTTGCATTGCCCAGGTTAACCAGTCGACCTTCAGACAACAACAGCAGGTAGTCTTCCGGATTCTTTTCCAGGTCGCCGCGATAGATCTTGTGGACCTGAGGCTTAACCTCCTCCCAGTGCCAGTTGTCACGCATGTACTTGGTGTCGATTTCGTTGTCGAAGTGACCGATGTTACAGACCACTGCACCTGCTTTCAGTGCCTGCAGCATGTTCTTGTCGCAGACATCGATGTTGCCGGTCGTGGTTACGATCAGATCGATCTTGCCAAGCAATGCAGCATCCACGTCTTCCAGCTTGCCAGTGTTCACGCCGCCCTTGTAAGCAGACACAACCTCATAACCGTCCATGCAGGCCTGCATGGCGCAGATAGGATCGATTTCAGTGATCTTTACGATCATGCCTTCCTGGCGCAGGCTCTGTGCAGAACCCTTGCCCACGTCGCCATAGCCGACGACCAGCGCGTGTCGACCTGACAGCAACATGTCCGTGCCACGCTTGATCGCGTCATTCAGACTGTGACGGCAGCCGTACTTGTTGTCGTTCTTGGACTTGGTAACCGAGTCGTTGACATTGATGGCCGGCACCTTCAGCGAACCTTCAGCCAGCATCTCGACCAGACGGTGAACGCCTGTTGTTGTCTCTTCAGTGATACCGTGAATCCTATCCAGCATCTGCGGGTACTTGTTGTGCACCATGGCTGTCAGGTCGCCGCCATCGTCGAGCAGCATATTGGCATCCCAGGGCTGACCGTCTTTGAGGATGGTCTGTTCGATACACCAGTCACCTTCTTCAACTGTCTGACCTTTCCATGCATAAACCGCGATGCCTTTGGAAGCAATGTACGCTGCCGCATGATCCTGCGTGGAGAAAATATTACAGGAGGACCAGCGCACCTCGGCACCCAGCTCGACCAGTGTTTCGATCAGCACGGCAGTCTGGATGGTCATGTGGATACAGCCAATGATCTTGGCATTGGCCAGTGGCTGCTCGGCGCGATACTTTTCACGCAGTGCCATCAGGGCGGGCATTTCCGCCTGGGCCAGAATTACTTCCTTGCGGCCGTACTCGGCCAGTGAAATATCGGCTACTTTGTAGTCGTTAGTGCTCATAAAAAACCTTTAATAAAAACGATTGAGTGAATTCGTTAACTTACAGTCCGGCGGCGGCGCGCAACGCCTCAGCTTTGTCCGTTTTCTCCCAGGTGATCTCAGCATCTTCGCGGCCAAAGTGACCGTAGGCAGCTGTCGGGAAATAAATCGGACGAATCAGGTCCAGCATCTTGATCAGGCCTTTCGGGCGAAGCTCAAAGTGCTCGCGAATCAGCTCAACGATACGCTGGTTGCTGATCTGTCCAGTGCCAAAAGTTTCTACACTGATGGATGTCGGCTCGGCGACACCAATGGCGTAGGAGACCTGAACTTCACAACGGTCGGCGATGCCGGCAGCGACAATGTTTTTGGCAACATAACGCGCGGCGTATGCAGCTGAGCGGTCAACTTTGGACGGATCCTTGCCCGAGAACGCGCCGCCACCATGACGAGCCATGCCGCCGTAGGTGTCAACAATGATCTTGCGGCCGGTCAGGCCGCAGTCACCAAATGGACCGCCAATTACAAAACGACCGGTCGGGTTGATGAAATACTTGGTGTCTTTATCCAGCCACTCAGCAGGCAGAACCGGTTTGATGATTTCTTCCATCACCGCTTCCTGCAGCGCCTTCTGCTCAATTTCAGGGGCGTGCTGTGTGGACAGAACCACTGCGTCGATACCAACCGGCTTGCCATCCTGGTAGCGGAAGGTGATCTGGCTCTTGGCATCAGGTCGCAGCCAGGGCAGCGTGCCGTTCTTGCGAACTTCAGCCTGGCGCTTCACCAGTCGGTGAGAGTAAGTGATGGGAGCTGGCATCAGTACATCGGTTTCGTTGCTGGCGTAGCCAAACATCAGGCCCTGGTCGCCAGCACCCTGTTCGTGATCGTCGGTTTCGTCGACACCCATGGCAATGTCCGGTGACTGTTTGCCGATGGCGTTCAGAACCGCACAGGAGTGACCATCAAAGCCCTTGTCAGAATGATCGTAACCAATATCAACGACCACTCTGCGGGCGATATCTTCCAGGTCCACATATGCTTCAGTTGTGACTTCGCCAGCCACAATCACCATGCCAGTCTTGACCAGTGTTTCACAGGCCACGCGAGCCGATGGATCCTGCTTGAGCAGTGCGTCGAGAACCGCGTCGGATATCTGGTCAGCGATTTTGTCCGGATGCCCTTCAGAGACGGATTCGGAAGTAAACAGGTGTGTTGTCATAATCAGTTCCTTTAAAACAGTCAGTGTCCAGCGATCAAAAAATTAATTTTTAGTAAATGTGCGCATCTGCACCTGAAAACCATTACGCAGCCCCAGGTATACGCGTTGTCCGAAATGTAGATCAGCCTCGTTGGCCCAGGCGTCGAGGTCTTCTTCAGTAAATCCCAGCCACAGATCACCGCAAGAGTCGCGGACCCAATCCTGATCATGATGGCTGAGGTCAATCAATAACAACGTGCCGCCTCTGTTCAAAAGACTGGCGCAGTCTTTAAAGGTCTCCTGGGGCGACGGAATGTGGTGGAGTACCATGTTGTAAATAATCAGGTCGAAACGCTGAGGGCGTGTCAGTGCAATCTGTGTGTCGCCGTGGATGAAAGTGACATCACTGCGCCCACTGCGCTGCGACAGCATGTTGCGTGCCCTGTTGAGCATTTCCAGAGAGTTGTCGAGCGCTGTAAGGTTCGCAAATCGAGCGGCCAGCTCGCTGAGCAGCGGGCTTTCGCCAGGCCCCACTTCCATTACAGCTGCGTTCTTCGACAATTTAAGGCCGTCAAGCAGGTCACCAAGTGTCTCACGGTAATGCGCGTATTCGGCGACCAGCTCCTGCTTTTCCAGAAACCGCTCTGCATGGCGTTCGAAAAACAGGAGGGACTGTTCGGATCGCTCGTGATGAATCTGGCTGATGCCGTCCTTCAGGGTCTGTCGCAGGCTTAGCTGATCCAGAGCCGCGAATGCCGCTCTTTTGGCATCGTACGCGGGGTCATCCACCAGCAGCAGAGCTCGCCGGTAAAAGATGCTGTTGCCCTCGCGGCGCGTTGAAACCAGCGCGGCCTGGGCCAGGATTTTCAGATGATGGCTCAGTGCCGACTGCCGCACGTCGAGGATACGGCTCAGTTCCAGAACGCCGAATGATTCAGTGCGCAGCAGGCGCAGAATATCCAGACGCAACGGATCTGCCAGTGCTTTGAACAGGCGCGCGAGTGCCTCGGCGTCTCCGATCTCGGCATTGGTGCTATCTGCATGTACTGGTTGAAGTTTGGCACTCATAGGCGGCGGACTATACCAGCTTTTAGACCTATATCAAAATATTTTGATAGAGAGTTGCTGCTGAAAACCGGCGTGAATCCGCAGCACCCCCGTATTTGTCTGGAAAATATAGCCAATCTGCGGGAAAATACGCGCTTTGATACGCCCCTCAACAGGAGTCCCGCTCGTATGTCGAACCGACAGACCTCACGCAGAGATCGCGCCAATGCCATCCGCGCCCTCAGTATGGATGCCGTCCAGAAAGCCAATTCCGGGCATCCCGGAGCCCCGATGGGTATGGCAGATATCGCGGAAGTCCTCTGGAACGACTATTTGTCATTTAACCCGCGCAATCCGCAATGGCTAAATCGCGACCGATTTGTATTGTCCAACGGTCACGGCTCGATGCTGATCTACTCACTGCTGCACCTGAGTGGTTTTGATCTGCCAATGTCGGAGTTGCAGAACTTCCGTCAGTTGCATTCTAAGACGCCGGGCCACCCTGAATACGGCTATACACCCGGTGTCGAAACAACGACCGGCCCGCTGGGCCAGGGGCTGGCCAATGCCGTAGGCATGGCGATTGCCGAGAAAACACTGGCTGCCCAATTCAACCGCCCTGAGCACGACATCATCGACCACTACACCTATGTTTTTGCTGGCGATGGCTGTCTGATGGAGGGTATCTCTCACGAAGTGTGCTCGCTGGCCGGCACGCTGGGTCTGGGCAAGCTGATTGCTTTCTATGATGACAATGGCATTTCTATCGACGGTGACGTTGACGGCTGGTTCACCGACGACACCACCAAACGCTTCGAATCCTACGGCTGGCAGGTGCTGGCGATTGACGGACATGACGCCGAACAGATCATAAAGGCGATTGAAGAGGCACGCGCCGATACACAGCGACCGACACTGATTCGTTGCAAGACAGTCATCGGCTTTGGTTCACCGGCAAAAGCTGGCACTGCCGGTGTGCACGGAGCCCCGCTGGGCCCTGACGAGGTCGCTGCCACGCGCAAGGCACTGGGTTGGGAGTACCCGCCCTTTGAGGTGCCTCAGGCCATCCTTCAGGATTGGGACTGCCGTGAAAAGGGCTTCCAGGCTGAGACGCGCTGGAAAGAAAAACTGGTTCGTTATGAGGAGGCCTACCCTGATCTGGCAATGGAGCTGGTGCGTCGCCTTAAAGGACAACTGCCCGGGCACTTCGAGGAGCAGGCGCGCGAATTGGTTCAGCAGTGCCAGCAAAAAGGTGAAGGCCTGGCGACACGCAAGGCATCCCAAAACATGATCGCTGCGTTCAGCGAAATACTGCCCGAACTGCTTGGCGGTTCCGCAGACCTGGCAGGCTCCAACCTGACCATGTGGAAAGGCAGTGTACCGATCAGCGAACAAAACGATGGCAACTACATCTATTACGGTGTGCGTGAATTCGGCATGAGCGCCATCATGAACGGTATTGCATTACATGGCGGGTTCATTCCCTTCGGTGGCACCTTCCTGATCTTCATGGAATATGCGCGCAATGCCGTGCGCATGGGCGCCCTGATGAAGCAGCACGTCATCAACGTCTATACACATGACTCAATCGGTCAGGGCGAAGACGGTCCGACTCACCAGCCCATCGAACAGCTGACCAACCTGCGTACAACACCGAACATGTCGGTATGGCGCCCCAGTGACGCAGTAGAGACGGCGGTTGCCTGGACCCGTGCGCTGCAGCGAAATGATGGCCCGACATCTCTGGTGTTGTCCCGTCAGGGTCTGCCTCATCAGGAACGCAGCGCTGAGCAGGTTGATCTGATCTCTCGTGGCGCCTATGTGCTGGAAGACTGTGACGGCAGTCCGGAACTGATCGTGATCGCCACCGGCTCGGAAGTATCGGTAGCACGCGATGCTGTAAAAGAGCTGCAGGCATCTGGCGTGAAGGCACGCCTGGTATCGATGCCTTCGGCAGACGTATTCGACCAGCAGGATGCGGCTTACCGTGAACAGGTGCTGCCGAACGCAGTTCGCAAACGCCTGGCCGTCGAAGCCGGCGCTGTAGAGTACTGGTCCAGATACGTCGGCCTTGATGGCGAGGTGATAGGCATGACCACGTTTGGTGAATCGGCGCCGGGCGGTGTACTAATGAAGGAATTTGGATTTACAGCAGAGAATATCGTCAGCCGCGCACAAAAACTGTTGGCATGAAGGATCCGGGCGCACTATGACCAAGCCGTATCGACTGGCAATTAATGGTTATGGCCGCATAGGCCGTTGTGTGCTGCGTGCCATGTATGAACGTAACGATCTGCCCGAAATGCAGATCGTTGCGGTAAATGACCTGACGGATGCACGGACGCTGACGCACCTGACACGCTACGACAGTACTCACGGCCGATTTGTGGGTGACGTGGAACTTGTAGCGAACGACACCATGAATATAAATGGTCAGAGCATCAAGGTCCTCTCGCATCCCGAGATCGGCACACTGCCCTGGCGCGAGCTTGACGTTGATCTGGTGCTGGAGTGCAGTGGCTGTTTCAGTGACAGAGCGACTGCCGCCCAGCACCTGCAGCAGGGTGCCGGCAGGCTGCTGTTTTCACAGCCAGCGCAAAGTGATGTTGATGCTACTGTCATTTACGGGATCAATCACGAGCAGCTGACGTCCGAGCACCGGATCATATCGGCGGCTTCCTGTACGACCAACTGTGTGGTACCGGTGATTCAGTGTCTCGACGAGGCTTTCGGTGTTGAATACGGTGTAATAACAACCATCCATTCTGCAATGAATGATCAGCCGGTCATCGATGCCTACCATCACCAGGACCTGCGCAAAACACGCAGCGCGGTGCAGTCAATCATTCCGGTTGATACAGAGATCGCCAAGGGTATCGGCCGAATTCTGCCGCATCTGGATGGTCGCTTCTCGGCGCAGGCCATGCGTGTGCCAACCGTTAATGTATCAGCCATTGATCTGACCGTTACCGTTTCGCGTCATGCCAGCATGCAACAGGTCAATGATGCCATTCGCAGCGCGTCGGGCCGTTCATTGCCCAATGTGTTGGCCTGCACGGACGAGCCACTGGCATCCTGTGATTTTAATCATGACCCAAGATCGGCTATTGTGGATCTGAGTCAGACACGGGTGAGCGGCGAACATCTGATAAAAGTGCTTGCCTGGTTTGACAACGAATGGGCCTATGCCAATCGCATGCTTGATGTTGCCAACCTGATCAGGCTGCAGTCGCAGTGAAAAAAGCGATTGGATCCAATTGAACAAAGGAGCAGGATTTAAATGACATCATCAGCAAAAACCATCACACGGATGCACGAGCTGGACCTTGCCGGTAAACGCATACTGATCCGTGAAGATCTGAATGTTCCAGTCAAAAATGGTGTTGTGGGCAATGACACGCGTATCGTCGCGGCACTGCCAACTATTCGCCAGGCGCTGGATGCTGGCGCCAGGGTGATTGTGATGTCCCATCTGGGCCGCCCGGAAGAAGGAAAGCCCATTTCAGAACAAACTGAGTCTTCTATGGCGCCAGTAGCAGAGCACATGCAGAAGCTGCTGGGTGTGCCAGTGCGGCTGGTACAGGATTACCTGCAAAGTCCTTCTAGTGCGACACCAGATCAGGGTGAAGTTGTTCTTCTGGAAAATGTTCGGATCAATGTTGGCGAAGGTAAAAATAGCGACGATCTGGCCCAGGCCTATGCTGGCCTGTGCGATATTTTTGTCATGGATGCGTTTGGCACAGCGCACCGCGCGCAGGCAAGTACTCACGGCGTGGCACGTTTTGCCGGCAAGGCCTGTGCGGGCCCATTGCTCTCGGCCGAGTTGGACGCGCTCGACAAGGCCCTGAAGAGTCCGGAACGTCCCATGCTGGCCATTGTTGGTGGCGCCAAAGTGTCCAGCAAATTGCAGGTTCTCGAGAGCCTGGCGGAAAAAACAGATCAGCTGATCGTAGGTGGCGGTATCGCCAATACCTTCCTGTTGGCAGCAGGCTATCCAGTAGGCAAATCACTGGTGGAAACCGATCTGGTAGATACCGCTAAAGCCCTGATGCAAAAAACATCGATCCCTCTGCCGGTCGACGTGGTAGTAGCAAAATCATTCTCTGCGGATGCCGAGGGAACCATCAAGTCCGTCAGCGATGTTGCTGATGACGACATGATTCTGGACATCGGTCCGCAGACTGCACAGAAATTGGCATCTATCATTGGTGAGATGAAAACCATTATATGGAATGGTCCGGTTGGTGTGTTTGAGTTCGACACATTTGCCAATGGCACCAAGGCAATTGCCGAGGCCGTGGCGTCCAGCAAGGGATTCTCTATTGCTGGTGGTGGCGAGACCATTCAGGCCATCGACAAGTTCGGCATTACGGATCAGGTATCTTACATTTCCACCGGTGGTGGTGCATTCCTTGAGTTCGTTCAGGGTGATGTGCTGCCGGCGGTTGCTGTTCTGGAACACTAATTTACTAAAAACTTTTCAAGAGGAAGTTACTATGGCACTTATCAGTTTGCGGCAGTTGCTGGATCACGCTGCCGAACATGGTTACGGCGTACCCGCATTCAACGTCAATAATCTGGAACAGGTTCGCGCCATTATGGAGGCAGCGAACGAAGTCCACAGCCCGGTCATTCTGCAGGCTTCGGCCGGTGCGCGAAAATATGCCGGTTCCAACTTCCTGCGTCACCTTATTCTGGCTGCCATCGAAGAGTTCTCTCATATCCCGATTGTCATGCACCAGGACCATGGTGTGTCACCCGCGGTGTGTCAGCGCTCCATCCAGCTTGGGTTCTCCTCAGTCATGATGGACGGCTCCCTGGGAACCGATGGCAAGACGCCAACTGACTATGACTACAACGTAAAAGTGACACGTACCGTAGTTGAAATGGCACATGCCTGTGGCGTGTCCGTAGAAGGCGAAATTGGCTGCCTGGGTTCGCTGGAAACGGGTATGGCAGGTGAAGAAGACGGCATCGGTGCGGAAGGCAAGCTGACCCACGATCAGATGCTGACTGACCCTGAAGAGGCTGCGCAATTCGTCAGCGACACAGGCGTGGATGCTCTGGCGATTGCTGTTGGCACCAGTCATGGTGCTTACAAATTCACACGTCCACCGACTGGCGACATCCTGGCCATTGAGCGTATCAAACAAATTCACGCCCGTATTCCCAACACACACCTGGTCATGCACGGCTCGTCATCGGTTCCACAGGAGTGGCTGGCCGTGATCAACGAATTTGGCGGTGAGATCCCGGAAACTTACGGTGTGCCGGTCGAAGAAATTCAGGAAGGCATCAAGCACGGTGTACGCAAGGTCAATATCGACACGGACCTGCGTCTGGCATCTACTGGTGCGGTGCGCAAGTTCCTGGCTGAGAACAAATCTGAGTTCGATCCACGTAAATTCCTGACACCGACTGTGAAAGCGATGAAGGGGATCGTAAAGGCGCGTCTGGAGGCGTTCGGGACGGCGGGTCAGATTGATCGGATTGGGAAGGTGTACAGTCTGGAGGAGATGGCTGGTAAGTACGGGCTCTGAGCCTTAGCGCTTCCGGCGCCGGGATCAGCGGGAAGGTCCTCCTCAAGTTTTCGTCGCTCCCTTTCCCGCTACTCCCGGCGCCTCGATTTAGCTGAGGCGCTGCTTGCCACCCTGTCCCCGGCGCCTCGATTGAGCTGTGTCACGCGGCGTCGGATTTTGGCCTAACCGCTTCCGGCACCGGATCAGCGGGAAAGTCCTCGTCAAGTTTTCCTCGCTCCTTTTCCCGCTACTCCGATGCCTCGATTGAGCTGTGTCACGCGACGCCTCTAATGGATGGTGTCACGCGGCTCCCGCGCCATCATGCCAGCTGGGTATAAAGGGCGTAGAGGCGGCCTATGGCGTCCTGGGCGATCAGGAAGCCGGCTATGCCGAGTGTCCAGCCGAGGGCGGATTCGGCGTTGCGGCTGATCCACTGATCGACCTTGATCAGCGTGCTCTGGATCTGATCGTGGAGGGCCTGACGCAGTAACAGCAGGACAATCGCCGGCAGTATCATGATCAGGCAGTAGATGGGCATCAGTATCAAAAGCTGGAAACGGCTCAGGTCGGCGGCTGTCATCATGGCGATGGCGCCCAGGTAGGGAAGCATTGTTGCGACCTCTGCCAGTGCCGCCAGCAATGCCAGGCTAATTAATACCCGGGTAGATGTGGAGGCCTGGTGTGTTCGCTGTTTCCAGCGTTCAACCCGTTCTGCAGCACCGGGTTTGCTGCTGTCAAAGCGGAAACTGATCCAGAACAGCCCAGCGCCTACCAGCAGCTGCAAACCAGACAGGGCGGCATCGAGAATGCCGGGTTGCGTTTGCGCGTCTGAGCCGGTCTGTGACGGTTCTGCGGCGAGCAGCCAGTCGGCACCCAGTGCCAGCGTCAGTCCGACAACCAGGTAAAAGCCCCCAATCGTCAGCAGATAAATGAGCAATCGTGAGCCATCAATCTGACGATGGTCCAGTAGCAGCCAGATTGGAATTAACAGGGTACCGATGCTGGTGCTGTCGATCAGCGCCAGTCCTGCCAACACGACAATCAGTTCGATGCTCAACGCCTGTGCTCCTGTGTGGATAGCGTCGAATTTCCTGGGTTGAACGGCTAGTCTGGTCGCGAGTACCAGACTGGCGGTTCTGATTTATGCCGGATGGATTACCACAGTACGCGGCAGCGAATCGTGCCGGTGATGCCTACGAGTTTGTCCATGGCGATCTCGCTGTGTTCGCGATCGATATCCATCACCACATAACCAATCTTGTCATTAGTCTGCAGATACTGCGAACGGATGTTGATTCCCGCAGCGGAAAACACCGAGTTGATCTGGGAAAGAACACCTGGCACGTTTTCATGAATGTGCAACAGTCTGTGCATGTCCGGATGCGACGGCAGGGCCACTTCCGGGAAGTTGACTGAGGTCTGGGTCGAACCGTTGTCGCTGTAGCGAATCAGTTTCTCAGAAACTTCCAGGCCGATGTTCTCCTGCGCTTCCATGGTGCTGCCGCCAATATGTGGGGTCAGAATGCAGTTGTCGAACTTGCGCAGCGGCGATACAAACTCTTCTTCGTTTGAGCGAGGCTCTACCGGGAATACATCAATGGCGGCGCCAGCCAGATGGCCAGATTCCAGAGCGTCATGCAGTGCGTCGATATCTACAACGGTGCCACGTGAGGCGTTGATCAGGATGCTGCCCTTTTTCATCCAGCTGAGCTGCTCGGCACCAATCATGTTGGCTGTCTGTGCGGTTTCAGGAACGTGAAGGCTGATGACGTCGCAGGTTTCCATCAGCTCTTTGAGGCTGCTTACCTGAACGGCATTGCCCAGCGGGAGCTTGGTGATGATGTCATACAGGTAGACTTTCATGCCCATTGATTCGGCCAGCACGCTTAGTTGTGAGCCGATGTTGCCATAACCAATCAACCCAAGTTTTTTGCCGCGCGTTTCATAAGAGCCGGTCGCCACTTTCTGCCAGTCGCCACGGTGGGCCAATGCGTTCTTCTCAGGAATGCCACGCAGCAGAAGAATAGTTTGGCCAATGACGAGTTCGGCAACACTTCGGGTATTGGAATAAGGTGCATTGAATACTGGTACGCCCTTGATCAGTGCTGCTGTCAGGTCGACCTGGTTGGTGCCGATGCAGAAACAGCCAACCGCCTGAAGCTTGGATGCCGCTTCGAACACACGAGCGGTGAGCTGGGTGCGCGAGCGAATACCAATAAAGTGCACGTCTTTAACTTTCTCGACCAGATCATCTTCCGACAATGAGGTTTTCAGATACTCAATGTTGGTGTAGCCGGCCTCGTGCAGGGTTTTGACAGCACTTTGGTGGACCCCTTCCAGCAGCAGGAAGCGGATTTTACTTTTGTCCAGTGAGGTTGGTTTCATAACAATGCGGTTTCTCGTCTGTGGGAGGCGCCAGTTTCAGGCGCGCTATGTTACCATAAACGCCCTCGGTAACATAAACGCTCTCTTCAGATCGAAACTTCCTGACAAGGTAACTTTAGCAATGAGCTTGATGCAGCAGACTCTCGCCGCCTCACTGGCAGAAATCGTGGGCCCGGACCGGGTAAAGATTGATAATGAATCGCTTCAGCTTTACGGCAGAGACTGGACCAAGGCTTATGAACCCGCGCCAGCAGCCATCGTTTTTCCTGGTTCCATAGATGAAGTACAGGCGCTGGTCCGACTCGCCAACAAGCAGAAGTTTGCCATCGTTCCCTCCGGCGGACGCACCGGACTGAGTGGCGGCGCAGTCGCCACCAATGGTGAAGTCGTGGTTGCTTTCGATCGTATGAACAAGATCCTGGATTTCAGTCCGGTCGACAGACAGGTCGTCTGTCAGCCCGGCGTGATCACAGAACAGTTGCAACAGTTTGCTGACGAGAATGGCCTGTTTTATCCAGTGGACTTTGCGTCATCCGGTTCCAGTCAGATTGGTGGCAATGTCGGTACCAACGCCGGTGGTATCAAGGTCATTCGCTATGGGCTGACGCGCGACTGGGTGATGGGCATGAAAGTGGTCACCGGAACAGGTGAATTGCTGGAGCTTAATCACGGGCTGGTCAAAAATGCGACCGGCTACGATCTGCGTCATCTGTTTATTGGCTCGGAAGGCACCCTGGGTCTGATCGTTGAATTGACGATGGCGCTGGCCACCCCGCCCTGTGATCCGACCGTACTGGTGCTCGCGGTAGAAGAAATGGAAGATGCCATGCATGTGCTGCAGGCATTCCGTGCCAAAGTTGACATTACGGCGTTCGAGTTTTTCTCCGAAAAGGCGTTGAAGCATGTCATGGCCGAGAAAGGTCTGCCGCGTCCGTTCGAAACCGAAGGTAACTTCTATGCGTTGATTGAGTTTGAGAACACCAGCGAGGCTGTCATGGATACCGCCATGAGTGTATTTGAACACTGCATGGAGCAGGGCTGGGTGCTCGATGGCACGATGAGTCAGAATACCGGCCAGGCCGCCAATCTGTGGCGTCTGCGCGAGGACATCTCGGAAACAATATCGCGATTTACGCCATATAAAAACGACATCTCCGTGCAGGTGTCCAAAGTGCCGTCATTTCTCAAGGATGTCGATGCAATTGTAAACTCACGATACCCTGATTTTGAGATTATCTGGTTCGGTCACATTGGTGACGGTAATGTTCACCTGAACATTCTCAAGCCTGAGGATCTGGATAAGACGGCTTTTTTCCAGCAGTGTGGCGATGTCAGTCACAGTATTTTTGAGACGGTAAAAAAGTACGGTGGCAGTGTGTCGGCCGAACACGGCGTGGGCCTGCTCAAGAAGCCTTATCTGCAGTACAGCCGCAGTGAGGGCGAGGTGGCATTCATGAAAGGCATCAAGAAACTGTTTGACCCGGCTAACATCATGAATCCGGGCAAGATATTCGACTAGAGACGAGTATTGAGAGCAATTTCACAGTTTTCGCCCTTTTTCGCTCGAAACTGTATTCCCAGCGACAAAATTAGGCGGTACACTGCTTTGAGGAGTCGGTGTTGACTCCAGCAGTTGCCACAGTTGTCAACTGTGTTAATAAATAATGGGAAGTGTCTGAATCCGCTTCAGCCGAGTCCCTTGGAAATAGCAAGAGAGCAATATGTCACAGCAAGTAGAAGGTACCGTTAAGTGGTTCAATGATGAAAAAGGCTTCGGCTTCATTGAACAGGAAGGTGGGAAGGACGTATTCGTCCATTTTAGTGCCATTAACGGTACTGGAAGAAGAACGCTGCATGAAGGCCAGAAAGTCACTATGGAAGTGACTCAAGGTCAGAAAGGCCCCCAGGCGGAGAACGTCACTCCTCTGTAATACAAAGAACGCAGGGCGTCAAAACCCTGCGTTTTTTTATTCCCGGCATCGCGTCGGGGCGGCCCTACCAGGACAACTACCAAGGCTTTTAATTGGCGGTTAAGGTTCTGAGGCCCTCTTTTGTGCCCAGAATCAGTTTGTCTGCGGGTCGCACAGCAAAAAGACCATTGGTTACCACACCGGTGATCTGGTTGAGCTGTTCCTCAAGTTTCCTCGGTTCCATGATATCCATATGATGGATATCGATGATGATATTGCCGTTGTCTGTCACGAAACCTTCCCGATAGACCGGATCCCCGCCCAGTTTGACGATCTGGCGACCGACATGACTGCGCGCCATGGGAATGACTTCTACCGGCAATGGAAACGTACCAAGCACATCCACCAGTTTGCTGCCGTCAGCAATACAGACAAACTCTTTGGCGACAGCGGCGATAATTTTCTCTCGAGTCAAAGCGCCGCCGCCGCCCTTGATCAGGTGAAGATATTTGTTAGCCTCGTCGGCACCATCAACATAGATAGTGACCTCTGGCGCGGCGTTCAGGTCCATCACTTCAATGTTATGGGCCTTTAATCGGCGCGCTGTTTCTTCAGAGCTGGCAACCGTGGCGCGAATGTCGTCGCCGAATTCCGCCAGGTAATCGATAAAGTAATTGGCTGTAGAACCGGTTCCAACACCAATTACAGTGTGGTCGTCCAGTCGCTGTTTCACGTAATCGGCGGCCGCCTTGGCCACCGCTTTCTTTAATTCGTTTTGATCCATAGGGACGCGCTCTTTTGGAGTTTTGTGTGATGAAGGATATGATTGCGGGCAATCATAGCGCTCGCACTCCCATTTTCCAAATTCATGACGGAAGTGGGTGACCTGACTGGGCAGGTCGCGCGGCAATGATTCGAACTTCCCCAGGTAGGACACTAGCATGGAAAAATACGTTAAAGACATCCTCTCCGCGCGTGTTTACGACGTCGCCATAGAAAGCCCGGTGCATGAAGCAGCGTCTTTGTCCAAACGACTGCAGAACCGCATCATGCTAAAACGAGAGGACATGCAACCCGTATTCAGCTTCAAGTTGCGCGGTGCCTTCAACCGGATGTCACAATTGAGCGAGGAGGCTGCGGCACGCGGTGTAATCGCTGCCAGCGCCGGTAACCACGCTCAGGGGATTGCACTGGCTGGCGCTTCGCTGGGCATTAAAACCATCATTGTCATGCCAGTGACCACACCTGCCATCAAAATTAACGCCGTGCGCAGCCGCGGTGGCGACGTGCTGCTGCACGGTGATACCTACAACGATGCCGCCGACTACGCCATGAAACTGGTGCAGAAGCATGGTTATACCTTTGTTCACGCCTTTGACGACAAGGCCGTCATTGCTGGTCAGGGTACCGTCGGTGTGGAAATCCTGCGGCAGCACAGCGGTCCGCTGGACGCCGTGTTTGTCCCTGTCGGTGGCGGCGGACTGATGGCAGGCATGGCTGCCTATATCAAATACATTCGGCCGGATATCCGCATGATAGCGGTTGAAGCAGAGGACTCTGCCTGTCTGAAGGCCGCCATGGCCGCAGGCCGTCGTGTCAAACTCTCGCAGGTTGGCCTGTTTGCAGATGGTGTGGCCGTGAATCAGGTCGGCAAGAACACATTTGGCATTCTGCGCCAGTGTGTTGATGAAGTTATCACGGTCAATACCGACGAGATCTGTGCGGCCATCAAGGACATCTTTGATGATACGCGCACCGTCACTGAGCCTGCAGGGGCTTTGGGTATCGCCGGCATCAAAAAGTATGTGCAGCAGCATCAGGTAAACGGGCAGACCCTGATGGCTGTCGTGACGGGCGCTAATGTTAATTTCGATCGTCTGCGGCATATCGCTGAGCGCGCAGAGCTGGGTGAGTCGCGCGAAGCCGTGCTGGCTGTCACCATCGATGAACGGCCCGGCAGTTTTAGAGAGTTCTCGAAAATTCTGGGGCGACGCAATATCACCGAGTTCAACTATCGTTACGGTGACTCTCATGCGGCACAGATTTTTGTCGGTGTTGAAGTCGCCGACGGCGAATCCGGTCGCCAGGCACTGCTCAAGGAGTTGTCAGAACGTGGACTTAAGGCCCATGACATGACCACCAACGAAGCGGCCAAGGTGCATATCCGCCATATGGTCGGCGGGCGCAGCCATCAGGTAGCCAACGAGCGCGTTATTCGCTTTGAATTTCCTGAGCGGCCCGGAGCGCTGATGAAGTTCCTCGATTTGCTCGGCGGGCGCTGGAACATCTCCATGTTCCACTACAGGAACCACGGAGCTGCCTACGGCCGGGTGATGGCGGGAATTCAAGTACCGCCTTCCGATGACAAAGCCTTTCTGCAATTTCTGCGGGAGATCAATTACCCCTGGCAGGACGAAACGCAGAATATTGCCTATCGCATGTTCCTGGGCAGTCCCTGACAGCCGAGTGCCCCGAATTTATACCTGTTCGGCAGGCATTGCGCCGTTGCCTGGATCGGCTGACGCAGATGCTGCGCCAGCCGGCTGAAGGCTGTTAACCCAGGTAAGAGCAGCAGTAGTCGGTCACACTCAATACTTTGATGTCAAAGGCTGAATTGGCAGGTACTTCAAAGCTGTCGCCAGCCCCTACTTTGCGCCACAGATCTTCGCCTGGCAGCAGCACTTCAACTTCGCCCGCCTGAATCTCCATGATTTCTTTTTTCTCAGTGCCGAAGCGGTAGTCGCCCGGCATCATGATGCCCAGAGTCTTAATATCGCCATTGGCGAATTCAACAATGCGGCTGGTCACATTGCCGTCGAAGTAGATATTGGCGGCCTTGACCACAGTTACATTCTCAAATTTGCTCATCATTAATGTTCCATTGATGTTGGGAAAACGGCTGTTAAGCCAGTAAAAGTGCTTATCGATCAGTTCTATACGGTGCCCAGCGGCTGGCCCATTCGGACAGTCAGGTCTGGATCCATATCCTTTGCGAAGCTCGCCATGCCAGGTCCAAAAACCGCGATCACGGTAGAACCCAGTTTGAAACGACCCACCTCGGCGCCGCGAGCCAGCATGACAGGCGGGCTGTGTTCGGTGTACGAGGTACGCAGCAGGCCATGTCGGGCCGGCGCTGCCTGCCCGGCCCAGACGGTATCGATGCCTGCAACAATCATTGCACCGACCAGCACCAGCGCCATCGGTCCATGGTCAGTGTCAAATACACACACCAGACGTTCATTGCGGGCGAACAGCCGATCGACGCCTTCCGCGGTGACTTTGTTGACTGAGAAAAGACGCCCCGGCACGTAAATAGTTTCACGCAATACGCCCGCCAGGGGCATATGAAAACGGTGATAGTCGCGTGGTGCCAGGTAGATTGTTGCAAACGATCCGTCCTGGAATTGCTCTGCCAGGGCAGCATCACCACCCAGTAAGGCCTGTAGCGAGAAATGGCGCCCTTTTGCCTGCAGGAGCTGGTCGTGCTCGATGGCACCGAATTGACTCAGCTGCCCGTCGGCTGGACTGACGATGAGACGCTCGTCCGCAGGCAAAGGCCGGGCGTCAGCCTTGAGCGCTCTGGTAAAAAAAGCATTGAAGCAATCAAAAGCCAGGGGATCGGATTGCTCGGCCTCGCTCATATCAATCTGATAGCGATGAGAGAACCAGCGAATAAAGGTGTTTTTGACGGGTGCCCAGCGACATGCGGCCAGTTTGCCAACCAGGCGCGAAATCAGATGCTGAGGCACGAGGTGCTGCAACCATATAAACAAAGTGTCTTTCATAGCGTCCATACTGCCAGATCGTCGGTCGCATCCAAAGGGCGGTAAAGCTTAATGGAATGTGATCGAGTTTGCATCATTGGCTGTAGAAATTAATGATTTCGCGCCAGCGTCCGATGTAATAGAAGCGAGCCGATTGCTTTGATCCCGTGAGGAGTCCGTACAGGTCATGTTGTTTATAATTGGAGTGGTGGTTGTCTGCGCCAGTGTTGCCGGCGGTTATATCATGCATGGTGGCGTACTGGGTGTGCTGTGGCAGCCATCGGAGTTCATCATTATTCTGGGGGCCGCGTTCGGTGCCTTCCTGATCGCCAACAGTATGCACCTGGTGAAAGAGACCGGCAAACGCCTGCCACGTGCGATTCTCGGGCAGGCAGTCAACGACAAGGTCTATCTGGATCTGTTAAGCCTGCTTTTCGATGTATTCAACAAAGCAAGACGCGAAGGCATGATGTCTATCGAGGGCGACATCGAGTCGCCGGCTGAAAGCGGCATTTTTACGCAATACCCCAGCATCCTCAAAGACAAGCGCGTCATCGAGTTTCTTGCTGACAACCTGCGCATCATGACCACCAGTAACATGGCCCCGCACGAAATCGAAGCCATGATTGATACTGAAATCGAGACCCAGATGCATGAGCTCAGTGAGCCCGCACATGCAATGCACCGGATTGCGGATGGCCTGCCAGGCTTTGGCATCGTGGCCGCGATTCTCGGTATCGTGATCACCATGCAGAAACTGGGCGGCCCGCCAGAGGCGCTGGGCGCCAGTGTGGCGGCGGCTCTGGTGGGAACCTTCGTCGGTATCTTCGTGGCCTATGGGTTTATTGGGCCGATGAGTAACCGCCTGCAGGAAGTGGCGGATGCCGAGATCAAGATGTTTGAGTGCATAAAAGCTGCAATTGTGGCCACCTCCAATGGCCTGCCGCCGCAACTTGCCGTCGAATTTGCACGTAAAACGCTGTACTCGGGTGATCGCCCCAGCTTCTTCGAACTGGAAGAACATATCCGCAGCCGTTGATCATTTGGATATCAGGTAAGAATTTTGGAAAAGTCCGAACAGACAATAGTCATCAAGCGTGTCAAGAAAGGCGGCGGAGGTCATCACGGTGGCTCCTGGAAGATCGCGTTTGCTGACTTCGCACTGGCACTGATGGCCTTTTTCCTGGTGTTGTGGCTGATCGAAAGTACCACTGACCTTGAGAAGATGGTCATTGCCGGCTACTTCTCCGACCCACGCAGTCTGGCAAGCACTGGTGACGGCGGTACGCCCTACGTGCTGGATATGGGTGGCACACCGCTAATGCTGCCAAACCAGGGCACGAATCCAGCCGTTGTCCGCGACGACGAAGAACCCTACGTCGAGGCTTCCAATGAGCTGGAAAATCTGGAGATGATCGAGATGGCGCGTCTGCGCCAGGTCGAAATGCTGGAAAGCCTAAAAGGTCAGGTTGAAAATCTGGTGGCCGGTAATCAGGCGTTTGAATGGTTCGATGAATCGGCGACAGTGGAAGTGACCGAAGATGGCTTGAGTATTCAGATCGTTGATCGTGAGAACCGACCCCTGTTTGCGCTGGGCTCGAGTGAGATGATGCCCTACGCCAGGCAGGTGCTGTGGTCGATGGCAAGTATTCTCGATGAAGTTCCCAACAAGATCAGTATCTATGGGCACACAGACAGCGTGCCCTTTGGTGATAATGGTGGTCAATACACGAACTGGGAGCTGTCGTCTGATAGAGCCAATTCGGCGCGCCGGGCGCTGGTAGAGGGTGGACTCGAATATGAGCGCTTTGCCCAGATCATTGGTATGGGGTCGTCACTGCCTTTATACGATGATGCTCCCGAGGATCCCGCCAACCGCCGTATCGTGATCATGGTATTGAATGAGCTGGCCGAACAGCGCATTCAGGACGGCACGCGTGACTCAGAGCTTAACGGTGTCGCGCCGCCGGATGAGGTGCTGCCTGATGGCGATGCGCCGGAAATTTTCTGATCGGTCTGTCTGATAACCCCACGCCGGGAGGACCTCAACGCTCTTCCCGCAAACTGTCCAGCACCTGATGATAGCTGGCCAGTCGCGCTTCGCTGACCTGCCCTGCATCTACAGCTGCCAGCAGCGCACAGCCCGGTTCATGAACATGCAGGCAGTCCCGGAATCGACACAGCTCGATGTGAGGTCGGAACTCAACATATCCATAAGCCAGAGAATGAGGCTCAATATGCCAGAGCCCGAATTCCCGAATGCCTGGTGAATCGATGAGATCACCGCTGCCTGGAAGATGGTAGAGTCGCGTTGCGGTGGTGGTGTGTGTGCCTTTCTCGTGCCCGACAGACAATTCGCCGACCTCGGCCAGATTGTCAGATTCTTCGCCTCGCAGGGCATTAATCAAGGATGATTTGCCCACGCCGGACTGCCCGACGAACACAACAGTGTGCTCGGACAGTCGTTGCCGCAGAGCTTCCATATCCGATTCGCGACGTGAGGACACCAGCTGGGTTGGATAGCCAATCTGCTGATAGTGTGCCAGCAGGGCCGAGACATTTGCTGAGGTACCGGATGACTCCAGCAGATCCGATTTATTCAGCAGTATCAGCGGCTGCAGGTCCAGGTGTTCAATGGCCACCAGGTATCGATCGATCAGATTGCCGAAGGGTTCCGGGACCGGTGCAATGACAACAACGACGCAGTCGACGTTGGCGGCGATGGCCCGCAGTTCGCCCCGATTGTTGGGGCGGCTCATGGCGCTGTGACGCGGAAGCTGGGCCAGTATGACGCCACCACCCTCCCCGTCCGACTGCCAGACCACCTGGTCACCCGTCACCAGCGGTGGCAGATTCGCCCGCTGGAAGCAGCGCACTACTTGACCTTGCTGGTCTCCATCGCTCGCTTCTACATCAAGCTGCTGTCCATAGTGGCAGACCACCAGTCCGTGGCATTCTTCGCCTGTCATACTTGGCTCGGCGTCACGGCTGGCTGTTTTGCCGCGGCGCGATTGTTGAGCGTCGATACGGCGGCGTTGCTGATGATTAAGGCGTCGTTTGGTCATGGACTGGCATTCTATTACAATGGCTGCGCGGTGAAACCTGTCCTCTCCAAAATACATGGAATACTCTCATGCCTGACACACCAAGCAAGACATCGATAGACAAAACCAAGACACTGATCTGGATCGACATGGAGATGACAGGTCTGGAGCCAGATACAGACCGGATCATTGAAGTGGCGACGCTGGTTACCGACAGTGATCTCAACGTGCTGGCTGAAGGGCCGGTAATTGCCGTCCATCAGAGCGAGGAAGCACTGGCCGCCATGGATGAGTGGAATCAGCGGACGCATGGTGGCTCCGGGTTGGTGGAACGTGTGCGCAAAAGCACGATTGATGATGCCGAGGCCGAAAGGCAGACAATAGAGTTTCTGAGTCAGTACGCTGATCCGCGCAGCTCGCCGATGTGCGGCAACAGTGTGCATCAGGATCGGCGTTTCATGGTGCGTTACATGCCAGCGCTGGAGGCCTTCTTTCACTACCGGAATCTGGATGTCAGCACAGTAAAAGAGCTGGCGCGGCGCTGGCGCCCCGAGCTCCCTGGCGGCTTCAGCAAGGCGACAACGCACCAGGCGCTGGATGATATCCGCGAGTCAGTCGATGAATTGCGTTACTACCGCGAACATTTCTTCAAGCTGTAACGCCGTGCTGGCGTAAAGCCCACTCAACATGCTCGCGCACCAGCGCCGATGGATGCTGGGCGCGCGACTGCAGGGCATCAATAATATTCTGGCTGGTCGGTGCGTTACCCAGGCCCACGGCCAGATTGCGCAGCCAGCCCTCGTAACCAGTGCGCCGGATCGCGGATCCGGTGGTACGTTCCAGGAACTCAGCTTCGGTCCAACGGAACAGCTCGCTAAGCTCACTGCTGTCCAGTCCATGACGTGGCCTGAAGTCGGACTCCTCACTCAGGCGGCTGAATTTGTTCCAGGGACACACAATCTGGCAGTCGTCGCAGCCAAACACCCGATTACCCATCAGTGGCCGCAGTTCTTCAGGAATCGCGCCCTTCAGCTCAATGGTCAAATAGGAGATGCAGCGACGTGCATCAAGCTGATAGGGTCCGACGAAGGCCCTGGTCGGACACAGGTCAAGGCATGCGGTACAGCTGCCACAGTGGGCACTGACTGGCTCGTCTATGGGCAGTGGCAGATCAGTGAAGAGCTCGCCCAGGAAAAAAAACGAGCCCGCCTGCCTGTTCAGCAACATGGTGTTTTTGCCGATCCAGCCCAGGCCACCTTTTTCGGCCAGCGCCCGCTCCAGCACGGGTGCGCTATCCACAAAAGCTCTGTATCCAAACTCGCCGACCTCACCGCTGATTTTCTCGGCCAGCTGCTGCAGTCGTTTGCGCAGAAGTTTATGGTAGTCCCGTCCGCGAGCATAACGCGAGATGTAAGCCATGCGCCCATCACGCATCGGAGTGAGTGTTTGCTCTTTGTCAAAGCTGTAATCCATGCGCACTGACAAAACACGTATGGTGTTCGGATGGAGCTGGTCGGGGGCCAGGCGCAGGTCCTTGTGACGTTCCATGTAGTCCATTTCGCCATGGAAGTTGCGTGCCAGCCAGGCCTCCAGGTGGGGCCGGTAGGCAGTCAGGTCGATGTCTGAGACCGCCAGTTGCTGAAACCCCAGCTCGGCCGCCCACTGCCGGATCTGGGACAGGAGCAGGCGGGATTGTTCTGACGATATCATCGGTTTATAGCTGATTGAGAATCTCGGCTGCCTGCTGCAAGGTCGCGTCGTCTTTGCAGAAGCAAAACCGGATGATGCGAGAGTCGGGTGCCTGCGCGTAGAACGGCGAAAGCGGAATTGTCGCGACGCCTTTCTCCTGACACAGCCAGCGGACAAATTCCATGTCGGGCACATCGCTGATGGCGCTGTAATCCACACACTGAAAATAGGTGCCCGCCGATGGCGTAAAGCGGAATCTCGATGACTCAATCAGCTTACTGAAAGTGTCACGTTTGCCCTGGTAGAATGCCGGCAGCTCCAGGTGATGTTCAGCGTGATCACGCATGAAATCCGCAATCGCAAACTGTATGAAGCTGGTGGATGTAAAGGTCACGAACTGGTGTACTTTACGGAACTCCGCGCTCAAAGCTGCAGGTGCAACGCAGTAGGCAGCCTTCCAGCCAGTGGCGTGATAGGTCTTGCCAAAGGAGAACACCGCAAAACTTTTTTCGCGCAGTTCAGTGTGACGCAGCACGCTTTCATGCTGCTGGCCGTCGAACACCATGTGCTCATAGACTTCGTCGGACAGAACCAGAATGCCGTGCCCGCGAATGACGTCGGCAAGCTCGTCGAGGTCAGCACGCGTCAGAATCGAGCCACTGGGATTGTGTGGTGAATTGATAATGATCAGCCGGGTGCGCGGGTTGATTGATTCGCGCAGTCTCTGCCAGTCGATCCGCCAGTCTGGCTGAGTCAGGGGAATGTGCACTGGAACGCCGCCAGCCAGGCGCACCGCCGGGTCATAGGAATCATAGGCCGGGTCAAACATGATGACTTCATCATCGCGCTGAACCGTCGCCTGAATGGCATCAAACAGGGCCTCTGTGGCGCCAGAGGTAACCGTGATCTCATGATCTGCATCGGCCGGATAGCCGTATAGATCGTTGACTTTCAGTGCTATCTGCTCGCGCAGCTGGGCGACACCGGTCATGGGCGCATACTGGTTGCAGCGATGATTGAGATAATATGCAACGCGCTCACGCAAGGCCTCCGGGCAGTCAAAGTCCGGGAAGCCCTGTGACAGGTTGATGGCCTGATACTGCTGTGCCATCCTCGTCATCACGGTAAAGATGGTGGTGCCTACGTCGGGAAGTTTGCTGCGCAATGGATCGCCCTCATGTCACTGAAGCTCGAAGTCTACACGAATTCGCCTTTCAAGAAATTGCCATAAGGATACAACGGATGACTCAGGCCTTTGCCCAGACCAAGTCTGCAAAAAGAACTCCTCAGCTTGCCGATAGTGAAATGAATGAACAGTCTGCGGCGCCGCAACAGGAACCCGCATGGGCTGACGGCCGGGCGTTCAGCCTGCCCTTGGTCAATGTGTCTGGCGGTCGTCAGGCGCTTCGGGCCTACTTTGAGAACACCTGGCGCCTGACCGAGACCCTGTTCTCTGCGCTGGTCAGCGATGAGGCCTACTTTGAGCGCCCGTATCACAAGACGCGCCATCCACTGATCTTTTATTACGTTCATCCGGTGAGCTTCTACATCAATAAACTGCTGGTAGCAGGATTGATTGATGAACCCGTCAACAAGCATTTTGAGGCCCTGTTTGAAACCGGCGTCGATGAGATGAGCTGGGATGACCTGCATGACGGAGAGCAGGATGTCTGGCCGACTGTCGCCGAGGCGCGTGAATACCGGCAACAGGTTTATGCCGTTGTCAGTCATCTGATAGAGACGCATCCGGCGTTTGACAAGCCATGTACCCAGGACAGCCCGGGCTGGGCTCTGGTCATGTGTTTTGAGCACGAGCGAATCCACCTGGAGACCTCATCAGTGCTGATGCGTGAATTGCCGCTGAAATTTTTGCGCCAGCCAGATCAGTGGCCACCCCTGCCGACCAGTGCTGACCAGTCACAGCGATTTGTCAGACCGGTTGCCGGCCTGCACTATCCGATGGATAACCCGATGCTGGAAGTGGCGGCAAAAACGGTCGCTCTGGGCAAGCCCGCAGATTGGCCTACCTTTGGCTGGGACAATGAATACGGTGCCGAGCAACACAAAGTTGATGCCTTCAGAGCCAGTAAACGCCTGATCAGTAACGGCGAGTTCTATGAATTTGTGGCCTCGGGCGCCTACCTGGAGCAGCGCTACTGGAGTGAGGCCGGTTGGCAATGGCGCCGATTCCGCAATACCCGCTGGCCCACATTCTGGGTTCAGGACGGCCCGGTAGGTTCTCATCAATACCGTTTGCGAACGATATTCAACGAAATCCCGATGCAGTGGGACTGGCCCGCCATCGTTAATTTCTATGAAGCCAAAGCTTACTGCAACTGGCGCACTGAACAGGACGGCGCTACATCGCCTTACCGGCTCCTTCACGAGAAAGAGCACGTGGCAATGCGCGACGCATCGCAGCGAGGTCTGAGCAACTGGAAGGCTGGCGAAGAAAATCGCCTGCAGGTCGACCCGGTCATGTCAGCAAAAGGGGTTGCCCGCCTCAACCTCAATCTGACGCAGGGCAGCGAGGCTTCCGTTGAGAGCTTTGCCGCCAATGCGTCGGGCTTTCACGATGTGTTTGGCAATGTCTGGCAGTGGTGTGAGGATACCTTCCACCCGCTACAGGGCTTCAAGATTCATCCGTACTACGTGGATTTCAGCACGCCCTGTTTTGATGATGAACATCAGATGATTCTCGGCGGCTCATTCATCAGTACGGGCGATGAAGCCAGTGTCTGGGCCCGTTTTCATTTCCGTCCACACTTCTTCCAGCATGCTGGATTCCGGATGGTGCAGGGTGAGCAGGCCGGGCTTGGCGGGGGGCAGCGCTACGAGACAGATGCGCTGGTCAATCAATATCTCCTGTTCCACTGGGGTTCGGAAGCAGAGCAACGAGACACCGGCATAAGTCAGAACATTGGTCATCCATCTGTACCGCCGTTCATGACTACCATGGCAAAACTGGTTGCTGAATACGCATCCAGCCACGGCAGCGTGCTGGATCTGGGCTGTGCAGTCGGCCGCGCCAGTGTGGAATTGTCCCGTCATTTCCAGCGTGTCGTCGGGCTTGATTACAGTGAGGCGTTCATCAGAACCGCCAAAGATCTGCTAGAGCAGGGGTCACTACGTTATCAACGGCACGAGAGCGGTCGCCATTGGACCGAGCTGCTGGCGACTGTCCCGGACGACGTGGATCGATCACGGATTCAGTTTGTGCAGGGTGATGCCAGTGATCTGGATGCTGCCGGTCTGGGCCAGCCAGGACAGTTTGATGCCGTGTTGCTGAGCAATCTGCTCTGCCGCCTGCCCGACCCGGCGGCGTGCCTTGAACAGTTTGTTGGTGATCACTCACTGGTGGCCGAGAATGGCATTCTGGTGTTGGCGTCGCCAAATTCATGGCTGGAGCAGTACACGCATCCGGAGGACTTCCTTGATGCACCGGACAGTGAATCAGCGCTCGAGAAGCTCGGTGGCCTGCTTTCCGAATATGAGCTGCTCCACCAGCAGGATCTGCCCTTCATGATTCGCGAACACCGACGCAAGTACGAGTATGTCGTCAGTCAGGTGTCTATATGGCGGCGCAGGCCCGGGCACCGATCCTGATGCATTCAAGGCGCTTCTGAAAATCGAAGATATGGGCGCTGAACATGATCTCGTTAACGCCGGTGCGTTTGATGAAGGCAGCGATGCCTTCACGCACCTGCTCGGGGTCGCCGACGACGGCCTCGCGCAGCGCGTGACCGGCTGCCGCCAGCTCAGCCTCGCTGAAATGTCTGTCGATATTCTCGACTGGCGGTTTCAGAGGGCCTGGCGTACCGCGTCGCAGGGCAATGAACTGTTGCTGTACAGAACTCATCAAGTGGCGGGCCTGCTCTTCGGTGGCTGCCGCGTATAGCGGAACCGCTGCCATACAGTAAGGTTCAGCCAGCTGTTCTGAAGGTCTGAAGCGGCTTCGGTACAGCTCTAGAGCCTGCATCAGGTGATCCGGTGCAAAATGTGATGCAAACGCAAACGGCAGCCCCAGAGCGGCGGCCAGTTGCGCACTGAACAGGCTTGAGCCCAACAGCCATAAAGGAACCTCCAGCCCCTCACCCGGGATCGCCCTGACTGCCTGATCCGGTTGGGCGGCTCTGAAGTAATGCTGCAGCTCCTGCACGTCCCTGGGAAACTGATCAACACTGTCGTGATAGCGGCGCAGGGCCTGCATCGTCAGCGAATCCGTGCCGGGCGCGCGTCCCAGTCCCAGGTCGATGCGGCCAGGGTACAGACTGGCCAGCGTACCAAACTGTTCAGCGACCATCAGTGGTGCGTGATTGGGCAGCATGATACCGCCTGAGCCAACCCTGATTCTGCTCGTTCCTTCCGCAACATAGCCAAGCGCCACCGCGGTAGCCGCGCTGGCAATGCCGGTCATATTGTGATGCTCTGCCATCCAGAAACGGCGATAGCCACAACTCTCTGCCTCCTGAGCCAGTGACCTCGCATTGAGCAGAGCCTGGCGTGCGCTGCTGCCCTGTACGATGGGCGCAAGATCAAGCAATGAGTATGCAGTCATTCCGGTCTCCTCTGGTACGGATGTGCGTTGGAAATTCGTCCTCAATCATCATGCATGTGTCATGATAAGGCGCGCACGATAACATAGTCACGAAAGGCATTTGTCGTGGCAGAGGGGTGGTGCGATTCTGGGGCTCATATCTGGGCGTTGCCCAACGCTGAAATCTGCCTGGTTATCGCGGCTGACGGCATCAGGCTTGAATATTGCCAGGTGCTGGATTACTCTGCTTGATCCGTGAGCATCTCTATATAACTCTGGCTTATTTGACACGTAAAGCAGCACGAGAATCAGTACGGCAAGGACAAGCTTACCTTAGATCGCGGTTAGGTTGAAAAATCAGGCGCTGAGAATCAATTGACGAAAATTTCTCTGAGGAGATTGATGTGAAAAAACAAACTATTCTTTCTGCTGCGGTTGCAGCGGTGGTCACCGGGGGACTTGCCCTGACTGCCGTGCAATCGACAATGGCAGCCGATGACTACACAGCACCGCGCAATGAATGGGGACAACCAGATCTGCGTGGTGTATTTAACTTCAGCTCAAATACACCCATGCAGCGTAATCCGGAGTACGGCAATCGCCTGTTCTACACTGAAGAGGAAGTACTGGAGCGCGACCGCCGCGTTGCCGAAGAAGCAGCAGCCAGTGATGGTCAGTCCAACCAGGGTGGCGTCGGTGGTTACAACCGTGGCTGGATCGAGGATCTGCCCCAGGATGTGAATCTGCGGACTTCGATTATTGTTTACCCGGAGAATGGCCGCCTGCCGGCCCGTGTACCGGGCGCGCCAATGGCATTTGGTGGCCTTGGCCCGGATTACGACGGTGAGCGTCCCGTTCGCGTTGCGGTCGGCGGTATCGGCAAAGATGGCCCCGAAGATCGTGGTATCTCCGAGCGCTGTCTGCTGGGCTTCAACTCAGTCCCGCCGTTCACGCCCAGCATGTACAACAACAACGTGCAGCTGTTCCAGACTGAAGATCACGCGGTGATTTTCAACGAGATGATCCATGAGGCACGTATCGTTCGCCTGCAGGATGAGCACATTCCGGAGAGCATCACGCAGTGGACTGGCGACTCAGTTGGCTACTACGAAGGCGACTCACTGGTGGTTGAGACCAGAAACTTCAACTACAAGTCACAGACCTTCTTTGGTACCGGCGTTGCTACCAACAAGACACTGATTGAGAAGTTCACCCGCACGGCGGATGACATTGTTGAGTACGAGTTCACCGTCATCGATCCTCTGGCATTTGAGGACAAGTTTACCGGTGTTGTCCCGATGTTCCGCAGCGAAGAAGTGCTGTACGAGTATGCCTGTCACGAAGGTAACTACGGCATGGTCAACATTCTTCAGGGTCAGCGTGTTGAAGACGGCACCTGGGACTACGACAACAACCGTGCGATTCGCCAGTGATCTGGTGTTTGTGAGCTAATTTGGACGAAGGTTTTTCATGAAGACACAATTCAAGACGATGTTTGCGGTGGCAGCCACTGCCGCCGCAGTCAGCGCTTTCTGGCTGGCGCAGGATGCAACTGAAGTACAGGCACAAAATGGCATGAGCAGTGCGCAGATTCCGCGTACGCCAGACGGCAAGCCAAACCTTAATGGTATCTGGCAAACCATGAATGCGGCCAACTGGAGCCTGGAGCCCGCAGAGGCCCGTCACGGTCCCCTGGCGGCTCTGGAAGCTGGTGCACACCTGGCATTCCCGCCAAGCGTGGGTTATGTCGAGGGTGGCACTATCCCTTACAAAGATGGCATGCGTGAGCAGCAGCAGGAAAATATGCGCAACTGGCTGCAACGCGATCCAACCACGCAGTGCAAACTGCCAGGTGTGCCGCGCGCAACCTACCTGCCCTATCCTTTCCAGATTTTCCAGGCACCTGATGCAACGCTGATCAGCTACCAGTTCGCTGGCGCTGACCGCATTGTGCACATGGACCGTCCGGACCTGGAAGCACAGGTAGACAGCTGGATGGGTCACAACAATGGTTCATGGGATGGCGACACGCTGGTGATCGACGTCACTGGCCAGATCGCTGACACCTGGTTTGACCGCTCAGGCCATTATCACAGTGGCTGGGACATGCATGTGCAGGAGCGTTACACCATGGTTGATGCCAACACCATTGACTATTCCGCTACCATCACGGATCCGAACACCTTCGAAGAGCCCTGGACCATCAACATGAAGCTGTATCGTCACCAGGACGACAATGCCATGCTGCTGGAGTTCAAGTGCGTGGAATTCGTGGAAGAGCTGATCTACGGCCATCTGCGTGCCCCGGGCGATCCGATTGGAGATGGTGTTACACCGATTTACTGATTCGGTAAGCTGAATCAGCTATTTATAACACCCGGTGAATACTGTATAAATAAACAGTAATCATCGGGTGTTTTTATGTCTGCTACGTTCTCACTGAGCGCGGCCTCGCCGGCTGCGCCCCCAGCACCGGCCTATGCCGAGCTCCATTGCCTGAGCAACTACAGTTTTCTGCGCGCTGCCTCTTTTCCGGAAGAGCTTGTGGAGCGTGCTATTGAGCTGGGTTATCAGGCACTGGCGCTAACTGACGAATGTTCAGTGGCCGGTGTGGTCAGGGCCTGGACGGCAGTACGTTCCGCCACGCCGCAGGGTCAACCCGCGCCAGTCAAGCTGATTGTCGGCAGTGAGTTTCATTCTGATGACGGCCTGCATCTGGTGCTGCTGGCGCCCGATCGCCACGCCTATGGTCAGCTGTCTGCGATGATCAGCGAAGCACGGCGTCGGGCAGACAAGGGACGCTATAGTTTTACCCGTGAGTTGCTGGAGACTCATTTGCCGGCGCGGTGCCTGGCGCTATGGGTACCCCCGGCCCAGCCCTTTCTCAATCGCTATGACCCGGTGGCGGCGCATCAGACTCTGAAGTGGCTGCGCGGCCTGTTTCCGGGCCGCTTGTGGATAGCGGCACAGTTCTATCTGGATGCGGATGATTTCGATAAACGAGAGGCACTGCGGCAACTGTCCGAGCAAAGTCAGGTACCCGTGTGTGCCGCTGGAGGTGTGATCATGCATCATCCGATACGCCGGGCCTTGCGCGATACCTTGACGGCCATTCGCCTGCGCACACCATTGGCCGATCTGGGTTACAAACTACCCCCCAATGCCCAGCAGTTCATGCGCAGCCGCGGCACGCTGGGCCGACTATACCCGGCGCAATGGTTGGCTGAAACCACGCATATTGCTGCCCGCTGCCAGTTTGACCTGGGTGAGTTGCGTTATGAATACCCACGTGAGCTGGTACCGGAAGGATTCAGTCCGGCGGCATGGTTGCGGCGGCTGACACTGGCAGGCATGCAGGAACGCTGGCCGGACGGGGTGCCGGAGACAGTCCGGACACTGGTGGACAAAGAACTGGGCCTGATTGCAGAGCTCGGTTACGAGCACTTTTTTCTGACGGTGCATGACCTGGTGACCTTTGCTCGAAGTCGCGGCATTCTCTGCCAGGGTCGCGGGTCAGCTGCCAACTCTGCGGTTTGTTATTGTCTGGGCATTACTGCGGTTGACCCGGCCCGCATGCAGCTGCTGTTTGAGCGCTTTCTGTCCAAAGAACGTGATGAGCCGCCGGATATCGATGTCGACTTCGAGCACGAGCGGCGAGAAGAGGTCATCCAGTATATCTACCAGAAATACGGCCGGCACCGCGCGGCACTGGCCGCAACCGTCATCTGTTACCGGCGCCGCAGTGCCATCCGGGACGTTGGCAAGGCGCTGGGGCTGACTGAGACGGAACTGGACTGGGCGCTGAACTGCCTGCGCAGCAACTCCCAGGGCGAGCTGGTGGCGCTGGAAGACCCGCAGTTACCGGCGTTTCAGCTGGAGCGTCTGGTTTACCTGGTAGAGCAGTTGACGGGTTTCCCCCGGCATTTGTCCCAGCACGTGGGTGGCTTTGTGATCAGTGAGGGTCGGCTGGCTGAACTGGTGCCGATCGAGAATGCGGCCATGTCTGATCGCACCGTGATCCAGTGGGAGAAAGATGACCTGGAGGCGCTGGGTCTGCTCAAGGTGGATGTGCTGGCGCTGGGCATGTTGACGGCCATACGCAAAGCCCTGGCGCTGATCAATGAACAGGTCACTGATCAGAATCATGAGCAGGCCGGCAAGCCGGGCGCCCGGCCGCTGACTCTGGCCGATGTCCCCGCCGAAGATCCCCAGGTCTACGACATGATCAGCGAGGCAGATACGGTCGGTGTATTCCAGATTGAATCACGCGCACAGATGAGCATGCTGCCGCGGCTGAGGCCTCGCAACTATTACGATCTTGTTGTGCAGATTGCCATTGTCAGGCCCGGTCCTATTCAGGGTGATATGGTGCATCCCTATTTGCGGCGCCGACAAGGTGTGGAAGCAGTTACTTACCCTAGTGCTGAGGTGCAACAGGTCCTGCAGCGCACGCTGGGCGTGCCCATCTTTCAGGAGCAGGTCATGCAGATTGCCATGGTGGCTGCCGGCTTCAGCGGTGGTGAGGCAGACCAGCTGCGGCGTGCGATGGCGGCCTGGAAACGCAAGGGCGGACTGGAACCCTTCCGGGAACGGCTTATTGAGGGCATGCAGGCGCGCGGCTACGCGACCACCTTCGCGGAGCAGATCTATCAGCAGATAAAAGGCTTTGGTGATTACGGTTTCCCTGAGTCCCATTCGGCCAGTTTTGCCTTGCTGGCATATGTCTCGGCCTGGCTTAAATGTCATCATCCAGCCGCTTTTTTATGTGCACTGCTCAACAGCCAGCCCATGGGGTTTTATGGCGCCTCACAACTGGTGCAGGATGCCCGGCGCCACGGGGTGACGGTATTGCCGGTCGATGTGCTGTTCAGTGAGCATGACTCCAGTCTGCAGCCTGTTGGCGACAAACCCGGACAGCTTGCGGTCCGGCTGGGGCTGCACCTGGTCAAGGGGCTTTCCGCCAATGCGATACAACGACTGCTACAGGCGCGCGAGCAGCAGGTCTTCACCAGTGTGACAGATGCATTGCGCCGCGCTGCCTTGTCCGCCTCCGATCGCGACGCGCTGGCGGCTGCCGATGCGCTCAGCAGCCTGGTCAGTGATCGCCATCGTGCGTTCTGGGATTCGCGAGTCGAGCTTAGCCTGCCCCCCCTGTTTGCCGAACATTCACAGGCTCTGCCGGAGAGCGCCGACGCCGGACAGCTGCTGATGTTGCCACGTAGCAGCGAAGCACAGAATATCTATGCCGACTACCAGTTTCTGGGGCTCAGTCTGCGCCGCCATCCGATGAGCCTGTGGCGTGAACATCTGCAGCATTTTCACGTGACGACGGCCACGGATCTGGCAACACTGACCGACCATCAGCCAGTCAAGATCGCTGGCCTGGTCACCTGCCGTCAACGGCCACAGACCGCATCAGGTGTCACCTTCATGACTCTCGAAGACGAAACCGGGTTTATTAATACTGTTGTTTGGCCTTCGCTGCTGAAAAGCCACTATCGCCTGGTACATGAAGCCAGTCTGATTGGTGTCAGTGGCTACCTGCAGCAAAGCGAGGGCGTGACGCATGTGATCGCGGTACAGCTGGTAGATCTGTCCCACTGGTTGCAGGGTATGCCGGTACGCTCGCGGGATTTTGCCTGAATGCAGTCAGCCAGCGGCTCAATAGCGCGGCTTTGGGCGCATCAGCAGAGGATAAGCCAGCACAGCCGCAATAATGATCAACGCGCCCAGATAAAACCCGCCACTGACCTCCTGCTGTTCGCCCAGTAATAGCGCTGCCAGGGCAATGGCATAGATTGGCTCGAGATTCACGGCCAGAGCGCTGGCGTAAGCGGACAGGTGTCGCAGTGCCATAAGCGACAGTGCAAACGGCAACAAGGTACAACCGATAGCCAGCACCAGCATCCATAGCAGATCCATGCCCTGAGGCAGCTGGAATACCGCGGAAGGTTCATCCACGATTCCTTGAATTGCGCTGATATCGGCGGCACCCAGGGCTACGCTGAGGATCACCAGAAACAGGCAGCCACTGGCCATTTCAATGGCCGTAACGGTGAGCGCGTCAGCTTTGAGTACATAACGTTTATTGAGAGACGCAAATAAAGCCACAAACAGGGCCGACAGAATGCCCACCGCTATGCCTAGGTTCATTGCTTCTGGTGTACCACCGACGACCAGCAGGATGCCGGGCAACACCACCAGCCCCAGCAGCAACTCGCGTAGCTGGAAGCGCCGCCCAGCCAGTATAGGCTCGATGACAGACAGAAAAACCGGGACGGTGGCAATGCAGGTAACAGCAACGGAGGCGTTGGCAAGCTTGATGGCGCCGTAGAAGGTCAGCCAATGCAGTGCTACCAGCACACCAATGCCCGTATAGGCACCCAGCAGACCCCGCGGCAGTGTCTTCAACACGCGCCAGATCCGGGGTAGCAAAAGCAGTGCCCCCGCTACCAGCCCCATGCGCCAGATCACCAGCGGCAGTGCCTGCAGCGTGATCAGCTTGCCCAGTATGGCCGTAAATCCCCATAGGACCACACACAGGTGGATCTGCAGCCAGGCAACTCGCGTCTCAATCATGGGGCTTCAGCTCTTTGTTACGTAAGCAAACATTCTAGCACCTGCTAAGTTGGGTAAAACTATCGTAAGATGACATTCTGATGGGAGAGCGTTACCGAAAGTATGATTAAAAAAATTGCCGTCACTGATGTCGTGCTGGGAATGTATCTTGTGGAGATCCACGGGTCCTGGCTGCATCATCCATTCTGGAAGTCCAACTTTCTGCTGGAAGATCCGGAGGATTTGAGCAAACTCAAATCGTCTGGCGTTCCGTCTGTTTCTGTTGACCTTTCGCGCAGCAAACTGTCGGATAGCAAACCTCGCCCACGTCCGGAAAGTCGCGAAAAACCAGCTATCACGGAACTGCGGCCGGCGCCGGCGGAAAAACGAACTTCCTTTGAGTCAGAGCTGCGTCATGCCCGGCGCCTGTGTGAGCAATCACAAAACGAAGTCTTGTCCATGTTCTCCGAAGCGAGAATGGGGCAGGCTGTGCCGCTGACTCGTGCCGCGCAGGTGGTAGAAGAGATCAACAGCTCAGTGACGCGTCAGCCACAAGCGTTGATCACACTGGCCAGATTAAAAACCTCAGATAATTACACCTATATGCACTCGGTGGCGGTGTCTGCGCTGATGATTGCGCTGGCGCGAGAATTGAATCTGGATGATGGCAAGGTGCGCGTTGCGGGTATGGCCGGCCTGCTGCACGATGTCGGCAAAATGGCCGTGCCGGATGCAATTCTTAATAAGCCGGGGAAACTTACCGACGAGGAGTTCGCTCTGGTCAAATCACACCCGGTGAAAGGCGCCGAGATCCTCGAGCGCTCCAGTGGTGTTGATGACAAAGTTATTGAGGTGTGCCTGCATCACCACGAAAAATTTGACGGAAGTGGCTATCCAAACGGTCAGGCAGCCAACCAGATCAGCGTGATTGCGCGTATGGCGGCGGTTTGTGACGTGTATGATGCGATTACGTCAGACCGGCCCTACAAGAAGGGCTGGCCGCCATCGGAATCCATTCAGCGTATGGTGTCCTGGTCAGGTCATTTTGATCCCAAAATTCTGCAGGCATTCATCAAAGTGGTTGGTATCTATCCCGTTGGTTCACTGGTCCGTCTGAAAAGCCAGCGCCTTGCGGTAGTGATCGCTCAAAGTGAAGGCAGTCTGTTGAAACCTGTAGTGAAGGTGTTTTTCTCGACTCGTACCCAGCTGCCACTGCCCCAGCAGATACTGGATCTTTCCAAAAGCAGTGTGGATGATGCCATCGAATGTCGGGAGCCATTGGAGAACTGGAATTTTCCCTATCTGAATGATCTTTGGCAGGAAGCCGGTTAAAAACTATCTCGGCTTCTTTGGCTAGATGCTCTGGCTCAGCAGAAAAATCCATGCAGAAACCAGTCGCCGGTGCTGCCAAGCTCCTGATAGATCCACAACTGTGAACCTTGCCGGTTACGCGCGACATAGTAGTCACGACGTATGCTGTTGCCTGCCCACCAGCGGGTTTCGATACGCTGTGGACCGCTCAATAGCGTCAGTTGGCTTTTATAGATCGGGCGGTTGTGCAGTTGTCGCAGTCGCTGTGCCGGGCGCAGCAACCAGGCTGGTGCCCGGTATGACAATGCACAGGTGTCGGCCAGCAGGCTGGGCGGGCTGTGCCAATGTTGGGTTGCGCTGCTGAACTCGGGAGCATGCTCTTCGGCAAGTTGCAGGCGCAGAACATTGTCAGCGCCAAGGCGAGCACTGAGCATATCTGTCAATCCATTGACCTGTTGATCGGGAGAATAAGGCTGCAGGCTGATTGAGCTCAAGGTCAGGCCGATGACATCAGCAGTAAGTGTATGCTTCTCCAGAGCCAGCTCAAATAAAGCCAGAAACAGACTGGTGTCACGGCTGGCATAACGCGTTATCACCGGCAGGGCAAGCTGCTGTCCATCCGATAGATGCAGCATGAGGTCGAATTGCGCAGACAACAGATGCCGGCGCAGCAGGAACTCCCGGTATTCTGCAAACAGTGACACAACGTGATGCACAATCGCCGCAGTATTATGCAGCGGATACTCTGGATATAGCTCGCGTGAAAACTGCGGCGGGGGCTGCCAGCGTGGAGGCCGCTCGGGCCGCAGGGCCAGCAGGCGGTCCAGGTATTCACTTAGCTCCCGTCCGAAACGCAGGCGAAGCTGTGCGGCAGGAAGGCGCCAAATATCCCTCAAATAAAAAAGGCCGCAACGCTGCAGAGATGCCTTTAACCTGGCAGCTAAAGGTAACTCTGCGATAGTGATTCCAGCGAGCGCTGATCGCAGTTCGCTGCTGTGCGCCACGACTTTCTGCCGAGCGCAACGGGCCAACAGGGTGCTGGCAGCTGGGCTGGGTGTAACGCTGCCTCGATAGACTTCTGGCTGGTGCTGATACAGTTCATCCAGATGCTGCTCAAGCGTTTCGTGGAGGCGTCGCCAACCACCAAAATAACGCAGGCTTCCGCCTATCTCAATCAGCAGTGTCTCGGCACCTGCGGCACAGACATAATCACTTATGCGCAATCCTGCGGGCAGCGTCTGATGTACCGAAAGGCCAGGGTGGTGGATGGCATACCAAAGTGTGCGGCTGCGTAGTACCGGGCGGTTGCGTGGTGGTGCAGAGGTGAGAGAGGAGCCGCCGCGCAGGTGCCGGGCGCCGGCACCCGCGCGGCGTAATTTCAACATGGCAAACGTAACGAGGCCTGGCCCTTATGATAACTGCCGCGCGCCTTGAGCAGGCTGACATTCAGATTGCGCTGAGCCCTGGACTCAGGACTGGCATGCAGATCGCTTACGGCACTGCCAAGTTGCAGCTGCAGCGTGGCAGGAGAATGTAATGTAGCGCGCTGATGGAAAAGTATGCCCAGCGTGTTGCCTTCACTGGCGGCCAGCTGCAGACGCCGGATCACGCGGGCGCTCAACCAGTTCTGCCATGCCAGTACCAGGCCGCACTCGCTGGATTGCAGGGCTTTTTCGATACTCCACAAAGCCTGGTTGCACTGAGTCTGGGGTGGAATCACAAAGCTGTTACTGAGGTTGATGCCGGCCTGTTTGAGAGCCGGGGCATGCAGCGGATAAGGCGGGGCAATCCACAGAATGGACTGCTTGCGCTGACTGCGTTCGCGCAGCAATGGCATCAACAGCTGCAGCTCACCAATACCCTGATGGGGGCAGATCATCTCGACCAGCCCCCGCTCAGGCCAGCCTCCCTGGGGCAGCAGCCGGTCGAGCGCATCAAAACCGGTGGACTGGGCCTTGCCCTCCAGACGTGTCTGCGCGGATGACAGGGTTTGTGCATTGGGGCGGGCCTGATTGCCTGCCTGCACCTGGCTGGTCAGACGGTGCGTGCCTGGACCTTCCTGGATCATGTCGCTGTCAGCAAACAGATCGCCGGTACCGGGTCGGCTGACAGACTGGTGATGGGAGCTGGCAGGACGGTTGGCTGGTTTGCTGCCTGCACGCCACAGATCCGGTGTCTGATTCAATAAAGAGGCAATCATGGCTTCGCGCTGTTGATGAGGCAGTTCATCACATACCAGCTTGTCACACGCCAGCTTGTGAGCCGTGTCGCGATCCTGAAATTGCTGGCTTCTCAATTTATTCAGGCTGTCACTCATATGCTTGCCCTGCTTGATTAAAGTCTGACTGCGACCGGCAGATAAGCTCCAAGGTGTTTTCTGTTTTATGAACCCGATATCACCCTTTGCGTCTGATTTGCAGCCAGCTGCTGTATGGATAAACAGTGGTTGCTGTGAATATATACAGTGGTTTGCGGTATGGCAAGCAAATATTTCACACAGAGGCGTCACACTTGTAAAGAAATGTAAAATATTTCGCGCCGCTGATTGTCACAATCCAATTATTGTATTAGCCTTCAGCACGTTAGCCCTATTTTCTACTTGGGCTTGTGAAATATAAAACTTAATTAACTGGAAAATAGAATAATTAGAGAACGACATCTCATGAAACGCAAACCTGACATGTTGATGGTTGTTGTACTTCTGTTTGCACTGAGCGTGCTGGTCAGCGGTGTCGCCCAGAGCGGATTGCTCTAGCGCAATACGCGTCTCCCGCTGCAAGCGAATTGGTGGTGGCAGACTACAAGGGCCACAAGCGGCCAAAAGACCAGCGCGGCGTTGCAATCTGATCCATGCGGACATCCCATGGCGCTGGCCTGAGCGTCTCTCCTGATTCCTGACACATATGTCCCAGTCCTATCAGTCTGGGGAAACGTCTGCCTGCTCTGAAAGACAGAGCCCGATCGTAAAATCCCTTGCCCATGCCCAGGCGATGTCCCTGCCTGTCAAAGCCCACCAGCGGGACCAGAATCAGATCCAGGCTTTTGATACTGGCAACTCTGCCAACTGCCGGAACCGGCTCAGCAATGCCCCAGCGATTGCGGTGCAGACGGCTGTGCCGGCTAACACGGACAAATACCAGGCGATGCGGGTGAAACGGATGCAGCACCGGCAGATAACAGATCTTGCCCTGCGCCCAGGCCTTCTTCAGTAAACCAGCCGGATCAATCTCGCCATCAATGGCCTGGTAAAACGCAATGCGACGACTGCCTCGCCAGGTCAATGAGCGATTGATGCGATGGGTCAGGCGGATGGCATTGTGACGTTGTGTGAAATGGTCCAGCTGTCGGCGCCTTTGGCGCAGTTGCTTTCGCAGGGAAGGATTCTTCGTGCCGGATTGACCGGTAGGCTGGTAAGCAGCAGGCATAAGCTTGACTACGATGTATGCGGAAGCCACCCAAGATACCGCCGCCGAAATAGTCCTGAACCCTTTGGTTCAGGTGGTGGCGCCAACGATGCTTTCAGGCTTTCCGTCAAGCGGACATGCACAACCACATCTTGTCGGCGCCTCCGGGGTATTGAATATCGGCTCAAGAACACTTTCAGCTAGCGGATACCCCAGGTGACTATGGAATCAGTATATAGCAGTTGGGAAGGCCTATCGAGGGTTAAGCGCGGATTTTTTGTTACAGCTCCATCTGCCGGGCATTGTGCAGTGCGCGCTCGATTTTATCTTCAAGATATTTGATTTTCTGGGCGCTGCCATGGCGGGATGTGTTGATCTGATGGTTTTTTTGTATCAGCTCGTGAGTGATATTCAGGGCTGCCATCACAGAGATTTTTTCGAGCCCGTGAATCGTACCTCGCGCTTTGATTTTGCGCATGTTTTCATCCAGATAGCGCGCCGACTTGAGCAGCGCATCCTGCTCTGAGGGCGGGCAACTGATCTGGTATTCACGGTCGAGGATTTTGACGACAACCGTGCTAGAGGCTTCGGGGCTGCTGGACATATCAGGCGCTCTGGGATTGTTCCATGGACCGCAGACGGCTGAGGACTGACTCCAGTCTCGCCTTCGCCTGACGGTTATTCTCGAGGAGTTGCTGGCGCTCAGTTTGCCAGTTATGCTGACTGGCACGCAACAGTTGATTCTCCTGTTTCATGGCAGCGCACAAGGCAATCAGAGCATCGATTTTTTCTTCGAGGGTGTTCAGTTGATCGTCATTCATGATCGTGCCTGCAAGCAGCCGCAGCCTTTTTATACAACAGCCTGTACTATAGAGAGCTGGCACAGGCCGGTCAACTCGTTCGCCTCATCCACCAACAGAGTCAGTTAAACAGCATGAAAGCAGATACTGAATTGCGATTTGCCCAGGCGAAAAAACACCGCCAGGCTTTGTTCAAGAAACTAAAAAACAACAGTGTTGCCCTGCTGTCGGCCGCGACGCTTAAAACGCGCAGCCATGACACCGAGTACAGCTACCGGCAGCACAGCGACTTTTATTACCTGAGTGGTTTTGTTGAGGATCAGGCCATGCTGGCGCTGATCAAAAGGCCAGCCGGCAACAAAGTCGTATTGTTCTGTCAGCCTAAAGACAAGACCAAGGAAATCTGGAGCGGTATCCTGACCGGCCCTGATGCCGCCGTCGGTCAATTGCATATTGACGAGGCCTGGCCGATCGGCGAGCTGGACCAGCGCATGCCGGCACTGATAGACGGCAGCGAACGGGTCTATTACAGCATCGGTCAGGACGCGGCGCTGGATACCCGGGTATCCATGTGGGTCAATGATCTCCGAGCCCGGACGCGTCAGGGTGCGCGCGCGCCGGTCCAGTTCGAGATGCTGGATCCGCTGGTTCATGAAATGCGCCTGTTCAAGGACGCCGCAGAAGTCAAACTGATGCAGAAAGCCGCTGATATTTCGGCTCGAGCGCACTGCCGAGCCATGCTCGCAGCCCGCGATGGTCTGTACGAATATCATCTGGAAGCTGAGCTGCAGCACGAATTTATCAGTTCCGGGGCGCGTTTTCCGGCCTACAACAGCATTGTTGCTGCCGGCGCGAATGCCTGCATTCTGCACTACATCGAAAACAACAAGCCCCTGCGCGATGGCGATCTGGTGCTGATTGATGCCGGTTGTGAATATGAATACTACGCGGCGGACATCACGCGCACCTTCCCGGTCAGCGGCAAGTTCAGCAAAGAGCAGAAGGCGCTATATGACATTGTGCTGAAGGCGCAACTTAAGGCGATCGACGCCATCAAGCCGGGTGTCGCCTGGGATGAGCCCCACAATATTACAGTTCGCGTGATTACCGAAGGGCTGGTAGAGCTGGGTCTGCTGAAGGGCAATGTCAAGAAACTGATTGCGGACGGCGCCTATCGTGACTTCTATATGCATCGAGCCGGCCACTGGCTGGGCATTGATGTACATGATGCTGGCAGCTACCTGAAAGGTGATAAGTGGCGCCCTTACGAAGCGGGCATGGTTACTACCATAGAGCCTGGCATTTATGTGTCACCAGACAACAAAAAAGTCGCCAAAAAGTGGCGTGGCATTGGTATACGTATCGAAGATGATGTGCTGGTGACCCGCAACGGCAACCGTGTATTGACTCACGCGGTACCCAAAACCACAAAAGAAATCGAAGCGCTGATGGCCGGGCGCCAGTAGGCCTCTGCCATAGTGCTGCAGCGGCGATACAGTGCCTGTCAGGCAGATACCGCCAGCGTGCGGCAGGTTCGGAGAAAAGAATTGCAGTGACAGACAAAACTCAACATTACGACGTCGTGATCATCGGTGGTGGTCTGGTGGGTGGCAGTTTTGCGCTATTGCTGGCCGGCCAGAATCGGCAGCAAAGCCTGCGAATTCTGCTGGTCGATGCAATGCCGCTGGCGACCGCTGCCGGGGAGCCGGACTTTGATGCGCGCAGCACGGCCCTGTCCTGGGGCAGTCATCTCATATATCGACAGGCCGGATTGTGGGACGACCTGGCATCTCATGCATGTGCTATCAAAGATATTCACGTCTCTGACCGTGGCCATTTTGGGGCCGCACGATTACACAACACGGATGTCGATGTGCCGGCGTTGGGATTCGTGATCGAGAACCGGCACCTGGCAGCGACGCTCAACAAACGCCTGCTTGAACATCCGGACATAGAAGTATGCTCGCCCGCCTCGGTGCAACGCGTTCGTCACACTGCCACTGGCATGCAGATCGAGGTGCAGGGCCAGGATCAGGTTGCCAGTACAATTGATGCCTCGCTAATGGTGCTGGCCGACGGTGGCCGTTCGGACATCTGCTCGCAACTGGGTATACAGCTGGAGCGAAAGCCGTATCAACAGCATGCCTTAATCTGCAACGTCGCCTTCGAACATCCGCATCAGGGGCTGGCTTTTGAGCGATTTACAGATACAGGACCGCTGGCGGTTCTGCCATTAAGTGACACAGAGCAAGAGCATCGCGGAGCGCTGGTGTGGACTGTGGCTGAACAGGAGGCTGCAGCAATCACTCAATTGCCAGAAGCGGGTTTTTTACATGCACTGCAGGAGAGGTTCGGCACAAGGCTGGGACGGTTTACCCGTGCTGGTGCCAGGTCTCTTTACCCATTGACACTGATGCTTGCCAGAGAACAGATTCGCCCGGGGCTGGTACTGCTTGGCAATGTAGCCCATACACTGCACCCGGTTGCCGGCCAAGGCCTGAATCTGGCGCTGCGAGATGCTGATGCGCTGGCGCAGGCACTGGCAGAACAGGCGGAAACACATGGGGCAGCTGCCGTTGGCGACTACCTGATGCTTGAGCAATACCTGCAGGCGCAACAGTCCGATCAGAATCTGACGGTCATGTTCAGCGACCTGACCACACGGCTGTTTGCCAATCGCAATCCGGCTATGGCGGCGGGCCGCAATCTGGGACTGCTGTTCATGGACGTCATGCCGCCAGCCAAACAGTGGTTTGCGCGGCAGGCTATGGGTTTGCGATAAGCGAGCGGATCTGCTCAATGCGTTCGCGATTGACACCCATGTCGCTGTAGCCAAGGCGTGAAGCCGACCTTACGTGAACCACTCCTTCGTGTGGGTTGGCCAGAAACTCCACGTCATCGACATAACCCATCAGGCGGCTGGTAAACTCGGCGTGTATATAACCACCAGAGTCTGTGATGATCTCCACGCGCTCCATCTGGTTCAATGCCTGTTTGACTGCTTCCGGCGTGCCTCTGATGGGTTCGATCGCATGACTGTCCCGGGTATCAAAACTGCTCACGCAATTAGGTGAGTCCGGGCAGGCCCGCAACTGACCATCCAACGGCCCAAGATCGGCTGGTCGATCGCCGGCACAGCCAATAAGCGTCAAGAGTCCCATAATAAGCATGCCTCGCGCAAAGTGATTGGTCTGATTCCTGCTCATGGCGAATACTCCTGTATGTGAAGTGGGTACGACTGATCAGAAAACTGACCTGCAACAGCGCCCCTTGCTCAGCCGGTGATGACCAGCGCCAGTGATTCTGCAATCATCGCTGGTTTCTGCTGGCCGTCTATCTCGACGGTTGCCTGGTTCTTTAACAACCATTGACCAGGGTTTTTTTCCTCAATGCTCATCAATACAAACCGTGCACGTATACGCGAACCAACCCGAACCGGATTCAGGAATCGAACTTTGTCCAGGCCGTAGTTTATGGTCATGCGGGTGTTCTGAAGTCGTACATTGTTAGCTTCTGCACCCAGCATACTGAGCATGGATAATGTCAGATAGCCGTGGGCGATGGTGCCGCCAAAGGGCGTTTCCGCTGCAGCACGGGCCTCATCCAGATGGATGAACTGATGATCGCCGGTGGTATCTGCAAACTGGTTGACCTGTTCCTGGCTGATGGTATGCCACTGACTGACACCAGTTTCTGTGCCTATCAGCTCCCTGGCTGCTGCCGGGCTCAGTTGTCCGGACATATTATTCTCTCCTGCCTGCGTTGCCATATGATGGTAAAGTATCGGCAGTATTCAACAGAATGCAGCCCGCTTCAACTGATCTTTGGCAGCACGTAAATGAGTCAGCAAACGCACAGTCACATACAGCACGAGACCGAAATCGCCGTCGTTGGCGCGGGGTTGGTGGGCGCCACCATGGCGCTGGCGCTGGCCGACGCGGGTATCAATGTGCTACTGCTGGATGCCTCGCCGGTAACGGCAGGTGAGCTGGGGGCACAGCCAGAGTCTTACGACCCGCGAGTAAGTGCCATCACGCATGCCTCGCAACGCTTGTTCCAGCAGTTGCAGGTCTGGCCGGCCATTGAGGCCCAACGCAGCTGCGCCTATAACCACATGCATGTGCGCGAAGCCGACGGCACCGGCCAGATCGATTTTGATGCCCGGGATGTGCATACCGACTCTCTGGGCCACATCGTCGAGAACCGGATCATGCTGTCGGCGCTGCAGCAGCGGATGGCAGAGTACCCAAACCTGCAGATACTGGCGCCGGTCACAGTCACTGCCTATCAGCAGGTGGCTCATTCCGGGACAGCTTTGAAGGCTGAGCTGACGCTGAACAATGGGGACACTGTGCAGACAGGGCTGGTGATAGCTGCGGACGGTGCCAGTTCGCCGCTGCGAAGCATGGCCGGCATCGCCACACGGGAATGGGACTACGAACATCAGGCAATCGTCACGACCATTTGCACCGAGCAGGCACACCACAATACTGCGCGCCAGATATTCATGGATGAAGGGGTGCTGGCATTTTTGCCGCTGGCCGACCAGGCTGCACCGCAATTGCCGCAACGCTATTGCTCCATAGTCTGGTCGGTGATCCCGTCTGTGGCGGAGTCATTGATGTCCATGGATGACGCTGCCTTCTGTCAGGCATTGTCCAATGCCAGTCAGCACTGGCTGGGATCTGTGCAACACACGGATAAACGCTTTAGTTTTCCGCTGCGCCAGCGGCATGCGCGCCGCTATCATCAAGGCTCGCTGGTCCTGATTGGCGACGCGGCGCACAGCATCCATCCACTGGCCGGCCAGGGCGCCAACCTGGGTCTGGCAGACGTCCATGTCCTGGCAGAAGAGCTGGTCCGGGCCCGGCACAGTGGCCGATCGCCGGCAGACCCGATTGTTCTGTCGCGCTATCAACGCCGTCGCCAGCCCAACAATCTGAGCATGATGGTGACCATGGAGGCATTCAAACGTCTGTATGCCGAGCAGCCCCTGCCAGTGCGCTGGCTCCGCAACACCGGCATGGACGCCGTCGACCGTCTGCCCGTCCTCAAGCAGTTCCTGATTCGGCAGGCGCTGGGCTGATCCCAGCCAATCAGCTGTAATATTTTCTAAAGAATCCCCTACGGCGGACGATGACCTTAGGTAAGCCTAAATTGCCCCCGAGGATTTTCTCATGAGCCAAGAATCGCCCTGGCCGTTTGATGTCGACCTGAGCGCTCTCGACACTGGCAGTATTACCAATATCATTCTGGATATTGAGAACCATCTGCCGCTGCTGACCTCTGAAAACGACATGCAGGAATTGCTGCGCGTCAAAAAGCTCTTTGAAGAAGAATTGATGGAGGCGCGCAGACTGCACTGATTTGTGCGCCCTTGCGAGCCCGCCACTCCCGCGTTAGCTGAACAACCCCTTCATTCTGGATCTGCCGCGTCTCCCGCTCACCACCGCTGGAGCGCGTTCTCCTGTATTCCTGGCTTAAATTGCCCTATGCTGTCCGCTGCTCTGACATTTGGCGACGAGAGTGCGTATGCAGATACCACGAAGACAGCGTCAATTGTCGGCACAACATCAATAATAATGACTGTGGAGGGTTTTCTGTGAAGAAGCTGGTCAGTTTGTTTACCGTGGCATTGCTGGCTGTTGGCCAGGTGCATGCCGTCGATGAGGCGCGCCTCACTCAGGCTCTGAACAGTGCCGATCGCCCGGCAGCCGACAAAGAGCGCGATGCCTCGCGCCAACCAGTGGCTGTGCTGAGTTTTCTGGGCCTGGAAGAGGGCATGACCGCGCTCGATATCATGGCCTCAACAGGCTGGTATACCGAAGTCCTGTCGTACGCCGTGGGGCCCAATGGCACAGTACTGATGCAAAACAGCCCGGCCTCCCTGGGTATGCGTAATACTGAAGCCGGCGTGCAGGAGCGCCTGGCCGGAAATCGTCTGCCAAATGTGCAGCGCGTGAATCAGGGCTTTGACAGCCTGGGTATCGAGTCCGGCTCGGTGGATTTTGCGCTGACGGCGCTTAATTTCCACGATCTGTACAATGGCAACCCCGCCGCCGCGCAGGCCATGCTGGCTGCCGTCAAGGATGTGCTCAAGTCGGGCGGCATCCTGGGTATCATCGATCACCGCGGCAATGTGGGCGCCGACAATGCATCGCTGCACCGCATCACACTGGATGAAGTGGCCCAGGCAGTGACCGAAGCCGGGTTTGTCATCACGGGTGTCAGTGACGTGCTGCATGCCGATGACGATCCAAGGACAACCGGACCTTTTGATCAGAGTCTGGGGCGCAATACCGACCGTATCGTGGTACGCGCCATGAAACCCTGATGCCTTGAAGGCACTGGCAGCAAGTACGCTGCCAGCAGCGTTTAATCGCGGGGTCACCGCCAGCCTGTCTGCAGGCTGGTTGTGGCCCCGCCGGTTTTTTGGACTGGTTTAACGAATAACGAAACTAGATTTGAAAGCAACTCTTCCCAAATTGAGCCCGTTGCAGTGGCTGACACGCTTCGCATCCGTGTTTCGCTATAGCGGCGTCGCAATAGAAATCGTCTGGCGTGCCAGCCCGGCCCTGACCATCGTCATGGCGCTGGCGACGCTGGCGGCAGGGCTATTGCCGGCTGCCATTGCCTGGGTCGGCCAGCTGATTGTTGACGCCGTTGTCGCCGCCATTGAGGCGGATGGCGCAGCCCGCGATGCGCTGCAGGCCCAGCTCCTGCAATATGTGCTGATCGAGGCAGGACTGGTGGTGCTGATGACCGGCGCCCAGAAAATCAACACGGTGTGCCAGTCCATCCTGCGCGCCCTGCTGAGCAACGAAGTCAATGTGATGATTCTGGAAAAGGCATTGACGCTGGAGCTGGCCAATTTTGAAGACTCTGAATACTACGACAAGCTGGTGCGCGCACGACGAGAGGCCTCAAGCCGCCCACTGAGCCTGGTCATTGCGACCTTCGATCTGATTCGTGATGGAATCTCGCTGATCAGTTATGGCTTCCTGCTGCTGCAGTTCTCCATCTGGGCGGTTCTGCTGCTCAGCTTTGCCGGTGTGCCCGCCTTTATGGCTGAGGCCAAATACTCGGGTGAAGCATTCCGCAACCAGCGTCGTCGATCCTCAGAGCGCCGTATGCAGGTCTATCTTGAAATGGTGCTGACACGCGAGGACGGCGTGAAAGAGGTCAAGCTGATGCAGCTGGGCCGCCTGTTCCTGCAGCGCTACGTGGATATATTCAAGAATATCTACAAGGAAGATCGCAATCTGGTCCTGCGCCGCGGGTTCTGGGGTTATATGCTGGGCCTGATTGCCAGCGCGGCTTTCTATTTTGCTTACGGCTGGGTCGCGTTCGCAGCGGTTGCCGGTGCCATCACGCTGGGCCAGATGACCATGTATATTGCGGTGTTCCGTCAGGGTCAGGGCGCGGTCACCAGTTGCCTGGCGTCGATCAACAGGATGTATGAAGACAACCTCTACCTTTCCAACCTGACTGAATACCTGGGTCACAACGTGCCCGAGCCGACTGGCGACAGGACCGAGGGGCCACAACCCGAAGATGGAATCCGTTTTGAGCAGGTCAGTTTCCATTACCCGGGGGCTGAGCGGCCAGCTCTGGATGCCATCGATCTGCATATTCGTCCTGGCGAAAGTCTGGCCATCGTTGGTGAGAATGGGTCTGGCAAGACGACGCTGATCAAACTGCTGACGCGGCTCTACACACCAACAGGTGGTCGCATTCTGTATCAGGGGCTGGATCTGCAGGAGTGGGATATCAACGCACTGCGTGAAAAGCTGGGCGTCATTTTTCAGGATTTCGCCCGCTATCAGTTAAAGGTTGGTGAAAACATTGGTGTTGGAGACAAAGAGTTTATAAATGATCGGCCGTTGATCGAAGAGGCAGCTGAAAAGGGCCTGGCAGCCGAATTCATCAAACATATGCCCGCCCAGTACGATACCCAGCTGGGTACCTGGTTTCGCGATGGGCAGGACCTGTCAGGCGGGCAGTGGCAGAAGATCGCGCTGGGCCGTGCCTTTATGCGTAGCCGCGCCGAGGTGCTGATTCTGGATGAACCAACAGCTGCTATCGACGCGCGTGCCGAAGCCGACATTTTTGCGCACTTTCGCGAATTGACCGCCAATCGTATCTCGATCATCATTTCCCACAGATTTTCGACGGTACGTATCGCCGATCAGATCGTGGTTATGGAGCATGGCCAAATCCTCGAGCGCGGTGATCACGAGAGCCTGCTGGCACTGGGCGGCCAGTACGCCACACTGTTCGAACTGCAGGCCAAAGGCTACCAGTAAACGCCGTCACGGAGCAGTCCGCGAATGGGATTTGAAAACGTCTTTGTCGAAGTAGCTGCCATGCTGGCAGTGGTGACCATTATCGGCTCGGTGGGCCTGATGTTGCGTCAGCCACTGATCGTTTCATTTATCGCTGCGGGCATCATTCTGGGCCCCTCAGTACTCGGGCTTGTGGCAGCCACCGAGCCCATCGAGCTGCTGGCGCAGATGGGCATTGCCCTGCTGTTGTTTGTTGTCGGCCTCAAGCTGGACCTTCACATCATTCGCACCATGGGGACCGTTGCGCTGGCCACCGGTCTGGGCCAGGTGCTGTTTACTTCGATCTTTGGATTTCTGATTGCCCTGGCACTGGGGATGTCGCCGGTTGGCGCGCTGTATGTGGGCGTTGCGCTGACCTTTTCCAGCACCATCATCATCGTCAAACTGCTCTCCGATAAAAAAGAGATTGATGCCCTGCATGGGCGCATCGCTGTTGGTTTTCTGATTGTGCAGGACATTGTGGTGGTCCTGGTTATGATCGGCCTGACGGCGCTGGGTGCGGGCACCTCGGCCGAGCCCGGCGCGCTGGCGACCGAGATGCTTTGGGTGGTTCTGAAAGGTACCGGCATGCTGCTGTTCATCGCCGCGCTGATGAAGTATGTTCTCCCGACACTGACTGGCCTGATGGCGCGATCCGCTGAGCTGCTGATTCTGTTTGCCATTTCCTGGGCCGTGACAATGGCAGCGGTTGGTGATGCACTTGGCTTCAGCAAAGAAGTGGGTGCCTTCCTGGCGGGTGTGTCGCTGGCATCGACGCCATTCCGCGAGGTTATCGGAGCGCGGCTGGTCAGCCTGCGTGACTTTCTGCTGCTGTTCTTTTTCATAGAGTTGGGCAGCGGTCTTGAGCTGGGGACGCTGGGTGGGCAGGTGGCACCAGCGCTTATCCTGTCGGCGTTCGTGCTGATCGGCAATCCGATCATTGTCATGGCCGTGATGGGATATATGGGGTACCGCAAACGTACTGGATTCCTCGCCGGCTTGACGGTCGCCCAGATCAGCGAATTTTCCCTTATCCTGGCGGCTCTGGGATTGTCGCTGGGCCATATCGACCGCGAGACAGTTGGCCTCATCACGCTGGTAGGTTTGATCACCATCAGTGGCTCCACATACATGATTCTGTATTCCCACCGCCTGTACGAGTGGCTGTCACCTGCAATGTCGGTGTTTGAGCGGCGCAATGCCTACCGGGAAACGGAATATGATACTGATGAAGCGCTGCGTCCAGAGTTTGTAGTGTTCGGGCTGGGTCGTTATGGTTGTGGTATTGCGGATCAACTGATGGCACGTGGACACAAAGTGCTGGGTATTGATATTGATCCGGAGGTTGTCCGTACTCAGGGCAGCGAGAACATGAAGGTACGCTTCGGCGATGCGGAAGACCCGGAATTTCTGGGCTCCCTGCCTCTGGCGCGAACGCGCTGGGTAATCAACACTGCCCGCGAAAGAGATATCAATATGGCGCTGCTCAACAGCCTGCGTCGCGAGGCTTATGTCGGTAAAGTCGCGCTCACCGCAGCAAATGCCCGGGATGCCGAGATATTACAGCGGGCGGGCGCAGACCTGGTACTTCGACCCTTTGCTGATGCCGCCTTCCAGGCTGTCGACTGGGTACTGGGGAGTGGCGAACCGGCACAGCCAGGTTAGCGAATTTCACCAAGCTTTTCCAAAATCCTTAGCCAGACTCGCCTCTTCATATCTCATTAGATAAGCATAGTTTATATATATCAATAGCTTATAATTCTGGCACGATATGTGAATTGCTCATGCCATCACCCACTCATTTGCAGCGGGTTCTGGACAAATCACAGGCAGTGAGCAATGAACAACACAGGCATTATCGATCTTTTTACCCGACATAAAGTGGCAGCCAACCTGGTGATGATCATGATGATCCTCTCCGGGCTCTGGGCATCGACACGCATCAATACCCAGCTTGACCCATCTGTGGAATGGCCGGTTGTCATTATCAATGCCAACTGGCCCGGCGCCTCGGCCGAGGACGTTGAACAACTGATTGTGGTGCCGGTTGAACAGCAGGTCCGCACCGTGATCGGCCTGCAGCAGATGTACTCCACCAGTACCCAGGGTAGCGCAAACATTCGACTCGAGTTCATGTTTGACACAGACCTGAGCAAGGCGCTCGAGACCGTAAGTGATCGCGTCGCGCAGATTCGCAATCTGCCAGGCGACATGGAGCCGATGGTGGTGCGCCGTGGTATGTCCTATGAGCCTATTGCCTCCCTGATTGTTGCCGGAGGCTCCAGTGTGTCAGAACTGGTACCCCTGGTGCGTCGATTCGAACGCGAACTTTATACCGCCGGCGTTGACCGCATTGAGTTCAGTGGATTGCCGGAAGAAGAAATGGCCATACAGGTAGGCAGTCGCGATCTGCTGGCCATGAATACCACGCTGGATGCGCTGGCGGGTGAAGTACGTTATCGCAGCATGGATGTACCTGCGGGTGTTGTTGCGCGCAGCCAGGGTGAAATGCAGTTGCGAGGGCTGGATCAGCGCCGTGGGATTAATGAATTCGAGCGTATGGAAATTCAGAATCCCCAGACCGGTGAGCTGATCCGGCTCGGCGATGTCGCCCAGGTAGAGAAGCGCGCCAAAGCCGGACAGCCCTTGCTCAGCAAGGATGGCAGCCCTGCCATCGAAATGAACCTGTATCGTGTAACCAACTCGGATGCTTTGTTGTCCGCTCGCATCCTGCAGCAGTGGATGGACCAGACTCAACCGCAATTGCCCGATGGCGTTACCGTGGAAACCTACCAGGAAGTCTGGGTACTGCTGAAAGAGCAGCTGGAAGTTATCGCCAGTAATGCATGGTCTGGCCTTGTGCTGGTTGTGTTGACACTGTTTGTGTTCCTGAATACACGTACTGCGGCCTGGGTCACGGTGGGTATTCCCGTCAGCTTTCTGTTCGCAACCATGCTCTACTATTACGTGTTCGGCGGCAGCATCAACATTCTCGCCCTGATCACATTCATCATGGCACTAGGTATTGTGGTCGACGACGCGATTGTTGTTGGCGAGGACGCTGTCAGTCTGCACGAGCAGGGCCTGAGCCCCGATGAGGCAGCGTCTGGTGCAGCAAAACGCATGTTCATGCCGGTGATGACTTCGTCGCTGACCACACTGGCCGCTTTTGTTCCGCTGCTTATCACTGGTGGCGAAATGGGGGCAGTCATTCAGACCATGCCGATGGTTCTGTTCTGCGTCATCGTGGCGTCTCTGGTTGAATGCTTTATTGTGCTGCCGGCACACCTCAAGCACAGCTTCAAACAGATGGGTCGTAAACCTAAGTCGAAATTCCGTCAGAAGTTCGATGCTGCTTTCTTTGGATTCCGTGACCGCTACTACAAACCGGTGCTCACCCTGGCGCTGGCGCGACCTGGCACTACGCTGCTGACCGCGATCGGCTGTGTGGTTCTTGCCTTCAGTCTGGTGATCGGCGGTCGGGTGGGCGTTAATTTTGTGCTGGGTATGAGTCTGCAGATGCTGGAAGCAAATGTCAGTTTCACCATGGACGCCACCGAGGAGCAGCGACGTGAGTTCATGCGACACCTGGAACAGTCAATGCAGCAGACTGACAGTGAGAATGGCAATGTCAACATCAATGGTTACTACGTGCGTGAGAATGTTGCCCGTATCAACCAGGAGAACAAGTCAGGTGCCCAGTTCGGTTCCATGCGTGTCGAGTACGCATGGGAAGATGTCTACCAGGTCGCACCACAGGAGTTCGTCAATGCATGGCAACAGCGCGTCGTACGTCCACCGTATGTCGAGCAGGTACTGCTTGAGGTGCGTGGGGGAGCCAACGGTGGTGCGCCGGATATTTCCCTGGTGCTGAGAGGAGACGACATCAACACACTCAAGCAGGCTTCCGAAGAACTGCAGGCGGCCCTGAGCAACTACGAGGGAGTGAGCAACGTCTTTGATAACCTGCCTTACGGGCGCGATCAGATGATCTTTGATCTGACTGCCCAGGGTCAGGCACTTGGCGTCACCACTGCCTCACTCGGCCAGCAGCTGCGTGCGGCCTACTATGGCAACCGCGTGCAGATATTCAACCAGAATAACAGCGAGCTGGAAGTCATGGTCATGCTGCCTGACGAGGAACGTGACCATATCGCTTCGCTGGGACAATTCCCGGTGCGAACGCCGCAGGGAGAAGTTGTTCCATTACGCCAGGTCGCCCATCTTTCCACCCGTCGTGGTATCGATGTCATCAATCACAACAACGGTTCGATGTCAGTGATGGTCAGTGCCTCCGTGGACAGTCAGGTGAACAACGCCGAGCGTGTACTGGCCTCCGTGCGCGAGACAGTATTGCCACAGATCAATCAGCGTTACGGTCTGAGTTCTGATGTCGGCGGTAATAACCTGCGCAATCAGCAACTGCTGGAGACCATGCAGATGGGTGGCATGCTGACGCTGATCTTCATCTACCTGATTCTTGCCTGGTCGTTCTCTTCATACGTATGGCCGCTGGCAGTGCTCACCGCGATTCCGCTGGGCCTGACGGGTGCAATTGCAGGCCACTGGGTCATGGGTGTGGACCTGGGCATGATGTCGATGCTGGCATTCTTTGCCCTGACCGGGGTGGTGGTCAACGACTCTATCGTGCTGGTCAGTTTCCTGCGCCGGGAACTGGAAGCCGGCAAAGGACTGGTCGACGCAGTGAGCAGCGCTGCGCTGTCACGCTTCCGCGCCGTCTGCCTGACCTCGCTGACGACAGTGGCAGGCCTGTCGCCGCTGATGTTCGAACAGTTCAGCCTGGCCATCTACATGGTACCGATTGCCATAACACTGGTGTTCGGCCTGGCATTTGCCACCTTGTTGGTGCTGCTGGTTGTTCCGGCGCTGATTGTGATGATTGAACGCATTAAAAACAGACTCGGCAGACTCAAGACTGCCACCCAGGCTCAGGTGTTCGAGCCAAGTAAAGAGGGACTTTGATATGCAAGGCGATAACAACTTCGGGCAACAGATTTTCTGGGGTCGTCAGCTCAACAGATTCAGATACATTGGCACCAAAGCGGCCGGTGTATTAATACTGGGCATGTTTGTGCTGACCAGCGCACTGGTGGTAGCAACAGGACCGGAGGCGGCTCCTGTTGAACGGGCGGAACGCGAGTGGCCGGTAGCAGCCAGCGTCGTACAGCCAGCAGCCATGTCACCCACATTACAGGCGTATGGCAGACTGGAATCCGATCAGCAGGCAACATTGCGTGCCGGTCTGACCGCCGATGTCTCTGCAGTGCACTTTCGGGAGGGGGACTGGGTTAATTCAGGTGACGTTCTGCTGGAGCTGGATCCGCGTGAGGCTGAACTGGCGCTGCGTGCCGCCCAGGCCGCGGAGCGACGAGCCGAGGCCAGCCTGAAATCGGTCGTTAGCGACTACGAGTTGGCACAGACACTGGCTACGCATCATGAGGATCAATTACGCATCGCCAGAGAAAAGCTGCAGCGCTTTGAATCACTGCACACGCAGCGCATGATCGCAGACGCGCAACTGGATGAAGTGCGTCATGAGGCAACCGAGCGCGCCATGGTTCACGCCAGCCATCAGGCAACACTGGCTGACTACCCCAATCAGATTGCCCAGGCCGAAGCAGTACTGGAAGAAAGTCGCGCCAGTCTGGCAAGAGCTGAGCTGGACCTGCGCCATACTCAGGTGGCGGCACCGTTTAATGGCCGCATACTCAGTCTGGGGGTTGCGGTCGGTGACCGCATCAGTGTTGGAAGTGAGCTGCTGCAGGTAGCGGACTACGACCGCCTGCAGGTGCGCGCGTCACTGCCAATCGAAATGGCAGCGCAACTGCGTGGCAGTCTGCAAAACGGCCAGGTAGTGACTGCGACAATTAACGATGTCACATCAGCGACCGGGCAATCTACTCAGGTACTGGAATTAAAGGGACTGGCTGGCAACGTCAAATCCGGACAGAGCGGCATTGACGGCTTTTTCAAGGTGCCTGCTGATGCCACACTGGCACTGGGTGAGGTAGTAAACCTGAATGTGCGTCTGCCGGTTGAGCGAGATGTTGTCGCTGTGCCGATGCATGCCATTTATGACAACGACCGCATCTATCGGATTGATCACAGCCGTCTGGAAGCGGTGCAGATCGAGCGCGTTGGTGAACATATCGACCAGCAGGGTAACTACCATGTACTGGTCCGTTCCCAGTCCCTGACCGCGGGCGACCAGATTATGGTTTCTCAACTGCCCACTGCCATGACCGGCTTGCTGGTAAATCCGGTGACCGAATCGGCACTGGCCGACGGCGCGCCGCTGCAGCCAGGTGTGGCTGCCGTCAGCAGTATCAACTGACGACTGGCCACGCTGGTGCCCTGGCACTGGTAGTGCCGGGCGTGCCAGCGTGGTATTGTCCTCCGTCAAAACTGAACACGTTTGACCGTGCCGCAACTGGGCACGGTCAGTCTGCTTACGGAGGAACAGAGAATGTCACAGCTATTGGCCAATCAGGGCATCATCATTACCGGAGGAACACGCGGCATCGGTAAAGCCATCGCCGAGGCCTGTCTGGCAGAAGGTGCCAGAGTGTTGATCACCGGCCGTTCTGAAGAGAGCGTTAACAAAGCGCTGGAGGCTATCGGTCACGACGCCCTGACTGGCAGCGTCGCTGATGTGGCCAGCGAGGAAGACACGGTGCGTGTCTTCGAACTCGCCATGCAACAGTTCGGTAAAGTCGATGCTGTGGTCAACAATGCAGGTATTGCCCGTGCCGGCGCCATTCAGAACCTGCGCGCCAAGGATTTCCAGATGGTCATGGATACCAACCTCACCGGCGCCTTCCTTTACAGTCGCGAAGCCTTCCGTGTCATGAAAGATGCCGGCGGTGGGCGTATTCTCAATATCGGCAGTATCTCAAGTCAGACCCCGCGTTTCGGTTCAGTCCCTTACACCACCAGCAAGTTCGGTCTGCAGGGCATGACCCGTGCGCTGCAGGTCGAGGGACGAGAACTCGGCATCATGGTAAGCTGTTTGCACCCTGGCAACGTACATACTGACATCTGGGACAAAGCGCCAAAGTCTGTTGTTGATGAGCCCAAAATGCAGGTGGCAGATATTGCCCGTGTGGCAGTGCTGATGCTGAGCATGCCGCCGAACTCCACCATAATCGATGCCACCGTGCTTGATCCCAGACAGCCATTTCTGGGCCGTGGTTGAACCATCCAATTCAAGGAGAAGCAGTTATGAAGTCACGCGTTATCCAATCATTAGTGGTACTGGCAATTGGCGTTGTGGGTGTCCAGGCTTTCGCACAGAGCGATAGCCTGGTCGCCGAAGATGCACAGATCCAATTACTGAGCGATACGTTCACCTTCACGGAAGGTCCGATAGCCGATGAGGCCGGGAACGTTTATTTTTCGGATATCCCTGCCAACCGTATTCATCTGTGGACTGTTGATGGCGAGCTGCAGACCTTTCGTGAACAGACCAATGGCAACAACGGTCTGTTTTTTGATGCCGACTGGGTGCTCTACGGCGCCGAGGGTGGTGCGGGCCGCATCAGCCGAATGGACAGTGAGGGCAATGCCACGGCAGTGATCGATCAGCACAATGGCGCTCCTTTCAACAGCCCGAATGATCTGTGGATTGACCCGCAGGGTGGCATCTACTTTACTGATCCACGCTACGGCAGCGAAGCAAACCTGCCACAGCCGGGTTACTACGTGTATTACCTGGCGCCTGGAGCTTCAGAAGCGGAAGTCATCATTACCGACATGCAGCGTCCGAACGGCATTATTGGCACCGCTGATGGAGAGACTCTGTACGTGGCCGATCATCAGGGTAACCAGACCTTTGCCTACAACATCGATGCCCCCGGTCAGATCAGCGGAAAAAGGCTGATTGCCCCGCAGGGTTCCGACGGTGTCACACTGGATGAGCATGGCAATCTGTATTTGACTGGTGGTAACAATATCACGGTGTACAGTCCGGAAGGAGAGGTGCTGCAGGTGATTGAGTTTCCATTGGCGCCTGCCAATATGACCTTTGGTGGGCCGGAGCGCAATGTTCTTTATGTCACCGCACGCAGAAGCCTGTTCGCCTTGCCGATGAATGTCAGAGGTATGTACTGAGCAACCAACAGGCTGACAAATAGAATCTGTCAGATATAGGTGGTCTGAGCCATCGGGTTAAGATCCGTCTCAGTCCACCACTGGCAATGGAGTGCGATAGAATTCATACCGCCCGCGCCCGGCCGCTTTGGCCTTGTACATAGCCACGTCGGCGTGGTGGAGCAGACTGGAAAAGTCGTCTCCATCCTCAGGTGCAATTGCCACACCCATGGATATTGAGGGTTTGATCGAAACACCATCAAGAACAACTGTTGTTGCAACGGCTTGAATTATCTTGTCCAGCACGCGTTTGAGGTCGTCTGTCGCTCTCAGGCCCCCGACAAGAATCAGAAATTCATCGCCAGCAATTCTTACGAGTTTGTCCGAACGTCGCAACTGCTGAGTGATGGTTTCTGTTACATGCTGCAATAAGGCATCGCCGCGTGCATGCCCCATCGAATCATTGATCTGCTTGAAATTGTCGACATCGACAAACACGAAACCGACGCTGGCATTCTCAGCCTGGCTCTGACCAATCACGTCCACAAACAATTGCTCTGCCATCCGTCGGTTGGGTAGCCCGGTCAGCTTGTCATGATTGGCCAGATGCTCTGCAGCCAGCTTGGACTGCTCTACATCGACCAGCTCCTGCCGTAATCGCGCCAGCAAGAGTAACAGGTCAGACGCCAGCACACGAATCAGGAAAGTGGACGCAGCCAGGACAGCCAGGTGATCAATCATCGTCAGATAACCACGTGTGACTTCTGTGCCGGTGCGCCAGCCATTCATGGTCGCCACGCTGAGAATGACGATGTACAACAACATGCTGACAGAGACAACGTAAAACGATCGCGGACCGACCATGACCATGGCCAGCAAAAGCACCGCAGGGTAAGCGATCACCGCGGCAGAGCGCAGACCGGAGCCGTCCCACATACTCTGAAAGATACAAAACAGGGTGACCGCCAGGATGATATGACTGGCCAGTGTTGTCTGGCCACGCCGCAACAGCAGCAGTGTGCCACACAACAGCACCACGCAGATCATCATGTAGACCATGATCGATATCTGAGCGCTAAGGACGGCAACGATTGACAGCGTTACAAGCAATAAAATACAGACAAGAACAAACTGCTGGATCCGCCGGTTACGAATCTCTTCAATATCTCCTTGCAGTCGCAGCAGTCTGTTTTTGTCGGTCATTTCTTCAGTGGCGAATCAAATAGTCAAAAGCACTCAGTGCTGACCGTGACCCTTCTCCCATCGCGATAACAATCTGCTTATAGGGTATCGTGGTCACATCACCGGCGGCAAATACGCCGGGGATGTTGGTCTCACCGCGGTTGTCGATCTCAATCTCTCCAAACTTGCTGGTTTTCAAAGTGCCCTTGACCCATTCGCTGTTTGGCAGCAAACCGATCTGCACAAAAACACCTTCCAGCTCCACAGTGTGCGACTGCTCGCTCTGGCGGTCCTTGTAGACCAGGCCAGTCACTTTCTTGCCGTCGCCCACTACCTCTGTGGTCTGTGCCGAGGTGATCACCTTGACGTTGGGCAGGCTGCGCAATTTGCGCTGCAGTACTTCGTCTGCCTTGAGCGTGTCGGCAAATTCCAGCACCGTCACGTGAGCGACCAGACCTGCCAGGTCGATGGCTGCCTCAATACCTGAGTTGCCGCCGCCGACAACAGCGACACGCTTGCCCTTGAACAGGGGGCCGTCACAATGCGGGCAGTACGCCACACCCTTGTTCTTGTACTCCCTCTCGCCCGGCACATTCAGTTCACGCCAGCGTGCGCCAGTGCTGATAATGATCGACTTGGCCTTCAGTGATGCACCATTATCAAATTTGATCTCGTGGAAACCGCCAGGTTCAACGGCAGGCACCAGAGCCGACGCGCGTTGCAGATTCATGATATCCACCTGGTACTGTTTGACGTGCTCTTCGAGCTGTCGCGCCAGTTTCGGGCCTTCCGTTTCCTGCACAGAGATGAAGTTTTCGATTGCCATGGTGTCGAGCACCTGACCGCCAAAGCGCTCAGCCGCGACACCGGTTCGAATACCCTTGCGCGCTGCGTAAATCGCCGCTGCCGCACCGGCCGGGCCGCCGCCCACGATCAACACATCAAATGGATCCTTGCTTGCCAGCTTCTCGGCTTCGCGCTTGGCGGCGCCGGTATCAATCTTGGCGAGAATCTCATCGACGCCCATACGGCCCTGTCCAAACAGCTCACCGTTCAGGTAGATGCTGGGGACGGACATGACCTCGCGTTCTTCCACTTCTTTCTGGAACAGAGCACCGTCAATGGCCACGTGTTTGATATTGGGGTTCAAGACCGCCATCACGTTCAGGGCCTGCACCACATCCGGGCAATTTTGACAGGATAGTGAGAAATAAGTTTCAAAGGCGAATTCACCTTTGATGGCTTTGATCTGGGCGATTTTTTCCTCACTCAGCTTGGGCGGATGTCCACCCGTCTGCAGCAGCGCCAGAATCAGCGAGGTAAACTCGTGTCCCATCGGGATACCAGCGAAGGTCAGATGCATATCGGCATCTGGCCGCTGCAGGCTGAACGACGGGCGTCGGCTACCCTGACCGTCCTCACGAACTGTGATGTGCGGACTCAGCGAAGCAATGTCCTGCAGCAGTGCGCGCAGCTCCTTTGATTTCGCGCCGTCATCAAGCGACGCGACCAGCTCGAAAGGCCGGGAGACTTTCTCCAGATAGGCTTTCAGCTGGGTTTTCATGTTGGCGTCTAACATCACGTTTTTCCTCGATAAATCAATGCACAAAGGCAGTGTTTACACAAATTTCGGGCAAAAGAAAGCCCGGACGATAGCCGCCCGGGCTCTCGGGCTTACTGGAGTAAGGCGTTTTAGATCTTGCCTACCAGGTCCAGTGACGGCGCCAGTGTTTCTTCGCCTTCCTGCCACTTGGCCGGGCAAACTTCGCCAGGGTGAGCAGCGACGTACTGAGCAGCTTTGACTTTGCGCAGCAGCTCTGAGGCATCGCGGCCGATACCGCCAGCAGTAATTTCAACTACCTGGATCTTGCCATCGGGGTCGATCACAAAGGTTCCGCGCTCAGCCAGACCAGCTTCTTCGATCATGACTTCGAAATTGCGGCTGATGACGCCAGTGGGGTCGCCGATCATCGGGTAGGTGATCTTGCGAATGGTATCCGAGCTGTCATGCCAGGCTTTGTGCGTGAAGTGCGTATCAGTAGAAACGCTGTAGATTTCAACGCCGCGGGCCTTGAATTCTTCGTAGTTGTCAGCCAGGTCGCCCAGCTCTGTCGGGCATACAAAGGTGAAATCGGCTGGGTAGAAGAACACAACTGACCACTTGCCGGTCAGATCAGCTTCGGTCACTTCGACGAACTCGCCATTGTGGAATGCGGTCGCTTTAAAGGGTTTAACTTCGGTATTGATCAAAGACACGTAAAGACTCCTTAATTTCCCTGTGCCGAATCCAGTTTGATCGGCGGTTCACTTAACAGCCGCAAGAATAGCCCTATTTTCAGCTTAGGTAAAATGAAATATATATTAACAAACGATAGAAATAATAAATGATGTCGCTCGCTGTCGGCGTCTACAGTCGATAGAAGGCAGTCACCAGAACGTAGATCAGCGCGGCACAGAGACAAAAATACAGGATTACTTTGACAGGTTCCTGACGCAGTCTGTCCAGCTGCGTTTCGGCTCGCCCGGCGGCCTTGTCCGCTTCGTACTGCGCACGGGACTCTCGCTGGCGCTGTGACTGGTACTCGGCCAGCAGACTGGAGGCCAGACCGTAGTCGTCATCGTTGCGCAACCAGATGCCAGGCATTGAAATGCCCCAGTTGCCGGCACTGGTCTCATAGAAGTCTATATCATGGTCGTGCAACAGCTGGCGCACGTCCTCGGCTTCATCGTCAGGTACATGGCGCAGTTTGAATATCAGGCGTGACATAGTTGTAATACAGAATGGACTGGAGTGGTCATGTTACTGGCATCGGCCGCAGGAAAACATAGCCAACCGCAACAAAGGGAAGAAGAGGGAGAGCATTATGTTGGAGAAAGCAGGTTTCAAAGCTGCACAGGCGATCGTTGCGCTGGTACTCGCGAGCATCGCCTCGCTGGCGAGCGCGCAGACAGCGGTCTGGCAGGTCAGCAAGGATGACGGCAATCACATTTACCTGGGCGGCACCATTCACCTGTTGCGCGCCAGCGATTATCCCCTGCCGCCTGAGTATGAGCTGGCGTATCAGGAGTCAGACCGCCTGTTCTTCGAGACTGATATCGGGGCCATGAATGACCCTTCGCTTCAACAGCGCATGATGGCGCAGATGACCTACCAGGACGGTCGCACCCTGCGAACAGTCCTGAATGAGGAAGCGTATCAGGCGCTGTCAGATTATGTGGCATCGGCCGGACTGCCCATCCCGCTGGCCATGATGCAGACTTTCAAGCCGGGTCTGCTGATCAGCACCCTCAGCGTGCTGGAGCTGCAAAAGCTCGGGTTTTCACCCCAGGGTGTTGATATGTTTTTCCATACCCGGGCCATGGGGGACGGTAAGGATCGTGGACAGCTGGAGACGCTTGATCAGCAGCTGGCGCTGCTTGCCAGTCTGGGCGAGGGCTATGAAAGCGATTACGTGATGTACTCGCTGGAAGATTTCAAGGACATGGAGTCGCAGCTTGAAACCATGGTGAGCAGCTGGCGCGCGGGTGACCTGAGTGTGCTGGAAGAGCAATTCGTCGGTTCAATGGGCGAGTTCTCGGACGAGCTTTATCAGGGCCTGCTTGTTGACCGCAATCAGGCGTGGCTGCCGCTTATCGAGGCCATGTTCGAACAGGACGGCACAGAGTTCGTGCTGGCTGGTGTCGCGCACATGGTAGGAGAAGATGGGCTGTTGGTAATGCTGGAGAGTCGCGGTTACGAGGTGACTCAGGTGGTGGCACAGCCGTGATGCCTGCTGTGCCGTGCCCGGTATTAAGGACCTGGATCAGTTGGCAGTTTTGTGACTCAGGATGATCTGGCGAGGGCCGCGGGTATTGGTTTGACCGCTGGTGCCCGTTGGAATCTGCTGGACCTTGCCGCCGGATTTGAGAAACGCTGCTACCTGGCGGGCCAGATCTTCGCGATCACAAACAGGCAGGTCTTTCTTGGATTTGCTGGACATGACACTAAACCTTGATATCTACCGTAAAAAGTCGATCAGTATACACTAATCCCCCCTTTCCTGTCAGCTCGTCAATTTGTGCCTGCAGCCTTTTATACCGCCGGCAATCTGCTAGAATCGGTCAATCTGTTGGAGAGAGATCAGTATGACCGATAAAACTGCAGCGAAAAAAACAACATCCAAAACCACGTCGAAAGCCAAATCTGCGGCGACCACCAAGACCAGTTCTGCCAAGTCGACTGCCACGTCGCCCAAGGCGGATACCAAAAAGGCTGCGGTGAAAAAAGCGCCCGCAGCAAAGTCTGCGACCGCCGCCAAGAAAGCAGGCGTGGCTAAAAAAGAGCCTGTAGCCAAAAAAGCGCCTGCCGCCAAGAAAGCGCCTGCAGCAAAGAAGGCACCCACAGCCAAGACAGCGCCTGCCGCCAAGAAAGCGCCGGCGGCCAAGAAAGCCCCTGCGTCAACGACCAAGACGACCGCTGCCAAGGCGACTGCAAAAGCCAAGGCTGCGACAGCTGCCAAGCCCAAAGCAGATGCCAAGGCAAAATCTGCAACAGCAGCCAAGCCCAAGGCTGCCGCCAAGTCTGGGACCGCAGCGAAAGCCAAGGCCGCAGCCAAGCCCAAAGCTGCCGCCAGTCCCAAGGCAGCCAGCAAGTCGAAGGCAGAGGCAAAACCCAAGACGGCAGCAAAATCCAGGGCCGCGGCCAAGCCTAAAGCTGAGGCCAAGCCTAAAGCCGCGGCTAAACCTAAAGCGTCGTCCAAACCAAAAGCAGCCAGTAAGCCCAAAGCAGCCGCGAGCGCGGCGCCAGATATCACAGCAGCTCCGGCGGAGCCTGTTAAAGAGAGCGTCAAGGGTGCATCGGTCAGCTTCAGCTCAGTGCAGGAGCCGCCTGCTCATCTGACCATGCGAGTCGAGCCGAATCGCGTGGTGGCGTTTCACTATCGCTTGTGCGAAGTCCGCCAGGACGGAAGTTACTCCCCCTGGATTGAGAGCTCATTCGGACGTCAACCGCTGCTGTATCTGCACGGACACGGCAATGTGGTGCCGGGTCTGGAGCAGGCAATGGCCGGCAAGCGAGCAGGCGACGTGCTCAATATTACTCTGACACCAGATCAGGCCTACGGCCCGAGAAAGTCCAATGAGCTGGTCCGTCTTCCCATCAAGCAGTTGCATAACCCACCCACTGGCAAGAACCTGGTGCCAGGTGTCATTGTTGGGGTGAAAACAAACCAGGGTGTTCGTAATGCGCTGGTTGTTAAAGTCGGCAAATTCAATGTGGATGTCGATTCAAATCACCCGTATGCCGGTCGCACACTGCACTATCAGATCGAAGTGCTGGGGGTGCGCGCGGCGGCTCCGGAGGAAATTGCACACCGTCACGTGCACGGACCAGGCGGTCACCGCCATTAAATCAGGCCTGATCCCCGCCAGACATGAAGGCGGGCATCGCCCAGTGCTGACTCAGTCAGTGACACAAAAACCATAACAATAAGCCACCAGGCAGAGGCACAAGATGACAATAGAAAATGAAAGCCGCAGAAAGTTATTGAAGGCGGGTGTAGGGGCCGGACTGGTCGCCGCCACAGCAGGTGTTCCATGGTTTGCGCTGGCACAGGGCGAGCGAGTCATGCGTTTCCTGGATGTGCCCGAGGGCTGGGGCCCCGGTCCGCGTCAGCCAGGTGCCACGCATATTATTGACACCCGACAACTGACAGATTTCTATAGTCACGATTTTTATGTGGTTCAACACTACGGCCAGCCCGAGCTGGATGTCGCTCAGTATGAGTTGTCGCTTACGGGTCTGGTTGATCAACCCTTGCGCTTTACACTGGATGATTTGCGTGCGCTGCCCAGCCGCGAAATCGACTGTGGCTTCGAGTGCGGTGGCAATGGCGGCCGGATGTTTCATGGTCTGGTTGGCAATGCGCGCTGGCGTGGTGTGAGTCTTAAGGATCTGCTGGAGCGTGCCGGTGTGCAGTCCGCAGGTCGAGAGGTGGTGTTTTTTGGTGGTGATATGGGCCGCGAGGAAATCCGCGGTCGCGAAGTCGAGAAGGCTTTTGCGCGCAGCCTGTCGCTGGAAGACGCCATGCGGGACGACAACCTGATCGTCTACGAAATGAATGGTGAGCCATTGCCGGTTCATCATGGACGTCCGGTCCGCCTGTTGGTACCAGGCTTTTATGGTGTTGCCAATGTTAAATGGCTGACCCAGATTCATGTGCAGGATACCCGTTATATGGGTCGCTTCATGGGCCGTGACTACGTCACGCTGAAACGTGAAATGGTTGGCGGTGAAGAGCGCTGGGTTGAAAACTCCGTGGCGCGCATGAATCTCAAGTCGGTCATTGTCCGCGTTACCGATCGTGGTGGCAGCCATCGCATCAGTGGGTTTGCTTTGAATGATGGTACCCCGCTGCGCAGCATTGAAGTCAAAATTGACGATGGCCCCTGGCAGCAGGCGACTATCGATCCGCAGGCGAGCCAGTATAGCTGGAAGCCGTTTTATCTGGACTGGCAGGGTGCCAGCCCGGGAGAACATACCGTCGTCTCACGCGTGACCGATATCAACGGACAGGTCCAGTCGCCAGCCGATCAGCTACCGGAGCGGGTCAGTTACTGGGAAGAGTTTGGTCAGTTCCCGCGTCGCGTCATGATTGAGGCCTGAAGTAGCAGCCTTGCAAGTGCCGCAGAGGCCAGACTGGCGGATGCGGCGGCAAGGACAGGGATTACAAGCTGGGTGAGAGTCATATGAAAAGTTATCTGGTGCTGACACTGATTGGCAAAGACCAGCCGGGGCTGGTGGAATCGCTGGCGCAGATTGTCGCCAAGCATCACGGCAACTGGCTGGAAAGTAATATGTCGCGCCTGGCCGGGCAATTCGCCGGCATCCTGCGAGTCAGTGTTGATCAGGACAAGGCAGACGAGCTGGTCACTGCGCTGGATGCGCTTTCACCCAAACTCAGACTGGTGGTCCAGCGCCCTGCCCCTGGCGATGATGGCAGTGAGGCCAGTGCACCTCGTCAGGCCGTCAGGCTGTCGCTGGTGGGCAATGATCGTCCAGGTATTATCCGGGATATTTCTGGCGCCCTGGCACGCAATCAGGTCAATGTCGACGATCTGGAGACAGAATGCAGCCCGGCTCCGATGGCCTCCGACATGCTCTTTAAAGCCAACGCCCTGCTACACGTGCCCGCCGGGATGGACATCGATACGCTGAGAGCCGAAATCGAAAAGCTAGCGGACGATTTGATCGTCGATATCACGCCTGCCGAAGACTGATAACCGGCCAGCCCATTTTGCTCGCGTGGGCCCGCAGTTTATCATCAGGGTCAACAGCAACCGCTTCGCCAGCAGCTTCCAGCAATGGGATATCATTAAACGAGTCGCTGTAGAACACGCTGTTCTCCAGCGTCAGGCCCTGGTACTCAGGCTGCTCGCTGTTGGTTTCCAGCCATGACTTCAGCTTGGTGATTTTGCCAGCCTGAAAGCAGGGCGCCCCGCTAATCTTGCCAGTCAGCACCCCTTCCAGATACTCCAGGTCTGTAGCAATCAGATCGTGGACCCCCAGTCGCCTGGCGATAGGCTCAGTCACAAAACGGTTGGTAGCGGTCACAATCAGGCAGATATCGCCCCTGTTCTTGTGAGAGTCGACCAGCGCCTGGGCGCTTGGCAGCATAATCGGGTCAATGAACTGCTGCATAAATTTGATGTGCAGCTCCGCCAGCCGGGTTTGCGTATAACCGACCACTGGTGACACCGCAAACTCCAGATACTTGGTCATATCCAGCGTGCCCTGCTGGTACTGTGCGTAAAAAGCATCGTTCTGCTGACGGTGTGACTCGGCATCGGCCAGACCCTCACTGATCAGGAACTCGCCCCAGGCATGGTCGCTGTCGCCGGCCAGCAGAGTGTTATCCAGGTCGAAAATAGCCAGGGTTTTCATGCATTGGTTCCTGTCGCTTGGGTTAAGGGGTAATTGCCACGGCGCGGATTATAACCCGAGGCTGGCGCTTTTTTGTGGGACGTTTTTGTGAAACAATGCAGTGCTGGCATGTCTGTGACAGCAACGCCCCTATAGAGTGTTAATCGATCTGGAACGGATCGGAATTTGATCGGAATGCAAACGTAAATGATTGATGCTGAAGGCTTCAGACCGAATGTCGGTATCATCATCTGCAACCCTCGAGGGCAGGTGTTGTGGGCCAAGCGTATTGGTCAGGATGCCTGGCAATTTCCCCAGGGTGGCATCCGCAAGGGTGAGCGGCTGCAGCAGGCAATGTACAGGGAATTAAAAGAAGAAGTCGGGCTTGAGGCCAGGGACGTGGAAATACTCTCAAGTACGCGGGACTGGTTGTACTACCAGTTGCCGCGTCATTATATCCGGCAGAACTCCAACCCGGTCTGTATCGGGCAGAAACAGAAATGGTTTTTGTTGAGTCTGCGCGGAGAAGAGTCACGTATCTGTCTGTCCAATCAGGACGATACGCCGGAGTTTGATGACTGGCAGTGGGTGAGTTTCTGGTATCCGCTCAGCCAGGTTATCGACTTTAAACGCGAGGTATACCGTCAGGCGTTGCGACAATTGGTCAAGCCTCTCAACCGATACGTGAATTCGTAAACGAGTCGCCAGCCAGGCGAACCATCCTATGCTCGATAGATTGCGTGAAATAGTCCAGGAGGTGAACACCGCCAGGGACCTGCAGACTGCGCTCGACATTATTGTGTCGCGCGTACGGGATGCTATGAACACGCAGGTCTGCTCGGTCTATCTGCTGGACAGCGACATCAATTGCCATGTCCTGATGGCCTCAGAGGGTCTTCGCAAAGAGTCTGTTGGCCACGTCAGCCTGCAACTGGATGAGGGTCTTGTTGGCCTGGTGGCGCGCAACGCGGAGCCGGTCAATCTGGAAGACGCTCGCGCTCATCCCAACTATCACTACCTGTCGGAAACCGGCGAGGAAGAGTTCCGCTCCTTCCTGGGTGTGCCCATTATCCACCACCGGAATGTGCTGGGCGTGCTGGTTGTTCAGCACCGGGACAAACGGTCTTTTGACAACGGTGAAGAAGCCTTCCTGATCACGCTCTCCGCGCAACTGGCAGGGGTGATCGCTGCGGCCGAAGCCAGCGGCGCCATCCAGGGTATGAGCCCCTCCGGTCAGCGCCGCGCCGACACCAGTTTTGCGGGTATCTCCGGCGCATCTGGTGTAGCAATAGGCCAGGCAGTGGTGGTGTTCCCGCATGCAGATCTGAGTCTGATTCCCAGCCGGGTTGCTGAGGACATCGATGCCGAACTGGCAGCCTTTGCAGACGCCCTGAATCGTGTCCGTACTGACATCAAGGCGCTCAGTGACTCAGTGGGTCAGCAGCTGCGACCTGAAGAGCGTGACCTGTTTGATGTTTATCTGCGCATGCTGGACGACGATGCCCTGGGTCGCGAGGTTAATGATCTGATCTCGGCTGGTCAGTGGTCGCAGGGTGCCCTGGCCGAGGTAGCCACCGACCACGTCAAGGCGTTTGAACAGATGAAAGATCCTTACCTGCGCGAGCGTGCGGCTGATATCAAGGATCTTTGCAGTCGTGTGCTGTTTTACCTGCAGGAAACCGAGCGCGACAAACCCAAGGAATACCCGGATCACACCATCCTTGTTGGAGAAGAGCTGGCGCCTTCAATGCTGATGGAAGTGCCACGCGAAAAACTGGTTGGCATGATCTCAGTTAAAGGGTCAGGTAACTCACACGTAGCGATTCTTGCGCGGACGATGGGCATCCCGACCGTCATGGGCGCCCTGGATCTGCCTTATAGACGCCTCGACGGCCGCCAGGTTATTGTCGATGGCTACAATGGTACCGTCTATACCAGTCCGTCGGATCAACTGCTGGCGCGTTACCAGGAAGTCATCAAAGAAGAAGAACAACTGGTCCGTGGTCTGGAAGGGCTGATCAATCTGCCCTGTGTCACACCCGACGATCATCGTGTCAGCCTGTGGGTCAACACCGGTCTGATGACAGACGTTGTGCGTTCGCTGGATCACGGTGCCGAAGGCATTGGTCTGTTCCGCACAGAAGTGCCTTTCCTGTTGAGTGAGCGTTTCCCCAGTGAACAGGAACAGGCGGCCATCTACCGGCAGCAGCTTGAGGCTTTTGCTCCCAAGCTGGTCACCATGCGAACACTGGACGTCGGCGGCGACAAGGCCCTGCCCTACTTCCCGATTGAAGAGGCGAACCCGTTTCTTGGCTGGCGCGGCATTCGGGTGACACTTGACCACCCCGAGATTTTTATCGCGCAGGCACGGGCAATGATCCGCGCCAGTGAGGGCCTGAATAATCTGCAGATCATGTTGCCAATGGTTTCCAATCTGCAGGAGGTCACTGGCGCTACCCAGATTATCAAGCGTGCCCTGCGCGAGCTGCAGGAAGAAGGGCTGGACGTTCGCATGCCACCGATTGGTGTCATGATTGAATTACCGGCTGCCGTTTACCTGACACGCGCACTGTGCCAGATGGTGGATTTTGTGTCAGTCGGCAGCAATGACCTGACACAGTATCTGCTGGCTGTTGACCGAAATAACCCCCGGGTGGCTGACCTGTACTCAGCCTTCCACCCTGCGGTGCTTAACGCGCTGCAGCAGGTCGTTAATGAAGCCCATGCCGAAAACAAACCGGTCAGCATCTGTGGTGAGATGGCTGGTGATCCCGGTGCAGCACTGTTGCTGGTGGCGATGGGCTTTGATGTGCTGTCGATGAACGCCTCGACGCTGCTCAAGGTAAAGGCAGTGATTCGTGCCGTCACGCTCAGCACTGCCAAAGAGCTGCTGCAGGATGTCATGAAACTGACCGACGCGCAGAGTATCCGAAGCTGTGTTGACCTGGCGCTTTACAATGCCGGCGTCGATCGACTATTGCGCTCGTCACGCAGCAATTAACACGGAACAGATATTTACGACCTTCAGGAATTTGAAAAGACCCGATGCTGACCTACCCCGATATTGACCCGGTTGCTTTCTCGATAGGCCCACTGACCGTGCACTGGTACGGCATCATGTATATCGTTGCGTTTACAGCCTGCTGGCTGCTGGCGCGATACCGTATCCGCACCGGCCCCTGGAAAGGCGAGTATACCGACGATCATATTTCCGACCTGGTTTTCTACGGCGCCCTGGGTGCCGTGCTGGGTGGCCGTCTGGGATCGGTGCTGTTCTACAACTTTGATCGCTTCGTGGCTGATCCGCTCTGGCTGCTGCGCGTCTGGGAAGGCGGCATGTCCTTCCATGGCGGATTCATTGGCGTGATGCTGGCGTTCTACTGGTACGGTCGCCGCATCAACAAGCGCTGGTTTGACGTGCTGGACTTCATTGCGCCATTTGCACCGCTGGCGCTGGGTATTGGCCGCATCGGCAATTTTATCGGCGGTGAGCTGTGGGGGCGACCTACCACGGTATCGTGGGGCATGGTGTTTCCACATGTCGACAATTTGCCCCGCCATGCCTCGCAGCTCTACCAGGCATTTCTTGAGGGCGTCGTGCTGTTTGCGGTGGTCTGGTGGTTCTCCTCCAAGCCCCGACCACGCTATGCAGTGTCCGGACTGTTCGGGCTGGGCTACGGCCTGCAGCGATTCTTTGTGGAGTTCTACCGCGAGCCCGACTCATGGATCGGTTTTGTTGCGCTTGACTGGATGACAATGGGGCAGGTACTGTCCCTGCCCATGATCTTTGCGGGAATCGCACTACTTGTCATTGCCTACAGGAAACAGCCGGCGTGAAACAATATCAGGACTTACTGCAACGAATACTGGATGAAGGCGCCGAGAAATCGGATCGCACCGGCACCGGGACACTGTCAGTGTTCGGCCACCAGATGCGCTTTGATCTGCAGCAGGGCTTTCCGCTGGTCACCACCAAAAAGCTGCATCTGCGCTCGATCATTCATGAATTGCTGTGGTTTCTCAGCGGCGACACCAATATCCGATATCTGAAAGAAAACGGCGTCTCCATCTGGGACGAATGGGCCGATGAAAACGGCGACCTGGGCCCGGTCTACGGGTTCCAGTGGCGCAGCTGGCCTGGCAAGGACGGTCAGTCCGTCGACCAGATCAGCAAGGTGGTCGAACAGATCCGCAACAACCCCGATTCCCGTCGCCACATGGTGGTTGCCTACAACCCCGCCTATGTCGATGAGATGGCGCTGCCGCCCTGCCATTCACTGTTTCAGTTCTACGTCGCCAATGGCAAATTGTCCTGCCAGTTGTATCAGCGTTCGGCAGACACATTTCTGGGTGTGCCGTTCAATATTGCCTCGTATGCACTGCTCACCCACATGATGGCCCAGCAGTGTGATCTCGAGGTTGGTGAATTTATCTGGACCGGTGGCGATACGCATTTGTACAGCAATCATCTGGAGCAGGCTCGACTGCAGTTAACACGCGAGCCTTTGCCGCTGCCGACGCTGCATATCAAGCGGCGCCCGGGCAGTATTTTCGATTATCAGTTTGATGACTTCGAAATACAGAATTACCAGTCGCACCCACACATCTCCGCACCGGTGGCCGTTTGACGATGGACGAGACAGACGAATTACCCGAAATGAAAGTGGCACTGATCTGGGCGCAGTCGCAGAATCGTGTGATAGGCCGCAACAATGCACTGCCGTGGTATCTCCCGGAAGACCTGAAGTACTTCAAGCGTGTCACCATGGGCAAACCCATCGTGATGGGTCGCAAGACATGGGAATCCATCGGTCGGCCGCTGCCCGGCCGCACCAACATCGTCATCTCACGTAATCCTGAATTTCAGGCAGAAGGCGTCAAGGTAGTTCCGACTTTTGAGGACGCGCTGGCACTGGCCGAGAAGGTGTGTCTGATCAATGGCGGCGATGAAGTCATCATTATGGGTGGTGCGCAGATCTATGAAATGGCGCTGCCCTACGCTGACCGTCTCTACATGACGCAGGTCCATGCCCATGTCGACGGTGATGCCTGGTTCCCTGAATTCGAACTGAGCGAGTGGCACGAGCTGGGCCGGGAAGACCATGCGGCCGCCGACCCGAATCCCTACGATTACAGCTTTGTGATTCTGGAACGCTGATTGGCGGTGGTGTTCTCGTTGAGCACACGAGCCATCTCAGCCAGCCTGCGCCTCACGTCAGAGCTTTGCGAAACGCCTTGGAGTTACGCTGGTAGTTGTACAGCTCCTGCTTTTTGATCGGCAGGTCTGAAACAGCGATAGGTTTAAAGCCACGCTCCAGAAACCAGTGTGCGGTTTGTGTCGTCAGCACTATGGCATTGCTCAGCCCCATCCGCCTGGCTTCTTTTTCCAGGGCACGCAGCAGGTGATCACCGCGACCACTTTCCTGATATTCCTTGTGGATGGCGATGCAGGCGATCTCTCCGGTGTCTTCGTCCAGAGGGTAGATCGCGGCGCAGGCGATAATCATGCCCTCCATTTCGATGACCTTGAAATACTCGATCTCTGCTTCCAGCAGTTCGCGCGAGCGATGCACCAGTATGCCGGCGGCCTCCAGTGGCGCGATCAATTCCAGAATACCACCGACGTCGTCAATCACGGCCTGCCGCAGCAGCTCAAAGTTGTCACGCGAAACCAGGGTGCCGTTGCCGTCACGTGTGAACAGCTCTTCGATCAAAGCACCATTGTCCTCAAAGTTGATCAGATGACAGCGATGCACCGTCTTGCTGCTGGCCTTGGCGGCGGCGGCAAGTGATTCGCGCACACCATTCCTGGCCTGCGGGTGATCGTCATTGATATTGAGCAGCAACTGATCGGCAGCGACCGGACTCAGTGTGCTGACCAGATTGTCGGCGGCGTCCATGATGCCACGCTGTGGCACAAACAGAATCAGTTTTTCCGCCGCCATGGCTATGGCAATCTCGGTGGCCACTTCTTCGGCGGACAGATTAAAAACTTCGCCCGTAGGAGAGTACCCCAGGTTGGACACCAGCACGATATTGTTCTTGTCCAGGTGCTGCATGATGGCCGTGGCATTCACTTTGCGTACCACGCCTGTCAGCGCGTAGTCAAAACCGTCGATCACGCCCAGTGGTCGTCCGGTGATGAAGTTGCCGCGACTGACCTTGATGTCAGCGCCGTGCATTGGTGAGTTTGCCAGCCCCATGGAAAACTGCGCTTCCAGATCGATCGACATGGCGCCTACGGTCTGCTTGATGATCTGCAGGCTGTCGACATCAGTAATGCGCAAACCCTTGTGATATCGCAGTTCGTGGCCGGCCTGTTGCAGTGAGGCGCTGATCTGGGGTCGCGCGCCATGCACCAGCACCAGCTTGACGCCCAGACTGTGCAGCAGCGTAATGTCATGAACAATATTGCTGAAATTGTCATGCGCAATGGCTTCGCCTGTCAGAAGTACCACGAATACCTTTTTGCGATGGGCATTGATGTAGCTGGACGAGTGTCGAAACCAGTCGATGTATTGAGACAGATTTTCCATGTCGTGTTCCTGTGTTCTTTTTCTTTGTCCTAGTGCTTTTCCAGACAGTAATGCGTAATAAACTGCTGCAGCAGATCGACGCAGGGCTTGACGCGATCCAGTGACAGATACTCGTCCGGCTGGTGCGCCTGGTCAATGTCGCCCGGGCCCAGCACGATGGTATCGATGCCAATCTGTTGCAGCCAGGGCGCCTCAGTACCGAAGGCCACGGTGCCAGCTGTATGTCCGGTAAGCCGCTCGGCGGTTTTTACCAGATCGCTTTCTACCGGGCAGTGAAAGGCCGGTGCGCCCGGGAACAGCGGTGTCAGCTCAAAACCTACCTGCCAGCGCTGTGCCAGCGGCTGGAGACGCTTGCGGATCAGCTCGCGCATGTTCTCCACTTCCATGCCTGGCATCAGACGAATATCAAACTCCAGTTCGCAGTGACCACAGATGCGGTTAGGGTTGTCGCCACCGTGAATACAGCCGAGGTTCATCGTAGGTTTATCGATGGTAAACAGCGGGTTGTGATACTTCTCCTGCAGCTCGGCCCGGAATTTAAGCAGATCACCGATGACATCATGCATGGCTTCCATTGCATTGATGCCCAGGCTCGGATCAGAGGAGTGGCCGCTGCGACCCTGCAGCCGAATCGATTCCATCATGACACCCTTATGGGCATGGATGGGTTTCATGCCGGTAGGTTCACCAATGATGGCGTAGCGCGCCTTGGGGCGCCCAAGTTCGGCAATTTTGCGGGCCCCAAACATGGACGTTTCTTCATCCGAAGTAGCCAGCACAATCAAAGGCTGTTGCAGGGGCTTGTCGGCGATATCGCGCACAGCTTCCAGGATCAGCGCAAAAAAGCCTTTCATGTCGGTGCTGCCAAGACCGTAAAGCCGGTTGTCCTGCTCGGTCATTTTCAGTGGCTCAACCGACCACAGTTCCGGGTCCATGGGTACAGTGTCGGTGTGTCCGGCCAGTACCAGCCCACCCGGGCCGCTTCCGAGCGTGGCAATCAGATTTGCTTTGGCCTCGCCGCTACTGCTCTCACAGGGCATGATCTCGCACTGGAACCCAAGCGCTGTGAACTGCTCCGCCAGGTAGTTGATAACCGGCATATTGCTCATGTCCAGCGACGCATTGGTCGAGCTGATGCTGGGCAGACTCATCAGGCTGGAAAAGTGTGCCAGCAGCGGTCGCGTTTGGGACGATTTGATGGTCATAAGCACAGCCTCCCGGTCAGTTGTCCCGATTCTAACTGATTTGCACAGCCGCAGATACCGTCGTCCTGCAGGCCACGCCATTCATGACTCTGCGCTAAAACACCGTTATTTGACGCAGTGCAAGGGTAGCACCCCTGCGGTATAAAGATTGGCGTAATAATTTGATTCGCAAACCTTTCCGACCCGGAGTGATGCTGTATGACGTCCGCAAGATTCCCCAGACTGGCCACATTGGCGGCCGGCTTACTGGTCTGTAGTAGTTTGTCCGCTCAGGACTGGCAATTGCCTGACGAACTCACTGACAAACTGGAGGGGATGAGTCCTGGTCAACAGTCGTTTATCAGCAGTGGTGACTTCCTGACCTATATGCCTGCGCGGCAGATGGAGCTGGAACTGGCCAACCGGGATACGGCAGACATGCAGGCCCTGGTGGCAGATTTGATGGCTGTAGCAGCGGAGATGGGGTATGACCCCCAGCGGGACATGGGAGCCATACCCCTGAACCTGACTGCCAACGGCTTCAACATGGGTATCATCCCGCCGCCTATTCTGCGGGATGACACACGCAGCCCGGGCCCCTTCAGTGTGCATCGCTACCTGTTTCCTGAATCAGGTGTGCCTACATTTGCGGGGGCCCCGGTTGCGATTTTTCCCGAAGACCTGGAGGCGGGTGACGTCGACGTGGCGATTGTTGGAATTCCCAGTGATATGAGCAGTGGCCGTCGCGATGCCGGAAACGGCCCACGTGTCATGCGCGCGCTGAACACCATTGGTGTGCCGGACGTACAGACACTGATCAATCCGCTGGATGTGCTTTCAGTCGTCGACTACGGTGACTTTTCAGTAGACAACCTGAGCGTGGAGCGGACCGTCGCCCACGTCACGGCCATGGTGACCGAGACAGCCGCCACCGGCACAGTACCGATGATGGTGGGTGGCGATACATCAATGCTTTACCCCGGTGTGAAAGGTGTTGCGCAGGTCCACGGCAACGGCAGCTTTGGTCTGGTGCACTTCAGTGCCCACCCGGATGCCAATCGCAACGGTGTGCATACGGTGTCAGACGATCAGGCGGTGTTTCTGCTGATCAATGAAGGCATCGTTAACGGTGACGATGTCATCACCGTCGGGCTGCGGGGCGAATCAGTGAATGCAGATACCCTACAGTGGCTGCGTGATCAGAATGTCCGCTATCACACCATGGCCTCCATCAATCGCAATGGTTACAGCGAAGTCATGGATCGTGTCATCGATGAGATCGACGAGCTGCCAGACCAGCTGTTTGTCTCCATCGACGTCAGTGTTATTGAGCCGAATGACATGGTCGCCGCGGGTCGAGTGGCCACCAATGGCCTGGCCATGCAGGAAGTGACCTCTACCATTCGCCATCTGTGTGCAGCGCGGGAGATCGTCGGTTTTGAAATTACTGACCTGGCACCTGTGCTGGATTTCTCGCGTCTGTCAGCACTCAATGCCAATGCAGTGCTGAATGCATGTCTGGTCGGTATGGCCGCGCGTGAAGCTGGTTTCGAACCAGACGAAGTTCATCCACTGGCGCTTGATCACGGTCAGGGCTAAACGGGAGGACGACGACATGCAAACACGACCATTCGCCAAAAATTCCGGAAGTTTGACAATGAAGAACCTGTACCGAATTCCATCGCTGTCGCTGGCAGCGTCCGTGCTGCTCCTGGCTGCAGCGGTATCCCCGAGCGCTCATGCGCAACCGGCGACGCCGGAGCATGTAACCGGCACCAATCCCTATCCCTTTGAAACACGGGATTTCCGTGACGAAGAGGAAGAGGAACCCGAACTGATCGATTTGCCGGAAGGCTATGACGACAAGCTGGCGTTGCTGAGCGAGGAACAGCTCGAGTTTCTGCGAGGCCCCGATGCGCGGCGGTTCCGTGGTGACGAAGAAAAGATGACCGAATACTTCGACGAACACACCCCGGAAGAAATCGTCGAGTGGGTCAGCGCCATGCAGACTGTGGTGTCCAGCACACGATATGAAGAAGGCCGTGACCTGCCCAATATTCCGCTCAACACGGCATCACCTGAATTTAACGCCTGGCGCATTCAGCGCCCACGCTCCATGGATCCAGAGCGTGAGCCCGGCCCGATTGATCTTGGCCGCTACAATGGCCGCGGCGGTCCGCCCACGTTCGGTGGATTCCCGCTGGCTTTGACGCAGGAAGATCTGGAAGCCGGCGAAGTGGACGTCGCCATTGTGGGTGCACCATTGAACATGGGTTCCGGATGGCGGGACTCTGGCGCTCAGGCAACAACGGATATGCGTGTCCTCGGACGTGCCTTGGGGGGAATGGACCAGTACACACAGATCAACCCAGGCAGCGTGCTGAATATTGTTGACTACGGCGATGTTGCCATGGACAACAACAGCACAGAACGGTCCATGCAACATGTCCGGGAGATTGTGCGGGAAATCGCTGAGACTGGCGCGGTGCCCATCATTATAGGTGGTGACCACTCACTGGAATATCCAAACGTGGCTGCGCTGGCCGATGTACACGGTAAAGAGCGGGTGTCAGTGATTCACTTCGATTCACACTACGACGCCTGGTGGGGCAGCACTCACCTGATCAGCCACGGTGCGCCTGTCTACCGCCTGCTCAATGAAGGTCATGTGCGTGGTGCTGACTACATTCAGGTAGGTCTGCGTTCCAGCGGACCCGATGAGGAAGCGTTCAAATGGATGCGCGAGATCGGCATGCGTTTCCACACCATGGCGGAAGTCGAGCAGCGCGGCTGGGATAACGTGATTGATCGTGTCGTTGCTGAAGCCAGTGAAGAAGGTCGGAAGATCCATATCTCTTTTGATATCGACATCATTGACCCGGCATTTGCTGTTGCAACCGGTACACCAGTATCGGGTGGTATCAACATGCGCGAGGCGATCACAATGGTTCGTCGCCTGTGTGCAGAGTCCAATGTCATCAGTTTTGATCTGGTCGAATTGCACCCGGCACTTGACCCAACGTATGCCACAACCATGAACAGCGCCCATGTTGTGAAAGCCTGTCTGACTGGTCTGGCTCTGCGTGAAGAAGGCTTGACCAGTCCTCATTACCTGAGTCCGATTGCTTCCGAGCACGCCATCGACAACTACTACGGCGACCAGGCCGAGTTCCTGCGTCGTACCGAAGAACTGGAAGCTTCGCGCGAAGAGGAAGAGAACGAAGAAGCGGAAACGGTAGAAGGGTCTGATTCTGATATCGTTGCGCCGATTGACCCGGTTGAGCAGTAAGAAAGCCTGGCCCTGAAAAAAGAGCTGTCGCCTTGAGCCGGGCGGCAGCTCTTTTTTGTTGTTGTCTCAGCCGCCTGGCCTGCCGACTATCAGTTGCTGCCAAATAAGCCCGGCGATTGTGCCAGACTGATCAAAAACCCTGTGGGTTGGTACTTTGCCAGCGCCACGCATCCCTCATCATGTCTTCGATACCAAGTTTGGCCCGCCATCCCAGGCCTTCAGCGGCAAAGGATGGGTCCGCATAACATTCTGCAATGTCACCCGGCCTTCTTGCCTCGATCCGATAGGGAATGCTTATGCCTGAGGCTTTTTCGAATGCCTTGATCATGTCCAGCACAGAATACTTTTCACCGGTGCCCAGGTTAAAAACTTGATAACCAGATGCGCTCTCCATCTTCTTTAGTGCGGCAAGGTGCCCAAGAGCCAGGTCTACCACATGAATGTAGTCGCGGACCCCAGTGCCATCGTGTGTCGGATAGTCATCGCCAAAAACTTTCAATTCTTTGAGACGGCCGACCGCAACCTGCGTGATGTAGGGCAGCAGATTGGCAGGCACCGTGGTCGGGTTTTCTCCGATCAGGCCAGAGGCATGCGCGCCTACCGGGTTAAAGTACCGCAGCGAGGTGATAGACCATGATGGATCAGCCCGACAGACATCTGACAGAATGCGCTCAACCATGTATTTGCTGGTGCCGTAGGCATTGGTTGTTGCGCCAGTAGGGAAGTCCTCGCGAATCGGGGTTTCGGCAGGATCGCCATAAACGGTTGCGGAAGATGAGAAGATCAGCTTTTTGACATCATGAGCAGCCATTACCCTTACCAGAACCTGCGAACCGTATACGTTGTTCTCATAGTAGCGAAGCGGATAACTGACACTTTCAGCGACCGCCTTCAGCCCAGCGAAGTGAATAACAGCGGTAATGTCATACTTATCAAAGACAGCAGAAAGCGCTGCCTCATCTAGAATGTCGCCTTTTACAAACGGCACTTCCTTGCCGGTGATTTTTGCCACGCGCTTCAGGCTTTCTTCAGAACTGTTCGAAAGATTGTCATACACAAGCAGTGATTCGCCCGCGTTCAGCAGCTCAACAACGGTGTGTGATCCAATGTAGCCGGCGCCGCCTGTAACCAAAATCATAGTGCCTCCGTTATGAGCGCTGTAGCATGAATGTTTCGTATTCCAGTTTCGCGAACTTTCGATTCAGGAAGGCAATGCCAACCAGCGTCGAGACCAGCATTGCGATGGCAAACCCGTAGCCATAGAACTGCGGCCCCAATTGTATTGATAACCAGCTGAGACCAAAGTTCAAAACCATCATTAGCGAAATCAGAAACAATGAAATGTAGCGCTTGTCGAGATAGAACAACACATTGAGCAGTGCCATCAGCAAAACCTGCAGCGAGACCCCCACCAGATCCACGTATAGCAGATGCAGATAGGCCTGGTCGATACCCAGGAAGGCAAGTATCTGATCGCTCCAAAGCAGCAGCAGAGCGAGCGTGATGCCCTGTACCTTGAAAATCTGATAAAGACTGTTCCTGGCATCCATCACCATTTTGTCTTTGTACATAAAAATCTCGTCCAGCGATGCACCCGTCCGGACGGCATCGTAGAACTTGCCGTTCGACTCGGCAAAATCCGTTTCCATATGCAGCAGAAACACCGCCATGCCTGGAATGATGGCCAGATAGGCGATAAAAATTGGCAGGTCGTAAATGTAGGAGGCTCGGAATATGGAAATCACATTAAACGAAACGTCTGGGTGAAACCAGAACACAAACTTGTCGACCCACACACCCAGGTTATAAAAGAGTCCACAAAACGCCAGCGAATAGAAAGCTCTCTTGTGATCCAAAAAGTCGAACCTGACCAGGCGTCGGAACCTGAACTCCCGGAACACGAATATCAACAACAGAAAGGTGATCAGTGCCTGCGATCCCACAAATATCTGCAGCAGTCCCAGAAGACCATTCGTCGGCATTAACAAAGATGCGCCCACCATGATGGCGTAGCCGGCAGCCAGCGTCAGGAGGATTTTGTAATAGGCCTTCATGCCACTGAGAAAAACAATAATGATCCACAGATTATTCAGAATGACGAGGCCACTTATCATAGTGATCTCAATACTGTTCGGCAGATCGGTCACATAACTGACGCCCAGCCCGAATGCATACGAGATGGAGGAGATCACCAGCATACAGCCAACAAGATTCGGGACGATGTCCTCAGACGCCTGCTGGAAGATAAGGTCGGAAATAAAACGTGTCAGCATCAACTGGAAGAACCCGCTGAGAATCAGCGAGGCCGACATCAGATAGGTCACCATGACAAGAAACTGAATAATCAGATCCGTAGGGAAAATGCGTCCGATACTGATGATGCCAATCAACAGCAGGGCAAGGATGGACAATGCCCATGGCCCGGAGCCGATAATGGCCGCCAGGCCGTAGGCTTCCAGATAGGAAAACAGCGTGTTCTTCTTCAGGATTTTCCGTAACTCAAATCCTATCCCTGCCATCAGATCAACTCCTCATAGCGCTGTCTGAAGCGATCAAACATCATCTCTTCCTGATAATACTTGATGACCCGGTTGCGTCCATTGTCACCCAGTTCCGCCCATTTTGTATTGGGGTGAAAACATTGTTTGATGGCATCGGCGATCCGGTCAGGTGATGCAATATTGGTAATCCAACCGCATGAGCCGATCTGGCGGTCTTCTTCGGTCATGCCGTGAATGATCTCTGCACTGGCGCCGACATTGGTTGCAATGCACGGAATACCGCAGGCCATGGCTTCAAGCAGGACCAATGGTTGAGCCTCACTGATTGACGACAGTACACAAACCCCAATCTGAGGAAATAACTCTGCCACATTCTTCATACCGAGGAAGTGGATGTTGCTCTCCATATTGAGACTGGTCACCAGCATCTCGCATTCGTGGAAATAGTCTTCGTCTTCTTCCGTCGGTCCGGCAATCCAGCCCTGAATGTCTGGATCCGAGCTGCATGTCACAGCAATGGCACGAATAAAGGTCTTGATGTCCTTAATTGGTACCACGCGTCCCACCAGTGCAGCGATTTTCGGAGGCGTCGCAGATCTTGCCTGGTAAGCCTTTTCAAAGCGGCTGAGTTTGATGCCATTTACTATCACCTGCGTCCGTTCCGCTGGCGCACCGTCCGCAACCTGCCTGAGCCTGTTGCCTTCGTAAAGCGCGGTGATCTTGTCGGCAAATGCGTAACTGGTTCGCCCAAGCTGCTCAAAGAACTTGATCCACATCAGACGGGTCTGTTCATTGGAGCGATGCATGCTGTTATCCAGCACATTGTGTCGTTCCTTGATCCATTCCGCCTGGCTCAGATCGATTTTTCGCTCTTTTGTGTAGATGCCATGCTCGCTTAACAGATAGGGAATCTTTTGATGGTGTTTTGTCAGAGAGCCCAGAAAACCGGCGAAGCCCGTTGAGATACTGTGTATCACCCGTGTTGGCGGGATCTCCCGGGCAATCTCGACAAGCCTGAACAGAGGGCTGTATATGTTTCGAAAAGTCCAGAAGAAATCAATGAAAGACTGGTTGGTGGCGTACTCATCGTAAAGCAGAAGCAGCACCTGCCAGGATTGTTCACTAAAGAGAAAATCCTTTCGGCTGAACCCCTTATCTTTGGCTAGCTGGCCCAGCATAAAATCCAGATCGTCCCGTGACAATGCTTCGCCGGAATCAAAAAAATGTCCCAGCACACTGTACCACTGCTGCATGAACTTCTCGCTTACTTTGCGTGCACGCGGCTCAACAGAGGCCTCCGGCTCCATGATGTAATGGGTTTCAATACCGACGACATTGGCAGGAAGCTCGTAGTGCGCCTCGCCAAATGACTCCCGCGTACCGCCAATAAATACCAGATAGAAGCTGAGGTGCGGCATGCCCTGAATAAGCTGGTGCACCCAGCTCGACACACCGCCGCGCACGTAAGGATAGGTGCCTTCCAGCATCAGGCAGACATCACTTTGCTGAGACACACCAGTACTCCTGTAGTTCTTCGCTGTGCTCACCATCGGGGCCGCCGCTGCACTTGCATAACAGATCGTCTATCTTGCCGTACTCGCGTCGCTTGAAGGCGATTTCGGCACGGTACAGGGCAATCGAATCGCGATCCGAGCCCGCGGCTATCGCATTCTCAAAACACATTTCCGCCTCATCCAGATTCCCCAGTGCCAGGTGAACGCGTCCCAGTTTGATGTATATCTGACCTCGCGGGTCCAGAGCGGCGGCTTTGTCAAAATAAATATGGGCAGATTCAAGGTAGTTTCTGGTGATTGCTCCATCGCTCAGCCCGAGATAGTAAAACTCCCAGTACAATTCGCCGAGTTGTACCAGTGTCGACGCCGTCTCCGACTTTTCCAGTTTTACTTTCAGGGTATTAATTTTTTTGGTAAGGGTGTTCTCCATTCTGTCGATAAAGGAAAACGCCAGCAATCGAATGTCGTCCTCCTTGTCGGTAACTGCCAGCCGAAATAGCGGAAGGGCTTCACGGTTTGGAATGTATCGACAGGCCTTGACGGCTGCCAGCCGGCGCTCCGGGTCGGGGTGATAAAGCAGAATGTCTTTCAGGCCTGCCACACCAAACATGGAGGTTGTGATTGTCTGCGCCTCGGATGGCAACTCGATGTGATCCGCCCGGCGCCACAGGATGTTCGTCGGTTTTCTTGGCCAGTTGGCGAGCACAACGTAAAGCATTGTCAGGCCAATCATGCCGGCGACCGGCATTGCCAGCGAGATCACGGAAATAAACAGAACAGACTGCAATGTCGGTTGCTTGTACTCCTCCGGTAGCAGTCTGAAACAGGCGAGTGTATACGCGGCTGCAGCAACACCGTGAAACAGCCAGAACCAGACCCAGCTGGTCCAGAGCCCCGTCGCCTGACCATAAATACTGAGAGTCTCAGTGATCAGTGTAATCAGAATCAGCAAGATCGTCACTGAACGCTCCAAATCTGATGAGCAGGTCCTGAACCTGCTCCGCCTGTCTGTTTACGTACAACGGGCCAATAATTTCGAAATTGTTTTCTGTAACGCCTGGTCTGCTCATGAGGATTTTTCTGATACGGGTCACATAACGTTCAGCTTCAATCAGGTTCGTAATTGGCATCAACACAAATACAGCCTGATTCCTGTTTTTGTCGCGCGTTACCCAGTAGATATCTGCGCCCCGACGAAAGTCAGTAATTTGCTCGATATCAACGCTCTGGTCTTTGCTCTGGTCAGTAAAAACGACGAGCGAACTGTCCACCTGATAGTGGGTATAGTAGTTATCCTGGTTGGAAAGATAATGTAGAAAAAGTTTACGCTGCTCAGGTTGTAGCTTCGGTGTATGCACATCCGTGGAGACCAGGTTGGCAATAAAGCTTGCCAGCAGGTGAACCAGAGCGATGTTGCCCTGGGTCAATTGAATAAAGCGAACCTGCGAGGCGACAATGATCGCTTTGATGTTGCCCATCACGTCGACCAGAGGCACCACGAGCTGATACTGCAGTTTGCTGACACCTCTGAGATTGGTTTGGTCCCCTGATTCAGACAGGTCACGTGCGCCAACCGTTATACGTTGCTCCATTGCATCACGCACCATGAGGTCATCCATCACCAGTTCTTCAACTGTGCCGAGCTGGGCCAGAGGGCGAGTGGAAATCTCGCCATCAATGACTTCATAGAAGCCCGCCTCGTAGATGGAGATGACCTTGTCCAGTACATCCAGTGTCCGGTCCGCTACAGCAGGCGTCAACTTGCCATCAGCAGAGGTAAACTGCTTAATCTCCTGAACAGCTGTTCGCAGACTCATCTGTTGTCCGGCAAGCCGTTGCTCAAGCTGGTCGTGTGACACTTTCAACAGGTGATAACCCTGAGTGAACATCTCCAGTCGGCTATTGGAAAACTCCTGGTTCAAGGTCAGGCGCTGATTAACAAGGTGCCAGCTGTCACGGAACTCCCCGGTAATCATGGTTAGTAGCGCCGTGCCCAGGATAACTGAAATGCTCAGCGGTATTGACTCACCAGTCATCGTATTGAGCCCTTCAACCAGAGCAACCGTCAGAAGCAGGCTGATCAATCCCTTGCCGAAACCGTAGCGCAGAGAAACCAGCACCGGCCCCAAGGCTGGCCAGAAAAAGTAGTCTGTCGCCGCGTCGTAGCTTATGGTGTTCTGATATCGCCAGATCAGCACCGAAATTGCTGAAATGACAACGAGCTCAACCCAGCGAATCACCTCGTTTCGCGTACCGATAACGATTTTTGTAACAATTGTCTTAAGTTTCATATGGGCATCATTTGAAGCCTGGTCCAGAGTAATGGGGCTGGCGTTACCGCCAGTTTATTTCTTCCGTGATATCCTCGATGGCTTTAATGCCGATCCGTGTGATCGATTCACGTCCCCAGCCACTGCGTGAAGCCGACCCGCGCCATAGTTCATTCTGGTTCAGTTCACTAATCACCAGTGTCAGTCCGACGGCTGGCTCCCCGTCAATGCCGAACTTGTACTGCCACTCATGAACGGCCCCCTGCACAATGTAGCCCGATGACTGCTGTGCCAGCCAGGCCCTGGCTTCTTCCTGGCGAAGTTCTGGTTCCAGACTGGCCCGTACATCGCTGATGCGGGACTTGGGATACACGCGCACAGTCAGCCCCTGTGACGACAGTACGGACGCCACCAGTTCCTCGACCTGAGACTGTGCCATCGGCATATTGGACTGGTTCGAGAACGGCATGACATACAGCGTTCTCGACGGGTCGAGCTCAGGGGAATCCTCGCTGACCGTTGTGCCACACGCGGCAAGTCCGACCATTAAAAGTCCCGACATAAGACGAAGAACTGTCCTGGGTATTATCATTGCATTCAGTTTGCTTGTCATAATTGCTCTCCACAGCGTTTTCTGGCCTGACCAAGCCAGCCTGTTTAAAAGTCCATAAAGTATTTAACGTTAATTTGTGTACTGGTTTGACCATTGATGTCGGCATTCTGCCAGCTGCCGGTGACAGACAACTCATCGCCACCGAATACTCTTACTCCCAGGCCAAAACTGATGTTGAAGTCGACCTCTTCCAACTCGAAGTTGTAGCCCAGACTGGTATCAAAAAGGTATCTGGCGCCTTTCACGTCAGGCCCCTGCCGCCCAATGTTGCCGTGAGTGACGCTTTGCCCAATCGCAAATCGGTGGTACTTATCTGACAGAAACGCGCCCGGAGTCACCGTTGTTGATGTATTGGTACGCGACATCAGGCGTGTCAGTTCGCCGTCAGCTATATCGTTCTCCTGCAGGTCGTACTGCATGTATATCTGCCATACCGGGACTCGCTGCCAGATGTCACTGACACGCAAGGAAATCTGTCTGCTGTCGCCAATATGCTCAGAGAAGTCAGTTTCAAACTCACGAGCCTGGATATTGGCGCTGATGCTTGTTCGACTGGTGAGCTGCCAGGCCGTGCCAAGCTGAACCCCGGATTGTCGACCGGCCAGTGCAAGATTTTCACTCTGAGTCGCCGGAGTATTCCAGAACAGAGAGGCCGAAGGTGTTAACCACGGACCTAGCTGCCACTGGGTATCAATCTGCAGGTTTGCGTGGCTTTGGCCATAACGATGCTGGACGCCCAACTGATAATGTTCTTCAGGTGTCTGCCAGCCAATATTCAATGACTGCGAGGAGTAGTCTTCGTTATAAAACGACGGCTGATCAGCTTGTGCGTCTGCCAGGGTCACATGCATCTGGCCGTTGCGAACCGGCCGGTAATACTCCAGCTCTGAACCACCCAGACCATAGCTGGGCGTCCCGGCGAAGGCGTAAGACCAGCCGTGACTGCGATGCCAGTGTTCGTTTGCCAGCAGTCTTTGCATGGGTGACAGTTCGTTGTTGGTCAGGCTTGGATTAAGCGCTTCTTCGCCGTACTGCCAGGCCAGCCTTCGCTCATCGATCTGTGCCAGCGAGGAGGCCCGTTCCAGGCCCGTCAGGTTCTGACCCTGAATGGCAAGATTGCGGATGGCATTCTCGTCCCGCCGTGCCAGAGCAAGTGCCAGTTGCACCGTTTCACTCAGCTGTTCTTCCTCCAGCATGCCGATGGCCTGCCAATAGGCAATACGTTGCAGTCCGTTCTGTGACTGTGTAAACAGAATGCTGTTGATCTCTTCAGCTTCTACGCCTTCCGCCAGAGCCTGCGTCAGCTGCGCGTTCGAATGTGCAGGTCCTACAAAAATGGATAACAGCGAGCGATAACTGATTTCGCCATTCAGCTCTTCTCGCAATTCATCTGCCATTGTGCTGATCACCTGCCAGCGCAGTGCCTGTGCCAGGGCGTCATTACCGTGCTCCTGCAACAGGATGGCGTAAGCAAGTATGTCAGAGGGGGCAGCCAGATCCTGCTCATAAAGTTGTTGATACCAGAACTGTGCATGCAGGGTGTTGTCCAGATTCTGGGCCGCGTAAGCCATCAACTGGATCAGCTCAGCATTGTTGAGCGCACTGGCGAATAATTGTCGGTAAAGTTCCTCCAGCCAGCGCGTATCGTCAAGAGCTATCGCAATCCAGACAGACTCTTCCTTGTAGCGCTGAACGGAAGGGCGCAATGCAATCAGCTGTTGCAGCAACTGTCTGGCCGTTTCGTTGTCTGCTTCGTAGGTCGCAATTCGCAGCCTGAGTTCCTGCATCTCGACAGACTGGTGATCGCGATAATTGTTCAGTTGTTCTTTTATTCGCGCTACATCGGCGCTGTTCTGATCCAGTATCGCACCCTGCAGCATCGAGTCGAGTATGATGCGGGCGGAATCAGGCAGCTGGTTGGCGGTTCCAGACTGATTCTGTCTGAATAGTCGGTAGTATTCCCACAGCCGCTGACGCTCTGAGTCGTCTGACACTTCGTGTGTGGCGATCAGCAGGAACGGGTCGATGGTATTGGCTTCCTGCGCCAGCATTATCTCCTGAATATTGCGCAATATATCGCGCTCGCCAACGAAATAAGCCAGGCTCCTGATATTGTCCAGCTGATCAAGGTTCAGTTCGGTGAGATCAAGAAAGTTGACGGCAGTTGCCAAAGCCTCTTCTGGCTCATTAAGATCCACAAATGCCTGAATAAACTGATTCAGGTTTTCGTAAGCATAGGGTTCCTCGACATTGGGGATATTACCCGGGTGTCGAGACCGCCACAGAGCAACGGTGCCTTCCTGGTCTCCCACAAAATTGTAGAAGCGACCGAGTTCCACTTCGATCAAGCGAAGCTCGGCCTCGCTCAACTGGCCGCTGGCTGTTTCACCAGTGAGTATGGAATTTAGCGCTTCAGCCACGTAATCTGCGCCGTCTATTCTGTCAGCGACGGCAATCCATTCCCGGATCTCAACCAGCGACGCGGCGCCCTGTGCTGCGAGACCGTAAAGGTAGGACTCAAGCACTTCGATATTGATCGCTGCATAAGCCACACGGATGACGTACCGGATCAGCTCTGGAGAATCATCTGGGTTGATGAACTCCTGCATCAAAGCCAGGGCCTCGTCAAACCGCTGCAGACCAACATATAGGTCAACCAGTTGTCGTTGATGCGCACTGCGAAGTGCCGCATTCTCCGCCACCACGCGCTCCAGCCAGGCAGCGGCAGTTTCAAGATCACCAACGGCCAGCGCCAGCTGAGTGGCCTGTAACCAGTCGTCTGGAGAGCTGCTTTGTTCCGCCTTGGCATAGGCCAGCCCCACAGCACTGTTGGCGCTGTTGGCGGACAACAGGAAAGTGATCAGCGCCTGCAGGCAGTTGTTGTCGCAAGTCCCGGTGGCGTGCTGCTGTGCCAGTTCGATACCGGTCTGCCAGTCTGCCAGTTGTTGAACGAACCCGAGGACACGCTGTAAGTTCGCGAATATCGGGTCGTCCCTATAGAGTTGAAGTGCATGCTGGTAGGCCTGGTCGGTGAGTCCGGCCTGTTGCGCGAGCGTCAACAATTCACTTTGGCTTGCGTCTGGTCTCAGTGTCTGCAGTTCGTATGACAACGCGGGAGAGCCAGTCTGAATGGCATAGAGGGAGAACTGGTTTAGTTGATCCTCACTGAAGCTTCCCATGTTTTCAGACAGAAACTCATGCAGCCGGGCAGTTGCTGCGGCGGCGGTTTCGTCCTGCCTCAGCGTTGCCAGCTGCCAGAGGCTACGAGTAAACAGGTCATAAATTTCTTCCTGGAACGGCGTTTGCCCAAAGCGTTCAGCAGGCTCTATCAGCGCTATCGCCTCTTCAAACTCGTTTAGTTGAACGCGCTGTTTGGCAATCAGATACTGAAGTTGCGCGGTCGGTTCATCATCCTCGCGCAATACATTGAGAAACGCCAGTGCAACGGTCGGGTCGTTGGCGTCATCCAGCATGTTTAACAGGAGTTCACGGTTGGGCTGAAGCAAAGTCAACAGTGTCACTGTTGACGCTGTCAGGGCAATGATCGCACGTCGATTAAGAAAAACCTCGCGGCCACTTAGTGACCGGTGCTTGAGCTGAGGTTTTTTGCGATTCGTGCTCATCGCCAGATCCTGATCATATGCACAGCAGGCTAAGCCTGAATCGACCAGGCGAAGAGCTCGCCAGGTTCAGGGTTGCGCCTGATTGTTGTGAGTCGATCTGAGTGTCAGATTGCTTAAGCTGACAGTTCGTTGCCTGTGCAATGGTCATCTCAAGCGGTACGTGGCTTTCCACTTCAATGAGAAGCTCCTGGCCTTGCCATTGCCACTGCTCAATCTGTCCGTTGGCAGTCTGTAAGTAAGGATCACCACCGAAAGGCGAAAGTCGCTCGTCACCCGCAAGGCTCAGTGTCGCTCTGGGCTGTGCCAGTGAAATATAGGTGCCATCTGGCCCCTTGTTCAATCCGGTCAGTCCAACACTATCGGCATCAGGCACAGCTCCAGCGTCGATCCGCAGGCTGCGAACGCCGGTGCTGGCTACCAGCCAGACGGGTGCGTCCGAATCGTTGAGAATGCTTCTTGCCAACCCTGTCTCGTACAGCGAACTGGCTCTCGCGGCAAATTCGCTCAGATACATTGGCGTCACGGGCTGGCTGATAGCCCAGTCATAGACCTGTTGAAGCGCGCGAATTGATGCAGGATAAATACCTGAGTACATGTGGTAGTAGATGCTGATGGGTTTAAGCCTGCGGGGCTCGCCCAGCAGCTGAAAGCTCTCCACAGCGCGAGAATAACCGTTGTAATTGTCCGTCCATAGATCGGTGTACAGATTTTCATTCATCAGGGGGGCGTATACCTGCACTGCGTTTGGATACCAGTTCAGGTGCGGGTAAATCTGTGCAATGGAAAAGTTGCTGTTGACGACATAGGTGTTGCCACCATTGACGTTATAGATGCCCAGCTCGTGAGTTTTTTGTATGACATCCGGTGTCGGATTGGCGCTGCCTGACCACAAAAACACTTCAACTTTTTTGTCGCTGCCGGCAGGGATCAGTTCACGTTCTATATATTCAACGCTGCCAAATACCTCGCGGTCATAATCCAGTTCATAACCAGGGATCTCCAGCGAATCACCGTAGACACGCTCACCGCTGACTATTCTCTCGTCCCAAAAGAATGGATGGCTGAAGGTGTGAGAAGCAATTTCAACATGATCCAGGCTGAATATACCCCGGGCAATGTTCTCCAGCTCTGCGGAGAATTGAGGGTAGATCCCGTGCGGGGCAACCTCTGCCTCGATGACCGAGACCGTATGGGGTAAAGGGTACCTTTCCAGTATTTGCCGACGAATTTCTTCTGCGGCGAATCCCCGGTTGCCCGTATAGGTAATTGAAGGGAAGCCATCACCGTCAATATGCGCGGTCAGGATCCGCTGCCCTGATTCCGTTGTAACGTCAGGCACCGGAATGGAAGGCAGCCGCAACAATGAGAGTATGTTTTCAAAGGGATCAAGGCTCCAACGTATACGATCACCCATCATTTCCTGCACAGTCAGTGACTGCGTGACAATACCACCCCATGAGGTTTCCATCAGACCAATGCCTTTGGCACCCTGGGCATCGGTAATCTCGACCTTTACCGATACATCAGTACTGTCCACGCCGGGAGCAAGAATATAACGAGGCGTGACATTGAGTGTTGATGTCGGCATCCGGTAACGTAACTGATTGACGTTGGTTGACAGATTGCCCTGGAAGTTTCCTGCGGCCTGCAGATGCAAGCTTTCCAGCAGCGTTCTGCTTTCCGGCAATTCACCAATAAATAGCGATTGTACACTCTGGTTTTGCAGCACCTGCTCAATGAATCTGGCCAGGGCGCTGCTTGTGTAATTGCTTTGTGCCAGCCAATACACGACCCCGGCGTACTTGGCAGGATCAAAATGCAGGCTGTCGATGGCATTGACGTCGAAGCACTCCGGTACATAACCCGCATATTCGATCAGCACGGAGAGAAAGCGGTGGCATGGCGACAGCTTTTTCAAGAACTGATTGCCGTTGTAAAAAGCCAGTATTCGCCGTGGTACTGGATACACGGTCGAGACACCGACATCGGTGAGAAGCCCGTTGGACAGGTAGGGCGTGAAACCCAGTTCGACCAGCCGACGTGCAGCGGCAATCCTTTCCTGCTGACGATCAGATGGCAGGTAGTCGATTACAATCGCTTCGATACCAGCCTGCTGCACTTCCCGCAGGCGGTCGGTGACCCACTGTGTATCAGCGGCAGTTCTTACAGAATAGGAGTCAAAGGCTGCGTCGTAGCCATTGATCATGCTTTCGGCAACCACTGCTGCTGGCTGAAATGACAACCGGCTGATCAGTTCAAAGCCCCGGTTGAGGATCAGCTCGACCTCCGAGTCATCGCTGGCATTTCGAGAAAGTTCGTCCAGCATATCAATCAGGGCAACTTGCTGCGCATCCAGTTCATCGGCGGACAAGGGGGCAAGCATGTAGCTGTCAAGAGTGTCCAGGAAGAGGCCGTCAAAACCGCGGTTGCCCAGGGCCTCGGCCTCCGACAGCAGGTAGTCGCGCCAGCCATTGTCCCGCAAATCCATGACCGAAGCGTTCCAGGCTGTATTCTGTGTCATTACGTTGCTGCCGCCCGGAACCTGACCAAGACTGTTGTCCCACTCGCCAACGCTTAGGTAGCCATAAACCTTGATATTGGCCTTATGCAACTGGGCAATCTGCCGGTCAGAGATTTGTGTTGGTGTGACCACGACCCGGTCAAAACTCAGCAGCTCACGCACAGAGTCTACCGGTCCGTAATAGAAGACAATTGACGCAGGCGATTCCTGTGATTGCGCCGGGGACGCCAATAGCAGAATAAAAACCAATAAATAGAATGGTTTAGCTGATTTCAACCAGTTGCAGTGGATGATAGGGAGCAGCATTTTTCTGGTCATTTGAGAAAATATAAACTATTGATAATTATATTAAAAGAGAGTGACAGATGGTTTAGCCGGGAAATTGAAGAGACGCATCGCCAATAGCCTCGACAATTCTACAGACAATCCGTCCGTTCAGTGAGGGATAAATAGGGTCAGAAGCTTATGTTCGCCAGCGCGAGCAGCTCAGACGCTGGCTCCAGAGCCCGTGCTACGGGTCGACGGTCGACAGGCATCAAACAAAATAACCCAGCACACTGTTAAGGAAGTGGTAGCCTCTGATCGTGGTCGTGACCTGCTCGTCTGTGGTGTCCATCAAGCCCTGCTTTTGCAGCACTGATACCTTATCGGCTATTACTGTGTAGGGCAGCCCGGTGCGCTGCTCAAACTGGGTTGTTGTGAACCCCTCGCGCAGCCTCAGGGCATTCAGCAAATACTCCAGAGGCAACTCGTCCGCTTCAATCGGCGAGGCATCGGCCAGGTAGGGATATCGGTTGGCCAGGTTCGTACTTTCCTGCGCCAGGCTGTGTTTGGCCGCTGCCAGGTAATGCCCCGGTTGCTTGCGTTTGCGCAGCCGCAATACGCGCTGCCGGTGCGGCTGGCTCAGCTTGGCGTGAGCGCCAGCGCCAATACCCAGGTAGTCGCCGAACTGCCAGTAATTGATATTGTGACGTGCCTGTTCGCCCTGCTTTGCAAAGGCAGATATTTCATAGCGCTGGTAGCCAGCGCCTTCCAATAGCGCCAGGCCGGCATCCTGCATGTCGATCAGCGTGTCCTCTGCCGGCAGCGGCGGTGGCTGCTTGTAGAATGCGGTATTCGGCTCGATGGTCAGCTGGTACCAGGAAATGTGTTCCGGATCAAAGCCAATCGCCCGCTCCAGATCGGCCAGTGCCTGTTCCGGAGCCTGTTGCTGCAGGCCGTACATTATGTCGATATTCAGCCGTTTGAATCCGGCATTGCGCGCATACTCGATGGCACGTTCGGCATCGTGGCTGTCGTGGATTCGGCCGAGATTCTGCAGCTGCTCGGGCGAAAAACTCTGCACCCCAAGCGACAGACGATTGATGCCAGCCAGGAAATAATCTGCAAATTTCTCGCGTTCTGCTGTCCCAGGATTGGCCTCCAGCGTGATTTCAATGTCGCTGGCAAAGGTCAGATGCTGCTGCAATCCCTCGAACAGCCTTTCGTAGGCTTTGGCCGACAGCAGACTGGGCGTACCGCCGCCAATAAAAATGCTCTGAATCTCTCGGCGCTGAACATACTTCAGATCGTGCTTAAGGTCATCCAGCAGTGCCGTGATGTAGTCGTCTTCCGGCAGCTCGTCAGACTCATTCTCGTGTGAATTGAAGTCACAGTAGGGGCACTTACGCACACACCAGGGTACGTGAATGTAAAGGCTGAGAGGCGGCAGGGTCAGCATCAGGCTAACGCGGCGGGCGGTGTCCCGGTCAATTGCTGCAACAGCAGCTGCATGGCAAGGGCGCGGTGGCTGATCTGGTTTTTGCGACCTGCGGGCAGCTCTGCGGAACTGCAGTCAGTGGCGGGGACGTAAAACAGCGGGTCGTAACCAAAACCACCCTCGCCTGCCTGCTCGTGAAGAATGCGACCGTGCCACTGGCCGTGGCAGACCACCGGTACAGGATCTTCAGCATGGCGCACAAAAACCAGTACGCAGTGAAATGCGGCGGTACGTTCGGCCTCAGCCACATCCCGCAATTCGGTCAACAGCTTGTAGTTGTTGGCGGCATCGCGTGCCGAACGTTCCATGGTGCCCCAGCTGGGCCCGACATCACCGGCAGCATAACGTGCGGAGTAAATACCAGGCGCGCCGCCCAGTGCGTCCACGGCCAGACCGGAGTCGTCTGCCAGTGCTGGCAGGCCAGTTTTGGCGCTGGCATGACGTGCTTTTAGAATGGCGTTCTCTATAAAAGTGAGACCTGTTTCTTCTGCATCATCCACAGACATGTCACCCTGGCTGATCAGGGTTGCACCCAGCGGACTCAGCAGTGCCTGAAGCTCGGCCAGTTTGCCGGCATTGCTGCTGGCCAGCACGATCTTCTGGTTGTTAAGAAACGTTGCTGTAGATGTTGTGGTGCTCATTGTCAGGCAGCCTCGGACTTGGCAGGTTTGCGACTGAAATGATAGATGGCAATTTCGCTGAGCAGGTTGGGAAAGGCGCGAATAATCCAGCTGTCACGATGTTTGATGTCCACCACTGTTCGGGTGATCACATCGATATCGCGGCTGCGGCAGAATTCGTCAAAATCCTTTACCGTACAAAAATGGATGTTGGGTGTGTCGAACCACTCATAAGGCATAAAGTCAGAAACCGGCATGCGCCCCTTGAACGCCAGGTAGGCGCGGCTCTTCCAGTTGCCAAAATTGGGGAAGGTGACAATGCAGTTCTTGCCGATGCGCAGCATCTCGTCGACCAGTTTGTCGGGGAAATGCACGGCCTGCAGTGTCTGGGTCAGTAGCACAGTATCAAAGCTTTGCGACTCAAAATTCTGCAGTCCCTTGTTCAGGTCCTGCTGAATGACACTGATTCCCTTGTCCAGACAGCCGTTGATCTTCTGGTTGTCGATCTCCAGGCCGATGCCGTGGATCTGCTTTCTATCACGCAGGTAGGCCAGCAGGGCGCCGTCGCCGCAACCCAGATCCAGCACCCGGCTGCCAGGTTCAATCCACTTTTGAATAATGTCGAGATCAGGCCGCATGAGAACTGATCTCCAGCTTGACGCGATCAAGATAGGTGGTCAGTGCCTGCATGTAGCGTGGCACTGGCAATAAAAATGCGTCATGACCCTGATCGGCTTCGATATCCAGGTAGCTGACCTGTTTGCCGGCCTTCAGCAGTGCGGTGACAATCTCCCGGGTACGTTCCGGTGGAAAGCGCCAGTCAGTGCTGAACGACACCAGCATAAAGCGACAATCGCTGTTGGCGAATGCCTTACTCAGATCGCCGTCGTAGTCGACGCTGGGGTCAAAATAGTCGAGTGCCTTGGTCATCAGCAGATAGGTATTGGCGTCAAATGTCTCAGAAAAGCGCTCGCCCTGGTAGTGCAGGTAACTTTCCACCTGGAAATCGACATCAAAGCCAAAGCTCAGCTTGCCCGCACGCAGATCACGGCCCAGGTTCAGCGACGCCTGTTTCAGCTGCTCGGACGCCTTGCCGAATTTTTCCCGCATGGCACTGTCCGAAAGATAGGTAATGTGACCGACCATGCGTGCCAGCATCACACCACGCTTGGGCAGCGTGTTGTGTTCACGATAGCGCCCGGCATGGAAATCAGGGTCGGCGGTGATAGACTGCCGCGCGACTTCATTAAACGCGATGTTCTGTGCCGACAGTTTTGGTGCCACAGCCATCATGATGGCATGACGGACACGCTCGGGATAACTGATGGACCAGCGCATTACCTGCATGCCACCCAGACTGCCACCAATGACAGCGGCCCATTTGTCTATGCCCAGACGGTCGGCCAGGCGAGCCTGACTGTTGACCCAGTCGCGCACAGTAACCACAGGGAAATCGGGACCGTACCAGGTGCCCGTGTCGGGATTCATGGAGGCTGGCCCCGTGCTGCCGGCACAGCCACCCAGGTTGTTCAGGCACACCACAAAAAAGTGATTGGTGTCGATGGGTTTGCCAGGTCCTATCGCGACATCCCACCAGCCTGGTTTGCGGTCATCCATACTGTGATAACCGGCCGCATGATGGTCGCCGCTCAGGGCATGACAGATCAGAATTGCATTGCTGCGCTCGGCATTAAGTTCGCCATAGGTTTCGACCATCAGGTCGTAGGCCTTCAACTCTTTGCCGCTGCGCAGCGGTAGCGGTTCATCAAAATGATAAAGCTGTGGCGTCACCAGACCCACAGAATTTTCGGGTAACACGTCGGGCATTGTGTTTAGAGTCCGAGCACGAAGCGTGGATTGGCCTGGACCGGAATGATCAGCACAATGCGGATGATCTGGATGGCCAGGAACACAAAGATGGGTGACAAATCCAGGCCACCCATGGACGGCAGCAGGCGCCGGAACGGCGCCATCACTGGTTCAGTCAGCTGTCGGACCAGTACCAGTGCCGGGTGTCCGCTGAAGGGCGCGATGAAGCTGGCGATGATGGATATCAGCATGCCCCAGAAATAGATATTCAGAATGAAGCTGAGTATTCCCGCCAGCCCCCAGGTCAGTATCAGGCCAAAATTAGGGAACTGCAGGCCGGCCAGAAAGATCAGTGCGTACATGGCGGCGCACTGAAACACGATGGCCAGTACCAGCGATGACAGATCAATGCCGCGGATACCCGGGATAATACGGCGGAAAACCTGCACACCCGGATCGGTGAAGCGCACGATCATTTGTGTAATCGGGTTATAAAAGTCAGCACGAGACAATTGCAGCAGAAATCGCAGCAGGATAGCCATCAGATAAAGTGAGCCCAGCGTACTGACAAGCAAGGTTCCGATGTCGCCGATAGTGTTCATGTTTATCCTGTCCCGCTATTTCGTGTCTGTTGAATTTAAGTTTATTTGGCCAGTTCGGCAGCGCGTTGCTGCGCCGCTTTCATGGCGGTTTCAACGATGGATTCAAAGCCGTCGCGCTGGAATGACAGTAGAGCCTGTTCGGTTGTTCCACCTGGCGAGGTCACGCGCCGGCGCAGTTCATCCGGCGGAACATCGCTGTTTGCAGCCAGTTTACCAGCCCCCAGGGCGGTCTGAATGGCGAGCTGCCGTGCCGTTTCGGCAGTCAGGCCCATGGCTGTGCCGGCTTTTTCCATGGCTTCCATCATCAGGAAAAAATAGGCCGGGCCGCTGCCGGACAGCGCCGTCACGGCGTCGATGTCCTGTTCCTGATCCAGCCAGCAGGCAATACCAACGGCCGCCATGATGTCGCCGGCCAGTTGCTGGTGCTGTTCGCTGCATCGGGCGTTGGCAAACAGGCCTGTGGCGCCCTCGCCCACCAGCGATGGTGTATTGGGCATGCAGCGAACAATGGCCCTGTCGTCACCCAGCCAACTGGCCAGCGAGCTGACCGGAATGCCGGCAGCAATGGAAATGATCAGGCAGTCTTTTTTACCAATCAGCGGACGCAGCGCTTCGCAGACACTGGCCATCACCTGTGGTTTGACGGCCAGCACAATGACATCGGCTTCGGAGGCGACAGAGGAGGTATCACCGGTGCGAATGCCGCACTCGCTGGCGAGTTGGGCCAGCTTGTCACTGTCGATGTCGGTAGCGGCGATATTCTGCGCGGGCACGTCTTTGGCAAGCAGACCTCGAATCAGGCTGTTTGCCATGTTGCCGGCGCCAATAAAACTGATCTGGCGTTGGTTCAAAGCGGCTGTTCCCCGGGGTTGTAAGTCAATCAAGCGGCTATTCTAGCGCAGCAGGGCGGCAAGTGCATTCAGCCGTTAAATTCCTTGCTGAAAATGCTCCAGAAGCTCAGAAACAGCGCCGCTATTAGCGGACCGATGACAAAGCCGTTAATGCCCAGCAGTGCAATGCCACCCAGCGTGGAGAACAGCACCATATAGTCCGGGAGCTTGGTATCGCGGCCGACCAGTATGGGGCGCAGTACATTGTCTGCCAGTCCGATGACGACGGCGCCGTAGGCAACCAGTATAGAGGCCTTCATCCAGTCGCCGGTGGCGTACATGTATATCGCCACCGGAATCCACACCAGCGAGGCACCCACTGCGGGCACCAGCGACAGAAAGGCCATGACCACCGCCCACAGCACCGGCGCCTGCAGGTCCAGCATCCAGAATATAAAACCGCCCAGGCCACCCTGCACGATGGCGACCACCAGGTTGCCCTTAACGGTGGCGCGGGAAACTTCCGCAAACTTGCTGAACAAGACCTGCCGTCGATCTTCGTTAAGAGGCAGGGCTCTGCGCATCCAGTTGACGATGGTTTCGCCATCGCGAAGCAGGAAGAAGGTGAGATACAGCATCAGGGCAAGATTGAGTGTGAAGGCAACGGTGTTGCGACCCACCACGAGCGCTTCCTGCGAAATGATGCGACTCAGACCCACGGCCGATTCGGACAGATAGCTGCGCAGGTTGGAGGTGTCGATGCCCAGGCGTTGTAATAGTTCGGGCAGGATGGGCACGGCGGTGCCGATCTGGTTAATGAATTCCGACGGATTGATTTCCCGGCTCTCGATGGACTCGTATAGCTGGGCGCCCTCATTGATGAAGGCAAACACGATGGCGATGACCGGGATGACGACCAGCACCATGCCCAGCAGCAGCGTAACCAGGGCTGCCAGAGACTCCCGCCCCTTAAAGATGCGAACCATGCGACGCTGCAGCGGGTTAAACAGCAGGCTCATGACACAGGCCCAGAAGATGGCGCTCCAGAACGGCAGCAAGATCAACAGAAACGCCGCCGAGATGCCCGCCAGCACCACCAGAAAACCGCGGTTCTCCATGGTTTCACGCATAAATGTGAGTCCTCACTTGGTCTGCAGGCCTTTTATACACGGCGTCGTCGCAACATGCGCCACACTTCTACAATGCGCGGCGGTTGTCCAGTGCGCAGAATGCCCTGCCGGAAGATACGCCCGGACAGCCACAACACAGCAATTGTGGTCAGCACCAGCACAATGGTTGTGCCCACCACATCCACCATGGGTGGCTGCGCGGCGGCACGGTTCATCATGGTAAATGGCGTGAAAAGCGGTATCCAGGACATGACGCGGGCCATGGTGCCATTGGGGTCCTGGGCGACAAAGCTCATCGTCAGCACCGGCACGATCAGAATCATGATCAGCGGCATGATCAGGCTCTGGGCCTCCTTCAGCGTATTGCAGAGACTGCCTATGGCGAGGAAGATGCCCGCATACAGCGCGTAACAACACAGATAATAGAACACAAAGTAGGGAATCAGATCCGAGCTGAGCAGCACGTCCAGAATCTGCACAATGGCGGCCGTTTCAACCGTTTGGTACAGCTGCAGAAACACAAAAAACGAGGTGATCCAGGCCAGGATGGTCGTAATGCCAGTGGCGCCAATGCCGAGCAGTTTGCCCATCATCAGCTCGCCCGGTGTCACCGATGCCAGCAGCACTTCAATAATGCGATTGGATTTTTCTTCAATGGTATTGCTGAGCAGGTACTGCACACTCTGCATCAGGGAGATAAAGATCAGATACACAAAACCCATCGGCGCCCACTGCCGGAAGGTGTCGGCCATGCTGACCTCGGCCTCACCCAGCTGTTTGCCGGGATCCAGACGGCTCAGGGGCAGCCGGGTCCTCTGGATGTCGCGCACGGCCTGAATGTCTATGCCCTGCGCGGCAAACTCCTGCTGGCGAATGGTGTTGTTGAGACTGGCCTGAATGGCATTGGGCAAGCGCGTATCAGTCAGGTTGGCAGCCCAGTACTGAACGCCACTGGGCGTGCCATCAGACAGCATCAGGCGCTCCAGTGAGTCAGGTCGCACCACATCACCGGCCACGTTGGCTGGCACCAGTATCAAGGCAAACAGGGGAACGGCGGTTCCGTCGTGCTGCAGGCGTCGCTCGCCATTCAGGTAGGGGCGCATGTTTTCCACAATGGTTTGCGGAGGCGCACTGGTGTCCAGATCGGCTGGCGGATCAATGGCAATGAACTGTCGTCGTGGTGGCGTGAAGGGCGGCGCATCTTCACGCAGGTAGGGCCGGGCCATCTGCAGCGCCATGTCCAGGCCGCCATTGCTCAGCCAGTCATCAAGCGCAGATACTTCGTCATTGCCAAAATCATCCATCAGCTGATCGAGCTGGCTGGCTGGCGCCTGTGGCGGCGGTGCGCCGCCCATATCAACGCGGTTTGCCTGCAGGTAACGCATGAACTCCTGCATGACCTGGCGCTGGTGTTCGCGGCTGATGGCCGTGGCGACCGCGCCGCCGTACTCACCAGACTGGTCAATCAGCATGAAATAGCGCGTAGGTGTGGCGGTGGCCAGGCGGCTTGAGATATGGAAAATCAGAAAAAAGACAATTGGCACCAGCAGGACGCCAATCCAGAAGCCCTTGGTTTTGACGTTTTCCATGAACTCACGCCAGGCGATCAGCAGCGTCACTCTCATCTAAAATTATGCTCCCGGGCTTCCTTGCCAACCAGATGCACAAATACATCATGCAGACTGGCCTGAGTGAAATCGAAGCGGCTGAGTGAGACACCGTTCTCAAAGCAGTGCTGCAGTATCTGTTGCGAGTCGGCCTGTTCTTTTACATACAGCTCCCATTGCCGAATGCCATTGGCTCTGGCGCTGCCGTCCTCAGGCGCCTGCTCCTGAACCGACAGTACACCGTCCAGCTGGCGCACCGAATGGATATCACCCCGCGTTTCCAGCACAACGCGGCGTGGAATGATGGCATGTGCCTCACTGACGGTGCCATCAAACACCTTCCGGCCCTGGGTAATCAGCAGCAGACGCTGACACAGACGTTCGGCATGCTGCATGATGTGCGTGGAGAAAATCACGGTCTGACCATTGGCCGACAGGTCCTTGATCAGTTGCTCCAGCACTTCCTGATTGACCGGGTCCAGTCCGGAGAACGGCTCATCCAGAATGACCAGCTCGGGTTCGTGGGCAATGGAGGCCAATACCTGCACCTTCTGGCCCATGCCCTTGGACAATGACTCGATGCTGGATTCGGCAAAGTCCTTCAGACCATAGCGCTCCAGCAACTCAAATGCCTTGTGGCGGGCAGCACTGCGCGACATACCCTTCAGCGTGGCAAAGTAGCTGATGATGGCCCAGACCTTCATTTTTTTGTACAGGCCCTTTTCTTCGGGCAGGTAACCGATGCGGTGACGCACATCCATGGCCGAACGGTGGCCCAGCACATCGATATGGCCGGTATCCGGGCGGATGATGTCGAGAATCATGCGGATAGTGGTGGTTTTGCCGGCCCCATTAGGTCCCAGAAAACCATAGACAGAGCCCTGCGGTATGCTCAGGTTTATCTGGTCGACGGCGGTAAAGTCGCCATAGCGTTTAGTGACGTTTTCAAGCGTCAGAACCGGTGTGCTCATTCGTCGAGTTTAGCACACGCTTGTGGCAAAAATGTCACTCACAAAAAAGGCCATCATCCGCGAGGATGACAGCCTTTGCTGTGGCAGCCACAGCTGCCGGATATGACGTCTTCAGTCAGACAACTCAGCTGGCCTTGGCTTCCTGCTGGCTGGCTGTGAGCTGCTGATCGATGACTTCTGCTACCAGACGACCTTCGTCGATGGCGCGTACCACCAGAGACTGACCGCGGCGGCAATCGCCCGCAGCAAACACCTTGGGGTGGCTGGTGCGGAAGCTCTTGTACTCGGCCTTGTAGTTGGAGCGCTGATCCAGCTCCAGTCCCAGCGGCTCGCTGATGTAGTGCTCTGGCCCCAGGAAACCCATGGACAGCAGAATCAGATCGGCTTCCCAGAACTTGGTGGTGCCCGGCACTTCCTTGAAGCTGGAGTCCACTTCGACAGTGTTGATGCCCAGCAGCTTACCGTTTTCATCACGGACAAACTCTTTGCCGCTGATGGAGTAAACACGTGGGTCGTTGCCATCGCGCTCGGCGGCCTCTTCGTGACCGTAGTCAACGCGATAGATCTTCGGCCACAGCGGCCAGGGGTTGTCCGACGGACGCTCACGTGGCGGCTTGGGCATGATCTCGAAATTGACCAGCGACTTGCAGCCGTGACGCAGAGATGTGGCGATACAGTCGGTACCGGTGTCACCGCCACCGATGACGATCACGTTCTTGCCCTTGGCGCTGATGTAGTTGCCATCTTTCAGCTCAGAGTCCAGCAGGCTGCGCGTGTTGGCAGTCAGGAACTCCATCGCAAAATGCACGCCATCACCTTCACGGCCCGGAATCTTCAGGTCACGTGCGGTAGTTGCGCCAGTCGCCAGCAACAGGGCGTCGACTTTATCCAGCAGTTCACTGACGTCCAGGCCGTTTACGCCTTTTCCGCCAACATTTACGCCGGTGACAAACTTGATGCCTTCTTCTTTCAGCAGATTGACGCGACGATCAACAACATCTTTTTCCAGCTTCATGTTGGGGATGCCGTACATGAGCAGGCCGCCGATGCGGTCTTCACGCTCATAGACAGTCACTTCATGACCGTGCTGGTTCAGCTGCGCTGCAGCAGCCAGTCCGGCGGGACCACTGCCGACCACGGCGACTTTTTTGCCGGTGCGGAACTTAGGTGGATTCGCCCGTACCCAGCCGTTTTCAAAGCCTTTGTCGATGATGGCGTTTTCAATGTTCTTGATGGTGACCGGCGGGTTGTTGATACCCAGTACACAGGAACCTTCGCACGGCGCCGGACATACTCGTCCAGTGAACTCCGGGAAGTTGTTGGTCTTGTGCAGCCGATCCAGCGCATCGCGCCACTGGCCCTTGTAGACCAGATCGTTCCACTCGGGAATCAGGTTGTATACCGGGCAGCCGTTGTCGGACTGACAGAATGGAACACCACAGTCCATGCAGCGTGCGCCCTGCGTCTGCAGGTGCTCTTCCGCCGGGTCGGTGTAAATTTCCTTGTAGTCCAGCAGTCGCTCTGCCGGCGCACGGTAGGGAACCGTGCTGCGCTCGAACTCTTTAAAACCGGTTGGTTTACCCATGTTAAAACCTTATCTTTGCAATTTTGTACGTATCAGACAGCCACTGCCTGGGTCTGTGACTTGGCAGCCATTTCCGCCAGCACACGCTTATAGTCGGTCGGCATCACTTTCACAAAGTGCTGCAGCGATGCGTCCCAGTTATCCAGAATCTGCTGCGCCACCGTCGAGCCGGTGTAACGCAGGTGATTGCTGATCAGTGTTTTTAATTCTTCAATGTCGGTGGCGTCCTGGACTGGTTCCAGTTCAAACGACTCCATGTTGCACTGACGCTCAAAGTCTTTGTCCTGATCCCAGACATAGGCGATACCGCCACTCATGCCGGCGCCAAAGTTACGGCCGGTTTTGCCCAGAATGACCACACGACCACCGGTCATGTATTCACAGCCGTGATCACCGATGCCTTCCACGACGGCGCTGGCGCCGGAGTTACGCACGGCGAACCGCTCAGCGACGATACCGCGGAAGTAGGCTTCACCACCGGTGGCGCCATACAGATTGACGTTACCGGCAATGATGTTGTCTTCCGGCTTGAAGGTGCTCTCTTTCGGTGGGTAGATCACGATCTTGCCACCAGACAGGCCCTTGCCGACGAAGTCATTGGCGTCACCCTCAACAGTGATGGTGATGCCTTTGGCCAGCCACGCTCCCAGACTCTGACCGGCGGAGCCATGCAACTTGATGTTGATGGTGTCTTCCGGCAGCAGGTCTTCGCCGAATCGCTTGGCCACCTCGTTGGACAGCATGGTGCCGACTACGCGGTTGATGTTGATGACCGGCAGCTCAATGTTGACCTTCTCGCCTTTTTCCAGCGCAGGTGCGGCCAGTTCGATCAGCTGGTTATCCAGTGCCTTGTCCAGGCCGTGATCCTGCTCCATGGAACAGAAAGTACCGGTATTCGGGAACACTGCCTTGGCGGGCGTCAGGATGTTGCTCAGATCCAGGCCGCGAGCTTTCCAGTGGTCCACAGCCACATCGCTTTCCAGCAGGTCGACGCGACCGATCATTTCGTTGACGGTGCGAATACCCAGGCTGGCCATGATCTCGCGCATTTCTTCAGCCACCATGAACAGGTAGTTAACTACATGCTCTGGCTTGCCTTTGAACTTCTTGCGCAGCTCAGGATCCTGAGTCGCGATGCCCACTGGACAGGTGTTCAGGTGACACTTACGCATCATGATGCAGCCCAGCGTGACCAGCGGCGCGGTTGCAAAACCGTACTCTTCGGCACCCAGCAGCGCAGCGATGGCGACGTCACGGCCGGTCTTGAGCTGACCGTCGGTCTGCAGCGCAACGCGTGAACGCAGATTGTTCATTACCAGTGTCTGGTGTGTTTCTGCCAGACCCAGCTCCCACGGCAGACCCGCATGCTTGATGGAGGTCAGCGGTGAGGCACCGGTGCCACCATCATGGCCGGCGATGACCAGGTGGTCAGTCTTGGCCTTGGTAACACCAGCAGCAATAGTGCCGACGCCGATTTCCGATACCAGTTTGACGCTGATACGGGCCTGGCGGTTGGCGTTTTTCAGGTCATGGATCAGCTGAGCCATGTCCTCAATGGAGTAAATGTCGTGGTGCGGGGGCGGAGAAATCAGGCCCACACCCGGCGTCGAGTGACGGATGCGTGCGATCTGCTCGTCCACTTTGCCGCCGGGCAGCTCGCCGCCTTCACCGGGCTTGGCACCCTGGGAAATCTTGATCTGAATCTCGTCGGAGTTGCTCAGATACCAGATGGTCACGCCAAAGCGGCCAGATGCGACCTGCTTGATCGCGGAGCGCTTGGAGTCACCGTTGGCCATCGGGCTGAAGCGGATAGGATCTTCACCGCCTTCACCGGTATTGGACTTGCCGCCCAGTCGGTTCATGGCAACCGCCAGTGACTCGTGGCTCTCCTGAGAGATGGAGCCAAAGCTCATGGCGCCTGTTGCAAAGCGCTTGACGATTTCCTTGGCTGGTTCCACTTCATCCAGCGAAATTGCTTTCTGGTCGGTGCGGAACTTCAGCAGGCCACGCAGCGTGCAGGCGCGTGTGGTCTGCTCATTGGTGTACTTGGCAAATACCTTGTAGGCATCCGGGCTGTTGGTGCGGGCTGCGTTCTGCAGATTGAAGATCGCGCTCGGATCCCACATGTGGCTTTCGCCACCGCTGCGCCAGTGGAAGTCGCCCGGGTTGTTGAGTACCGGAATGCGGTTCTCGTCTTTTTCCGGGAAGCCCAGACGGTGACGACGTTCGGTTTCTTCAACCAGTGTTTCGAAGTTGACGCCCTGGACACGGCTGGCGGTGCCAACAAAGCAGCGATCAACCACATCTTTGGCCAGGCCCACGGCTTCGAAGATCTGTGCGCCACGGTAGGACTGCAGTGTGGAGATGCCCATCTTGGCCATCACCTTCAGCATGCCCTTGGCAACCGCTTTCTTGTAGGCGTAAACCACGTCGCTTTCGTTCGGGTAATCTTTGCCCAGCAGGCCGTCCAGCTGTGCCTGCCAGATAGCCTCAAAGGCCATGTAGGGGTTGATGGCGTCAGCGCCATAACCTACCAGCAGACAGTGGTGATGCACTTCACGCGCTTCGCCAGTCTCGACGATCAGGCCGATCTTGGTGCGCTCGTGAGTACGGATCAGGTGGTGATGCACGGCACCGGTGGCTACCAGAGCGCTTATTGCAGCGCGATTCTTGCCGATCTTGCGGTCAGACAGGATAACAAAAGCAAAACCATCGGCGATGGCCTGGCTGGCTTCCTGGCAAACGCGGTCCAGACCGGCCTGATAACCATTTTCGGCATTGATGTCGTAAGTAATATCAACCACTTTGCTGCGCAGACCGTTGTGGTCCATGCGGCGAATGGTCTGCAGCTGCTTGTTCGACAGAATCGGGTGCTTCAGGCTCAGTCGGTGAGCGTGCTGTTCGGTGGTCTCCAGCAGGTTGCCTTCCGGACCGATAAAGCATTCCAGCGACATCACCACTTCTTCACGGATAGAGTCGATTGCCGGGTTGGTCACCTGGGCAAACAGCTGCTTGAAGTAGTCGTAGATCATGCGTGGCTTGTCAGACAGACAGGCCAGCGCCGAGTCATTGCCCATGGAGCCCAGTGGGTCACGGGCTTCCGTGATCATTGGCAGCAGCATGAACTGCATGGTCTCGGTGGTGTAACCGAAGGCCTGCATGCGCGGCAGAACGTTGTCCGAATCCAGCGAGTGGGCTTCATTACCGTCGGCCAGCATTTCCAGTGTGATTCTCTGGTTAGCCAGCCACTCACCATAGGGACGCTTGGCGGCAATGCTGTGCTTGAGCTCTTCGTCAGGGATCAGTCGACCCTGCTCAAAGTCCAGCAGGAACATACGGCCTGGCTGCAGACGGCCTTTTTCTTTGACGTTTGCAGGATCAACCTGAACCACACCCACTTCCGAGGCCATAATGACCTTGTCGTCGTGAGTTACATAGTAGCGGCTGGGACGCAGACCGTTACGGTCGAGTACGGCACCGATGTAGTGGCCATCAGAGAATACAATAGAGGCCGGGCCATCCCAGGGCTCCATCAGCGCGCTGTGGAACTCGTAGAAGTCCTTCTTGTCCTGCGGCATGTTGACGTCTGACTGCCAGGCTTCCGGGATCATCATCATCACCGCTTCCTGCAGGGAACGGCCGGACAGCAGCATGAACTCAAGTACCGAGTCGAAGGAGCCGGAGTCAGAGACATCAGAGTCGATGATGGGGAACAGATCTTTCAGCTTGTCGCCAAACAGGTCAGTGTGCAGCGTGCCTTCACGTGCCACCATCTGGTTGACGTTGCCGCGCAGGGTGTTGATCTCGCCGTTGTGGCTCATGAAACGATTCGGCTGGGCACGGTCCCAAGACGGGAAGGTGTTGGTGCTGAAACGTGAATGCACCATGGCCAGGTGTGTTTCAAAGCCGGGGTTGGTCAGATCCTTGTAGAACGGGAACAGCTGACCGGGCGTCAACATACCTTTATATACAATAACTTTGGTCGACAGGCTGCAGGCATACAGCATTTTAGCCTGGCTCAGCGACGTGTCGCCGCGAAGCTTGTGCGTAAAGCGCTTGCGAATGATGTACAGCTTGCGCTCGAACGCCTCTTTATCGAGACCATCGGAAGCGCCAATGAACAGCTGGGCGATGTAGGGCTGCGCCATACGGGCGGCCGGACCAACATCAGCGCCTTCGGCATCAGTCGGCACTTCACGCCAGCCGAGCAGATTCTGGCCTTCTTCGGCGATGATCTTGTTGATCGTCTCCCGGCAGAACTCACGCTCTTTTTCGTTCTGGGGCAGGAAAATATTGCCGGTGGCGTACTTGCCTGCTTCTGGCAGAGTAACGTTGAGCTCGTTCTGAGCAACTTCGGCAAAGAATGTGTGTGGCAGCGCCATCAGGATGCCGGCGCCGTCGCCGGTGTTGGCTTCAAAGCCGCAACCACCTCGGTGATCCATGCGGGAGTTGAGGTGGTAGGCGTCCAGCATGATCTGGTGACTTGGGCGACCTTTGATGTCTGCAACAAAGCCTACGCCGCAGGAATCTTTCTCGTTGGCCGGGTCATACAGTCCGGTCTTCTCCGGAAAGCCAAACATGTGGGGGTATTGGGCTTGATCAGTCATAGTGTTCGCTACGTCTCTTTAATTCGTTTTTAGTGTTTCTCTTCCGGCCACCGTTGAACCCTCCCCCACATACGCTGCATCATGTAGCACTGCTGACAGGGAGATGCGTGAATTAGACATTATTGATTTGCACGGCTCGGTGTATTGCCTGCACCCCGGACTGCGTGTCCGGCAAGTTCCAGACGGTCCTAAAACACGTTACGCTGTTTTACGGGGGCTGGACACAATACCACTCAAACAGAATATGTCAAGTTAGCGGGCCGCACCGTGCTTGGGTTTGTGGGTGTCAGGGTGACGTAGTGTCGCAGGTTTTGTCTTGATAAAACGGGGCAGCTGGATTACTCTTCGCCTTCTATATAGCGCCTCTGTTTTCCGACAATCAACGTGACAGGAAATAAAGAGAATCTGCCCACATCAACAATAAGCACAAGTTAACAGCTGAGGGGATATCACGTGGAAATTATAAGAAACAAGCGGGACGTTTGGGGTGACGAGGTCATTCTGGGTGTAGCCTGGGATCTGTTGTGGGTTGTCGCAGTCGCGGCCCTGCTGCTGTTGGCTGGTCACGCCATCGTTATGGCGGCACTGGCCAAGCGTAAAGCCAAGCCCTCAGCCGAAGGCCCCAAAGTACGCCGTCACGATGCCATCGATCGCGCCTTTCACTGGATTATGGCCGCATCAGTGCTGGTTCTGATCGCCACCGGTGTCATGCCAATTCTTGGCGTGCGCTTCGCCTGGCTGAACATTCACTGGATTGCCGGCCTGATACTGACATTTGTGGTCATCTTCCACATTATCCGCGCCACCTTCTGGCAGGACTTCAAGTCCATGCTGCTGACGCCGTCCGATTTTGCCGAGCCATTTGATGAAAGCCGCAAGCCGGGCAAGTACTCCTTCGAGCAGAAGGGTATGCACTGGGCCATGACAGTGCTGGTACTGCTGGTCATCGTGACAGGCGTGATTCTGTTCACCAACATCAACTCACCGTTCTGGGCACGTCCCTCGGTGCAGGATGAAGCCCAGCTGGGTCTGATGTTCCTGCTGCACGGCCTGGCGACGCTGGCCCTGGTTGCCTTTACCGCCATCCATATCTACTTCGCACTGCGTCCTGAGAAGATCTTCTACACCCGCTCCATGGTGAAGGGCTGGATCTCTGAGGACGAAATGAAGCAGAACCATGACGCAAGCAAGTGGAAGCCAGAGGCTGAGTGATAGACGTGAAAGATCTTGAGAAAGAAATAGAAGTCGTTGAGAGCGGCTACGAGTTCCTGCTGGCCTACGCCGCGCAGGGAAGACCGCCACATGATGAAGACAGTTATCCGCCGCCCCACGCACGGCCAACATTGAAAGACATGTTGAAGGCCATGCAGAATGTTGCGGCGGCAATCAACGACGGCAGTTCACAGCATGAGTACGAGCAGGTGATTGCGGATGATATCCGCAAGGCAAGCGCGGCTCTGAGCTTTGTGCTGGCGCAGCCAAAGATGAGTTCAGAGCTGATCGATAATCTGAACGCGTCAATCCATCTGCGCGCCGTATTGACCGATTTCTTCCTCTACAGCGAAGTGTTCCGACCAGTATCCGAGTCTGCGGGCTCGGAGCCAGCCAAGCCGGCATTCGACGCATCTCTGGCAGTTAACGCTGCCGCGCCGAAATCCGACTCCTGATCTGATAAAACAGCTAATCAGCCACTGATATCGACTTCGGTCGGTGTCAGTGGCTGGCTGTTGTCAAATCTGTCCTACCTGCACGTACAACACGCCCACTGCGATACCCACAGTCAGCAACAATAACAGCCACTTGCCGGCGCCCCCGCGTTTGTTGCCCCAGTTGTAATCTTCTTCCTCCACAAAAATCGGATTGATCTGACGTTTAAATAATCGCATTTCAGGACCTCTACTACCTTGGGTTTTAGCGGGTTCAACAATTGTGACAACAAATGCCCGGCATAATTTGCTGGACTTTGTGGCAATCCGGGGCGCATCTGTAACAAAGTGAAACCGCGGGCATTAATTGATAATCAGGCGGTCAGCCTCGTCAAAACTTGCTGATATACTCGCCCTGCTTTCAAAAACCATAATGAAAATAATCGGGGAACCCGCAGTGATATCACCCATATCCATCACTTCTTTGCGCCTGCCTGCCACATTTGCCAGCATCACCGTGCTGACGATCTGCGCAGCGGCTTATTCCACCCACTCCTACGCCCAGAATCCGACTGCAGAAGGTGTATTGCCATTGACCCAGGTCGACAGCAATACCGCCAATATCGAGCTGGATGGCGCCCTGGATGAAGCTGTCTGGAATACGCTCCCTGCCTACGATGGCATGCGCGTGATCAACCCGGATACGCTGGCGCCCGCGTCGATGCGCACCGAAACACGGATCTTCTACAACGACCGCGGTATTTACGTCGGCGCCATGAACTATCAGGATCCAGACACCCTGGTAGCGCGCATGAGTTCGCGGGACGAAGGCGTGCAGCGTGATGGTTATGTGATTTCCATCGACACCTCAGGTCAGGGCCTGTACGGCTATTTCCTGCGCATAAACCTGGGTGGCACTTTCTCTGATGGCACGATTCTGCCCGAGAAGCAGATCAGCCGTGACTGGGATGGTCCCTGGAACGCTGTGACTCAAGAGCTGGAGAATGGCTGGTCCACCGAGATATTCATTCCCTGGGGCATGATGCAGTTGCCGCAGACCGGTGAGGTGCGCGAGATTGGCATCTACACCGAGCGCCTGGTGACCCACCTGAACGAAACCTGGTCCTGGCCGGCGCTGCCGCAGACCAATCCGGAATACCTGTCGGCATTCCAGAAGTTCTCGGTGGCCGGTATTGATCCCAGCACGCAGTTCACCTTTTACCCCTATGCTTCCGCGACCTACAACAATATTACCGACGAGTCCGAGACGCGTGTGGGCGCCGATATTTACTGGCGGCCGACCTCCAACACCCAGGTATCGGCAACGCTGAATCCAGACTTCGGTACCGTTGAGTCAGACGATATTGTTGTGAATTTGAGCGCATTCGAGACATTTTTCTCGGAGAAGCGGACATTTTTCCTCGAGGGTCAGGATATTTTTCGTGCAGGCCCGCGCGCCAGTGGTGGCCCCTTTGGCCCCATCACAGTCCTGAATACCCGTCGTATTGGTGCGGCTCCCTGGATCGATACACCAGCCGGTGTTTCAGTGAGTCCGACCGAGCGCAATGCACCAACCGAGCTGCTGGGCGCTGCCAAAGTTACCGGCTCGCAGGGTAACTGGCGCTACGGTACGCTGCTGACGGCCGAGGACGACATGACGCTGCGAGGCCGCGATACCGCTGGCAATCAGGTCAACCTGGAGTCTACCGGACGCGATTTTGCTGTCGGTCGTCTGCTCTACGAGGACACCAGCGGCGGTGGTCGTCGCGGCTTTGGCTGGATTGGCACGCGATTGAGCCATCCGGACCATGACGCCACTGTAAACGGCGTCGACGTCTCCTGGTTCTCCGCCGACACGCGCTGGGTGTTTGATGGTCAGGTGCTGCACAGTGATGTGAATGGCACCACAGGTTCAGGTGCGCTGTTCGATCTTAACTACCGCCCCTCGCGGGGTATTCAGCACTCGTTCACTGGCAATTACTTTGATGACACACTCAACATCAATGATGTGGGTTATCTGCAGCGTAATGACCATGTGATGCTCGATTACCGTTTTAACATCACGGAGTCGGGCCTTGAGAATCTTCGTTCGCGCTCGCGTTACATGATGATCGTTAACCAGTGGAACACCGACGATCGGCCAGTGCGGCTTGGGCTGTTCTTCGGCCAGAACATGACCTTTCTGGACAATACCAGTCTGAACATGAACTTCCGCTATTTCCCGCCACGTGTGGACGATCGTCTGAGCCGTGGCAACGGCACCTTCAAGATCCCGCACCGGCTGGCCTACGATCTTGAGTGGAGCAGCGACCGCTCACGTCCGTTAAGCTACAGCGCACGCTTTGGAAATGCTCAGGAAGACCTGCAGCGCAGTAACCTGAGCTACGAAGTGGGTGTGCAATGGCAGCCCAATGACCGCTTTAATACCGAGCTGGAACTGGAGTACCGCGATCGTGAGTCCTGGCTTGTGCATCAGGGTGGTCCGCGGCTGACGGCTTTCCGGGCCACCGAGTGGGCGCCACAGTGGAACGCCAACTACTTCATCAACTCCAAGCAGCAGTTTCGCCTGGCGGTGCAGTGGACCGGTATCAAGGCCAAGGAAGACAAGTTCTATCGCATCGATCAGACCGATGTCCGGCACCTGATCCGCACACCCAAGCCGGATGCGACTCCCGATGACTTTACGGTCAGCCGCATGAGTTTCCAGGCGCGTTATCGTTGGGAGATTGCACCGCTATCGGACCTGTTTATTGTGTACACGCGCGGCAGCAACCTGCCTAGCGATCTGGGTTCCGAATTCCAGGACCTGCTGTTCGACTCCTGGAGCGAGCGCATTACCGACACCTGGGTGGTGAAGCTGCGTTATCGCCTGGGTAATGGTTGATGATCCAGAGGCCCGCCTCATCTGAGGCTGACAGCGGCAGGTCGTCTGCCGGCCGCTGTCACCCAATCATCAAAAAAATGTCGTAGACTGCCAGCTCCGTAAAGTCCACTTTCAGATAGAAAAAAGGATACACTGATGGTCATTCGGTCGATGTCACGATTGTTGCAAGGGGTTGTGCTCATGTCTGTCATTACTGGCAATGTGCTGCCGTTAGCACCGGCCATGGCGCAAAGCGATGCTGCCGACAAGGTCGTTGTGGCGCACCGCGGGGCCAGTGGCTACCTGCCCGAGCATACCCTGCCGGCGGCTGCCATGGCCTACGCCATGGGCGCCGACTTCCAGGAACAGGATGTGGTCATGACGCGCGACGATCAATTGATCGTCTGGCACGACCTGACGCTGGACCGTAACACCGATGTGCGGCATCAGTTTCCGGGCCGCGCGCGCGACGATGGACGTCACTACGTTATTGATTTCACGCTGGAAGAGCTGCGTCAGCTGCGTGTCACCGAGGGTTACCGCCTGAATGATGCCGGCGAAGAAGAGATGATCTACCCGCAGCGCTTCCCGCTGTGGCAGTCCACCTTCACCATCCACACCTTTGCCGAACAGCTGCAGATGATTCAGGGGCTGAACCGCTCAACTGGCCGCGATGTCGGTATCTACCCCGAGCTGAAGTCACCTGCCTTTCACCATGAACACGGCAAGGATATTGGCATGGCCGTGCTCAGCGAGCTGAAGCGCTTTGGTTACACCAGCAAGGACAGTAATGTATACGTGCAGACCTTCGAGTTTGATGAACTCAAGCGTGTTAAAGAAGAAGTGCTGCCGGCATTGGATATCGAACTGAAGCTGGTGCAGCTGATGGGCGATGATGAGGCCTATGCCTGGATGCTGGCACCCGGCGGCATGCGTGAGCTGGCGCAGTACGCTGATGGCATCGGCCCGGAAAAAGGCATGATCATCAGCTATGAGTCGACGCCCAACAATCTTCAGATCAGCTCGCTGGTACGTGATGCCCATCAGGCTGGGCTCAAAGTACACCCCTATACCTTCCGGGCTGATGACGGTCAGGTGCCCGGTTACGCCGACAATTTTGAACACCTGCTGGAGATATTCCTGTTCGAGGCCAATGTTGACGGGCTGTTCACCGATTTTCCGGACAAAGCGGTGGACTATCTGAACGAGAGATAAGGCCCGTTAAAGGGGACGGAGGGATCTAGCGACCTAAATCCCTCCGCCTCCTTTTAGGAAATCGCTTTCGCCTGCTTACTTATTGCTGTACACTGCGCGCCCTTTTTGTAGAATATCCTCGTTTACCGCACGTCACGCCAGCAGGCACCTATTATGTCCAGCACCACCGCGCCCGATCTCGGCTTTGCCGAGCTCAATCTGCCCGCATTCCTGTTAAAAACACTGGAGCGCGTCGGGTATGAAAAACCCTCGCCTATTCAACAGGCTACAATTCCTGCCTTGCTCGAAGGAAAGGACATTGTGGGCATGGCCCAGACCGGCACCGGCAAAACAGCCGCGTTTGCACTGCCGATTCTGGCCAAGATTGACGTAACTAATCCGTCAACCCAGGCACTGGTGCTGTGTCCAACGCGTGAGCTGGCCATCCAGGTGGCCGAAGCGTTCCAGACTTACGCCGAAGGCCTGAAAGGCTTTCATGTGCTGCCAGTTTATGGTGGCCAGGACATGAGCCGACAATTGCAGGCTCTGCGTCGTGGTGTGCACGTGGTGGTAGCAACCCCCGGCCGTCTGCTCGATCATCTGAACCGACGCTCACTGGATCTGAAAAAAATCAACACGCTGGTGCTTGATGAAGCTGACGAAATGTTGCGTATGGGGTTCATCGACGATGTCGAGACCATCCTTCAGCAGACACCGTCCACCCGCCAGGTAGCGCTGTTCTCCGCGACCATGCCGCCGCCCATCCGTAACGTGGCCGAAAAATACCTGCACGACCCGCAGGAAGTGCGCATCAAAAGCGCAACCAGCACCAACTCTGATATTGATCAGTACTACTGGCTGGTGCAGGGCACCAACAAGCTGGACGCATTGACCCGTATGCTGGAAGTCGAAGACTTCGACGGCATGATCGTATTCGTACGTACCAAAAACAGCACCGTGGAGCTGGCCGAGAAACTCAACGCACGTGGCTTCTCTGCCGCGGCCCTGAACGGCGACATGAACCAGCAGCTGCGCACGCGCACCGTTGAGCAGTTAAAGAACGGCCAGTTGGATATCGTGGTAGCCACCGACGTGGCAGCACGCGGCCTGGATGTGGAACGCATCAGCCACGTGATGAACTACGATATTCCCTACGACAACGAAGCCTACGTCCACCGTATTGGTCGTACCGGTCGCGCCGGCCGCAGCGGCAAGGCGGTTCTGTTTGTAGCACCACGCGAACAGCGTATGCTGCAGTCGATCGAGCGCACCACGCGTAAAAAGATCACGCGGATGGAGCTGCCGACAAGAGGCGATCTGATCCTGAAGCGCAGCCAGCAGTTCAAGCAGACCATTGCTGATGCACTTGCACAGGACAACCTGGATTTCTTCCGCAGTCTGATCGCCGATCTTTGTCAGGAACATGAGTGTTCGCTGGAAGATGCCGCAGCCGCGATGGCCTTCCTGCTGCAGAAAGACCGACCGCTGGAGCCATCTTTTAAAGAAGTGAAAGAAACCGGCTACGGCACGAGCAAGGGTTTCAAAGAAAAAGCGTCAAGAGGCACACAATCTGCTGGTGACGATTTCGCTGGCGAGCGGCCTGCCCGCAAGCCACGCAGCAAAGTCCCGACAGGTGGTGAGTACATTGGCAGCCTGCTGGAAGGCGACGACGCTGGTGAACGTGCGCCACGCAAGCGCCGCGAGCAGCGTGACTTCAGTGATGGTGATGATGTGCCCATGGAACACTTCCGTCTGGCAGTGGGGCACGACCATGGTGTCACGCCGCGCGAGATTGTTGGTGCCATCGCTAACGAAGGCGGCATCGAAGGTCGTTATATCGGACGCATCCAGATATTTGATGATCACACCACCATCGATCTGCCGACTGGCATGCCTGATGAAGTATTCCAGACCCTGCAGCGCACCCGGGTGTGCAACCAGGCTCTGAATCTGGAGCGTGTGGCATCTGGCCCGGCGCCTGATCGTGGTCGTCGCTCGCGTCCTGAGGGTGGCCGCAAGCCACGTTCGGCTGGTCCACGTCGTGAAGCATTTACAGAACCCACGCGTCCGCCACGTGCGGCGCGCCAGGATCGTTTTGCCGATAGCAAGCCAGGCGGTGATCGTCCACGCTTCGACCGCTCGGCAGACAAGCCGGAGTCGGACAAGCCACGTGGCGATCGCTTCAAAACCGGCGGTTTTAAAGGCGACAAGTTCAAGTCCGAGAGCAGGGGCAGCAAGTTTGGCGGCGACAAGTTCAATGCTGACAAGCCCAAAGAGAAAAAACGCGGCGCGCCCAAAAAGCGTGTCGACAAAGACAAGGGCAAGCGACGCTCGCCCGTGCGTGGCAGTAAATAACACGCAACAGTCTGCTAGACTGGGCTCCTGAGCATTTTTCCGGGGCCTGATGTGTTAACGCTGGACCTTGCCGGGGCGCTGGCCCTGATAAGCGCGATGCTGGTGCTGGCAGCCCTGCCAAGCATCAGCGTGCTCGCCGTAACCTCCAGAGCGCTGGCCGGTGGCTTTCGTCACGGCGCTGCCGTAAGTGCTGGCGTGGTTGCCGGCGATCTGCTGTTCATCCTGATTGCCCTGTTTGGTGTCACCCTGTTGCTCAATGCTGCCAATGGCTGGGCCAGCTGGCTTAAATTTCTGGCAGCCGCCTATCTGCTATGGATGGCCCTGGGACTGTGGCGCAGCGCTGCAGCTTCAGGTCTGGGCACCACCCCGTCCCCTGATTCTTCACTACCTCCTGAACCAGCGGTTCTGTCAGGGTCACTGCGTGGCAGCTTTGTCAGTGGCCTGCTGCTGACGTTGGGCGACCAGAAAGCCGTGCTGTTCTACCTTGGTTTTTTCCCCGCCTTTGTGGATGTTGCCGCCATCACGTTCTGGGATGTGCTGCTCATCATGTTGATTACGATTGTCTGTGTTGGTGGCGTCAAACTGGTCTATGCAGCGCTGGTGGCCAGGGCAGGGCAACTGCTGGCAGGCGATCCACGATTTGCCTTCTGGTCCGTGTGGCTGAACCGGCTGGCTGCGCTGTTATTGGTGGTGGCAGCCGGGCTGGTCATTCTGCGATACTAGGGCCATGAAGATCATCTACCACGCCGCTGACATCATGGAAGCCCACATAGTTGCCGGCCTGCTGCGTTCGCACGGTATTGAACCCCATGTGGGTGGTCACTACCTGCAGGGTGCTGTGGGCGACCTGGCCGTTCAGGGTTTTGCCGAGGTCTACGTGCAGGACGATGACATCGATGCCGCAGAGCAGGTCATCCGCAGCTACGACAGCCAGGCGGAGGTCCTTAAGGAAGGAGCCGATACCGATGAGTATCAAGCAGATTGGGCCGACCCCGATTCAGGAATATCACACGCTTAATTGCCACTGTGGCGCCGTGCAGATAGAGCTGCACCTGCCCGATGGCGTCGTTTCTCCGCGCCGCTGCGACTGTTCATTCTGTCGCCGCCGCGGTGCGATCATGGGCACCACCAGCCTGCCGGCCATCCGCATCGTCAAAGGTGAAGACGCGCTGAGCCTGTATCAGTTCAACACCCAGGTTGCGCGCCACTACTTCTGCTCCCGGTGCGGCATTTATACACATCACCAGCGCCGCTCCGACCCCAATGAGTATGGATTCAATGTCGGCTGCCTGGAGGGTGTGAATCCCAAAGATCTGGGTGAGGTGCCGACCATGGATGGTGTCAATCATCCTTCGGATCGCAAGCAATAAATCGAGCTCAATCAGGTCTTAGTTTACAGGCTGGCCAGCCGATGGCCGTCCAGACATAACACTAAACAATAACTCTGCCCTCTGGAGGCGACATGAAACGGCTGTATCACTCACTGACCCTTGCCCTACTTGCACTTTTCTCCATCGCCGCCGCGGCACAGGACTTTGTCTGGGCGCCGGACTTTCCGGTGGGCAGCGAGATCCCGTCGATCAGTGCGCCAGATCAGAATGGCGACGTTCAGACGCTGGCTGAGCTGAGTGGCGACAAAGGCCTGGTGCTGGTACTCAGCCGTTCCTTCGACTGGTGCCCTTACTGTATCGCCCAGCTGCAGCAGCTGGTGGATGTGGCCGACGAGTTTGAAGCTCTGGGATTCAATGTGGCGACAATGACCTACGATTCACTTGAGACGCTGCAGGGCGCCGAAATCGACTACGAAACCGACTTCCCGCTGCTGCGCGATGAAGATACCACCCACGTCAGCGCACTCGGCATCCTGAATACCGAATACGAGCCCGGCAGTCGTGCTTACGGGATCCCATATCCTGGCATTTTTGTGCTTAGCCCGGACGGCACTGTGCTGGCCAAGTTCGCGGAGGCGGACTACCGCGACCGACCAGACTTTGACTACGTGCTGCAGGCGGCGAGCGAGCTGTAAACGCAAATCAGCCCCAGTTTGGAGGCCACACCAAGGTGTGTGGTCTCCGACATTTTGATCAACCCGGCAATAAACGTGAAATGGCGCTCATTCGTCACGTATCAGCCCTCTGGGTTATTGCAAAGTCACAGGGATTCTATTAAACAGGAAACACAATCACGCCCGGCTTCACGACCGGGCGAAAACAGGGAGAATGGGTTGTGTTTGTTGTCATATTTCGCGCCACGGTCAAACAGGCCGACGAGCTGTACTCAGCCACGGCAGCACGTCTGCGCGAACTTGCCCTGACCGAATTTGGGTGTCTGGAATTCACCGCGGTCAATGAAGGCGATACTGAAATCGCACTCTCCTACTGGCCTTCCGAAGAGCATATTCTGGCCTGGAAGGCCCACCCCGAACATCGCACCGCCCAGCAGCTGGGCCGTGAACGCTGGTACAGCTCCTATTCCGTTCAGATTGCTGAAATCGGGCGTAGTTACGCCGCGTAGATGCCGAGCTGATATTGTCCGTCATCACGCACGGGCCCAAGTATGCGGTACACCCGCAGGGCGGTAGCGTGCCTGGATTCGCAGAAACCTCTTAATTAATACCCTGTGCGGAGTATCAACTATGACCTCAAAAACCGTTTCCGGAAGCTGCCTGTGCGGTGCAGTCACCCTGACCGTGCCTACTGAAGGGCACATTGAAGCCTGTCACTGCGGCATGTGCCGGCAATGGGGCGGCGGCCCGCTGTTGACGCTGATGCCAACCGGCAAACCAGAGGTCAGCGGTGCCGACAATGTCAGTGCTTACAGCTCCTCCGAGTGGGCCGAGCGCGCTTTTTGCAAATCCTGCGGCACCCATCTCTACTACCGCATGAAGGAACACAACAACTACGCTATCCCGGCCGGCCTGTTCAAAGACACCGGCGGTTTCAGCATGAAAGAGCAGATCTTCATCGATAAGAAACCCGCGTACTATGACTTCGCCAATGACACGCCGAAGCTGACGCAGAAAGAGGTGTTTGAGAAGTTTGGTGTGAGTTGAGCGGGTTACCGGGACCCAAGCCGATCCAGTGGACTGGCGGTTCCCGCGTAATGACTGCCCAGGATGTGTGTATAGATCTGCGTGGTGCTGATGTCGTTGTGTCCCAGCAGCTCCTGGACCGTCCGGATGTCAGCGCCATTCTGCAAGAGGTGGGTTGCAAAAGAATGGCGAAAGGTATGGGAGCTGATCTTCTTGCGTGTCATGCCGGCCTGTCGTACGGCGATGGCCAGGAATTTGCGGACAACGGAGTCGTGCAGGTGGTGGCGGCACAGTGTACCGTCGTAAGGGTTGGCGCTGTAGCCTGAGGCCGGAAACAGATAGGCCCACCCAGCGGTTCGGTAAGCATTCGGATATTTTTTAGCCAGCGCGGTAGGCAGCGACGGACCAAGACCTTTCTCGTTGTCGATCTTGAGTGTAAGCAAAGCCTGGTCAATGTGAGCTTTTAGTGGCGTTATGAGACTGGTGCTGAGTAATGTTGTTCTATCCTTACGCCCCTTGCCGTCATGAACTGTTATGGTCATCAACTCGAAGTCAATGTCGTTGACACGCAGTCGGAGCGCCTCGTTGACGCGCAGCCCGCTGCCATACAGGAGCTGAATGATAAGTTTATTGCGCCCCTCCAAGTGTGAGAGCACGCGTTGGACTTCAATTGGGGACAATACGGATGGAAGGTGACGCTGCTTGGTTGCGAGTGTAAAGTTGAGGTCGCCAAGATCGATATTCAGAAATTTCGTATAAAGAAATACCAACGCATTCAAGGCAATTTTCTGGGTATTGATAGCAACTTTTTTGTCAGCAGCCAGGTGAGTCAGGAATTCTCTGACCTCATTAGCGCCAGTTTCTGCGGGATGGCGTCGATCTGTAAAGTAAATGTAGCGACGAATCCAGTGTAAATAGGTCTTTTCTGTTTTAATCGCGTAGCCGCGCAAACGCATATCGCGACGAATCTCTTCAATGAACGGGCTTGGCATAGGAACCTCAGTGTTATTGGAACAACTATCAGTAATAGTGTTCTAGCACAGATGACTGGGTAAGGTGTGCGCACGGTGAATTAGAACCGCGAATGCTGAGGCCGAGAACATTTTTTTGTATCGGAAAGGAACTAGCGCAAGTCGGTAAAAAAACAGCTGCATTGAGTTAGTGTGCAGCAAAACAGGATAATCGTGCGTGCGCACGATACAAATGTTGAACAAATCCGCTGCGCGGAAGCTATAACCGGATAGGACAGAAGAGAAACGATGGAGATGATACATGGATGTATCAAACCACCGGTTGCTGCAGAATATTTTTCGCAGCTACAGGAATGTTTT